>NPIF01000010.1_pt1 | contig 543787 bp, 516 predicted proteins | sample 8637461 | NCBI WGS metagenome assembly NPIF01 (sample SAMN07420641, study PRJNA396082) | bioreactor metagenome | isolation source: sample BR12 brine-fed electro-methanogenic bioreactor BR | place: Japan: Kochi | collected 2016-12-09 | reverse complement strand
ATTTAATTATGATGCATTACGTATTGCGATTAAGATCTAGTCTGCAAGTGAGATATCCTCTCTCATTGACATGAGGCCTGCAGTTATCGTTATCACGACTGCGATTGATAGATTCACTACACAAGGGATAACCGCCTGGGAAGGGCTGAAATCAAGCATTGAAATTCCCTGGAGGAGCACCAGAAGGGATGTTGTCGGCAGGTTTCTACTGAAAGATTCAAGCCAGTCGGGAAACATCGAATGGGGAACAAGAATTCCGCTCAGAACAAGCAAGGTCGTAACGATTGATATAGAAGTTAGCTGAGCGCTCCTCGAGGAATTGAGAACGGTGCCTATCAGTAAACCGAGAGATGTGAACAAGAAGATATACACCTCTATTACTGCCAAATAGAGCAGTACGTTGGATGCTACTTCCAGTCCAAAAAACCTTCCAGCTACCATGAATATCAGGACCTGTGCCGTCGAGAACAACATGAAGCTTACTACCTTAGCGCCTATATACTCTATTGACCCGATATTTGAAAGTCTCAGAAGGTCGATTACGCCGTTTCTTCTATCTTCAAAGATACCTGTTGCAGCACCTATTGATGTCATAAACATTATCGTTGTAACCAGCACTATTGGGAAGAGAAGAGAAGAGAAACTGAGTTTCGATTCAGAAATCCCTTCCACTGTAAGAGAAGGAGCCACATAATTTGGATCAATATCTACGGTCTTCATGAATTCGGGATCCGCCACCACGGGGAGAGCCTTGAATTCCCTCAATACATTACTCAAGACCTGATAGACTGCAACTGCGGTCTGCATAGAGCCGGGATTTGGTATGAAAACTAGCTCAGAAGGTTCCTGAAAGAGAAGTTTGTTCGCAAATCCCCTAGGGATTATGAAGACACCGTCCAGTGTGTCTATTACTGAATCGATTTCCTCCCTGCCAGACAACTGTATGATATTCTCTCCCTTAATCATTGAATTGGCATACTGAATGAAGAAAAGCCCTATGAAAGTCTTATCTTCGTTAATAATTCCAATTCTTAGATCGGAATAACCACCAGTGTCAGAAGTTATAGCGGAGATTGACGCCAGTAGTACTGGCAGTAACACCAGCACTAGAAGGAAGGCCCTTGATTTCAAAATGAGAAGAAGATCGTTCTGCACAAGTCTAATAAATCTCAAGTAACGTCCCTCACTTCAATCCTTTCTGATACTCAATCAAAATCTTCGCAACTTCTTTTCTCATCTATTATACTCTTTCGAGATGACTCAAAACCTCTAAGTCATTTCTTGCTGGAGTGATGAAGCAAATTTCTCGAAAAGATCACAAGCAAGATTCATCTAGTTTGTGTCAAGTGGTAGAATCACAGTAAGAACAGATTCGCCAGTTTTTACGTCAAAATCTGGAATGCGATCTTGGAGGTGCATAAATGAAGAGGTTTACAGTATTCGTTTTACTAATCATCGGGTCTTTGACACTTGCCAGCGTTTATTCTATGGCTGATAGACTCCCTGCAGAGTCTCATAGTATTCTCGTCGTTGAGAATCTGAAAGAGAATTACGACGAGACAAAGCAAACCGTTCTCATGGATATGGTTCTTAACCAGCTTGCTATAGAGCAGCTGATAGCCCAGTACGTCGAAATGCTAGCTTACAACAACGGTCTCGATCCCAAGGATATATACAAGGTTTTTGACGGAGATTTTGGGTTGGCTGTATGGGTCGACTCAGAGGGCAAGGATCGTTTGGTCGCCGTTTTTGGTCCGATTGAAAATCCAAAAACACTGAAGACTGCCATCGAAAAAGTCCTTCCACAGCTGCTGCCCTCAGATATGAAATTGAATATTGCTGTAGATCAAGAGTACCTCTATATAGGTGATATTGAGTCCTATTCGCTCGCTGAAAAGGGGTTCGACCTCACTTTGGTCATGGCAGACCTTTCTCCTGGCTTTGGTTACTTCTATTCTGCAACGGGAGATAGTGTTCAGGAAGGTTCTATATGGAATGACGAAGAAGTTCTAATAGCAGAGGTTCTTTTTATACCGCAATCAGAAAAAAGTAGGGAGAAGTTCTCGGAGATTCTTAGCGGAGCCTCCGTCTCAGGGCTTGAAGCCGGTCGCCATCTTCCTCTTGCTTCTGGATCTGTGAAAATTAATAACTTCTCATTTCTTTCTGATCTAGATGTTGAGCAAATGGGATTGATACCTTTGGATTTGGAGGCGCTAAAAATCGGTAATCTAAGCATTAGTGAGTTGTCCGAAGATATGAACGGCGAAATCATGATCGATGCCAATATCTCGGTAGATGATATCTTTGCAAGTCTAATGGGTACAGGGGGAATGACAACTGAAAGTACAGACTCAGCTGGCTACTCCTACGTTGTGAGAGCCTCCTACAGAGGCACATTAGATAAAATTAAGTCCATGATAGAGGAGGCAGAACCGAATCTAAAAGTGTTGGTTTCCAACGACAGCCTATTAGTGGAAGGGCAGTATATCTGGATCCAGGACGGATGGCTATACGTTTCATCAAAGAATCAGACTGGAACCAATGAGGCGCTTCAGAAAGGAGTAATTGTCTCCGAATTGGTTACATATAACAAGCTTCTGGGTTTCGCAGGAATGGAGGGATTTGCCAGGTTATTTGTCGATTCCGGGTACATTTTGACAGGTCTTATGGGTCTCGAAATTGAAAGCGGAGTTCTTCTAAACAGCCAATATTTGGAAGAGACGGGTGGAGTGAGAAGTTTAATAGTGATCATGTAAAAAAAGTGCCCCTGCACCTAGCGGAGTGGCGGGGGCAAGAACATCTCGATAACATAATTATACCTATTTCGAGTAAGTTAGTCAAGTGTATACTCATAGGAGATTCGGCTTGCGGATAGACAAATACTTGAAAGCAAATGGAATTATCAAACGAAGAGTGGTTGCAAAAAGAGCGATTGAAAAGGGTTACGTATTAAGAAACAATACTCCGGCAAAACCATCTTCTGAAGTCAGACCCTATGATATCGTCTCTATAAGGTTTTCAAACAGAACGCTAATTGTGAAGGTGACTGAAGATTTCGGGTCGAAGGTTGTTCAGGAGATTAGAGAATGACCTCCCCTGACTTGATTTCAATGACTGTCCCGCTTTCTTGTTCGATCAACAATGATGAAGGAGTAATGCTCTTAATTATACCAGTGACTTTGTCGTCCTTGTGTAGGGATACAGTTATCTCATCGTTCTCCGCAAAAGCGAGGTATTTCTTCCAGCGTCTTGTGAGATATCTGCTTTTTCCTCTGATAAGGTAGGTCTTTCTGAGGAACTCTATTCTCTTAAGAAGCCTGTCTAGAAGCGATTCAAGTGATATGTGATCTCCTTTCACGGCACTTAAGCTTATGCCGGTCTGCTTAATTTCATCGGGCATTTCATTGTTGACGTTGATGCCTATACCCACTACGATGGCATTAAGCGATCTGCCCGTGAATACCGCCTCGGTTAGAACTCCGGCGACTTTCCTGTTGTCGATCAGAACATCGTTTGGCCACTTGATCCTTACGGACTTAAAATTAAGCTGGAGAAGAGTTTCAGCAATAGCGACGGAAGCGATCTTCGTATATTCATTTGGTTCCTTAATCAATGTTGGTTTGAAGACTATCGAGAACCACAATCCGCCTCTGCTCGAGTGCCAAACTCGTTTGTGCCTCCCGTAACCATCCGTCTGCGATAGAGCCCAGACTACTGTGCCTGAAGGAAGCCTGTCCAGGTTATCAACAGCGAATCGATTTGTGGAGTCTATCTCAGAGAAAGAAATCACGTTCTCTCCAACCATCATATTATGGCCAGCCTCTCCAGACAGTTAAGAAATCTCAAGGAGCATCAGATTTCTTCAGCGCCCTCAAAGGCATTCTTTTCATCGGGGAAGGTACCTGACTTAACCTCTTCATCGAAATTCGAGAGGGCCTCGATTATCTCCGATTTCAGGTCTGCAAATCTCTTAACGTATCTTGGTCTCGATTCGTCGTTAATTCCCAGAAGATCATGCCATCTAAGAAACTGCCCGTCACAGTATCTCCCTGAACCGAGACCGATGGTAGGTACAGAAGTATCCTCCGTTAGCCTCTTTGCTACATCTTCAACCACCATTTCGAGAAGTATGGCAAAGACTCCGGCTTCTTCAAGATCGTTTACAGATTCAATTAACCTCTTTATACTCTTTTCGTCTCTTCCCTGAACGTGGTACTCCCCAACCAAACTGGCATGCTGAGGAGTGATACCAATGTGGCCCATTATGGGGAACCCTCTGTCTACCAGATACTTTATTAGATCGGCCGTTTCGAACCCGCCCTCAATCTTCACTGCGTTTGCTCCATGCCTCAAAAAAGCCACGACGTTCTCAACGGCCCTTTCTGTGGAACACTGATAGGAACCGAAGGGCAAATCTGCAACAATAAATCCGTTCTTTGAACCTCGGCGAATTGATTTGAGAGACCAGATCATTTCGTCCATTGTAACAGATAGGGTATCCCTCTTCCCCATAACAAGAGTTCCTAGAGAATCTCCAACCACTATTATGTCTATCCCCGCCTCTTCGGCGAATTTCGCTTCGAAGTAACTGTATGCGGACACCATGGAAAGCTTCCTTTTATCCTTTGATTCAGCAATCTCTCTCACATTCATAATAACCTCACTTCTCCTTCTGGATCATCTGCTTGTCCAGCTTCAGTCTCTTCCTCTCGTGGAGTATCTCGAATCAATGAGACGTCTCCGGTTCGATTATACATTTTTGTTGGCCTTCAAGACAAAGTGAACCCAAAGACTATACATATCTACCGTTATAGCCAAATAAAGGCTGTAATGCGTAAGGAGATTCAGAAGTTATATAATCATATTGAAGTGAGAGGAGAGTATATGAAGCGCAGAGTTGAGTTCTTGCTTCCGGCAATTATGGTTTCTCTGATGATATTTGGTCTCATAGTGTTGTACAGCGCCACTTTTGGTGATAGAGAGGAGTACCTGTTCGGCAGGCAACTAGTATGGGTTCTGCTCTCTTGCGCGGTTTTCGTTTTTACTGCCTTCGTAGTCAAGAGAGGTTTTTGGAAGAGTATTTCCTTTCTGTTGGTGTTTCTCTCTGTTGTCACATTGGGCGCAGTTCTATACCTGGCTCCGGTTGAAGGTTCTCGAAGATGGATAGACCTTGGCATTGCCAGCTTTCAACCATCTGAGCTCGCGAAATTCTCCCTAATAATCTTCCTAGGATATATCTACTCCAGAGAAGGGAAGAACAAGTATGGGCTTTTCTTTCTGGGTGTACTCGTTACTGGTACCTTCGCTGGACTGATCTATCTGGAGCCCGACCTGGGAACGACTATTATCGTTATGGTCATTTGGTACTTCATGACTTTAGTCAGTAAGAAATACGATAAGCTAATGATAGCAATGACTGCTCTTATCGCTTTGTTGGTACCAATAGTCTTTATGTTCGGTCTCAAACCTTACCAGCGAGACAGACTGCTGAGCTTCCTTCATCCCGAGGAGTACGCCTCCGGGGCAGCTTATAATACAATACAGGCAATCAGGGCCATTGGCTCCGGCGGTCTGAAGGGTACCGGAATGCTTCAGGGAACTATGAACAGGCTCGGGTACGTTCCAGCAGATCACACAGACTTCATCTTCTCGGTTCTGGGTGAGGAGTGGGGCTTCATCGGAGCCGTCTCGTTGCTTGCTATGTATTTGCTCCTGCAGTGGAGAATTTGGTCGATCACAAGAAAAACCGGAAGCGAGTTTGGTAGAATAGTTCTTAGCGGAATATTCGCAGTTTTTGCCTTTCACGTGGTTCAAAATGTCGGAATGAATCTGGGACTCCTGCCGGTTACTGGAATCCCGTTGCCTTTTGTAAGTTACGGCGGATCATCATCGATGATATTTGCTCTTGAGTTAGGAATAGTTTATAGTTACACAACTGAAGAGGTTGAATATGACAAAGAACGTAGAGAGTCGTAGATTGTGAGGGGGTACTAATGAGACTAATAGAATCAGTGCCAAATTTCAGTGAAGGTAGAAGACTGGACGTAGTTGAGCAGATTGTTGAGGAAGCCAGGAAGGTAAACAACGTTTGGGTTCTTGATTATTCAAGTGATCCAGATCACAATCGTTCTGTAGTTACCATAACTGGAGAACCTGAATCAGTAGAGATTGCGTTGTTCAACATGACTCAAAAGGCTGAGGAGTTAATCGATTTAAGAAACCACTCCGGTGAACATCCAAGAATGGGTGCAACTGATGTTATTCCTCTCGTCCCAGTGATGAATACGACGAAAGAAGAATGTGTTACGCTTTCAAAGAAACTTGGAAAGAAAGTAGGAGAGGAGCTTAAGATCCCCGTTTACCTGTACGAGGATTCTGCGTCTCTACCTGAACGGGTAAGTCTTTCAAACATCAGAAAAGGGGAATTCGAAAATTTCGCTTCGAAGATTAAAAGCGAGCAGTGGAAACCCGACTTTGGTCCTTCAGAGATTCATCCATCTGCGGGAGTGGTCGCTATAGGTTGCAGAGAATACTTGATTGCTTTCAACGTTAATTTGGGAACTGATAAGATCGAGATTGCAGACAGAATTTCTAGATCGATAAGGCATATAAGCGGAGGATTTCGCTACGTGAAAGCTCTTGGATTCAGACTTGAGGACAGAGACATTGTTCAGATTTCCATGAACATGACGAATTACAAAAAGACGCCTCTCTTTAGAGTTTTTGAAGTAATAAAGTCAGAAGCAGAGAGATACGGTGTTCCGATCGTTGGCTCCGAAATCGTCGGTCTCACTCCTTTACAAGCGCTTGCGGAGGTTGCTGAGCACTACTTAAGACTGGAAAAGTTCTCATGTTCTACGATTCTCGAGAAAAGGGTGCTTGACTTCATCGCAGATAGGGATAAGTAAAAATGCCTTCCGAGCTCGCTATTCTGAATATTCGACAGGTCGCATCTCCTCCAAAGGCTGGCCCGCTCCGGGGCAAAGAGATGTCTTCTCTCGAGATAAAGCACGATGTGAACATCGCTATTGATGGAGGAAAGATATCTTACGTCGGCCAGGAATTCGTGAAGGCCGACCAGTACATTGACGGCAGTCAACTCGTTGTCATCCCAGGTTTCGTTGACTGTCACACACATATCCCATTTGTTGGAGGCAGGAGCGGCGAGTTCATTATGCGACTCTCCGGGAAGAGCTATATGGATATAATGAAGGCCGGCGGAGGTATCAGATCTACCGTAAAAGAGGTCAGAAAGGCTTCGGCAACAAGAATCCTTGCCGAGTCATTAGATTTTCTAGATTCTATGCTCACACTCGGTGTTACAACGGTTGAAGGGAAGAGTGGATATGGTCTGGATAGGAAAAATGAGCTTAAGCAGTTGAAGGTCTTGAGAGCGCTAGATTCCATTCATCCGGTCGATGTTGTTCCAACTTTTCTGGGAGCTCATGCAGTAACTGAAGAGTATAGATCAGCAGAAGAATTCCTGGATCTAATGGCAGAAATGTTCGATGATCTGGTGGGACTAACAGACACGATAGATATCTTCTGTGAGAACGGGGTCTTCGACGAAGATCAGTCCAGGCAATACCTGATGAAGGCAAAAGAGAAGGGTTTCAAAGTGAAGCTCCATGCTGACGAACTTTCAGCCTCAGGCGGAGGAAGACTGGCAGTTGAATTGGGAGCTATTTCGGCAGATCATCTGATTTCGGCTGACGATGAGACTTTAGCCCTTCTGGCAGAAAGTGAGACAGTGGCTACTCTTCTTCCAGGGACTTCATTCTTTCTCAATGAGCCTTTTGCCAAAGGTCGGAAACTAATAGATCTCGGGGCAATAGTCGCGATAGCATCGGATTTTAATCCGGGCTCCTGCAATATATTCGATCCGTTTTTCATTATCTTCCTGGCGGTCTCTCGTTGTGGTCTTTCTGTTGAAGAGGCTATAAATGCCTATACTGCGAACAGTGCAAAGGCGTTGTGCCTTGAGAATAAGAAGGGCAGGCTTGAGGTTGGATACGATGCAGATATGGTGCTAATAAGAGCAGAAGATTATCGTGAAATAGTCTACAATTTCTCCATGGATCTTGTAGAAGGTGTAATTAAGAACGGGAACAGGCTAAGATGAATATAAAGGTTGTTGTTACGGGCAAGCCGAAGTCGCATTTTATCGTTGAAGGGATCGAACAGTACAGAAAATGGCTTACGAGCTTTGCAAGAGTTGATCTTGAGTGTTTCCCGCTGGGTGGCAAAACCCTTAGGGAGAGGGAAAAGGTTAAAGAGAAAGAAGGAAAAAGGTATCTGAAAATTGCCAGCCTGTACGACACAATTGTCCTTCTTGACGATCGGGGAGAACAATACTCATCAGAAGAGTTTGCACGAATGCTCCAAAAATGGCAAAATATAGGAGTAAGTAATCTGTCTTTCTTCATCGGAGGACCGTTAGGTTTTAGTGAAGAGGTCCTTTCTAAAGGGTGGCAGAAGCTGTCTTTGTCAAGAATGACATTAACTCATGAAATGGCTGTCCTCGTACTTCTGGAGCAGCTCTTCAGGGGACTCACCATTCTGGACAACAGACCGTATCATTATTGATCTGGAGGTGCAAATTAGAAGTGGAAGACCCTACTAGTAGCGGGGATCCTGTTTCGCTCTTATTGAATTTAGTACTACTTGGCTTTCTTCTTTACCTTTCGGGCGTCTTCTCTGGAACAGAAACGGCTCTCATGACCATGAGCAAATTGAAACTACGCGATCTTATGGATAGCAAAGAAAAGCGCTTCAGCGGGTCGGTGAAGTACTTTATCGATAACCCGAATTCAGTTCTCACTGCCATACTTGTGATGAACAATGTTGTAAATATCCTTTCTTCGTCACTCGCGACTTTAATTGCACTTCGACTTCTTCCGAATAATTCGGCTGGAATTGCCGCTGCGCTTGTTACTGGAGTCATGACTTTTCTCATTCTGGTGTTTGGAGAGATAACTCCGAAGATTTTCGCACGTGAGAATTCAGAGAGATTCTTCAGAAGGATGATAACGGTAATCACTGTAATCACTGTGATTTTGAAACCTCTCTTGTGGCTCTTATTGCACATCTCGAATTTCTTCATAGTGGTTTTTGGGGGAAAGAAGGCCGATTTCGCGCCATTTATTACTGAGGACGAAATAAGGTCTGCCGTAGATGCCGGTCATGAAGAGGGAGTGCTCCAATCGGAAGAAAGAATGATAATGAAGAGAACTTTGGAATTGAAAGACATCTCAGTAAAAGAGATAATGACTCCGCGAGTAGAGATCGAGGCGCTGGAGGAAGAACAGCCGCTAATAGATTTGATGGAACTTGTCCAATCAGAAGGCTATTCGCGATATCCGATCTACAGGGAGAACATTGATAGAATCGTTGGCGTATGCTACGCGAAAGACCTGCTGAATTTCATTCTAGAGAGAAAGGACAATAACGTTCTTCAGAATATTCGTGTTGAAGAGATAATGAGATCTCCGTATTTCGTGCCCGAAACGAAAAAAGTCGACGATCTGCTGAGAGAATTCCGAGAGAAGAAAAATCATCTTGCGGTGGTCATTGATGAGTATGGAGGGACGGCAGGAATAATCACCATGGAAGATGTTATTGAGGAACTCACAGGCGAGATCCTCGATGAGTACGATGAGGAGTCAGAAGAGATGATGATAGAGAGACTTGGTGAAAATGAGTATATTGTTGATGGAATGACTCCGATTAATGATATAGAGAGAGAACTGGAACAGCCATTTCCCAATACTGAATTTGAGACAATCGGTGGGTACCTGCTTGAAGTTCTTGAGAGATTTCCAGAAGTTGGAGAAAAGATAATCGTAAATGGTTTCACTTTCGAAATCCTGGCGGCTGGAAAGAATAAAGTAGAGAAGATCAGACTCAATGTTGACAGGAGGGGCGTTGATGAAAGAAACTTCAGAGGAGAAAGCACTAATACAGAAGGCTATTGAGGCAAAGGATAGATCATATTCTCCCTACTCGAGATTTCCGGTCGGAGCGGCACTGCTGACAGTGGAGGGGGAGATTTTCGTTGGAACTAATGTGGAGAACGGTTCATACGGACTCTCCATGTGTGCCGAAAGAGCGGCAATAGTGTCTGCAGTTTCAAGAGGCTACAGAAAATTCAGGAGCATTGCCATAGTAAGCAACCAGAAGGAGCCAACCTCGCCATGTGGCGCATGCAGACAGTTCATGGTGGAATTCGGCGACTTCGAAGTAATTCTTGTAGGAGACGAAAGGATTGTCAGGACAACCTCCTATGAGCTACTGCCGTTTCATTTTGAGATGGAGAAGTAAGATGGAGCTTTCAATAGGGAAGGAAGAAATCTTTTCCGGCAGAGTCCTCAAACTTGAGAAGCACACTGTAACTTTGCAGGATGGAAGCACTGCATCTAGAGAGGTAGTAAGGCATTCCGGAGCAGTGGCAATTGTTGCGGTTTCCGGAAGCAAATTACTTCTTGTCAAGCAATTCCGCTTCCCGGTTCAGAAGTCTATGCTCGAAATTCCGGCAGGAAAACTTGATGCAGGTGAGAGCCCTGAAGAATGTGCCCGAAGAGAGTTGCTGGAGGAGACGGGATACATTCCGAAAGATCTGCGTAAACTGGCAACGATTGAGACTTCGCCGGGTTTCTCCGATGAGATAATACACATCTATTTTTCGGAAGTTGAAAGGGTTCAGGATCCAAGTCCCGACGTGGGCGAGTTTGTGGAACCGGTTTTGATTGACACCAAAGAGGCTATCGAAATGATAACCGACGGGCAGATAACTGACAGCAAAACGGTCTCAGGTATTTTGCTCGCTTTTCTTGGAAAGGAAAGTGATTGTGATGATTAGAGTGAGATTTGCTCCCAGCCCTACTGGATTTCTTCATGTCGGTGGAGCAAGAACTGCGCTTTTTAACTATCTGTACGCAAAGCATTATGGAGGGAAACTTGTTCTACGAGTTGAAGATACAGATATTTCTAGATCTACGAAGGAGTTCGAAGAACAACTGATGGAAGCACTCCTGTGGTTGGGCATTACATGGGACGAGGGACCAGATGTCGGTGGCGCTTTTGGACCGTACAGGCAAAGTGAAAGGGGAGAGATTTACAGAGACATGGTCAGAGATCTCCTTGAAAGGGGTCTGGCCTATAAGGTTTACGCTTATCCGGAGGAGATAGAAGAACTGCACGACAAGCTTCTTTCTGAAGGGAAAGCTCCACACTACGATCAAGTGATGCTAGAGTCCTTCAATTCGGCCGATAGAGTATCGGAATTTGAATCAAGACAGCTGAATCCTGTTGTCTTCTTCAAAATGCCACGCAAGGAGTACCTGCTTTCGGACAAGATAAAGGGCGAAGTCGTCTTCAAAGAGGGGGCGATAGGTGATTTCGTGATCATGCGTTCCAACGGGCAGCCAATCTACAACTTCGCTGTAGTTGCCGACGATATCTCGATGGAGATTTCTCACGTAATAAGAGGAGACGACCATCTTTCAAATACACTGAGGCAGCTGGCTCTGTATGAAGCCTTCGGGGTTCCAATACCCTCGTTCGCCCATGTATCTATGATTCTCGGACCTGATGGTAAGAAGCTCAGCAAAAGGCATGGCGATACCTCGGTCGAGCAGTTCAGAGAAAAGGGATTTCTGCCTGAAGCGTTCTTCAATTTTCTTGCTTTGTTGGGTTGGTCGCATCCGGATGGGAAAGAGATTCTGCGGCATGAGGAGATAGTTGAAAGCTTCACTATCGAAAGGGTCAATACAAGCGCGGCGATCTTTGACGATGCCAAGTTAAGGTGGATGAATGGGGTTTACATTCGAGAGACCGATCTTGACAGGATAACGAATCTGACAATCCCCTTCATTGTGGAATCGAATCTTATGACTTCAGAAGAGGTTATTGCAAACAGAAAGTGGTTAAGAAGAGCTATTGACTCAGTTCGAAAAGGTGTTGAGACACTTTCTGAAGTACCCGAAAAAATGAGGTTGTATTTCGACGACCCTGAGTTGACTCCTTTCAGTCCATCCAATGATAGCGAAAAGGGAGTTTACAGGGCTCTTGAAGCCTTTAAAGATAGAGTAGAATATCTCGATTCCTGGAATAACGATGAAATAGTCGCGACTATAAGAGCTATCTTAAAAGAGATGAAACCTGATAGAAAGGGTTTCTACATGACGTTAAGGTATATCCTTACATCGGCCGAAGAAGGGCCCGAACTTGTAGATGTTATATTTCTTCTTGGAAGAAATAAGACGCTTAATCGACTTCAGCGGGCACTAAGGATGGCGTAGGAGAGGAGGCCGTGAGGGCCTCTTCCCTTTTTATCATGATTCCTTTTCGTAAGGCGTTCCCGAAGCTGCTGGGGATCTTGTCTTCCCAATAAAACCGCCCACCACTATAAGTGTAACGACAAAAGGAAGCATGTTGAAAAGTGGTTTGACACTTGCAGATACCGAGACAATCGAACTGCTTTGTAGCTGAAGATTCATCGCTTCTGCTGCTCCGAACAAAATCGCGGCCCACATCGCGCCCACTGGATTCCAGTTGCCCAGAATCATCGCCGCAAGAGCAATAAACCCTCTTCCGTGAATCATATTCTCAACAAACCTCCCGAGCTCTCCGACAGATAGAAAAGCTCCTGCAAGACTGGCAAAGACACCGCTCATAAGAACCCCGAAATATCTTATCTTGAATACGTTTATTCCAAGCGTATCAGCGGCCTCTGGGTTTTCTCCAACGGCTCTCATTCTCAGTCCCAGAGGTGTCTTGTACATCAGGAACCAGCTCGCCGCTACGGAGATGATTGCAAGATAGGTAAAAGGACTCATAGAACCGAAAATATCCCCAATGAAAGGAATTTCCTTCAGCCAACCGGCTTCCAGATACGCAACTCTACCAATGAAATCAGTCTGGCCTTCATTTCCGAATATTGGAATCATCAAAAAGGACGTTGTCCCTTGGGCAATTATTACAAGGGCAGTGGCACTGACAATTTGGTTTGCAGACCACCTTATGCTAGCCCAGGCGTGGAACCAGGTGAACCCTGTTCCAATAATCACTGCCATCAGAACTCCAATCCACGCATTGCCTGAAAGGAGGGTGAAAACAATAGAGGTAAACGCTCCCATGAGCATAATACCTTCGAGAGCAATATTCGTAACTCCAGTGATTTCGCTGTATGTACCTCCGAGAGAGGCGAAAATCAAAGGAGTTGCGGAAAGCAGAGTCAATTTGTAGAACAAAGGGTTGACGAGTATAGCAAAGATCGCTTCGATCCAGCTCATATTGTGGTCACTCCTTTCTTCCGCCTCCAGGATAAGAGTGTAGATACGATCCTTTCAGCTGCAACAAGAAAGATTACTATCCCCTGGATTATTGAAACAATGTCGTTTGGTATCTGGGCTCTAATTTGCATCGCATTTGATCCAGTCCTAAGGGCAGCGATAAGTAGAGCGGCGAAAATTATACCGATAGGATTGTTTCTGCCGATCAGAGCTATTGTGATCCCATCGAATCCCCTTCCACCGGTCAGTTCGCCGACAAATCTGTGAGGCGGGACCCCAATAAGATCAACAATTCCTGCCATTCCGGCAAGAGCACCACTGATCGCCATGGTTAGAATTATACTCCTTCTTATGCTAATACCACCGTACTCTGCTGCATGAGGATTGAACCCAACGGCCTTTAGCTTGTATCCAGTCGTAGTCTTCTCTATCAAGATGTACATGATTATTGCCACAGCGATGGCAATAAAAATCCCAATACTCAGTTCTGTAGCTTGAACCTTCAATATCACTGGAAGCTTAGCTGCTTCTGCGATTTCAGGGCTCTTAGGAGTACCCGAGCCCACCGCAAGAGGTCCAGTTACCATAAAAGAGGCAATGTTTGCAGCAATCCAGTTGAGCATTATCGTCGAGATAACTTCGTGTGCGCCCGTGAATGCCTTAAGAAAGCCGGCTATGGAGGCCCAAAAGGCACCCGCAAGCATTCCCACAAGTATTGAAAGAGGAATAGCGATTACCGAGGGCATTCCGCCAATATTCATAGCTACGATGGCGCCAATGAGCGCTCCCATTGTCATTTGGCCCTCTGCACCTATGTTGAAAACCCCGGCTCTAAAACCGAACCCGACTGCAAGGCCGGTTAGAATTAGAGGTGTCATCTTCATAATTGTATCCGCGACTGCTTCCTGACTGCCGAATGCACCGTCAAGCATTATGGAATAGGCCGTTATCGGATTTTTTCCGATCATTATGATAATAATGGAGGCGATCAGGAGAGCTATAATAACGGAGACAACAGGTACTAATAGTGCGTAAATTTTGCTTGTATTCATCCTTCATCACTCCGTTCCCTGACGACTTCGGCCTTTTTGTGACCGGCCATCATCAGTCCGATTTCTTCTCGATCGACTTCATCTGGAGTTACTTCCCCCATTATTTCGCCCTCATAGAAGACAAGTATTCTGTCGGAAAGGGAAAAGATTTCGTCCAGTTCCATTGAAATCAGGAGCATTGCAATGCCCTTGTCACGCATTGAGATCAGAGTTGTGTGTATGAACTCGATGGCTCCTATATCCAGTCCTCTCGTCGGCTGAGAGACTACCACAACTTTCGGTTCTATAGGAACAACACTCAGTTCGCGCCCTACTACTACTTTTTGCTGATTCCCGCCTGAGAGGTTTCCGGCAAGCATGTTGATATTCTTTGGCCTGACATCGAAGGTATCCACAACTTCCCTGGAAAACTCCTTCACGGCTTTCAGGTTGATAAACCCCTCCTGAGAAAATGGTTCTTCGTCTTGTTTGCCAAGAATAAGGTTGTAAAATACGGGGTACTGAGTTACCATGCCTCGTTTGAGTCTGTTCTCCGGAATATGAGTCAAACCTGTCTCCCTAATCTCAAGTGCGGTTTGATTGGTAAGATCCTTGCCGTTGAGGAAGACATTGCCTTTTTCAACCCTCCTCAAACCCGTTATTGCCTCAACTAGCTCTGTTTGACCGTTGCCTGCAACACCGGCGATTCCTACGATTTCGCCTTGACGAACCGAAAAAGAGACTCCGTTAACAGTATAAAGATTTCTGTTGTCTTTGACATGGAGGTCTCTTACCTCAAGTACAGTCTCGCCGGCCTGCTTCTCTTTCTTTTCCACTCGTAGAAGGACTTCCCTTCCGACCATCATGGTGGCGAGCTGTCTTGGGTTGGTATCTTTCGTATTCACTTGACCAGTAACTTTACCAAGTCTCATTACCGTTACTCTGTCGGTTATTGCCATTACTTCGTTCAGTTTGTGAGTAATGAAGATAATAGTCTTACCATTTTCTTTAAGTACGCGGAGTATCTTGAAAAGCTCTTCAGTTTCCTGGGGAGTGAGAACGGCTGTCGGTTCATCGAAAATCAGAATCTCAGCGCCTCTGTAGAGGATTTTCAGAATTTCAACTCTCTGCTGCATTCCAACTGGGATATCTTCGATGTACGAATCTACGTCAACGGCCAATCCAAACTTTTTTGACAATTCCATAACGATTTTCCGTGATTTTCCGGTGTCCATGAAGAGTTTCATAGGACCGCGCTTCGGTTCCGAACCAAGGACTACGTTTTCAGCTACAGTCTGATTGTCCACAAGCATGAAATGCTGATGAACCATACCAATGCCCATATCAATAGCGTCTCTTGGCTTACTGATTACGGTCCTCTTGCCATTTATAAAAATCTGCCCTTCGTCAGGAGTATACAGTCCATACAACTGATTCATAAGAGTCGATTTTCCTGCACCATTCTCGCCAACAAGTGCATGTATTTCACCCTGTCTGACTTGGAAATCAACATGATCATTAGCGACAACGGAAGGGAATGTCTTTACTATTCCCTTCATTGCAACCGCAATGCCGGAGAGATCGAGGTTTTCAACGTTGTTTTCTTTCACACGCTCACCTCCATCGTACATGATACGAAAGATCGGGAGAGTTTGCTCTCCCGATCTTTGATATCACACGATTGTGTGAAGAGCTTCCATTACGGAAGGGTTATTTCTGGGACAACGAATGCATCCAGCTTTTCCTGTGTATCTGGAACAATAAATGCTCCAGCCTTAAGAAGACCTCTTAGGAATTCAACTTCGGAAAGGATAACAGGTCCTACAACATCCTTAGTATAAGTCATAGGGCTGATTCCTACACCTTCGTCCTTGATTCCGAGTATCTTCGTGCCGGATTCAAAAGTACCGAGGGCAATGCTCATCACGGCTTGATATGATGCCATGTCGACTCTCTTTACTGAACTGGTAAGAACTCTTCCAGGAGCCATATAGTCCTGATCAACGTCAACTCCTACTGCAAAGAAGCCTTCGCCCTTTTCAGCAGCGGCTTCAATTACTCCGTTTCCACACGCGCCTGCCGCGTGAAAGACGATGTCTGCACCTTCAGCAAACTGGGCGAGAGCGAGATCTTTACCCTTTTTTGGATCGTTGAAATCCATAGTGTATCCCTGAAGCATGCTTATGGTCTTTCCGTGAAGCTCTTCGTAAACCCTGATCCCGGCCTCATAGCCGTAGCGGAATCTTTCGACCGGAGGAATTGGAAGACCTCCAACGAACCCTACCATGTTTGTCTTAGTCATAGCGGCTACAACATAGCCTACTAGGAAAGCCCCTTCCTGTTCTTTGAACAGATACGTTGCCACGTTGTTTGGCATATTCTCGATCGGATCGATGTCGATACCGATGAAGTAGGTGTCTGGAAACTGAGGAGCAACCTTGTAAAGCGCATCAGCCATCATGAAACCGACTCCGAAAATGATGTCTGCTTCCTTTGCGGCGTTGGATAGATTCGGTATGTAGTCGGACTGCTCTTTGGATTGAACTACTTCCCTTTCCAATCCAAGGAAATCAGAAGCCTTGACAATTCCTTCCCATGTTCCGTCGTTAAAAGACTTGTCGCCAAGTCCGCCGACGTCAGTAACCATGATTACCTTCATTGCCATTACTGGGAGGGCAATCATGAGAATCAGTGAGAACACCAGCAATAATCTTAGTTTCATTTACCAACACTCCCTTTCTTATGAGATAGTAAGATCCATAGAACTGATAAAACAATTATACCCGCAAAAACAATCAAAAACAAAACGTTTATTGAAGGGTTAATGGTCACTCTCAGGATTGGAGACCCGCCTTGAACAAAGAGATTCAAGCTGCTGATTCCTGGCAAAACCAAGAAAAAATAGACGACGATTACTGCCAGGTTAATGTAGGAAATTATTGGTCTCCTGACAACGAATAAGGTAATTGCAAGCAATAGGAGAGCGACTATGAGTGCAGCAAATTCACGAACTCTATAGACTTTAACAGGTACTGGAGAGGGATTGTTTTCGAGAAGGGGATCAATCTCTTCGTGATAGTCATTAAGAGCAATTGCCAGTTCGGGTTTAGATCCAAGCTCCGTTTCGAGCGAATTGGTGAAATCCTCCCTCATCTTCTGTCCAGCGTAAGTGACGATCCTTTCTGCTGTGGCGATCAGAGTTGATACCGAGGTTGAATAGCTCCTGCTATTTCTATTGCTATCCCTTATGAAGCTATCAATGTCCTTTGTGAGACCCTGAAGCTCGGAAATATAGGTGGTTTGATTCTCTATGGAGAAATACTCGCTGAAGGCAGGAGCCGCAACTCTAAGTCTTCCATTGCTATCGACGCTAAAACTCATTCCGGCAGCTGTGGAGAACGAATTCATCTTATTTGGAATTACCACTCTCAGAATTCTTTTGAGAGTGTTCAGCTCACTTGAAACAAGAGAGTTCAGATCTCTTGTCTGCAGCCTAATCATCGATTCCGGAGCTAGAAACACATCGTTCTTCAGAGTCGTATAATAGACGGAGTCATAAAATCCCTCGAAGCTGTCCATAGCTATCTCTGGCTGCTCGTTAAGAAGATTGAGGAAGGGAAGTATCGAGATCAAGACAAGCAGGAGCAACTTCAGGATAAGAATCCTGCTTCTTTTCCTTTTGCTGAGCAGAGAGGAGACAGTTAGTACAAATATAAAGGTAAAGGCTGGAAGCGCGACTATTGAGTGAAGGGAGAGGTCAAAGATTCCGGAAGTGATGTTGCCTATGAAAAATATATAAAGCGTTTCTAGAAGTATTATTAAGCCAACCAGATACTTCTTGATGGAAGGCAGAACTGTGAATGCCAGTATTACCAACAAAGCATACACAATTACCCTTAGCCACCAGAGATCGATGCTCTTTTCTACACTCAGAACAAGATTGGCAGAGAGTTCGTTCCTTATTCCACCCATTATATTTGCCTGTATTGGAACTATCTTCCTTACTTCGTCTGCGATATCGCTTTCGATTAGACCTACGGGAGTGAATTGCTTCATCGAAAGAAGCTGTGCTCCCATCTCGATCTTTTCAATTACCTGTGTCCTGACTTCAGGATTCTGCTCGAGCGAGTTGATTAGAACTTGATACTTGGAGTCCACGGGTTCAATATCCAGCTGAAATCCAGGAATTTCCTTTTCTCTTACAGCGACCGACTCGGGAAAAAAAGGCGCATATTCAATCAGACCCATGGATCTTAGAAGCCACAGTCGAAAAAGCTCTCTTCCGGCAGACATCATTTCGGCGTCGCCAATTTGAGAGAGATCCATAGCTGTTTGTATTGCCAATCTGCTGATTTCTTCTTCAACAAGAGTACTCACACTGTACTCTTTCGAGCTAATCTTGGCTACAGTCTCGTTAAGCGCACTGATTATCCTGTCATCTGAAAGACTCAATATTTCCCGCTCCCACTCAACTGGAGCGTCAACTTTCAAATTGAAAGAGGAAAATGAGTTAGATATTTTTAGCGAATCAGGAAATGCTCCGGGTTTCTCCTTCACTAGACCCAAAGAATAGGCAATCCATTCCTTGTAGACAACCTCGGCCATACTGCGAACTCTTGAGGAATAAGAATTGAAGACTTCTAGGTAGGCAGGCATTTCATTAAGCGAGTATGTCTCAAACGCCTTTCCCGAAATGTCCGAAAGAACCCACGCGAGAAAAGCGCTGTAAGCAATTCTGTCGTCGCTATCACGGAAGTCCTCTTCACCGAATGAATCAAGATGCTTTGTGAGAAGTCCTGCGATTGTTGTCGAACTCTCTTTTTTCTCAATACTACCTACCATTTGAAGCTTGTACAATCTGTAAACCGACAGATAATCGAGGTCTTCAATGAGTTTGACGACTTTCGGTAGCTGTGGCTCTTGCTGGCTGTAGTCATCTACATAAGTCTTAAAGTCCTCGATAATCACTTTCTGGCTAAAGGAAAAGGAAAGAACAGCGATTGCCAGAAAGACAATGACCGAGAGCATACTCTTTGGCACTTCACACCTCCAGCTCGATCACTTGTTCAACATGTTTTCAATAGCGTTTATTATTACGTTGAGCCCAGTAGTGTTAGCGGCTCCATCAGGTAAAACTATATCACAAAAGTATTTCTGCGGTTCTATGAAGCTCTCAAAGGAAGGGGCAACAAACTTCCTGTACTGTTCAATTATGCTATCCACAGACCTTCCTCTCTCCTTGGTATCGCGCTCTATTCTCCTAATCAGCCTTTCATCGGCAGGAGCATCTATGTAGATAGAAAAATCAAAGAGATCTCTCATCTCTTTTTTGAACATAACGAGGAGCCCTTCAACAATAACCAGAGGTTTTGGTTTGAACTCTCTACATATTCCTTCTTCCCGTCGGTAAGTAACCATACTATAGACTGGAACCATAAAGCTTTTGTTCTCTTTAGTTGATTTCAGGTGCTGTTCAAAGAGTTCGAAATCAAATGCTCTTGGTGAGTCGAAATTGAACTCTCTTGGATCTGTCCCGGGATCGAGGTTCTTGTAGTAGTCATCCATCGAGAGTATTGCAGCTCTATCTTTGAAGTGGTTGTAGATGACGTTGGTGACCGATGTCTTGCCTGAACCACTGCCACCGATTATCGAAACAAGCACCATTACCCTATTCTTCCCCTTTTTGAAGATCCAAAAGTCATGTTGAAGGCCAGCGACCTGAAAGAGACAGATATATCGATCTCTTCACTTCTTACGTCTGGTGGCAATGAGAGTCTCACCGGAGCGAAATTGACCATTCCCTTAATTCTGGCCTCGATCAGCAGCTCAGCAGTGCTTTGCGCAGCGCTCGCGGGGACTGTGATGACACCAATCTCAATATTCCTTTCTCTGACAATTTCTTTTAACAACGAAGTAGATTCGATTACAAGATCATTTGGCATGGGAATTCCTATCTTATTAGGGTTGTTGTCAAACAGAGCCCTTGTGATGAAACCTGAGCTGGGAAGGCCCGGATAGTTGGCCAAAGCCATTCCCAGGTTACCCATTCCAACGATGCAAGTATTCCATTTCTTCCTGATTCCAAGTATCTCGCTTATACTGTCAAGCAGAAGCTCGGTGCCATAACCTACGCCTCTCTTTCCGAATTCTCCGAAATATGACAGGTCTTTCCTGACCTGGCTGGCTTTGATTCCAAGTCTTTCAGCAAGGTCCTTTGAAGAGACGCTAGGCACACCAGAGATCACCAAATTCTCCAGACATCTGTGGTATACGGCAAGCCTTTTGATAGTAGGTTTGGGGATCCTCCTGCTGTCCATTGTTAATCAACCTCCCGGCCGACTTCTTCGCGAAAATTATAACACGGGGAGTCATTAACTATCTTTGATCGAGTCACTCAAAAAATGTCATACATCAACGTGCTATAATTACTCTTAGAATGTCCATAATATAGACTGGAGCAGTTTTTATGGGAAAGAGAGTTGGATTGAATAGTCAATTTGCGTCGGTAATACTGCTGATTTTGTCTCTCTTCCTTTTTGTAGAAACTCTCTTTATTTATAGATATGTAAAAGAGGCGCAGTCTACCGAATTTGAAGTTGGTTTTTTTGATATCACTAGTCGATTGAGAGTGCTTTTTAATGATGAAGGATATGTGCTCCAACCCGGAGAAAACCTGGTACTGAAGATAAAACGAAACGATAGACTTTTCGTTGAACAAGAGCTGCCCGGAAGGTACTCAATAATGGGTGGCGGAAAGATTGTCAACGTGAGTATTCCACTGGTGGAAGTGAGTGTAAGGTGATGGGAAGTTATAGAAAGACAGAAATGGTGAATCTCGTTGTCTTTGTGTTCGGTTCATACATAGATTACAGGTTTCAGGAAATTCAGCCAGTTCTTGAGAGGAATTTTGGACCGGCAGATTATATATCGAGGTCTCTGGACTTCGACAAGTACACATCTTACTATAACGATGAAATGGGATACAATCTCAAAGGCAAGCTGATCTCCTTCAAGAGGTTGGTTCATCCTCAGCAACTTTCATTGATAAAGAAGATTACCAATGGGATCGAAGAAGACTTCAGACTTGAAGGGAAGCGAAAAGTTAATCTTGATCCAGGTTATGTCCACCATGCGCAGTTCGTTCTTGCTTCCACGAAGCACTGGGCAAATCGAATCTATTTGTGGGACGGCATCTCTGCAGAAATTACTCTCATGTTTGTCAACGGTTCTTTCACACCCCTTCCATATACGTATCCCAACTACAGGGATCGGGAGTACATCGAAGAATTGATGAGAATAAGAGAGTTGTATCTCCTGAAGCGAAAGGAAAGACTATGAAATTTGGAGTCCTTTCACTGGGATGCTCTAAGAATATGGCCGATATGGATAACTTCATGGGCATTATGACAGGCAGGGGTCACGAGATAGTAAATGATGCCTTGATTGCTGATTTACTTGTCATTGATACTTGCGGATTTATCGACGATGCGAAAAGGGAAAGCGTCGAAGAGATCTTCAAATCCCTTTCTTTCAAAGCAAAGAATCCGGGTCTCAAAATACTTGCTGTGGGTTGTCTTGTTCAAAGGTATTTCGAAGAGTTGAAGTCGGAGATCATTGAGATCGACGGTTTGATAGGGGTTACAAGCCCAATGACTCTTGCGGATCTGATTGAGAGGGGAGAGTTCTTCTATCTCAGAGAACCCGAGGTAGTCTATGATTATTCCAACAGAGTGGCAGGGAAGTATTCAGCATACGTAAAGATAGGAGACGGGTGCAATCGAGATTGCGCCTTCTGTTCAATCCCCAATTTCAAAGGCAAGTCGGTGAGTCGTGCTTCGGAAAGTGTGGTCAAGGAGACGCTTTCTCTTGTGAAAAAGGGTGTTAAGGAGGTAGTCTTGGTATCTCAAGACTCCACACAGTACGGCAGAGATTTGAATGAGGGAATTGATCTTAAAGGACTTCTAAGGAAACTGAATGATCTTGAAGGCGATTTCTGGATACGCCTTCTGTACCTTCATCCCGATCATGTTGATGACGCTTTGGTGGATACCATCATCTCGTTGCCGAAAGTAGTAGATTACTTTGATGTACCTGTTCAGAGTGGTTCGGATAAAATACTAAAGAGAATGGGAAGATCCAGGAATTCTGGCGAGCTTCTTGAGATGCTTCTAGGTATACGGCAGAAGGCTCCTCACGCCATTTTGAGAACTACCGTCATGGTTGGATTTCCCGGTGAAAGCGAAGACACTTTCGATGAGACTCTAGACTTTGTGAGAACCGTAGAATTCGATAGACTTGGAGGCTTTGTCTATTCCAGGGAAGAAGGAACAAAAGCGTTTGATCAGAAACAGACGGTCGGAAAGGATTGCGCGAAACAAATGCTCGAAACATTACTGGAAGAACAGGATACCATTTCCGCTGAAAGGCTTTCGCACTTCAAAGGAAAGGTAATGACTGTATTGCTTGAGGAAAGCGGTGCCAGCTATACTTTGGGAAGAGCTTACAATAGTGCTCCTGAAGTTGACGGAGTGGTCGTATTGAAGGGCCATAATGAGGAAGGAGTTTTCTTGAAGGCTAGAATTACGGAAACTTATGAACATGATATGGAAGGTGTTGTTCTGGATGAACTTGCCTAACACTCTAACGCTGTCCAGAATGGTTCTAACCTTGCCTGCTCTTGGACTCCTAATGACAGGGAACACAGTTGGTTACTATTTTTCATTTGTTGTCTTTTTGATTGCTTCCCTGACTGATTTTTTCGATGGCAGGATTGCCAGAAAACGTGGATTGGTAACTGATTTGGGAAAATTCCTCGATCAGATATCTGATAAGATTCTGGTCACTTCGATGTTTCTGGGCTTCATGGCTCTTTCGAGAGTCAGTCTATGGTTCCTCTTTATACTCGTTACTAGAGATACGCTGGTTTCGGGAATCAGGATGGTCGCATCGAGCAAGGGAAAGGTGATCGCCGCCGACATTTTTGGAAAGATCAAGACGGTCTCTCAAATGACTCTTCTGATTTTGCTTTACTCCAGTTTGCTCTGGGGTATTCCTTCGAAAGGATTGATGTTGTGGCTAGAGATAGTAATTGCGGTAATCACGGCAGTAAGCGGCGCTAACTACCTGCATAAGAATCTTGATATTTTCTGGGAGGGGAAGTGAAGTGCGTTCGTTTATTGCAGTAGATACAGGGGAGAAAGTTCCGGCGATGATAGATGGTATTTCGGAAAGACTTAGGAGGATGGGATTTAAAGCTTCTTGGGTGCCGGGCGAAAACGCACATCTAACACTAGCCTTTCTTGACAATATTGAACCTGAGAGGCTTTCTTTGATAGCATCAATGTTATCGCGCAGGCTAAGGGGTTTCCCTTCGTTTACCCTTGAAACCGGAAGGATAGGTTATTTTAAACATAAGGAGTTGCCAAAGGTTATTTGGGTGGCAATAGAGCAGAATCAGAGTCTCTTGAACCTTCAAAGAGAAACCAAAGTTGTTTTGGAGGCGATGAACCTACCGGTTGACGGCAATTTCAGACCGCATTTGACCGTTGGAAGAATGAAGTTCAGCCCGCCTATGTGGCGCAAATTTCTAAGCACTATTGAAGATGAACGAATAATCTTTCCCGTAGGAGAGGTAACGGTATTCGAATCTATTCTCTCTAGGGAAGGAGCAAAGTACAGAAAGGTCTTCACATGCAGCTTTGAAGGAGGACTGATTGAACATGCTGTCGAAGGATAAGAAGAACGCACTTGAAAGAGCGATAAAAGATATCGAAAAGCAGTTTGGAAAGGGTTCGGTTATGTTGATGGGAGAAAAGGAAGACCGGAAAAACATTGAGGTAATCTCGACTGGGTCACTTGCAGTTGATATCGCACTCACGGTGGGAGGATATCCTAGAGGCAGAGTTGTAGAGGTCTACGGGGCGGAATCAAGCGGAAAAACAACAATAGCCTTACATGCCATTGCAGAAGTTCAGAAACGTGGTGGAATAGCTGCGTTCATTGATGCAGAACATGCCCTTGACATTCATTACGCTCAGAATCTTGGCGTGGACGTTGACAATCTTCTGATATCTCAACCCGACTACGGGGAACAGGCCCTTGATATTGTAGATGGTCTCATAAGATCAAATGCCGTAGACCTCATTGTGGTAGATTCGGTTGCCGCGCTAGTGCCTCGAACTGAAATAGAGGGTGCTATGGGTGAGTTGCAAGTAGGTTTGCAAGCTCGTTTGATGTCGCAGGCATTGAGAAAGATTTCGGGAAATGTGAGCAAGTCAAAATGTATAGTGATATTCATCAATCAAACGAGAATGAAAATCGGGGTAGTTTATGGTAACCCAGAAACTACTACCGGAGGTGTCGCCCTTAAGTTTTATGCTTCGGTCAGGCTAGAAGTCAGAAGAGGCAGTGCGATAAGAGAAGGAAATACAGTCTTGGGGAATGAAACAACCATTAAAGTTGTCAAGAACAAAGTTGCTCCCCCTTTCCGCGAAGCGAAGGTAGACATAATCTACGGACAGGGGATAGAACATGCGAATGAGCTTTTCAATCTTGCGCTCTCAGAAAACATGATAGAAAGGAAGGGTGCATGGTACGCATACATTGCCTCAGATGGTAATGAAGTGAGCCTTGGCCAGGGAAAGGCCAACGGAGTGGAGTTCATGAAGGAGAATCCCGAGTTAATGCTGGAAATGGAAAACAGACTGAGAACGAAATTTAATCTGCCGCTCCTGGAAGTGAAGAAAGAGGAGAAGGACGAAGATAGCTGATGCTTTCCGATCCGTTGAAAGATGCTCTGAGATATTTAAGATACAGGTTAAGATCAAGAAAGGAAATCCAGGTTCATCTCCTCAAGAAGGGGTATTCTGAAAGAGAGATCGAAGAGGTCATTGGAAAATTGGAAGAGCAGAACATCCTTAACGACAGGGTCTTTGCCAGATTCTATATCAGTGATGGGCTGAGTGTTTACTATAAGGGACCATTCAGACTGAAACAAGAGCTTTTGAAGCTTGGTGTTTCGGAAGAGGTTATTGACGATTCGATGGACAGAGAATTAGAAAATTGCGACTTGAAAGTAGTTGCAAAAAAGGCGGCAGGTAACACAGAACATGTGGATCCTGATAAGATTAGAAGAAAACTCTACAGAAAGGGTTTTTCGTCTTCGATAATCGACGAGATTATCGGTGAGATTAAGCAGAAATCATGAAGGGAGGGAGCTGGTTTCCTCGAAGTCTAGTTAAAGGACCAGCGACGAGAAACTATGATGCTATTGATTGGTATAATCGCCGGCCTGGCGGCAGGGATAGCGCTGGCTTATTTTATACTTACCCCCTTGGCCGTGAAGAAGGCAAAGGAGGATCTAGAGCTTCAGCTAAAATCTGCAAAGCAAGATTCTGAATCGATCATCAAAAGGGCCCAGGAAGAGGCCGATCATATGAAGAAGAAGGCTCTAATCGAAGGCCGTGAAGAACTTCACAGACTTCGCGAAGAGCAGGAGAAGGATTTCAAGAGAGATCGAGAAGAATTGAAGCAGTGGGAAGATAGGATTTCCAGAAGAGAAGACAACATCGACAAAAAGGAAGAGGCCATCGAGAAGACGCGGCAGCTACTCGATTCAGAAAGGGTTCGCGTTGAAGAAATGAAGGAAGAGGCCGAGAAGAAGCTTTTTAGTCTGGCCGACCTTTCTATGGAAGAAGCTAGGGAGATTGTCCTGAAGAGAGCTGAAGAGATCTATGAGCACGATCTTGCTCAGAGATTGAAGGAAATGAAAGATCATTACGATGAAGAAGGAAATCGATATGCAAAATGGGTCATCGTGAACTCTGTGCAGCGTTACGCGGCAGACTATACAGGCGATGTGACTGTAAGCGCAGTAAGTCTTCCTTCTGACGAGATGAAGGGAAGAATAATCGGAAGAGAGGGAAGAAACATCAGGGCCTTCGAAAAGCTTACTGGTTCCGATCTTGTGATCGATGATACACCAGAGGTAGTCGTTGTATCTTGTTTCAATCCTCTTAGGAGAGCGATAGCGAAGATGACTCTAGATAAACTCGTTGAAGACGGAAGAATCCATCCGGCAAGAATCGAAGAGATGTACGAGAAGTCGAAGAAAGAAGTCTATAGCGAGATAAAGGAAGCCGGCCAGGAGGCCCTGATGAAAGTGGGGATTCCCTCTATGCATCCGGAGCTTGTCAAATTGCTTGGGAGGCTGAAGTTCAGAACCAGTTACGGACAGAACGTGTTGCAACACTCAGTTGAAGTGGCTCATCTGGCAGCTCTAATGGCTTCGGAACTGGGTTTGAATATTGACAAGGTGAAGAGGGGGGCGATTCTCCACGATATAGGTAAGGCGATTGACCACGAAGTTGAGGGGTCACACGCAATTATTGGCGGTGAAATAGCAAAAAGATACGGCGAAAAGGCTCATGTAATTAATATGATACAGTACCATCATGGTGAGACAGAGGCTCTAACCGCTGAGGCTGTCCTCGTAGCTGCGGCGGATGCAGTCTCCGCTTCAAGGCCTGGAGCAAGAAGAGAATCCCTCGACATGTATATAAAGAGATTGGAGAACCTCGAAAACATTGCAACCGGATTCAAGCACATAGAAAAGGCCTACGCAATTCAAGCAGGGAGGGAGATTCGCGTGATTGTCGAACCTGAGAAGGTCGACGATCTTCTGGCTGAGAAGATGGCTGTCGATATTGCTAAGAAGATAGAAGAGGAACTTGAGTACCCTGGTGTCATCAAGGTAACTGTCATAAGAGAGAGAAGAAGCGTCTCTTATGCTTCCTGACGGATTGACATGTGAAAAGCAGTAATATAGAATTGAAGTCAGGTGCCAACGTAGCTCAACCGGTAGAGCGGCTCATTCGTAATGAGCAGGTTGGGGGTTCAAGTCCCTTCGTTGGCTCCAGATGCGCCCTTAGTGGGCGCATTATTATTGGTGGTGAAAGAAATGGATCAATTTGAGTTTGAAGTCCTAGATTTCATAGAGAAATGGCACTTAATCAAAAGGGATCAGAAGATACTGGTTGCTGTCTCAGGCGGAAAAGACTCGATGGCACTCCTAAATATCCTGATTAATCTGAAAACAGAGTTGGGGATAGAGCTTTTTGTGGCTAATCTAGATCATGGCCTTCGAAAAAAAGGTCCTGCTGAAGAGGCGAGGATGATTGAAGATTTTTGTCGAGAGAGGTCTGTGCCTTTCTTCCACGAGAAACGTGATGTAAGGGATTTCATGAAGAAAAAGCGTGGCCTATCTATTGAGTCGGCTGCGAGAGAGGTTAGATACGGTTTTTTAAGAGATGTGAAATCTGCGATCGAAGCAGACCTGATAGCTATAGGTCATAATCGTGACGATCTAGTTGAGAATATTCTACTGAGGTTAGCGAGGGGAACGGGTATGAAAGGCGTCATTGGGCTGCGCCCATTCAGTGGTGATTTGATCAGACCTTTGCTGTTCAGCGACATGCAACGTATTATAGATTATGTTACAATTAACAGGGTAACATTCATGGAGGATCAAAGCAACTCTGAGGATGATTTTGAGCGCAATTACGTTCGTTTACGAGTCATCCCCGATTTGAAAAAGATGAATCCAGCCCTCAATGAAGCCATATGGCGGTTCTTTGAAAACATTTACGACGGATATGAACTCATCCATGCGAAGGTTGAAGTGATCCTCAACCAGTTTGAACTTGTAGACGATGTGTATTTCATAGAAAGTTCGAAGCTGATTAGCGTCGAAAGAGCCGTTGTTCTCGAGTTAGCAAGAGAAATAGCTGCAGATTTGAGTTCCGACAATTATCCTCCTTCTCGAGAACGTGTCATAGCTTTTTACAATCTTCTTATCTCTAGCAAAGGAAGATGGACTATAGAGTTTAGGAAGGATGTGAAGGCTTCGAGAATTGGAAAGTATGTCTTCTTTCATGTGGGAGAACTGGTAATGCGTGGGTTGGAGGAAAAAGCCATTGAGTTTTTGCCTTTTGCCTGTTCGTATGAAAAATGGCAGATTACGCTGGAGCAACTTTCGAAGGAGCCGAGAGAGGAATTTAAGAAACTGGACGGAGCTTTTTACAGTGTATGTTCCGCTGACAGGGTCGTGTTACCGATGAGATTGAGAACACTGAATGAGGGAGATACAGTCATTCCGTTCGGAATGAAGAGAAAGAAGAAAGCGGTTGATGTGCTTTCAGAGAAAGGTTTGAAGGGCTTCTCAAGTAAGATTCTGGTTCTTGAAAACGCTTCTGGAGAGATCCTTTGGATTCCGGGTGTTATCACGAGCGAGCTTTGTAGAGTTGACCCCTCCAGTCATGATATTGTAGCTTTTTGCCTTGAAAGGAGGTAGTTTTGTGGATCAGAAGCCCAGGATTGGAATGATCTTGTTTTACGTTGTTTTGGGCATTTTTCTGCTGATTGCTCTCAGGGGCCTATATCCATCTGAGACAAGTGTTGTAGTTCCTTATACGAAGTTCCTAGATGACTTCAATAGAATTATAGATATAGTTATTTATGACAACGGGAAGGTCATGTACATAACCGGAGATAATCCGAGAAGATCTCTTGAGACTTATGTTCCTTCTCAGACTCTTGTAACCCAGACGTTCCAGAATCACATAGACCGTCTAGCTGAAAGGGGAGTAAACATAACATTCGAACGAGGTAATGACTCTTTCTTCTGGGTCAACCTGCTAGGTACTATCATTCCTTTGGCGATAATTATTTTCATCTGGTTCTTCCTTATGAGATCAATGTCAGGAAGAAACTCTCAGGCTTTCACCTTCACTAAGAGTCCTGCGAAGAAATACGTCGGCACAGACAAAAAAGTGACCTTCAAAGATGTCGCGGGAGTGGAAGAAGCACAGCAAGAACTGGCTGATATAGTGAGCTATCTGAAGGATCCGACTATTTTTGCAGATACGGGTGCAAGAATGCCGAAAGGACTGTTGCTTGTCGGTCCTCCTGGAACTGGAAAGACGTTGCTTGCAAGGGCAGTTGCGGGCGAAGCAGATGTTCCCTTTTTCTTCATAAGCGGTTCTGATTTTGTGGAGCTTTTTGTTGGAGTTGGAGCTGCAAGAGTTAGAGATCTGTTCACCCAGGCTAAGTCCTCGGCACCTGCTATTCTATTTATCGATGAAATCGATGCTGTAGGAAGGCATAGAGGAGCCGGACTTGGTGGCGGCCACGACGAAAGGGAGCAAACACTGAATCAGATCCTTGTCGAAATGGACGGGTTTGATGCAAGGACTGGTGTAATAGTAATCGCTGCAACAAATAGACCCGATATTCTTGACAAGGCTTTGTTAAGACCTGGAAGATTCGACAAGAAAATCTCCGTGGATCCGCCTGATTTGAAGGGAAGATCGGAGATTCTCAAAATTCACATGCGTGGAAAACCAATAGATCCTGAAGTAGATGTACAGCTTCTGGGCAGGAGGACGCCTGGATTTGTAGGAGCTGATCTTGAGAATCTGATTAACGAGGCAGCGATTCTATCTGCCAGAAAGAAGAAAAAGATGATAGGAATGATTGAACTCGAAGAAGCTATCGACAGAGTTCTCGCAGGTCCGGCGAAAAGGTCAAGAATAATAAGTGATAGAGAGAAAAGGATACTTGCCTATCATGAGCTCGGTCACGCCGTGGTTGGGTTGATACTTCCAAAGGCATTTCCAGTCCACAAGGTGACGATTATTCCTCGTGGGACTTCAACGCTGGGCTTCACGGAGAGCCTTCCATTGGAGGACAGGTACCTTATTACAAAGTCTGAACTCCTGGATAACATGGCTCAAGCACTGGGAGGAAGAGCCGCCGAGGATCTTGTATTTGGTGAAATAACGACTGGAGCTGCAAGTGATCTTGAAAGGGCAAGTGCCATGGCAAGAAGCATGGTCACCCAATTCGGAATGAGTGAGAGATTGGGACCAATTGCCTGGGGCAAAGAAGAAGATGAGGTTTTTCTTGGAAGAGAACTAACCAGAATGAAGAATTACTCTGAGGAGATTGCCAGCGAAATCGATTCTGAGGTTAAGACAATAGTTCTTACTTGTTATGAAAAGGCGAAGAGAGTTCTTTCCGACCACAGGAAAAAACTCGATGAAGCAGCTGATTTCCTTCTCCAGAAGGAGACTATCTCCGGTAGAGAACTTGCAGAGATTCTGGGGCTGAAAGCCGGCAACTATTATAAAGATGACCTTGAAGCGGTAGATATTGCACCTGGAGCAAATGCTGAAGAACCTGAGATCACCAAAAAATAGGAGAGGTTGCGGAATGCTAGATTTCGAGCAGTTGAAGTCTTTGATAGGCAAGGAACACACTGATACGGTGACTCTAACCGATGTATCGCTGAGATGGTCAGAGCGCTACGACTTCGAACTGCTGAACCTCCTCTCAACAAGCGGCCTTATGAAGATTGTTCATAATTGTGGTCACAAGATGATAGCCGACTTTGAATCGGAGTCACTTGTCTCGGTTGTATCTGAGAGTTTTATTAGGCATCATTCTCCTCTACTGATGGATGAGGAGCTGGTAATACATATAAAGATTGAATCCGTTTCTGACAATGCCGAGGTCCGATTTTCGGGGTCGGTAGACCAACTTGGTTCGGAAGCAGGCTTTTTTGAGTTCTCGCGGAAATTCATCTCTGCTGACTTTCTCAGGAGAGTGTTTGGTGCGTAGACCGAGAGACAAAAGAAGCTGGGACGAGTACGAATTAGTTTCTAATCTAAGATCTAAAGAACGATTTATTCAAGATATGGGGAGTTTCGGGGATGTAAGAGTAGCACTCATTTATCCGAACTCTTATGAAGTGGGAAGCGCAAGTTTGTCAACGCATGTGTTGTTAAAGAAGTTCAATGAAGTAGGCAGTGTGAGAGCGGAAAGATTTTTTTACAGTAGAGGTTTTTCGAAATATTATTCTTTTGATTCACTTACGCCCCTAGACGAATTCAGGATATGGTCTTTTTCGGTGCATTATGAACTTGATTTGCTAAACGTCTTTGACATTCTTAATAGGTTTTCCATTCCCCTCAAGAAAGAGGAAAGGAACAGTTTTCACCCAGTCGTCGTTGTTGGCGGAGCTATGACTTACTTCAGTAACGCCGTGCTCGCCGAAGTCGGAGATGTTGTTCACAAAGGTGATTTGAGCGAAGAGTTCCTTGATTGTCTCTCTTCTGTTGACCATCGAATGAGTAGAGAAGAGATTGTTGCTACTTTGACTACAAAACGAGTGGAACCAGCCTTCTCCAATTCTCTTGGAGAAAGTGTCTTCATTAGTTCGAATTCTGTGTTTGGAGATCGTTACCTAATAGAAATCGGCAGAGGGTGCTACAGAAAGTGCAAGTTTTGTGTAGCAGGACACAGATTCGGTAGGCCAAGGTTTAGAGGATTGAAGGATACCACTGAGCTCATGGATTCCGTTTCTCCAATAACGAAGAGATTTGGACTAGTGGCAGCGACGGTTACAGACTATCCAAATATTGAGGAAGTAGCCGAACACTGTATAGAAAAAGGTTATGAGCTGTCCGTTTCTTCACTCAGGCTGGATTCTCTTTCAAACACTCTACTGAAGGCTCTTAGACTCTCTAAACAGAGCTCGTTTACAATTGCCCCTGAAGGAGGCAGTCAGAGAATGAGGGATGCTTTTGCAAAGGGGATAAGCGAAAGAGATATTCTGAAGGCACTTGAACTTGGAAGGGAGAACGGTTTCCGGAGGGTGAAGATGTACTACATTTTTGGTGCAGCATTTGAAGACCCTGAAGACAGGCGGGAGATAGTGAAAGCAGCCAAAAAGGCTCTAGGCATGGGATATGCGAATGTTATTTTGAGTCTCAATCCTTTGATTCCGAAACCGGGAACTCCATTTGAAGGGATGCCAATGGAGCCAATAGGAAATCTTAGAAAGTATGAAAGGGAGATTAGATCGGAATTGGTATTGGAGGGAATGAAAATTGATTTTGAGAGCCTTAGAGAGTCGAAACTTCAATTTGCCCTCGCCAATATCGATAAAGAAAGATCTGGAGAATTACTTGGCTACGTAGAACGTGGAATTGATCCAACACCTATTCTGAACAAATATGCAGAGGAAGTGAATTTGAGACGGAAGGAGTGGAATAAGCATGGCAAAGAAGAGTATTCTGGTCGTTGACGATGAGCCTTCGATCGTGGAACTCCTTACTTTCAATCTTAAGAAGGAGGGCTACGATGTACTTAAAGCCTATGATGCCGAAGAAGCATTGAAGATCGCCGAAGATAACGAAACAGACATGTTCATCGTCGATATTATGCTTCCTGGAATGGATGGATTCGAACTCGTCAGAAATCTTAGAGCTACTGAAAAGTTCAGACAGACACCTGTGATATTTTTGAGTGCTAAGAGTGAAGAATTCGACAAGGTGTTGGGCCTTGAGCTTGGGGCAGATGATTACATCACTAAACCATTTAGTGTGAGAGAAGTGTTAGCTAGAATTAGAGCAGTCTTTAGAAGAATGCAGCAGAGCGCTCAGGCAAAAGAGGAAAGGCCAAAGAAGATACTTGCCAGGGATTTTGAGATCGATACCGAGAAGTATGAAGTGAGAGTCAGGAACAGAATGGTCAGTCTCACTCCCCTGGAATTCGAGCTTCTGAGGTTCTTAGCCGAAAACGAGGGAAAAGTATTCAGTCGGGATGTTCTTCTCGACAAGCTCTGGGGATACGATTACTACGGCGACACAAGGACTGTTGACGTACATATAAGAAGATTGAGAACGAAGATCGAAGAAGACGCTTCTAATCCGAAGTATATTATTACTGTTAGGGGCAAAGGTTACAAGTTTAGGGATCCCGGAAAGGAAGACTGATTCGTTGCTTTATGCTGTCCTCGCTACTGTTGCGGTGATAGCTTTTCTCTTTGCGATTCTGTTCAGACACGAAAGACAGAAAAATGAGAGATTAGAAGCCGCCAAAAGGCGCTTCGCGGACCTCGTTGAAGTTCCAAGAAGCGCCGAGTTTATCTTCATCTATAAGAAGGTTCAGCAGCTGATCTCGAGAATCGAAGAGGACATGTCCTCTCTTAACTCCAGAATCGAGTATCTCGTCACGATTTTCGATAATCTGAGCGATGCTTTCTTGATAGTAGCAGAGGATGGAAAGATAGAATACGCAAATAAAGCCGCACAAGAGTTGTCAAGTAAGCAGATAGTTGGAAGAAAAATAAGCGAAGGGATAGACAACTATTACATCGGTGATCTGTTTGAAGACTCGGTTAGAACTCAGGAAAGTCAGGAATCCGAGATAACTATCTACTATCCCAAGAGAACGATAAGAGAGTGCAAAATAATGAGAGTGCCTCTCAAGGACGACGTTAGATACCTAATACTTTTGCGAGACATAACTAAAGAAAAGGAAGTCGAGGCAATGAGAAGAGACTTTGTTGCCAACGTTTCTCACGAACTGAGGACACCACTTACATCAATTCACGGATATGCTGAGACACTTGCTGAAGATGATCTCGAAGACAAAGAGACGGTCTACAGGTTTCTCTCAATTATTGAAAACGAATCTGCCAGAATGACGAGATTGATCAACGACTTGCTTGATCTCGAGAAGCTTGAATCCGGTGAAGCCCCTTTCAGTAAGGAAGATGTCGAACTTGGAGAAGTCGTCAAATACGTTATGAGGATTGTTGAACCGCTCGCGAGCGAGAAAGATGTCTCTGTCAACGTTGACATGGAAGAGGGAATCTTTGTAGAGGGCGATTTTGACAGACTCGTACAGCTTCTTCTAAATCTGATTGACAACGCCGTTAAGTATACTTCTGCAAAGGAACACGGTCCGAGAGAAATCTGGCTGAGAGCTTATGCGCATAACAACTATGCGATGATAGAAGTAGAAGACACTGGAGTTGGGATACCTGAAGATTCTTTGAAGCACATTTTCGAGCGCTTCTATAGAGTGGATAAGGCACGATCCAGAAAGATGGGCGGTACTGGCTTGGGACTGGCAATCACGCGGTTCATCGTCGAGAAACATGGCGGCACAATTTCCCTTGATAGCGAATATGGAACCGGAACAATTCTGAAAGTTAGGCTGCCACTTAAGAAGGTGTTTGAATGAGGACATATGACATAATCATGAAGAAGCGAAACGGTCTCCCGAACTCAAAGGAAGAGCTATATTTCCTTATAAAAGGCTTTGTTAGAGGCGATGTGCCCGATTATCAGATGGCAGCTTGGTTAATGGCAGTGTATTTCAATCACCTTAATTCAGAAGAGAGATTTTATTTGACAGATATAATGATTGATTCCGGAGAGAAGATTCGGCTTTCATCAATTAATGGCACGAAAGTAGATAAACACTCTACTGGAGGTGTGGGAGACAAAGTCACGCTGGTTGTTGGACCCATTGTTGCAGCTGCAGGCCTAGTCTTCGCAAAATTATCTGGAAGGGGTCTGGGTCATACTGGGGGAACCATCGATAAACTTGAGTCGATTCCCGGGTTTGTGACCTCACTGAGTATTGAGGAGTTCATGCAACAGTCCGAGAGGATTGGAATAGCACTGGCCGGTCAGACTGCGCAGGTCGCGGTAGCGGATAAGAAACTGTACGCCTTGAGAGACGTAACTGCGACAGTTGATGAGATTTCACTTATCGCCTCAAGTATAATGAGCAAGAAACTCGCAGTTGATTCAGACGGAATACTACTCGATGTCAAGATTGGGACTGGCGCCTTCATGAAGGAACTTGAGGAAGCAAGAGAACTTGCAGTTGCGATGATCGATATTGGAAAGAGGAAGGGGAGGACGACAAAGGCTGTGATAAGCGACATGAATCAGCCTCTGGGAATTGCTGTCGGTAACGCTTTGGAAGTTGTTGAAGCCATAGAGACACTTAAGGGAACCGGTCCCGATGACTTCAGTTGCCTTTGCAGAATTATTGCGAGTCAGATGTTAGTAATTGGGGGTGTAGCAAATGAAAAGGATGCCGAAGAGATTGTCGACAATCTAATAGTTTCTGGAGAAGCGATAAGCAAGTTCGATGAGTTTGTCAGTGCTCAAGGAGGGCCTGAAGGTTTTTCGGAGCAGTATGACACATATTTCGAAAGAGCCGCTTTTGTGAAGGAAGTCAGATCTAGTTCCAGTGGGTATGTGAGGTCTGTCGATACTGAGTCAATAGGGCTTGTCTGTATGAGGCTGGGTGCAGGAAGAGAGAGAAAGGAAGATGTCGTGGATCCGGCCGTGGGGTTGGAGGTCTTGAAGAAGATTGGAGATAGAGTCCAAGAAGGTGAGCCTATCGCCATAATTCATGCTAATAATGAGAATAAGATTGAGAAGGAGATCGAAGCGATTAAAAAGAGCTTTGTGCTTTCAGAACAGATGTCCGCACCTCCCCCGATAGTCTACGAAGTGCTTTAAGGAGTGCATTCCATGAGGCGAATTTTCGTTATTTGTTTCCTGTTTCTTTCGTTGATTTCATCAGCAAAGAATCTGATTTATCTCGACGAAAGAGGACAGACGAGGGTATTTACTGATGCGGTAGTTACTGAGCGGTCTATGGATTTCGTAAAGCTGGAAATAATCGGAGAGCTAATAAGGGGTGTAGTCGTTTCTCAGTCTCTTCGTCAAGAAGAGACAATAATGATTCTTCCTTCAGGGATAATTGTCTCTCTCTCCCATGAGAATCAGAGGGCTACAGTCGAGTTCGGGAGCGAATTCGAAAACTCACTGATTATGAAAGACGACAAGGTCCACATCAACGCAGAATTGCTTGCAGCAATAACCGATAAGTCCTTTTTCAGCGAAAGCGAGGCGCTGATACTCTATGCTCAGCCTTTGACTATAAAGAGTATCGAGAATCGGCCGGATTCAATATCGATAACACTAGACAGAGATGTACTTCCGGATTTCTTCACGATATGGTGGACCGGAAGCGGTTCGCTGGCCGTGACTTTAAGACCTGCGAGGATTGATCCATTTCTTTCATATGATGGGATGACTGTAACGACGGGAAGGGGTTTCGTGAAGATATCTGCTGAAAAGCCGTGGCCTGATGTCGAGTATGAGATAAAAGGCAGAACGTTGATTCTTAGGGGAAAGAGTGGAATGGGAAGGACCATACAGCAAGAAACCAGTTTTGATTTCGACCTAAACATATTCGAATCCTATGCAGGTGGTCAGAAGTTCACAATGTCCTTCCTCGAGATGAATAGTGCAAAATTCACTTACGGAATTGAGCTCGCAAATGATGGAGTCTCAGGACTGGAAAAGGCAACTGACACTCTCAGAAAAAGCGGTGCGCAGATAATGATAAACGGAGGCTATTTCGATCAGAATCAGAATCTCCCTATCGGCCTTCTTGTGAGAGATGGAGAAGTCCTCGGACTCCCTACTCTTGACAGGCCCGCAGTCTACTTCACTGAAGATGGCAAAGTCCATGTTTCCAGGATGGACATAATCTATATGGCAAGATTCGATGACCGTTTCGTTCAGATCACTGGAGCAAATTCTCCGTACAGAGGCGAAGCGGTATTGTACACCGACGAATACCGTAACAGTATCCCCGAATTTGAGGACTTCACTTACCTCGAAATAAAAGACGGTAAGATAATCAGCGAGGGTTATGTCTCAAGAGTGGAGAAGGGTTCTGATGTGCTGGTTCTTTCGCCTTCATCGCTTCAGAAGATATCTGATTCAACCTCAGTGGGTGGATCAGTTGCGCTGGAACTTCTGAATTCCTATGGCGAGAAGATAACGGGAGCCGTCGAAGGTGGACCGATGATCATACATGACGGAAAACCGGTCACTGATTACGAGAGAAACTATTATTCGGCGTCGCTCCTTGATGTCAGAGCTCCAAGAACGCTTGTTGGTGTGAAAGTGACAGGGGAAGTTGTTTTCATAGTGATCGATGGTTACCAGCAGACCAGCTATGGCTTAACTTTCAAAGAGATGATAGAATTCTTCAAAGACAAAGGATTCAGTTCCTTGATGTGTCTGGATGGTGGGAAGTCTTCTGTTATGTCTGTGAATGGTGAAATAATTAACTCACCTTCTTCAGGAGTGCCTTCTCTACCCGTAATCATAACTGGGTCGCGAAAATAGACTGAAATAGATTTGGAGGTGGTCAGATATGGACAAGATTCCGATCGATGCCAAAAGAGACATTACACTCATTGGGCACCACGGGTCTGGTAAAACTCAAATTGTTGATGCGATGCTTTTCAATGCAAAGTTAATCGATCGAATAGGCATCCTGGCAACCGATTCTGAAGAAGTTGAAAAAGAGAAGAAAGCAAGCTTTTCTATGGGTGTCACAAGTTTACCCCATAACGACAGCAGAATCTATGTGATCGATACCCCTGGTATGTCGGATTTCTATGCTGAGACTGCAAACGGAATCTTTGCGTCAGAGAACATTGTTGCTGTCATAAACTCCACAGCCGGGCTAGAGATACAGACCGAGAGGTTTGGGACAATCGCAAAAGAGCTTGGAAAAGGAATAATCGCGTTCTTCAACATGATGGACAAGGAAAGATCCGGCTACGAGGAAACTCTTGCCGACGTTGCAGACACTTTTGAAAGAACGCCTGTCCTTGTTCAGCTACCGATAGGACGGGAAAATGACTTCAGAGGTCTAGTAGATCTTGTCAAGATGAAGGCATTTGTTCTTGAAGACGGAGGAATATGCAGGGAAGAAGATATCCCCGCAGATCTGCAATCTTCTGCCGCAGAGGCAAGAACAAAGATGATTGAGGATATCGTACAGAATGACGAGGAACTGATGATGAAGTATCTCGAGGGAGAAGAACTCTCGATAGAAGAACTACTTTCAGCCTTCAGGAAGGCCTACCTGGCGAATGAAGTAATACCGGTCCTTCTAGGTTCGGCTGCCAAGAATATCGGGATACAGCAGCTTCTAGACTTCGTGATTGAAGTAGGCAAAAAACCTTCTGAGACTTCTCCGAAGCCAGCCAAACTTCTGTCTGGAGAAGAAATTGAAGTCAGACCCACCGAAGAGGAACCTCTTGTGGCTTACATCTTTAAGTCTGTCGTTGATCCATTCGTTGGGAAGCTGACTTTCATGAAGATACTCTCAGGAACTTTGAAGCAGGGGGATTCTTTCTATGTTGTCGATCAGGATTCCTCTGAAAAGGTTGGCCACGTTATGTTACCAGAAGGCACGAAGGAAATTGAGGTAGATGAAGCAACCATTGGAGATATAGTCAAGCTGAGCAAACTTAAGAAAAGCGCCGCAGGAAACACTGTGGCTCACAGGGACAGACAGCTGACGCTGGAGCTTCCTTTGATGCCAGAACCGATGATTTCAAAGTCGATTCAGCCGAAATCAAAGGGAGACATAGATAAGATAAGCGGAGGTCTAGCAAGACTGGCTGAATCCGACCCGACTTTTAAATGGGAAAATGATCCTGAAACCAATGAAACGGTTATCAGCGGTCTTGGTTCTGTGCATCTAGAAATAATGATAGAGAGGCTTAAGAAACTATTCTCGGTAGATGTCGAAGTTGGAAAACCAAAGATTGCATACAGAGAGACTGTCAGGAAGGTTGTCGAAGCTGAATACAAGCACAAGAAACAGACCGGGGGACATGGCCAGTATGGACACGTTCAGATAAGGATTGAGCCAAATGAACGCGGCGGAGGCTTTGAGTTCATAGACAAGATCGTTGGGGGTGTCGTTCCAAAGAACTATATCCCGGCTGTCGAGAAGGGCATTGTGGAAGCTATGAAGAAGGGTGTTCTCGCTTCCTACCCCGTTGTCGACGCAAAAGTAACCCTTTTCTACGGATCATACCACGACGTTGATTCTTCGGATATGTCATTCCAGATAGCTGCAAGACAGGCTTTCAAGAACGGAATGGCAGAAGCAAACCCGGTCATTCTTGAACCTTTGATGGACGTCGATGTCTTCGTTCCCGAAGAAGCAACAGGGGATATAATGGGCGAGATAACTTCTAGAAGGGGCAGACCGATGGGCATGGAGCCTCAAGGGAAGGGGACTTCAAAGGTTGTTGCCCAGGTTCCTCTCGCCGAAATGCTAGACTTTGCAAATAAGCTCAGCTCAATTACGAGCGGCCGTGGATACTTTACCATGAAATTCAATTCCTATCAGGAGACGCCGCCTGATGTTCAGCAGAAGATCATTGTTGAAAGGCAGAGAGAACTGGAAGAGCAGCAGAAGTGAGATCTTGAACAGTAGTCAAGCGGGGGATTTCCCCCGTTTTTTTTGAACGGTAGTTGAGCGATGAATGTCATAGATTTGAGACTTCAGAAACCTGGAGGAAGAAATGCATGTAGGCTATATGACTTATCTATTACGGCTATATGGGATCAATTCTTTGAAGGAGAAGCGTGCGGTGATTAAACCTCTTATCAGCGATCTCAGAAAGAACTTCAACGCTTCCGTCGTCGAAACTGGGAAACATGATTCTAAGCAGGAGGCGGAAGTAACGGTAAGTATCGTTACAAAAGAGAGGGGTGAATTAGATTCACTCTTTCAGTCGGTTTGGCAGCGCATTATCTGGAATGGAATCGAGATCATCGGGGAGAATGGAGAGATTTGGTGAAAAGTGGAGGTGAAAAATGAGAAAGATAATCACTTTAACAATACTTGTTTTCTTGGCGGTTGTTTCGTTTTCCGAACATCTGTATATCTTTAACGGATTCTCGATTTTGACGGGGGAGCTGACATTCGAGGAAGGAGAAGCCGTCATAGAAGTGCCTTTTGGGGTCCAGGTTTCGCCCGATACTCTTACGGTGCTAGACATACCGAAAAGCACGCTCATTAACTTCATTCCCGGAGATAGTGTTCAATCACTATATGAGAAGAACATCGGAAAGCAAGTCAAGTACTTTTTTGACGATGGAAGAGTTGAAATGCTGGAGGTTGTCTCAGCGCTTCCTGTCTTCAGAAATTCCTACGGAGAGATTCTCGTGAATCCAAAGGGTTCTCCCGTTTTCACCGGAGAATTCAATCCTAATGGTCGTTTTCTGTTAACTGCTCCCGAAAGTTTCAGTGGGCAGTCATCCTTTGCATACCAAATGAGAAACAACAGCTGGACGGTGAAGTACTCTCTATCACTTGAGAATTTCTTGATTACCGGTCTTATGGTTATCTACTTAGAGTTTGATACTGAAGGTAATGTAACGCTGGTTTCTTCTAATCCAAACTACGGCTACACGACGAGGGACATGGCATTTAAGTCGGCCAATGAATCTTACTCAGTGTCTCCTTCTACTTCCGATGCGGAAACGAGGCTCTACGAGATTTCCGTCCCTTTGAAACGTGGAACCAACCATATTGCCTTCCTGTCCGAGGTGTTCGCTGGTAAGAAGAGACTCGTCTTCAGAGCCAACAGAGGTGGAAGCGGTTTCTCCGGTGTCGATATAGACGTATCTCTGGATAAAGTCCCGATTGATCTCCCATCTGGAATCATAGAGATCTGGAATGATTCTGTATATATTGGATCTGCTGGAATAGGCAATATAGCTGCAGGGGAAAGCGTTACCCTGCAAAGCATCGCTAGATCGATCGAAATTACTGGCAGAAAAAGCTCTGTTACAACGAAGGTTGATTCAAATTACAGGTACTACAAGAATACTTACTTTTTGAGAAACCTTTCTGAGGAAGCAGTAGATGTGGAAATCGAGGACTATCTTGGTCAAAACGTTGATCAGCTTCTCACAAATTTCGAGGGAGAATTCCGGTATGTCAAGGAGTCAGGGATCTGGTCTGCCTCAATCTCAGTCAAACCAGGTGAGACAGCGGAGGTAGAGATTGAATATAGAGTACGATACGCTAACTGAAGTTGTTCGAGACGAAGCAAGAAAAATGTGCTCCGAAGAGAGACTGAAGCACGTTTTTGGAGTAGAAAGACTCGCAAGGAAGCTGAGCAGAATTCATGGTGTTAATTCTTCAAAGGCAGGTTTAGTTGCTGTTTCGCATGATATCTTTCGAGATCGTGATGAAGATGAGCTAATACGCTTGTCAATTTTCTTTGGAATAGAAACCACGGAGATCGAGAGAACTGCTCCGGTTCTTCTGCATGGCAAAATTGCTGCCTGTTACCTGAGAGAAAAGCACGGTATTGAAGGAGATATCTTCCAGGCTTTGTTCTGGCATGTAAGTGGAATTCCGGGTATGACTCTTCTAGGAAAAATACTTATGATTTCGGATATTGGCGAGGAAGGTAGAACCTTTCCAGAAGCCCTTCAGATTCGGAAAGCGGCTGAGCTGGATCTAGAAAAATCATTTGCTGACGTGATAAGATTGAAGATAGCATGGGCCGTTACTACGGGCAGTCTTTTGCTTCCCGAGACTGTATGGACGTGGAATGAATTGCTTGGAGGTGCCAATCATGTCTCTAATTAAACCAAAGAGACGACGTGGTCCAAAGTTGTTGTGGTTGATTCTTGTTATCATAGTAGCCGTTGCAGTTGGTGCAGGTTACGTATATTTCACAATCAACGGTGTGAAAAACAGTGATGAAATGAAGGCGGGAAATGTAGACTATCTCTTCTACTGGCAGGAGGGTGCCGATTCTCTTTACTACTACTTGAGAACTACTGCTGGAGGCAGAACTTCAGTGGTAACTTTCCCTGTCTATGCCACTATTGAGAATTCGCAAGAAGTTCTCGATCCCAAAACGGGAGCGTCGGCCATCGAGATAATTCATAATTGGCTTGACATTAAAGGCGATTTCTCGTATTTTGCTAGCCTATCTCCCGAGCTTATCGATACGCTTACCTCCAAACTCGGTGTTGATGCCTTGAATCCCGTTCAGCTCATAGATGGCATGGCACTGAGGGGCTTCAAGATATTAGATTACTGGAAGATAGCTGACTATGCAGAGACCTTCAAGGAGTACGATGGTTCTTCTACTATGACTCCCAGGGCAATTGCTGTGCTTCTCGAAAGACTAGGAAACTCATCGAGAATGGCCTATCAACTGGAGACGTCGACTCAGTTTCCTTTGAAGATCTCTATAGGGGTTGGAGGAGAAAGCGTAAGCCGTCTCTATCTCAAACCTGATTCTCTGGATAGCGTCAAGAGAGCACTTTCAAACTGATGAAATCCGTTCACCTCTCTTTGGTTGTTCTGGTGATCTTTCAGGTTATTATTTTCTTCTTCTTGATCTTTCTTATGTTCAGGGAAGCTTATAGTTCTATGTTGGGAAGAGATCTTGCGGGAGAGACTTTCCTGATAGTCGGGATTGATACCGGTGGTAGTTCGAAAGATGCTGTCGGTGGAAGAACTGATTACATTTCGGTTGCATACTTCGGATCCTCAGGTGCGCTATTGCTGAAAAGCATCCCAAGAGACACGATCATTACCTACAAATCAGAAAGAAGAAAGATTAACTCTCTATATAACTCTTTTGGAATGGAGGTACTCATTCAAGAAGTTGAGAAACTTGTAGAGAGAAAAATCACCGGTTCAGTTGTTATAGATTTCAACACAGTAACTGAAGCAACAAAGTTCTCCGGCCCCATTCGCGTGGAAGTTTCCTCTCTTATGCACCACGATGATTTTCAACAAGGACTTCACATTCACTTTGAACCCGGCATTCATTTTCTTGAAGGGGAGGATTTGCTCAAATTCCTTCGCTACAGGCAGGCGGATTCGGGAGACCTAGGTCGAATTGAAAGGCAGAAGCAAGTTGTCGAGCAGTTTGTCCAAAACCTTATTAAGGCGGGACCATCGAAAATAATCGAGATGATAGACTTTGTGATTGAAAGCACTGATATCAGTATAGATAAGAAGTCTCTGACAGATTTGGCAGTTGGATTTTTCACCGGGCAAAGAGCTATAAGTTTCACACAAATAGACTACTATATTGATGATGACGGCCGAATAATTCCTTCTGGACCGGGCGAGGATGAACCAGAACCTGTTAGGACTGGGTCCGCTTCTCCAAGGATCCTCGTAGTGAACAACATTCCCGACTTTAGCGTAAAATTCGGTGATTTTGCCGAGATAATAAAGGGTCAGTGGTCTTCGCTGGCTGGAGTAAAGGTTGAAGCAACGGGTATCGTTCCTGATATCTCGGGGATTGAGAAGCGGGACACTTATCTCTTCATTAACTCGAGAGCATCTGAGATCAGAGAGCTTTTCTCGAAAGCCCATGCTTATCACAGACCTGTTGTCATGATTACTTCTAGCTTCGGAGGGCTTGAGTATTACTACTCGCTAATAGATTCCCTGTCGAAGAATAGATTCTATCAATCTAATTATGATGCATATGTATTGCTTGGTGTAGGAGGAAAGTAGCAAGATGAGGAGTATCTTCAGGGATTTTACACACGATTTCTTCGGTATTCTAAACTATCCGAAAGAGAAATGGAACGATTTCTGGGTGTTTTATAGAGAAAGACATCCAAGAGTTCTCGAAGAATACATGTTCAAAAACAACCTTGACGTAACATTACTGGCTCAAGCATTGGATGGACTTGAAAGGAGAGAAGTGGACAGGCTTTCTCAATATTGGGAAATCAACGGTCCAATCGAAAAGACAAGGGTTCTCAAAGAACTGGGAAGGATGTCCTCACAACTTCACCTGGAAAGGGAAGACTTCGTGATCCACATACTGGGTGCTCTTGGAAGACAACAACATCTAATTATTCCAACGTCAAAAGGAAATGTAGTAATGATAGATCTTCTTTACTGCTGGAAAGAGAAAACTATAAGAGATTTCCTGAGTGTGGTTTTAAATGCTCTTGATGACTTTATCGAGTATTCAAGCATAAATGTTCGCCATTACATGCACGGTTCAGAAAAGGCAGAAAGGCTCGAGAGGATATTCGAGTGCATCGAGAAGAAGATAGTTGGACATTCTCTGGAAGAAAAGCTAACGATTGTCGTGAAGCTGCTCCATAAATATGTCGATTATTATAACTGGACTGGATTCTATCTTGTTGAGAAAGACTCCCTGGTTCTTGGTCCTTATGTTGGCGAACCTACCGAACACGTTAAGATCGACTTTGGAAGTGGTATATGTGGCCAGGCGGCAGAGACTAAGAGGGTTTTCCTCGTTCCTGACGTCTCCAAGGAATCCAACTACCTGTCTTGCAGCGCGAGAACGAAATCAGAGATAGTTCTCCCCCTTTTTGCAGGAGAAACGGTAATAGGTGAACTGGATATTGACAGTCATTTTCAAAATAGTTTCGATGATCTCGATCGGGAATTTCTAGAAAAAACTTGCAGACTCCTCATCGAAAGCTGAAAGCGGCTAATATTGGGCAATATAGTTTTGTAACTTTATTAAACTATAAATGACATTGTATCTTTGGCATTCCTTCATAGTATCGATGCTACAATAACTTGATTATTTTATAGGAGGGATGCCGTAGTGCACATTACCCCTGAGGTAAGAAAGGCCGCAAGAGAAGTGAAGACACCATTCTTGATAATGGATATGGATTATGTTAGAAACAATTATTTCGACATTGTAAGCCATGTTAGGAATGTTCAGGTGTTTTACGCGGTTAAAGCGAACTCGCACCCCAGGATTATCGAGACTCTTCGGGACCTCGGCAGTAATTTCGACGTAGCTTCGCGCGGTGAGATTGAGAGACTCCTTTCGCTAGGAATTGGTCCAGAGAGAATGAGTTTTGGAAACACTATCAAGAAAGTTGAAGATATTGCATACGCTTATTCCGTTGGAATAGACTACTACGCTGTCGACTCCGAAATGGAAGTTGAGAAAATAGCCGCTCACGCTCCCGGAAGCAAAGTATACGGGAGAATTGCTACCAGCGGTGGCGATTGTGACTGGCCTCTCTCCAGAAAGTTTGGAACCGATGTAAATCATGTCATATCAATAATGGAATATGCAGCTCAGCTTGGCCTTGACGCATACGGAGTAAGTTTCCATGTTGGTTCTCAGAATTACAACGTCAATAGCTGGGACGATGCGATAAGTGATGCCGCGGAGGTTTTCAAGATTCTGCGCTCCAGGGGTATCAACCTTAGGATGCTGAACCTTGGTGGAGGTATGCCGGTTAAACACATCAGAGAAATCAAGTCTGTCAAGGCATATGGTGATATTATTAACAAAGCACTGGACAAGTATTTGTCTTCGGTTCCAAATCTGGAGCTTTTCATAGAGCCAGGAAGATCAATGGTTGGTAATTCAGCAATTCTCGTGAGCCAGGTAATTCTCAGAAGCAAGAAGGGCAACGAAAACTGGGTCTACATAGATGCAGGCGTCTTTCACGGACTCACTGAGACAATCGAAGGGTTCAGATACGAGGTCCTTACCGAAGGAAAGGTAGATGACACAAAGATCGCTTTTCATCTTGCGGGGCCCACATGTGATTCTGTTGACACGATCTATCATGAAATTGACTTGCCGAAAAATTTAGGCTACGGAGATATCATGTATTTTATCAATGCGGGTGCTTATACGACCGAATACGCAACCAACTTCAACGGGATCGATGCTCCCAGAGTGCTCTTTGTAGAAGACTTCATAGATGCAAAAATGCCAGTTGACGGTGATTTCATAGAATAATTAGAGCCCCGAAAGGGGCTCTAATTGTATCATAAGAATTTTCTAAGCCTCTCAAATTCCTCCTGCGAAATCAGATCTCGTCTATATAGTTCCCATAGTACTTTCGAGGCTATCTCTTGATCTCTTAAGCTGCTCAGTTCACTTCTGAGCTGAGCTACTCTTACCGTTCTTTCCTCCGATCTATCGTCCTTTAGGGCGTTCAGTAAAGGAATGTACTTCACCAGAATATCTCTAGAGGTTTCTTCAGGGCTTTTTTCCTTCACCTTTGTATAGACTCTCCTGGAGCGAGCGAACCTGGCATAAGCAGGCTTTGCAAACCACCCGATGATTGCTCCAACCACAAGCCCTCCGATATGAGCTGCATTGCTTATTCCCGGAATGCTAAAACCGAGAAACAAGTTGATCAATATGATCGGAAGCAGAGAGTACCCAGTGATCGATCGTAGCGCCACAGGAGTATCATTCTTGAGTCCTAGGGTGAAAAGGATACCTACGAGTCCGAAGATAGCGCTGCTTGAGCCGATAGTGATTGCGTTAGAAAATGCTGCTGCACTGAGGCTTCCGCTAATTCCTGTGGCAAAGTAGAAGAAAAGATACCACCTCGTACCGTACACTCCTTCGACCACATGACCTAGCTGGAAAAGAGCCCACATATTGAAAAGAATATGCATGAGATTTCCATGGAGAAAGAGGGCAGTAAGCGGCGTATATATCAAGCCGTTTGAAAGGGCGAACCTGCTCACGCCGCCGTAAACCGTTATCAGATCGCGATAACTTATGCCCTGTGGACCTCTGAAAATCCCCATGATCATAACAAAGAGATATACTATAACGTTTATGGTTATCAAAGTTATGGTTGCACTTCTAAATCGGATCAATTTCCTTCCTCCTGCTAAACCAAAAGTCTTGTGAGCCTGTTGAACTCATTTTCCGTAAGTAGCTGCCTCGAAAGTAAATTATTGAGCAGAGATAAAGCCTGATCGGATTTCAGGTCGCCAAGATCTCTGAACAGAGAAGCGATAATCTCCTTTCTTCGTTCAGTCTCACTGGTAGAGGCAAGGCAGGAAGAGTATTTCTCGAGGATTTCTTCGCCAGCGGTTTCTGGCCTCTTTTCTTCTTCTAGCTGTTGTTCCTGCGTTGCCTTCTCCTTAAAGGAAACCTCTAGCTCGTCGAGCTTCTTCTCAATCTGACTGTGAAATCTTTGTATAGCGGCCAGCCTGTATCTCATGAACCAGCTGAACAGACCGTACGTGATGAGTGTGAAAACGACCATCAAAACTATAGACAGAGGCTTGACAATCGGCGTAGGCATTTTCCTGTGTTTGCTCTCAAACGACTGTATCTTCATCTCGTCGTTGTACAGCATTGTGATAAGCTTTCCGTACAGAAGCAGAGAAGCGATTCCCGTCAAGAGAAAAAGCCAACTTGAAAGAACATATCCAGTGCCAAGCAGCGTCGTCAATTCTTCCATGCTGGGGACGTTGAAGTCAATGTCTATGTTTTCAACAATTGCCTTTATAATATATAGACCTGAAAAGTTCATTGTCAAGTAGCAGGCGGAATACAGAACTACCCAGAATCTAGAATTGCCTGCTATTCTATGTTCAATAACATGCTCTGGTTTCACGATTCCCTTCAGTTTCATGTTCTTAAGGTGTCTGTCGCGATTCCATGCAAGGATATACCATATATAGAGACTTATCGTCATTCCAATAACCGACATGGTCATCGAGACTTCTGCGCTTGAGAAGAAAATCGAAGCGTAAGTGAGGAAGCCTCCCAAGAAAAATATATATGGCGGAAGTATTATCAATTTCTTTCCACCATCTCTTTTGTAAGATCTACTGTGATTGTTTCCGGGCTTCTATATAGAACCATTCCTGGCTTTGCTCCTTTTGGTTTCCTGACGTTCTGAACTTCCGTATAGACAACATCTACCTTTCCTGATTGCCTGCCTTTCGAATACTTTGCAGCCAACAGAGAGCCAAAGTGGATGGCATCGGCAGAAATCTCCATACCTGCTCTTTTAAGTATAACATGTGCTCCTGGAATACCTCTGGCGTGAAACCAGATATCATTCCTGGAGGCGTTCTTCCTAATTTCATCATTTTCAACGTTATTTCTTCCAACGAGATATTTGAAACCGTCTCTTTCAAAGATCCTTGGGCCAGATCTCTTAAGCTTTTTCCTTCCATCTCTTGCATTCTTCGGTTTTCTGACTATACCGGCCTCTTCAAGTTCAGATGAGAATTCACGAATTTCGTCGATCGATTCGGCTTGAAGAAGCATTTCTTTAAGTTGCTCCAAGTATTCGCTCTCCTCATGAAGGACTCTCAGCCTTTTTTTAATATGAAGCTCCTTTCTATGAGATTTGTCGAAGTACTTGAAGAAGAGCTGCGCGTTTTCTGAGGGCGTAAGTCTCTTGTCGAGAGAAATCGTTGTTTTCTTACCGGTTTCCCAGTCTTCAAGCTCAACTCTTTCCTGTCTCTCTTTCAATCTGTATAAGTTTGCTACGAGAAGCTCTCCGTACCTTCTGTACACTTCGTAGTTTTCAAGTTCGGCCAGCTCCTTCTCCAGCTTTTCAATCAGTTTGACAATCCGTTTAGAGGATTTCTCTATTTTCCTGACAATGGAAGTCTTTCGCCTGTCAATCTCAGTTTCAATGCCGGCAGATTCGAGGGCGAGTTTTATCGCCTCGGATGCTCTAACTCTCTCGCAATGATTCTTGTGGTCGAGCGGGATGGGAGAGATCTCAGTACCATCTTCCCTCTCGAGAATAAAAAGGTGGTTGTCGCTGCTATTACTGGAAAGATTACTCAGGAATTCAGCTGCTTCCGTAAGCCTTTCCTCTTCAATCATAGCCGGGGGAATATCTTCGAGTTGAAGATAACCGATGATATTCTCGGCTGTCGCTCTGGAAAAACCTATAAAGGACTTTCTGATAGCAGACGAGAGAATATCGGTTGATTCAAGTAGATAGGATGAGATCTCTTCTCTAGACAGTCCTCTGAGAGATTTGCAGGGGGTATCGGGTGAGTAATACTTCAAGCCCCTGGCGATGGTTCTCTTAGAGGTCACCATCTCTCTAAAAGCCTGTACTATCATGTCTTGTTCATCCAGTACAATAATGTTTGAGCCCGGTCCGATGAACTCTATAAGAAGCGAGTGTTGTTTTTTCTCTCCAAAAGCGTCTCTTCCTTCGAAGTCAAGTCGAAGTATCCTGTCCATTCCCTTCTGCTCCACATTGATTAGGAAGAAGCCGTTGAGATGTCTTCTCAAGAAGAGGCTGAACGGTGTTTCCAATGACGGAGAGTTCTGCTCTCTCTCTCCTTTTGCGATGTATGGAGAAGATGGGTTAATCGAGACCTCAATACCGGTTTTCGACAGCTTGAAGAAGAACTCCGTCCTACCTATTTGATATAGCTGTCTCAGCTGCATTCCTCTGCTATCTGAGATCTCTGCAGTGACTCTTTGAAGAGTCAACCCATCGAATACCATATTTTATTCAGCTCCTCTGAACTAATGAACCTGTACTTTCCTATTCTGCCTTGAAAAAGTGAGAAGATGGTTGATCCTGATCCCGTCATCATAGTAACAACAGCATTTGATTTCTCCAACGAGGATCTCGAATGATGCTCTCTGATCTCCGCAAAGCGATTGAAGATCGGATTCTGAAATGAATTTAGAGAAAGATTCTTTATCCTAAGGGTATCATGAGCTTTCAGGGCTTCATAGTATTGCTCGGCCCTTCTCTCATCAGTGCAATGAAATAAATCCCCTTCATCTATTAGTCTGTATGCCAGTGCTGTCGAGACCTCCACATCCGGAAAGCTCAAATCAACGGAATAGCCCGTCACATCGCCGGGATAACTCAAAATCTCGCCTCTTCCCGAAGCTATGGCTGTCCCGCCTCTGAGAAAGAATGGAACATCACTTCCGACGGTTTTGGCTATCTCCATGGCTATCTTGTTTTCCATTCCAAGAATCCTTGCCAGATATTTCAGTAACGCCGCGGCGTCTGAACTACCACCGCCCAGTCCCCCGCCTGATGGAATTCGCTTATTTAGCTGAATTCCGATCTCAATTCTCTTCCCTGTTCGTTTCTCAATTTCCTCAAGCACTTTTCGCAATGTATTGTCCTGACTCCAGTCAAGCCGAATGTTGCACTTGAAGTAGGTTCTTTCGACTTCTCTTGTTAGGATCAACTCATCATAGAAGTCTATTGTCTGGAATACAGTGCATATATTGTGGAATCCATCGAGTCGCCTTCCGCCTACTGCAAGGTAGAGATTTATCTTTGCAGGACACTTCAGTCTTACAGAAGATGATCCAGAACGATTCGAGACCATGTTTCCATACTCTCCCTGTATTCTGAAAGAACCTTTATTTCAGACATTGCTCCAGTGAATTTTTCCTTTTCATTGAAGCCGTTGAAATCCACTTCGGCTATATAGACTACACCAATGTGGACTCTGCCAACCGCAGTCTGTAGATCATTAAGGATTCCCAAATAATCCATTCCGTGGATTTTCACGGATACTTCTTCTCGAATTTCGCGCTGGAAACCGTTCTCAAAGGCCTCCCATGGAAGCGTTCCATCCTCGGGATTTATGTGTCCTCCCACTCCGATCGAATACATTTCATGAAGACGGGCTTCTCCTTGCTTTTTTGTCCTCTTCATGAGAAGATACTCGTCGCGATTCCTGAAGACCGCGTACGGTATGATTTGTCTCATCGATTCATCATTTTCGGCTTCGGAGCGACGTACAAATCTTCCGAATCTCTCGACTCGCTTCTTAATCTCATCTAAAGGAAGAGCCAGCAACCCGTTGCGGGTTGCCAGCTCTCCTAGACAGTCAACATCGACTACGAGAACTCTCTCTTCCAAACCTTTCTCCTTTGCTACCAGCTATGATCCGGGAATAGTACCATAGAAGAGCCTCTCAGAACACTAAACACAACTGCTTCTTCATTGAAGCCGCTTGAAGGCAAGGTCTTCTCTACTGCAATAACCCCAAAATAGTGTTCGTCGTCCCAAAGAGATCTACCGGGCATTAGAACAGATTCGTAAATGGTGAAGTCTGTGTATATTGCGACTGCCTCTTCGAATTCACCAGAACTTGGCGTGTAATAACTGTTAATCTTGACTAAATGGGTGGCAAGATTGTCAATCTTCCTGGCCCTGAAGAGCCACAACTCATCCTTAGTACGATTGATGTCCTCTACAGAAATCTTCCAACCGGTTGGTCTCCAACCACTAAAGGTGACTGGTTTGATTCGAATACTCCAGTTATCAGAGACTGGTGCGCTGTTGAAGAGTGTTGTCATCTGGCTTGATGAGTATGCGCTTTTCGTGAGACTTTGCCAGTTCTGAAAGAAGACCTCGCCTTGACTGAATATGTCGCTCGCAGACATTGGTAGTATTCCCAACAACAGCCTCTGGGCGAATGGATCAAATATTACAGCAGATTCTAGATAACCCTCTCTATACCTTACGAAAGTAGGAACTCTTACTGATGGAAAACTCATTCCACTAAACCAACTGGAGGGTTCATTAAATGAAGCACCGATCTTTTCAAAAACCTCAACCAGAACGGATTCCTTTACATTGTAGGCGATATTCTCGCTTCTTGATACGTAACCACCACTGAAATTCGCATATACAGTGACTTTTACTTCGCTGTTCTCGGGGACACTTGGAAGATATACTACTGCAGTGTCGAAGCTTTTCTTTTTGAGATTATCAGTGGTAATGATATCCCCGTTCTTATTCTCTAGTTTCCAATCGTAGCTGGTCACGTCTACAGTACCAATATTTTCGACCTTAATGAGGATTGGTTTTCCAGGTTCTCTGTTACTTTCTTGAATAAACAAAACGGGTATCGGAAGCTTAGGAATGCATGAAGAAAATGTGAAAACAAGTATTACGAACAGACCCAGCATCACGAACAACTTTGCTCTTTTCATTTCTATCCCCTCCCTTTCAGGTATTCCCTGACAAATTCATCTTCCTTTTTTTCATCAAGACCGTCCAATCTAGCACAGAATAGCCCGTCAAGCACTTCCCTGATCTCCGGTCCTTCATTCATACCGAATTTCTCTTTTAGTACGTTCCCGTCGACTGTCAATTCTATTCTGCTCAATTTTTTCAAATAGGATAAGAACAGGAGGTCATAATCATCATCAAGATAGCTGTCAACGAAGTTAAGGGTTTCCGGTTTCCTCGTTCTAAGTAATGAATGAAACTGAGAAGGCTTTCTTGGCTTCTCAATTACTATTCTACCAGCAGTGTCTATTGAATCGGCAAGCCTATCGAGAAAGTTTCTCTTCAATCCGTAGCGTTCGATACACCATTCTACCGCCTCATTGTCGCTATTTCTAAGCATAATCATCAAGAGAGTGTAGAAAATTCTGTCCTCTCCAACTAGCGAAGCATTTCTGGCTCTTCTGCTGAAGTACCTGTCAAGCATAACATCGGTCTCTCTATCGAATTTCGACTGTGGGAATAGCTTCTCTGTTGCACCGAATCCCGATAACCGCCTCAAAGCCTTCAGCGGAAGAGGTTCGTCAAGAGTCTTGATGAGCTCATCTCTAAGCCGCTGGCCAGTAACCCTATCAAGATATCCTTCGGCAACGCACTGTTTCAACAGCTCGGCAGTTCTTACTTCAATCTCGAATCCAAAACGCTGCTCGAACCTGACAGCCCTGAGAATTCTTGTAGGATCTTCTATGAAGCTAAGGGGATGGAGAGCCCTAATTACTCCGTTTGCAAGGTCTTTCCTTGAGCCGAAAAAGTCGATCAGAATACCAAACTCCTCCTGATTAAGCTTTATCGCCATTGCGTTGATGGAAAAGTCCCTTCTGTAGAGATCCTTCTTGATTGTGCTCATCTCGATTTCAGGAAGCATTGCCGGTTTCTTGTAATACTCGGTCCTGGCAGTTGCCACGTCGATTCGCAGCCCGTCGTTGAAAAACATCGAGCTTGCCAGGAACTCTCTGTGTTCTACGATCTTAATACTGAAGTATTTCTTGAAAGTTTCGGCAAAGGCATTCGCGTTTCCCTCGACCACGATATCCAGATCTAGATTCTGTTTGTTAAGAAGTAAATCCCTTACAAAACCTCCAACGATATATGTCGGCATGTTGAGTTCTGAGCCGACAGCACCAAGAAATCTTAACATTGTTACTATTCGTTTCTCTGTGCGTTCCTCTATAAGATCTTCTACTGGGAACTTTGCGTAATTCTGTTCGCCATGGCTTTCTCCGGGATCGATTATTCTTCTTCTGCCAAAAGTACTCTTCAACAGATCGGTTCTTGTTACTATTCCACTTAGTATGCCGTTGTCAAGAATAAGAATCGCCGTTGTGTCGTTTTCCACCATCTTGTCGGTTACCAACTGAACGGAATCATCTGCTGAAGCTGTTACGAAGAACCTGTCAATAACTTCAACAATTCTTCTTTCAGAGAGCCCGTGACGCATGGCCTTCTCAATATCTCTGTATTTAGAAATGCCCACGATCTTTTCGCGGTCCACTACTGGAAGAGTGTGATGACCGGTTCGCTGCATGATCTTGAAGACGTCCTCGACTTTCATGTCGACGAGAACGGTTCTAACAGGTGAGGACATAATCTCCCTAACCTTTATCAGGCGTTCAATATTATCTTCGAAGTTTCTTAGTATTCTGTCTTCTGCCTCTACCGCGGAGCAGTTTTCGAAGTAACCTAGAGTGTAAGACCCTCCTCCATTCCTGAGAATGCCTTCGAGCTCAGCTGTGTCGAGACTCATGTAGCGCGATCTGAGTGTGAAGTAGACCCGGTTTTTTGTTTCGAGAAGCACGACCAGATTCTCTACGCCAAGGAGTGACCAGAGCTTCTCGACCACAAGACTGAATCCGGCAGGCAGCGAGTCTCTCTTTGCAGTAGCCGTATTGATTTCCACACCCCTTATCGATGTGCTCTTGAGGCCGAGTATAAGAGACTCAACAAGTCTTTGCTGAGCCGAACTCAATCTGTAACTGGAGTAAACTCCCAAGTCATCTGGCTGAGCCCCGACATCGATAAGCCAAGCTGCCGTTCTCAAATCTTGTGCTTTGGTGGAGGCATGGGTGAAGTTTCCCGTCTCCCTGTAGATGGCTGCTGCAAACAGAGTTGCCTCATTTCGGGAAATTTCCTTCTTCTTCTTCCGTAGTTGGTTGCACAATAGAGTAGTGCAGGCACCCAGTTCCTTGAAAATTCCTTGCTGTGATCCCGAAAGACTTGTCTTGTGATGATCGAAGAACCTGACTTGGGTGCTCTTGCCTATCATTCGCTTAAGAGCAGAGGGAATTCTCTTCACATCTGAAGTGTCGACAATGATTAGGGAAGAGAGACCGAAGATCTTCAGTTCATTCACATTGTAATATGACAACAAAAGACTCTTGGATGAAAGGAAGCCCTTCAGTGTGGGAACAAGCTGTCCTCCAAAGACAATCACGTGATCTGGATAGAGCTTTTGAGCAGCTACTGCAGACGCAAATGCATCAAAATCGGGGTTCCGGTGTGTTGTTATTACTTTCAAAGACATTCCACCTCTTCAGCTTTTCGTAAAGCGTGCTCTTACTTATTCCAAGAATCTTTGCAACCTTTGTCTTGTTTCCTTTATGTCGATCGATCAACCACCTAACATAGCTCCTTTCGAGCTCATCAAGTGTGACTTCCTCGAATTTGAACTCTGTTTCTTCGGGTTGAACCCGCTCGGGGAGAAATGAATGTGAAAGATTGTCAAGCCTGCCGTTCATTGCAAGAATCGATAGGAGTTTGTTTCGAAGTTCACGGATATTTCCTGGCCAATCGTACTCCTTCATCCTTTTGACAAAATTCTCCGGCACTTTGGGGACTTTCTTTAGTCCTAGTTCATCACACAGCTTCGGCAGAAAGTAGTCTATCAAGAGCGGAATGTCTTCTCTCCTCTCCCTGAGCGGTTCGATTTTTATTTTAACAACATTCAATCTATAGTACAGATCGCTTCTGAAATCCCCTTTTGCAACGGCCGATTCGAGGTCTCTATTGGTAGCTGCGACAACCCGGAGATCGAGCTTACGGAAAGAATTACCGCCCAGCCTTTGGCTTGACGACGTTTCCAACACCCGGAGCAACTTAACCTGCATCGCGAGTGGCATCTCAGATATTTCATCAAGAAAGAGTGTTCCTCGGTGTGATTCTTCTATAAGACCAGGCTTCGAATTCATTGCTCCAGTGAAGGCTCCTTTTTCATATCCAAAGAGTTCGCTTTCAAATAGGTTCTCCGGTATTGCACCGCAGTTTATCGGAACAAACTTTCTCCTTCCGCTTTGCTGGTGGATTGACCTTGCTACGACCTCTTTACCTGTACCGCTCTCCCCCTCAAGAAGGACCGTCACTTTTTTTTGTGCAATTATGGAGATTGTTTCCCTCAGTTGAAGGATGTTGTTGCTGTTGCCGACTATTTCAACAGACGGTTCGGCAATAATTCTTTCAGCGAGACTATCCCTCTCCCGAGAAACCTCTGAGAACTCTATTGCTCGCTTCACTTCAAGAAGTGCATGAGTTAGGTCGAAGGGCTTCTCCAGGAAATTGAACGCTCCCTTTCTAACCGCATCTATCGCGGTGTTTATATCCCCATGGGCAGAGACGACTATTACGGGCGTATTAGTCGAAGCTTCAGAGAGAATATCGAGTCCTGAACCATCGGGGAGTCTCACGTCCAGTATGAGACAGTCAAAGAATTCTTCAGATATTTGTTTTTTTGCCTGAACAAGATTGTAAACCTGAACGACTTCGTACCCCTCTTCTTCCAGAGCGGAGCCTAGCAAGCCATTAAAGGCTAGATCATCGTCGACTAACAGAACCTTACTCTTCATCCCTTTGCCTCCTGAAGGTCAAAACAAACACGGTTCCCCTTCCGGGTGCGCTCCTCATCTTCAATCTTACATCGTTCTCTTCACAGAAATTGTAGACAAGGTAAAGTCCCAATCCCGATCCTTCGGACTTTGTCGAGAAGAAAGGTTTGAATACATTCTGCAAAGCTGCAGAATCGATGCCTTTTCCCGTATCGGCAATAATCAGCGTAACAACCTCTTTAGATGTTCTAACTTTCGAGATGATGGAACTCTCTCCTGGTATGCTTGCTTCAACGGCGTTCATGAGTAGATTCTTGAGAACATTCTCAAGCCTCCCTCGCTGAACGAGAACGATTCCTTTGTCAAGAGAAACAACTTTGAACTTTATCTTTTTTTCCGAGAAGATCGAGGACATAAAGGAAGCGACTTTCATCAAGTGTTCGGAAAGATCCACTCTATCGAACTCTTCGCCATATCTGAAGATCTGCAGAATACCCCCAATCCTACTCTGGAATGAGTTGAGTTCTTTCGAAAGAGTCTCCATATACTCCGGCCTGTTTGTTCTCTTGTAAAGATCAAGTGCCAACTTAACGTTTGCCAGCGGCTGTTTTAGACCATGTGCGAGATCCGCAACAGTTTGGGCATCCACTGCGTACCTTCTTGTCTTTTCGAGAAGTTGTTTTGTTTTCCACTGGCTGGTCTTGTCTGTTAGAGTCAGCAGAAACCCGCTTTTCTTTTTGTGAGCTACCGATACGAGGTAACGTTTCCCCAGCTTCCTGCTGTAAACCTCGTACTGACCTTCTTGAAGTGGAAAGATAAGACCCGTTCTTCTTGTAAATCTGTCGATGCGGAGATACCTTCCTCCTTGACTGCCGTAGGAGAAACTCCTAATAAAAGCATCGTTAACGAGATCAAAGTTGCCTTTCTCATCAACCGAGACGACAGGAATGTCAAGAGTGTTTAGAAGTTCTGAGTAGTCCCTGTATAGTTTTTCGTAATAGTTTCTCTCTTCTTCTATCTGGAGTGAGAGATTTCTGTAGAAGCCATATATCTCATTGAACTGTCCCTCGAGTTCGCCAATCGATTTCTTTTCGCCTGTACGGACAAGTCTTATGAGCCTTTCGAGTTGCCTGACTAATGTGAGATATACGGTAATAACTGACGCGACCGCCAGGAGAATCACAAGTGACATTCTTTCAAGACTGAAGCCGTAGAAGAGAGAGAATAGAACTCCCACTCCCAAGACTACCCCACCAACTATGTAGTGGTAGCCGGGATTGAACAAGCCCTTGTCAGACTTTGACAAGTGTAATGGGTTCCCCTTCTTCAAGAGAAAGGAGCTTCCGGGCACTCCCTTTGTTTACAGTGATTTCGAGGAAACCACTTGAATCGAAATGGGCGAGCAGATTCCCCGAATTCACATCATAGTATGTCTTTCCGAATGTTGCCTTGAAGGGTCTTCTACCCTTCCCAATTTCAAGAACATCACCCTCCTCTAGGTCATTCCCCAGAGCTATAGGGACGTTCGTTTCAAGATTTCCAAAGTGATCATAAAATGCGACTTCGCCTACAATAGTGTTTCCTTCCCTGAGGGGCTTCTTGAATTTAAGATATTCGAAGTTCATCAGTCTTGAACCCAGCTTTTCCGGTTCCAGTCCGGCAGCTACATGAGCAGCTACGGGAGCGAAAATATCTCTTCCATGAAAGCTTCTGGAGTTCCCCCTGTGATACTCCTTGTTTTCGAGGTCCCGGATCTCGTGAACGCCGTATTCTTCGGCTGCAAAGGTGAACAGACCGTTATCAGGTCCCACAAGCCTCATCCCATTCTTGAGAACCATTAGTATCGGTTTTCTCGACGTTCCCACCCCGGGGTCTACTACGGCCAAAAAGACAACATCTTCAGGCATATCCTTGAGTGTCCTATGAATGATATAGGCGCCATGTCTTATGCTGAAGGGTTTGATTTCGTGACAAATATCAATTACTTCAACCTTCCTATTCAACTCCCTAATAACAGCCTTTGCTACCCCAACATAATAGCTGTCCGCACCCCAGTCAGTCAAAAAAGCTATCACACTTATCCCTCCATTTTAAGACGATAGAAGAAAAGATTCTCTCGATATTTCTCAATTCGAGTCTGTAAAGATTCGAGTCCGTCGAGCAGTCCGAAGCTCCAAAATTGGGGACTGCCTCACCATACTGAGAGACAAAATTCGAAAGCTCTTCTTCTCTTTGCTTTTCTGTCGGAAGAAGCAGAGCGGCCACAACCTCGGCTTTCTCCCTCAAGAAGTCAATATGCCAGTATTTCCTTTTTTCTTCGATTAGGTGCCTCTTCACTCTTTCAGCTAGAGAGCTCATTGCCGAACCGATGTACATGTAATAACCCGATTCAAGGGTCCAGTTCTTGCAACGGCAAGATATCTCAACCGCTTCTTCGAGAAAAAGAAGAACAACGTAATCACCTTTATTGTAATCCATAATGTAGATATTATACGACAGCTTCAGGGCCAGATGACCGGCGGCTGGAACTGGCGGTAAGCTTAATATATAATTTATTGAGGTGATCTAGATGGCTTACGTTGAAGTGAATAGGGATAGCATAGCGAAGAATGCAGGAAGGATCGTGGAACTTGCCAGAAGTAATGGGGTTAAGGTCGCTGCAGTAACCAAAGTTGTTTGCGGAGATCCTGAGATAGCGAAGTCTTTACTCGAAAACGGAATCAAAGAAATTGGCGAATCAAGACTGGAGAATATCGCCAGGCTTAAAAGCGCGGGCATGAATCCGGATTTCATTTTGCTCAGACTTCCAGAGAAATCGCGATTTCGGCAAGTTGTGGAGCTTGTTGATTCAGTGCTTGTCGGAGATCTTGAGAGTCTTTCCAGACTAAAGGAGATTTCATCTGAAACTGAGAAACAGCTGAAGTTCATATTTATGGTGGATACTGGAGACCTCAGAGAGGGAGTCATGTTTTATGATGCGGAAGCTGTCCTCGAGAAAGCATTCGAAATCGTCGGAAGAGACCTTGATGGAATCGGCACCAATCTTGGATGTTTTGGAGGAGTAATTGCAACTCCAGAAAAATTCGAAATCCTTCTCAATCTGGGCGAATCTCTGAGGAGGACTACCGGTTACTCAGTTAGGAGATACTCTGCCGGAAACACCGCTTCTTTACCCCTACTTGAAGAGAAAAATCTTCCAGAAGGCATAAATCACTTTCGACTGGGAGAGTCGATAATGTGTGGAACAGATGTTACGAACAACCGGAGAGTTCCGGGAACCCTACAGAACACATTCACTCTCGTAGGAGAGATTATTGAACTTGCCGAGAAGCCCTCCCTACCAATTGGCGATATTGGTCATGATGCCTTTGGTAGGATTCCAAGGTTTGAGGATAAAGGGAAGAGAATGAAGGCGATACTTGATCTGGGCGAGCAAGACGTGGTTCCCTCCGGATTGACGCCTTTAGTGAGAGGATGTGAAATAATTCATGCTTCTAGCGATCACCTAATACTGGATGTAACCGATTCCGAGAAGTCCTTCGCAGTTGGTGACTCGATTCCCTTCACGATGTCTTACGGAGCACTGCTGAGGGTTATGACATCCCCCTATGTGAGGAAAGTGTACCTATGATAAAGCGTCTCGAGAAGGCCGATCAGTTTAGGGTGAAGGAAATCGTTGAGACAATATGGGAAGGCGATGATTACATTCCGCGAGTCTTCGAGAAGTGGGTTCATGATCCTTCATGTTACTTTATGGGACTCTGGAAGGGAGGAAGACTGATTGGTGTAGACAACCTTAGGCTCTTCAGTCGCAAAGTGGGTTGGATGGAAGGAATGAGAATCGATCCAGCCTTTCAGGGAAGAGGGTACGGGAAGGAGCTGGGTGGAGAGATGTTGAAGCTTGCTGAAAGGCTTGGGCTCGAAAAACTCTATTTTGCGACTTATTTCGACAACACCGCTTCGATAAAGATGAACGAAGCCTTTGGGTTCAAACGCATAGCCGTCTTCACAAATCTCGAGAGAGAGATTTGTGAATCGACTTCCTGTTCCATTAACCTACTGGAAAGCGATGAAATCCCGGAAATCGATGATCATATAAGCGAAGACTGGATGTTCATTCCGAAGGAAGTCTTGAACAAGAGAAGGTTTCTAAACAATCCAGTGAAGCTTTTGGACGGGGCAAACTGGGCGATTGTTTCGAAGAACTCCAAATCCAAGGGCTGCCTTGACATCAACTACATTGAAGTAGCTGACAAAGATAGTCTTGAGTATTTCTTGAAGGAGCTTGCTTGTTATGCACAGGCGAAGGGTTTTGTCCGTATTCATGCTATGGCTAGTGAACTATGCGATCTGGGCCCCTTTCTCTCTAATGGATTCAGGCCTTTCGAGAGAACAGAGGATGTTTTTCTCTATTACGCCGATGTTTCTAGCCTGAGAGTCTGACTTTGATGAACTATTCTTGGTCGGATACATTGATTAATGCTTCATGATGATTTGATGCAATGCTAGTCATTTGAAGATGAGCTGTTACGTAAGTTAGTGCGGAGTGGGCGGCTGTTGATGAATTAGGTTTGCACGCCGTTTCGTGTCTTTCTCGCGACCGGCAATTTTCCTCAAAGGGCAGGATTCGACGTCTCTCCATAATCACCAGGATAGTCCTTGTATGCGGGATAAATAAGGTTTTACTTTAGTCAGAAATCTCTGTTATGATTTCTGCATTGGAGTTCAGATCTGGATTCCTATGACTTCCATAAAGAACTATCAGAAGGCGAGGCGGAAGATGAAAGTCTAGAGTGACAAGAGAATCCGACTGACGGCTATCGCGCTTATGCCAACAGAACTCAACAGTAGCGAAAAGCAAAGGTCGCACAGGCACGATCCTCTCTATCTTGTGGCAAGGACTTCATTCTGGGCAAAAGGCTCCGCTTCCATGAACTTGAGAGACTACTGAGGGATGGTACTCCTTCCTATTTTCTCTTTACTTGTATTTTGAGCCACTCATGGTCGGATCTTGAGCCCGTTGTCTTCCAGCCATTCCTCGAGAGATATGAACCAGACCTGTGCAAGAGCGGTGTGAACACAGAACTTAAGCGAGTCGTAAAAACGGGAATTCTGGAAGAATTCTGCGAAAACCAGGCTTCAAGATGGAAGGAAATTGAAGAAGACGCTTTCGTTGCTTTTGCAGGGAACACCATTAAGAGAACAATCTCAGGTTTTTTCGGGAAAACTTGAAACAAATCTAGTTTTCTCTCCAAATCCGCTTTTTCCAGAACTTGTCTCCCTTGGTGCAGCAGGATAAGACGACCTATACTGTATTGCGAGATATCCAGGTAGAGTAACTTCGAAGTGGCCTTACGAACCAGGGATCACGGGTCTCGATGAAGAATTCTCCAGTTACTCAGAAAATTATGTGTCAAGAATCGTCGCTTTTCACGAGTTCTGCCGCCCACTTATAGACCGCTTTCTTTCGCAAAATGCAAAACTCGTGAAGAAGCTCAGTGATAGCCTTTGCAATTGGACTTTCGGACTCTTGCGGAGAGATGCATCTATCCAGGGAGGATATGTTCAGTGAGTTTCTCATCTATGGAATGACATTTGCCTATCTACTGGATGAATTTGGAGAGGAAGTTGCACAAAGCTTCCATATAACCATGGAAGGCAGAACGGGCTTCTACAAGTGCTTTAGGAAGGCTACTTCGCGCTTACCCGATGGCTTCAAGGGAAGGAAGCAAAAAAACATAAGAAGATCGGCTTGTTGAAATCTTCGATTCTCTTGGATGACTGACCGCAACTTCCCGACGAAGTTCCGAGAGTCATCAGAGGTGAATAAATACCATTTTACCTTTCCACTAACCCTTCACAGAGCCTGCGAGAAGTCCTCTCAGGAAATACTTTCCGAGCAGTATGTAAACGATCAGCGTTGGGAGAGCCGCAAGCAGTGCTCCTGCCATCTGGACGTTCCACTCTACGACCTGACTTCCGGCAAGGTTAACGAGCGCAACAGTAATCGGTTGTTTTGTGGGATCGCTGGTTACTGTTACTGCAAAAAGGAATTCATTCCAGATATTCGTGAACTGCCATATTACAACGACGACAAAGCCAGGGAGAGATATCGGGAATAGAACTTTCAAATACGTCTTGAATATCCCTGCTCCATCAATGCTGGCCGCTTCTATGAGCTCCGTTGGCACTTCACTGTAGTAATTCCTGAAGATCAGAGTCGTTATAGGCAGTCCGTACACCACATGAACCAGCACAAGACCCCAGATCGAACCATATAGACCGATGTCCTGCAGAAAACGTATCAGTGGGAAAAGGATGCTCTGGTAGGGAATAAACATCCCGAAGAGAACTAGAGCAAACAACAGGTCGGAACCTCTGAATTTCAGTTTTGATAGAACATAACCGTTAATCGATCCTATGATTGCAGAGAGGAGCGTTGCAGGGATCACTAGCAAGAATGAATTTCTCAAGTTAGGGGCAAGACGCGCAAAGGCCTTCGCAAATCCGTCAAACGAGAACGAGTTAGGAGGGAACCACATCCTCTCAAGTCCAACTTCTCTCAGCGGTTTTAGGCTGGTAGCCAGTAGAACGTAGATCGGCATCAGAAAGAACAATGCAAAAATCGTAAGAAGGATATAGATTAGAATTCTCTTGATCATATCCTCTTCTCCTTTCTGAAAGACGAAGCAAGGTAAGGAATGATGACAACAGCTACCATCAGAAGCATCACAATGGCTATTGCCGATCCGGTGGCGTATTTGTTTGCCCTGAAAGTAGTCTCAAACATGTAGATGGCAGGCACATCGGTAACATTATTCGGGCCACTGCCTGTCATAGCGTATACCAGGTCGAAGATTTTCAGTGAGATATGGCCGAGAATAATCATGGCACTTAACGTAATTGGCCGCAGAATTGGGAACTTGATTCTCCAGAAGATCTGCCATCCAGTCGCACCATCCACTTCGGCAGCTTCAACCAGATCTTGAGCTATCCCACGAAGTCCTGCAAGGTACATCGCCATTGTATAGCCGGACATTTGCCATATTGCAGCGATTATAACCGGAGTCAAAGCTACGTTGAAGTTAAGAAAGCTTTCAGTGCTTGTGAACCATTTCCATTGCAGGAAGTCCAGTCCTACTATATCGAACAGAAGATTCATACCCTGCGGACTCGCCGGAAGAATCCCAGGAGCAAATATCCATCTCCATACGGCTCCAGTTACAACGAAAGAAAGAGCCATAGGAAAGAGATATATGTTCCTGAATATGCTCGACCCTTTCAGGTTACGGTCCACCAAAATAGCAAGTATTATACCTAGTATGAGGCAGCCCAGAATGAAAAAAAGAGTGAAGTAAAGGGTGTTCCACAGATCCGTCTGGAATCTGGGGTCTTGAAATAGCCATAAATAATTCTTTAATCCGACGAACTCGAATTCTCCCTTGAGTAATCTTGAGAAACTATTCCAATTTGAAACTGATGTCCTGGCCGTCCAGCCGATGAAGAAGTAGACGAAAATCCCTATAGCTGTGAATGTAGGCGAAAGAATCAGGAAAGAGATGATTCCTCGTTTTGTCTTTCTCTTGATCTAGAACACCCCCAAAGAACGGGGCCTGCTAATTGCAGGCCCCTATTGTCATATTAATCAATATAGTCTTCAGCGGCGCTCTCTATGGCTCTCTTGAAAGCGGCCCTGTCTTTCCTGGTTATGAAGATATTGACAGCATCGTTCAGCTCAGTTACGAAGCCTTCTGGTGCTGCCGATCCGTGCGCAATAGAAGGGCACAGAGCGTTGGTAGAAAAGTCCTCCATCGACCATGTAAGATAAGGATCGTAGAGCGATTTGTTCGCATCCAGTCTTGCCGGAATGGATCCCTTTATTGGGTTGAAGGCATCCTGACCTTCGACTGAGGCAACTATTTCGAGCCATTTAAGAGCATTTTCTCTGTTTGGTGCGTTCTTCGGCAGGCCGAAGGTATCGGTAACTACCATGAAGGAACCTTCAGTACCTGGAACTGCCATCCAGCTGAACTCAACACCCGGTGTCCAGCCTAAAGTTTTCAGGTATCCTTCTGCCCAGTCTCCCATTACGTTGAAGGCCGCTTTGCCGTCGAAGAGCATTCTGGTTGCGTCCTGCCAGGTGAGAGCTGCGTGGTCTTCGTTCACATACTCGATAAGTTCTTCGAAGATCACAATGGCTCTTTCGACACCTGCGTCAGAGAAATCGGTCGTCCCGTTCCAAAGTCCATTATACTTTTCCGGGCCCAGAGCAGAGAGCAAAACAGTCTCAAACAGATGACCCGCTTCCCATTTGTCCTTGTCTCCAAGGGAGAGTGGAATATAACCTGCTTCCTTGATCTTTGCACATACTTCAAGGAATCCCGGCACATCGCTAGGTACTTCATCGATTCCAACCTTGTCGAGGATTTCGTTGTTAATGAAGACTACATTTCCCCTGTGTACGTTTACGGGAATCGAGTAGACTTCTCCTTCATAGCTACAGATTGTCATAATGTCTTCTGGGAATTTGTCGACAATTCCCCAGCTCTCCAGAATGTCGGTGAGTGGCTCCATCATACCGGTGATCACATACGTGTCGATGAGTTCCATACCCCCGTGAACCTGAAAAGAGTCAGGAGGATTCCCACCCAGCATTCTCGTTTTCAAGACGGCTTTTGCGTTTGTGCCGGCTCCACCAGCGACGGTTGCGTTAATTATCTCGACGTCGGGATACTTGCTTCTAAAGACCTCGTAGATGGCAGCAAGTCCTTCCTCTTCTCCTCCGCCTGTCCACCAGCTGAAAATCTCCACACTTCCCGAGGCAAAGAGCAGACTAACTGATAAAAGCAGGACTGCCAAAAGACACTTTTTCATCAAAACACCCCCTGTATATTCGGCTTCTCGCCGTGCGATAGTCTTGCTTTTCCCCAGACCGAATGAGAACCCACTTAAGATTATACTACTGTTAACATTTCACTAAGCAACTCTTCGGAAGAGAATCCAGTGATTATTCGGGCAAAAATGACCTCACTTCTTTACATCCTGCTCTTTGAGTTATCCCTTCGGGCTGAGGTCTAGTCTATCGGGCGATTTTTTCTCGGGCATAGATTTTCTTCGGAAGTGCGGGAGTGGTATCATTTACTTATAAATAACTAGGAGGGATTGGTTTGTCGGCAGTCAATATAAGCATAATCGGTGCGGGAAGTGCGGTGTTTTCTCTCAGGTTGGTCAGTGATCTCTGCAAGACGAGAGGTCTTCATGGTAGCAGGGTGACATTGATGGACATTGATGAGGGAAGGCTTGCTGCCGTTCAGATCCTTGCATCGAAGTTTGCAGAAGAGATGGAGACAAGTCTCCAGTTTTCCAAGACTGTGGAGTTGGAAGAAGCAATAGAGGGAAGCGATTTTGTGATTAACTCAGCACTGGTTGGAGGACACGCTTTCCTGGAAAGAGTAAGGTCAATCGGTGAGAAGTACGGCTACCGCAGAGGGATAGACACTCAAGAGTTCAACATGGTCTCAGATTACTATACTCTGACTAACTGGAACCAACTCTCGTACTTCTTAAGAATCGCGGAAATGATGGAGAAGCATGCACCGAATGCATGGCTTCTTCAGGCAGCCAATCCGGTTTTCGAGGGTACAACTCTGATAAGAAGGCACTCGAAAATTAAAATGGTAGGATTCTGCCACGGCCATTACGATGTTCTGGAGGTTGCCGAGACGCTTGGAGTAAACAAAGCTGAACTTGACTGGCAGGTTGCAGGCGTAAACCACGGGATATGGCTAAACAGGTTTAGGAGAAACGGGGAGGACCTCTATCCTTTGTTTGAGGATTACGCGTCAAGTTATGAATGCAATAAGTTCAAGCCATCAAATCCCTTCAATGTCCAGATGTCCCCTGCGGCTCTAGATATGTATTCATTCTACGGTTTGGTTCCGATCGGAGATACCGTACGAAATAGCGGGTGGAAGTATCACTACGACCAGCAGAGTCTCGAGAAATGGTATGGTAGTCCTTGGGGTAGTCCGGATTCCGAACCTGGCTGGAAGTGGTACAGAGAGCAGCTAGGAGAGGTTACTGGTGCGACTCTTGCTCTTGCAAAGGCAATCGAGCAGTTTCCCGATGTGAGTCTGGAGAAGCTGATAACCCAGGGTTCGAAAGGTCTGTCCGGTGATTTCACTAGAGAGGCTAATCAACTTTACGACAAAGATTCGATGAGTGGTGAACAGCATATCCCCTTTATTGACGCAATTGCAAATGGGAATTCGGCAAGATTAGTTGTGAACACTCTGAACGAAGGTGTAATTGAGGACATTGATGACGATGTTGCAGTTGAAGTTCCTGCGATAGTAGACAAAGATGGAATTCACGTAGAGGAGATTGATCCGGTATTGCCCGAGAGAGTCATTCAGTGGTACTTGAAACCAAGAATACTCAGGATGGAGTGGGCTCTCGAAGCGTTTATGGAGAAGAATCCCGATCTTATCGTCGAGATTCTTCTGAAAGATCCTAGAACTAAATCTTTCGAGCAAGCAAGAGCGGTTGTTCAAGAGATATTCGATTCAGAAGGATGGAGTAAATAGAATGACAGGTCATTTTTCAGAACCGGGAAGGGCTCTATGATCTGTTTTGTAGATCCCATTAGCGGTCAACCGCTTTTTAATTGAAGGAGCGAAACGATTCTCCGAATCGGAAAAATCTCGAACTCTTTGGAGTGAAGAAATCTGGCAGCTAATATACGTTGCCCCTGGGCTGAAGTGGATGATGCGTACATCAAATACCACGATACTGAGTGGGGTGTTCCCGTTCGTGAAGACAAGAAGTGGTTTGAGTTTCTTGTTCTAGAAGGAGCTCAGGCCGGTCTCAGTTGGCGCACAGTGCTAAGAAAAAGAGAAAGTTACAGGGAGGCCTTTGAAGGTTTTGATCCTCGTATTGTTGCAAAGTTTGATGAGAATGAAATAGAGAAGCTAATGACAGATTCCGGAATAATCAGAAACAGAAGAAAGATAGAATCGGCTATTAACAATGCAAAGAAATTCCTTCAAATTGAAGTAGAATTCGGCACATTCGATAGATTCATCTGGAGTTTTGTTGATTACAAGCAGGTAGTGAATGCCTGGACAAGTGTCTCAGAAATCCCGGCCGTTAGTAAGAAAGCTCATCAAATTTCGCGTGCTCTAAAAGAGAAGGGCTTCAGTTTCGTTGGGCCAACAATTGTCTATGCCCTAATGCAGGCAGCCGGCTTGGTGAACGATCATCTTGTATACTGCTTCAGGTATACAGAAGTCCAAACTCAGATTGAATTCTCATCTTCCTTCATTATTTGATGTAATAATATCTCTTGCTTAAGTAGATAGCTACGCGGGGTGATCCAAATGAGCTGGCTTCATACAGAAGAGATTTTTCCCCCAATAGACCTGCTTGATTCCAGAAATGGTTCGTACGAAGAGAAAGGGAGCAGAATCTTTGATTCCCCGCTTGCAAAAATGTTTGGACAGCATGGGAAATCTTGCTCCGGTAGGAATGAAAATGGCTACGGAAATCGAGAAAGAGTTGGGTAGGGAAAGACTTATTGCTACTGTGGGTGATACTGTTGCCTTCCTAAAAGCCTACCAGGAGGTAGCATTGAAGAAATCCTACTACCTCCTGGAAGACGAGACCTTTCTTATATTGGAGAAACTTCTTGGAATTTAGTTTGCTCACAGCTTCGAAGCAAAAGCCTTTCCGAATTCTCTACAGTCGTTAAGGCTGAGGTCATCTGGTGACCAAAGTTTCTTCAAACCGGGTTGTATGATCTCAAATCCGGCTTCTTCCACCATTTTGCCGAGAACATCTATTGACTCACCGCTCCAACCGTATGTACCGAATACAGCCGCTTTCTTGTTCTTAAAGGCGAGACCCTTCACTTCATGAAGCATACCTGACAATGGTGCAAGAATTCCTTTGTTCACGGTTGGAGAACCAAAAAGAACGGCCTTTGACTTAAATATCTCTGTCACAATGTCGTTCTTGTCTATCTTTCCAGCGTTGTAGAGTTTAACTGGCGTGCCGTTGCTCGCTCTGCCAATGCCTTCAGCAATAGCTTCGGCCATCTTTCTAGTGCCTTCCCACATTGTGTCGTAGACAATGGTCACTTGGTCTTCCTGGTAATTATTCGCCCATTTCATGTAATTTTCCACTATTTGGACTGGATCTTTTCTCCAGATTACTCCGTGGCTTGGACAGATCATGTTCAGTGGAAGATTGAAGGACAGGACTTCTTCTATCTTTCTCACAACGAGCCTACTGAAAGGAGTGAGAATATTAGCGTAATACTTGATCGCTTCTTGATAAAGTTCGGCCTGGTCTACAAGATCGTTATACAGGAGTTCAGTGGCATAGTGCTGCCCAAACGCGTCATTGCTGAAAAGAATCGCATCACCATCCAGGTACTCAAACATCGAATCTGGCCAGTGGAGCATCGGTGCTTCCACGAAGGTAATAGTCTTCTTGCCAAGACTCAAGGTGTCACCTGTTTTTACCGTGACAAAATTCCAATCTTCATGAAACTGTCCCTTCAGAGATTTTATTGCGTTTTCCGTACAGTAAATCGGGGTGTTGGGAATCTCTCTCATCAATGCCACAAGTCCACCGCTGTGATCAATCTCTCCATGATTCGCTATCACGTAGTCAATCTCTGCGAGATCTATAACTTTCTTTAGGTCCTCAACAAACTCCTCTGCAAAAGGGGCCCATACTGTATCTATAAGGGCCGTCTTCTCGTCTTTTATTAGATAAGAGTTGTAGCTCGACCCTCTATGAGTCGAATAATCTTCTCCGTGAAACTTTTTTAGTTCCCAGTCAATCTTGCCGACCCAAGTTACACTATTGGTAATCTTCCTTCCCATATGAGCACCTCCCATATTCACTATAACTCTACCAAAATTGACCGATTTTATCCGGAACATTTGTTACATATTCCCTGAGGGAGCTATGTACCGAGATCTTCGCTTGAAGCAACCCTGAAAGAAGAGATCTTGTGATGATAACGATAGTCAAATCAAAGATGGTGATGCCAACGCTTTTCACAAATCAAGTCCTAGAAATCGGATCGGATCCTAATCTGAACGTTTAAATTTTAATCCAGCTATATACTGACAGTCGGTTCTTCAGGCTTGCTTAATGCCTGTTGGCTGAATTGCTATAGACTAGAAGTATTTGATTGCGCGTGATATTCTTAAAACGAGTATTGAATTCAGGTTCGTAACTTCGGTTCATGCGACAGAAGAGAATCATCCTGTGAAGGATAAACGGGGACAATTCATTTATGATGGGAGTGTTTTGGTGAAGGAACGTATCACATATTTGTTTGATCTTGACGGTACGCTAAGCGCTGTTTCTGATGAGGTTTTCGCAAGGCGTTATCTTCAACTTGTTTCCAGCTCAGCCAAAGGGAGAGTCGTCCCAGAAAAACTCATAACTTCTTTGGAGGTCGCGCTCAAAGCTCTTTTTGGTGATAGAGACAACATCAAGAATAATTATGACCTTTTTATGGAGAAGTTTGTTGAATCGATGAATGACCATGATCGAAATTGGTTTGAAAAGTTTTTCGATGAGTTCTACGACGGTGAATACAACAGATTGGAAGAGCTAGTAGTGCCTCGTGAGAATGTAGTAAAGGTTTTGAAGGATTTAAGAAAGTCTGGGAAAGGAATTATCATCGCAACAAATCCGATTTTTCCGGAAAAGGCTATCAACAAAAGACTTGAGTGGGTTGGAGTAGAGAAGAAGTTATTAGACTACGTGACGACCATGGAAAACTCCCACTACGTTAAGCCTGATGTAAGATACTATCGGGAGATTCTGGAGGTCAACGGTCTGGAGGCAAGAAACTGTGTCATGATCGGAAACGACATGAGCATGGACGGTGTTTGCTCAACTGCTGGAATCGAATACATCGATGTCTCTTCAATTCAGTCTATCTGGAAAACAACCTAGACTGTACTCCCGCCATTAGTTCTGCCGTGAATCTCGAGATCAGGTGAAGGACATCCGCTCTGTCCTGAGTGCTTTCTATGAAATCGTACCTGTTACCGTCAATAATTAACTTTCTGCAAAATGTAACTCTCTCTATCCAGTCATCGTATAACCCGTTGAGTCTTTCAATATAATCTTCGCTTACATCGCTCTCAAAACCTCGACCTCTCTTCTTTATCCTTTTCATCAACACATTCTTCGAGCATTTTATATAGACTATTCCGTCGGGAGTGGTTAGATGATCCGAAAGTGTCTCATAAGTGTCAAGATAGAGTCTCCAGTCTCTTTCGTTGATGTAGCCCATAAGTTGTAGGTTGCGGGCGAATATTTCCACATCTTCGTATATCGTTCTGTCCTGTAAAATCACCGCACCCTCTGTCACAACTCTCTTGAGGAAATCAAAGCGTTTGACAAGAAAGAACAGCTGCGAATGAAATGCCCAGCTTTTCATATCGGAGTAGAAGTCTTCAAGAAAAGGGTTTTCATCAACGGCTTCGTAGACCCCTCTGAACCCAAGTTCCTCCTCCAGCAAATTAGTAAGTGATGATTTTCCAGCTCCGATGTTCCCGCATATTCCCAATATCATAAGATCGCCTCGATTCTCTCAAAAACCCTCTTGAGGTCTTCGGGATTTCTTACAAAGTCGATGTTCGAAGTATCAATTCTCAGAACCTGGCTTTCGGCCACGTTCTTCATGTAATTCTCATAAGCATCACTTAGCATCGAGATATAAGTCCTATCCATTCTTCTCTCGAACGGTCTATCTCTAAGAGCAATTCTATTCATTAGAGTATCAACGTCAGCGTATAGATAGACTATAAGGTCTGGATGAAGAACCTGCTCTTTCAGAGCATTAAAGATCTTCTCATACAGTCTGAGTTGTTCCCCCTTGAGGTTAAGAGACGCGAATAAATGATCCTTTATAAAAGCATAGTCAGAGACAACTCCCTGTCCCTGCGAAGCTGCCTTCTTGACGTTCGACTGCTGATCAAACCGACTTATCAAGAAAAAGAGCTGAGTTTGAAAAGCCCATCTTTCCATATCTTCATAGAAACGAACTAGAAATGGATTTTCTTCGACAACTTCCAACACAGTTGGCATAGTGTATTTTCGAGAGAGAGTCTGGACAAGGGTTGTCTTACCGACTCCTATTACTCCTTCCACAGAAACATACTTTCCGCTTAATTTAGAAAACATCATCTAGATTCACTGCTCCAATTCCGAAAAACATGATGGAAAATTCGCCTCCAAACTGTGCCAATCTTTTTCATAAAGAAGAAACCTACCGATCGCGTAGATACCGACTGTTTAATTAGCTATTTCTTTTCTGAATTCTCTCCGATGCTCTGAGTCCGTCGAAAAAGGGTTTCAAATAGTTCAGAACGGATTCTAGGTAATAGTGAACAGTTTCGTGATAACCGGGAACAGAGAGTACTATTGAATCCCCGATTGTTCCTGCTCCAACCCGGTATAGGCACAGAGAAGGGTCGGCGACTATAGCATTCCTGAGCATTGCCGTCTCAATTCCTGTTGCCCTTTTATCCACAAGAGACAAGACAACCTCGGGTCCTATGTCTTCCCTGTGAAGTCCCGTTCCTCCAAGAACGAGGACTATGTCATTTGAACAGGAATCGGCATATATTGCTTCTTTAAGATCGCTCATCACTGGGTCGACATCAGTAGAACCTGTGTACCTAAAACCATGATCTTCGAGAATCCTCTTCGAGATCTCTATCGATTCAGCGATTTCATCGAAAAAACCAGACTCAAGTATTCTTATTATCTTACAGCTGTACATACCACACCTCCGGGTTTACTTGAAGAAGACATAGGTGGATATCGGTTCAAGTGTCACTTTGCCTGAGAGTCTTTCAAGCGGGGCTTCCGAGACTCTGACTCCGTCTGATGCGAGATTCCAGCTTTCATCCGGGAGGGTTATCTCAGTGGGTTCAAGATTGCCGTTGAAGATTACTAGTATTTCCTCCCACGAATCGCCGACCGACTTTCCATTTATGGTGAATGCAACTATGTTTCTTGGTGCGTCAAGGAATGTCAGGTTGCTGCGGATCTGCTCAGATGAAGTCATCCTGAAGGCTGGATGGTTTTTTCTCAGGGCTATTATTTCCTTGTAATAGGTGAAAAGATCAATAAACTCGGCCTTCCTTGAATAATCCATTTTGTTTATCTCAACTCCGGCGTTATAGCTGTTTTCGTTCCCATACTTCGTACGCGCGAAATCCACTCCACCATGAAGGAAGGGAATCCCTTGTGAAAGAATTATTATTGCATTTGACAGCTTTTGCGCACTCAACAATAGATCTCTTGGAGCATCTGGCATTGCGGCACTATTCTTGTCCCACAAGGTCTGATTATCGTGGGCCGAAACGTAGTTGATAGTCTCTTCCGGATCATCAGCAAAGTCTTTTATGTCGTTGCTATATTCAATGCTGCCCACGATACCACGCATTATCCTCCGCTCTTTTGCCCTACTTCCAAGGGCAAAGCCCTTTACCTTCTCATCGAAAACACTTCCTCGGATAGCGTCTCTCAGGTTATCGTTAAACACGCTTACCCCGGTTCCCTTCTGATCGCCCTTTCCAAAAGTTATTGTCGCTCCCCATCCGCCCCACGGCTCGCCGTACAGGAGAATCGATTCATCGATGGCATGAAGCTCCCGGTCTATTGCAAGAATCGTCTCTCTGTCTATTAGACCCATAAGGTCGAATCTGAACCCATCGATTCTATATTCATTGACCCACATCTTCAGAGTATCGAGAATGTGCTTCCTCATCATCGGTCTTTCGGTAGCTATCTCATTACCGACTCCTGTTCCGTTCAAATAAGCTCCAGTTCTATCTGTCCTGTAATAGTACAAGGGAACCGTTTGATCAAAGGGTGAAAAAGAGCCAGTTGTTGCCGTGTGATTAAATACGGTATCTAGAATGACTCTGATCCCGTTTTCGTGGAATGTCTCTATCATTATCTTCGACTCGATTATTCTGCTAAGAGGATCGGAAGGATCAATACTGTAATGTCCTTCAGGAACCATATACAGATAAGGATCATAGCCCCAACCGTACTGCCCGTCTTCTCCTTCGTTGATGTAATGAATGTCGTTGAAGGGCATTATGTGTACATGTGTTACGCCAAGTTCAGTAATGTGATCCAATCCGACAGACACTCCCTCAGGGCCTGTTCTGCCCGTTTCTGCCAGTCCGAGATACTTGCCCTTATGCTCAACAGTTGTATTCAAATCGGAGGTCATGTCCCCAACATGAATCTCGTATATTATCGCGTTCTCAGGGTTCTCCAAGAGTGGGATTTTATGATCTTTCCAACCATCGAAAACCGCCCTTTCAGGATCTATTACGACTGACCTCTCACTGTTTTTTGTTACCGCACGGGAGTAAATATCCACAGTATTTCTTTCCTTACCATAAGAAAAAAACTTGTACCTGTAGGCTTTAAGATGCTGATCTCCTTCAACGACTGCTTCCCATACTCCGGCTTCTCCTCTAGTCATGGAAATTTCGACGTAACCATCGGAATAGAGGTCTTCAAACAGAATCACCGATGCTGAAGAGGATACTGGCGACCAGACTCTGAAAACAGTCTCGCTCTTTGAGTAGATTGCTCCGAGCTGGTTTCCGTAGAAGAATTGCGGGTCATCAAGCGCCTTCCTGACAATGATCTCACTTGAAAGGAAGCCTTCTATCTTCAGGGAAAGCTCTTCACTAACACATTCTGCAGAAAGAGGTTTCGCCAGCTTTATCTTAACGTAGTTAGTAACAGATACATCAGTTGGATCCGCCTTTTCGAAGGTTTCAATCTCAATGCTAGAACCGTTCACCAAGACTTCTGGAGTTACGTTCTTGGTGTCAACAGGAGCTGAAAGCGATGCAAATATCTCACTCAGTGAATCCAAAAAAGCTATCTTGACTCTTGGAGTAAGATCTATCTTCTCAGGACTGATCAGAAACTCTTCTTCACCTTCGATTACCCAAATTTCGGCCACGCCCGATTCGGGGATGTCGACAAATCTATCGGTGGTAACATCTTTCTTTTCCCACTCTCTGAGTCTTACTATAAAGCCGACTCTAGAGTGTTTTTCGTCAAGTTTGACGGTTGCAGACACTCCAAAATCATCTGTTCTGTCGAAAGCATATGATTTTCCATCCATACTTTTCGGCTTATCCGGCCAAATCCAGAGATTCCAGCCATCATAGTTTTGGTCGTACCTGTGATAATGAACAATCAATACAGTTCCTGCATCATAATCTGCTGCGTTTTTTCCCATACTTTCTCCCGTAAAAGCAAAAATCGTTGTTCCGAAGATGATGAACAAGAAGAACAACACCTTTTTCATTATAAGGCCTCCCTTAATAGAGTGGGGTTACAATGAAGCCACTTATCCTTCTGTCATATTCATATTCGAAAAGAGTCTCGCTTCCGTCTCGACCTCTGATCCTGAGATGGCCGCCTCTGGGATCAAGGTAGCTTTCCCACAGATAATCGTAATCAAAAGAAACTTGACGGGAACGATCAAGTGTAACAAATATTTTAAGCTGTTCCTGCATTTCTAGAACACCTTCAGATGCAAAGAGAAAAACGTCTTCATCCAGACTACTTTCCGCTCTCGAGACGATTGATAGAGTAGAACCGTCGAAACGCCCACCCTCTGAGGCAGTCAAAACAATCATGGCGTACTCGCCATTATCGAAAATATCTATTTCGGATACGACCAATTTCGCGTCAGGCATCGCATGACTCTGTAGCGATTCCTTTGTTTCCGCCTGCCGAACATCTTCCTGGATTGTCGCTCTAACTGTGTCCAGCTCTTCATCCCAAACTCCGAGAGCTTTTTTGAAGGCGTACTCTTCCGCATTGGACAGATCGATTTCTCCTTCGCCGGCTGCTCGTCCGAGCCCGCTAGAAACAATGATCGACTGAATCAAATAGGATTCCCCATCAGGTTGAATCCAGATGTAAGCAGCAGAACCTTTTGACGAAGAGGTTCTTTGAACCGTAGCTTGAAGTCCAATCGTGCTTCTCAAGAACGACAGAAGTCTTTTGCTGTAGAGCTTTGACGAGTCATATTGCGGAATGTCAAGCCCGGCAAGCACGAACCTCTGGAGGGTGCCTTCTCTCATAATTAAGAGATCGAAATTATTCTCTGTACCGACTATTAGTCCTGAAAACCCTGATAATGTGGCATCAAGTGAGACATAGTGGAGTTCGTCCATAATCAACGAATCTGCCAGAATGGTCAAAGGAGAAAGGCAGGCAACGAGAACGAGAAAGAATAGAGACATCAGAAACGCTGAACTCCATAATCTCTTTTCAACCAAACAACACACCTCCCACCACTGGTCAAAAAAAGTATATCATCACGGCCTTGTGATAAATAAATCTTGAAACTTCCTTCAAAGAAGGAATGGTTCGACTCAGTCCAGTTATGACTGAGAGCTTCTGTCTGCTGAAAAAAGCCGGGAGCGCCAGTTGAATGAGAAGATGAGTACGGGAATTGTCCAACCCAAATAATTAAAAGCAATGTCGATTGCGTCAAAATACCTGTATGGAGATAGAATCTGGAGAAACTCGAGGATAATCGGACCTATAGCGAGAAATAAGAAAAACGAAATTCTTGTCAGCCCTTTCACTCCAATTTTCGAACAAAGCATAAAAAGGAGTCCTCCGAAGAAGAAACCGATAAAATGGAGAAATTTGTCGCTTCCAGCTGCAAAGCTGGGCACACCCGGTCTTAAATAAAAGAATACCGTTGCCACCATATACATGATTGACAGTACAATTACCAGAATTCTCTTCATTAACCAAGATTATGCTTGCCCTGGACACGAAAGTCAATGACATTCATTTTGGAATCAGAAAACTCTCGAGTTGAAAAGGTTGTCTTTCTTTACTATAATGAAGTGTATTGTAAATTGAGAGGAGGACACGACTCATGTCCAAGGTTTGCGAAATATGTGGAAAGGCACCAACTACAGGAAATATGGTCTCCCACTCAAATAAAAAAACCAAGCGCTGGTGGAAGCCGAATGTTCAAAAGGTACGCGTCATGATTGACGGCGAGGTGAAAAGAGTAAGAGTTTGTGTGAAGTGCCTCAAAGCTGGAAAAGTGACGAGAGCAATATAGGTGGAGCGCGCGAGGCGCGCTTTTTTCGCTAAGAAGGCATGTCATGAATAGTCGAAAGACCTTCGCTTTGATCGATCTGTCTGCTTACAAGCAGAATCTTCTTTATTTGTCAAGGAAGGCATTTCCGGCGAAGTTGATGGCTGTTGTGAAAGCTGACGCTTATGGTCACGGCGCAGTGGAGTTATCGAAGGCCGCTCGGGATATCGGCATTGAGCGGCTAGCCGTTGCTTTTCTTGAGGAAGGTATAAAGATTCGAGAAGGCGGGGTAAATCTGCCAATTCTTGTACTGAACTATGTGGACAGACGCGAAATTCCTATTGCCAGGAAGTTCGGCTTGACTTTAACTCTTTGCTCATTTGGTCAGCTTGAGGAAATCGTTGACCTCGTGGTGCCGCTTCCCGATTTTCATATTGTTGTGGACACAGGAATGAGGCGTCTCGGCATGGAGTGGAAGGACTCGTTGCGGTTATATGAGTCGGCCGTCTCAAAAGGAATTAGAATCACCGGTGCATATTCGCATTTCGCCACTGCAGATGAAAAAGAGAGTGAGTTTGTGTCTGAGCAGAAGGATTCTTTTGACAGATTTCTAGCTGGCTTAGGGAAAATACCATTTGGCAGCTTCGAAAGTCACATATCTAACAGCGCCGGAACTATTTTTCTCGATAACTCGAGATACGACTATGTGAGAGCGGGAATTGCCACTTATGGTCTGCAACCCTCGATTATTGTAGATAATAACCTCATGCCAGTACTTGAGTGGAAGACCTGCATCTCCTATTTGAAGAAGATACATGCTGGTTATTCGGTTAGTTATGGTAGGACCTTCGTTGCTAACCGCGATATGCTGGTGGCAACTATTCCGGTTGGTTATGCCGATGGTTACAGCAGACTGCTATCAAACAAGGGTTATGTTATCATTGCGGGCAAGAGATGCAGGGTTTTGGGTAGGGTTTGCATGGATCAATTTGTGGTCGATGTCTCTCACATAGAGAGAAAGATCTCCGTAGGAGATGAAGTGGTTATCATTGGTTCTCAGGAAGGGGAGAGAATCACGGCCGAGGAGACGGCGGATCTTTGTGGCACCATCAACTACGAGGTTGTCTGCTCGATCTCTTCAAGAGTTCCAAGGATCTATCGGAAAGGAGAAAAGTGATGAAACTCCGCGATATTATTGGAAATGAGATTTTGAATCAGATAAATGCTGATCAGGATAAGACCAACAAGGATGGATTTCCCTTTGTTTCAGATCTGCGTCCGGGAAGTTCCGTTCTATCTGTTTTCAAAGTGCATTCGAAGAGAATTCAGGAGACTCGAGACGGGAAGAAATTCTTGCTTCTCACTCTCTCCGATAAGACAGGCGCTATCAGAGCTATAGATTGGTTCAATGCAGAACAGAACGACAGCGCTTTGGAACAGGGAACTGTTGTAAGAGTTTCGGCCCGTGTCGTTGTCTATGAAGACAGGCAGCAGCTTAACCTTGATTCGGAAGGGATTCAGGTTCTCGAGATTGGACAATACGATCCCGAAAGGTTTATGGCTGTAACAACAAAGGATATCCCCCAGATGTACGACGATCTTCTCAGTCTTATCAACAATATAAGCGACCAGCACATCAGGACGCTGCTTAAAGAGATTTTTGAGAACGACAAGAAGTTCATCGAGAAGTTCATAATCTCACCCGCTGCGTCGAAGGTTCATCATGCGTATAAGGGAGGCCTTCTGGAACACACAATGTCAGTTGCAGAACTGTGTGCCTTTTTCGCAATGAAGTACAATGAATCTGTAGACAAAGATCTCTTGATAGCCGGCGCCTTACTACATGATGTTGGCAAAGTCTACGAATATTCTGTCACTTCGTCAGGAATTGACAGGACCAATGACGGTGAACTGGTCGGGCATATCGTGATGGGCGTAGAGATGATCGGCAGAGCCATTTCTAGGATTCAGGGCTTTCCGCGCTATCTTCAAACAGAGATCAAACATCTTCTTCTTTCTCATCATGGAGAGATGGAGTGGGGTTCTCCCGTTATTCCAAAAACGACAGAAGCAATTGTCCTTCACATGGCCGATGATCTGGATTCGAAGGTTGCTCAGTTTCGAGAGATAGAAGAGAGAGAATTCAATGGTTCTACATCTTCCTGGAGCAACTATGACCGGTTCCTAAATAGAAGAGTATTCATGAAGAATCGAAGATCGGGCGACTGAAGAAGTAGGAGTGATATCTTGCCAGATAAGCTTGTAATCGTTGAATCGCCAGCAAAGGCGAAGACAATTGGTAGATACTTAGGAAAGAACTACGAAGTAACCGCTTCAAAGGGACACGTCAGGGATCTGCCGGAATCAAATTTGGGATTGAATCCTGATACATTTGAGCCGACATATGAGGTTTTGAAAGGTAAGGAGAAGGTAGTTCAAGAACTTGCTAAGAAATCCAAAGGTAAGAAAGTCTTTCTTGCTTCTGACCTTGACCGCGAAGGCGAGGCGATCGCTTGGCATATTTCTGAGCTTCTGGGTCTTCCTCGAAACGAAAAGAATAGAATAGTCTTCAATGAGATTACTGAGTCGGCAATAAAAAGCGCAATACTAGATCCGAGAGAAATAGATATGTCGAAAGTCGAGGCTCAGGTGGCCAGGAGAGTTCTCGACAGGATTGTGGGTTATAAGATCAGTCCAATTCTCTGGAGAACGATGACAAAGGGATTGAGTGCCGGAAGAGTTCAGTCTGTAGCCTTGAAGTTCATGGTCGAGCTTGAGAAGAGAATAGCTGTCTTCGTACCACATAAATTCTTCAAAATCTTTGCCCAGGTCGGCGAAGATCGATTCTCTCTTTCAAAAATTGATGGCAAGAAGTTCAACAATAAATCTATAACAAGCGAAGAAAAGAGAGATGAGATAATAAATGAACTCTCAAAAGCCAATCTGCATGTAAAAGATGTTAGAAAGCGTACTTCGAAAAGAAACGCCCCGATGCCATTCATTACATCAACTCTTCAGCAAAGCGCTATTGGCGAGCTCGGTTGGAGTGCAAGTAAGACAATGAAGATTGCTCAGCAACTATATGAGGGAATAGAAACTGATAATGGTCAGATGGCCTTTATCACATACATGAGAACTGACTCGACGAGAATTTCTAGTGTGGCCAGAGAAAAGGCTGTAGAGATCATCAACAGCAAATTTGGAAAGGAATACATCGGTCCCGTAAGATCTGCCGGGAAGGGAAAGAAAATTCAGGATGCCCATGAAGCGATAAGGCCCACTTATCCCGAAAACGGTCCAGACACGGCGAAGAAGCTTATATCCGGGGATAATCTGAGGCTATACACGCTTATATGGAATAGGTTCATAGCTTCTCAGATGGCTAGTGCAGAATATTCTGTGACAGATGTCCAGCTAGAGGACGAGAATGAGAAGTATATCCTCAGCTTAACCGGTGAACGAAGACTGTTCGATGGCTTTGAAAGAATTATCTCGAGATCATCGAAGAGTGAGATTGGTCGCGATTACAAGAAGGGAGAAGAGATCAAGCCTTCCAAGATCGAATTCGAGGAAGATACAACCAAACCGCCCTCCAGATTTAGCGAAGCTTCTCTAGTAAAAGAACTCGAGAAGAGAGGAATCGGTCGTCCTTCAACTTATGCAACAATAATCTCCACACTACTGGACAGAAAATACGTACTTCGACAATCTAGAGAGCTTAGGCCAACATTACTAGGTTCGATTGTAAATGAGTTTCTCAATGATTATTTTCCTGATGTTGTCGACACGAATTTTACCGCAAATATGGAGGAAGAACTTGACGATGTAGAAAATGGCGCCAAAAAGTGGCAGGATGTTGTCCAGGGCTTCTATGGTGGCTTCAAGACGGATCTTGATCAGATTGACAAGAAGATCAAGAAGGGGGAGCTTAGAATTGAGTTCCTGACAGACAAAGAATGCTCTTGTGGCGGCAATTTCAAGATAGTCTTCGGAAGATACGGCGGGTATTTGAAGTGTCGATCATGTGAAAAGAACGAATCTGTTGATATGACGTCTTTCACCTGCGTGATAGACGGGAAAGTCTTGTTGAAGGATGTTGCAGCCAATCAGAAAATGGAAGTGGAGATAGATGAAAAGTGTCCGGAATGTGGCTCCGTACTTGTTAAGAGAAAGGGCAGGTACGGTGAGTTTATCGCATGCTCGGCCTACCCGAAATGCAAGTACACAAGAAACGTGAGAATAGACGCCGCATGTCCGAAGTGCGGAGGGGTGGTTGAGAAGCTGCGTAGCAAGAAAGGTAAGAATTATTTCAAGTGTTCCGAATGTGGAGAGCTCTACTGGAATGAGCCCACGAAAGAGAAATGCGAAATCTGCGATTCTCATCTTTTCCTCAAAATCAAGAGAGGAGGAAAGAGGGTTTATTACTGCGAAAAGTGCAAGAAAGAGTTCGAAATGGAGGAAGGCTGATGACCAGGAGAGTTGCGGTTGTCTACGGCGGCTTTTCAAACGAGAGGGATGTGTCTGTCAAGAGTGGAATAAACATTGCTAAGTCTCTTGAAAGGTTAGGAGTTGAAGTTCTGCCGTTTGATCTTAAGAGAGACACTGTTGCCGACCTCCTGGATGTGAAGACCGATCTCTTTTTCCTTGCCCTCCACGGTAGGTTTGGCGAAGACGGAACTATTCAGGGCATGCTGGAACTTGCAGGTCTACCCTATACTGGCTCCGACTCAAGGACCAGCGCAATCTGTTTCGATAAGGAGATCACCTACAGACTGGTCGACAGATCTGTCGAATTGCCAGTATGGAAGCGAGTTGAAGGGGATAGAGACGTCGAGGGGTGGGAGATATTCCCCTGCGTTATAAAGCCTGTGAGAGAAGGATCCAGCATAGGGATTCACATCTGCGATGATCAATCGATTCTAGAGGACAGAACTAGAGAACTGCTAGTCGCTTACGATTCTCTTCTTCTTGAAGAGTATATTGCGGGTAGAGAAATGACAATATCCATAATCGATTCGAAGGATGGTCCCGTAGTGCTTCCGATTCTTGAGATCAAACCCAAGAAGCGTTTCTACGACTATGAAGCCAAGTACATAGCGGGATTGACAGACTTTGTGGTGCCAGCTCCCGTAGAAGAGAGTGTTCAGAAATCGATCATCGAGAAGTCGGTTGCTATATACAAGCTTCTGGGTTGCCGAGATCTTTCGAGGATCGACGGTATACTCAAGGAAGACACGTTTTACTTTCTTGAAGTTAATACTATACCCGGTATGACCGACTTGAGCGATCTTCCAATGTCTGCCAGGGCAATGGGAATGACTTTCGAGGACGTTGTCGGCGGCGTGGTCGAGGCAGCTGAAAAAAGGAACAGGAGGTAATCATGCAGGATATTCACGGAACGACGATACTTGTTCTGAGGAAGAATGAGAAGACGGTTATGATTGGAGATGGTCAGATCACGATCGGTGATACCGTGATGAAAGGAACAGCCAGAAAGGTCAGAAAACTTGGTGACGGTTCTGTTCTGGCTGGTTTTGCAGGTTCAGTGGCCGATGCAATGACCCTTTTTGAGAAGTTTGAAGAGAAACTGAGGGAAGTTAACGCTAATCTTAAAAGAGCGGCTGTAAACCTGGCCAAAGAGTGGAGGACAAACAAGGTACTTAGAAACCTTCAAGCACTTCTTTTAGTTGCCGATAAAGATAGCATTCTCCTGGTGTCGGGTAATGGGGAAGTAATAGAACCAGATGAAGATGTCCTTGCTATAGGATCGGGTGGCTCTTATGCTCTCGCAGCTGCAAGGGCATTAATCAGACACAGTAGCCTGGAGGCGGAAGAGATAGCGACGAAAGCGATGGAGATTGCCAGCGAAATATGCATTTACACTAACACGAAATTTACTCTGGAAACACTTGGAGGAGAAAAGCAATGAAGAGAGAAGAATTGGACGACTTGACTCCGAAAAGGATAGTCGAGGAACTTGACAAATACATAGTCGGACAGGAAAAAGCCAAAAGGGCAGTTGCTGTAGCAATGAGAAATAGAATTCGAAGACAGAAGCTTCCAGAAGATATGAGAAGAGATGTCATACCAAAGAACATACTTATGATGGGCCCCACGGGAGTTGGAAAGACCGAGATAGCAAGAAGGTTGGCGGAACTCACTGGATCTCCTTTTACGAAGGTTGAGGCAACCAGGTTCACAGAAGTGGGGTACGTAGGTAAAAACGTTGAGTCGATAATAAGGGAACTCGTCGAAGTTGGTGTAACCATGGTAAAGCAGGAGAAGATGAGTGAAGTAGAAGGTAAAGCAACGTATCAAGTGGAAGAGAGAATCCTCGAATCTCTTGTTCCCGGTCCACAGAGCAAAGGAAGCGGAACAAGGAATATTCTTGAGCTTTTCCAGGGTCAGCAGCAGCCAAAACCCAGCCAGGAAGAAGTCGATAGAATAAGAAACCGCAGGGAAGACTACAGAGAAAGGTTGAGAAGTGGAGATCTCGAAGAACTGGAAATTGAGATCGAAGTCGAAGACCATAGTCAGCCAATGATAATGATTCCTGGGATGGAGGATATGGGAATCGACATGTCGGGAGTACTGGGAGGAATGGTACCGAAAAAGACGAAGAGACGCAGGATGAGAATCTCCGATGCGAGAAGAACTCTTCTGCCTTTGGAAGCGGAGAAGCTTCTTGACATGGATAAAGTTGTGGCAGAAGCGATTGAAAGAGTGCAGAATCGTGGAATAGTCTTTATTGACGAAATTGACAAGATCACCTTTAGAAGTGGCTCCCATGGACCTGATGTTTCAAGGGAAGGTGTTCAAAGAGATCTTCTTCCGATTATCGAGGGAACGACCGTCACTACTAAACACGGGCAGATAAGAACTGACTACATACTATTCATTGCGGCTGGAGCCTTTCATTCAGCGAAGCCATCTGATTTGATTCCGGAGTTTCAAGGGAGGTTTCCGATAAGGGTTGAGCTTGATGCCCTTACTCAGAAGGACTTTTTGAGGATTTTAGTTGAACCGAAGAATGCTATAACGAAGCAGTATGCTGCACTGTTGGAAACCGAAGGGGTAAGAGTGGTTTTTGAAGAGGACGGTTTGAGAGAGATCGCCAAGATTTCTCATAATCTAAATGAAAAGATCGAAAACATTGGAGCGAGAAGGCTTTACACAGTAGTTGAGAAGGTTCTCGAGGAGACTTCATTCAACGCACCTGAAGTTCCTGAAGAAATCATTATAGACAGAAAGTACGTTGATGACAAGATCGGCGAAATTGCTGCCGATGAGGACTTAAGTGCCTTCATTCTGTAATGGAAAGAATAGAATACGCTGCGATAGCTCTTTCTGGCGATTTCGTGCCTTCCGAGATGGAGAAGATAGAGAGTGCGGGACTCAGTAGCTCTCTTCTGTTCCGTTCGCAAATAGATCTCAACAAAAGCAAAATGAAGAATTACTGCAAGAATTTTCCTTCTGTAGTCAAAACCATTTCAAAATACAAGAACTTCATTACTTACAATGATGAACAGTACCCCGATGCGCTCAGAAACATATTTGAACCGCCTGCGGTTCTGTTCTTTGAAGGAGAACTTTCGCTCCTTAACACGCAAAGTATTCTTGCCGTTGTGGGTTCCAGAAAAGCGGATAGGTATGGAGCCTCGATTGCGAAAGAATACTCCAGATCACTTTCCGAAACCGGTATTACAATAGTCAGTGGTCTTGCCGTTGGAATCGATGCACAAGCTCATTTAGGAGCTCTCGAAGGCAGCGGCTCGACAGTGGGGATACTTGGAACGGGAATCGATATTGCTTATCCCGCAACTAACAGGCAACTTATAAGATCGGTGATGGAAAGAGGCTGTGTTCTTTCAGAGTATCTTCCCGGAACTCCCCCGTTAAAACATAACTTTCCAAGGAGAAATAGAATCATCGCCGGCCTTGCCAGAGCGGTCTTTGTGGTGCAGGCTACTCTGAGAAGCGGCTCTCTAATCACAGCGAGACTTGCTCTCGAAAACGGAAGAGATGTCTTCGCTGTTCCAGGGGACATAACCAGGAGAAACTCAGAAGGAACTAACTGGCTGATTAAGAACGGAGCGAAACTGGTTTCGGAATGCAAAGACATAGTAGAAGAGTTTCCGGAGATAATCTTGAGTGAACTTTCTGAAGAAAGAATCGACTCACAAGTTCTGGAAGCTTTGGGAGACGGTTCTCTCACTTTCGGCGAACTTCTTCTGAGAACAAATCTATCGAGCAAGGATCTGGTCGTTGAACTGACAAATCTGCAACTGGGAGGTTACGTTTACGAGGAAAACGGGCGGTGGAATAGAACTTAGTGGATTTGAACTGGTATAATCTTGATGAAATGTAGATGTGGATACGAGATTGGAGGGGAAAAATGCCGTATGTAAACACAAAGGACATACTGGAGAAAGCAAATAAGGAATTTTATGCTGTACCCGCACTAAATATTAACAATCTTGAGTTTCTTCATGCGATTGTTGATGCCGGAGTTGAAGAGCACTCTCCAGTGATAATAGAGACCTCTGAAGGAGCAATTAAGTACGCCGGAAATGGGGATGCTAAGCTTGGTGCGAGACTGTTTGTTTCTATGGTGAAAGGCTATGCCGACACCGTGGAAATTCCTATTTCGCTGCATGTTGACCATGGAAAGAACTTCGACATTCTGATGGCCGCAATTCAGTCGGGTTATTCATCAGTAATGATCGATGCTTCGGAGTACCCGTTTGAAAAGAATGTGAATGAGACTAAGAAGATAGTGGAGATCGCCCACAGCCTTGGAGTGTCGGTTGAAGCAGAACTGGGCAGGTTGGTTGGAATAGAAGACAACGTTGTGGTCGAATCTCATGAGGCGGCACTGGTTGACCCATATGAAGCGAAGCGGTTTGTTGAAGAGACTGGAATAGACTTTCTCGCGCCAGCTATTGGTACTAGCCATGGTGCCTTCAAGTTCAAAGGAGAAGCAAGACTTGACTTTGAAAGACTCAAGAAAGTGAAGGAGCTTACTGGTCTTCCACTTGTTCTTCATGGAGCCTCCAGTGTTCCCGAAGAGGTTAAGAACCTCGCCGAAAAATATGGGGCTGATTTCAAAGGGGCCAAGGGTGTTCCGGGAGAGATTCTGGCTGAATCTGTGAGATATGGAATAAACAAAGTGAATACAGATACAGATTTGAGAATGGCCTTCATTGCTTCATTAAGAGAGTTTCTTGCAAAGAATCCCGGGGAATTCGATCCGAGAAAATACTTCAAGACACCGAAGGAATTAGTAAAGAATGTAATTAAAGCCAGGATGAGACTTCTAGGTTGTTCTAATAAAGCATAGACGGGGGTGTCAAATGAAGATTCTTGTAATCAATTGCGGCTCGTCCTCAATCAAGTACCAGCTTCTTGATGCCGCAAGTGAAAATGTTATGGCAAAAGGTTTGCTTGAAAGGATTGGCATATCTGGATCAAAATTATCCCACAAAAAAGGCGACAAGAAATATGAGTTTGAGAAGGATATTGCCGACCATACAGAGGGCCTGGAACTCATAATCAATGTATTGCAGGCTGAAGAGACGGGTGTTGTGAAGAACATAGATGAAATTGAGGCAGTTGGCCACCGTGTCGTTCATGGTGGAGAAAGATTCGCTTCTTCGGTTCTAATTGACGATGAAGTTGTAAGGGAAATCGAAGCAAACAATTTTCTCGCCCCTCTTCACAATCCGGCGAACATCGAAGGAATCGTGGCGGCGAAGAAGATGCTCCCTTCCGTTCCACACATCGGGGTTTTCGATACTGCGTTTCATCAGTCCATGCCTGAATCATCTTATTTATATGCAATACCCTATGAGCTCTATAGAAAATACAAGATAAGAAGATACGGTTTCCACGGTACGAGTCATAGATATGTTGCAGAAAGGACTGCCTCCATGCTGGGTAAACCCTTGAAATCTCTGAAAATAATCACCGCCCATATAGGGAACGGCGCATCTGTCGCTGCAGTAAAGAACGGTAGATCTGTGGATACTTCTATGGGTTTCACACCTCTAGAAGGACTGGTTATGGGGACCCGGTCCGGTGACATAGATCCCGCAATCGTTCCTTTCTTGCAGGAGCAAGAAGGGCTTTCGGCAGGAGAAGTCAACAGTCTGCTAAATAAGGAAAGTGGTATGTATGGACTTACAGACCGGCAGTTCAGTGATATGAGGGATATAGAGGAACGAGCGATGAAGGACGAGCCAGTATGTAAGCGGGCGCATGATGTCTATGAGTACAGATTGGCGAAGTATATAGGAGCATACGCAGCTGCGATGAATGGAGTCGACGCGATTGTTTTCACAGCGGGAGTGGGAGAAAACAGCCCGTACCTGAGAGCCAATATTGTCAATAAGTATCTCGGATATCTTGGTATAAGAATAGACGAGGAAAAGAACAAAGTTAGGGGGAAGGAGATAGTTATTTCGACTACAGATTCAAGAGTCGGAGTTTTCGTAATCCCTACAAACGAAGAACTTGTTATTGCTAGGGATACACGCAGGATAGTCAAAGAAGGGCTTAAGGAACTGAAACTCTGGGAAGAATGAAAGGTGATGACGGGTCATAAAGGAGATTGTTTTAGAGGGAGATACCAAGCTCGCCGGCTGTGGCGAAAAGGCCGATGCTTACTACATAGTGTCGTCAGGCGGTCTCATTCTAAAGGGATCAGATTCTGAAGACAGGGTCTACATGAAAGGAGATCTCGCCGACCCACTTTCTATAGTTGGTGGAGAGCACAGCGGAGATCTTCTTTCCGTTGGTGATTCTTCGATTCTTGTTGGTGACAGGGATGAGTTGAAGGAGTATCTCATCTCAAGACCTTCGAGACTAGAAAGGTTTTTCCTTGATGTTGAAGAAGAGCTTAGACTATGTCCCAAAAAAACGGCGTGTGATCTCGAGGAGCTGATTTCAACTATCGTCTCCAGAAAGCAGCAGTGGCTGAGAGAGTATCCCCCACTGCTTTTTGGTGAGAAGTCTCTTTACAGGAAAGGCATTAAGTTAATTGAGAGGAAGGACTTTCCGGCCGCTCAGGAAGTTCTGAAAAGTTATCTCGATCAGTACAAGAACTCTCCTTTGTCTAGGCCCGTGAAGCTCTTCTATTCGGTTAGCTGTTTCCTGAACAGCATTCTAGAAGAAGCGTTATCGACAATATTGGGGATTCTTGAGAGCGAAGAAGATGAGATTTCTAAGATCGCGAGATTCTTCGTCTGCAACATGGGCCTTTCTGAATCTGGCTTCAAGCTTCTATACAATGGTCCAGATTACAGTGCTGATCTCTTCAGGCTATTGAGAGCCGATTCGCGAAGAGTTAGGAAAGCGTCTTCAGATCAAATCGTGGTTGAAGAGGGCAGAAAGTGTGGAAGCGCAATCTTCCTTCTGAGGGGAGAGATGATTCTTCTGAAAAAGTGCGGGGACGAAGATTCGGTTCTTTTTTCTCTTAGATCCCCAAATTCTATTGGTGAGGTTCAGGTTCTTTCGAAGAGCAAATGGGATGCAACTGTAATTGTCAGAGGAAAGTCAGAGTACATACTAATGGACAGAAACAGACTTGTTCAGAACTTGATAAACAAATCACCTCAAGATGGATTCAAGATGGTCGAATACCTTCTTGGATACATGAGACAGACTAGCGCTTACTGAGTTCTTTCAGTGTATTCTGAAAATCATCTCACTCTGCTTTAGGAGGATCTCAGGTTCAAAACATTGGGCTTCCAGAAACAGGGGATCATCTTCTGGCACCGTAGGAAATAAAGGGGTGAGCCCTCTCTCTTTTGCGATACTGCACAACGCGCCTATGGTCTCCTTGAAGGAAAAGTCTTTAGTCGGTCCCGCGTCCCTCACATAGAATACTGAATCCTTTTCCTGCCAGATGCAATAGGCGACTTCTTTTTCCTCTTCATTAATCACAGAGTCAAAGCTATATTGCTCAAGATGATTGAATCCCGCAGGCTCCCTTTCCCACTCAGGATTTCGCTTGAATCTGTTCATCACAAGAAGAGCGCATTCTATTATTCTTCCTAAATCAGATTCTCTCAGTGAGAAACCCTTTGTTCCAGGTTTTCTGATGAAGAAGGTTATAAGTCTGCGCTTTTGTCTGAATCCGAACTTCTCGTAGAAGCCAATCGCTCTCTTGTCCTCTTCAGGAACTTCAAGGACTATTTGTTCACACCCTTTCCACTTCGCGATTCTTACTGCTTCATCAACCAGCCCAAAACCAACTCCCTCTCTCCTAAAAGATGGAGCAACTCCCATCAGGTCAATTCTCGCTCTCTTCTCTCTGAAGCTCAGCAATACTACTCCGGCATTCTTTCCCTCTATGATTGCGACGAATGAGTCTGAGAGCGAGATATTGCTTTCTCTGACATCTTTTTCGAAGCTTTCTAGAGTCCAGTGCATTCTGAGTACATAGTCCGAAAAGATCAGATTCAAAAGGTTCACAATTTCTACTTTTGAAAGATCTTGCAGTTTGTGGAAAGAATCATTCTTCAAGCTCAACCCGCCTCACCTTCATGAAGTAGTCATGTTCTTGGGTCAGTTCTGCCAGCAAGTCCTCCAGCTTCCAGTTCAGATTTGATTCCGTCGTGCTAGCGAATATCCAGTCTTTCTGCAAAAGCTTACGAATCTCTTTGATTGTGTTTCCAATAGCATTATTGTCAAATCCGTTGAAGATCGCAAAACAAAACCGTTCTTCATTTCTATTGGCTTTGCCATTTCCACTGATATCTTCCTGATCCAGAATCTCTTTTAAAGTGCTATTCTCCAATCCAATACAATCAATAACATTGACACTGATCAAGGAATTCCGAACTAGGTGTGTTGTCTCTTCATCACAATAAAGAAGGACCGAGCGTCCAAATTCAGGCTTCCTCATTTAATCACCTCGAAACAATTCTAGCATAGTCTTTGTCCGCTTTCGCTCAAGACAACCGATCTAGGTTTGATTGAGAGTTGGAATCTAGAATGTGGGATCTCCGGCGGGAGAAAATGAAAGCCAACTGAATGGAACAACAGGTATAATAAATTGAGGAGGGTGGCCTTTGATAATACATGTTGGGAGATTCAGGCGTCACGGACACAAAGATTTCTGGGGAATCGTCGAGAAGGGTTTTGTGAAACCTTTGGAGGTAAAATTCAATTCGACAGGTTCCTTCTTGAGAAGAGTAACAGAGAGTCCAGACAAGATTGAAGATCTTTTGTCTGACAAGAGGCTTTGTCTTTCGGATCTTGAAGTCCTTTCGCCGATCACCAAGCCCTGCAGGGTTATATGCCAGGGAAAGAATTACCTGGATCATCTCCTGGACACAGGAATAAGAGAAGAAGACAAAAAATACAATATGTTTTTCAACAAATCATCCGCTTCGATTGCTAGCCCCTGTTCACCTATTGTTAGGCCGATGGGAGTTCGCCTTCTTGATTATGAGATTGAGCTTGGCCTGGTCATTAAGGCGCCGGTGAACCGGAAGATCGACGTTGATTTCTCGAAACTGCACGAGTATGTTGGCGGGATGATTATTGGAAACGATATATCAGCAAGAGATATTCAGTTACCTCAAACCCAGTTTTTCAAAGGGAAGAGTTATCGTTCATTTTGCCCACTAGGGACATTTATGGCGATTGTCGATGCGGAAGATATGAAGTACATAGAAAATCTCACAGTTGAACTGAAGGTAAGTGGGTTAGTTAAGCAGAGTGCTTCGACTTCAAACATGATTTACAAACCTCACGAGACACTGTCGGAATTGAGTCACTTCTCCGACCTTGATCCAGGAGATGTAATTCTAACCGGTACTCCAAAGGGAACTGCGCTGAGTAACAAAAGGGGATTTCGTTCTTGGTTCAGAAGGCTTCTTTCAGAATCGAAGAGATGGGAGCTGTTTATTAGAGATCAGGAGAAAAGCGGAAGGTACTTGAAGCCCGGAGACATCATCGAGTCTAGAATATTCTCTTTAGATGGCAGAGTTAATCTTGGATTGCAAAGAAACACAGTTGTTGATGAGGAGGAAATTGATCATGCTAGGAATTATTTGTGATTCATTAGGGGATCTTCCTGTGGAGCTGGCTGAAAGAGATGACGTGTACGTTGTTCCAGTAATGGTAGTCCTTGGTGAAAAATCTTTTCGCGATGGGGTCGAGATTAGCAGAGCCGAAATTGCCGATTTTTTAGAGAACAACTTTGCCAGAACATCACTGCCCAGCCCGGGCGATGTTATGGAGGCTTTTGAGACGCTTTATTCAAGAGGATACGATGAACTTCTTGTAGTGAATCTTTCAAGCGCGCTCAGCGGTACTCACAATCTATTCAAGACGATAGGAGAGCAGTTCGCCAGCGCTCATGAATCGGTCGCTATAGAGTATGTTGATTCCCTCTCACTTTCTGGTGGTATCGCAATGCTTGTTTACAAGGCTATTAGTATGAAAGAAATGGGAGACTCTCTTAGGGTTATTTCTTCTGATCTCAGAAGTAGGGCTGGAACGAAAAACTTCGTTTTCTTCGTTCTACCTACGCTTAAGTATCTAAAGCAGAGTGGAAGAATTGGAAGGCTTGAAGGTTCAGTCGGCGAGATTTTGAATGTCAAACCTATTGGCACGATAGACAGCGATGGAATCTTTACGCTTTCAGGTAAGGCGCGAGGCATGAAGAAGGCAGTTGAGAAGATGGTAGATCGACTAATGGATGCCGCAAAGGGCAAGAAAGTCCTTTGTCTAGCACTTTATCATTCAGGCAACGAGAGGGACACCATATCCCTTGTTGACTGGGCAAGAAAAAGGATCTCTTCTCTCTCAGAAACTCTGCTTACGGGAGAGCTGTCATCTGGGATTCTTGTTCACGGCGGAAAAGGGATAATAGGGATAGGGGCGCTAATTGCCTAGAAGAGAAGAAGCACTTTTTATCCCGACGTTTTGTAACTGGTGAATGAAACAAGGTCAAATGAAATAGTTTGGAAAGTGAAACGATCGCTCCATGTGTAAGTGTGAAAGAGTAATCTAATCATAATAGAAGCAATCTAGAGAAAATCGCCCCTTGTTCCCTCTTACGTTCGGTATTTACTCCAAATGACTTCAGATTGATTCTAAGTTTGTTTTGACTTCATTAATCATATTGTTATAATGGAAGCGATTCCATTACTACACGATATTGAGGAGCGAGTTGCTTGAAAAGACCCACCATAAAAGATGTTGCATCTCTTTCCGGTGTTGGAACCGGTACCGTTTCTAGGGTTTTGAATGGCGGTTCTGTTAAGGAAACAACGAGAATCAAGGTGATTCGAGCCATTGAAAAGCTTGGATACCAGCCGAACCAGACGGCGAGGACACTTGCAGGGGGGAAGACCAGAAGAATTCTCTTCCTAATGCCCGAAGTGAGGACCGAGTTCCACTGGAGAGTTATGAAATCGTTTGATGACTTTCTGGACATGATGAATTACGAGATGGTTATATACCCCGTGTTCTCTGACAGAAGACTAAACAGACTGAAGAAGGATTCTTCGTTGCTGGAGGACTCAGATGGCGCGGTAATTTGCACAATGAACACAGGATTTTTGGCAAAGAACAATATAAATTTTGGAAACAACGTCGTGCTCTTTGAAGCACAATCAGAGGAATTTGATTGTGTATACCTGGATAACATCATGGGGGGAAAGATGGCTGCGGAGTTACTTATAGACTGCGGCTCGAGTGATTTCTTCGTTATCTCTTTTGAGGAAGAGAACCCAATTCTCGCAACAGAGAATTTTGAGAAGAGGATCGAGGGTTTTACCGGTGTCCTAGAGAACAAGGGGTATGAGTTCAATCAGGAGAGGCTCGTGTACACATCTTTCTTCTTTGAAACAGCTTATGAAAAGATTGCCAAGATACTTACTGAACACGACAAACCAGGAATATTCGCATTGGCAGACAATTTTGCCCTTGAAGTGCTTCAGACAGCTTCGGCTTTGAAGAAGATACCCGGAAAGGATTTTTTCCTCATCGGTTATGACAATCAAAGCTGGACCGAAAGAGCGGGTCTAACAACAATCGAGCAGCCAATGGAAGACATGGGAAGAAAGACGGCGGAACTGATTGTTCAGAAGATAGAAGCTCCGGGGCAATACATTCAGCCGGTAAAATTCCTGCCCAAAATGAAGCGCAGGAGAACGGCCTGACTTTATCCCTAGTGATGAGGAGGAATTATGGCCAGGAAAGATAAGCTGACTTTAGCTCAGAAGGAACAAAGAACTGCCTACAAATTGCTTCTTCCCGCTCTGTTGATCTTAGCGGCTGTTGCATTTTATCCCCTGTTTCAGGTTTTCTACACTAGCCTTACTGACAAGGTGTTTGCTTCCGGAACTGACGAGGCCCCAAAGTTCATAGGTCTTGAAAACTATAAGAGTCTTCTCGGACTTACGATTCAAGAGTTGCCGCCGATTGTTGATGAAACGACAGGGGATCCCTTAATTGACGAGTCAACCGGAATGACTATGTACGAACGAGCAATTAGAGTTCTGCCGAGAAGTCCGGTAAGATATAGAGAGTGGTTTCAGTTCTCATTCTTCGGGCGACGTTATGTAGTGGGTGCGAGAGACCCCGAGTTCATGAAAGCTATATGGAATACGCTGGTCTTCACGGTCATCTCGGTTTTCCTTGAGACAATTCTAGGACTTGGAGTTGCACTAGTAGTGAACAGCAATTTCAAAGGAAAAGGCATTATGAGGGCAACCATGCTGGTTCCATGGGCAGTAATAACAGTTGTCTCCGCGAGGATATGGGAGTGGATGCTTCAGCCTACCAGGGCAGGTCTCTTCAATATGGTCCTTAGCAGGCTTGGTTGGGGTGATGGAGACCTATCGTTCCTGAGCATGCCGACTCTCCAAATGCCGACTCTAATTGCTGTTGACGTCTGGAAGACGACTCCTTTTATGGCACTTCTGATTCTTGCGGGCCTACAACTTATCCCGAAAGAGCTCTACGAAGCTGGAAGAGTTGATGGAGCAAATAGAGTGAGACAGTTCTTCGCCATCACAATGCCGCTTCTCAAACCTACGCTTGCCGTTGCACTTATCTTCAGAACACTTGATGCACTGAGAGTATTCGATGTTTTCCAGGTCCTTATGGGAAACCGAATGTATTCAATGGCTTCTTATAACTACTACCAGTTGATTGGCAACAGGAATATGGGTCTTGCCTCAGCAATAGGTGTGATCATATTCTTTATAATCGGAATTTTCGCAGTGTTGTACATGAGGTTTATGGGAGTTGATAAAGAATGAAGAAGAATAGATCGCTCTGGGTTATGGGGAAGATTGCGTTCTGGATACTTATCATACTCATCTTCTTCTACATGCTCTTCCCTTTCTACTGGGCAGTGAATTCATCACTGAAGTCTGAGGCTCAGCTTCAGATGACTCCGGCAACTCTTTTACCCGTTGACAGGGATGGGAAGTTTTCTCCGACGCTTCAGAATTATGTCGCGATTTTTAACGACGGAACCTTTGTCAGAGCATTGTGGAACAGTACTATTGTTGCGGGTCTTACTACCCTTCTAGCGTTAGGAGTAGGATCGTTTGCGGCCTATGCAATGGGCAAGCTAAGGTTTAAAGGAAAGAGGCTTACTTTGTATCTGATTCTGTCTCTCACAATGTTTCCTCAGATTACAGTACTTTCTGGGTTGTATGCCGTGATTACAACACTCAACCTAGGAGCCAGATTGAGCTTGATTCTCTCATATATGATATTTACGTTGCCTTTCACAACCTGGGTCCTCACTGCCTTCTTTAAAGAGCTACCGACGGAGATCATGCAGTCAGCATGGGTTGACGGTGCTACACCTTTCCAAACTTTCTATATGATATTGTTGCCTTTGACTGCGCCCGCACTTGTCACGGCCGGTTTACTTGCTTTCATATCAGCATGGAATGAGTATATTTTCGCTCTCACTTTTACGACTATTGCACCAGAAGCAAGGACGATTCCAGTCGCCATTTCTCTGTTCAGCGGATCGGTTTCAAGACAAGTACCATTTGGGGAGATCATGGCAGGAGCTGTCATAGTAACGGTTCCTGTGGTCGCTCTTGTTTTCATCTTCCAGAGAAGAATAGTGCAGGGTTTGACTGCGGGAGCAGTGAAGGGCTAAGACTGGCTACATCTATTCGGTAAGAGACACCGTAAGTGGTCTGATGATAATAGGAGGTGATCTGAAGGGTTCAAGAATGAGACTTGGTTTGTGGACAAGATAGTGCTTCACAAGACTGTTTTAAAGGAGGGTATTATGAAAAAAGTTCTATTGACACTTATGGTAGCGTTATTCGCCCTGGTCGCAGTTTCAGAGACCGTTATTACTGTTGCGGCAGGGGCCGTTGGTCAGGAGCTTGAACTGACCAAGAAAGCAGCGGAAAAATACATGGAGATTCATCCCGATGTGACTGTAAGAGTTCTGGATACACCAGACATGGTTCAGGACAGGCTCGGGCTCTATCTCCAATTTTTGGAAGCAAGAAGCCCCGAGATTGATGTCTATCAGGTAGATGTTATTTGGCCCGGTGATCTTGCGCAGCATTTTGTCGATCTTTACGAGCACAACGCCGACAAGGTAGTATCTATGCATTTCCCAGCGATAGTCGAAAACAACACGGTCGATGGAAAACTCGTTGCCATACCGTGGTTCACAGATGCGGGTCTTCTTTATTATCGAACTGATCTTCTCGAGAAATATGGGCTTAACCCGCCGACCACGTGGGACGAGCTCGAAGAAGCAGCGAAGATCATCCAGGAAGGAGAAAGGAAGACAAATCCCGACTTCTGGGGATTTGTGTGGCAGGGCAATGCTTACGAAGGTTTGACATGCGATGCCCTTGAATGGCTCGCATCAAACGATGCAGGAACAATTATCAGCCCTGACAAGAAGATTACGATAGCAAACGCCAATGCAGTCGAGATTCTTGAAAAAGCAGCTGGTTGGGTTGGAACAATCTCTCCCCGTGGAGTCTTGACTTTCGCTGAGGAGGACGCCAGAGCGGTTTGGCAAACTGGAAACGCTGCCTTCATGAGAAATTGGCCTTATGCTTACAGCCTAAGTAAGGGCGAGGACAGCGCCGTCGCGGGCAAGTTCGATGTCTCTCCTCTTCCGGCAGGGAAGAGTGGGAATGGAGCCGCTACGCTCGGTGGTTGGCAGCTTTCAGTAAGCAAGTACAGTAAAAATCCTGAAATAGCTGCGGATTTTGCATTGTTCATGGCCGGTTACGAAATGCAGAAGATGCGAGCTGTTGAAGGTTCCTTTAATCCTACGATTGAAGCTCTTTATGCAGATTACGAAGTGCTTGAAGCGAATCCATTCTTTGGTTCACTTTATTCTGTATTCACAAATGCTGTTGCTAGACCTTCAACAGCAACTGCCCCGCGATATAATGAAGTATCTACTCTATTTTTCAAGACCGTTCACAGTATCCTCTCCGGAACCGCGGATGCACAGAACGCTCTAGAAGAGCTCGCCCTCGATCTCGAAGATTTGACTGGATTCGAGGTTGTCTGGGGATTCTAGACGGGTTTTTCGCTCAGGGTGGCTGGTCCCTTCATGGGGCCAGCGTCTCCCCTAATTTAGGTAAGAGAAGGTGTGAAATGAAGACTGCGCAAGTGATGAAAAAGAAACTGATAGATTATGAACCTTTTGCTGAGAAGAGATTGGTTGAGAAAATTCACGAGCTTTCCAGAAATCTTCGTGGATTGAGAGTCCTGCATATCAACGCGACTTCTTTCGGTGGTGGAGTAGCGGAGATTCTCCACACTTTGATTCCCCTCATGAAAGACTGCGGACTAAAGGTTGACTGGAAAGTAATCGATGCGCCTTCGACTTTCTTCGACCTGAGTAAGAGAATGCACAACGCTCTTCAGGGAAAGGAAGATTCTCTGTCAGATGAAGACAAGAGACTCTTCGAAAGTGTGGAAGAGGAGAACGCTCGCTTCATCGAACCAGACGAATACGATATTGTTGTCATCCATGACCCACAGCCTGTTGGTCTGCCTGCCTTTGCAGACTTCGGGAATTGTAAACTGGTCTGGAGGAGTCATATAGATACGTCTTCACCCAATCAGACCTTCTGGAACTATCTAAACTTATTCCTGTCTCATTACGATGCAGGAATCTTCACTCTCAAGAGCTACGCGAAAGACGGTATTTTAATCGATAAAATCTATGAGATTCCGCCTTCAATTGATCCGTTGAGCAATAAGAATAGAGAGCTTTCCGATGCTGAGATGGAGCAAGCGTTGAAGAAGCTGGGAATCGGGAAAGAGGAGCCGGTGATCACTCAAGTGTCTAGATTCGACCCCTGGAAGGACCCGATGGGTGTTGTTGATGCTTACAGACAGTTGAAGAGGAAGTTTGTAGATCTTAAGCTCCTTCTAATTGGATCTATGGCTTCAGATGATCCTGAGGGATGGAAAATCTACGAGGATTTGCTGAGATATGTTGGCATGGATTACGATGTCAAGGTCTTGTCAAACTTCCAGGGAATTGGTGATATTGAGGTGAATGCGGCTCAGAGAGTCAGCAAAGTTGTTATTCAAAAATCGCTTCGAGAGGGTTTCGCTCTAACCATGAGCGAGGCTATGTGGAAGAAGACACCTGTTGTAGGAGGTAATGTAGGAGGAATCCCTCTTCAGGTACATCATGGAGTAAACGGGTATCTTGTGGAAAGTGTAGAAGAAACTGTTGAGTGTACACGCAGGATACTTGAGAACCCAAGTCTCGCAGAAGAGATGGGCGCAAAGGGATTCGAGATTGTGAAAAAGGACTTTCTCATTACACGACACCTCTATCAGTATCTTCAGCTCTTTGCTGATTTGACCGAATAACTGGATCCCGTCCCGATCTTTTTCGGGACGGGAATTCTAATAATTACAGGAGTTTCTCTGTCTTTATTCTTTGTAGGTTTTCGTACATCGGGAGACCGTGGAGGTAAAGATTCGGTGCTTCCCCTTGAATAAGTGGGAGAGCATATGACTTGAACTCTTCGGTAACGTAGAATCCATCATCGGAAATGAAATCTGAGGGAAGTTCTTTCGTTCCATTGGCCACCTGCTCTAAACTGGCCTTAGTGTATTCCTTAAGGTAAGGTTTGCCGCTGAGTCGGCGGATGGAGATCATTATTCCACTTTCGCCATTCACAGCCTCTCGAACAGCCAGAGCCCCGACCTCAACCGCTTCTTGCCAGTCGATTAAGCTCGCGACGTGCCGTGATGACCTCTGCAAGTAGTCTGGTAGAGCGACATGAACTTTGCATTTGAGGGCCTCTCTTATTGCTCTTTCAAGATACTGACCTATCTTTCCGAGCTGCACATTTCCAAATGCGTCATAGTAACCCGCAGTAGAGATGTACGAACCGTCCGGTCGTTTCAGTGCTTCTGAAGCTACGATAGAGCAATATCCTTCTTTCATTATTACGTCTTCTACTCTTTCAATAAAAGATTCTTCGTCAAATGAAACCTCGGGAAGCAGAATAATCTGGGGGCCATGAAATCTGTCAGTACTTGCAAGTGAACCGGACGCAGCTAGCCAGCCAGTGTGACGTCCCATCGACTCCATGATAAACACTTTCGTCGAATCGCTGTACATAGATTTCAAGTCTCTAGTTGCTTCCATAATAGATATTGCAGTAAATCTTGCTGCAGAGCCAAAACCAGGGCAATGGTCTGTTTCTAGAAGATCGTTATCAACAGTCTTGGGGATTCCGATCACCTTCAGTGGAAAGCCGATCTCATCTGCCTTCTCATTGATTCTATGAGCCGTGTCCATTGAATCGTTTCCCCCGTTGTAGAAGAAGTATCGAATCGAATGAGCATCAAAAACTTTGAACAGTCTTTCAAAATCGTCATCGCTTTCTATTCTCGTTCTGCAAGAACCAAAAATCGCACCTGGGGTATACGGGATTCTGTCGATCTCACTGCGTTTTTCTTCGGTCAAGTCGAACAGATCTTCATTGAGGATTCCTTTGATTCCGTTCACACCGGCGAAAATTCTGTCGATCTCTTTAGCCTCAAGTGCTGCAACGATTGTTCCGTAAGCTGATGCGTTGATTACAGATGTGACTCCCCCCGATTGAGCATAAACTGCATTGTACTTTTTCAATTTGCCACCCCCATTGTTCAAAAACATAATAGCAGACCCTGCGGAATGCGTAATCAACTCCTCACTAACAGAGCATCGTCACATTTATTCCAAAGATCAATCCCCGCGTTTCAAAATGACCAAAAAATATGAGATTCAGGTCCCTGCATATGGTTCATAATCTCTCGACACTCACTCAGATAAGTAACCGGACGTTGGCTCTTGCCGAAAGTCAAGCTGCCCAATATTAAATGAGGGAAGTGTTTCTCGGTTAATCGACGGGTAATCCATGCATTCATGACGAACAAAAACATCGAGATTGGCGATAGGTGCTTACTTGTAGTTTCGATCAACGTCCGTACCCCTTTATGCCCTTCGCAAGTATCTCAATTGCGGCTTTCATTTTCTCAGATGAGAGGACATAAGCAATCCTGACTTCTTTAGTCCCTATGCCTTCAGTTGCGTAGAACCCCTCCAATGGGGCAACCATTACTGTGCTGCCGTTGTAAGAAAAGTCAGTAAGCATCCATTTGACGAATTCTTCGGCGTTTTCGACGGGAAGCTTGACAGAAATATAGAATGCGCCCGCAGGTTTCTGCATTTCTATCCCTTCGATTTTGCTGAGTTCTTCAAAAACCACATCTCTTCTATGTTCATACTCTTTCTGCACAGAATCTGTATATTCCTTTCCCAGGGTAAGAAGGCCCATTGTTCCAAACTGTGCGATTGTTGGGGGGGAAAGCCTGGCCTGGGCGAACTTCATCATTGTCCTGTAGAGCTCCTTGTTCTTTGTTGCCACGCAGCCAATCCTGGCGCCACAACTGCTGAATCTCTTTGAGATGCTGTCCACGACAATAATGTCCTGCCCTGAATCTATGGTCATTATTGACGATGGTTTGATGCCATCAAAGACGATTTCTCGATATACTTCATCGCTGATGACGAATAAATTGTTCTTCCTGGCGAATCTTATTAGTCTCGTTAACTCGTCCTCCGTATATACCACACCTGTTGGATTGGAAGGATTCGAAAAGAGGATCGCTCTTGTTTTCGATGTCAGAGCTTGCTGCATCTCTTCGTCATTTGGAAGCCTATAGCCGTTTGAAACCTTGGAAGTGGCAGCCCTTACGTTTAGTCCTAGAATATTGGCGAAGCCTTTGTAGTTGGCGTAAAATGGTTCGATAAGCATGATATCATCGCCCGGGTCGGCAACTGCTGCAAGGGCGAACTGTATTGCTTCGCTCCCTCCCGAGGTGACAAGCAATTCATCGGACGAAATATCGATATCCCAGGAACCAAAATAGCTCGAAAAGGCCTCTTTGAGTTCCTTGATTCCATCTGATGGAGAATAAGAGACTACTGAACTGAAAAGCTTCCTGATGTAATCGTAAAATACCCGTGGGGTTTGAATGTCGGGCTGACCAATATTCAAGTGATAAACATTGACACCTCTATCCTTAGCTTGCTGCGCAAATGGTACAAGTTTTCTTATCGGAGACGCAGGCATAGCAATTCCGCGTTGCGATACTCTCATGATTGACCCCCTTAAGTCAAATGATATTCTTTCTCAATCATTATACAACAAGTGAACACGAATAATGAAGGCAGTAGTGGCGCAGCACAAGAGCTAATGAGCAATTCATTCTCCTCCACCCAAAAAAAAAGAGGCTGCATTCGCAGCCTTGACTTCGATCTATGGATGGATCGTCTATCTAGGAAGAACCAGAGTGAACAACCTAATTTTCTCTGTCTTCGAAAGTTACTTCTATCAAATTAAGATTCTTATCCGTCTCCAGTTCAAGTCCCTTCTTCGCATCTGAACCTATTCTTCTCAAGTCTTTTGCTATCATAAGTCAACCTCCTCAGTTTTCTGTTTTTCCCCACCACAAGCAATTATAGCATATTATTGTAGGAAACGAAAGGATAAGCGAGCACAACAAAGACAGAGGAATATAGAGCCCTCTATTTGACGTAGATTATTGTAGAAAGGATGATGCCGGCCAAGGTCGGAATTATCCGATTATAGTTATCTCACAACTATTGTGAAAGTGGTTGTTGCTTCTCCTCCCTTAAGGTCATTGGCGCTCAGCATTACGGTATTTGATCCCAGTTCTTCAGGAATGAAGGAGTATATACTCCCAGTCAACACTCCGGGTCCGTAGATCAGTTCATACCTGAGATAGTCTCCATCGGGGTCACTGCTGAACTGTCTCAAGTCAAGTCTTAGAGTCCTTGAAACTATTGTGGTTTGATCTGGAATATTGAATTCGGGTGGTCTGTTTGTATCAGTAACAAGCAGGTCAAAAGAAGCATTTGCCACGCCTCCTCTTCCGTCCGATGCGCTAACAACGATCGTGTAGAAACCGTAATCCTCATACCCCGGTTCGATTATCAGTCTGCTTCCTTCGATCGCTCCCATTCCCTGAACGATCTCAAATGATAGATCGTCATTGTCCGGATCAAATGAGTATTCGTTCAGATCAACAACAAGTTTGGAGCCTTCAGCTACCGTGAATCCTGGTATGCTCAAGACAGGTGGCCTGTTGCTTTCCCTAATATCGATTCTCAGCGTCGTTCTAGCCGATCCGCCTTTACCATCGCTAACTGAGATAACTGCTTCGTAGATTCCCGCGCTGCCGTAGTCCGCGTCAAAAGTATAGGTTCTCCCCTGTATCGTTCCTGGGCCAGAAATCAGTGAGTAGCTAAGCGGGTCATTGTCTGGGTCGGAAGCATGATCCGAAAGGTTAATCGTCAGCCTTTCTCCCTCAGAAATCCTTCTTGGAAGAATCGAGATCGTTGGCGGCTTGTTTGTTTGACTCACATTGAAGATCGCCGTTCTGTCTACCGATCCGCCCTTTCCATCGGACGCTCTGATAGTTGCTGAGTATCTTCCTGGATCAGACGATTGAAATGCATACTGACTACCGGTGATTCTTCCGGGACCGCTGACAAGCTGGTATGAAAGTGGGTCTCCGTCAGGGTCAGAGAAGTAATTTGAAAGGTTGAGCGTTAGTTGTTCATTCACTTCAATTGTTCTTTCGGGAATGTTTGAAGCTACCGGTACTCTGTTTCTAGTGGCAATACTTATTTGAAAGCTATCTTCAACAGTATTTAAACCGTCCGAAATCTCCAGAACAACGGTCTTCGTACCCGAATCATCTTCTGGACTTGTATATGAATAGAGTGATCTCTCTACCTCACCAGGACCAGAACTTATCTTTATCGAGATTGGGTCATTTTCCGGATCTCTTAAGAAGGTTCGAAGATCCAGAACGAGTGTGTTTCCCTGGTCCAGATTCTGATCAGGGATGCTCGATACCGGTGGAAGATTTCTTGTTTCAGCTGTTGCCAATCTAGAAGAAGCATCGGTCCCTTCTGGAGTAATGGCGACTGCTGTTGCTGACTCGATTGTTGTGTAGTCAGTTGATGGTGTGGATGGGATTGTAATGAACGCCTTATTCAATATCAAGAATGTTGAATCATCGTTTCCTCCGCGGCCATCAGAAACAGTAATTGTTATCCTTTCTTCTGTTCTGGTTGCAAAGTCCGGTCGGTATGTGTAACTACTGCCAATTATCTGCCCGTTGCCAGAAGAGATGTTGTACGTAAGAGGGTCCAGATCGGGATCCTCTGCGAACTCGTCAAGATCTATGGAGACAGTCTCATTCTGCGCGATTATCTGGTCTGGTATCGATAGCACTGGTGGACGATTCACTTCTCTGACGGTAATCGCGAATGTGGATTCAGCTGTTAGCTCTTTCTCGTCAGCAACGGAAATCGTGACAGTGTGTTTTCCAGACTGTTGGTAACTCGGCGAGAATGTATAGAATGTGTCCCTGATTTCCCCGGGACCCGCCAACTTTCTGTAGGTAAGAGATGCCATCTTCTCGTCGCTTGAGTAATCGTGTAGATTTATAGAAAGAATATCGCCCTCGTTGATTATCATGTCTGGGATGCTTATTACAGGGGGTTTGTTAAGCATTTCAGGAAGCAGTCGGATGGCAAATACAACTGCTACCACAACCATCAACAACGCCCAGAAGAACCATTTTCTCATACCGCATAACCTCCATGAAGACCATAATAGTAATCAAGTCTATTATAGTCTTATTCCTGTTCCGTGGCCAAACCGAATGGATTCTGAATACCTTTCGTGAGAACTGCTCACTATCGTTAGCGGGAGACTCACTTACTGTTTAACACGCCTGCCACGTTGTCTTTCATTTGTTTCCCTGTGAGTAAATTTTAACCTAATACATGGCATAAGAGACGGTCAATATGCTAGAATCTATTTGATAGAAAAATCACAATCTATTTTTTGTCTCAATAACTGAAGATTTCGAATGGAGGTGCTGTTCGGTGCCCGTGACAATTACCATTAACGGCAAGGACTATTCCGTGAAAGAGGATCAGAGCATTCTTGAGGCTTGCCGTGAAGTTGGAATGGATATTCCAACACTCTGTTATCACCCTGCCCTCTCTGTTGTCGGATCGTGCAGAGTCTGTGTCGTTGAGGTTGAGGGGGCTCGTAATCTCTCGCCGGCATGCGCAACTCAGGTCGTTGATGGAATGAAGATTAAGACGAATTCCGAAAGAGTGAACAAGGCCGTAAGATTCAACCTTGGTCTTCTGCTTTCAAATCATCCCAATGACTGTATGACCTGTGATGTGAATGGTAGATGCGAGTTTCAGGATCTAATATATAAGTATGATGTAAAAGACATGTTCCCAAAAACCCTTAGAAATGCCCCTTACGACACTTCCAGTCCTTCGTTGTTCAGAGACATGAACAAGTGTATTGACTGTGGAAGATGCGTTAGAGCTTGTGACGAGCTTCAGGGTCTGTCTATCCTATCGCCGGTAAACAGAGGATACCATGTTCTTCCATTGCCTGCTCTAGGCGCCCCAATAGCTGCGACGGATTGTATCAATTGTGGCCAGTGCTCGGCCGTATGCCCAGTGGGAGCTATTACCGAGAGGATGGAATTCAGGGATGTGGTTTCTGAGCTTAAGAGACATGATAAGGTTCTTATTGCGCAGACCGCCCCTTCTGTTAGAGTCGCTTTGGCTGAAGAGTTTGGGGAACTTCCCGGAACTGTGAGCACTGGCAAGATGGTTGCTGCTCTTAGAAAGCTAGGATTCGACTACGTGTTTGACACAAACTTCTCTGCAGATCTGACAATTATGGAAGAAGGATCGGAGCTTCTTGAAAGAGTGAAAGAAGGGGGCAAGTTCCCTATGTTCACTTCTTGCTGTCCGGGATGGGTCAACATGATGGAGAAATTGTATCCGGAATTCACCGAAAACCTCTCAACGGCGAAGTCGCCTCAGGAGATGTTGAGTGCGCTAGTCAAGACATTCTTTGCGGAGAAGATAGGAAAGAAACCTGAAGACATTTATCTGGTTTCGATCATGCCCTGTACCGCGAAGAAGGACGAGAAAGGTAGAGAAACCTTAGAGGTTAGAGGTGCCCAGTCTACCGACGCGGTTCTAGTCACGAGAGAACTTGGAAAGCTGATCAAGATGAATAAGATTCCCTTCGAGTCACTTGAAGAGGAAGAATATGACAATCCACTCGGAATCTCTACCGGTGCCGCAGTAATCTTTGGTGCAACGGGGGGTGTCATGGAAGCCGCTTTGAGGACTGCATATGAGCTTCATACTGGAGAAGAGCTCGCAAAACTTGATTTCGATTTTGCTCGCGGGTTTGACGGAGTGAAGGAAGCCGAAATCGACATGAAGGGTACTAAAGTCAAGGTTGCCATCGTTCACGGAGGAAGCAATGTTGTTCGGTTAATGGACAAAATCCGTTCAGGAGAGGCATTCTACCATTTTGTCGAAGTAATGGCCTGCCCTGGTGGTTGTATAGGTGGTGGCGGTCAGCCAAAATCAAGCGAGCCCGGCTACCTTCAGAAGAGAATGGAAGCAATCTATGACATTGATAAATCTTCGAAGATCAGAAAGTCTCATGAAAATCCAGCTATTCTGAAGCTCTATGAAGAATACCTAGGAAAGCCTCTTGGACATCTATCTCATGAACTTCTCCACACGCACTACAAAGACAACAGTAAGAGTGTGATTCAAAGGAAGAAGGAGCTTGAAGAGATGGCAAAGGGTTGATTCTGCGATTGAAACTAATAGAATATTGAGGGGTTTGCAGCCCCTCTTTTTCTTAACCTTCCCTTTTGAGCAACGTAATGAAGACGGCAAACGGTGTTTTGAGTAGGCACTTCAGATCCAAAATGAATGATCTGTGTTTTACGTAATATAGATCAAAAGCGGTTTTTATTCTGTATTCTTCAAGAGTGGTAGTGTACTTGTAATTGATTTGAGCCCAGCCCGTGAGCCCCGGTTTTACCAGAAGCCTCAGCGAATAATTCTCAATATTCTCCATTCCAAGCTTGTGAAACGATGGTAACTCCGGTCTCGGACCGACCAGACTCATGTCCCCCCTTATAATGTTGATTATCTGTGGAAGCTCATCGAGTCGCAGGGGTCTCAGAAATCTACCCAGCCTGGTGATCTGCTCCTTACCATCTTCTGTCTTGAAAGTTCTGAATTTGTACATTCCAAATTCATCACAGTTTTTTCCGATTCTCGTTTGACAGATGAAGATAGGTCTACCACTTGAAAAAAGTGAGATGAGCGCAACTATTCCGATAATTGGACCGAAGATAAGAAGCATGAGTGTAGCGAAAACCACATCCAGAGTTCTCTTTAGTCTGTCATATGCTTTAGTGGTTTGTATTGGTTCTTTTGTGACAAGCATGAACATATCTATCGTGAAGGTCGTTCTCACTAATCTATATAGGCAGAAATACCTGAAAAGCGTTGCTACGATAGCAGGCATTGCAATAAATGGAGAGATGAAGATTGTCGTAAGAGCCATAAAACAAGCAAGAACAGCGGATCCAAGGGCCGATGCCTTCTGTTTCTCTGGATCGGAGAAAGTAATTCCCTCGTAACCGCGCATAGAAAAGCTAATTAGAATACTCACGCCCAAAGCTGCGAAAAACGCACAGAAACCGTTCAATAAGAGCGGCAAAGCTAAGGCAAAATCCAGCAAATACCATAAGCTGCTCATCGTTATATTCTCTCATCTTTGCCATGATATTTGAATCAACAATTTCACAGAATATTGAATTTCGATTGCAATTTTGGGGTATCATGGAACTTAGGAGGACCATAGTGAAAAAACTATACTTGAGTGATCTTCACATTGGTGACGGGACCTTGAAGGATGACTTCAAGTTTGATTCCGATCTTGTGGAATTAATATCGAGTTCGAAGGAGAAGAGATTCAGCGAAATCATAATTGTTGGAGATGGTCTTGAGCTTCTGACTTCAGAATTCGTGAAGAGCAGGGGACTGTTGACCTTTGAAGAGCTTCTTAAAGAGATTGATGAGTCCATTCTTGAAGTCATTGAAAGAAAGCATGAGGAAGTCTTCAAAGCATTTAGAGACTTTACTGAAAGGGGTCGATTAATCTATGTAGTGGGTAACCACGACTCGCTCTTGCTTTTCAATAATAGGCTAAGAACGAGGCTCAAAGAAATGCTTGGAGAGGCCGGAAAAGTTGAAATAGTACCTTATTATCTCGACAGAGAGTTTAATACTATAGCTTTGCATGGCAATCAGTACGATATTGTGAACAGGTTTTTCAGGGACAGGAAATCTGGGCAGCTCTTGCAGCCATTTGGGGATTATTTGGCTCGGTTCATGATGAAGAACTTCGACAACTGCCTTCTGAGAACAGAGCTTCCAGAGCAAGCCATAAGAGATTATCAGAATATTCACCCGACTCTCGATGTCTTCGAATGGTTCGATTACATCAGAAGGTTTTACGACGTTGATTCGGATCTTCAGGAAGAATGGTCGAGACAGTTTTTTCTTCTTTTGAAGAGCAATGAGGCCGAGCGGTGGATAGACGCTAATTGGCCGGTGCTCAAGGTAATTGAAGGACTCTTCGTTAACAAACACGGAGGAATGAAACTTGGGAGTCTGATGGTACGGTTGGTTATGGCCTTCAGGAAGTTTAAGAAGACGGATAATCTTTACAGACAGGGAAGGAGATTACTTGGAGCAGAAGGAAAGAAGGGCTTCCACAAAGCCATGAACAACGAGTATTTCCTTATGTATGGCGATACGGCTCCCCCAGTCGTTCCTGGTGAACTGAAGGGAGTCATCATGGGTCATAATCACCGCCATGTACTCAGGATGATTTCTAGCAATGGTGAAGAGAAATTCTATGCCAACACCGGTACATGGAAACCCGTTGTAGAAATCATTGACGATGATCCCAGAAATGGTTTTGCAAGAAGAATCGAACTGGGATACATTACTATAGAGATGATTTCGAACGAATTTCTCGTTCAATCTAAGCATATAAAGATGCTTAGCGGGCTACGGCTTTCCGAAGATACGATAGAGATGAATTCGGAGGGATCCGTACCGCACGAAATTGAACTACGAGTCTGAGGAGGGATCCACATTGCACTATTACAAAGGTTCTTCAATAGTGCCGATAATCATAACCCTGCTGCTTGTGATAGTTGCTGCCGTTGTGGCCGCTTTCTTCCTCTGGCCCGTTCCGGAACCAAAGATACTAATTTCGAATGTATCACCCGTTCCCAAGAATGGGGAGAGAATTCAGTATTCTGAGAAGGTTACGCTCAGGTGGGAAGCAGTATATGAACGTCCCAGACATGGTCTTATGGCCGAGGTTTTCGCCGGAAAGGACAAGAGCACCCTTAAGAGATTAGCTCTCGATTTGCAGGGAGAGCTAACGTCTACGACAGAGGGCATATTCTCTTTCTCCCACGAGTTTGAAGTGGATCCTCACTCTCAGTACTGGTGGAAGGTCAGGCTCTACACAGAAGGCGGAAAATCAGCTGAGAGCGAAATTTGGACTTTCGTCTTGATGAACACATATCCTCAACGACCTGAACTCCTTCCTCCGGGTAGTGATCTCGGAAACGTACCGCTCAAAGATCTGATTCTCAAATGGAATTCGTCTGATCCCGATGGAGATGAGTTGGTTTATGACGTCTTTTTCGGGAGAGAACCCAGACTTGACGAAAAGGACATATTGATTAAGGGTGCTGAGAAATCGATAGTAGACGTCTCTTCTCTTAAGAGACTGGATTACTCAACGAAATACTACTGGAAGGTAGTCGCCAGAGATCCATTTGGAGGCGAATCCGTTTCTTATACAGAAAGCTTCACGACTCAAATGAGGGCAGACCTGCCGGCCGTGACGCCAGACAACCCGAGAAGCGGTGCCAGTGATTTCGATGCGAGCATAGGGACCCTCTCCTGGAAGACTTCTCTTCCTCTGGAATACTATCTTGATGAGCTTTACTTTGATGTCTATCTGGCTGAAGGTCAATCGAGGCACTCGCTGATAGGGACCACTAATTCTACTGAAATCTCTGTTCCTTCTCTCAAAGGTAATACCACCTACAGCTGGTACGTCGTGGTAAGGGATTCAACTGGCAAAGAAAAGAAGAGTGAAGAGTGGATCTTCAGGACTTCAAACAGAGCACCCTTAATTGAGATGGAATATCCCTCTGTTCCTCCCGGCCAGGCCTCGTTCCCTGTTACCTGGAGTGTAAACGATCCTGACGGAGACAGCATAACAAGTGAGGTCTTTTTCGGACCGGAAGGGGAAGAGCCAATAAGAATCGCTTCGGGAAGAATGACCTCTGTTTTTCTTTCGGCTTTGGACGAGGGCACCAGTTACAATTTGTTAATAAGAGCTACCGACAACCATGGTGGCGAAACTGTCAAAGAAACGGTAATAGTGCCGGGTAATCGGGCACCCAGTGTAGTAGTTCTTAGCCCGGTTTCTCAGGAAGAACTAGAGCCGTCTGCAATTTCTTTCAGATGGGAGGGCGAGGATCCAGATGGCGACTCGATCAGTTATGAACTTCATCTGAAATCGCGACATGATTCTAGAGTGATTGGACCTATAGATTCTCAAGAGTGCTTAGTGCGAGCTCTTGAAGAAAACGAGGAGTACAACTGGTATATAGTTGCGACTGACTCAAGGGGAGCCTTTGCTAGAAGCAAAGAGGCGGTCTTCAAAACTGGAGATAAGTTGTTGGCAGTAGCTCTGCCAATATCGCCTCAGCCAGGTGAAGAGGAAGTACCCCTTTCACGCACCCGTTTCAGCTGGGAAATCGATGGAAATAGCGAAGGAGTCTCATACAGATTCACACTTGGGACTGATGATCAGATGGACAACGTAGTGTTTGAACAGGTACTTACTCAAACAAATCTAGAGTTAACTCAGGATCTGCTCAGCAACAAGGAGTATTTCTGGAGAGTTGATATTATTAGTGAAGATTCGGAGATACAGGGAGAAATCTGGTCCTTCAAAAGCGAAAATCTCCCGCCGAAAGTACCTGAGCTAAAACTCCCGTTAGACGGAGCCACAGAAGTATCAACAAGAAATCTGACCTTGAGATGGGAATCCAGTGATTCTGACGGGGAAATAGTTTCAGCAAAGGTTTATTTGAGAGAGCCAGACGGTATCGTGAAAGAATATGTTGCCTCGGGAAACTCATTCACAGTGGAGGATCTAGAACCCGGACGCAGGTACGAATGGGCGATAGAGGTTACAGACGACGGAGGTAAGAGTACCGTGAGCTCATATTATTCGTTTATTACGGGAAATCAGAAACCGGTCATTAAGCTAATTCAGCCTTCTCGGATATTCCTTGAAGGCGCGACAGCACCACTTGTAATCGAATGGGAGTTGGACGATCCCGAAGGCGAAGATCTCTATGTGGAAGTCTTCATAAATACTGCCGAAGAATCGCTGGGCTTGCCTGTGGCAAGAGGTAGAAACCTGCAGAGATATGAAATAGAGAATCTCCTCTCTGGTAGGGATTATCTCCTCACAGTTGCTGCAGAGGATCCTGGAGGAGAAAGAGGTACGCTTGAGATCCCTATCAAGACAAGAGTCCCGGGGCTCACCTATGAATATCCTGTCGATGGATTCTACGAAAAAGAGAGAGATTTCTCCTGGTCATACTTACAGGAAAACTCTGGATACGTTTTCAGGCTGTACGATTCAGACTTTGGCCCGCTGGTCAGGAAAGTCGTTCAGAACAGCACATACAAACCAGATTTGACTCTGGTCGATGGCAATCATTATTATTGGGCTGTCTCGGTTTTGAGGGACAATAATGAATATGCGGGAGAACCTATAGGTTTCATATTTGGACGTCCATATAGAGTGGAACTTGACAGTCCGAAAAATGGTGCAATAGTGCCTGCTTCAGGCACAATACTGAGATGGAATCTGGAAGGTGAAACAGGTACAATAAGACAGAAAGAACTGTACTTCGGAGAGCCTGGCAACCTTTCACGACATACTCCTGTGGGCGACAGCTTCGAGACAGGGCGGCTACTTCCAGGAAGAAAGTACGAATGGTATGTTCAGTTGATCGATGACAGCGGCGTTACCACAAGGAGCGAGACCTATGGATTTGCTGTCGATAACATGCCCCCCGAGATATCCTTGATAAGTCCAGTCGATAGAGGAACGGTGAACGAGTCATACGTTGACCTTGTTTGGTCCGGCTATGACCCAGATGGAGATCAGTTGAGCTACTCGGTTTACTTTGGTACCGGTCCCGAACTGGAACTATACAGAGAGTCTATGCAAACAAATCAGATTAGAATATCCGGTCTGGTCATGAATCAGACTTATCGCTGGTACATTGTAGCGTCGGACGAAAAGAACACGGTTACTTCCCAAATGAGAACCTTCTCTACCTTGAGTAGACAGTTTGATCTTGAGATCATATCTCCAGCTACTGGTTCCACTTCCGATATTTCACCTGTTTTCACCTGGCGAGTTGATGGTATGGACGATGGAGAGTTCAGAGTCTTTCTTGGCGAGTCCCAGTCGCAGATGTCCCTTCTGGGAACGACGACCGACAACTCGTTGCGATATCAAGGCCAACTTGAAAACGACAAAACTTATTACTGGAGAGTCGAGTTATGGCGTGATGGACGGCTTCTCTCGTCAACCGCTGCGAGCCAGTTCATGACAAGACCTTCTGAAACGACCACCTCTGTAGGGGATAGGGACGTAACTGTTCTCTATTTTGGTGGGGTTTTCAATATCGTTTCTCTTGGCAGCGCGGGCCTCGAGATTGTTGAAATTCCTTACCAGTACGATGGAGGAGTTTCCGCAATACTAAACGGCAAGATCCTTTATGTTATTGATAAAACGGGAAGGTTGAACGCTATTGATTTCAGTTCGGGCAGAGCGGAAGTAGTCGGCACTCTCGTAACTGACACTACTCCAGAAAAGATGGTTTTCGAGGGAGGCTATTTGTGGATTCTAGATACCAAGAGTGCTGGAGCTGTGATAAGAGTTTCACTCAACAGCAACGGAATTCCTGAAAGAATGGAAAGTATCTACAGGGACTGGACGACACCAGTTGATCTGTTCGTGGCAGAGGATCTTTCAAGAGTCTATTTGGCCGATGCACTGTCAGGAATAAAGATTCTTGAGAGAGAAGGAACGAGATATCTTGATCGCACTTCAAGCTTCTCTGTGCCTCTCGAAGGATACTCGAGAGCAGTTGCCGAAAAGGATGGCGTCGTCTTTTCTGGAGAGGCCGGTATGGACGGCGGGCTAAAGCTTATAGACACCGAAAGATCTTTAAGAAGCAATGTTGGCAGATACTACATTGTACTGAGAATAGAGATTTCTGAGAACATCCTTTACGCTTCAACTGACAAGGGAGTTGCAATTGTCGACGTTAGTGATCCATCGTCGCCTGTTGTTCTAAGGGATCTAGAACTTACTCAGGTGGATGAGATTTCGGTTTCGGGAAGGCTGCTGGTTGTGAAGTCAGGAAGCAGAATGCTGATCTACGATGTAGAAAGACCCAACGATCCAATTTTGCTGGAGAGCAGGAATGAATAGTATCATAATAGGAGGTGGTATCGTGAGAAAATATTTCTCAGTGTTTCTTGTCGTAGTCTTGTCAGTGGCCCTCTTTGCTGCAAGCGATAACGTTTTGGTGATGGCAATTGAAACCGAACCAGTTGGGTTCGATCCTACACTTGTAACTGCTTTTGCATCTCACAGAGTACTGGAGAACGTTTATGACGGTCTCCTCAAGTATGATGAGAATATGAATCTTGTTCCGAATCTTGCAGAGGATTTCGAAGTTGTCGATCCTTATACCATTGTGTTTGAAATCAGAGAAGGGGTCAAATTCCACAACGGGGAAGTCTTGACTGTTGAAGATGTTTTGTACACATTTGAAAGAATTATGGATCCTGATGTGAAGGCTCCTGCAGCCACTTACTACGGTGAAGTGGAATCGATAAAAGTCATTGAAGGCAACAAGGTTGAGTTCAAATTGAAGATTCCAATGGCCTCTTCGCTTCTACCTAACTTCGCAGGTGTCAACAGCGCAATACTTTCAAAGAGCTTTGTAGAGTCTGGAGCAAATCTGCAGCTCGTGACTAATGGAACTGGACCATTTTACGTGGAAGAGTTTGTGGCCGGCAATTACATCTCACTGAAAAAGAACGCTGACTATTTTGTTGAAGGACTCCCTTATCTTGATGGTATAAAGATGATGATAATGCCAGAAGAGGTTACGAGAGTCTCTGCTCTGAGAAATGGAGATGTTGATCTCGCTAAGATAGGCGAACCACTAAGTCTAAACCAGTTGTCGACGGATAGATTCAAGATATTCAGAACACCAGTTCTGAGTTATTATCTATTAGGCTTTAATACAACAAGAGGAGCTTTAAGCAAGCCAGAGGTTAGAAATGCTCTGAATTACGCGATAAACAGAGAGATGATCGTTAAGGCGGTCGCTTTTGACGAGGCAACGGTGACTGGCCCGCTCAATCCGGAACTAGATTTCTGGGCGGTTCAGCCAAATGAGTTCGAGGAGTACACCTACAACCCTGCAAAGGCGAAACAGCTGCTAACGGATGCTGGCTATCCAAATGGTTTTGAGTTTGAGATAGTTGCTGCTCAGAGATATAACTTTGACAAAGTCGCCCAGGTCATTCAGGCTCAGCTTGCCGAAATAGGTGTAACAGCAAAGATTAACATTGTTGAATGGGGCATCTTCATTAGCAAATGGAGAGAAAGTGATTTTGACTCTTTCATTTCTTCGAACAGCGGTTCTATCGATCCGGATATTCAGTTCAACAGGACTTTCAGAACCGGAGGATCTACAAATGTGTTCCTTTATAGCAATCCCGAGGTAGATGAACTACTGGATAGAGGAAGAAGTGAGTCGGATATTGACGCAAGACAGAAGATCTACGTAGAGCTCCAGAAAAAGCTTGTGGAAGACTCACCAATTCTGTTCCTGTATTCTGCAAACACGATATTTGCTTCGAATAACGCTGTAGAAGGGTTCAGATCTCTGGCTAACGAGAGTCTTGTGTTCTTGAGAGAAACTCGGAAAAAGTAAGAAGAGCAGAGAATGGAGTTCGGATACGTTGTTAGGAGGTTGCTTTCAGCAATCCCTACTGTTCTGTTAGTTACATTCATGGTTTTCATTGCGATCCATATAGTTCCAGGCGATGTAGTGGACATAATGCTTGGAACTCAGAACTATCTTACTGAAAGCCAAATAGAGCAGCTCTATACGGAATATGGTCTAGATAAGCCTCTAGTCGTTCAGTATGGAATCTGGGTCAAGAACCTCCTTTCTCTTAATCTAGGAACTTCGCTCAGAACGGGGAGAGCCGTAACCGAATTAATAAGAGAAAGATTTCCGGTCACTTTCGAACTGTCTGTATTCTCTCTTGGATTCGCTCTGTTGTTTGGCGTTCCAATGGGAATCTTATCTGCGATTAAGAGAAATCGTTTCATTGATAATATCGTAAGGATAATTGGCCTTATTGGCCTTTCGTCCCCATCCTTTTGGGTGGGGGCGATTTTCATAGTTCTATTCTCCGGTACCTTTCAGGGGTTCAATCTCTTTGGGTATGTAAGACCGGGAGTGGATCTGATTTCCAATCTTCAGGTCATGTTTCTTCCTTCTCTAACTTTGGGTCTGATGGTTGCCGCCCAGATCTTAAGGATTACGCGAACCTCGATGCTAGACGTTTTGAATCAGGATTATGTTAGGACGGCAAGAGCAAAGGGAGTGAGTGTGAGAAATGTGATTCTCAAGCATTCATTGAGAAACGCTCTGATTCCTGTTGTAACACTTTCCGGCATTCAGCTTGGATATCTTCTTGGCGGAACTATTGTTATTGAGAATATGTTTGCGCTTCCAGGGATGGGGAGACTTCTTCTCAACGTAGTGAATGAAAGAGATTACCCGGTTGTTCAGGGAATCGTCCTTTTTATAGGTATCTTGATAGTTCTACTAAACATAGTGGTAGATGTAATATACACTTTAATCGATCCTCGTGTCGAACTTCGGTAGGGTGGGCGAAATGCTTAGAATATTAAGAAGATTAATCCATAATCCAATATATACAGTGAGCATTGCGATTGTCCTTGTAATTATTATGGTCACTTTGTTTCCGGGTCTGTTTGCTCCGTACGATCCGTATAAGATGAATATGGACTCTTTCATGAACAAGCCCACCTGGGATCATCTATTTGGTGGAGATCAGTTTGGAAGAGACGTGTTCTCAAGATCAATGTATGGAATTCAGAAAAGTGTGATAATTGCTTCCAGTGCAATTGCACTATCTGCTATGATAGGAACCTTGCTGGGACTCCTTTCCGGCTACATTGGCGGCTGGACCGATCTGATAATAATGAGGATCATGGACAGTTTCTTCGCCTTCCCTTCGTTGATATTGGCGCTCTTCATAATTGCGCTCTTTGGTTCGAGCATGACCAATCTCATATTCGCAATTGGCCTGGTCTACGTTCCGATTTTCGCAAGAACTGTCAGGGGAGCTACTTTGTCGTTGAAGGACAGTCTATATGTGAAGGCATCAAAATCGTTGGGAAAAAAAGGCATTTCAATAATGTTGACGGATATCCTTCCAAACATTTCCTCTATACTCATAGTTACTTTCACCACAAACGTATCAACGGCCCTTCTAACGGAGGCATCACTCGGGTTCCTTGGTCTTGGAATACCTCCACCAGAACCTACTTTGGGAGGCATGGTAGGACAAGGCACATCCTATTTGCTCAGCGCACCGTGGATCGTACTCTTTCCCGGATTGATGATAGCTATCATTGTTCTGAGCCTGAACATTCTTGGAGATGGTCTCAGAGATGTCCTGGATCCGAGAATTAACAGGTAATCACCATCTGTAAGTCCACAGAGACGTGGAACTTGTCGAAACACCGTCCACATGCTTCTTCAGTAATTCGATTTCTTCGACACTATCTATCAATCCTGCTGCGACAATTGTTATGTCCGGCGCATAGGATCTTATCTTTGGAGCGATCTTGGTTGACACAATTCCTGGTAATATTTCGATGTTTCTTACGCCATTAGAGACGATTTGCTGAATGCCCTTTTCAACTGCTCTTGAATCCAACGCAAAGAATCTCAAGAGGCTTTCAGACATACCAGCGTTCATGGCGTGTTTGAAGATCCTTAACTTTGCGGTGATGATACCGTCGACACCGCTCTTCTTTAGATAAAGAACGCTATCTTCATCCCCGGAAAGACCTGAGACGAAATCGATATCAACGAAAACTCTCTTTCCCGCACTCTTGAATTGATCAAGTCTCTCACGAATTTCGAAAAGACCACCGTTCAGGAAAAACACTGTGTCCGGAATGACTGAGTCCGGTCTTTCCTTTCTGTCCCATAAAGCTGCGATTATTCCCTTTAGCATAATTTACCTCCCGTATAATGATGATACACTAAGAGAAGAGAGATAGACGAACGAGATTTGCCAACAGACGATATTCAGATAGCTGTTTCAGTTTTTCGCAGAGATCGAGATTATGATATAATTTGTATACACGTGGTAGAGTATATGAGAAAACCATGCCATACGTTTGTGGCGTGGTTTTTTTTTGGAGGTGCCAGATGCAGGCGGTTGTTGTTGGAGGCGGAGTTGTCGGTTCGCTAATAGCCCGGGAGCTTAGCAGATACAGAATGAAAGTCATTCTGGTTGATAAGTTGGAAGACATGGGGCAAGGGATTAGTAAGGCGAATTCTGCGATCCTGCATGGAGGATATGATGATCCGCCGGGCACCCTTAGGGCCAAATTTTGTGCTGTCGGAAATTCAATGTTTACGAAGCTTTCAGAGGAACTGAAGTTTCCTGTTAAGCGAATTGGATCTATCGTGGTTGCTAATAATGAAAGTGATTTGCCAAAGCTCAAGGAGCTTCTGGAGAACGGTGTAAAGAACGGTGTTCAAGATCTTAAGATCGTTGGAAAAAGCGAGCTAAAGAACCTTGAACCGCACATATCTGACGACTTCAAGTTTGCTCTCTTTTGTGGTAGTGCTGGTATTACTGAACCTTGGATGGTAGCTATTGCTTCGGCCATGAACGTTGCAGCGAATGGTGGGGAAGTCATTACAAATGATGAGGTTGTCGGAGGAAGAATTGTACAAGGAAAGGTTGTGGAGGTCTGCCTTCGTTCAGGAAGGAGACTTGAATCCGATCTAGTAATAAACGCGGCCGGTCTCTTCTTTGAAGAAGTTGCATCTAGATTCGGAGTAGATGTACCGAGAGTTAAGTTGAGAAAAGGTGAGTACATACTTTTGGACAGGAAGGCAAGTTCGCTTGTTCGGAGGATAGTCTTTCCTCTCCCTGGAGCCGAAGGGAAAGGAAGACTCGTTGTTCCAACGGTTGACGGAGGTGTTCTTCTTGGTCCCACTTCGGTTGAGTTGCCGGGATTTGCTCCTGAAGATGTAAGTACTACTGATGAGGGATTGGTCTCTGTCAGAAATTCCGGGGAGTATCTGATTCCCGGAATAGATAATCCGGGCTGGTATATCAAGTCCTTTGCTGGACTGAGACCGGAGACTGATCAGAAGGATTTCTATATAAGGAGAGCCGAAGAACTTCGGAATTTCATTACTGTGGGAGCCATAAGGTCTCCGGGCTTAACTGCGGCGCCCGCAATTGCCGAATACGTAGTCAGCAAAATCGTTCCCGAAGCTGAAGTGAATCTTGTTGAGAGAGACGATTTCATCCCAATCATCGAAGAAAGAGAGAGAATCAAGGAGATCGCCTTCGAAAGAGTCGCGCAATTGATAGAAAGGAATCCCGAGTATGGAAGGATAGTCTGTCAGTGCAATGAGGTTTCGGAAGCAGAGATAATTCAGGCAATCAGGGATGGTGCCAGGACAATTGACGGAGTGAAATTTAGAACAAGAGCTGGGTTTGGTAGATGTCAAGGCGGTTTCTGTAGCTGGAACATCGCAAAGATTATTGCCAGAGAGTTGAATAAGGATTTGTGTGATGTTCGACAGAACAGAGAAGGAAGCTGGATAGTTGACGGGAAGGTGAGACAATGAAAAGACTCACCACTGATGTGCTTGTAATAGGTGGAGGCGCAGCTGGTATGGCCTGTGCCCTCAGCGCGGCTAAGACAGGTGTTGAAGTCACCCTTCTTGAAAGAGAGCCGGTGGTGGGAGGCGTACTGAATCAATGTATCCATAATGGCTTTGGTCTTCAGTTCTACCAGGAAGAGCTTACAGGGCCGGAATTTGCTGTTCGACTCCAGAACGAGATGAATCAAGAGAAAGTGACAGTTATTGGCGAATCATATGTTCGAGAGATAGATGTAGTAAATAAGAGGGCGATGGTTTTGTCCCCGCAGGGTGCATTCGAGATTTTGTCAAAGGCTGTTGTGATTTCTACAGGAGCAAGAGAGAGACCTTTTGGATCACTGCTTATACAGGGTGATAGGCCGTCGGGAATCATGCCGGCCGGGCTTGCACAAAGATATGTGAATCTTGAGAATTATCTTCCTTCAAGGAAGGCTGTCGTACTTGGTTCTGGAGACATTGGGTTGATAATGGCTAGGAGGCTAACGCTTGAGGGCGTTGAAGTTGTTGGAGTGGTTGAAAGAATGCCCTATCCAGGTGGGCTCACAAGAAACATAGTTCAGTGTCTCGAAGACTATGACATTCCTCTTCTTCTTTCAACAACCGTAACGAAGGTTCTGGGCAACGGAAGGTTAGAGGAGATAGAGATATCAGAGGTAGATGAATCATTCATGCCAGTTCCCGGAACCTCTAGACGTCTCAAAGCCGATACTCTGATTCTTTCAGCGGGACTATTGCCACAGGTCGAGGATTTCGATAATGATTTGAGAATTGATCACATAAACAAAGGATTTCTTGTTTCTAATACGGGCGAGAGTAGCGTCGAGGGGGTCTTTGCGGCGGGGAACAATGTGGCAATATTCGACCTTGTGGACTATGTAGCGGCTGAAGGTTGGATAGCAGGGCGCCATGCGGCCTTATACGCCCTCGGAGAAAGCACTTCTGGTGACAGAGTACCAGTAGTTAGGGGCGAGAATGTGGGAGTTCTTGTTCCGGGGATAGTCGATATGGAGGAGAACTTGAGATTGTATATTAGGTTAAGGAAACCAATGAATGAGGGCACGGTCATTCTTAAAGAGCTCGACTTTGAAAAGGCTTTCTCGTATGGTGTACCCAGCGAGATGATTCAGATAGTAATGAACAAAGAAAAGCTTGCTCCTCTTATGGGTGCGGGACGGCTTACAGTGGAGGTGCGCTGATGGAAGGACACATCACATGCGTAATCTGCCCAGTGGGTTGCAGGGTTTCAGTGAAGAAAAGTGGTCGGGAATACTCTATAACGGGTAACAAATGCCCTAGAGGAAAGGAGTATGCACTCAATGAACTCGTAATGCCGAAACGAATACTTACAACTAGCGTGAAGGTTTTGAACGGGAAGCTTCCCCTTGCTTCTGTGAAGACCACAGGTCCAATAGACAGAGCCGTAATACTGGAAAAGATGAATTTGATTAGCAGAATAGCTGTTGAGGCGCCGGTTGAGATCGGGGATGTCCTGATAGATGACATCGACGGTGAAGGAACCTCACTTGTCGCTACGCGGCCAGTAGGAAGAAGTTAAACTTTGATTCAGTAGCTTTGGCTACTTGAAATAAACTTTGATTCGAGTTACAATAATCAATGTGTTCCAGCGTGGCTCAATGGCAGAGCATCCGGCTGTTAACCGGACGGTTGGGGGTTCGAGTCCCTCCGCTGGAGCCAGAACTCCCCAGTTAAGGGGAGTTTTTTCTAAATCCAGCTCCGACCGGGGACCTTGGGGAAGAGTCTGGTTCTAGCAACATTATCAAGAGAGCAGATATACCTTGTAAGCCTTTCCACACCAATTCCGCAACCTGCAGTAGGAACAAGTTCACCCGCTTCTGCTATCTCCATGTACCATGCTAGCTCCTCTGGATCATTACCCTTGAATTCCATTCTGCTAATAATCCTCTGGTATTCCCACTCTCGTTCGCCACCTGATAGAGTTTCCCCGAAACCGTTAGGAAGAATTAGATCCATGTCTTTGAGCGTTCTTCCGTCTTGTGACAACAGATCGTAGAATTCCCTTTCCCATATTGGAAAATCGATCAGCCAGAACGGTTCTTTGAAGCTCGAGGATAGGACTGTTTCGAAGTCCTTTCCATACTGTTCGTAGGCGTCCATGAATTTTACTTTCGTAAAGGGTGTTGTTGGTATGGAAGGGTTCGAAGAAAGCAATTCCAGTTCTTCCTTGCAACTACTTTTTACTTCTACGATAAGTGTAGTTATGAGATCTTCCACCAGGGTCATTACGTCGTCTCTCTTTGCATTTCGGATTTCCAGGTCAATCTGACTGAATTCAAAAAGGTGTCTTCCAGAAAGCGCCTTCTCTGACGTTTCAAGTCTTACATTGGGGGAGACTATGAAGATTCTGTCGAAGGTCTTGCACGCCAGTTGCTTATGAAATATCATCGACTGGGTTAGACGATACTCCTGATCATAATAACGGAACTTAGCGTTGTGGACCTCATGATTCAGGGGGTCGGTAATCGGTGAGATTATTGTTGGAAGGAGTTCGACAAATTCCTTTCCCCGAAGAAACTTGCCTGCTTCTCCCATTATCGAAGACTTCACTCGAACTGCCGATTTCACCAAAGGATCTCTAAGATGTTCAACTACTCTGGTACTCAATTTTCCGATGCTTTCCATTTTCTCACCCTCCTAAAAAAAGATAGGGCCGATGGTTTTCCATCGGCCCTGTAATCTTCTACTTTCTTAAATGCAAAGATTAACTGACCGATCCCGGCCAGCTATTATTATCGACTTTAATAATTCTAGAAACGGAGACTGCTATAACCATAATTTTTCCTCCTGAATGCTAGATTTTACCACCTGGAAAGTAACACAGAAAGCACGCTGTTTAAGATTTGTTGAAGGCTCTTTGATAAATCTCGCTAGTTCGGTTTATAATATAAACATGAATATTGTTCCTATTTTCGTTCCACATGAGGGTTGCAGAACGCGATGCACATTCTGTAATGAGTATTCCACAACTGGAGTAAGAAAACTTCCCGATAGAGAAGAAGTTTTGTCGACTGTCAAAAGATACCAAGGATATTTCAGGAATCCAGAGGAGACGGAACTGGCTTTCTATGGTGGTACGTTCACTGGAACCGGTCGCCAGCAAGTGTATCTTGATGTTGCCGAAGAGCTTGTTCAAAAAGGTCTTGTTAAGGGGATCAGATTCTCCACTTCACCGGAACAAATATCAGAAGAGATGATCGCTATGCTGAGATCAACTTCCATTAGTTTCGTGGAACTTGGTGTTCAGTCATTTGACGATGATCTGCTGAGAAACTGCTGCAGAAATCACGGGTCCAGAGAAGTGTATGAAGCAGCCAACCGGTTAAGGAGTAGTGGGATAGATTTCGGTATTCATTTGATGACAGGGTTGCCGGGAGATACTGAGGAGAAGGATATATATTCAACTGAGGAAGCGATTCGTTTGGGTGCATCATCCGTAAGAATTCATCCGCTCGTTGTTTTGAAAGGATCGTTTCTTGAGGACGAGTATTTACATGGAAGATTCGTGCCCCAAGGACTTGAGGGATCTATAGAGATCGTTTGGAAGATGTATTTACTGCTTGTTCTGGCAGGTGTGAAAGTTAACAGGATGGGAATCTGTATTTACGGAAAGCAGATCGAAAATGTGGTTGCAGGTCCATTCCACCCGGCATTCGGTGAGTTAGTCAGAGACAGGTTGATGCTTGAAGTAATCAGGAGATACTGTAAAGGCAGAGATCGTTATGCGCTTAAGTTAGATAGAAAATACCAAAGATGGTTCACGGGTCACAAAAAATCTGTTCTTGAAAGAGCTTCTGGAGAAGGGATTTCGATAGATTTCGGTGACGATGGAGAAGATATCGATATACCTTTATATATGAAACTGATCGGGGAAGGGATCCTGGGGGAAGCCTATGCTGAGACTTAATTCAGTCTACATAAAAGGTTTTAAGAGCTTCGCGATGCCAACCAGATTCGAAGTCTCATCTGGAATTACTGCTGTTGTCGGACCGAATGGCAGCGGAAAGTCAAACGTTGTAGATGCCATAAGGTGGATATTTGGTGAGCAGTCGATGAAGAACATCAGAGCCGATAACAGAGAGGACGTGATTTTCAACGGTTCGGAAAGGTTTCCACCTTCAAATTCTGCCGAAGTGAAACTTGTGTTTGAATCGGAGGAAGGTACCTTTTCCATAGCCCGAGAAATTTCTAGAGATGGGCAATCGATGTACAGAGTGAATGACAGGCAGTCGAGACTCAAAGATATAAGGGAGCTATTCCAGGGCACTGGAGTTGGAATGGATATCTACTCGATTGTGGGCCAGGGTCAGGTTGACAAAGTCGTAACTGCTTCTCCTTTTGAATTGAGAGCCCTTATTGAAGAAGCAGCGGGTACCGCAGTATATAAGGAGAGGAAGAAGGAGGCTCTTGGAAAACTCGCCGCGACGGAAGAAAACCTGAGCAGACTGGAAGACATAATCTTTGAACTTGGCAAGCAACGCAAATCCCTCTACCTTAAGGCAAAGAGGGCAGAGAAGTTTGTTGAGTATTCTGCGAAGCAGAAGGAGCTCAAGAATCTCTTTTATGGAAATATTGCCAGACTTGAGAAAGAGAAGCTTGAAGAGCTGCATACAGGTTTCGACAAAGTGCGCGACGAATTGAAGGACTTGCAGAAGAGATTGATTGAAGGTGAATCAAAGTGGTCTGCTTTGAGAGCTGAATTTTCCGAAGTAGACAAAGAAATCGAGGGGTTTACCAAGCTCCTTGAGGAGTACAAGAAGCGTCAAAACGATCTTCTGGAAATCAAGGAAATGTATACAAGAAGACTCAGCGAGCGAGAGAATAGGTTAATCGAAGTATCAACAAGGATAGATAATTTCAAATCTGAAATCGAGAATCTCGACAAAAGAAAAGATGAAATCAAGTTGATAATCGAAACTCTGGAAAAGCAGATTTCTGATGAAGAGACCGGACTTTATTCTTCTGAGGAAGAGCGAGACTCTCTTGTAAAGAATTACAGCACTAGAGAGCGTGAATGGTTAAAACACCAGGAGACCTTTGATTCAATTTCCAAGAGGCTTTCCAAGGTAGAAAATGAACTTGAGAGGCTCGAAAACAGCCGCGAAGACACCAACAAAAGGCTCAGGCTTATCGAGAATCAGCTTGGGTCAAAGAGAGAGCGATTTGAGACCCTCAAGGAGGAAACGGAATCTCTTGCAAAACAAGGTCAAGAGAGCTCTGAGAAACAACGTAAAGTTGAGGCCGATGTGAGGGGATCGAAAGAAAGGCTCGCTGAGCTAGACATCGAATTAGAGAAGGCAAGAGAGAATCTCTCTAAAGACGAGAGCGAGTTGAGGAGCTCTCAAATGGAAAGGGGTTTGCTAGAAAGGCAACAGGGAGAGTATCAGGGTTTTTCAAAAGCCGTCAGAGAGGTTTTCTCAAGAAAGGATAGCTTTTCAGGGCTGCGAGATGTCGTCGCCAATCTAGTTGGAGTGCCGGAGTCGTACGAGACTGCAATAACAATTCTTCTAGGATACAGAATGCAGGATATTGTCGTCGACGACTCATTTACGGCAAAGAGAATCATCGAATTCTTAAAATCATATAAGATCGGTCGTGTAACGTTGCTTCCGGTGGACATGATAGAAGGCAATTTCAGAAGCTTTTCCAAAGCAGAGGCGCATCCCGGTTTCATAAACTATGCCGCAAGACTTGTAGATATTCCAAGCGGTTTTGAAAAGCTCCCTGTTTATCTTTTCGGGAATTCAATAGTTGTTGGAACTTTGGACGATGCGATCGATATTAGGAAGGCAGTCGGTTTTTCGGGGAGAATAGTGTCTGTTGATGGCCAGCTGTTGAGTGCCGGTGGATCCATCACAGGTGGGTTCATTGGTGAAGAGGCACGAACCGATCTGCTTTCAAGGAAGAGAAGGATTCAAGAGCTTATCGAAAGAGAGACCGAACTCGAAAAGCAGATTCAGCTCGGCCGTAGACAGATTGAAAGGCTCAAGGACGAAATAAGGGAGGTCAGAGGATATCTCAAAGCTTTACAGGAAGAGTTAAATGAGTTGGCTTCCAAAGGGGCAGCAATCAACAGAATGATAAGCGAGCTTCTGAAATCTGCTCAGGAGGTTGAGGAAGAGATATCTGAGCTGACAAAGCTTGAAACCGAGTACACAAGAAGAATGGAAGAGAATTCGAGAAAAAAGGAGATCCTCGTCGAAGAACAGTCCTCTTTGAAGGAAGAGCGTCTGAAACTCGAGCAAACGGTTGAAGCAGAGTCAGAAGAGCTAAAGAAACAGAAGAAGGCTCTGGAACAGCTTCAAGAGAGAATAGTAGATACGAGATTAAGGCTTTCAACGCTATATGAGAAGCATGAGCAGTACACAAAAGAACACTCTTCTTTGATTCAGAAGAAGAAGGTTGATAAGGAGAACGTAGACCTGCTTTCTAGAGAGGTGCTTGAGGTTGAGTCTGAAGCTGAGCGGCTTAGAAGGCAAGTGGGTGACCAAGAGCGTGAGTTGACTTCAGTAAAGAAAGAAACGGAAAACCTCTTTTCGAGTATAAGAAATCAGAGAGAGGGAAAAGAGCAGAGACTATCGTCACTTCAGGAAGCGGAAGAAGAGATAAACAAGATGAAAGAAGATAGAGAGAAGCTTCGAGATAAGGCTCATCAGTTTGAGATGAATATTCAAGAAAGTGAGATGAAGCTTTCGAGAGTGAAAGAAGAACTGGACGAAGATGCTGGAGATGTCCAGATCCTTTCTGAAGAGAAACTACATGAAACTAAGGTTGAGCTTGACGACTACGAAAACAAACTCAAGTTTCTTGGCAGCGTTGATCTGGAAGCCATAGATGAGTACGGCGTAGTCGATAAGGAGTATCAAGAGCTTGAAGAGCAAAAACAAGATCTCGAAGATGCAAAGGTCAAGCTAATCGAATTGATTGAAAAGACTGATGCGAAGGCTAAGAGTATCTTCATGGAGACTTTCAACAACGTGAACAGTAATTTCGGTCAATATATCGAGGAAATCTTCGATGGCGGTGAGGGAGAGATTAAGATAATTCCTGGCGAGGATCTCCTTGAGACAGGTCTTGAGATCACTGTCAGGAGGCCCGGTAGGAAGGTTCAGAAGCTGCAACTCCTTTCCGGCGGAGAGAAAGCGCTCGTAGGTATTGCACTTGTATTCTCTCTGTTGAGCATTAAGCCGAGTCCGTTCTATGTTCTGGACGAAGTTGACGCCCCTCTTGACGATTTCAATGCGGAGAGATTTAGAGTATTGCTGAAGAAACATGCGACCGATACTCAGTTTCTTGTTGTTACCCACAATAAGCTTGTTATGGAAGTTGCCAATGTTCTTCACGGAGTTACGATGACTGACGGTCTGTCAAGAGTGATTCCCGTCGAACTTCAGTCGGTTGAAACGGTTATTGGTTAATTCGATCCCTGAGTGGCGCTGACTGTCGGAACTCTCTTATGATGACCACCACCATTCCCAGCCCGACGAGGATAGATCCGACGAAAAAAAGCAAGGAAGGAGAATTCTTAAGGAAAACAATATCGGCCGCAATTGTGAAGAGCGGGATAGTGTAAACCCAGAGAGTTGCAGCCTTTCCACCCCAGAGAGTGATTCCTTTGTTCCACAGGATATAGCCTAGAGCCGAAGCCAGAATACTGAGAAACAACACTCCGAAGATAGCGCTGCGAGAAAACTCTACGGGCCTCTTAAAGACAAAGACTTCCGTGACTGCAAAAGGCACCGAGAATAGCAGCCCCCAAAACATTACTTCTAGAGTCGTCCATATCGAGCTGTTATGTATTTTCTCATAGAAATATGTATAGGCCGCCCATGAGACAGCGGCGCCGAACGAGAGAATGTTCCCGGAAACGCTCGAGCCTTCGGAGAAACTTCCAGAGTAGATTATCACAAAGAGCCCGGAAAAGGCAATAAAACCACCTACGTATTCGAAAAGATCGAATCTTCTCCTGACAAAATCGTAGAGAATTATTGTTAGTATTGGAGCGGTAGACACTATTATAGAGGCATCGGAAGCGTTTGTCATAGTCAAGCCATAGTTCTCGAAGAGGAAATAAAACGTTATGCCGAATAGGCCTGCCAGTGCAGCGTTTCTGTGACTAACGGTACTGAAAGAACCCCTCCTTCTTATTGAGAGGGGAAAGAGAATGACGACAGCTATGCCGAATCGGATAGAGGCCAACAACATCGGCGGGAGTGATTCAACGGCCACTTTCGTGAAGATGTATGATCCTCCCCAAATCATTGCCGTTACTGCGAGAATAACAAGCCCGAAAGATTTCCTCTCAATTCTCTTCATATTCTCTTGTAAGGAGTGTAGTGAGTGTTTGACCTGGAAATCACCGGTTCCAGTATCAATCCTTCGTAGGGTTTCAGCTCTACAGATATTGTTCCGAAGGATGCTTTGAAGACCTTTCCCGTAACCATATCCTTCATCTCTGTACCGTTCATCAGAAAGCCTTCTTGTAAGAATATTCTTGATCTTACAATGTTTCCAGTAGGGTTAACAACACAGACGACCAAATCGTCGATTGCTCCGTTAATTCTTTTGAAAGAAACAAGGGATCCATCAGAAGAAGTAAGCGGTTTGAAATCGCCCGATCGCAAGGATGTTTTTCTCTGCCGAATCGAATTGAGCTTTCTGTATAGTTCCAGGGTCTTCCTTCCGATGTGGATGTTTTCCCATTCCATTGGAGCTCTGTTTTCGGGATCGTTTCCACCTTCCATTCCAATCTCCTCTCCGTAATAGATCAAGGGTATGCCAGGGAGGCAGTACTGGAGGGTAAGCGCGGCACTTATTCTTTCGAATGATCCGAGTTCATTTCTTAGTCTTGGCACATCGTGTGATGAGAGAACGGTCCATGACTTGGATACGAATTCGAGTCCGGCATCTCTTATGGCATCTTTGATAATTTGAAGGGCGTCTCTTCCTGAAAGATAACCATTAAATACCTCCCAGATCACTAATCGAAAGTAATAGTTCATTAATCCGTCAAGTCCCGATTTTTCAGGCCAGTCTCCTGGATAATTCCAGATCTCTCCTATTAAACTGGAATCAGGTCTGGTGGTTTTGGCTGAATGAACCAATGCTTTGAGAATCCGGGGTCCCAAGTCATATGCAACGTCTAGCCTCCAGCCATCTATTCCACGCTTCAACCAATAACTTACTGCTGAATTCTCTCCGTCATATATGATTTGAGCGAGTTCCGGGTTTTCAAGATTCAGTTCGATTAGGTTGTCAGAGTCCATCCAGCCTCTCAAACCTTTCTCTCCTTTGAAGAAGTAACTCATAAACTTCTCATTTCCCTGTTCTGCACCGGGCCTGTCGAATATTCCAAGGCGGTTTAACCATTTCCCGGAAGTCCCGACATGGTTAAACACTCCGTCAAGTATTACCCTGATCCCCTTCCTATGTGCTTCATCCAGAAGAACTATGAACTCATCTTCAGAACCTAAATCGGGATCGATCGTGAAATAGTCGATTGTGTCGTACTTATGATTTGTATGTGCCCAGAAGATCGGGTTCAGATAGACAGCGTTTGCACCAAGTTGTTTGATGTAATCAAGTTTTTCAGTTATGCCGATCAAATCACCACCCCAAAAATCGTACTGGTGGCTGCCATCAGTCGATGGGAAAGGTTTCTCATCCCACCTTCTAACCCTTTGTTTTGGAAGCGAATAATTGCCATCCTGCTTCTTCTGAAAGACATTCTTTCCTCTTCCAATATTGAATCTATCTGGAAATATCTGGTAGACGATCGCATCTTTATGCAAGTCGCTCATCTCTTCTCCTCGAGAAGTTCATTGGCATAGGCAAGATATACCATGCCTAGAAAGATGTTGTCTCTCACCGACCAGAGCTCCTCAGGCTTAACGTTAATCTGAGATTGCCAGAGCCAAGAATTCAGGGTCCAGAGAGTCATCTCATAGATCTGCATTAGCCCCCTGGAATAGACGAAGGCCGAGAAAGACTCATCGATACTCCTTTCCTCCATCAGAGCGAAGGGATTAAGGGAAGATTCAACTGCCATGATGGACAGCACAATTGCAGGATCCAGCCGGGACAAATCGAGAGTTCGAATCTCACCACCGACGATGATATCCACCTTCACTTCTCTGAATTCAATTAGCGCATTATAGATCTCTTCTGAGAGACGATTTCTGAATGTATCGGATCTGTCCGAAAGCAGATTACTAGATTCTATCAGTGAATATATCTTTGTCTTGAGAGCGGGGTATTCCTTTCTTGATGCTCCGTATGAAAGTTTTGATATTGTTTGGTTGTAATCGAAAAGGGAACTCTCAGGAACACTATGCATTTTTATTGAGTTGCTTAACTTGATTTCCGACGAGTCGTTTAATTCAGCAAAGTAACTGTAGGCTTCAAGTACGCGATCATCATACAAGTATGATGGAGTAGAAAGAAGAGATTTGTAATCAGCTCCAAGTCCGGCATTATAAAGAACGGAAAGAGCCGCGACTCTTTCAAGTCTGTTCTTCGTGCGAAGGGAAGTTAGTATCAGTACTATAACGATAATGGAGGCTAGCAGAATAACAAGAACAACTAGATCTATCATCTTACCCTTGTCCATAATCCACCTCTCGGTAATTATAGCAGAGAAAAAGCCGGGTTGCCCCGGCTATTCATTACAGTCTGTCTATCTCTTCTTCTTTGTGGGTTTTTCGAATTTGCAGACACCGACCGGACACTGTGGAGAATTTACGTGCGCAAGGAATTCATCCTTGAATCTATCTAGAATGGATCGCAAAGGCACTGGGACAGACTGGCCAAGACCACAGAAGGATGACTCTTCCATGGTTTCGGATATATCGTACAGTTGGTTTAGCATCTCGGACGTGCCTCTTCCCTTTGAAAGCTCATCCAAGATATGGACAATTACATGAGTCCCCTCTCTGCAGGGAGCGCACTTTCCGCAGGATTCATGGGCGAAAAACTCCATAAGGTTTCTAGCTATATCGACAGCACAGTGTGTATCGTCAATCGCTAGAATAACCCCTGAGCCAAGAGAGGCACCATACTTTTTGAAGGAGTCGAAATCTAACCGGGCATCCATCTCTTCGGGCTTGATAAAGCTTCCTGCTGCCCCGCCGGTCTGTATCATTTTTATAGTTCTGCCGTTGGGAATTCCTCCGCCATATTTTTGCACGAGATCCCTAACCGAAGTACCCATAGGTACTTCAACTATTCCCCTCTTTACAAGATCGCCGCACAAAGAGTAAACCTTTGTTCCCGGTGACGAAGCTGTCCCAATAGACTTGAACCAACTTGCTCCCTTATCTATTATTGGGGGAATACAGGCAAAAGTCTCCACATTATTGACCACGGTTGGCTTGCCGTATAGACCGCTGACTGGAGGATAAGGTGGCTTCAGTCTTGGCCTTCCCGATTTACCTTCTATTGATTCAATCAGGGCTGTCTCTTCTCCACAAACATATGCTCCAGCACCCAGTCTAACAGAGAGATCGAATGAGAAGTTGGTACCCAGAATCGACTGTCCCAGAAGTCCGTACTCATACGCCTTGCTGATTGCTCCCCTGAGGCTTGCGACAGATTCAAAGTACTCTCCTCTTATATATATGTAGCCTTTACTGGCCCCAACTGCGTATCCGGCAATTATCATCCCTTCTATCACTGAATGAGGATCGCCTTCCATTATCAGTCGATCCTTGAAGGTTCCCGGTTCACCCTCGTCCGCGTTACAAATGACATATTTTTCATCTGACTCGACTCTTTGTGTGAATTCCCATTTCAGTCCGGTTGGAAAACCAGCCCCACCTCTTCCTCTCAGGTTACTCTTCTTCAGTTCTTCGATAACATCTTCGGGAGTCAATCTCAAAGCCTTTGCAAGGCCTTGATATCCGTCAAGGGCTATGTACTCCTCAAGATTTCGGGGATCGATAGAACCGGCATTTCTTAAGACGATTCTCTCTTCTTTCGTAGTTTCTGTCGCTTCAACACGTCCTGCCGACTCAAAATCTGTAACAATCAATTCCTCAACTTTTCTTCCCTTAAGAAGGTGCTCCATGACCAGCTTTTCAATGTCTGCTTCAGTCTTAACGGAATACATCACATTGTCCGGGAGCACGAGAAAAAGAACTCCTCTTCCGTAATCTCCAAAAGATCCGGTCTCCAGGATTTCAACGATGGAATTCAAATTGTAGTTTTCTGTCAGGGTGCTAAGATAGTTTTTGAAGTGTCTAGCACCGAGAAGAAGGCTGTTAGAATCTATGGATACGAGGACGGTTATTGGTTTGCTCACGATTACTCACTCCTCTCTCTTGAAACCATGCCGTCTACGATCTCAGAGACTCTTTCCGGAGTTAGGTTTCCGTAAGCCTCATCATTTATCATCATTACCGGGGATACTCCGCAGAGTCCAAGACAACTAGTCTCCTCAAGAGTAAACAAGCCATCTGTCGTAGTTTCACCAAAATCAATTTCCAGAATGTTCTTCAAGGAGTCAACTACTGCCTGTCCTCCGGTTACATGGCATGGAAGACTCTTACAAACTCGAATTACATATTTTCCCCTTTTGTGAGTAGAAAACATTGTATAGAAAGTGAGAACTTCATAGATTCTTGAGAGAGGCAATCCCGTCAGATCCTTCATCACTTCAGCCGCTTCGATTGGTATGAAGTTGCCAAAGTGATCTTGAATTGCGTGAAGAGTATTTATAAGCACATCGCCTTTTTCAAGGCTCTGGCTGCTAATGTTTTCATAGATATCAGTTACGATTTCGCGGACATTTTCTGCAGACATATAAAATCCTCCCTTCAACCCTCTTGTAAGTAGCAAAAAAACCCCCACTAAGGGGGTTCCTGAAAACCGTTTATGGTGAAACTTTGCTGATCGCCCCAAATTTGCACACGGCCAGGCAACTCCCACATCTGGTGCAGATTTCCGGATCTATATCGTGAGGCTTTCTAACCAAACCGCTTATCGCTTCTACGGGACAGACTCTGGCGCAAGCAGTACAACCAACGCATTTGTCCTTATCAATTACTACCCGCATCAAAGACTTGCACTTCTTTGCCGGACATATTCCCTCTTTGACATGAGCTTCATACTCATCCCAGAAATATCTCATTGTTGATATCACTGGCTGAGGAGCAGTCTGCCCAAGTCCGCAAAGTGAAGTCGACATTATGTTTTCTCCAAGATCTTTCAGAAGTTGAAGGTCTTCCATAGTTCCTTCTCCTTCAGTTATTCTTTCAAGAATTTCGAGCATCCTGCGTGTTCCATCACGACAAGGTGTGCACTGACCGCAAGATTCCTCCACGGTGAATTCCAGGAAGTATTTAGCAACATCAACCATGCAGCTGTCCTCATCCATAACGATCATTCCACCCGAACCGATTATTGTTCCCAGTTTTTTCATGTTGTCGTATGTTATTGGCGTATCAATCAATTCTAGAGGTATGCATCCTCCACTTGGGCCGCCAGTCTGAACAGCTTTCAGTTTCTTCCCGCCAGGGACGCCTCCGCCAATGTCAAAGATCAGCTTTCTAAGAGTGATGCCCATAGGAACTTCAACGAGACCGGTATTCTTTACGTTTCCAGCCAGAGCAAAGACTTTGGTCCCCCTGGAACCGTCCACTCCGTACTGGCTGAACCATTCGCCGCCATTTGTGATTATCGGAGGGATGTTAGCATAGGTCTCCACATTGTTAAGAAGAGTTGGTTTTTCCCATAGCCCCTTACTTGCAGGAAAGGGAGGTTTAACTCTGGGTATTCCTCTCTTGCCTTCAATCGAATTTATAAGAGCAGTCTCTTCCCCACAGACAAACGCGCCTGCACCAATTCTTATCTCAAGATCGAACGAGAAATCGGTTCCGAGAATGTTTTCACCAAGAAATCCATACTCTCTGGCCATTTTCATAGCATGAGTCAACCGTTCTATTGCAAGGGGATACTCGGCCCTAACATACACGAACCCCTTCTGGGCTCCGACTACTCTTGCAGCTATTGTCATAGCTTCTACTACTGTGTGGGGATCGCCTTCAAGAACCGCCCTGTCCATAAAGGCTCCAGGGTCGCCCTCATCTGCGTTGCAAATTACGTACTTCGTGTCGTCTTCTGCTTTCTTTGTCAGATCCCACTTCATCCAAGTCGGAAATCCCGCTCCTCCGCGGCCCTTAAGCTCGCTTTTCTTCAGTATTTCAACGACATCTTCTCTACTGAGTTCAAAAAGGACCTTATGCAGCGCGAAATAGCCATCCCTCGCAATATATTCATCTATTGAAAGAGGATCAATTACCCCTAAGTTCCTCGTTGCGATTCTAACTTGCTCAGTGAAAAAAGGAAGCTCTTCCTGAGGCTTTTCAGTAAGATTTCCCGAGTCACCTTTGTATAAGAGATCTTCTACAACTCGCCCTTTCAGAATATGTTCTTCTACAATACGAGCTGCATTCTCTGCCGTGATCTTCTGATAGAATACTCCTTCAGGATAGATCACCAGAATGGGTCCGAGGTCACAAGCTCCCATACATCCCGTTTCTACCACCCTGACTACACTTTCCAACGAGTACTTTTTCAGGGTTTCCTCAAATACGTTTCTTACGCTCTTTTCGCCTGCAGAAATGCAAGCACCTCCGGCACAAATAAGTACCGTGTTTTCAACAGCGGGCACCCTCAATCACCTCTTGTTATAGTTCTCCTCTTTTCACAATAAGATCTCCAACTACATTTCCGCCGACAATGTGCTGTTCAACTACTCTCTTTGCTTGAGCGGGGCTTACGTGCCCATAAATTATCGGCTCTGATCCCTCGAGATGGACCTCTATTGTGGGCTCAACATCACATAGACCAAAACAGCCTGACTGAACGACAGCGACATCATCAATTCCCTTCTCTTCAAGTGAATCTACAATCGCCCTTAACGTATCCTTTGCGCCTGCGGCAATCCCGCATGTTCCCATTGCCACGATTACTTTTCCTCTCTTGCCTGAGTCACGCATCTTAAGACCCTTCATTGCGTTCTCTTTGATCTTCATAAGTTCTTCAAGGCTCTTGATTTTTGCCATCAGTCGGCCCTCCTATATTTGCCTAATATCTTTGAAACCTCATCAGGGGTTACTCTTCCAAAATAGTCATCCTCGCCGACCAAAACCACCGGAGCCATGCTGCAGGCACCGAGGCATCTAACAGCATGAATAGAAAAGAGTCCGTCGGAGGTCGGTTCATTCATCTCAACGCTCAGTTCGTCTTGAAGCCTTTCGAGTATCTTATCGGCACCTTTAACATAGCAGGCGGTTCCTAGACAGACTTTTATCTGGTTCTTTCCTTTTGGCTTCATGCTAAAGAAATTGTAAAAGGTCACAACTCCATATACCTGACTTAAAGGAATATCGAGTCTCTCAGATACGTGCTGCTGCAGTTCTTCCGAGAGATATCCAAAGATTTCTTGCGCCTTGTGAAGTACATTAATTAGAACACCCGTGCTGCCTTTGACGGAATCAATATACTCATCAAGTTCTCTAAAGAGCTCCTGACAATCCGGGCAGTTTACAAGAGACAAGCTTTGCACCTCCTTTGAGGAAAGAATGTTATTTATTTCACACATGCATTATAACATGCACCTAGAGAAATGGGCTGATTCCTGTGTTAAAATAACCCATGTCCAAGGAGCTCTATAAGGAGGAGATTAGATGGATCTAGAAGCCTTTGTGCGTGACATTCCGGACTTCCCAAAGGAAGGTGTGATTTTCAAAGATGTCACTCCATTATTAAAGGATCCTTTAGCTTTCAGGGAGAGCATATTGCAGATGTCGGAACGGGCAAGGAAAATCGACTTCAATATCATGGTAGCTCCCGAAGCCAGAGGGTTCATTTTTGCGGCTCCTCTAGCTTATGAAATGGGAAAAGCCCTAGTACCAGTTAGAAAGCCCGGAAAACTTCCTTACAAGACTAAAGAGATAGAGTATGAACTTGAGTATGGAAAGGCGACTCTTCAAATGCACGTTGATGCGATCAGTAATGGAGATAAGGTACTGATAGTGGATGACATTCTCGCAACCGGAGGGACGATGGAGGCAATTGCTCGTATCATTGAAGATAGTGGGGGAGAAGTCGTCGGAATTCTTTGCCTGGCTGAATTAGGATTTCTTGAGCCAAGAAAGAGGCTTTCCGGCCGTAGAGTGGAGACCCTAATTACTTATTAACGGAGGTTGGAGAAATGCTAAAATATGACTTCTCTTTTGCGTTCAAAGAGACCCTTGAAAGCGGACTTTCTTTTGATGAGATGATAGATATTGCTAAGACACTTTCCACGAATTTCGAAAGGGTCTTTCAACCATTGCCCGGTTTTCTGCGAATTCTTGAAAACGACGAAATTCTTGAAGAAGTCAAGGCCTACAGATCTTGGCTCGAACATTTCGATAATTTCGTGGTGATTGGAATTGGAGGCTCGGCACTTGGCAATCAGGCTTTGCACTGTGCACTGAAGCCGATTAGCTGGAACTCTTATGCTAAGGAGAAGCGAGATGGAAACTCTAGAATGTTTCTGCTCGATAATGTTGATCCCGATATGATTGCCTCTGTGCTGGGAGAACTGGATCTCGGTAACACTGTATTCAACGTTATCTCGAAGTCTGGAACTACTGCTGAAAGCATGGCTAATTATCTCAGTGTTAGAGGATTACTAGAAAAACTTGATCTCCCTATTAAAGACCATTTCATATTTACTACCGACAAACACAAGGGTGTACTCAGACAAATCGCAGACGCCGAAGGTATAAGAACCCTCACTATCCCAGAAGATGTTGGAGGTCGTTTTAGCGTTTTGACGCCAGTAGGTCTGCTTTCGGCGGTCGCGGAGGGAATTGATATAAGTCTTATCTACGAGGGGGCGAGGTTTGGAAAGGAAAGATATCTGAGGGATGACGTCAAATCAAACCCGGCAGCTGTAAGTGCTCTAATACACTATGCTTATCTGAAGAAAGGGCACAACATCTCTGTAATGATGCCATATTCAAATAGACTCTATACTCTTGCTGACTGGTATAGGCAGCTATGGGCAGAGTCTTTGGGAAAGAAGTTCGATGTCTCCGGCAGAATAGTTCATTCCGGTCAGACCCCTGTGAAGTCTCTGGGCGCAATCGACCAGCACTCTCAAATTCAACTATACAACGAGGGACCGAAAGACAAGATAGTGACGCTCTTGAAGGTGGAGGATTTTGGAAACCAGCTTACAATACCCTTCATACATTCGGACATTGAAGCGCTGTCCTATCTCAACGGAGTTGAGGTTGGCGAACTGCTTAATGCTGAGCTAAGAGGAACATCGATTGCACTTGCTGCGAACGGCGTGCCCAACATGACAATCTCTTTTCCACAGATAGACGAAGTTCATGTTGGCGAATTTATAGTCTCCTACGAGATACAAACTGCATTAATGGGTTTCCTACTGAAAGTGAATCCTTATGACCAGCCTGGAGTAGAGCTCGGAAAGAAATTGACTTATGCTTTTATGGGAAGAAAAGGATACGAGGAAGTTAGGGATAGATATGAGGAGAAAACCTCCTGGAGGTTCGAGTTATGAAGTCTGAGCTTATGAAAGTTATCGAGGGTTTTTCGGTCGAGGAAGTATATTTCGCTTCTGGAGAACCTATACCAACCTTTGTAATAGTTTCAATAGAATCCGAGGATCTTCTGCAAAAGATCGGAGAAATGGAAGAGATCGAGGCAGATATTATCGTGATCAGCCCTGAAGAGAGGAAGAAACTGGAAAACGCGAACAGCGAAATCTCCAAAGCAGTAATGAATGTCATCGAATCGGGAGAGAAGCTTCTGTAATGGTAGTTGGCTTTGTGGGAAAGGCGGGTAGCGGTAAGTCTACTGCCGCCGAGCGTTTTAAAAGGTTAGGTGCGGAGATAATCTCCCTGGATGAGCTTGGCCATGATTCGTTGGATGAAGAGAAGGAGCGAATTATCGACTCTTTCGGGAAGATTGTTCTTACTTGCGGCAAAGTTGACAGAAAAAAGCTTTCAAAGAAAGTCTTCGAAGACAGTGAACTCCTGCTAAGACTGAACGAAATACTTCACCCGGTCATTAGACGAAAGGCATTGGAAGCTCTTGAAAGATGTAATTCGAAGCTCTGTATAATCGATGGGGCTTTGATCCACGAAATTGGGCTTGCTGATAGATGTGACAAAGTCATCTGGTTTGAATGTACGAAGAAAGCTTCTGTGGAGAGACTCATGAAGAGGGGAATGAGCAAGTACCGAGCTGAGTCGATACTCCGTTCACAGTCTTACCTTAATTCAAAGAAGGAGCTGGTCAGTGCCGAGGTCTCAACATCAGGCAGTATTGATGAGACTTTCGAGAAGGTGAGAGAGGTTCTTTTTGGGTGGGGCATAGTGGTATAATTAGGTCACTTAAACATTTCTTATAAGGAGGTAGGGAAATGCGCAAAAGATTAATTCTTGCTCTTCTAATCGTTTCTTTTGCAGTATTCACCTTTGCTGTGACGGAGATTGAGTTCTGGCACGCGATGGGCGGTGCTCAGGGAACCACAGTCAATGAAATCGTGGCATCTTTCAATGAGGCAAACCCCGATATTGTGGTAGAGGCCATTTATGTAGGAAATTACAGTGCTTTGCAGCAGAAACTTCTGGTAAGTGCGGAAAGCAAGACATTACCTGCTCTTTCTCAGGCTTACGGGAACTGGACTGCCAGACTTATACCTCGAGATGCTGTTCAGGAACTGAATTCCTTGATTTCCGATCCCGAAGTTGGCTTGACGGATGAAGAATGGGATGCCATATGGAATCCTTTCAAGAAAATGGTCACCTGGGGCGATACTGTTTACGCCCTTCCCTTCAACAAGAGTACTTACGTCCTTTATTACAACACGGACCTCTTTGAGCAGTATGGGCTTGAAGTGCCTAAGACCATGGATGATCTTCTGTTTGCAGCGATGATGCTTACTGAGGACAAGAACAACGACGGTCAGATTGATCAGTTTGGCTTTGGTTTCAGAACCACGATCGATCACTTCATGATATTCTTGAGAGCCAATGGTGGAGAGGCAATCGATATAAAGCCCGATGGTTCGGTCGAGGTCACTATAAATTCTCCTGAAGCAAAAGAGGCTCTTCAGTTGATGTACGACATGGCTCACACCTATAAGGTAGCTCTCTTCCAGGGTGGATATCTTGATGCACCATTTGGTGATGGTCAGATCGCCATGTTTGTTGAGACAATCGCCTCCGCTTCTTATGTCGACTCCGGTTCAAGAGGAAAGCATGGTTGGGCATGGGCTCCCGTTCCAATGTGGAAAGTTCAGGCACCACCCTTTGCTGGAACGGATGTTGTTATGTTCAAAGGGATCACTGCGGAGCAGAAAGACGCTGCCTGGAAGTTCATGAAGTACCTCATAAGTCCTGAGATCCAGGCTTACTGGTCGGTTAAGACTGGGTATATGCCTGTAACAGAAATTGCTTTGACGACTCCTCAGTGGAAAGCATATGAAGAACAGAATCCAACGGTCCTAGTTCCTATCAGCCAGATTCCATTTGGCTCGGTAGATCCCAATGTTGCTCTTTGGGACGATGTCAGGACTATTCTCGGAACGATGGTGGGAGATGTAATTAATCAGAAGAGAACCGTCGAAGAGGGACTTGCCTGGGCGGAACAGGAAATCCTGTTAAAGGTTGCTAATCAATAGAAGCAGAAGTTAAGAGTAGTTGGAGGCCTCAGGCCTCCATTTTTTTGTCACGACAGAGTTGCCCATTTTGAAAAGTCTGGAAGATCACTGGTGATTAGAAGAGATGCTTATGTGGTCTTCCTCGTGAGACCGAAGAGGCCAAAAGCTGAAATCTTGTATGCTCATATCGAAGAATGACAATTGCTACCTCTGCCATTGATTGGGGTAGAATGAATGTGATTGAAAAGCTGCGATTCTTCTGACAGGATCATTGAAAGGCGGTTCAATAATGAAGAGATACTTTCACGCGTTCAACTTCTATGCGTTTTCGTTCTCCATACTACTCTACCTTCTGACTTCGGCCATCAACACAAAGGCTGCAGATTGGGGGCTATCATATGTAGAAATTGGTCTAATCAACTTCGTCGGTTGCGCTTTCTACGTTGTTTCCGCTCTGATATTTGGCAGGATGGGCGACAAAGTTGGTTTCAAGCGAAGCCTATCGAATGGCATGTTTTTAATGGCGATATCGCTTGTCTTTGGATTCTTCTGGACTCTTCCCATACATCTCGTAATATCGGTAATCGGAATGAACGTCTTTTTCGGCTTCTTTTTTCCATCGATTGAAGGCTTGCTTTCGAAGTCGGAGAAAGCTGCTGGGGTTGATCCTTCGGCTACTGTTATCCGTTTCGTTCTCTCTTGGAGTGCAGGAAACGTTGTAGGGATGGCATTTGGCCCTTTTCTAATTCAAAAAATCCCGGTAGTGGTGTTTACTTATGGGATAACGCTCAGCCTACTTGGAACTCTGCATATAAGATCGCACATAAAAAGATTCGGTGAAACTCTTCCCGGTCCGTTTCACGACAGATTGAAGAATTCTCTTAGCGAAATAGATTTCCCAAAGATTAAGGACTATAGAAGAGTATATAGATTCACTTTTCTACTGGCTGGAATTATCTATACTAGCGGAATGGCACTTTTTCCGAAGCTAATCTCATCAACAGGAATACCTTTGGAGAATGTCGGTTTCTTAACTGTAGGTGCCAACATCGGAGTTTTCCTATCGTTTGTTTTCATGAGTTTTTTCCGATTCTGGGTCGGCAGTCCTAGAATCTCCTTTCTAACAATGATTGCCGTATTTGGAGCGGCAACACTAACTTTTTTTCTGCCTGAAACTGCTCCCACGTTCTTCCTGGCGACTCTCTTTTCAGGCGCGACTTATGCAGTGCCTTACATATTCGCGATATTTTACGGCCTGAATTCCCGAGAGGATGATCACGGAAAGCAGGGAGGGATACATGAGTCTATGGTAGGCATTATCTTCGGTGTCGGTCCGCTGGTTGGGGGGTATTTTCTTCAAATTTGGGCCAGTCTGAGAAGCATTGGCATTATGTCAATCGGGTTGATTGTAATCGTTTTCGTGAGTCAGATGACTTTCATCAGAAAGATCAGTACTGAGCGGAAGGGAATTAACGTATAACTTACTGTATCGTTATGCTTCTCGCAGAAAGCGCTTCTAAGTTAAGACGCTCTTCTCAGGAAGAGTTCGTCTTTCTAGAAATTCAACCTTGCTCTGTGCTATAATATAAGAGTGTTGTGAGTCTAGTGATTGAATAATTCTGATTAGGATCTTGTCCTCTTTATCTTGTTTGCTCGGCAACGAATAATTCTTAGGCTGAAAGTTAATACTGATTTATTGGGGAAGGTCTTAATCATTCCGTTCACCTACTTTTTGTCGGAAGATTTGGAAGGAGAAGAGTATGGGTTTCTTTGAGTATCTGGCAAGAAACTACGACCTGGTGCTGATAGAGCTGCTTAATCACATAAAGATTATTGCGATAGCGGTACCGATTGCAATTGGGATTGGCGTGCCAATTGGAATAATCGTTTCAAGAAGCAAGAAGGTTTCGTCGATAGCTCTCTACGGAGCGGGAATTCTCATGACGATTCCCAGTCTCGCCCTCTTCGGTTATATGGTCGTCTTGCTTGCTCCGCTGAAAGCGGGAATAGGTGTCACGCCGGCGGTTATTGCTCTAGTGATCTATTCCTTCCTGCCTGTTATAAGGAATACTGTAGTCGCAGTGAATTCGGTTGATCCCAGAATGATAGAGGCGGCCAAAGGAATGGGAATGACTAACGGGCAGATACTTTTAAGAGTGAGGCTTCCGCTTACTATTCCGATTATAATGGCCGGCGTGAGAAATGCGGCGGTAATGGGTGTGAGTGTAGCGACCATCGCCTATCTCATAGGCGCGAGAGGTCTGGGATATTTTATCTTCGCAGGACTTGGAAGATCGAATTTCAACATGGTTCTTCTTGGAGCGATTATTGTATCAGCCTTGGGAATAGGAATGAACTACGGTTTACTTGCCCTGGAAGAGGTCATTACTCCTAAAGGTCTGAAGATTGAACGAGATAAGTGAGGAGGAGAATGATGTCGATAGAATTCAAGGACGTAGTCAAAGAATACGAAGTCGGAATCAGAGCTGTGGACAATCTGAACATATCATTTGAAGATAAGAAACTGACAATACTTATTGGCCCTTCTGGTTGCGGAAAGACAACTACTCTCAAGATGATCAACAGATTGGTTGAGAAGACCAGCGGGGAGATTATTGTCGAAGGGACTTCTCTTGACGAAATTAATCCCATCAAATTGAGGAGAAGCATTGGCTATGTGATTCAGGAGATTGGGCTTTTTCCTCACATGACCGTTTTCGATAATATTGCCGTAACTCCCAGACTAATGAAGTGGGATGAATCAAGGACAAAGAAGCATGTCTACGAACTACTTGATTTAGTTAATCTTGAGCCTTCTGATTTCGCAGAGAAGTATCCGGCGCAACTTTCGGGTGGTCAACGCCAGAGAGTCGGAGTTGCGAGAGGTCTAGCTTCTGACCCCAAGATAGTTCTTATGGATGAACCTTTTGGGGCAATAGACCCAATAAACCGCGAAAAACTTCAGGACGGGTTTCTCGAAATTCAGTCGAAGATCGAGAAGACGATCATCTTTGTTACTCACGATATTCGAGAAGCGATTAAATTGGGTGATAAGATAGCTATTCTAGACAATGGAAAGCTAGTTCAGTATGCCGATACCATGAAGGTAGTTCAGGAACCGGCTAACGAGTTTGTTGAAGATCTTCTTGGTGCAGACAGAGCGTTGAAGGGTCTTGAACTTGTTCGAGTAAGAGAGACTTACGTTCCCGGTGGAAAGTGGATCGAAGATACAGGTGACTGCGACGTGAAAAAGGCAAAGGATTTCCTCAACAATGAGGGAAGGAAATTTGCCTACGTTGTCGATGGTAACAAGAGACTTAAGGGCTATGTGATGCTGAAACAGCTCAACAAAGCGTCTGATGAAGAGCCCCTGAAGAAGTACTTGAGATCTATCGAGACCATACAACCTCTTTCGAATTTGATGGAGGCGATGTCATTGATCATGAATACCGGGCTTTCCTCATTACCGGTAGTAGATGATAAGGAGAGGCTACTTGGTATCCTGAGGTTCAAAGATCTTGTAAACCTAGTGGGCACTTATGAATCATCTGATGAGGAGTGAAGCTATGGAAGTCTTGGAATATATGGTCGAGAATTCTGGTTACATTATGGAAAAGTTTCTTGAACACGTTTTCATTTTCCTTGCTTCCTGGAGTATGGCGGTAGTGGCGGGGGTTGCAATTGGAATTTTCGTTACCAGGCCAGGTCACAGAAGGGCCGGTAACCTGGTTTTATCGATTACAGGAGCAACTCAGGCCGTACCCAGCATCGCAGTGATCGCTCTTGTTTTCCTCTTCATGGGAATTGGAGCCCCGCCAGCTGTGGTTGCTCTGTTCCTGTACAGTCTTGTGCCAGTAGTTTTCAACACTGCTTCCGGCTTAATGAATGTTTCGATGAAGATGAAAGAGGCGGCTAAAGGAATGGGAATGACTAACAGGCAGGTATTATGGAAGGTGGAAATGCCTGTCACAGTTCCAACAATGCTTTCGGGAATTAGAAGTTCGGCGACAATAAATATCGGTACTGCTGCTATTGCCGCATCAATTGGTGCGGGTGGTCTGGGAGAGATTATTTTCACAGGACTCCGTATGACAAAGGGTCCAATGATAATTGCAGGAGCAATTCCTGTGACGATCCTGGCGATAGCAGTAGACATAATCCTAGGTTTTTCGGAGAAGGCTCTGACTTCGAAAGGCCTCAGAACATAGGAAACATGGAGGTGTTTAGTTTTGAAGAGAGTATTTCTTATTACGCTGGTAGTATTAGTGGCAACGGTCATGTCATTTGGTCAGACAAGACTGAATGTTGGAGCAAAAAACTTCACAGAACAGTACATTGTAAGTAGCATGATTTCTCAGCTTCTGGAAAATGCCGGGTTCAGAGTGACCGAGAATTTTGGAATGAGCTCGTTTGTTGCAAGAAGTGCACTCGAAACTGGACAGATTGATCTTTACGCAGACTATACGGGTACGGCCTGGCCAACGTATTTGGGCCACGAAAAGATGATCAGAGATCCTCTTGAACTTTACAATGCTGTAAAGGCCGAAGATCTGGAAAATGGCATTGTATGGCTTGACATGGCCAATTTCAACAACACTTATGCTCTTGCAGTTAGAAGAGATTTCGCTGCTGAGCATGGGCTTGCAACACTCGAAGATCTAGCTGAGCTAACCCACGAAAATCCGGATCTTCTCTTTGGAGTCGTATATGAATTCCTTGAAAGAGATGATGGGTTCTGGCCGATGTGTGAGACATACGGTTTTGCTGTGGAAAAGAGGCAAGTGAAGACGATGGAGATCGGGCTTACCTATGAGGCACTTGACAAGAACCAGATCGATGTTGCCATGGTCTTTTCTACTGACGGAAAGCTGGAGAAATACAATCTGCTTGTACTCGAAGATACCAAGAATTTCTTCCCGTCATACAATCTTGCAGTTACCGTACGTAAGGAAGTGCTGGATAACAATCCCGAGATAGAAGAGATCTTGAGACCAATATCTGTTTATCTTTCGGAACCAATAATGATCAGGCTGAATTATTTGGTAGACGCTGGTGGTTATGAGCCGGATGAAGTTGCCGAAGGATTCCTTAAGGGATTGGGTCTAATAGATTAAGTTAGTTCACATTGGATTTAGAGCCGCCTCAGGGCGGCTTTGTTATTGTACTGGCCGAATAATGATTAATTTCTCAATGTTGTGGCAGCTTCGATGTTCACTGAAGTCAACGGAACAGACCTTCTCAGTGACGTTGTAGGAAGACACCTCGTCTGGCTGGCTATGATATAATCAGTCGAATATGCTTTCAGGAAGGGAGGAAACAAAGTGTCAGAGAAATTTGTGTACTATTTTGGAAAAAAGAAGGCCGAAGGAGACGCGAAGATGAAGAATCTTCTTGGCGGAAAGGGAGCAAACCTATCCGAGATGGTTAAGATAGGGATACCTGTTCCTCCGGGATTCACTATTTCCACAGAGGTCTGCAAGTACTACTACGAGCACGGTAATAAATATCCAGAAAGCCTGGAGAATGAAGTGGAAGAAGCTGTAAAGCTTTTGGAAGAAGAAACAGGAAAGGGGTTTGGTTCTACTGAGAGACCACTGCTTGTTTCGGTGAGGTCAGGGGCAGCAATCTCAATGCCTGGCATGATGGACACGATTCTAAATCTTGGTCTCAATGATGACACTGTAAATGGTTTGGTCAAAGAGTCCGGCAATCCCAGATTCTGCTACGACGCCTATAGAAGATTTCTTCAGATGTTCGGCGACGTTGTTCTAAAAATCGAGCACTCCGAGTTCGAAGGAGCACTGAAGAGTATCAAGAAGGAAAAAGGCGTGAAACTTGATACGGAACTTGATGCAGAAGATATGAAAGAGGTCGTGAAGAGATATCTAGAGGTCTACAAGAAGGCCGGCAAAGAGTTCCCTCAGGATCCTTGGAAACAATTGTGGATGGCGATTGACGCAGTATTTGGTAGTTGGATGAATGAAAGGGCGATAAAGTATCGTGCCCTTAATGGAATAAAAGAAGGAGAACTTCTGGGAACTGCGGTGAACGTTGTGGCAATGGTTTTTGGCAACACGGGAGAAGATAGCGGAACGGGAGTCGCATTCACGAGAGATCCTAATACCGGCGAGAAACAATTCTATGGAGAGTATTTGCCGAACGCTCAGGGAGAGGACGTTGTTGCGGGAACGCGTACGCCATTCCCTCTAACAAAACTCCAGGATATTAATCCAGCAGTTTACGATCAGCTACTAGATATCTTTAGCAAACTGGAAAACCATTATAGAGACATGCAGGATATTGAATTTACTGTTGAACACGGAATTCTGTATTTGCTTCAGACTCGTAATGGAAAGCGAACTCCCTACGCAAGCGTCAAGATCGCAGTTGATCTTGTTGAAGAAGAGAGAATTTCCAAAGAAGAAGCAGTTATGAGAGTCACTCCCGAACATATCGAGACTCTTCTTCACCCTTATTTCACGAAGGAGACTATGGAGAGTGCGGAGCTCCTCGCAAAGGGAATAGCAGCATCTCCGGGAGCGGCAGCCGGAGTAGTTGCCTTTGACCCCGAAACGGCAGAAAGAATGGTTAGGGATGAGAGCAAATCTGTCATTCTTGTTAGACCAGAAACTTCTCCAGAGGATATTGCCGGAATGGCGGCTGCCCAGGGAATTCTGACCTCTACTGGAGGCAAGACTTCTCATGCCGCAGTCGTTGCCAGAGGAATGGGCAAGACCTGTATTGTAGGTTGTGAAGCCGTTGAAGTTGATCAGAAGACAAGAGTCATGAAGGTGAATGGAAAGATAATAAAGGAAGGCGAATGGATAAGCATCGACGGTACTTCTGGCGAGGTCTTCATGGGCAAGCTGGATTCCGTTAAGCCTCAGGGTCTCGAAGGGCCTCTGGCTAAGCTCCTCAATTGGGCAGACGAAATCAGGAAACTCGGAATAAGGACCAACGCCGACACTCCAAACGATGCGAAGATAGCTCGGGAGTTCGGTGCAGAAGGAATAGGTCTTACGAGGACCGAGCACATGTTCTTCCAGGAAGACAGGATTTTTGCTGTCAGACAGATGATTACCTCTAATACGAAAGAGCAGAGAGAGAAGTCACTGGCTAAGATTCTTCCGATGCAGGAAGAGGATTTTTATGAGATATTCAAGGCTATGGAAGGGTTTCCTGTCACTATTAGGCTTCTCGATCCCCCTCTTCACGAATTCCTTCCAAAAGATGAAGAGGACGTGAAAGAACTTTCAGAAGAGATGGGCATGACATATGAGGAGCTCAAGGCAACTATTGAAGATCTTCATGAATTCAACCCGATGATGGGATTCAGAGGTTGCAGGCTTGCCGTAGTTTATCCTGAAATAGCCGAAATGCAGACTAAGGCGATAATTGGAGCAGCTCTGCGCTTAGTGAAGGAAGGAAAGTCAGTCGTTCCCGAAATCATGATCCCATTGATTGTCGAGCTAGAAGAGTTGAAGTACGTAAAATCGATAATCATGAAGGCAGCCGAGGAACTGGTTGCTGAGTCGGGAATGAAGCTTGAATACAAAGTCGGAACAATGATTGAGGTGCCGAGAGCCGCACTGACTGCGGATGAAATAGCCAAAGAAGCAGAGTTCTTTAGCTTCGGAACAAATGACCTTACTCAGATGACCTATGGGTTTAGTAGAGACGACTATGGAAAATTCGTCGGCCATTATTTGGAGAAGGGAATTCTAGAGAGTGATCCATTCCAGAAGTTGGACAGAACTGGTGTTGGACAGCTCGTTAAAATGGGAACAGAGAAGGGACGCTCAACCAGGCCGGATCTTAAGGTTGGAATCTGTGGCGAGCATGGTGGAGAGCCTTCATCGGTTGAATTCTGTCATATTGTAGGTCTCAATTATGTCAGTTGCTCTCCTTACAGAGTTCCCGTGGCTAGGTTATCGGCAGCTCAAGCAGTAGTGAAGAATAGATAGTCATTATTTCAGGCCGCGCCTGAGGGTGCGGCCTTTGCTATTTTGGAGGTTTGCCTATCATGGCAGCGTTGATCTCGGGATATCTAGCACAGACAGGATTCGCCACGGTAAGCTGGGAAAATTGGGTAATGTTTGCAATTGCAGGGCTTCTCGTCTATCTTGCAGTTGCAAAAGATGCTGAACCACTTCTTCTTGTGCCTATTGCGTTCGGAATGGTAATTGCAAATATTCCTCCAGAGGTCACGGGGGTTTTTGCTCCAGGAACGGGTATCATGTGGATCCTGCAACAGGGACTGATGCTAGGAATATATCCCCCTTTGATATTTCTCGGTATTGGTGCGGTTACTGACTTCTCTTTCGTGTTAGCTAATCCCAAGACACTGTTTTTGGGGGCGGCTGCACAGATAGGGATTTTCGTAACCTTTCTGTCAGCGAACTGGATGGGATTTTCCATTTCAGATGCAGCGGCGATAGCCATTATTGGTGGAGCCGATGGACCTACTTCCATATACGTTGCCAGTATTTTGGAATCCCAGTTCCTTCCCATAATTGCCATAGCTTCGTATTCATATATTGCCTTGATCCCTGTTCTTCAACCGCCAATAATGAGACTTCTCACTACTCGCAAAGAACGCTCGATAACGATGGGAAAGAAGCTCAGGAAAGTTTCGAAGCTCGAAAGAATCGTCTTCCCGATTGTCGCAACTATCGCGATATCGCTAATCGTCCCCCAAGCACTTCCATTAGTTGGAATGTTAATGCTAGGAAATCTTCTAAGAGAGAACGGCAGAACGAAGCGCTTGGTTGAAGCTTCAGGAAAGTACATCTCCGATACTGTAATAATCTTGTTATGTGTATCTGTGGGTGCAAAGGCAGACGGGAAGATATTCCTTACGTTGGAGAGTATAATGATTTTGGGATTGGGTTGTGCTGCCTTCATTCTAGCAACTGCTTCGGGAATTCTATTCGCTAAGTTGATGAATGTGTTTTCCACGAATAAAGTGAATCCTTTGATAGGCGCTGCAGGTGTTTCGGCTGTCCCAACAGCTGCAAGGGTAGCGCAGAAAGTAGCTTCGGAGGAGGATCCGACAAACTTTGTTCTTATGCACGCTATGGGACCGAATATCTCGGGTGTAATCGGATCGGCAGTTGCTGCAGGTGTATTCCTTTCAATAATATGATAATGTGGAGTGGGAGGACATAATGGCTGTAAGGAAGCAGTATCAAGTAAATATCAATCACACTCTGTGTAAAAAGTGCGGTATATGCTATTGGATATGTCCCACGAAGACGATCACCAAGGGAGAACTGGGCAGGCCACAGATAATTGATCAGAAGACCTGTATAGGTTGCCTCATGTGCGAAAACGCTTGTCCGGATTTAGCGATCGATGTTCATGAACTAGAGGCGGTGAAAGAAGATGCGTGAATTCGTGCTGCTTCAGGGTGACGAAGCATGTGCACTTGGAGCGATAAAGGCTGGATGTAGGTTTTTCGCCGGCTATCCAATTACGCCAGCCACTGAAATTGCCGAGACAATGGCAAGGGAGCTTCCGAAAATAGGAGGAACTTTCATTCAGATGGAGGATGAAATTGCAAGCGCGGCAGCAATAATAGGCGCATCTCTCGCCGGTGAGAAATCAATGACAGCAACCAGTGGACCAGGTTTTTCTTTGATGCAGGAAGCGATAGGGTACGCAACAATGACAGAGACTCCTACCGTAATAGTCAATGTACAGCGAGGCGGACCCTCAACAGGTATGCCCACAAAGACGGCTCAAGGAGATATCATGCAAGCGAGATGGGGCACTCATGGTGATCATCAGATCATTGCAATTTATCCTTCAAACGTTGAAGAAGTTTACAAGTATATAGTCACTGCCTTCAACTATGCCGAATTATATAGAACGCCGGTTATCTTTCTGATGGATGAAATTCTGGGTCATATGAGGGAAAGTGTTTATCTTCCTCATGATTCAGAGATAATGGAAGTTCAAAGAGTGGGCGAGACAGAAATGGCCGAAGATGATATCTTCCATCCCTTTGAAGGTGATGATCAGATGATGGCTACACCTCTTGTTAAGATGGGGAAGTCAAGATTTCACGTTTCCGGCCTTGTTCACGACGAATCGGGTTTCCCGGTTGGATCCCCATCTGATTCAGCCAGGCTATTGAGAAGGCTGGACAACAAGATTAGGCTTCACAGTGATGAAATAGTCATGTATGATGAGTACCTGACAGAGGATGCCGAAATACTTGTTCTCGCATACGGATCAGTTGCTAGAAGCGCAATCAAGGCCGTGAAGATGGCAAGAGAGGACAAAATCAATGTTGGACTCTTCAAACCGATTACCATTTGGCCATTTCCGAGTACAAGACTCAGGCAGCTCCTAAAAAAGGTGAGCGCCGTAATTGTTGCCGAGATGAACCTTGGACAGATTCTCTATGAAGTATCCAGATTAAACAAGCGTGGCGCAAAGATTGAGCATCTAAGCAAAGTTAATGGTGAATTAATAACTCCACAGGAAGTTCTCGACGCAATATCGAGAGTTAAGTCCGAGATAATGGATCTGTAGAATTTTGAATGGCAATGATTCTTCCTTCTTTTTGCGAACAGTATGTTAAAACTTTTGCTAATTGAGCGGCCTGTGTGGTAGAATTACAGCGAAATTACCTGCAAAAGGAGGAAATCTCAATGGAAATCCTGAAGGTCAGTTCTAAATCTAATCCGAACAAGGTAGCAGGTGCCATAGCCGGGGTAATCTCAAAGAACGAACAAGTAGAACTTCAGGCCATTGGTGCTGGTGCTGTGAATCAAGCAGTAAAGGCAGTTGCCATCGCTTCAAGATTCCTCAGAGAACAGGGCACAAGGATATATATGGTCCCTGGATTTGTGGAGATTCAAATTGGCGAAGAGATGCGAACGGGGATCACCATTAAGATTGTTTCTGAGAAAGACGAAATCAAGTAATGGGGGTTCGGTAGTCTCTGACAGTCGGGGGGAGGTCTTTGATCTCTTCCTTTTTTATGCTAGAAGTGTGTGATTGAAGTCCGTATGACGAAACGAAGGAGGTAGCAAATGCTTACAGTAAGCGATATGTTAGGTATAGCCTTGAAGATCGAAGGCGCGGGTTACTCATATTACGAGAAGCTCGGTGAAAGGACTTCTGGAGAAGTCAAGACTCTTTTCCTAAGGCTAGCTGAGCAGGAAAGAGAGCACGCAGACATATTCAGAGAACTCCTGAAGGATGTGGGAAAGGCTTCAACAACCCAGGACTGGGACGACAATGTCGGTTATCTCAAATCTTATGCCGAAATATCAATATTCCCCCGGATCGAATCTTCCGAGGTTCCACAGAATTTGAACAAAGCGATTAGTAGCGCAATGGAAGTGGAGAAGGACAGCATAATATTCTATTCTGATCTCTCTTCCTTCATTCCCGACAGCAATGAACTCAAGAAGATAATCGAAGAAGAGCGCAGACATCTTCAAGATCTCGTTAAGCTTTATGGCTCTTTGTAGGTAACAATTCCAGTAGCAAATTCATTAGTTTGTTGGTCGCTGACTGTTTGGTGAGAAATCTAGGGTGGACTTGCCAGCGGTTGATATTGATCATCTTTGTGATAGAATTACCGATGGATGATTTTTCTTGGAGAGTGACTTCTATGTCGGAAACGATTGTTGACAGTGGAACTGCCTTGTTCACCGACCGGTGTGGGAGTCGCTTTTGTCCTCTTTGTAACAGGATGTCACTCTCTCGAATAATTTATTCAATCGAGATGGTAATAATCAAGATTGTGAATGTAATAGACTCCGAGAAGAGACCTCACGAAGATTCGTGAGGTCTCTTTTTTTCTAGGGTTACTAATTCATAATAAGAGGAGGGATCTTGTGAGCAATGAAAAATCGGCTTATCAGGAAGTGAATGAGCAGGAGGACAGGAGTAAGGGTCTGGGCAAAGGGGGACTTCTTGTACTTGGTTTGCAGCATGCGTTCACCATGTTTGGGGCAACGGTCCTTGTACCATACCTTACTGGTATTCCCGTAAATGTAGCGTTGTTTACTGCAGGTGTAGGCACGCTTCTTTTCCATTTGCTAACACAGTGGAAAGTACCGGTGTTCCTTGGGTCAAGTTTTGCGTACATAGCTCCGATCAATGCCGTGATTCTTTATCACGCTAATGCGGCCGAGACTTTCGGTTCAGTACCGGAAGCAATTTCTGCAGGATTTGCGATTACTCCCGATATGATTGCCTATGCTACGGGAGGAATATTGATAGCGGGTCTTGTTCAGGTGGGAATCGCAATTCTAATTAAAGTGCTTGGGGTAAGCAAATTTGAGAAGATTTTCCCGCCGGCTGTCGCCGGAACAATAATTGCAGTGATTGGCTTGAATCTAGCCCCAACTGCGATAAGCATGGCGAGTTCCAACTGGTGGATTGCGATTGTCTCTCTGAGTACAGCGGTGATTGTCAGACTTTACGTAAAGGGATTTACTAGGCTAATTCCCGTTATGTGTGGAATAATCGTGGGCTACATTGTGGCCGCAGTAACAGGGAATGTCTCATTCGAAGCGGTGAATCAGGCAAGCTGGGTCGGGGTTCCTTCCTTCGTGCTTCCGAAGTTCTCAATTTACTCGCTAACGGTTCTTGTCCCTGTAGCTCTAGCACCAACGATCGAACATTTCGGAGACATTTTCGCAGTATCGGCAATCACCGGGAAAAAATACTATGATGATCCGGGCATACACAGGACGCTGGCCGGAGATGGAATCGCCACTGCTGTTGCCGGCTTCTTTGGAGGTCCCGCTAACACAACTTACAGTGAAAATACCGGTGTTCTTGCAATTACTAAGGTCTTCAATCCAGTAGTAATGAGGATAGCGGCGGTATTTGCAGTGATACTCTCGTTTGTGCCAAAGGTTGGGGCACTGATTCAGTCAATTCCCACTGCAGTAATGGGCGGAATCGAAATATTGCTTTTTGGAATGATTGCTGCCGTTGGAATGAAGACACTTATAGAAAACAGGGTGAAGATTGATGGTAAAAATCTAATAGTGATATCGGTAATGCTTGTAGTTGGCATAGGTGGCGCAGCTATCGGAATTGGTCCGGTAAGATTCGAAGGGATAGGACTTGCTGCACTCGTCGGACTAGTATTAAACGGGATATTTGTGGTGACAAAGGCTCCTGAAGAATAGAGAAAAGCGCACAATTTTGCAGAGGGGTGCCAAAGTGTGGCGCCTCTCTTGTTATACTATCTCAAATGGAGGTGAATGTAGTGCTCAAGGGTCGGCTAGTGTATCTTAGGGAATACCGAAAGAGCGATATTGCTCTTGCTCACAAGTACATAAACGATTACGAAGTTAGGCGGATGCTTGTTCCTGGGATTCCCTTTCCTCTCAGGCTGGAAGAGGAAGAGAAGTGGTATGATTCTCAGAGTGCCTTCAAGGATACATATAACTTCGCGATCTCGAAGATTGAAGATGATGAATATATCGGCGGTTGCGGCATCAACGAGGTTGACTGGAAGAATAGGGTGGCAACAGTCGGAATCTTTCTCGGAAGGCAGTTCTGGAACGAAGGATTTGGAACGGATGCAATGAAAACGCTTCTAAAATTCATCTTTGATCAGATGAATATGAACAAAGCGAAACTTAACGTCTACTCCTTCAACAAACGTGCAATCAAGTCGTATTCAAAATGTGGTTTTCAGATCGAGGGAACATTGAGACAAGAAATCTTCAGGGACGGGGCATTCCATGAAGAAATCATAATGGGGATTCTGAAAACTGAACTTCAAAGGGATGACTAGACTTCATTGTAAAGCTCTATGAACTCCACTTCAAGTGAAAACTTATCCTTCAAGAGCTGACCAAGATTCATTACTCCGAAACGTTCACTGGCATAGTGCCCAACCCAGAAGAAGTTGATTCCGATTTCTCTTGACAGTTCTCGGATTGGCTCGCGAACTTCACCAGAAATAAAGGTGTCGACGACACCTTCAAGTTTGCTTAGGGACATTGAAGATCCTCCCGATATTATGCAGATCCTCCTGATCAAATCGGTATTTCTGTAGTAGCCAATATCTTGATCCGGAAATAGAAGAGAAAGAACCTTCCGAAACTCATTGACAGAAGTTTCTTTCGACAGTTTCCCAATGACTCCAACATCGAATCTTTCCAGATCCTGAAGCCCGAGTCTTTCCGATATCGCATAGTTATTTCCGTAAGGGATATTTGAATCAAGCGGTAGGTGATAAGCCAAAAGAGTGATTCCTGAACGCAGTACTTTGTCAACTCTTCTTCTCAGGTGACCGGAGAGTCTAAAGAAATCTTTACCGAAAATCCCGTGGTGAACTAATATGGCATCTGCTCTTCCAAGTACTGCCTTTTCAACAAAGGCTTCGTTGAAAGACACTCCAGTTACAATTCTCTTGATATCTCGATCTCCCTCAATCTGAATTCCATTGTGACAGTAATCATCAAACTTTTCGGGTTCCAGAACTGAGTTCAAGAATTTCTCAAGTTCTATCGGTTTCATAGTGACCTCCTTTGTTGCAAATTATTTTATAGGCCGTCTTCCAGACAAAGAATATCCTATCATAACGAAAGTTGTCAGAAGATAGTCCTCAATAAAAAAAGTGGTGCAATGCACCATAATATCAACATCTCTAAACAAGGGGTTTATCTATTTAAACACAAGCACATATATATTTATTATGATACAAAGTATTATGTGCTTATGTTCCCCAGGTTGAATAATATATCATTATATAGATTATAAGTCAATAAATAATACAAAAATCTTCATCCACTTCAAGAGACTTATTATAACTGTCTGATGCTCCAGCATCTTCAATCACTATATCATCTATTTTGCGATTACCACGTTCAGAGTGAGTTAGTACATGCTAAACTTAGTAGTGCGGATTCCTTACTGTGGAGGCGTAGATGGCTTACAGTCTTCTAAAGTCCTATCTCAATGTAGAAGAAGCTAAGGAGATCAGAAAGTCACTTCTTGTGATGGCACTTCCCGCCATAGGCGAAAACGTCCTGCAAATGCTGCTAGGAATCTCAGACACCGCTTTTCTTGGTCATTATGACTGGAGAATAATGACAGCAGTAGGTACTGCCAATCAAGTAGTTTTCATTTTTCAGGCAGTTCTAGTTGCTATTTCGACAGGGTCGATGGTCTTGATTTCGAATAGCTATGGAGCTGGTAATCGTCAGAGGGTAAATCTCATCGCCTGGCACGCAATCTATCTGAGCGTGATCACCGGTCTTGTTCTTTCCTTTGGCTCTCTCTTTTCTGAGAACCTTCTTTCGTTGCTCTTTCCCTCCAGCGATTCCTTTATGCAGTTGAACGGGAGCAACTATCTTAGAATTATCATGGCCGGTTTTCCAGCAATGAGCATAATGATTGTGCTCGGGGCCACGCTGAGAGGAGCCGGCGATACAAGATCACCGCTTATTGTCGCTCTGGCCGCAAACGGATTGAACGTCTTTCTTGATTATGCAATGATCTTTGGCAAATTCGGTTTCCCTGAGATGGGTGCCGTTGGAGCGGCATTCGCAACAGTTATATCTAGAGTCGTCGGATCTATAATCATAATAATCCTGTTGTTTCGAAACGGAAGGATATCAATTTCGAAAAAGCCACAGAGATTCTCAAAATGGCTGATCAAAGAGATTTTCGTTCTCGGTTTGCCAGCTTCAGTCGAAAACTTTGGATTCTCCTTCGGAGTTCTGGTTTTTGCGAATATCCTCTTCATTGCCGGTCCCCAGGCATACGCGGCTCACAGAATAGGAATTCAAGTAGAGTCACTTTCTTTCATGCCAGCTTGGGGAATGGGGGTGGCCGTTACCGCGCTTGTCGGAATATACAATGGGGGAAAGAGGAGGAGGTTGTCTATTGGTGTGGTAAGGCAGGGGTGGTTCATTGCCCTCGGAATTTCATCAATAATTGGAATGGCCATTACCCTTTTTCCAGATCTTTTCATATCAATTTTCACAAATGAAGCGACGCTAATTGAAGAAGGAAGGCTTCCCGTAAGAATAATCGGCTTGTTCCAAGTGGTCATGGGCACTGATTATGCGGTGACCGGTGGACTGAGAGGAATGGGTGATACAGCCTTCCCTATGAAAGCATCCCTGGTGGCGATGTGGCTTATTCGGCTCCCTTTGGGCTACGTACTCGTCAGGTATTTGGACCTAGGGCTATTTGGCGCATGGATTGGGATGATGGCCGACATGGCGTTTAGAACAACACTTAAATTCATCAGATTCTACTCAGGCAAATGGGAGAGTACTGCAGATTCGATTCAGGCAAGATCAAACTGAAGTTTATGCTCCATGCGAAGCTTGACAATCTGGGAGACTGCACTGAGAACTAACTGGCCAATATATCTATCGTTTCTCTAGTTACTGGAATTCGGCAATTGCTTTGGTCTTTTAAGGCGCTTTTGGTAAGATAGTATAATGTGTTCGGAGTTTTTTTCGCCGACCTGAATTATGCACGTCAAAGGAGGAGTCTTTTTGAGAGTGGTAGTAATTGATGAGGCCGTGTCAGCGGTAGATGATAACTCTTCTGTGATGATAGGAGGATTTTTGGGTAGTGGTTCTCCAGACAACATCATTCAAGGGATCGTCGAAAGGAAGACTCGGGGTTTGACTGTAATAGCTAACGACACTTCCTTTCCAGACAGAGGAGTAGGAAAGTTAATTGTCGGCAAGTGTGCAGCAAAAGTGATTGTTTCTCATATCGGTACAAATCCGGAGACGCAACGCCAGATGATTGAGGGAGAGCTGGATGTGGAGCTTGTTCCTCAGGGCACTCTAGCGGAGAGAATAAGGGCCGGGGGCGTTGGCCTGGGAGGAATACTGACACCAACTGGTGTTGGAACCGTGGTTCAGGAAGGTAAGAGAATTATCGCAATAGATGGAAAAGATTATCTAATGGAACTACCGCTCAGAGCTGAGTTTGCACTTGTGAAAGCGAAGAAGGCCGATTACCTTGGCAATCTGGTCTTCTCTTTGACTGCAAGGAACTTCAATCCATTAATCGTTCTTGCGTGTAACACAGTGATCGTGGAAGTGGAAGAGATTGTGCCTGTCGGCTCACTCTCTCCAGATGAGATTCATATTCCCGGTGTTCTCGTTGATTATGTTTCAGTAGGGAGTGTCGTCAGATGATGGACGCAAAAGAACTGATCGCCAGAAGAATCGCAGCTGAACTACGGGACGGAGATTTGGTAAATCTGGGAATCGGTATACCCACTCTTGTTTCCAACTATATCCCAGCAGGCGTAAGGATATTCTTTCAGTCAGAGAACGGTATTATTGGAATGGGACCAGTTCCGGAAAAAGGTATGGAGAATAGAGACCTCACCAATGCAGGTGGTCAATGTATTACAGCTCTGCCAGGTTCTGCAACCTTCGACAGCGCAATGTCTTTTTCGATTATCAGGGGCGGACATCTTGACATAACTGTCTTAGGAGGTCTACAAGTTGACGAGAGAGGGATTCTCGCTAATTGGATGGTGCCCGGCAAGATGGTGCCCGGAATGGGCGGTGCCATGGATCTGGTAACTGGAGCCAAGCGTGTGATAGTTGCAATGACCCACACATCGAAGGGAAATCCGAAAATTGTCAGGGAGTGCTCACTTCCTATCACTTCAAACAGACCAGTTGATCTAATAGTGACAGAAATAGCTGTCATTCAGCCAACTAAGGCAGGACTGCTTCTCAGAGAAAAATCTAGGGAAGTTACTGTTGAAGAAATTATGAAGCTAACAGAAGCACGATTGATAGTCAGCGATAGTCTTAAGGAGATTCTTGACTGAATAAATCATTTCTTTGGAACAGTTTAGTTTGTTCTGTCATTGATAGATACTCCTGTCAAGATCATCTTATCTCATGTATTTTTTGGATTGTTTTCTTGTTAATTAGTTGTGCCAATCTTTGAGACGAAGACATCGATTGTTTACCGATTTCCTTTTGAAATCCAAGAAAATAATTCCGCAAAGTGCTCTGAAAGGAGTTTGTTTCTCTAAGCCAGAATTGAAAAGACTTTAGAAGTTGTAAATTCTGCATGTCCAAGATTTTTGATTTGGATTACGTACTAGACTGGCAAAGAAAATCAGATTATTCGCTCAATGATTGCCTATACTTGCCTCAGATAGTTTCTCATGGTCAAAATGAAGCCTCAGAGTATTCTGAAGAATTGTGGTAATCTTTCTTCAGAAAATGCTTTTTGTAAGGGATGCATACTTGAGTGCAGGCCCAGTTATCTGTTTTTGCGATTGAAATCTATCACTTATTTTATTTTCCAGGAGGTATAACATGAAGAAGACACTGTTAGTGCTGATTGCTTTCTCGATTCTGGCAACTACATCTCTATTTGCACTTATTAGCGGCGATGCGCCTGTCAAGGGCGAACTACCTTTCCTTCTCACTAACGCCGGCCAGGGCCCCGGTGGAAAGATGGCCAGACTTTTAATATGGCAGTCCAAGGCCATAGCTGAAACAGATTTCGATTACAATGCGGAGCCGTTGAGAGACGATCCAAATGATCTGGTTGCTAGAGACTACAAGATGCTCTTTGTGATAATCGGTTCTTCTGCAAAGGGCCTGGGTGCCTCGGGGATAACAATTGAAGAAGAGATCTCGAGGCTCAACAAGATGATTGCAGAGGCAAAGAAGCTTGGTTTGTACATTGTAGCCGCACATATCGAGGGTAAAGAGAGAAGAGGAAATCCAGGAAGCGCTGACGAGCAGGCAATCGATGCTATCGCTCCCTATGCTGATTACCTCATAGTTGTGAAGAGCGGTAATCTCGATGGCAAATTCACCAGGATTGCTCAGGAAAACAATGTTCCTCTTACCCTCATTGACAACACAATTGACTTCATGGATGTCATCAAGCAAATGTTCAAGAGCGAATAGGCAGAGTGAGCGACTGTGAAAATGATTTCGCTACTTTCGGGGGGAGTCTAGATGTATCTTGAAACAACAATAGTGGCAATTGTTATGGTTGCAACCTTTGCAATAGCGAGCTGGAAGCTCAAGTCGCCTGAAATCTCGATGGTAATAACAGCCATAGTAGGTGCACTTGTAGGCGGGTTCGGTTTCCCCTCCAGACTACTTGTAGAGGGCATGTTTACTTATTTTGACGTTGGGCTCGTATTCTTGACTGCCTCGGTCTTCATTAACATCTATTCCGAGACCGGAGCCATGAACGCTCTCGTTCGCTGGATAGTGAAGAGGTTCTACGACAGAAAGTGGTTCATGCTTGTCCTTCTTGGAATTTTGTTGATTATTCCGGGTGCATTGACTGGAGCAGGAAGTGTGTCCATATTTGTTGTTGGCGGTTTGGTGGCCTCCGTAATGAACTATATGGGCTTCTCCAAGAAGAGAGTCGCAGCTTTCATTTACCTGTTTGCCATGCTTGCCGCGGTTGCTCCGCCAATCAATCTGTGGGCGATGTTGATGGCTGCTCAGGCAAATATGCCTTATGTTGGTTTCAATGTTGTTCTTTTGGTGCCAATTGTAGTGATTTCTCTTTTCACGATTCTTTATACTGGACTGAGTAAGACACCTAACAGAAAACCAAAAGAATCGATTCTGTCGGAACTTCCTGAACCTCCTGAAGGTATGAACTGGGGAAAGATCTTGCTTCCTTTCGCGGCATTGATTGTCATAATTCTTCTGATGCAGTATGCTGCGTTCCACATACCTGTTATTGGACTTCCTCTTACTTTCTTGATTTGCGCCTTTGTTTCCGTGATGATGGATCGAGACCGCTGGAAGGTTAAGAGATGGTACGGAGTTATGGTGAATACGGTAGATCAGGTATTTCCGCTTCTCGCTACCGTAATAAGTGTCGGAGTTCTTGTTAACATTATGACTGCTACGGGTGTAAAGGGTCTTCTTGCAATTACTTTCATTACACTTCCTATGGCATTCATTTATATTACTGCGCTGGTTTTCGCTCCTTTTTCGCAAGGAGCTCTAAGCTATGGAAGTGCTATTATTCTAGGCACACCGATAATATTCCTTTTCAACTCCATGGGACTTAATGTGACTGTTACCGCAGCAGCCCTCAGCTTTCTATTCCCCCTTGGTGACTGCCTGCCTCCTTCCAGAATCGTTGGAAGGCTTACTGTTGAAACGGTGGGATACGAAGGGAGCTACATGTCTTTCTTGAAGGCGATTGCAATTCCCTGGCTGTTTATGGGTGCAATTGGATTACTGATGCTAATCTTCCCGAACCAGCTAGACTTTCTTGTGGTGTATTGATGGGGGTGAGATGATGCTTGTTTTTCTAGACACTGTAATTTATTACTTATATTTCATAATGACCGGAGTATTTGCCTTTCTTCTTCTCAGAAATCTCTTCAAAAGGGAGAGAAGAAAAGGCTGGGTTTACGATATTGTTTATTCCTATGTCATAATGACCTTTATTCTCAGAATAATCGGGATCAAGTGAGAGGTGAATGATATGAAGAATTCCTTTAGACTGAAAATCCTCTTCCTTGTCCTATCAGGTATTCTGGGTGTTCTTGGCGCAATAGAGTTCTGGGAACTGAGACATTACAAAGAGACAGTTGTTGTCTCAGAGGACTTCACGGAGCGGATTTTGCTTAGTGAATACCTTCCTAGCCTTAAGGGAACTTGGGGTGATACTCCCATCTACATCTATGATTCAGGTGTTCCAGGAGGTTCAATGCTGATTTTGGGTGGAACTCACCCTTACGAACCAGTTACGACTGTCGCAGCGTATGTAGTGATGGAGAACATAAAGGTTGAAAGCGGAAAAGTCTATATTATCCCTCATGCAAATATGAGCGCGTCGACACTTGGAATGCTCGGCAACGCTTACCCTAAGTATTTCTCCGTAGAGACGCCATGGGGTGAGCAGAAGTACAGGATAGGAGATAGAGGAACAAATCCGCTCGATCAATGGCCCGATCCATTTACCTACGTTCACTATCCATCCGGTCAGAACCTCGCTTACCAGGACATCCGGAATCTGAACAGGACTTTCCCTGGCAGACCAGATGGGACGCTTACAGAAAGAATCTCGTTTGCAATAATGGAACTCATAAGAAATGAAGATATAGACATTTTCTTTGATTACCACGAAGCATCTCTTATGTATCCCGTCGTAAGTACTTACGTTGCGCACGATGATTCAATGGACATTGGAATGATGGCAGCAATGATGCTTAGCGCCACACAATTTCCCATGAAGATTGAAGCCTCACCGAAGAACCTGAGGGGCTTGACTCACAGAGAAGTTGGAGATTTCAGCGACACTCTTGCTCTGCTAATGGAGACACCTGAGCCCTTTATCGACAGAGTTGTTGGAAAGATGACAGAAGACCTTATGGTTGAAGGTATCGATGAGTTCCTTCAGACTGCCGCGGAAAAGGGTCTTCTATACTGTGACTACGACATCAAAGAAGGTTTCCAGGACGCACTTGGAAACACAATTATTGGAGCTCCTCTCGACTACAGAGTTGGAAGGCATCTATCTGGAACTCTGGAGGCCATCAACTGGCTAAATCAGTTCTTCCCGGAAAAGGCAATGAGTGTTTCATTCCCAGGGTACGCCGAAATTATGGAAAACGGTACGGGATACTACCTGCATGATCCATCAAAAGCAGATAAATCGAGAGTCTTTGAAAACTGAGGTCAGAAGGTTGATTCAAGAAAGACGGTTCCACAATTCGAAGGGGTAAGGATATGGGAATTAAGGTAAGAAGACTTTTGGCTGTGACAGTAGTAATCATGACAAGCTGGCTGGCTTAAGTTTGGAGATTATTTGGTCGGAAACTATTGTGATGACAGAATCAATTTCGGTACAGGTTTGCCTAAAGAGTGAAGAGAAGTCCTGGACTCCTTGAATAACCAGGATTGCTAAGGATCTTGTCGACTCACTTGCATTTCATCTGGGAGGTGGGATCAGAGTCATATTACTGAAGCTGTAAAGTTCTTTGAGCAACAACAAATTTATTCTAGAAGGGGTGATGTACTTTTATGAAGAAAGCATTAATAGTCCTGATTGTGGTACTTATTACTTTAGGAAGCTCCGCTGTAGCGTGTACAATCCTAGGTGTTGGTAAGGATGCAATGGTTGACGGAACTACCATAATCACACACAACGATGACTCCACAAGCGCCGATTTCCGTCTTTGGATCATTCCTGCAATGGATTGGCCGGAAGGCTCCATGAGAGATATCGTTCTTGACTCTCACAACTATATCGATTACGGTAACTATCCTGATGTGAACATTGGGACAAAGGGAACTCTAATTGGCCAGATACCTCAGGTTCCTCATACGTACCAGTACTTCCACTCAAGATACTCCTTCATGAATGAAAAGGGAGTTGCAGTTAGTGAGTCGACATTTAGCATCGACACTAGCACAGATTATGGCAAGGAAGTGAGAAAGGTTCTCTGGACAGACAGCATGGGAATCATCGACTGTTGGACTGCCCAGGACATTGCTCTTGAGAGAGCGGCAACCGCAAGAGAGGCCGTAAGAATCATGGGGGACCTTGTTGAACAGTATGGATGGAGCACGGTTGGCGGCGGCGGAGAAACAATGACTGTTGCCGATGGTGAAGAGTGCTGGATTGTTGAGTTCTACGGAAGAGATATCTGGGTTGGTGTAAGAATTCCTAGCGATCACTTCACGGTTGCTGCGAACAGAGCAAGGATCATGGAAGTCGATTTCGAAGACACTGACAACGTAATGGCTTCTCCAAACATCGTGTCCTTTGCGGTTGAGCAGGGCTGGTATGATCCCAATTCAGGCAAACCCTTCAATGTCGCCGAAATCTATGCTCCAAATGACAGTCTTTACGCTACAAGAAGAGAGTGGAGAGCATTTGATCTAGTGGCCCCATCACTGGGTCTGAGCCCACACGATGTAAGATTCCCTCTTTCTGTCAAGCCTGACAGACTGCTTACGGTTCACGACATATTTGTGATAAAGGGCGATTACTATCAGGGAACGGATTACGATCTTACTGTAGGACTTGCCGCCGGACCCTGGGGCGATCCTCTCAGATATGCAAATACAGGCAGGACTGGCTCTTGGGAGAGAAGCATAAACATGCACAGAACTTGCTACGTCCACATCGGCCAGACAAACTCTGCCTATGCAGAACCATTCAAGGGAATCAGCTGGTTCGGTTACGGCGCACCCGATACAACTTACATAGTCCCATTGTGGCCGATAATGAGAGAGCTTCCCAAGTTCTACGAGACCGGTAGCAGATACGAAGAGTTCAGAAGAGACTCCGGTTGGTGGGTAAATTCTTACGTCCAGCAGATGGCAGAGCTTCACTACAACCTTGCAATCCAGGATATCAGAAATTACAGGGATCCCAAACTGGAAGTTCTCTACAAGCTTACACCGGAAGTTCAGAAGATCGCTACTGATATGTATGAGACAGATCCGGAAGCTGCCATTGATTTCGTCTCCAACTACGCCTTTATGAACGCGGTTGCATGGCACGAAGAATGGAAGCTTCTTGGTGACAGGCTTCTTGGAAACTATGCTCTCGGATATGTAAATTTCAGGTCCTCACCATATCCCGATTGGTGGAACGAGGCAATCGGTTACGGTTTCCCTGAAAGATAATTAATTTTCGACTCAGAAGCGGCCAATGCGGCCGCTTCTTCTTTTGCCCCCGTTTCCCAGAGACCCTACTACTCGAAGTCTCTCTGAACAACAAGATTGTTCAGGCTGCTTTTCGGGATTCAATATACTTTGCTGCAGCTGCAATTAAGATGATAGTCGTTATCGAAAAAGGACTCTCTTCCTGTACAAAACTGCCTGAACTTGTGATAACATCTCTCAGTATGGAAGTCAAACTGGAAAGGAGTGGCAAAGGTGCAGAACATAGACAAGATCATGGATCTCGTGGAAGAGCTTTTCGACGAACTCGAAATTGTAGATGTTCAGGAGCTTACCGAGGCGTTGCCAGATATGGAGCAGGATGAAGTGACTGAGTTGAGATCGAGTATTGAGGAGTGGATTGACGGCCTTGACGAGATCGTTGCTCGCTTGCCAGAGTTACAGGCGTCGATTCTCGAGCTAAAGGGTGATCTTGAAAGATTAAACGATTCCGTTGTTGAGATCGAAGAGAATTTTGAAGAAGACTGATACAGCGTCATTGAAGGGGCCGAATGGTCCCTTTTTTGGATTTGAGATCGGGCCGAAGTCGGAAGGATCGACCTTGAAGTCCTCGTTCAAGCATCAGAAGGATAGACTATAACAGCCTCCGATAGCTCTTCAAGTAACGAGGAGTCGTATAGCCTGTGAATCACGTACTTCACCAGCAGCTCTTCCGGAACGAATTTGTCTAGTTTCTCGCCAAAGAGATCATACTGCTTTCTCAACTCAGTCGGTGTTTCTAAGAGAAAGGTTGATAAGAGCCCTGACATTTCACGACTTTCCATATTCGAGATTAAACGCAGCATCTCATGAACCTCGTCAATGTCTGCTCCACTCCTCACTACTACACTGTGCCAGTTAGCACTCACTGCTTTTAGACCGGAAACAGCCTTTATGCACAGAGAAAGTAAGATGTTGGACATATCGCCTGCAAAGGTTTCTATCACTATGCTCTTTTTGAATTTTGAAAGTGAAATCAAAGCAGAAGAAGCTTGGTGATTGTCGAAAAAGTCAAGCAGCATCTGTGAAGCGTCCGATGATAGAAAGACTCCATCGGGTATCTTCAGCTCATTCAACGAGGACCTGATAGATCGCGCAAATTCTTTTGTCATCAACGAGCTGCCTCCAAACCATGAAGGAGTTTTTCCGCTGCTTCCGGGAATCACGGTTACGGTTTTCCTACCGGCATTGACTTCCTTGACCAAATAAGATCGTCCACCTAGAAGGAAGCTGACTTCATCGTCTGAAGAGCTACTTAGCACGGCAGGATGGATCTTTCCTATCTCATGTCCACTGAGCTGAACCGAATATTCAAATCCGCCGGGAAACAGGACAACGAAATCCATCTTTTCCTTTCCGCTTCCAAGAATTTCGGCCGTGGCGGCTCCTGAGATTAATGAAAGGCCTCTCCTGGCAAGAAAGGCCTCTTTCACAAGGTGATTCACCAGAATCCCGAATTCCTCGGTCTCGACCTTTCTGAAAGGAAAGGCTTTTTTAAGAAGTGCCAGGTCCTCCGTAGAGAGAAAGCCCCTGGTTCTGGCAAGCCCAATCAACTGGTGACCCAACAATGGAAGATGATATTCGCTGGGTAGAAGGGGTTCGACAGATCCCTCACTCAACATTCGCAAAATTCCCAGAAGGTTGTACAGACTTTGTGGATCCTCTACGAAGACCGAAATTGAAGACTTGTTTCCCTTTCGCCCCGCTCTGCCGGCCCTTTGAAGAAAAGAAGCCGTCGACGGCGGAATCTCAAGGAAAATCACTCGGTCAATGTCTCCGATATCTATGCCCATTTCCAGAGTTGACGTAGCAACTATTGCTCTTAGTTTATTATCTTGCTTGAATTCCTCTTCGATCTCCACTCTGAGCGTTTTCGATACTGAACTGTGGTGAACGGGAACTTCTATTCCGAGAGCTTTGGCTCTGGCAGCGAATTCCTCAGCGCGCGCTCTTGAGTATGAAAAGACAAGAATCTTATCTTCAGTCTCTTCAAGAAGCTTTGAAAGATATTCGGCAGGAACTACTTCTCCTTCAGTAAGAACTTCAATCGTTCTCTTGCTTCTGTTTTTATCGGTCACGATCACTGAATCTCTCTCTGAACTACCTTTGAGCCATTCCAAAAGCAGTTCAGGATTTCCTACCGTGGCGGACATTGCGATTCTCTGTTGATCTACACCGGAAAGAATCTTGATCCTCTCCATGAGTGAAGCGAGTTGAGCACCTCTCGGAGAGTCAATAAAGGCGTGAATCTCATCTACAATTATGAATTCAAGACTGGAAAGCAAATCACTGTTCTCACTCAGAAAGATCCCTTCAACTGATTCCGGTGTCGTGACAAGTACCGAGGCTTCTCTTGCAATAGGCAACTTCTCTGATTTCGTCAGATCTCCGTGCCACTTTGCCGCTACTAGTCCAAACGGTCTTAGCATGAGCTCAAGGCGAGATGTCACATCGTTGATTAACGATTTGAGTGGTGCAAAGTAGATGCATTTCAATCCGGCGGGAAGCTCTAGCAGTCTGTTGATGACGGGAATCATCACTGCTTCTGTCTTGCCAGAAGCAGTACCCGCTATCAACAGCAGATTCTTTCCATCAAGAACTGATGGAATAGTCCTATTCTGAATCTCTCTAAAGCTCTGCCAGCGATATCTGTATGAGAACAGATCTATCAATCTCTGATTAAGTCTTGGATCTATTACCATAGACGATCAGCAGCTTTCACCGAATTCGAGTCTCCAATTTCATCGGACTTCTTACCAAGTCTCAGAGAGTCGAGTAGTTCAACCGTAAGCTTTGCGACTTCTCTGATGGAAGGTCTTAATTTTCCATCGATTCCTGTGTATTGCTTCATGAGGGTATCGATAGTCTTTTCTTCAAAAGCCGCGTCTGCTGCGAATGAATAGCAACTGGAGTAAAGCGTCTTAATTTGCTTGATTAGCTTTTTTAGATCATCTCTTCCCAGTGGTTCCAGATTGAGAATCATGGTTTTTCCACTGCTATCACCCGATATGTTTTTCATTCTGTCGTACAAAGCGTGGTAGGATGCTATCCCCCTGTGTTTATTCTCGAACCACATGTCCGTCCCAAGCCACAAAAAGTAAGTACTCTGCAGAAATCCTGAAGACATCTTGTCAATTATTTCCCGGAGCTGATTGAAAGTCCTATCTCTAACATCTCTCCTTCTATTCATAGTTGATTCGAGTTCATCCATGATTATTATGAGACCGGGTACCTGCAAAGTATCCATCAAAGAAGTGAAAGACTTTAAAAAGTTCCAGCCGTCATCCTGCAGGAAGTGGTATATCCCGTGTTTCTTCATAGTTCTTCTGTCCACGCTGTCTCCAACAAGATATGCATAGAATTCCTCGCCAGGAGCCCCCTTACCTGCGCTGGCAACATAGGCTGCGCAAAAGTGAGAAAACATTCCGTTAGGATCATAATTGTCTCTTGTTGATAGATATTCTCTTACTGAATGCACATCATCAGCGGGGATCTTCAGTTCCTCCATTTCAGTAAGAGTCTTTTCTGCCCATGCTCTGAGAAACATTTTCAAAGGATTGCCGTTAATACCCACCATTGTCATGTTCTTCATTATCGACCGGAAAAATTCATCCTGCTTATGAAGAGTGTCGTAGTCCTTTTCTGAAAGGCAGGAAATCATCAATCCCTTTTCCCTGGAGATATATTCGGCGTACCGTGCGAGAGTTGTTTTGCCCAGACCGTATTCGCCGAGAAAGACCCTAACTTTGCTCTTTCCTGAGAGAACATAGTCAATGTCATTTTCGATTTCCTTTGTATATTTTTCTCGGCCAGTCAAGATCTCCTTTACATAATCAACCGGAACCGCGGTTCCGGCCCTTATTGCCTCAAACATGGGGTGGTAATCCACAGAAATCTCCTTTCACTTTGCATTATTCATCTGAAGCAAATCTCGCCCTAAGCAGGTCCCTTGTTTCTTCATCAAAATTACATCCCCAGACCAGCTTCGGGACGTCACCGCTAATCACTTCAATAAGCGCCTTTCCACCGCTGGTAACTTTTGGCGCAACAACGAAGACACTCCAAAAAGTCAGTCCGAGTTCCTGAAGGGTGTACTCCTTTTCCGGCTCACAAGAGAGAATTTTGCTGACAGTCTTCCGGGTTTTTCCCGAGAGCGCTTCGATTTTCTCTTCAAGCTCTCTGAAGCCGTCTCTTTCCTCATGAACTGGCTCCGAAGAAACGAGGCTAGGCTCGGCCGTTTCCAATTCAGGAAAGAGATATGCCCACTCTAGCTCATTCATTCTCTTGGCAGACCATTCGAGTTCATAATGAAGAGAGTTTATCTTCTCCAGCAAATCTGCTGATATGAGGTTTTTTTCCTCGATTTCGGGTGTTTCGAGAATTTCAGTTCCATCATCCTCCTCTATGAGCCTTTGAACTATCAGGTCTTCAACTGTTTTCTTGTCATCATGGTATTCTGAAGCTTCCTCATGAAATTCCGTCTTATTTCTGGTTTTCGCTTTCAAAGGCGCGGGAAGGCCATTTTGTGGATACTCTTTCCAAGAAGACATAATTCGAGCTTCCTTCAAGAACTCGATAAAAGTCCTCGCACTCTCTTCTTTTGCAAAGAAAAGCTTCATTAAAGGAACCCCGTAACCCGTTGCAGAGACGGTCACTACATAGTAATTGAAACACTCTATCCTTTCGTTGTTCTTAGCTTCTTTGTCAGGACCACCCCCGGGAAGGAGATACTTCCAGGTGTACCCAACGAAAAGTGCATCTTTACTATCTAGAAAGGCTTCTCTTGAAAGTTTCAGCTCTTCCAACTTTGTCCTAATCGAGTTGAAAGGGAAGTTTCTCCCTGCTTTCTTGAGGCCCGACGATGTTATTGTAAGGTCATCAACCGTACAAAGTACAAAGACTCCGTTGCTCTCTTCTCCCTTTATTATGCGAAACTCACTTCTTCTTGCCGAATACTTCACTGCCTCGCCTGCGTGAGCCAAAGGGTCTTTGATCTGTCGCTCTTCAACAATTGTCCAGCAAGCCCAACCGGCAATAGCTTTCTGAAAAGATGGGAGAATCTTGCCGCTTATCTTTTCGAAATACCACTTTCGGGCCTCTTCCCAATGGCTTTGACAAAGCCCGTACTCCGTTCTCGCCTCTTTTATTCCTTCTAGCCATGAAGCGAGAGTCCCATGCCTTCTCAACCCCTTTTCAAGGAAAGATACAAAGAGATTGTCAGGGACTTTAAGCCAGTTCATGAAAGTTGAAGAGTATTTCTTTATCTCTCTGATTATTGTTTCAAGCCGAGATAACTGAACCTCTATGCTGCTTTCGTCATATTCACCTACTGCCAGCTTAATCTGATTCTCCAGAAATCTGCAAACTCCTTCTTCCTCAGGCGGAAACTGTGAGAGAAAATCTACCAGATCAGACTCAATCATTGGAAGCAATGAGCAGTCGAGGCAGAAAAGTCTTGATACGATTTCATTCAGGGGAAGGCTGACTCCTAAGTGATCAACGGTTCTCCGCACTCTTTCGTAGAGAATCTTGAGCTCCCTCAAACCTGTTACTAGAGATTCAGATTCATCGGCTATTTGATTAGCGTAATGAATTACTATTCTCTCAAGAATCTGAGGTGCCTCTTTGAAATAATCCAGAAAAGCCAGAAAGCTCTCTTCGAAGCGTGGTTTTTCCGTGGCTGCTTTCAAGAATACTTCAAGTAGGTCTGAGGTTTTGTCCGATGTTTCGGAAAGCAGTTCACCCTCAGCATTCCTGAATATGAAGGCATATCTAGTATCGAATAGTTTTTTGAAAAGATTCGCCACCAGTGGAGCTTTGAGAGATACTAGAGCAGCATTTGAATTCTCGATAAGCGGCTTCCAGTTTTTACCCTCAAGACTCTCATTGGCTTTCTCAATAACGTCTTCTTCAGACAAAAATGTAAAGAATTCCCGATAACGAGAATTAGACAAAGCAAATCCCTCACTTAAGGTGACTTCCAAGTTGATTATACTACACTTGAGAAGGCCGGTTAGCAGCCGCAGAATCGATCTTCTAGCGTTCGATTTCCCGGTCGATCAGCTCCGCAAGATCCATCAATCTCTCTGCAATGAGAGTTTTGTTCTGACAGGCTCGTAAGAATCTTTGATCTGATACAAGAGATGGAAGACTCTCCCCAATCTTCTCCAGTCTGGAAATTGCCAACAGAAGGTACGCGCCGTCAATTAGCTTTCTCACGATGCTAGGCAGTTTTTCTGGCTTATCGTATACTGTTCTTTCAATGTCTGAAAAGAGAAAGTTAATCGACTCAAGTATCACTTTGAACGAGAAAAGTAGAATGTCTTCTTTTGTTTCTAAAGGCAAGCTTTCAAGCCTTCTGAGCTCCGTCTTTATCTCTGCCACTGCCAATCTAGATTGTGAAGGGTCTTCAAGATACTTCTCCATTCTCTCCACCGTTATTCCAAATAGATCGGCAATATCATCGGCGCTGCGACCTTCGGAGAGAAGCTTTCTCAAGAAGTCTTTCTTGCTCATAAAATCACCCCAATTCAATTATATATCCTCTTTCCCAGCATTTTAAGAGCACTGGCAGTAGAACAGAAACCTTCTCAATCGATTTTGTGTTATCGTGATGGGTAGATTATTGATGTATTTGTATTAGAATTTGTTTGGAGGTGGTACAATGAGAAAAACAATTCCGTTGATTATCGTTCTCTTTGCCGCCGTTATCCTATGTGCTAATGCTTTCCACTTTGGGTTTGGGTTTAATGGGTTGTTGGAAATTTCCGTCGAAGATCAGGAGTGGGGAGTCAGAATCATTCCCGTTGCTTCACTGTCAAGTGGAGGAGTCGTCGCCGGGGGCCTTGTCTTCAATGTACTCAGGGATAGGGGGTTCGCGATTCTCTCCGCTCTTCAACCCGAGAATCACCGCATTGTGGACACTTTTCATTGTGAAGCGATCGATGTCAATATCGAAAGACTGGAAGTCTTCGTTGCAGATGGAACTCACGGGGTAGAGATTTTCAAGTTCTTCGGGCCGAACTTCTACAAACACATCCAAACAATACCTATGAAAGGATGGATTAACTCTGTTTCGTACATTGACGATTATGTATTTGCTGGCAGCGAGCTTGATGGGCTGTTTGTAGTGAGGAGAGGAGAAAAGGGATTCGAATTGGTCGACCATATTCTGCCGCGGTATATAAATGATATTGAAAGAGGAATAACGGTAAACGCTATTGCAGGCTCGAAATACTCTTTCTATGTTGCCGCAGGAGATAGGGGAGTTCTGGTGTTCGAGAAAGACGGAATGACCCTTAGACAGAAATCCGAAATTCCTGTCAGCTACGCTATGGATGTAGCAGTTCTTGACGGGGAAATTTTCGTGGCTGATTCTAGGGAGAGCAAGATAAAAGTATTCAGTGAGGCAGATAATGTTCTCAAGGAAAGCTTCAGCACAGACAGGACTCTTAGAGAGGTTGTGCCCGTCGACGACTGGCAGCATAACAGGAAGCTTCTTCTGTGCCGCTTTGATGATTCAATTTCCATTTTTAGTAGAGATAATTTTCAGGAACTATTTTCCATGAAAGGTGCGTTCTTTGGGATAATCGAACCAAGATACCTCTTTGGTTATCCCTTTCGCGAAGAGTGAAGCGATGCACCGCTGACGAAGTATTTCGACAGCGCCAGGAAAAGAACAAGGATTGGAATGCTTGCTATGGCTGCAGCGGCCATCATTGCACCTTCATTAGTATGCTTCTCCGTCGCGAATTTCACGATGTAAAGCGGAATAGTTTTCATCTCTTCGCTTTGCGAAATGAGCAGTGGCCATAGAAGATTATCCCACTGGGTTCTAAATGTTAAAATTGCCAGAGTTGCGACAGCCGGTGTGCTGTTAGGAAGTATTATTCTCCAGAAGATGCTGAACTCTCCTGAACCATCGATCCTTGCGGCATCGATTATCTCATCTGGAAAGGTTATCAGATATTGCCTCATCAAGAAGATTCCGAAAGCGTTAATCAGAAATGGTAGGATCAGTCCTATATAAGAGTCCTGGATTTTGAGTGAGGTCGCAACAAGATAAAGGGGAATCATTATTGCCTCAAAGGGAATCATCATTGTAGCCATGATAAGCAGGAAGACAAGGTTGCGTCCTCTAAATGGGAACTTTGCTAATCCGTATCCTGTGAGAGCAGAAAGAAAAACAGTAGAAATCGATACTGCTCCGGCCACAATAAATGAATTTAGGATGTTTCGCGGAAAAATGAAACTCCCATCGTTTCCTCTCAAAGCATGCCAGTAATTCTGCCAGTAAAGGTCTTTGGGTATCCACGGATACGGCATCTTCAGTATATCTCTGGAGGGCATTAAAGATGCGGTGAACATGAACACAATAGGAGCAAGGATAACAATGGCAGTTAGAATTAGGAAGGCCCAAATCAAGACATCGACTACGACTGATTGTTTCTTAATCGTCTTCATGATAACCTCCCTAATAGTCGACTTCTCCACCTGATCTGCTCAATCTAAACTGAAGCCAGGTGAAGAATAGCATCATAGCGAACAGCAAAATGCTCATTGCGCTCGCCCTTCCTATGTTGTGATCTCTAATTGCCGTGTTGTATATATTCAACGTAATGACATTAATTGGCTCAGTAGGAGCCCCTGATTGTGTGAAAAGATACTGAGTACTGAATGTCTTGAGACACTGTAGCATGGACATTATTGATACCAAAACAGTCGTGGGTTTCAGCAAGGGGAGGGTTATGTGCCAAAAGTCTTTCCAGCCATTGGCACCGTCTATTCGAGCCGCTTCGTGAAGGCTCTGAGGAATGCTGGCCAGTCCGGTAATAAATATGATTGTGAAGTAGCCGATATACTTCCAGAAATAAACAATTATTGTTGACAGCCTAGCCATTCCTGCTGTGGCGAGCCATTTGTAGTCTTTACCTACAGTTCCAAGCAATGTGTTCATAGTGGTGTTGGCCAGACCCCTTGGATCGAAAATCAGCAACCAGATCGCTGCGGCAACCACCGATGAAAGAACGGCCGGAGAGTAGAATGCCATTTGGAAGAATTTCTGAAATCTTCGTCTTGACATTATGCAAACTGCAAGAAGAAGACTGAATATGAGAATGGGAATGAAGGTACCCAAAGTGAAAATGAATGTTGCTTTCACTGAGTTCCAGAAGTCTGGCGACTTAAGCAGGTACTCGTAATTAGCAAAACCTATGAATGTTGGTGGACGAAGATCAAGAAGTCTCTTTCTGAAAAGGCTAGTATAAAAAGCGTTTATGATTGGGTAGAACGAAAAAACAGCAAAGAAAGCTAGCGACGGTAGAACAAAGAACCAGCCCCACCTTGCTTTTTTGTGCTCTATACCCCGATTTAAGATGTGTCTCAAAGGTAAGGCTCACCCCTTTCGATATTAATATGCCCGCCTTTCGGCGGGCGAATTCTCTAGTACTGATCGTCCAAGACTTCTTGAACCTTTCTGCGAAGAGTGTTGAGTGCGTCCTGGGAACTCCTCCCACTTAACATAACTGATTCGACGGCCTCCTTTATGAGCGACTGAATCTTTGCAGAGCTCTCAGAGAAATAAACGACTGTTGACTTTTCGAGATCAGAGATGAAGACATCGGAGTAAGGGTAGTTCTTGAATGTCTCTGATTCGAGAAGATCGTTTGTTGGAATTATGATTGCAACCTCTTCAAGATATTCCTCCGCATGACTCAGCATATAAGAAATGAATTTCCAGGCCATTTCCTGATTTTCCTTCGGCTTCTGTGAATTGACCATGTAGTAGTGACCGTAAAAGTGGGCCGGGACATAATTCACAGCATTTTCGAACTGTGGGAAAGGAACGACCATAAACTCGCCGCTATCATAGAATTCCGGATTGTCGCGCTTTATTCTTGCTATTTGATACAGCCCGCTTGTGCACATGCCTATGTCGTTGTTGTCCATATTGAAGAGGCTTCTGGCGTTCTTGTACGTGGGTGACCCGAGATTTCGCCCATTTGGCCCCCAGGCGGCCATGTAATCAAGGAAATTGAGCCAAGCTTCATCGTTGATTATTGCAGTCTTGCCATCGTCGCTGACTAGCTTTCCTCCCATCTGTTCAACTAGAGGCATGAAAGCAACGAGATAGTACGGATACCTGAAGTCGAAGCCCCTTCGAGTAATGATCTCTCCCTCTCTTATGGTAAGTTTCTCCGACACTTCCATCATTTCTTCCCACGTCTTAGGATAGTCGACTTCCGGGTCGAGACCGGCATCTCTGAAAACCTTTTTGTTTAAGAAGATGCACCAGTTCGTAATCTCAAGAGGCAGCCCATAAACCTCACCTTCATATGTCACTGGATCCAGTGTCCCAGGCAAATAGGACGCGAGTAGATCTTCCTTGTTGGCGAATCCTGCTGCTTCGTAACTTACAGGGGCGACTCTGCCATTTACGATGTAAGCAAATTCATCTTCAATTGACATATTGAAGATATCCGGCCCTTGATTAGCAGCAAAAGCCGTAAGTATAAGCTCTTGAATCTTCGTTGAAGACTGGGTTACCCTCTTTATGACTACATTGGGATACATTTCCTGGAATTCCTCAATGAAACGTTCCTCAAGTGGCGTTCTGTTAGGATCTTCATGTGTCCAAAACTCCAGTTCGATGGTGTTTGCAATTAGCATTGTAAAGCTCACAAGAAAAGCCATGAGTAGAACAAAAAGAAAACGCCTATTCATTAAAAACACCTCCCCGTGGAATTGGAGCAACTGCTCCTAATGATATGATACAACCTTTATCTCGAAATCAGAAGATTCTTTTGGGTCAATCAAGGCCATTGAAGGCCTTTCTTACAGAGATAATGATGTAGCATTAACCCATGCAAACAAATCGGAGCAATTGCAAGTCATATTCCAGGGAGGTGGACTAATGAAAAAGAAAGTGATTGTTGTTATAGTAATTGTTATTTCTTCTTTTCTCTCGGCATTTCACGTAAACTACACGGAGCTTGCGGTGCCGGAGTCTTTCGCCCTTGAGCAAAGCATCGGTAGCAAGACAAAGAATGTCAGCTTCTCTGTTCTTTCGAGAAGCGATTCCGATATAGTTAATGTAATCATTTCCGGTTGGCTCTTTGATCCCGGAAACGATGAACAAGAGCTAGAGGTCTCGATCCAGTTGACTGGTAACGGAGAGTATTATGAGAGAAGAATCGCAATGATTAGAGAAGGTATGTATTACGTGATAGACCCCTTCCTCCTTTCATTTGAAAGTGGGTATTCATTGGCGGTTATGGAGCTTAGAATAGACTATCGCAGTCAATTGGAGGTTAAAGTGAAAGATCTGAAGTATGAGAGCGTTTCTTTGCAGACAGATAGAAGGAGCGATCCGGGGCTTCTGCTGGGAGAGATTCGTGAACAGGGGTTCGTCGAGACCAGAACTATAAGTGGAGAAGCAATTCTGATAATCGAGGCTGGAGAAAAGCCCACAGGAGGATACGATATTGGAATTAGAAGCGTCAGCCTTCTTGAAGACAACACTATCGAAGTCGCTGCCGAACTGCAGTTGCCTGGAAGTGGTGACTTTGTTACTCAGGCCTTCACATATCCAAATAAGGCGATCAAGATAATGGATCTCCAAGCAGGAGCTTACAGGCTTTCAGTTAGACTGGAGTCGCTAAAGGATGGGGAATTGGTCGAGACCGCACTGTTCAACACAAGTTTCTCCGTCGAGTGATCGGGCCTTCAATTTTTCTTACATAAGCGTCGGCGTCGAATTTCCTTTTCAGACCATTTGAGTTCATATACCTAACTTTCCCAAATATCTGGCGTTCGGGCTATGCTCTACCGTGTTTTCAGAAGCACCGGAGAATTCCTGCATAACCATTGGGTCCCTGCCGTCGATTTCGTATTTGTCGTTTAGGTGAATTGCCAAGCGTATTGCAGTCTCTGGATCAGAGTTCCATTCAAGCAGTTTCTTTCCCCAGTACATTCTCATGTAGCCAAGCATCTTTCCATTTAGAACCATTTCACTTTGAGCTGCGTTCCAGTAGGAATCATTTGTCTCGCTTCTTTCGAGTTGCGACGAGGAGTAAACGGGATCTCTCCCTCTGTCATTTCTATGATCATTCGGGGTCTTCTTAGCCCAAGAAGGAAGTGACCAAAAGGAGTCATAGTAAGGATTGCAGAAAACTAAATTCATGCTGAGTTCTCTCGTGACAATCAGCTCTTCAGCATGGGCATCCGTTCCAGGTGAGTGAGACTCGAAGACTTTTCTGTTGATCCAGGATGGAGGAATTTGCCGAAGTGGAGAAAAGGACTCATCTGCGAGAGGCAATCACAGTTGGGATCATTTCTATCTTCCTCAAATCTATCTATTTTAGTGCAATGAATCTCTGAAGCATGGTCTTCGCTGCTTCTTGGCCTCCATGAAAATCGATTACATCGGGTACACTTTGATCCAGATCAGAAGAGAGAGTACGTCTAGACCGAGTGAATCTTCGAATTCATTTCTTGGTCTGCTCGATCTGAATTCCACGGGGGAAAAATCATTTACGAATTCCGGTACCAGTTCCATTACCTTGCGTCTGAACGTGGCGGCGTTGTATTCTTCTTTTATACTAGCTGTCTTTACAGGGACAACAACATTGGTTTCAACTGCGAACACAGAGCACTTCGCAACACTTGCGAGTTCTCTTCTCCAGGCAATCTGGTGTTTGAGATACCCGACGTCCGTGACGATCTCGCACAGTGTTTCGACACAGATGGCAATATATCTGTGGGATTGCCTTTAAGAGCGACGAATCTTATTCCGGAATCCTCCAGACGATTCTTTGCATCTCTCAGCCCATCCAGCATGAAGCTGAAGCTTCTTAGGTTAGCCGATGGGTTATCGACAACTATTATGAAAACCACAACGAGCGGGAACCCAAGAGTCTTTGCTTCCTGCTTCGCAAACTCAAGTGCTTGGTTCTCATCGGTCCTTTGAAAGGCCTGTATCCAGTACAAAACGAACTCTCCTCGTCCATTCGTTTCTTCGTTGAGCTGTGGACTCTCTCGGCCTTCATTTCCCCGATCTTCCTTTGCCCGAATCCGTTATCTCAACAAGCTCTGATGGATTCGGTTCTAAGAATGTTTGACGGAATAGATACTCGCTTTCAAAGACTACAACGCATGAACGAAGAATATGAAGAGGAACGCTAAGCGGTACCATCCCTTCTGAGTATCTTTCGAGCTTATCTTGAAAGAACTTCTTTCAGAAGAGGAAATGTAGTCTGAAAAGTAACCAAGTCCATGCATCAATACATTTATATGCAAAGTGTGTTTCGGTGGGGTGGATATCATTTTGTAGAAGTGATAGGCATAGTCATCATAAACGTCTCTAAGTTCTCTTGAGTCCATGTTTCCATAAATCCTTCCCATAATTCTCATTTCATTCTGATTGTAGGACATGAACAGCAGCTTGTTTTCTGATTGAAATTCAACAAGACCCTTTCTAGTAAGCATGTTCGAAAGATTCCTGAAACACGTGACGGTTAAAAGACTTGTCAAGAAATGTTCTCTTATGATGTAACTGGACAAACTGCCTTCGTCTTCAATCGGAAGACAGCTCTATTTTGCAAGAGCAGCTACTCCAAAGAATCCGGCGTCTCTATCTGAGGATATCACTTTACCCTCTCCTGGACAGAGCTTCACTTCCTTCACTCCACTTGTAGGTGAAGCCACTTTGAGAACAAAGCCGTTCACTCTTTCCAGGCTGTCGAGAAACTTACTTGTTAAGACCGAAAGCCTTTCAGTAACGTCGATCCCTGTTAGGAATTGAACAAGCCTCATTCCATTAGTTTTAGAAACAGTTCTTATGGGCACCCGGGGAACACCAAGCCCAATATCAAACTCGGGATAACGGTTGAGTAATTTACATATCTCCCCAACCTACTTACGAATTTGCTGGGAATCATCTGCCAGTTGTAGTTGCAGCTCTTGAATCCTAGGCATCTATCTACTTTCTACAACTTTCGGTCCGATTTGTGGCAACTGTTTATTCTCCCTTTTCACTCCAGAAAGGCAGTTATCTCTTCGGCTACTCTTTTGGGATACTCGACAAAGGGAGCGTGCCCTGCACCCTCGATTACTGTTAGAATGCTGTCAGAAAGCTCTTTAGATAGCTTCTCTCCATAACTCAGGGGAGAAGTCTTGTCTTGCTCCCCCCAAAGAATCAGTGTGCTGCAATCGATCTCACCAAGTGATTGTGAAAAGGGACCTCCGTCATTTCCCCTCATGAACTCATATAAGAAGGAGACGGGCATATGATCTACCAGCGCAAAGTACTTCCCAAACTCCTCAGACTTGAAGTTGCTCCGATCACCAAATCTTTTAAGATAGATGTGTCTTTGAATCGGATATGTCTGATAAAAAAACCTCATTGCGATCCAAGTGAGAATTTTGCTGTTTGATACAAAGTCGGGCAAGAAATCTCTCTCTCCATATGGAGAGGCATCTATTAAGACAAGGCTTTCCACTCTTTCCGGATAATAATATGCTAGATTCAGACCCACTTCTCCCCCCAATGAGTGGCCAATGACATCAGTCTTTTCAATATTCAGAAGGTCCATCAAATCAACGGCAAGGTCGGCATACCCTTTCTCTGAATAATCCCCCTTGTTAGAAGCGGTAGATAAACCAAACCCAGGTAGATCTATCATGTAGATTCTTCTATTTGATGAAAGCAGCTCTGCAAGTTCTTGAAAGTCAACGTGAGATCCTGGGAATCCATGAATCATTAAAATTGGCTTCCCTTCTCCAAGGATCTTCAAGAAAAGCTCCTCTTTATCCACTTTTAGATACCTTCCGTCTCTTTCTATCCGGTTAAAGTAGATTCTTGCCATCGTCACGCTAAAAATGCTGTTCACCACTACCAGAGCTATGACGATGAGCAGAATCAAAAAGAGAGCCTTAACTACTCTCATCCGGGACACCCCATTTCGGGAAGTTCTGAAGTAACAATAATATACCATTTTTCGTTGTGAAAGTCGTTTCGAAGTTGGTGATGCAGCTATCTTTAATCTATTGAAGATGCAATCATCAGTTCTGTATGAAATAGCTCAACACAAAGAAACGGTGAGCAAATCTCTATTTTCTCTTTTTTGTTTCACGAAGAAGTTCAGCTGCTTGCTCCGGTTTTAGATCGCCCTCTTCGAGTTTTCTGATGATCTTTGAAGCCTCCTGAATCTGGAGATTTGCAGGCTCGAACCCCAGACTCGGCACCAGCTCTTCCAACTTGCTCCTGGCAGTTGGATAAGAGATATTCAATTCTTTCTGAAGTTCTGAGAGATTACCTCCGTTCTTTTTAAAGACCTTGAGAAAGTCTAATGGCTCGTAAGGAAGGGAGAGCAGCTCGTCTTGTGAAAACGTTCCGGTTATTTTAGTTCTGCAATTCTGACAGGTATACTCAGTGATTGCCAAAACTCCGCCGCGGCTAGGACACTTGTCAAGTCGTTTCATCGTTGAGATCCCTCTATCCAGTAAGCAAAAAGACCACAACCCCAATTAGAAAAATAATATCAGCTTGACTAGCTAAGAGTCAATGGAAAAGGAATCAGTTTACTGAAGAATTTCAAATGTTAATAATGCTATTAATAAAAGTGGAGGTGTAAATTACAATGTTCAATTTCTAGATTGTAAAATAGACATTGTGTGCCAAAACATGTCGAAATTTTCTTCTTGTCTAATGTTGATCAGTGAGACCCTGCAAAGTAAAGCCAGCAATCCTCCGCATTTGAGATACAGAGCGTGCCTTCAATAATGTATTTTCTGAAGCCAATGCAATGAGATTTTTCCGAGAAGTGACAGTCGATTCTCTATTCTATGATCGTCTGTTTCGTCTCTATACCCAGCTTTGATACAATTATCGCCGCAAAGATGCTAAGAGAAGACATGAATACCATTACGAGAAGAACGCTTCCGGTGATTCCCATGATCAAGCTTGTGAAATATGGTGCGATTATCCCCGCTGCTCGTGCCATGACTCCTGATGTTCCATTTCCGAGCGCGCGCATCTCTGTGGGGTATAATTCGGGCGTATAGGCGTAGACCATTCCCCATGCGCCAAGAACAAAAAGAGAAATCAAGACGCTTGCGAACAAGAGAAGTCCGGAGCTGCTTACAAAGGCCATTATAATTGAAGAAACTGCCATCCCGCCGAAAAAGAATGTGAGGGAGGGTTTTCTTCCGATCTTTTCAATAAGCAGTGCTGCGGTCAAATAACCGGGAAGCTGCATAATCAACATGAAGAAAGTGTACCAGAGTGATGAGACAGGAGTCAGGCCCTTAGACATGAAAATCTTTGGCGCCCACGTGTAAATTCCATAATAAACGAAACTTACCGCGAACCAGCTAATCCAGATCATGATTGTTCTTCGGGCTAGGCCACTCCTGAAAAGTCCAAGAAGTGGTTGCTTTGACTTCCTGTGCATTTCTACCTCTTCGTCGATGTTCCTTCCAAGTATCTTCTCCAGAGCGGACTTTCCCTTCTTCATGAACTCGTATTTTGGGCTTTCTGGAAGGAAGAAGGAGATTATTAGTAGAGGGATGCTGAATATTGCGAGAAAATAATATGACGAGCGCCACCCATAAGTGTTTAGTGTGATCATTGTGAATCCCCCGGTGATAATGCTGCCGATTGCCCAGCTAGATTCTAGAAGAGCAAGATAGAGACCTCGGATTCTTATTGATGAAAACTCAGTCAAGTAAGCATTGACGACGGGCAGAAGGCCGCCATAACCGAAACCTGAAATGAACCTTCCTAAGGTAAACATTCTCATCGAAAGAGAAGCTCCCGTAATTCCTGTGGCAGGACCGGCAATCAACAGAAGAAAAAGGTTCGTCCATTTTCTTCCGAATCTATCGGAAATTGCACCAGAAAAGAGTGCGCCTAATAGCATTCCTGCAAATACTGAGCTGGCCATCATGTTTTGATTTCCAGTAGTGTCAGCAAGATCAGCGATAATCGATGGAAGTGTGAGTGAGGTAATCATTACTCCACCGGCCACGAGCATCCACTCAAGTGAAGTCAAAATAAGCATCCTGGTTCTTCTGGCGGTAGTTACATACTTTTGAATTACTTCGTCAATGTTCATGAGAGCCTCCTTCAGGTAACCAAAAAGCCATTTCTTTTCAGTGTGTCTCTTATTCTCCCAAGAGCTTCTTCGGTATCTGCCTCTATTGTGTGAAGATGAACACCGTCCTTTGAAAGGCTAAGAAGTGGTATGGCATGAGATGCTTTCAAAGCTGCGATGAACCTGTTAAGATCGTCCATGTTTGACAGGTTTAGTTTTCCTTTCAGTTCTCCGTATACGGCATGAATTATGCTTACATCGATAACGCGTCCACCGGCTTTAATTATCTCTGAAAGCTCCTTATAAATGTCCTCTTCTGAATGTTTTACGGAAACGACCATTCTGCAGCTCTTTCTTTCATTGAGAACGTAGCCTCTCGGGGTCGACAATATGTTGAATTCTCTTTGTCTCAGTTCTTCTATGTCCTTCACTATCATCTGTCTACTGACACCGGTTTCCAGAGAGAGAGCCTGTCCCTTTACGGGACTGGTTGAACGTTTCAAGGCTTCAACAATGTAACGTTGTCTTTCTGGCTTCTCCATCTTTCACCTCCTGCAACAGTCACATTATAGCAGCTACTTTACAGCGAGTTCAATCAAAAAAATATGCCCCGAAGGGCACATCAAAGAACTCACTAAAGCTGGTGGCAAGGGACGGAATCGAACCGTCGACACACGGATTTTCAGTCCGCTGCTCTACCTGCTGAGCTACCTCGCCATCAATCTGGTGGAAGCGACAGGGATCGAACCTGTGGCCTTCTGCTTGTAAGGCAGACGCTCTTCCTCTGAGCTACGCTTCCACCACTGGCGCCCTCACGGGGATTTGAACCCCGGTCGCCGGCGTGAAAGGCCAGTGTCCTAGGCCACTAGACGATGAGGGCCGAAGCACGTATTTTATATTACACTATAAACTCTTCACGGTCAAGAGGTCGAGCTTCTTTCGAGGTTGCAGCACACCAATTTCTGAAGTTCAACGGGCTTTAGGGAGGGTTTTTTCATGATAGAATCTTGAAGAAAGGGGTGATCATAGTGCCGATTGACTTCAGAATGACGAAGAAGGGGCTGATACTTCTCATTGATTCGTACAGGAGCGTTGATGAACTGAGGCAGGATATCATGAAAAAATTTGCCGACGCAAAGGATTTTTTCTCGGTGGGCGATGAAATTTCCTTGATGCTCACTCAGGATACAAGCAAACCGGACGATATAGTGAAGATTGTCTCTTTACTGAGCGACCTTGGAGTACATGTAAAAGATATACTTGTTGGAAGTATGGAGCAAAAGGATGTAAAAGTCGGTCAGAAATACGATCTTGTTAGAGAGAAGATCACTGAGGTGCGGGGAGCCCAAATTATCAGAAGGAATCTAAGATCGGGACAAATAGTGGTTCATAACTATGATGTAGTTGTTGTGGGAAATGTTCATCCCGGCGCAGAAGTTATTGCGGGTGGAAGCGTTGTCATATTTGGAAGTGCAAAAGGTGTTCTAAGAGCCGGTTATTCCCAGGGCGAGACGGGAATCATTGCGGCAATTGATTTACAGCCTTCGCTAATTCAGATAGGCAATTTTCTAACTCAGGAATACGATCACTTCGAGGGTCCTGCGGTTGCTCATGTTAGGACCGGCAGAATTGTAGTTGAAGAAGCAGCTGATGTCAAGTTTGAAGTAAAGGGGGAGGCAAGTTGAGTTTAGCCCGTTTGTTAATGGATCTCTCCAATGCTTTTGGACCTGTGGGATATGAAGATGAAGTACATTCAGTAATTAGACAAGAAATAGGTCCCTTCGTTGATGAGATCTACACAGATGAAATTGGAAATCTCATTGCAGTCAAGAAAGGAACAGGAAAGAGAATAGGCATATTTACTCACGTAGATGAAGTCTCTCTGGTGATTTCCAAAATCGATGAAAGAGGATTCGCTAGATTCGAAGAACTTGGAGGTATCGATCCGAAGGTCCTTATCTCTCAAAGGGTAAGAATAAAGAGCAAAGACGGAAAGGAAAGATCCGGGGTGATCGGGATGCTTGCTCCGCATCTCCAGAAGAAAGAGACTAGAGGAGAGGTACCTTCATTCGATGAGCTCTTCATCGACGCTTCAATCAACCCTGATTACACAAAGATCGACATTGGTGATCTTGCAGTAGTAGATTTCTCGGCGTTTGAGATGAACGGAAAAGTCTCCGGAAAAGCTCTAGATGACAGAGCCTGCGCAGCCATCAGCATAGAGACTGCGAAAGAGCTTTCGAAATATGTCTCAACCCCCACCGTCTACTTCGTGTTTACCACAAGGGAAGAGGTTGGAGCAGTTGGGGCTAAGGGCGCAGCTGAATCGCTGGAAATCGATCTCGGAGTTGCAATGGATGTAACTCATCATGATAAAGAGAGCGATATTGAGATCGGGAAGGGGCCCGCTTTATCTGTTGGCGGTCCAAACATTCACAAGGGATATTTCAAGTTGCTTGATAACTACGCGAAGGATAAGGAATTCAAAGTTCAATATGAGTTCGGATCGGGACGAACGGGAACCGATGCAGACAACGTCCAGATAGCCGGAAGTGGGGTTCCAACACTGCTTCTCTCCCTTCCACAAATGTTTATGCACACTCCGGTTGAAGTCGTTCAGATTAGCGATGTTGCATGCACGGCACGATTGCTTGCAGGTTTCTTCATCTCGCTGAAGGGAGGCGAGAGCCTATGAAACTTGAGAGATTGAAGAAGCTGTGTGAATTACCAGGGATTTCTGGATTCGAGGAAAAGATCTCCTCCTTCATTAAGGAGACCGTTGAAGATAGGGTTGATGACATCTGGATAGACACAGTTGGAAACTTAATCGCCCTTAAGAAGGGAAATGGGAAGACTTCAAAGAAACTAATGCTTCTGGCTCACACAGACGAAGTTGGACTAATGGTAAAGAAGATCAATGAAGATGGTACACTATCTTTCACCAATATTGGAGGAGTCGATCCTAGAGTACTCATGGGCAAGAAGGTCTTGGTGGGAGAAAGCCTTACTCCTGGAGTGATCGGATTTGAAGCGATACATTCTCAAGATCCGTCATCTATTCTAAAAACGCCCAGTATGGGTAAATTGAGGATCTACTTGGGCTATTCCAAGAAAGATGAAGCTTCTAAGAGTCATAGAATTGGTGATCCGGTATTTTTCGATACTCCATATAATGAAATAGGTGACTACGCAGTTGCAAAATCCCTTGACGACAGGACTGGTTGTGAGGTGCTCATAAGAGTGCTTGAAAGTCTTGATGGAACTTCGACTGACTTCGATCTCTACTTTGCCTGGGTTGTTCAGGAAGAGGTAGGTTTAAGGGGCAGTGGAGTCGCTGCAAATCAGATAAAGCCGGATGTTGCCCTAGTCTTTGAAAACACTACTGCCGGAGACAATCCAGAGCTTCCTGATTACAGGTGGGCCACAAGTCTTGGAAGAGGACCGGTCTTAACATTCGCCCATAGTGGGCTCGTTCTTGACAAGAAGATCCTTGATACTATTGTAGAAACCGCTAAGTCGAACTCATTAAGCTTTCAGTACAAAAGCAGAATAGCTGGAGGTACTGACGCAGCGAGACTTGCAAGAGTCGTTTCTGGCATACCTTCGGGAGTAATCTCCACTCCTTCGAGATACATTCATTCTCCAACCTCAATAATAAACATCAACGATTTTCTTGGAGTTGCCGAACTTGCCAGTATATTAGTTAAGGAAGGGAAGGTGCTGTCTAGATGAAAAGTCTTATTGAAAAGCTGGTCACGATTAGTTCTCCCAGCGGCAGAGAGCATGCAATAAGAGAAGTAATAGCTGGAGAGATCAAACCCTATGTTGATGAGATGAAGATAGATCCTATGGGAAATCTTGTCGCTCTCAAGAAAGGGAAGAGCGGCAGAAAACTGTTGTTTGACGGTCATATGGACGAAATCGGTGTGGTTGTTACTCACGTAGATTCGAAGGGTTTTCTGAGAGTGGATTCCATAGGAGGTCTCTCCCCGTATATGCTTCTGGGTTCGAGACTGGTCTTTGATACGGGGGCTTCAGGAGTTGTAGATGTTGAAGGGGAGACAATCAAGGATTTAAGAGAGACAATGAAAAGTCTCGACTATGACCACATCTTTGTTGATATTGGCGCTACTGATAAAGAAGACGCCGAGAAAAAAGCTCCAGTTGGGACCTTCGGGACATATGATTCAACATTCGTTGATCTCGGAAAGAGACTAGTTTCAAAATCAATGGATGACAGGATTGCATGCGCAATAATGATTCAGGTGCTGAAGGAACTGGAGAAACCCGAAGATGACGTTTATTTTGTCTTTGCGGTCCAGGAAGAAGTGGGAATCGTAGGAGCCAGTGTTGCCGCTTTTGATATTATGCCTGATATGGCAGTTGCAATAGATGTAACCGCGGGACCGGATACTCCCAAATCTTTCAAGCGAATGGGCTTTAATCTTGGAGGAGGTCCGACCATAAAAATTAAAGATCGTGGAAGCATTAGCTCATCAAGAGTTGTTTCCAGACTTAAGGAAGTTGCTGAGAAAAGGGATATTCCCACTCAGTACGAGGTTCTGATATTCGGAGGTACTGATGCGAGAGGATATCAGATGACCGGAAGAGGCATAGCTTCGGGAACAGTCTCGATTCCGTGTAGATATGTGCATTCTCCACACGAAATGGTTGACTACGACGACGTTCTCAATGCCGTCCGGCTACTGAAAGCCCTTGCAGAAGAAGGAGTGGAATGAGAAGAATCACATTTACAAGCGAGTCTGTCGACAAGTGTCAGCTGATTTTTGGGAAGGATCTTATCAATAGCCTTCCTCAGTCCATAAGAATCGTCGACTCTGGATTCAAGAAGGTTTACGGAAAGATACTGAAAGACGAATATTTGATGCCTGGCGGTGAACACATAAAGTCAATTGACAGGGTGTTCGAAATCTATCAGCTGGTAAGGACATCCAAGAGCAAAGCCATTACCGTGATTGGCGGAGGTTCGATTATCGATCTGGTAGGCTACGCATCTGCCGGTCATACAGAAATTGAGAAGCTTTTTCTCTTTCCCACGACCACTGTAAGTCAAATAATGCCGGCTGTGAATGGATTCGGAGTGAATTTCGAGTTTGTAAAAGATTTACTCTCGTCTAGAGGACTGCCCAACAAAGTTTTTATCGATTCATCGATCAGCTACTGGTCTTACAGCCACTTGTCTCGTAGCGATTTTCTCTTTCCGCTACTCGTTGCGCTTTCCTTCGACAAGAGGTTGTTCAAGTACCTCTTCAATCATTTGGTTTCCGGCAGTGAAGTATCTGCCGAACTGTGGGATGATGTGATTTTCTCCTCAGTAAAGGCGTATCTGAGGGGAATCGAGATTGGAAAATCCGTTGTTGGCGGGGGAATTGGAAGACATATCGAAACAGCTTCCAGATTGAGGGCAGAAAATCAAGTTTCTCTGATCGTTGGAGGAATGATCGAATTGCGCCTTGCAGAGGAATTGGGAGCGTGTGACAACAGAATTGTCGAGGACTTCTTTCGATCTGTCAAGCTATTATGGAAAAAGGACTGGACTTCAAGGATCGATATGTCTTCTCTAGTGGATTTGATTGATCAAAAGGGCGGTGTGAGAATCAGTATGCCCGACGGTGAACTTGACAAAACACTGTTTGTTGAGGCTACAGTATTTGAAAGATTTGTTAGAGAAAAGACCTGGAGGGGATTGGAGAGCTTTGTATGAAAGAAGCATCGCACGATTATGTTTTGAAGGCTCTGATTGTTGTAGTCCTTGGTTTATCTGCGATAGTTCTCACACTCGGTGGTTACGCGATAATACTCAGGGAAGAAAACAAGAGGGCGGAACTCATAATTGAAGAAATCCGCAATTCAGTTCTTTCTCCCACAGTCGATCAGCCTGAGATGGAAGAAAACCCTGTAAACCTTCCAACGGGTACACAAGTTATAAGAGAGACAATAGCTATTCCTGAAACCCAGAACTTCTTCCTTGAGACTTTCGATTACCGAAGGTTGATAATTAACTCATTTGACTTTCTGGCTGAAGGCTCGGAATTTGGATACGTTGTGGTGGAAGAAGAGACAGCATTCAAGTTGTGCGTGGAAAAGGGTCTCGGCAAGTATTTTATTACACGAGTGGGCGACCGTTTTGGTGTGATGTTTCTAGGTGAAAACCCGCTTGCTGGACTTTATGATTCGAAAACTGCATACGGAATCCAGCTGGTTTCTCATACAGTTTCCGATGGAATTGCTCCGCAAGTCATGGACCTTAGGAGTATGGGGTTTCCCGCCTTTGTGTACAAATCAGTCACTGCTGATGGAAGAACATTCTATGCGGCGATTCTTGGAGTTTTTCCCGACGCAACAGCTGCGAGAGAGTATTCTTCAACTGTTGATGTTCAGGCGCTCCAGAGAACAACCGGCTGGAATATCACAGACAGATTCCCGAGGCAGCTGAGATGAGAAAACCAGCTGCTAAAGAGTTGCAGGTAATTGGACCGATTCTAATACTCGTTCTTATGGGCTTTGTTGCCCTGACGGGTTACAGAGGGACAGAGATTCCGGAAGATACAGTTGATCAAAAAGAGTCAGTGGACTTTCCGATTGATCTAAACTCATGTAGCGAGAAAGAGCTTGAGTTGCTTCCAGGAATTGGTCCCGCGAAGGCCAAAGCAATCATCGATTACAGAACTTCTGTGGGTTCTTTTAGTTCAGTTGATGATCTTCTTCTAGTAAGAGGTATCGGTGAGAAGACTTTGAACGCTTTCAGAGAAATGGTATCTGTCTCAGGGGTGTCCGCTGCATCCAGACATGAAGCTACTTTGATTGACATAAACGTGGCCGATGCACTTGCCTTGCAAAGTATTCCAGGTATCGGTGAAGCAAAAGCAGCCGCGATAATTGAATTTAGAGAACACAATGGATTGATAAAGAATGAGGAAGACCTTCTACAAATACCCGGTATAGGTCCCTCAATACTTACAGAGGTTTTGGCCCACATTCTTCCCCTTCCTGGATGTGAGGAACAGGCAGGTTCAAATAAGGTGAATATCAACGCCGCTGATCTGGAAGAGCTATGTCGCCTACCCGGTATCGGCCCGGTTATTGCCCAAAGAATCGTTGATTTTCGGAAAAGTTTCGGACCGTTTCGCTCATATGATGATCTGATAAGGGTTAGTGGCATTGGCGAAAAGACTGTTGTAAGGCTTAAGGAGCTGGTAGAGTTTTGAATTTACTTCATGTCTGCTGTGCACCTGATCTGGTGAGTACTGTTGTGAAGAGGGAGGAACTCACACAATCCGAGCTATTCTTCTATAATCCGAATATCTTTTCAGGTGAGGAATTTCTCAGGAGATACGATGCTCTGAGAAAGGTATGCGAGAAAATGGCTCTTGATCTCCCGGAACAAGACCACTTTCCTGAAGACTTCTCAGATATACTCGATTCATTTGGTACCGAACATGAAGGCGGGACCAGATGTACAAAATGTATAGAACTAAGACTCAGGAAGACTGCTTGCTTGGCAAAATCGATTGGCGCTTCAAGTTTCAGCACAACGCTTCTGGCGAGTCCCAGGAAGTCAATCGCCCAAATAACTCTGATAGGAGATAAGTTAGCCGCAGAGTTTGATATTGAGTTTATTTCCGGTAATTTCAGAGCAGAGAGAGATAAGTCAAGAGATCTCCTGAAAGGTGTCTACAGGCAGAATTACTGTGGTTGTCTGCCAAGCAAAAATGAAGCAATAAGGAATAGAGAGATCAATGATTTGAGAGATCGCGAAAGGCTTGATAAGGATTTCAAGAGATTCGTCGATCTCTGGAATTTCAGAGGTAATGTGATTCCTCGGAGCAGGATTCATTTAGAAGAGATTTCAGACTTGAAAAGGATAATAGCGATAGTCAAACCTTCCGCTCTTTTCGATGATATTCGAGATCCGGAACTTGAGGATAGAAGATGGTTAAAGACTGGTAGCTACAATTGCCGAATAATCAGGGAGAAGGAGTAATGGATGCTTTAGCTAAAAGGATCAGAACACTGGGAGAAGAGTGCGGTATGGTCTTTCGCCTTGTGGACGAGAATGGAATCCCATACGATGGAGAAATCGATTTCGAAGTCCCCAAGCTTGTTCTTGCTCTTTCGAAAGCCACAGGTTCAAGAAGTTCAACGGTGGTTGATGGAATCCAGATTACCGCTCTTTATCTGGAAGATACTAGAGAGAGGTGCTATTTGATAGTGCTTGGAGAGTTCCTTGAAGACAACGCATACAGGCTTCTGAGAACGGTAATCAAGTTCTATGAGGTCGATTTATGATCGAATTTGCTTTGCGAACTACAGGGCGACAGATCGATCTTGATTCGACGCTAGATTGTGGTCAGACTTTTCGTTGGTCAAAAGACGGAGAGTGGTGGAAGGGTGTCGTTCGTGATACTGTTCTTTTCTTGAAAGAGAATTCCGATGGCATCATAGTGAGATCTTCTTCGGAATCTTTGCTGGGAAGAGACGTCTACTCGGGGATTGAATCCTATCTTGGTCTTGAAGATGATCTTCAGATGATTCGTTCAACTCTGGAAAAAAGACTTCGAGCTTTCGACTTGAAAGTCAGAGCTGTCTCTGAGAAGGCTCTGTCTGAAGCTTCCGGGCTACGTATTCTCAGACAGGATTCATTTGAAATGGTTGTTGAATACATCCTTTCAACTCGCAACAGCATACCCATGATTCGCTGGATGAGCGACAGGTTATCTGAACTCTTTCCTGAGAACAGAATTGATTTTTGTGGAGAAAGCTACTATGCCTTTCCTTCATTGAGCCAGCTGAAGAACATTTCAGAGGAAACTTTGATCAACCTAAAGATTGGTTTCAGAGTTCCCTGGTTGTTGAAGCTCTTTTCGAAAATCGAGAAAGAATCATACTTTTCAGGGCTTTCAACTCTGACAGTTGAAGAGAAGCTTGAAGAACTGACAAAACATGATGGTATTGGTTACAAAGTGGGAAGCTGTGTAATTCTCTTTTCTTATGGCGAACTTAGTGCATTTCCAGTTGATATATGGATTAGCAGGGTTATGAAGGATTTGTTCGCCTTTAGCGGTTCCACAAAGAAGCTAATGCGGTTTGGAATGGATTCATTTTCGCCGTATGGAGGATACTATCAAGAAGCACTCTTCAGATACTACAGAACGCATAAACTGGGAAGAGATTTTAAATGAGAATAAATGTTATTGGGGGAGGACTTGCCGGTTCTGAAGCCGCGCTAAGTCTCGCCGATTTTGGGAATAAAGTGGTTCTTTACGAGATGAGGCCGACCAAAAATACTGAGGTTCATCACACGGATAACTTTGCGGAACTAGTTTGCAGTAACTCGTTCAAATCTGAATCTCTGGAAAACGCATCGGGTTTGCTCAAGGAAGAAGGATGCAAGTTGGGATCTCGACTTCTCCAGATTGCTCATCATCACAGAGTTCCTGCAGGGAAGGCCCTCGCAGTAAACCGGGAGACATTTGCAGAAGAAGTCTCCAGTAGAATAGAAAACCATCCTTTGATCGAAATTAAGAGACAAGAGATCTGCTCACTTTGCCTTGATGAATCGGTTAATATCGTATGTACTGGCCCTCTAACTTCTGGTTGTCTCGAAGACTTTCTTGCTGAGTTGTTTGGAGAATCGCTCTTCTTTTTTGATGCGGTTGCTCCAATAGTTGCTGCAGACTCAGTTGATTTTTCGCGGGCGTTTGTCGCGGATCGATATGCATTGGACGGTGACTATGTGAATTGTCCGCTTTCCAGGGAGGATTATGAAGTTTTCTGGAAAGAACTAGTGATGGCGGAAGTGGCAGAGGTTGAGAATTTTACAGATCGTTTTCTCTTTGAACGATGTCAACCTTTTGAAGAGATTGCGCGAAGCGGGATAGATGCGCTTCGATATGGTCCTATGAAGCCTGTCGGATTGATTGAGCCCGTTACAGGTAAAGAGCCGTATGCAGTTGTACAACTCAGGAAGGAAAACATTTCCGGTTCCTTGTTAGGCATTGTAGGCTTTCAAACAAGACTCAAGTGGAATGAACAGAAGAGAATTCTTTCACTTATACCTGCCCTGAGAGCCGTTGATATTGTTAGGTACGGGGTAATGCACAGGAACACATTTCTTGACTCACCGAGGCTTCTGAACCCAGATCTACAATCCAAGATCAAGAGGGGTTTGTTCTTCGCAGGACAGATCAGTGGCCTCGAGGGATATGTTGAGGCAATAGTCTCCGGTAGGATTGTAGCGATGAATGTAAATCGTTTTGTTCATGGTTGCCAGACCTTTATTCCCCCCAGTGAGACTATGATAGGCGGATTAATCCATCATGTCACAGTCTCGGGTAGGAGTCCTCTGAAACCTGTGTATGCGAATTTCGGTTTGCTTCCTGAGATCAAAATAAGGAACAGGAGAGAAAAGAACAGAGTGAAGGTAATTAGAGCGCAAGAGGAAATGCAGCGCTTTCTGGAAGGGGTGGAGAGATGATTCTCATCAGTGAGCCGGTTTTTTCGCCAAGGCCTTGGGGTGACCGGGACTTGAACAGACTTTACGGTATTGCTTCAAAGGAGCCTATTGGTGAGGTCTGGCTTCTGTCTGATATTGAAAACATGAAAACGCGCTTGGTAGTGGACTCGACAACAGTTTATCCAGAGAATATTGTGGAGGAATTAGTAGGACATACTTTGCCGAGATTTCCACTGATGGTGAAGTATATCTCTGCTAATGAATGGCTATCAGTGCAGGTCCACCCTGACGATGAACTTGCTAAACTCCATGAAGGAGAGCCCTGGGGAAAAAGCGAGTGCTGGTACTTCCTTGGGGAAGGCCAGGTTCTTGCGGGAATGAAGGAAAGAGAAAAGTCAATCCATGACATCAGAGAAAAAGACCTGAATCATATACACTTGAGACGAGGAGATCTTTTGTCCCTGCCTGCCGGTATTGTACATGCAATAGGACCGGGTTCGAAGCTCATAGAGATTCAGCAAAACAGTGATATTACGTACAGGCTCTTTGACTGGAATAGGGGGCGGGAACTGAACCTCGAGAGAGCACTGGATGCTAGCAGACCCTTACTTATGCCCACTTTAGAGGAGCGAATGAAGCGTTTTGAGTGGGAGTATTTCTCGATCGAGAAGACTGATTCTTTCTCCGGAAAGGGAATCTGTATAACAATCGGAGATAAACCCAGTTTGTACGTCGTTATTAATGACCTATTGGAGATGGAGACAGAGTTTCTTGCGGTTACTCTAGGTCCGTTCTGGAGTGAGGCGATATGAAGCGTGTGGCGGCAGTTGTGATTGTTTTGACCGTTTTGGCTCTCACCTTTGCGGTTGACAACGTCAATCTTCTCCTTTCCAAAGAGTACCTAATTGAATTGCAGTCGCTAGATAGCCGTGATCCAGAAGCGGAGGCCTTTCTGGCCATAGCAATTGGGCTCAAATACAGAGAGACAATTCAGCCGAATTACAAAGTGTGGTTCACCAACCTCTATTCAGGTCTTGAAGTGAATCTTCTTTCTCCGCAGCTGCAGGAAGGTCTGCAGATAGTAGAAGAACTGGTTTTCGTATCCACCGTCTCGGCATTAAACATGCTTTATTCTTCTGAGAGCAAGGATGATCTGATCAAAGCAATTTCCTTGAGAACTTTCTTCTACGACTGGATCGACACAAGGGATCCCAGGTCAGCGAAAAAGATCGAAGAGATTGCCAACGAGTTGATTGATGACCGACCTGGTCAGTACTTTCCTTACAAAGCTCTTTTGGAGCTATATTCGAGCGGCAGTTCAAAGGACGTCCAGAGACTTTTAGAAATTCGCGAGACAATATTCTCTGAGAATATTGAGGGATTGCTTGGGGATGATCTGATAGAGAGTGAATTTGTGTCGGGACTTGATGAACTTGTAATAGAAGATTTTTTGACGCTGGGAGCAGAAGATCCTTTATCAAGATACTACGCTGCAATGTCGTACATTAAAACTGGAGAATCTCTGGCAGGTGTTGAGATCCTCGAAGATCTTGATCTGAATAAGATTCCACCTAGATTTGCTTCCAATGCGTCCTTGGTAATTGGAGACATGAAACTTGAAGAAGGCGATTTTGATGGAGCCGTTGAGCGATATCAAGAGTCAGTAAGATTCTGGTCCAACAATTCGCGGGCCGTCAGAAATCTTGGAATGGCGTATTATAAGACAAAAGATCGAGACTACTATGATCTTGCAAGATTCTATCTCCAGCTGAGTGGTTATGAAGATTCCGATGACGAAGTAAACTCCGCCTTGAAGGAACTGAGAAGAAGAGCGATCTTTGAGTTGGCACTTGTTACTGTGGTCCCGCTGACGGCGGTAGTAGTTATAGGACTCTTTCTGTTAGAATACGTTAGTAGAAAGAGAAAGAGTTCACAAGAACGGAAGGCAATGAGAGAAGACGGAGGAAACAATGAGGATTGATGTTCTAGATAAAGGTTTTGTTGAGCTAGTGGATCAGATGGGTGATGACTACTCTGTGGTTCAAGCTGCAAGAACTAGCTACGGCAAGGGATTAACAAGCAAGGAAAGAGACGATCGCCTAATCCACTATTTGATGAAAAACGGTCATCATTCGCCCTTTGAACACATTGTGTTCAAATTCCATCTGAAACTTCCGATCTTTGTTATGAGACAACTTGTTCGGCACAGGATAGCGTCTATCAACGAGCGGAGTGGTAGATATACGAAGTTCTCTGAAGAATGGTATCTGCCGAGCGAAATTAGAATCCCCGATAAAGACAACAGGCAGGGCTCTGTTGTTAGTGACGACAAGGCGCTGAATGAAACGGCGATCGAGATTATCAGCAAAGCTTATGAGAACTCCTATGATGCGTATTCGAAGCTCCTTGAAATGGGAGTTGCAAGAGAGGTGGCAAGAGTTGTTCTACCAACTTCTATGTATACGGAAGCTTACTGGACGATAAATGCAAGGTCTATTATGAACTTCCTCAACCAGAGGGCAGATTCACACGCTCAATTAGAAATTCAGCATTACGCAATCGCGATTGCAGAGATTCTTGAGACCAGTTGTCCGGTGACGTTTGATGCTTTTATTCGGCACAACTACACTGGTGATCTTCTGAACAAGGAGGTTAGGGGATGAGGTTGTCCAAAATCATCCAGTTGCTCGAATGTGAAGTTCTCACCATCAAAGATGAAGATCCTGAGATAGAGTCAGTGGGGGCTGCCGATTTGATGAGTGACGTACTGGCTTTTGGAGGCCCCGGAATGATTCTGGTGACGGGTTTGAACTCCCCTCAATGTGTTAGAACGGCTTCTGTGGTAGGAGCTGCTGCGGTAGTCATTATAAGAAAGAGAAATGTTCCTGAGACCACTATTGAGCTGGCTCAGGAACTCGACATGCCTCTGGTTCATGCAAGGATGTCGATGTATAGAGCCTGCGGGATCCTATTCAGAGAGGGTCTTGGAGACTCTCTTGAGGAAGGTAAGCATCTTGGTTGAAAGAAATGTAGACGATCTTCTTGATAAACTAAGGGGTTTATTCGCTGATATTACGGCCAAAGACATAATGATAAAAAGCGTTATTACTCTTACCAAGGATAGAACAATGTGGCAGGCTAAGGAGCTCATGAGAATCTGCAAAATCTCGGGTGTTCCCATTACCGATGTTGAGAATCAGCTTGAAGGAATAGTCAGCATAGAAGACATAATTGTTGCTTTGGAAGGAAACTACATTACAGATCCAATAGAAAAGCATATGACTAGGGACCTGGTAACTTTCTCACCGGAGACTAATCTTGAGATGCTAATCGAGCGATTCAACCGTTACAGGTACGGTAGATTTCCGGTAGTGGATTCTAATGGAAAGCTTCTCGGCATAATCACTAAGAAGGATATAATCGGTGCGATTCTTGACAAATTTAGACTTATTTACGTTCACGATACGAGACGAAGGGAAGTGCTGGAAAGAAGCGTTGACTGGTTTGACAAGTCTTTAATTTCAGGTGCCTACGTTGAGAAAACCAGCGCAGATTTCGTCTACCACATCGATTATACCGATATTGACACGGCAGGAGTCGGGTCTGCCAAGTTAAAAAGTTACTTGAAGACACTGACAGATGATGATTCCCTCATAAGAAGGGTTTCGATTGCCTGTTACGAAGCTGAAGTCAATGTTGTGATCCATAGTGGAAGTGAGGGTTACATCTTTGCCTGGTACGATGAAGACGTAACTAGAGTAAGGGTGGAGGACTATGGAAGAGGAATAGACAATGTTGAACAGGCGATGAAAGAAGGGTTCTCAACTGCTTCTGATCATGTTCGAGAACTTGGCTTTGGAGCCGGAATGGGCCTGCCAAACATGAGAAGGTATTCCGACAAGATGGTTGTGGTCTCTGAAGCAGGAAAAGGGGTTGTCGTGGAAATGCACTTCTATCGGAATGGGAGGAAATAATATGAAGCTGAGCGAACTAGTTGAAAAATGCGAACTTAGAGTAATCACAAGCTTACCTCTGGAGACAGACATATCAGACGCCTACATTGGGGATTTGCTTAGCGACGTAATGGGGAACGCCCCATCAGAGTCAATCTGGTTAACTGTTCAGTCTCATATGAACATACTTGCCGTGGCTACAATTGTTGGAGCTAGAGCGATAGTGCTTTGTAATGGTCTGCATTTTGAGGAAGCGACCATAAAAAAGGCTGAAGAGACAGGAGTAGTGCTTCTTGAAAGCGATGAAACGACCTTTAATCTTGCTTTGAAGCTTCTGAAGAGTGGTTTGAAAGGTTGAAACGATTTGTCATTCCTTTGTGATTTTCATATTCATAGTTGTCTTTCTCCCTGTGCTGACATAACGATGACCCCTCATGAGATAGCTTCAGTATGCGTATCGAAAGGGATCGATTGGATTTCAATCACTGATCATAACAGTGCCGGGAATGTCAGGGTTTTCAGTAAAGTTCTGAGTAGAGCCGGTGTGTCTTTCATTCCTGGTATAGAAGTACATACAGTTGAGGATGTTCATGTTTTGGCATATTTTCCCGAGGTTTCGCTGGCTGAGGCTTATTCAGACTGGATTAGAAAGGAAAGGCTTGCGCATATTTCTATAGATCCAGAAATATCCGGTTATCAGCTGTTTGTTGATGATAATGATTCTTTCACCGGTATGGAAGAAATTTGGCTTGGCCAACCTACTACTTTGGACATTTCAGAGACTCTGGAAACTGTTCGTGATAACGGTGGAGTATCTGTTATGGCTCACATTGACAGGAAGATGGGCCTTATATCGCAGCTCGGAGTTATTCCCGAGGAGTACAGAGAAGTACCGATGGAGATCTCCTTTAGAAGGACTTTATTTGAGGGGATTGAGTCAAGAAACATCCTTCATTCAAGCGATGCTCACAGTCTGAATGTTATCGCGCCCACTGTATCCCTTTCGGCGAATACAAGAAGCTTTGAAGAGTTTAGGTCGGCGATTTTCTCTTTTGGAAGGACGTTGAAAATAATATGGGACTGAGAACAATATGCGATCACATACTTGATATTGCTCAAAATGCAGTGGATTCCGGAACGAAAAAAGCTGAATTGAAAATCCAAGAGAAGAGAGGCTATAGCTTCTCTTTTTCTGTACTTGATTGGGGTAAGGGGATTCCTTCTGAATCGCTTGAGGCTGTCTTAGATCCATTCTATACAGAGAAGCGAAAGAAAGTGAAATTCGGTCTAGGGCTCCCAATGCTGAAATTTGCAGCAGAGACTACTGGAGGGACATTCGATATTCGCTCAAAATTGGGATCGGGTACGGAGATAACTGCGTCTTTCTTGCTCTCCAGTGTAGATTGTCAGCCAGTTGGAGACATTCCCTCGACTCTGTTCGCTGTAATAACTATGAATGATGATGTAGACTGGACAGTAGAGAGAGTTCTCGATGAAGATGGATACACATTCTCTTCATCTCAGTTTCGAGAAGCTTTGGGGAACGACTGTTTCACTTTTCCAGTCAAAATGAAGATGATTCTAGGAATTCTTCAAGAGGCAGAAATATCACTGGGAGGTTTATCGAATGTCTATTAGAAGACTGTTTTTAATTATCGCATTGGTTCTGACCTATGCTTTTGCTGCAGCAAGTATGATTCCCTCAAGAATCACAATTCTTGACAACAGAGTGATCTCGGATAATGAGGTTCTTGGGATGTTGAACATTCAACGTGGAAAAGAGATCAGCGATTCTGAAATGAGAGAAGCTTTAGAAAGAGTAAAAGGCAGTGGTTACTTTTCCGATGTCTACTACTCTTTTGATGAATCGTCTAGCCTCTTATCAATACAGGTTAAGGAGTATCCCGTAGTGGATGTTGAAGTCGCTTTCGATGGACCAAAAATCGTTGAAGAATCTGTTCTTGAGGCTGTCTCAATTATAAAAAGTGGTAAACCTATGAATCCCTCCAGACTGATGTATGATATTCCACTGACTCTGGACGCCATTGAGGCCGAACTAAGAGAAAATGGCTACATAGAACCGTTTGTCAAAGTAGATTGGGAAACAGACAAGAGCAGATCAGACATCTTTTCTGGCAACATTTCTGACAGGGTGAAAGTAACTTTCATAGTCAGAGTGTCCTTCCTCTGGGAGCTTTCAATTGATGCGCCTATTTCCGATGAAGCAAAATCCTATCTTGCTGATAAGTTGCAGATAGATTACTTGAAAAAGTATTATGATACCTCAGTTCTTATAAGGTGGATTAATTCAAAGAAAAAGTACGTTCCCAGGATCGAAGACATAAACGCAGTTGTTCAGACAATTTACGGTACTTACTATGCTAATCCCAATGGGCAGTGGGGACTCGACGACTTGACTTACCAAGCAATGATCGTGACGTTGAACAATGCTTTGAAAAGCGTGAGGCAGGTAACTCTTCCAGAAGAGGTAAAGGAAAGCAGTGCGTTGTCAATGAGCATAACCTTCACACCTGTAGAATATGTGAAGTCTGAATTCAATCTTAGGAGCGTTTTTGTTGAAGGGAACGTTAATCTCCAGAAAGGCGAAATCCTTAGGGAAACCGGGCTAGTCGAAGGTCAGAAGGTTGATAACGAAGTCGCAACGAAGGCTCTCCAGGCTGTTCAAGATTTGTACAGCGACAGTGGGTATCCCTTTATGAGAATTGAGCCTGCTATTGATGAGAAGATCGGTTTCTTCAGTCTCAAAATCACGGAGCCGCTAGTCAGAGACGTAACGGTCGAGTTTGACGGTCCGAAGAAGACACAGGACTATCTGATAAGCGAGAAGATAGTCATAGAAAAGGGCAAGGTCTTGTCCTTAGATGAACTTAGAAACACTTATGCGTTCTTGAACAATACAGGCTATTTTTCGAAAGTGGACATCGTCCCTGTACCCGTTGGTACAGATGCTCTCGATGTCAAAATCACGCTCAAAGAAACCGATAAGAACAACAGAATTGGTGGCGGCGGAGGCTGGCAGAATGGTCTGAATCTCTATCTGGATCTCGGTCTTCTTAATGTTTGGGGTTACGGTCAGAACATTTCGACTACTCTGAGCGTTACGCTCCCCATGCCTAATAATAAGGAAGTAGTTATCACTAACGGTGCTACGGAAACAACTACAAGAAGACCTGCCTTCGATGCTACGATTGGCTACTCAATACCGAAAGTCGCTGGCTCTCGTCTTGACCTCGATACAGCTTTCAAACTGAAGCTTACCGGATTCAATACGACTGTCGATTCAACAGATACTCTAGTTGAAAAGTCATCGCAGGAAACGGAGTTCATGTTTTCTTTGACTCCAATCTACAATATTTCACCAGGACAGAAAGTTGGATTCACTGCCGGTTATGAATACGTGATGTCCGAGAGTCGGGTTTCTACGGAGACCAAGGCATCAACAGGAACAGAGACAGGCAGAGTATCCGAGAGTTTTGACGGCCTTTTCACCGGTGTAAGTTATGAACTTTCGACGCGCGATGATCTGATGAGGCCGACGATGGGAAGTGAATACCTTGCAGGGTTGAACGTTAGGGGCATATTTGGAAATGAAAACAAGTTATTTGTGTCAGGTTATGCAGAATACAGGAACTTCATGTCTATAGGAGATCCGGTTCTCGGGTTCAGAATAAGGACTCAGCAGTTGTTTCCTCTCTCTCCTCACGGAGTCTTCAGGAGCTATTTGTTGAGTCCTGATACATTTATTAGAGTAAGGGGTTCACAGAGTATAGGTCAGAATGTATACGGGGTAACGGTCGGTTCTGCACAATTAAGATATCCTCTTACGCCGGAAACTTCATCAATACCTGTAGATATTGTGGGGTTTGGCGACTTGCTTTTCTATCGTAATACGTCTGGCGGAGATGTTATTGGAGGCAACTTCCTTGCGGACTTCGGTCTCTGCCTGGACATATCAATACCTATGATAGGACTAGTTAGACTGGGTTATGGATATAATACCTATCTGGCTGATCAGAGTTCGACTAGTGGGAAGCCGTACTATGGAACACCCTTCTTTGGTTTCGGACCTGCCTTCTGATAGAAAAAAGCGCGGCCTCTGCCGCGCTTTTTTCTGCTCCATTATCTTATCGTGCGAAGGAAGTTCAGAACAGAAGACGAATTGGCAACTGGATTGTACCCGCCTTCCTGAACTACCAGTTTCTGAACATCAATTTCACCGATGAGTCTCCCCATCATTGAGAAGTCATCATCATTCAAATTGAAGTGGCCAATGCCGTCGTTCTTGTGACCGTCAATTCCCAAGGAAATAATGAGCAAGTCTGGAGCAAAGTCATCTATCTCCTGAAGAGCCTTTGAAAGTGTGCGCATATATTCAGGACCTTCTGTCCCGCCGGCAAGGGGGAAATTCATGTTGAAACCTTCTCCGGAATCTGAACCTATCTCCCATGAATTGCCGCTTATCCACGGATAGAATATCTTTGGATCACCGTGAATTGAGACATAAAAGACAGTGTCATCATAGTAAAAAATCTCCTGGGTGCCGTTGCCGTGATGGAAATCAACATCCAGAATCGCGACAAAACCTCTTGTATGCTTCTGGTAATACCTGGCTGCAATTGCCGCGTTGTTGAAGTAGCAATAGCCTCCACCAGTCGATATCCCGGCATGATGACCAGGTGGCCTGCAGAGCGCATATGAGACACTTTCGCTTTCAAGAATAGAATCTACAGCATTCAGGGCTGTAGAGACAGACGCAAGGGCCCCCACGTAACAACCCGACGTGATTGGCGTGCCGGTGTCGAAAAGCTTATCGTACCCGAAAACCTCTGGGAAGTATTCTCTGTCTTTTGATACAGATAGGCTCTTTTCTTTTAACCATTCGACATATTCAGGTGTGTGAACCTGATATACATGGGAACAATGATAGTCACGAGGCTCTTTAATCTGAAAACCAGACGTTTCCAGAGCGCTCCGAATTGCCTCAATTCTCTCCGGTTTGTCTGGATTCTCAATCCATATACCACCCTCAAGCTCTTTCATCGGCAGATGAAAGAGATGTCTTCTATCGTAAAAAACCATCAACCGTCTTTCACCCGATTCTCGTCGACCCTAATTTCAAGTTTGTCTACTCTTTTCTTGTGGCGGCCACCTTCTTCTGGTGAGCTAAGAAAGGCATCAACAATCCAGCCGGCCAGCTCACTACCAATCAGTCTGCCTCCAAGAACCAGAACGTTAGCGTGGTTATGTCTCCTTGCAAGCGCTGCCATCTCCGGGAAAAAGCATAACGCGGCACGGATGCCTCTGTGCTTGTTTGCCGCAATCGACATTCCAATTCCAGTTCCACAAAGCAAAACGCCAAAATCGGCTTCTCCATTTGTTACTGAACCACAAACCTTTTCTGAAAAGTCAGGATAATCTACCGAATAGGCGCCCGATTCCGGGCCAAGATCAAAAACTGTATGACCCCTTTTCTCTAGGTATTTAACAAGATAGGATTTCAGCTCAAATGCAGCGTGGTCAGAAGCAATCGCGATCTTCATCTCTTGACTCCTTAATCGTTCAAATTACTTGTACCAGCGGATAACTCCGGAAAGCCGGCCCTGCACCTTTACTCTGTTCGCTTCTACAACGATAGGGAGCATCTCCGGATTTGAAGGCACAAGTCGAATCTTTGGCCCTTCGTTTTCGTACTTCTTTAGAGTAGCATACTCATCATCTATTAAAGCCACCACAATATCGCCGTTATTTGCCCACTCCTGTTTTCTTATAATTACAAAATCTCCATTTACTATGTGGGAATCAATCATACTGTTGCCGGTGACTCTCAACATGTAGTACTCAAATCCTCTTCTGATCATCCAAAGAGGTACTGGAATCTTCTCTTCTTCCGTCTGAACAGCCTGCACTGCTTCGCCCGCTGCAACATTGCCGATAACAGGGAGCATGACCACATCTTCGCCAGGTGCCAGCGAAGAACCGTCTGGGCTTTTTAGAACTCTTATTCCTCGAGAGACACCGGTTCTTTCGATGTAGCCCTTCTTTTCCAGAGACTCGAGATGTTTTGCCACTCCTCTAGGAGAAGATATGTCGAAGTCTCTGCAGATATCTCTGATGCTTGGAGGATAACCATAGAGCTTAATGAAGTTCTCGATATACTCCAGAATCTTCTTCTGTTTCTCCGTCAGCGTCAATTCATGACACCCCCTATTCTCGGCCGGGAATTCAATCAACTACTACCGCCATCGTCGCAACGATATCATTTTCCTTTAGATCTACGATCCTGACTCCCTTGGTCACTCTTCCAGTGGGTCTAACCTGCGAAATTGGGATTCTTATTGACATACCTGACTTGGTAGCAAGTATCACTCCATCGTCGTCAGTAACTACAAGAGTTCCAATAACCTGACCGATCTTCTCCAGCCCATAAATATTCTTCACTCCCAAGCCGCCCCGGTTCTGACATCTATACTCTGAAATGCGAGTTCTCTTGCCACCGCCTTTCTGAGTCGCAGTGAAAAGAAACCTCTCGTCTTCGGCCGCTACGATGTTAGCTCCGACGACCTCATCATTCTTCTTCAGTCTTATTCCCATCACGCCCGCCGCGCTCCTGCCCATGGAACGCACCTGTTCGAGGGAGAATCTGATAACCATCCCGTTTTTCGTGGAGATTATTATTGTGTCATTGTCTTTTGTTGCAAGCGATGCATCGATGACTCTGTCGTTTTCGTTCAACCCAATGGCCTTTATACCGGACACACGGACATTGAAGAAAGCTTCAAACTCAGTCTTCTTTATCTTGCCTGAACGGGTTGTGATGACGAGATACTTTCCTTTAACTTCTTCCCTTCTTGTTGAAAGAACGGCCTGGACATTTTCGTCGGGGTCGATCTTTATGTAATTTGCAAGGAGTTTCCCCTTTGAATCTCTTGAAGAGTGATCAATTATGTGATTGTTCAGCACGTATGCTTTACCCTTTGAAGTTATGATAACCGTTTTGCTAAGCCTCGTAGTCGTTAGTATATTGACAACAAAATCCTCTTCACCTGTTCGTACTCCAATGACACCCTTACCGCCTCTACCCTGCTTTCTGTAACTTTCGAGCGGTGTTGACTTTATGTAGCCCTTCTTTGTTACCATGAGAACGATTTCTTCGTCGGGGATGACATCTTCTATGTTGAAATCCGTTCCGTTTCCCAGATCGATTTTAGTTCGCCTTGCATCACCGTACTTCTCTTTTATCTCCCCGAGTTCTTTCTTAATAATTCTGTAAACCTTCTCGTCGCTCGCGAGAATCAATCTGTATTCGTTGATTCTAGCGACCAAATCTCTGTATTCATTGAGAAGCTTCTCAATTTCCATTCCTGTAAGTTTCCCCATTCTCATGTCAAGAATGGCGGAACTTTGCTCCTGGGTTACTTCAAGAGTCTCCATGAGGTTTTTCGAAGCTTCCTCTGCATTTGCCGAATTACGAATAATATCGACAACAGTATCGATGGATCTGGTCGCCTTAGTCAAACCCTCAACAATGTGAGCCCTTCTGGATGCCTGCTCAAGATCGTATTCAGTCTTTGCTCTAATTACATTGAACCGATGAGAAAGAAAGCCCTGGAGGATTTGCTTAAGATTCATTACTCTTGGGCGTTTCTTCTCGTCAATAACCAGCATATTCACGCTGAAGGTCGTCTGCAGTTGGGTGTGCTTGAATAGGAGATTGAGAACAACATTAGGATCGGCTCCTCGTTTCAACTCTATTACTACCCTAAGTCCCTTTTGATCAGATTCATCCCTAATATTTCTGATCTGGAGATCGCGATGGTTTTGAGTGGCATTAACGATTTGTTGAATGAGATCTGCTTTCGATGTGTTGTAAGGTATCTCATGAACGATTATTTGAGAACTTCCCGCTGACTCCTCAATCTCCGCAGTTGCCCTGACCGTTATGCGGCCCTTTCCCTCCTGATAAATCGATGGAATCGATCCTGCATCCATGATCATTCCACCAGTAGGAAAGTCAGGTCCCTTAACATATTTTAGAAGGTCGGAAACCGTGCATTCAGGGTCACTAATTAGCAAATTTACGGCTTCCACAATCTCGCCGAGATTGTGCGGAGGAATGCTGGTCATCATTCCGACAGCGATTCCCGATGTACCATTGAGTAGTAGATTGGGAATCTTGGTTGGAAGCACATCTGGTTCAGAAAGAGACCCGTCAAAGTTGGGCAGCATTGGTACAGTGTTCTTGTCGATATCCTGGAGCAGTTCTTCAGATAAGGATTGCATTCTTGCTTCGGTGTACCTCATTGCAGCGGGTGGATCTCTGTCAATTGATCCGAAGTTGCCCTGTCCCTCAACAAGGGGATAACGCATCGAGAAAGGTTGAGACATTCTGACCAGGGCATCGTAAATCGCAGCGTCACCGTGTGGATGGAACTTCCCCATGACTTCTCCAACGATACGTGCGCTCTTCTTGAAGCTTTGGTTATGGCGGAGACCAAGCTCTGACATTCCGAAGAGTATTCTTCGTTGTACAGGCTTCAAACCATCACGCAAGTCAGGAATAGCTCTACCTACTATTACACTCATTGAATAGAGCATATATGAATTAATCAGTTCATCGTCGATATTCTTATGAATTATCTCTTCAGGCAAAGACGTTATCCTCCTATAATCGTTAAGAAACTCTTGCGCCGGGAAGTAGATCCTTATGTACAGTCAGTAACGAAAGCGAGTCCCCAATCTTCGCAGCGAGAATCATCCCGTTCGACTCGATTCCCATCAATTTGGCGGGCTGCAGATTTGCTACGACAACTATCTTCATACCAATTAGCTCGTCTGGACTGTAGAACTGAGCGATACCAGCAACTACCTGTCGCTTTCCGAATTCTCCCAGGTCAAGCTGCAATCTCATGAGCTTTCTTGACTTAGGAACAATCTCCGCCTCAATAACACTTGCCACTCTTAGCTCAACCTTTGAGAAATCGTCTATGCTTATCAAAAGATTATCCTCAGCTTCGGCCATCATGTCTTCGTTCTCCAATTCTGTCACCTTCTTGTGTTTTTCAGTGTCAATTCGTGGAAAGATCGGCTCCCCGTGACAGACCGCATTTCCGGCAGGCAAGTCTGCCCAGCTGAGATCTTTGAGAGTCATTTTCTCTTCGAGAGCCAGTCTCTTCCTAATCTCGCCAGCGGTCTTGAACATCACGGGCTCTATCATAAGCGACACATTTTTCAGGACACGAACCAGATTGTGCAAAACAGAGTCTAGCCGTTCTTTATTCTCAAGATTCTTTACCAGCTTCCACGGTTCGGTCAAATCTATATACTTGTTGCCAAATCGAATAAGTTCCCAAATTGCTTCGAGAGCCTGCGTAAACTTCAGATGATCCATTGACTCCGTATAAATCGAAAACGTGCGTTCAGCAAGCTCTCTCAGAGTATCATCTATTGGATCTTCGATGCCCATTTCAGGAACAAGACCCTTGTTGAACTTCTGAATCATAACTACTGTTCGATGAAGAAGATTTCCCAGATCGTTCGCAAGATCGGCATTGATTCTTCCTATTAGATTGTCCTCAGAAAAGTCGCCGTCTCTGCCGAACTGGATATCCCGCAACAGGTAATATCTTAAAGAGTCGTTTCCATAGACATTTACAAAAGCCATCGGACTGACAGCATTACCAAGCGACTTAGAAATCTTCTGCCCGTTTACCGTCAGCCATCCGTGTGCATAAATCTGTTTTGGCAGAGGTATTCCCGCAGAGATAAGCATTGCGGGCCAGATAATGGAGTGGAAACGATTGATCTCTTTTCCAATGAGATGAACATCTGCAGGCCAAAATCGCTCGAAGGTCTCTTTGTCATCAGGGAAACCAATGGCACTGAGGTAATTGATAAGAGCGTCTACCCAAACATAGATTACGTGTTCCGGATCATCAGGCATCGGTACTCCCCAACTGAAAGACGTTCTCGTTATACTCAAATCCTTCAGTCCGGATTCGAGAATTCTCAGCATTTCATTTCTTCTAAAATCCGGCTGGACAAACTCAGGGTTCCCTTTGTAGAGTTTGAGAAGGCGATCAGTGTACTTCGAAAGTCGAAAAAAGTAGTTCTCTTCACTCACCCATTTCACTTCGCGGCCGCATTCTGGGCAAGTCTTTCCTTCCTTCAGATCTTCCTCATTCCAGAAAGTTTCGTCTGGTATGCAGTACCACCCTTCATATCTCCCCTTATATATGTCACCGCTTTCTTTTAGTCGAGCAACGAATTCCTGCACGGTTCTCATGTGATTCTCATCTGTTGTTCTCACGAATCCATCGTTCGTTAATTCAAGCTCATTCCAGAGCTTCCTGAATTTGTCGGCCATTATATTGCAGTATTTCTGAGCATCAATATTTCTGGCTAGAGCTTCATTCAAGACTTTTTGACCGTGTTCATCGGTTCCAGTGAGGAAGAATACTTCATAGCCGGAGAGCCTCCTGTATCTGGCAATCACATCTGCAATTATTGTAGAATAGGCAGAGCCAATGTGAGGCTCGCTATTTATGTAGTATATTGGCGTAGTAACATAGAACTTCTTCACAGGACACCTCCAGAAGTATTATATCATTTACCTAGCTAAATGTATACCAAGAAAAATCACTCAAAGCGTTTCGAAGAGCGAGATTAAGCTTTGTATCTGATCAACGGTTTTTTCCGGAAGATTGGGTGACTTCTGAAACAGATCCCTATTAAGATTAACCACTCTTTCGTAAACATCTTTTAGCTTTTGCTCGAAGTTGCTCAATTCGTCTCCAGAGAGATTTGATCTGCCCCACCGTACTGCGAATTGCAGTGTTTCATCTGGAGCTGCCGGTCCCATATTCTCACAGGCCCAGACGTGTTTTTCCGCAATAGAAAGTATCTTCAGTTTTTGCTCTTCAACTGTGTCAAGAAGCGAGGGGATTGAATTCATGTATTCAATATAAATATCCTCCCAGTCTGGATATCTGTTCCAGGTGCCAGGAAGAAGATAGATTGCCAGATCAAACCAGTAGATCGCTCTATTGCTACTTTCGTATACCAGATCAATAATGATCTGCCGGAACTCTTCGCTTTCCCCGAAGGCCGAGTTGATAACGCTCTCTCTTGAATTTATGAAGTTGTAGTATTTTTTGAGCTCACTATTTATGCTTGTGTAGAGTCTTCCAAGAATCCTCGGGGTCTGTCGCTCACTAAATAATATTGTGGAGGACTCGTAATAGTCGGCGGCGTCGAGTATCATCTGAATCTGTGTAATGAAGTAAAGCTGCAAGCCCGACACAAAATCAGGATTGTCGAAGACCGAAGCGTGTTTTTCGAAAAACTCAGCGAACGGAAGAGTTCTAATGCTTGTTCTGTGAACCGGAATTATTTCGGGATCTCCCTTGAACTCAAGTATTATGTCAGAGGAATAATCATCCTTTCCTGTTAGAATGGACTTCATGAGCTCCGGGTTGTCTCTTGCTGTCTCAAGTCGCTGTGTCTTTGTTCCCAGACCGGCTATATACCATAAAGGTTTACCGAATACGGGATACAGTCTATTTGAAAGTTTGAAATCCGCAATAGCCTGTTCATAGTATTCGGCTGATTTCGAAATGTAGAAGTTGTACTGGTTGATACGATTGTTTATTTCGTCTGTCAATCTTCGAATCTCGTTCTGACGCTCTTTCTCAGCTTGCTCAAGAAGATCTATCTGATTCGCTCCGGGATACTTCGATCGAATTTCAGTGCCCTTAACATTCATATAACTAGCAACGTCCGCCAGATATGAGTAACTGCCTGAGAAATTGGAAATATCACTCTTGGCTTGTTGGAGAGCACTAAGATTTAGGCTTTGTGCCTGATTGAAGTAAGCAAGATAATACTGTTGATTAGTCTGCCCGGTCCGGAAGAACCCTTCCCCAAGAAACGCCGTAGTCTTAAGAAAGATCAAACCTGCGGCCAGAACAAGGAGTAATACTGCAGTCAGAGTCCTAGATACTATTTTCTTCTTGAGATCTGGATTGAAGTACTTTCCTACAGCAACAGATCCCAGAAAGATCGCGAGCATTAGATTCGGTTGCATATGAAGAGGAAATTCGAAGAAGCTGTGAACTGCCAGAGAAAATATTCCCGCACCGAGAGCGCCATAAAGCAACAGGTCTCTGTTGTTGTCAATCTTGGAAAGATTCTTAAAAAATCTGAACACGAGCAGTCCCACCATCAAGACAATGAAAATGAATCCAACAAGCCCCATTTCGCCCAAACCCTGAACATAATCATTATGAGTCCTCTTGAAGTTGTTCCAGACAAGCATGTAGTCGGGGTTATGATCCAACACCTGAGGGCTGTACAGCAGATGGTAGAGCTGGAATGTGCCGATTCCAGAACCAAAGGGAATTCTCAACTTGTTGTTACCGTCTAACCACTGAAAGATTGAGTTGTACCAGGCCGAAAACCTTTCTTTCCACGATCCCGATGAAGTCAGCGCATATTCCAGCCTAGCCGTTATATTGATTTTTCCGTCGCCCGTAAGAGGAGAAGGTGTCAAATACAAGTACGATAATACTGCAATAATTATCAAAGCTATTAGAAGGAAGACTAGAGAAAGCCTTCTGAATCTCTTGCTTTCTGAATCGTCAAGTGCTTCAGGTTTCTTTTTCCTCCCCAGGAAGAAATATAGAAGCAGGAAGAGAAGGTTTCCGAAGAATATTGCAGTTATCACAGTTCTAGTCTGAGAAACAAATACAGAAGCGACCATTGGAACAAGAAAAATGACCATGACGCTTTTTAGAATCAACTGCCCAGCAGGTTTCTTGAATAGCAGGCCAAGTGGCTTTCTAGATATTACGAAATAGAATATCATGGGAATTGTCATTCCCATATAATCGGATACGAAGTTTGGATTTCCAATTGTCGATCTTGCGGAGGCTCTTGCAAATGGTTCTCCGACTTTACCTAGAAAGATATCGAATCCCAGATAGAAGTTGAGCAGAGCATCTATGGCAACTACGGCTGCTCCTATGACAAAGAACAGCATTACAACCTCGATTTTCTCAACCGTGTTCCATTTGTTCGAAATATAGACTGCTGTGAATGAGAGGAAGACAATGTAGAGAGCGATCTCCAGAGAATACCTGAAGTATTGAGGATTGTCAATCGAAACCACAATCAGCGAGAGCAAAGCAGCGATTCCGACTCCGAAAAACGCCAGATGAACGAATCCAAATTCTATGGAAATTTCCTTCTTTTTCAGCACCATAGAAAGAAAGATAATTGCGAATCCTACAACGTAGAAAAGGTGTTTCCCGGTTGAGGGTTCATGTGTAAATCCCTTGGTTACAAATAAAGGGATGAATAGGGTCAGAATCAAATAGACAATGGTTTCGAAATCTATCAAGCGTTTCTTCTCTGTCATCTAGACCACCTCATTAAACCACTTTATCCCCTCTCGGTTGGGACAGCTGGTTACGTTTGCTTTCCGTCATTTCACCTACTTGAGACTGTCTGTATCTTTGATGCTTTCAATTACTTCTTTGTCCGATTTCTTCTTTTCTGTTTCTTTCCTTCTTCGTTGTAATAATAATAGTAGTGGTAGTAATAGCTTGAATTCTTCTCATCAACTCCGTTGACTATTACCCCAAGAATCTTGACCCCAGCTGTCTTCAAATTCTCAACTACTATCCTCAAACCATCCTTTATTGCTCTTCCAGGCCTTACTACAAGTACAATTCCGTCGAGCTTGTTCCCCACTAAAGATACGTCGGAAGTGGCAACGGCAGGTGGCATATCTATCAAAACCCTATCATATCTCTGCTTCAGTTCAGAAAGAAGAGTATCGATTTTTTTCGACGAAAGGACTATTGTTGGATTCGGGGGAATACTGCCCACCCCTATGAAGTCCATGTTTTCAGCGTAGTTCTGGACAACTTCATCAATCGATGCAGTGCCCATTATTACATCTACCGCACCCTTGGTTCTCTTGCCAGCCTTAAGTATCTTCTCGACCCTGGGGCGACGCAGATCAAGGTCCAGGAGGACTACTCTTTGACCGCTGTTTGCCAATGAATAGGCGATATTTGCAATCACAAAGCTCTTTCCCTCAGTAGGGAGAACCGATGTAACTGCCACTGTTTTTCCCTCGCCCATCGTGAAGGAGAGATTGCTTGCCGCAAGCTTTATCGACTCTGAAAAGGGCGCCGTTGGGTTTTTCTCAACATACATCTCTTCTCTTGTGCCTTCAATGTTTGGAATTCTACCGATAATAGGTTGTCTACTGAATCTCTCGATTTCTTCCTCGGTCTTGAGAGTCTTGTCCAGATACTCGGCAAGGAAGACCATAAGCATTCCAAGAAAGATCCCCAACACTCCTCCAATAGCCAGAGATAGCTTCTTGTTGGGTTTCACGGGCGACTGAGGTACGGTCGCGGGGTCTACAATAGCTGCATTTCCAACTACGGCAGCTTCACTGATCTTTGCCTCTTCAAGTCTCTCAAGAAGCAGAGTATAGAGGCTCTCTTTCACTGCTATTTGCCTTTCCAGATCGAGCAGCTGTTGCTCTTTCGCGGGTAGGTTTCTCAGTTCAGATTGATACTGATCCCTCAAGAGACCCACAGCCTGAATTGAAGCTTGAAGGATTTGAAATCCGGCTTCTGAACTGATGACGCCAGTTATTATTTGCTGATACGCAGGATTCAGCGTCATACCCTGGCCTGAGACTATGAACTCATTCTGAATCTGTTCTGCAATCAAACTTTCAGTCTTCGAAATCTCCGTGATTTTCGATCTCACTCTTGGGTCAGTTTTAGGATACTGTTCCTCCAACGAAGCAAGTTCAACTTGAAGAGTAGCAAGGTTCTGCCTCAGACTGGTCAGTACAGGATTGACAGAAAAACTCTCAGATGTCTGCACCCAAAGTGCCTTTATGCTTTTTGAATCATTACTATCGAAGTCATCTAGCATACTCTGGTAAGTTTCTATTTCAGCTTTCTTCTCTTCAGCAGAGATCATCAGTTCGTTGTACTGATTGTCATACCCGCTGAGCATTCGGAAGAGCTGATCGGCATGCTTGTCCAGGACGTAGATGCCTGTCTCCTCTTTGAATTGCTTTATCTTATCGGTAGCCTCATTCAGATCGCTCTCCAGAAGTGGAATCTGTGCTTCAATGAATTCTCGTTTTCTTGTCAGGTCTCTCTTTGACAGTTCTGCCAATTTAGTATTGTAAACATCGGCCAGGGTATTTGCTATGTCCCTCGCAAGAATGGGGTCCTTGTCCTGCACGGAGACTCTGACAATTCTAGTATCCTTAACAGGGGATACTGTTATCATTGATGAAATACTTTTCGTGAGCGAGGATACAAGATCGCGGTCCGAATATCCTTCCGATAGTAGCCGAGACTTTGCTTCTTCTGAATAAATCCTGTCAACCAAGCCCAAAACATCAATTATCTCTTCAATATTCGTTCTGCTCTTGATCAGTTCAACTTCTGTAGAGATATTTGATCCTGAACTTCCTGTAAGTGAGCTACTGAACAGATCACCTACTGAAGATTGAGAGGTAGGATCAACCTTGATGGTGACGCTGGCTTCATATATGGGCGTAGCGAAAATTAGGTAAATTCCTGTGACAACAACTACAGCCAGTACTACTGAAACGAAGAGAACCATTCGTTTCTTAAACATTCTAAAAATGTCTTCAAGAGTTAGTTCCCTATAATCGCTATCCTCGATTTCGCTCACGAAAGCACCTCCATCTAGAGATAATAATCATTCAGAAAAAATCCGTATCGACCATCATTGAAATCGATTAGCAGTCTGCCGTCGCCTATTTTGTGTTTGTCACTTCCGGTGACGTCGGCAATTTTCTCTTCAACAAGAGCTTTGGCTTTTGGATCTCTATCCAGACTGTTCCAGTTCACCTGAAATAGAACTCCCATGTCCCTAAGCCTTGAGATATCCCCTGTAAGCTTTGTCTTTCCTAAGAGGAATCCACTTTTCTTGAAGAAGTATTCATACCTTTCCACATGAGCAAGCAAGACCCTGAAACCCTTCATTTGAAGCTTCTCTATGACTTCGAAAAGGTAATGAGGTTTTTGCTGAGTCGGAAGCTCAACGAAAATAACATTAGACTCACCCATAGAAACCAGATCACATTCAAGAACCTCAGGCCTTAGAAATACTTCAGAACCAAGCACTACCTCGACTGAATGACTGTTCAGTTCAGACTTAAATTCATTCCACCTTTTCATGATCTCCGATATGTTTGTTGGACTCCTGGGAGACAAGAAATGTGGCGTCAAGTATAATCTCTCAACTCCTTTTAGTCTCATCTCTTCCAGGAGAGTAATTGCCTCCTGAATACTTTCAACACCGTCATCAACTGCCGGAAGCAGATGACAATGAGAATCAATGTTCAATATAGATCAACCTCACTTGAAAATGCCGACAGCAGAATTCACTATGCTGAGGGATGAAGCAACAATCGACATTATGTCTTTTATATTCACAATCGATGATTGAGGAACGAATATGATATTGCCTGGCAAAAGAGGGACACTGCCCTTGGCGGGCTTCCCTTTTTGCTGATCAAGGTCAAGAACAAGTGGTTGCTCTTCAAGGTTCTGGAACAACAGCGCGTTTCCGAGAACAGCATAGCTTGTTGGGCCACCGGCCTCGATCACAGCTTCAATCGCAGTCATGCCTTCATAGAATCTTACTACTCCCGGTCTCTGCACTTCACCGAAAACGTATACTCTGGCCGGTTCGGAATAAGGCACGTAGATAGTTGATCCCGGAGAAACGATCTTTCTGGTAAGAGAAATGAAGTCCTCCGGTGTAGTGGATATCTCTTCCGTTTTTCCTGCTGAAGAAATGAATACTCGTCCTCTCGTTTCAAAGTTGGAGAGGCCACCGGCAAGGCTCAGAAGTTCGGCAAGCGAAAGATCTCCATATTCCGAGACTGAAAAGACTCCCGGTGACTTCACGTCACCGATGATTGTTACGAAAGACTCATAGTTCTTCAGTGCAACTATAGTATCCTCATCTTCCAGATAGCTTCTGGCCAACTCCTCAGTTTTTCGTGCATCGACTAGCTTCACTCTACCGTCACTTCCTACAAGGCTTAGCGTAGTTACCGATTGATCAAGCCCTCCCGCTAGTGCGATTGCAGTTGCTATAGAAGGCCGTGTACCGCTGATTTCGTACTTCCCAGGTCTTGCGATTTCTCCAAGGATCGTAACGGAAATCGATGATTTGCTTGATACGTAGATGAACGAGTTGTCTGAAAGTGAATCTCCCCGCCTTTGTAGGACAGATGTAGAGAATTCGTTATAGAGCTTCCCGTCCTGAACTGCTATCTTGTCAACGATGCTCTCATCTATGAGTCCGCCGGCCCTCGCCAGCGCGTCAGAGAGAGAATGACTCTCATCAGGATTGAAAGTATACAGACCGGGGCTATTAACTGCACCAAGAACGGTAACTCTAATTACCTGCTTTGGCACCAAAACTGTGCTACCTGCTTCAACAGAGGCATCCTTTCCTTCGTTCTTGATCTGAGAAAGACTTACTGGGAGAATTCCTCCTGACGGCAATAGAATCCTAATTTGATCAGAAGCAGAGGGCTTCTCTCCGCCTGCTCTTGCCAGTATCTTCAGAATCGTTATTTCCTCATCTACTGCAAATTCGTATTTGCCCGGTGAGTTGACTTCACCACTGACATAAATATATCGATCGTCACCAGCTACGTAAACAGTTTGACCACCAGCTAACGGGACGTCGTTTCCTTCGACAAGATCAAGCCATAAAACCTCCCCGTCGTGATCACTGATCTTAATGTTGGTTGCAGCTCTGTCTGTTGGTCCGCCAGCCTTAGAAATTGCCAGTAGAACCGTTGGAGATTCGTTCTTGGCAAATTCAACTGTACCCGGGCTCTTAACCTCTCCAATTACATTAACTCTAACTGGTTCGTAGATCGGGACATAAACAAAAGAACCATCTTCCAGGTTCAAATCCAGAGCCTTTCCAAGGAGTATTGGATCAACGCTCGCTGTGGTTGTTCTTCCGAAGGGATCTGTAATCTGTATCTTGTTGCCTAGAGCTAGTGGGGTCATTCCTCCCGCTCGAGCTAGGAGAGTTGTCAGAGTAACTTTGTCTCCCGGTTCAAATTGCACTAACCCTGGGTCATTTACGGCACCGACCACAAAAACCTGGCGGACCACATCTGGATAGACTATTATTGATCCTGGAGACAGGATCATATCGTTGTCTCTCAGATCCGAAATTTTCCTTTCCCTCTTTGATCCATCTGGGAAGATTACGGTAACTCTACCGCTTGAATCAAAGTCAAGCTGATTCTGTTTTGCGAGCGCAGTTCTCAGTGTGATTTCCTCGTTACTTTCGAAATCGACTCTTCCACCTTTCTCTCTAGAAATCACATAGACAAATCTCCCGTAGGTCTCTGGAACATATATTATTGAACCGCTCGCTATCTGCGGGTCCTGGGTGGAACCTCCAAGTATCTCCTGAAGATCGAGTCTTCTTCTCTCACTCGCATCGACAATTTCGATCTTCTCAGAAAGAGGATCAGTCAAACCGCCCGACATGGCGATGAGTTTAGTTAACGTGGGATTCGTCTCTTCACGACTAATCAGCTTCATTCCAGGTTCTCTGACTCCGCCCAAAATGTATACGTATTTTGAACCCATTTCAGGGACAAACACAGTGGCTCCGTCTGGAATGCAAGGAATAGGATCACTCGAAAGATCTTCTACTGTATAAATAACTGTTGAAGCAGACTTAGAGTCAATCACTGCAATATTGTATCTGTCTGCCAGATCGGTGATGCCACCTGCAGCAGCTATGACGGTCGAAAGATTAAAGGGTATGTCTGGCTTGAGGGTGACCGTACCGGGACTCCGCACCTGTCCGAGTACGTTTGCCACATTGCTTGCCTGAGGATAGAAGATTACGCTCCCGATTTCCAGCTCCCAATCGGATTTCCCAAGAGAACTGATCGGAATCTCAAACTTTTCACCATCTGGCAAAATCACCAGGATTTCTTTTTCGGACGAAATCTCCACAAGATTCAGTTTTGCAAGAGCACTTCTTAAAGTGATACTCTCTCCTGCTGAAAAATCAACCTTCCCGCCACTTGCTTCGGAGATTACATAAACAAATCTATTATCAATTCTGGGAACATAGATCAGGTCATCATATTTGATTGTTGGATCTTTGGAAGAGCCTCTTAGAACTTCATCAAGATTGACTTCGGTGGCATCAGACCCGGAGAGAACTTGAATAGAAGAAATATCGGCATTCTGCGTGAACCCCCCGCTTGCGCTGATCGCACGGGTCAACAAAAGGTCATCTCTGTCAAGCTCAACTTTCCCCGGTCTTCCCACTTCTCCGAATACGTATATCCATGTACTGATATCAGGAACTATAACAATTGACCCGCTTTCAAGTCTATAGTCGTCCAGAGATAGTCTGGAAGTCGTTACAAGCTGATTCGCACCCGATGAATCAATAATCGAAATGTCCTTGTCTGAATTGAGATTCAGTAGATTCATTTTCGCCAGCAGGTTCCTAAGAGTGAAGGACTCGTTCTCGCTAAAATCAACTCTTCCGCCCTCTGTCGAAGAGATGACGTACACGTATCGTTGTTCTTTTTCCTTGACGTGAACTATTGACTGAGGACTTAGAATCAGAGAGCTCTTTGCCGATTCTTCAACAGAGAACAATCTCGTCCCGGTCTCCGTAACTAGCTCAACGAGACCTGCCATTTCAGTAACTCCGCCGGACTTGGCTATTGCCTTTCCAAGAGTGATCTCTTCAAAGTTCGCAAATGGTATTGAACCGGGATTTCTAACCTCTCCAGTTACGAACACGTTCTTCTCTCCACGCGGCAAGATTATCATCGATCCTGGCTCCAGTTCTGCGTCTTGTCCTTGAGAAAATTCGAATCGTTCTCCTGAAGGCTCTACTACAATTAACGGATCTTGATTTGTTGGATCGTAGAGATCAACCTTAACCAGTGCGTTCAATAGAGATAGTTTTTCGTCTGTGCTAAACTCCACCTTACCTCCATACGATGCGGAGGCGATGTACACAAATCGTTCCTGTTGACGAGGAACGAATATCGTATCGCCCGGATTCAAGGTAATGTCCTCTATCAAGCCGCTGAAGAGATCACTGACTTCCACTGATTCAGGTACTGTTAGACCGGTCCTCAAAATGTATAGTCCATCAGAAGCTGTTTGTCTAAGCCCCCCAGCCTCACCAATCGCCTGCAATAGGGTGAGCTTTTCATGATAGGGGATAGATGCTGGATTATTGAACTCGCCTAGAAGTTTCACGGATTTTGAGGAGGAATCATTTGCAATAACGATACTTCCTGCGGGTAACTGGATGTCCTTTTTTCTTCCGGAGAGAATGGAGTTCAGGTTTATGGTGGTAATATTGCCTTCAATATCGTCACTGATTAAGAGGATCTCTTCATTGTCGGCAGCTTCTGTCAGTCCTCCTGACTTGGCAATCACCTGGGTTAGAGTAATACCGGGATTGAACTTCACAAGAGTAGGAGATCTAAATTCCCCCATGGTCATTATCCATGCCCGCGCTCCGGCAGGTATGAATAAAGTTGAACCTTCAGTTAGTTTTTCTGTCAGAGCCGTTCCTCCGTACAGAATCGAAGACAGGTCAATTTGCTTTCTAGATCCATCCTTTCCTACAACAAATGAAGAAGAAAGATCTGCACCATCTCCCAGGCCACCGGCTAGTGCCAAGAGTTGAGAAATCCCAATAGTAGTATCGTGCCACTCTATAGCTCCTGGTTTGTTTACTTCACCAAGAACATAAAACATGAAAGGAGCAAATGATTTCACCGAAACGGTTACCTGTGGTTTTGATGTCAATATGCCCTGGCTGAGAAACTGAGATGATAACAACGACTGGATTTCTTCAAGAGTTTTTCCAAGTAACATTACATTTCCAAGCGGAGGCACAGAAGCAGTACCATCTGGACCCACAAGGGCTTCGCTGGAAAGATCAGCGGAACCATAGACAGAAATTGTCAAGAGGTCGCCCGGTCTAACTGAGTATCCAAACAGGGAGACCGTTAGCAATAACAGTATCGAAAGTGAGATAATTCTCACATGCATATGACTTCCTCCTTCTATTGTAATCATTTCTCTTCCCCGAGAAGCTTTTCAACTAACGACTTGAGCTCCGAAAAATCAGGAGACTTAACAACGTAGGCGTCAGCAGCCCAGGAAGATAGATCATGCTTATAATGTGTGTAAGCGGTTAGAAGTACAATTTTCTTCTCAGGGTATTGCTTACGTATTGTTCCTGCAAGTTCAAGACCATTCATCCCTTGCATTTCAATGTCAATAGTTATGAGGTCGAATGAAGTATCAAGATTGAGAATCCCTATTGCTTCTTCAGCACTGCTTGCGCTCACTACTTCGAAACCTGACTCCTCAAGTTCTTCTTCAAGAAGCAGTCTCATGTTTTTTTCATCTTCAACTATCAGTATCTTTTTCAAGTTCAAACCTCCCAAATTTCTTAGTCGGCAAAGTGAAGGTGAAAACCGTTCCTTCCATTCCACTTGAGGCATGGATCTCTCCCCCATGTTCCTCAACGATCTTCTTGCAGATCGAAAGTCCGAGACCCGTGCCTAGAGTTTTCGTCGTGAAGAAGGGTTCAAAGATTCGCTTCAAAGTCTCTTCCGGGATTGTCTTCCCACCGTTCATAACCGAGAAAGAAACGCAATCAATTTTTCTCTCTAAAGTGATAAGAACTTGCCCGCCTTTATCAGAGGCCTCAATGGCGTTTTGTACAAGATTGATTATAACCTGTTTAATCCTATCCTTATCTCCGTAATATTCAATTCTATCTTCTTTCGCGTATAGGACAAGTTTAACATTTTCTATCGAGGCTTTTTCTTCAAAACCGGCCAGTATTTCACGTGTGACAGAAACAAGATCAAACTTTTCTTCGGAAGGTTTGCTCTTTCTTCTAGAGATTTCCAGTACTTCCCCTACTATACCGTCCAGCCTCTGAAGCTCGTCCATCAGGATCCTTGCATATTCTTCAGTTTTCTCCCTGTCTGAGGAAGCCAGTATTCTCTTCACGAAACCACCGATGATTGTTATAGGATTTCTGATTTCATGGGCTACTTTTGCCGACATCTCGCCCAACGCTGCAAGCTTCTCTCTGCTCTTAAGCTCTTGTTCCAGTTTTCTTCTTCTGGTAATGTCATCTAGCGATAGAATTACACCTGACAGCCTCTTCCGCTTCTCTTCCCTCAAAGGCGTAATTCGAACATCAAAATGTTTCTCGCCAAAAGCGTCGAAGTGCTGATCCGTTAACGTAATTGTCTCCCCGATTCTTATAGCATCAGACAGCAGGTCAATAATGCTACCAAGTTTCGTTCTAATTGATTCTATGCTCTTTCCTATTAGTTCTTCCCTGCTCAGGTCCAGAAGAAACTCTGCAGTTCTGTTAAGTTCTGTTATTTCGCCTTCTACAGAACATACGATTATCGCAGACTCGAGAGACTGCAGTATGCTTGAAACAAACTTGCGATAGTAATTTGACAGATTTCGCTCTTTCTCCAGACTCTCAGCCATTTGCAGAATTCTCTTGTAGTTTTCAGTTAGCTCCAGGGCTACTCCTGTGCTATCGGCAAGTAGCCCTAGGATTTCCATATCAGCATTGCTTATTTTTTTCCCGGAATCATTGTTGTCAACTACCAGAACTCCCAGAACATCCTCTTCGCCGGCTATTGGGGCAATCAAGTATTCGTCGGTTCCGATTATTCTGTTCATAAGCGCCAACTCATCGACTCTCAATCTCAACATCTCCGGGGTTACATGAACCATCTTTTTTCTGAGGACAACTCTCTCCAGAATCAGATTTCCAGGATATGGAATTGAACCCACTAGTCTATTATCGTCAGAGTCATATGGCTCAAGAGATAAATCCTGAAGATATCGGGAAAGATCACTGTATACAGATTTGTCATGTCTACTATCTCTTCTTCCTGAAGTTACTCTGGTTTCTGAAACGAGAAGGGAGCGGACAGCATCCACTCTAAAGAATGTCGCCCTGTCGAATTTAAGTCCCGAAGTATCGGTTGCGCCTAAGAGAAGAATTCTGACTACTCTCTCTCTATCAAAGCTTCTTTTCATCGCGTCAGTTATCTTATGAAGTACGCTAAGCTTGAAAAGTTGCTCCTTCTGCTCACTTATGAGCTCTTCATGCTTCTTTCCAAGTTGTTTGAGTTTTCTCACCTCTAGCTCTAGTCTGGAAGTGAGCTTTATTTTGCTTATCGCAACGGCCATTCTTCTGCTGATATCGTCTAACATCTTCAAGTCTTCTTTATCGAGATGTTTGTAAGCTCTGAATTCTCCTTCGATTTCCTCCCTGTCCGCCGCAATTATTAGTCCAAGAATGGTTCCTTCAACAGTAAGAGGGATCGTAATGAATGAGCCAACCGAAATCTCTTCTCTGAAAATCAATGATGAGATCACTGACTTCTTGGCTGAAACGAATAGTCTCTCCTGAGAAAGTAAATCGAGCTGTTCCTCGGAAATCTTAATCTCAATTCCTCTGAGGGGGTTTGTGCCTTCACCTATGGCGGCTCTTAGAAGGAATCTTGTCTCGTATTTTTCAAGAAAGAAGATCCACCTAACCCTCAGCATTTCTCTTGCAATCTCCAGAGATTTGTAAATGAGCTCTTCTGAATGAGTTTCTGTTTCAAGAACCGAGGTCAGTCTCGACACGAGTTTCAGTCTCCTGTACCCTTCTTCTTCGGTCGACCTCTTGAGAGAATAGTATAACGCGAGTTCGAGTTCCTTGATCCACGCTTTAAGTGAGTCATTAACTTCAGAGCTGGCAGAAAGCAAGAGCAGGCCAAGCGGTTCATTACTGTAAGAAAGACATACTAGTTTAACCCGCTCCTCCCGTTCTCCAAGATGGGAAGATACGATGACGTTCTTCTCGTCGATGATATTCTCCGTCCTCTTTCTGAGAAAGTCATTGCCACTCAACTTTATCTCTCTGCCCGTTCGTGAAAGACCCTCTCTCGGATCAACTTCTTTAAATACGTCACGGTATTTTTCCAGAATGAACAGGGATGCATCGGAAGAGACTTCCGAAGAAATTCTCCAGAGAATTCTTTTGATTAATTCATCGGCTGAAATCTCAAAGCTAGATCTCTTCAGTTTTACCACCACTCTTTTCCAACAAGGCCTTCATCCATTTCATTTGCTCAACATGACTTCCGTTCCAGTAGACCTGACCGCAGCGTCTACATCTGGAAAACCTGCCTTTTGTAAGTGTCACATATTCCGGAACGTTAGCTAGGTCATCTAGAGAAGCTTCAACAAGGCTGCCGTTGCACTTTGAACACCTGCTTAAAAAATGCACATCGTTCGCATCTATCTTGAATCGCTGAATTACAGACTTCAGTTGAGACTTCCAGTTTTCCGATTTGATGAGATAGCATTTGATCTTGGACTTCCAGGCAATTTCAAGTGCCTTTCTGCTCTTTGTCAGAAACACGTCTCTATCTTGTGATGCTTCGCCAATTTCACTTCTAGTGCATATCTCGGTATCAAACCCCATAAGTCGAAGTTTCTTAGCCAACCTTGTCAAAGAGTCTTCGACAAGAAACTTCATTGTCTCACCATTATTGAGAATACAACGCCTGCATATTCTCTTTGATCAACAAGTTGAAACAACGAGGAGAGCTCCAACACAGTTTTCTTCTCTCTCTCTGAAGTTTCGACTATCAATTGACCCCAATGGTTTATGAGTTCGGGGTTCTGGTTAAGAACGTTAAAGAGAGGTTCAATGTATTCTTCATCGAAGGGAGGGTCAGCAAATACAGTGTCAGCGCCCACGCCCTGTCTGATAAGTGATGGGATCGCTCTGCGAAAGTCGGCGCAAACGATCCTCAGATTCATTGAAGGATCGAGTTCATTCCTATTATCAAGAATCAAGTTGCATGCTTTCTTCGACACATCGACAGATATCGCCTCTGCAGCACCTCTGCTCATAGCTTCAAAGGACATTATTCCGCTTCCAGCAAAGAGATCAATGAAAGATTTCGAAGCTACGTCCACAATGTCGAAGAGCGCTTTCCTTGCCGACTGTGGTGTATATCTGGTCTTTCTTCTAGCGGTCGTCTTTATCGGTCTTCTCGTCCACTTTCCTCCTGTTATCGTCAACATATCATCCGACCTCTATCAAATTTACCTTTTCCGAATAAACTCTTTCCATCTCGATTCGTAGTGAGCCATGTTCAGAGAGTTCGGGATCTTTGTCAATCAGCTTCTTTGCGTCTTCTCTAGCTTTGAAAAGCAGATCTCGATCAGCAACTATATCCCCAATTCTAAACTGGGGGATTCCATGCTGCCTTAACCCAAGGAACTCTCCAGGTCCTCTCAGTTTCAGATCAAGCTCTGCAACATCAAAACCACTTGAGGTTGAAGCAAATTCCCTTAGCCTGGCAAGAGCTTCTTCTGAAATAGCGCGGTTCATAACCATTACGCAAATCGACTTGAGGCTGCTTCTTCCTACCCGTCCTCTAAGCTGGTGTAACTGGGCCATTCCGAATCTCTCAGGGTGTTCGATTACCATTACGGTTGCCGAGGGCACATCAATTCCGACCTCAACAACCGTTGTAGAAACAAGAATCATGCTCTTTTTCGTTCTGAATCTTTGCATTATCTCTTGCTTCTCTGTATCGGTGAATCTTCCGTGGAGCAGTTCAACCCCTACTCCTGGGAAGACCTGTTCTCTAAGCCTTGCAGCTTCGTCTGTTGCGTTCTTGAGGTCTACTTGTTCAGATTCCTCAACAAGAGGATATATGAAGAAGACTTGATGTCCCATTTTCAGCTCATCTGAGATGAAGGAGTATAACTCTCGCAATCGGCTCCTGGCAAGCAGAACTGTTCTCACCGGTGATCTTCCCTTCGGCATCGTACGAATAGTTGAAATATCGAGATCCCCATAAGCCGTTAGGGCAAGAGTCCTTGGAATTGGTGTGGCGGTCATTACAAGACTGTCGAGAAGACTTCCCTTAGATGTCAGTTTCTCTCTCTGCTTAACTCCGAATCTATGTTGCTCGTCGACTACTACAAGTCCAAGATTCTTAAATTCCACGCCATCCTGAATGAGAGAATGCGTACCAATAACCAGGTCTATTTCTCCAGTAATCATCGCGTTTCTTACAGAGTCCTGTTCACTTCTCTTCATTGAACCGGTTAACAACGCTACTTCAATTCCAATAGGCGATAGATCTCGTTTGATTTTCTCGTAATGCTGCATCGCCAAGACAGATGTTGGAACCATGAGTGCACTCTGATAACCTGCTTCATAATTGTCTACAATTGCCAGTTCGGCAACAAGAGTCTTTCCAGATCCGACATCACCTTGAAGCAATCGACTCATAGGCGAAGAGGCTCTCATGTCTTCCCTGATCTCATTGAAGGCTCTCACCTGATCTTCCGTCAATTCAAAGGGTAATGATTGAATCAACTTCTTGGCAAGACCTCCACTGATATCTTTAGAAAGGCCTTGATACCGGTTCTGAATCTGCCTTCTTCTATATAGAATTGAGGTTTCGAAGAGAAAGAATTCTTCATACGCCAGAGTCTCTCGCGCTTTTCTTATTTCGAACTGGCTCTTTGGAAAATGAATTGCAACAAAGGCATGTCTCCGATCAAGGAGGTCTCTGCTCTTCACAAAAGGGAGCGGGACCAGATTATCCAGCGACCTAACCAGGCCCAGGTTGCGCTTAATTACTTTTCTCATCATCTTCATTGAGATTCCCGAAGTCAGAGAATAGACCGGGAGAATCTCTCTAGGTACCTCCCCTTCAACTTCCTCAATTTCCGGGGAGTTCATCTCCATGGGGCCAAAAGCAGTCTTCTTGGCCAGTCCGTGAATTAGATACTCTCGCTCCTTCTTGAGCTTTTGAAGAATATAGTCCTGATTGAACCACTTCAAAAGAAGTTGACCAAAGCCGTCACTCGCTACAGCTGAGATAATCGTGTATCCAGAGACTTTCTTGGCCGAGAAATTCAGAATTCGACCTTTCACGCTTACCTTGCAATCAGGGACTATCGAGGAAATAGAGACAATTATCCTACGATCTTCGTAGTCTCTTGGAAAGTAGTAGATAAGATCTCCGACTGTTTCAATATCCATTCTCTTAAGTATTTTTGATCTTGCTTCACCAACAGAGTATGCGAATTTGATCGGAGTTGAGTGAGAAACAGGTCTGCCGAGAAGGGAATCGATTTCTTCGGCTGAACGCATAAGAAAGATCTTTCTCAGCTTTTCGATCATCTCAAGTCCGTTTCTCAATCTTCTGAACTTGCGATCATCCGATAAGTTGTCAATTCCTGAGAAGTATGAAGTAAATTTCGGAAAGTAATCCTCAAGCGAGGCATAAGAAGAAAGCTCCTCCTTATCCACTAACGAAATGAGTTGTTTGAATTCGGGAAGAACACTTACTCCCTTCTTTCCGGTCAAAGAAGTCTCAAAAAGCTCTTCGCATCTATCTAGGAATTGCTCAAAGAGCATTATTCTATTTCTTTCTCCCCGTAGCACGCCAACCCAAAGACTGCAGGGCCACTGTGACAAGCGATTGTGGGCCAGATTCTGCCGCTTATTAGTTCGATCTCTTTTCTCGAAATGCCCAAGTTCATCTCAATAGCTTCGATAGCCCTCTCCGTTGTTTCTTTCATTACTCCTAAGTATTCTTCGCTTCCATAGATTGAGTATAGAGTTATCGACCTTCTTCTTTTCTCCAGAAACTTAACGATATTTGAGACCATCTCTTCTTGAAGTTTTTTCATGCCCCTAAGTTTGGCTATGGGGCTTATGAAACCCTCTTCATCCACAGAAAGAATCGGCTTGATGTTCAGCAGAGTTCCTGCAAGTCCCTGAGCCCTTCCTATTCTGCCGTTCTTAATAAGATATTTAAGAGTGGGAACGCTGAATTCCATGAATGTGTCATCAATAACCTGGGGTACTCTTTTCATGACATCGTCGATTTTCAATCCAGACTCGGTCAGTTCGATCAATCTTTTTGCAACCAGATGGGCCCCTATAGAGACCTTCTTTGTGTCGACCACGTGTACTTCAAGTCCTTCAACCATCTTCGAAGCCAAAATGCAAGTATCGTAAAGGCCGGACATCTTCGAGGAAAAGTGAATATCTAGAAGTTCCGTAAATCCCCTTGATCTTATATCATTGTAGTATTCAAGGACTTGGCCAAGAGGTGGCTGCGCCGTATGAAACTCCTTAGAGCTGTCAACAATCCTGTAGAAGACATTTTCCATGAAATCGAACTCGTCGTTATATTCCATATCATCGATTATTACTTTCATTCCCATGAAGAAAAGTTTGTGAGACTGAATGAAATCTCTCGTGGGCGCACAACCAGAATCTATGGATATTGCTATCAAATCCTTCACCTGCCTTCGGCAAATATTATCTCTTCCTTGTCCCCGTCGCTAACCCTCACACACCATCTACCGTCAATCAGGTCGGTTTCGAGAGAATAACCGTTTATGACAACAGCCAATGGCTCTCCGCAATCTGCACTGAACTCAAGAAGTTTCTTTGCGGAAGCTCTTACTCCTCTTATAATCGAAGCTTCTAACATCAACTGAGTATTCTTTCGATTTGAACTAACTACACTCAATGCGAAGAGTGAAGTTATCGTACAAATGCTCAGAAGCAGTACAGCAAGAACTAGTGTAACGATGTTGCCTTTCTTCATTATTCACCTTTCAAGCAACCCACATAAGGAAGATTTCTATATACTTCGTCATAATCAAGTCCATAACCGATTATAAACTGATCACCTATCCTTTCGCCAGTGAAATCGATTTTCACTCCGTGATCGTGAATTGTCTTCTCAAATAGTGATACGAGCTTTACGTCTGCAGGTTTCTGTTTCCAGATATAATTGATTATGTACCTGAGAGTCCCACCTGTATCAACTATGTCTTCCACCAACAGAACATAACGGTCAGTAACTGATTCATCTACCCAGGTCTTGACGCGTATTCTTCCAGTTGTAGAAGCCCCGGAATAGCTGGAAACATGGACAAAGTTATATCGTACTTTAAGCTCAAGCCTTTTCAAAAGGTCGCTATAGAAATGCACCGATCCCTTCAGAATGCAAACGGCTGTTATCTCATCTGTTATAGGAGAATAGTATCTGTTTATTTCCTCAGCAAGTCTATCAACAATTCTTCTGAGGTTTTCTTCAGAGTATAGAACTTCGATTTTAGCGGGGTCAAAGTGCATTTCCTTCACCTCCGGGAGTCACGATAATTATACCATCGCAAAAAGAGGATGAAACGATTGTCTTCGTTGAAGGCTCAAGATGGAAATATCTGGCAAATTGAGTTAGAATGCTTTTTGTAACCTGACTTCAATCTGGCCTAGTAACTGGGTGGATTGGTTGAGCGGAGCGATGTCATGAATCTCCATTACCTAAGAAATTATCTTGACGCTACTGAATTTGATTTGCCTCTGGACCTTGCCTGTATCTTTGGAAGAGATCGTGCCGTCTTTCTTGAAGTAGGATTTGGCAGCGGTGAATTTCTTGTGCAGAAGGCAGTTGAGAATCCCGGAGTAGACTTGCTGGGTGTTGAACTCTCTATGATTAGTGCTGAAAAGCTATTGAAATCACTGGCCAGGAATTCTCTGGACAACGTCCGCGTACTTCTAATCGATGCATCGTTTGCCTTGGGTAATGTAATTCCTCCTGCTTCGATTTCGGGATTGTATATGAACTTTCCCTGTCCATGGCCTAAAAAGAGGCATTTGAATCGACGCTTAAATGATACTACTTTTGTCCAGAGAATTGCCGCTGTCCTGAAACCAGACGGGTTCTTTCAACTGTACTCTGATTCAAAAGAGTTCGTACGCGAGATGATGTTTAGCGTAAGTGAAACGAAGTTATTTGACAATCCAACTGTTGAAGAAAATCCGTCAGCCGGGGCAAAAACCAGGTACGAAAGAAAATGGTTGTCAATGGAGAAAGAGATTTTCAGGTTTTACTGTAAGAGAAACGAAAGAGTCGTCAATATTGAAGAGGACGTGGTTCATGTGTCACATCTGTGGGTGAAAGACGTTGATGAAGCTCGACTTGGGAGCCTTATTGGAGAAGCTTTTTCAAGGAACGAGATTTTTGTGAAGTTTCTGGGAGTATACAGAAATCTGGACAGTAAAGCTTTCCTGATCGAGACCTTGTCGGTTGATAGAGGCTTTTCCCAGAGATTCCATATAAACCTTTCCAGAAGAGAAGCCGGATGGCTTATTCAGTTGGACAGTCAGTCAAGACCGATAAGAACGCAGGCGGTAAGATTCGCAATGAAGACGCTTTCTAGTCTTATCGAGACAAAAACTAGTTTGTGGTGAATTGTCAGTCACGGCGACAGTTCTTTGCCGAAATCTGAACAAATGGGTTCACAGGCTTCTGCACCCCGCAGAAGTAGTTCTATATAAAAAAACGGGGCGCAAGCGCCCCATCCTGGCGGCAATTACAACTTCTTGAAGAGCAGAGAAGCGTTATGACCACCAAAGCCAAACGAGTTCTTCATTGCATAATTGATGTCTTTTTCAATCCCGAAATTGGGAGTGTAGTTAAGATCACATTCTGGGTCTGGATTAGAGTAGTTTATTGTGGGCGGCACAAAGGAATTCTTCATTGAGAGAAATGTCGCCACTGATTCGATAGCTCCAGCGGCGCCCAGGGCGTGCCCAGCCATAGACTTGGTGGAACTAATGTTCAAGCTTTCTCTTGTTCCGTAAAGGCGCTTGATCGCTCTTGTTTCGATTACGTCATTTAGCGGAGTTGAAGTTCCGTGAGCGTTAATGTAGTCAACTTCTGAGGGGTCAACGCAAGCATCTTTCAAAGCCATTTTCATTGCTCTATATGCTCCATCGCCAGACTCCTCGGGTGAAGTTATGTGAAACGCATCGTCAGTAGAACCATAGCCGACGATCTCCCCGTATATTCTCGCTCCGCGTCTCAAAGCGTGCTCGTATTCCTCGATTATCAGTGTTGCAGAACCCTCGGCTATGACAAATCCGTCGCGTTTACTATCGAATGGTCTTGAAGCCGATTCAGGGGTCCCTCGTGAAAGGGCAGTCATATTCGAGAATCCGGCTAGAGTAAGAGGCGTAATCGTCGCTTCCGAGCCGCCAGTCATTGCAACGTCAAGAACCCCGCTTCTAATGAGCCGAGTTGCTTCGCCGATTGCATTTGTTCCAGAAGCGCAGGCGGTTGAGATGGTGAAATTGGTCCCCTTAAAACCGAAACGGATTGCAAGAAGGCCCGGAGCCATATTTGCGATCGTCATCGGTATCAAAAAAGGAGTAATTCGAGAAGGGCCTTTGTCCATAAGAATCAGATGTTGATCTTCAATTACATCCATTCCACCCAGTCCCACGCCGTAGATGACCCCTGCCGTTTCCGAATTAAAAAGCCCTTCTTCCAAACCGGAGTCACTGTAAGCCTCGCTTGCACTTGCAATCGCCATCTGGACAAACCTGGCAGTTCTCTTGGCTTCTCTCTTTTCCATATAGGAAATGGGGTCGAAATTCTTGACGCGACCTGCGACTTTCGATCCAAATTCTGAGACATCGAATGTGTCAATCCAATCAATTCCTGATCTTCCTAACTTCAGTGACTCCCAGAACTCTTCCAGGTTGCTTCCGATGGAGCTTATAATACCCATGCCTGTTACTGCAACTCTTCTCATTCTACTTAGTTTCCAATGTAAGTATAAATCCAACCACGTCATCGATTGTCTTGAAGCTGGCAGTCTGGCTATCGCTGATCTGGATGTCAAATTTGTCTTCTAGCTCCATTACCAGATCTACAAGATCAAGCGAGTCTGCGCCAAGGTCCTCTATAAATCTAGAATTCCCTTTGATCTCACCTGCCTCGATCCCGAGATTTTCTGCAACGATTGATATAACCCTTTCTTGGATGGTTGACGTTCCTTCCATTAAACTCACCTCTCATCAAAAAATCAGTTTAGTTAGCAATTTCCTGGAATTCTTTTAGTGCTTCAAGGCTTTCGCTGTCTGTATTGTTTACAGTAACACTCCTGTCAATCTTCTTCATAAATCCGCTGAGAACCTTTCCCGGACCTACCTCAATGAATTTGTCAACGCCCAGCTGAATCATTCTTCTTATCGATTGCTCCCACCTTACGGGGCAATATGTCTGAGAAATCAATAGCTCCTTTATCTCGTTCGGATCTTCGGGGAAGAGATCACCGGTTACATTAGATACTACTGGAATCTTCGGGGGGCTTACCTTGACACCATCAAGGAATTCTCTCAAGATCTCTCCTACAGGCTGTAAGAATCGACTGTGGAAAGGCGCGCTAACCGAAAGCTCTACGCATCTCTTTGCGCCTTCTCTTTTACAACTTTCCATTACGACTTTCACTTTTTCTGTGAGACCTGAGACTACCACCTGTCCCGGACAGTTATAGTTCGCAACTATTACTTCTTCGCTTGATGAAGTCTCGGAACAGATCCTTTCAACCACTTCATCTTGCAGACCAATTATCGCTGCCATGCTTCCCTTACCAGGAGGAATGGTATCTTGCATAGCCATTCCCCTCATCCTAACCAGGCGAAGAGCGTCAGCGTATTCAAGTGACCCAGCTATTGTAAGTGCAGTGAATTCTCCAAGGGATAGACCCGCAACAATGTCGGGTTTTGCTCCAACTTCTCCAAGGAAGTCTGAAAGCGCTACGCTCAGAGAAAGGATAGCCGGTTGAGCATTTTGAGTTAGCGTCAATTCTCTCTCCGGACCCTCAAGCATCATTGTCAGCAAATCAAATCCCAGCATACGACCTGAGATTCCAAGGAATTCTTTAAGTTGTGCGCTTTCCTCGCAAAAAGTTCTTCCCATACCCACATATTGACTTCCCTGTCCAGGAAATATCCATGCTACCATTTTGTGATCCCTCCCAGGTGGCCAATGATTTCTTCGGCCTCTTCAATGATTGATTCAATTAGTTCGCTCACACTTAATACTTCCTTTATTAAGCCGCTAGATTGACCGGCCATTAAAGAGCCAGAAATGACATCACCTTCTTTGGCGGCTCTTTTAAGCGCACCAACGGCCACTTTCTCAATTTCCTCGAATCCCTCGCCTCTTTTCTCAAGCTCCTCTATGTATCTTGTGAGTCTGTTTCTGAAGGCTCTAACCGGATGGCCGTTAGCATTTCCCGTAACAACTGTATCCAGTTCGTTTGATGATAGAATTTTTTCTTTATAGCGAAAGTGTGCCCGACAGTCAGAAGTGCAGATAAACCTTGTTCCCATTTGAACTCCACTTGCGCCTAGCGCCAGTGACGCAACTAAGCCTCTTCCATCAGCAATACCTCCCGCCGCGACAACAGGAATCTGCGTTGCAGAAGCAACGGCCGGGACGAGAACCATAGATGTCACTTTCCCAATATGACCGCCCGCTTCCATTCCTTCAGCGATTACCGCATCGACTCCCTGCTTCTCCAGTCTTTTGGCGAGTCCTGCGGAAGCAACAACTGGAATCACTTTTGTCCCGGCTGACTTAAGTCCATCTAAGAAGCGAGAAGGGCTTCCTGCTCCAGTAGTCACAACCGGGACTTTCTCCTTGCGAACTATTTCCATCTGTTCTTCAGCAAAGGGGGAAAGCAACATGATGTTTACTCCAAATGGATTTGAGGTTAGTTTCCTGACCTCATGAATCTCAGCAAGCAGCTCCTCCGAGGAGAGACTGCCTCCAGCAATAATGCCCAGGCCACCAGCATTAGAAACTGCAGCAGCTAGGGTGTGATCTGCAACCCAGGCCATTCCTCCCTGGAGTATCGGATATTTGATTTCGAGCAACTTGGTCAATGATGTTCTCTCTTGTCTCAAGACTGATCCTCCTGGCACGAAAATGCTGAATAGATATCAGCAATGCCATACCAGGGACAAAAGCGTAGTTTTAGTACGGATATCGAACCCTATTCGATTCCACAGTCCGGAAATCAAACGGGAGGTGATTTGTGAAAGATAAGGAGTTTGTGAAGAGTAGAATTCCACATCGGGATCCCTTTCTTCTAGTTGACGGTGTGACTTATATTAGCGATACTGAGATTAAGGCCTACAGGGACTTATCTGAAGATGAGCCCATATTTAGGGGTCACTTTCCTGGGCATCCGGTTTATCCAGGGGTGTTGATGATCGAAGGTATTGCTCAGACAGCGGGAATTCTCCTGCTGGAGCCGAAAAAGACCCCACTGTTCGCCGGAATTGAAAATGCTCGATTCAAGGAAATAGTGCAGCCACCTTGCAGACTTGAATATACCGTGAAAGTAATCGGAAAGAAAATGAACATTGTGAAGATAGAGGGCGTCGCTCATGTTGAAGGGAGACTATGTGCCAGAGCTACGCTTCTTGTTTCTTCATTATGATTGTAATGCATCATAATTAAATCTATTCAAAAGATGATTTTGGAAAGAAAAAACCCCTGTGCTATAATCTAAGCGTTAATCCTGCACAGGGGATTAAAGGGGGTAAGCCGTCACCTTTACCGGGTGGCGGCATTTCTGTTTTAGAATTGGAAAGAAGCTACGAATCGCACGCCACTTCTGTAAACAAAGAATGCCACGTAGTCTCCCTTATTGATCTTTTCGACATGTGCCTTAAAATCGTTCACATTCTCTATAGGTTCCTGATTGCCATTTATGCTCAAGCGGGTGATCACGTCATCTTTGCTAATACCGAGTCTGTAGACTATTCCTTCTGAATCAACCTTTCTTACAATTACGCCTCTGAATTCTGAAGGCAATCCAAGCCGTTCCCTGTCTTCTGGGGTTATCTCGGAAACGGAGACTCCCAAAGAGCTTTCAAAGGTCTTAGACTCCTCAGTGTCGTCAGGTGATGAGGATTCACTCTCTTGAGAAAGCGATCCCAGAACCGCCGTTAGCACAATTCTCTCTCCAAATCTATCGATTGTAATCTTTACCTCAGAACCTGCCGGGTAATTAAGAACGGCTGCCCTCAGTTCAGAGGAATTTGTAATCTCGAGATTTTCAAAACCGATAATCACGTCTTGAGGTTTCACTCCGGCCTTCTCAGCTGCAGAGCCCGGGACTACATCGGTAATGAGAGCGCCACTTTCGACTTTTAGTCCAAGCGATCTTGAGATAGCCTCTGTAACAGTATCCATATAGACCCCAAGATAGGCTCTCTGAACCGATCCCGTTTCAATTATCGAATCAACGAATCTCATAGCTACATCTATAGGTATTGCAAAGCCTAGTGAAGTTCCTACGTCGGGGGAGATTATGGCGGTGTTTATCCCGATAACCTGACCGTGGATATTCAACAAGGGTCCTCCGCTATTGCCGGGGTTAATTGCCGCATCGGTCTGGATCAAATTCGAATAGACACCATTTCCATCGGGTTTTGGCAACTGCCTTCCGACTGCGCTGATTACACCGAGAGTTACAGTGTGTTTAAGTCCGAAAGGATTACCGATTGCAATTGCCCATTCCCCTATCCTAAGTGAGTCGGATTTGCCGAGTTCTACTGTTGGAAGATCAATCCCATCGGGATCAATCTTAATAACCGCAATGTCCAGCTCTGCATCTCCCCCAATGTACTTCGCTGGATAGGAGTTTCCATCGAGCATAGACACTGTGATTTTTTTGGCACCAGAAACAACGTGTTCGTTGGTGAAAATGTACCCATCTTTGCTGAAAATGAATCCAGAACCAACGCCTGACACTTTCTGATCCGGGATCTCTCCAAAGAAACGCCTAAAGAAATCCTCAAACCCAAAAGGATCAGTTATTGAATACTTTCTGGTGGCTTCGACGTCTATTTTTACTACTGCTGGTCCTGCCGCTTGAACTACGTTGACCACGGGACTCTCGTAGCCTTCATTAACCAGGGCCAGAGAAGCCACTGATAACAGAACAACAACCACAACTACAAGAACTTTCCTCATAACTCTGACCTCCTTCTTCGTTTTGGCTACTCCGATAACTAATTTGACTGATCGGCCGAATTCATTGTTCAAAAAATTAGAAGGTGATATACTGATAGAGTTATGTTTCTCAGGGGTGAGTTTGTTGCAGTTGTTATTTGTACTGATTGTTTTCGTTGTTGCGTATTATCTCATTATTTCGGGGAAATTCAATAGATCCACAGTCGCCTTTACTGCGGGAATCTTAATACTTCTGTCAAAGGTAATTCCGGACTTCGATATGAAGGAGCTCGGTTATCTTGTTGATTTCAATACAATAAGTATCCTAATCGGCATGATGATAGTTGTCGGTACGCTAAGAACAACGGGGTTCTTCGAATTCGTTGCAGTGCATGTTGTTAGAGTCTCTAAGGGTAACGTAAGAGCTCTTCTGATATTCTTCATGGTTACAATTGCTCTTTTCTCCGCCTTTCTTGACAACGTCACAACGATACTCCTCTTTGCACCGATAATTTTCCTCGTTGCCGATGCGCTCGAAGTCTCACCTCGAATGTTTTTGCTGGCAGGAGTTCTTTCAGCAAATATCGGCGGTACAGCGACTTTAATCGGAGATCCACCAAACATTTTAATCGGTTCTGCAAGTGGATTTGGTTTTATGGATTTTCTCAGGTTTGATGGACCAATCACTATAATTGCCCTTCTAATAGCCGTTATATACCTTGATAGGAAGGTCTTTAAGGATTACAGATCAATGGGAGATAAGCTACATCGCCTTGCCAGTATGGATCCCAACAAGGCTATAGTCTCAAAATCGGCTTTCTATAAATCACTTGCAGTGTTTTTTGGAGTCATCGCAGGTTTTCTTCTCCATGGGTTGATTGGAATCGAGCCTTCTCTCGTCGCTCTTGCAGGTGCTGCCGCGGCGATGATTCTAAATGGGAAAGGTTTTTCTAGTCTGTCCGAGGATATTGAATGGGATACTATCTTTTTCTTCATGGGGCTCTTTGTTCTCGCATTTGCTCTACAAGAGGTTGGTATTACTTCCTTTATATCCGGTCTTCTCGGTACACTCTCGGGTAATAGAGTAGTACTGTTTCTAACCCTTTACTGGTTGTCGGCAGTAATGAGCGGCTTCATCGGCGCGGTCCCCGCGGTCACTTTTATGATTCCCGTTATACAGGGAATAACGGCAAATTACGGTGTTCCTGTCGAGATTTGGTGGGTAATCTCAATCTCGGCCTGTCTTGGAGGAAGTTTTTCGATTGCTGGTGCAGCAGCCAATATGGTTGGAGTGGGGCTGATAGAAAAACACTCAAAGGAGAGTCTCACATACGGAGATTTTTTGAGATTTTCAATGCCTGTGACGATTATGACGCTTGTTGCCGGTAGTGCCTATATTCTCCTCAGATTCTCGCTTTAGGTTCTCCTTTTTCGTGAGAATGTCTTTCTGTTCTCTTCTTCCGGAGGCCGATCTCTCCACGAAGATTCTGTCGCCATCTTCCGAGGCAATTCCTGTGTAGTACATAGCTGTGGAGTATGTTGCCGGTGTAGGTGTAAATATCTGAACCTGCTCTGGATTGTAATGCATTTCCTTGCTCACGAATGTCTTCAGTTCGACCATGTCCTGTATCGTGCAACCCGGATGAGCAGCAATAAAATATCCTATAGTGAATCTATTCCTGCTTGAGAGAAGATTTACTTCTCTTAAAAAGTCGCGGAGTACCTTTTCTGATGGTTTTCCCATCTGCTTCAGTACATGATCAACGGAATGTTCGGGTGCTATTTTTAATCGTCCGGAGGTATGATTTTCGATCAATTCTTTGAGGAAGCCCCTACCCGATTTTCCATCGCTGAGAATTAGATCGTACCTAATTCCAGAAGAGACGAAAACATGCTTAACCCCCGGAAGTTTCTTCGCTCTTCTCAAAAGATTTAGGTATCTAGTGTGATCGAGTCTAAGAGAACGACACACTTCCGGGAAAAGACACCTTCTATCAGTACAAGCCCCGGCTTTTTCCTTTGCAGAGCACTCAAACCCATACATATTTGCTGTCGGACCGCCGATATCGGTTATAGTTCCGTGGAATTCAGTGTCTTTGGTAAGAATTTCGATCTCTTTGATTATTGAGTCTTCGCTTCTGGAAACTACTGTTCTTCCCTGATGAATCGCGATCGCGCAGAAGTTACACTCACCGTAGCAACCCCTGTGACTCGTTATCGAATTTCGAACAGTCTCAATTGCTTTGACTTTTCCCTTTGAAAGAGAGAGAGGGTGTACTCTTCTACTGAAGGGAAGAGAATAGAAGGAATCCAATTCCTGTGAACTTACCTGTGGGGGTTTGTTCTGTACAACATATCTATTGTCCTGAAGCTGATAAAGACAGGCGCCACTTACAGGGTCCGTCTCTTCGTGAATGATTCTTGTCAATCTGAAGTACTTCCTTTTGTCAAGTAAGACTTCTTCATGAGAGGGAAGCTCAACTCCAATTGGTTTTGCGCTCGACCAGAAAACCGTCCCTTCGACGTCTTTGGGGATTTCTCCTAATTCTGAGATTCTCCTGGCAATTTCGGTGACGGGTTTCTCACCCATTCCATATACAAGCAAATCTGCCTTAGAGTCAAGAAGAATAGACTTTCTTATTCTGTTGCTCCACCAGTCATAATGAGAGAACCTTCTCAAGCTTGCCTCTAATCCCCCGATAACAACGAAAGTGTCTTTGAAAGCCTGCCTTATCAAATTTGAATAGACTATAGTTGCACGGTCAGGTCTCTTTCCGCCAATTCCACCCGGAGTGTAATCATCGCTCTTCCTCTTCCGTCCGGTTGAAGTGTAGTTTGCAACCATAGAATCAACATTTCCAGAGGTTATGCCGAAGAAGAGTTTTGGTCTCCCCAGTGCTGAGATGTCTGCAGTTGTTCGCCAGTCCGGCTGCGAAATTACGCCTACTCTCCAGCCTGCAGATTCAAGAACTCTGGCGATCATTGCCGATCCAAATGATGGATGATCAACAAAAGCGTCGCCTGTGATAAGAATTATGTCGAGAAAAGACCAGCCTCTATGATCCATCTCTCTTTTAGTCAATGGAATATTCATTGGTCACTCCAAAAAAGAATAGGGAAGCGAAACCGTAAGCCGGATCCTGTTATTGTGACCATCTATCTGGGAGTCATGTTGCCACGACCCTCAAGCATCCTACCCGAAAGGGATTTGGTGGGCAACCTCAAACCCTTTCTGCTTGGACTTGCTCCAGACGGGGGTTACCAGGCCTGCCGATCACCCGGCAGCCGGTGAGCTCTTACCTTCACCTTTCCATCCTTGCCCGAAGGCGGTTTCCTTTTCTATGGCCCTTTCCGGAGATTACTCTCCCTGGGTATTACCCAGCGTCCCTGCCCATGGAGTCCGGACTTTCCTCGGATAATCCGCGGTCACACATTTCGCTTCCCTACGAAATCTATAAAGCCTTGCAGCCCTGACTTCTACCTTCAATTATCATCTTTCTCTCAATCATATTCAAGAGCTTGATTTTTGACATCCCCCAGTTTCCAAAAAGAGTACCCTCAAATGGAGGGTCTGAAACAAGTCTATGCACAATCACTTCACTATTGAGGTTCTCAAGGAAGACAACTACTCGCTCCAAAAACTGCTCCAAAGTCCCGATTTTGACTTCTCCTGCTCGAAACTGTCTTGCCAGTTCGGTACCTTCAGCCACATATAGAGAGTGAATTTTGACTCCATCAATTCGCAGCACTGATATCAGCCTTGCCGCCTCAGACACATCCTCCTCTGTATCCCAGGGAAGATTAACTATCACGTGAGCCACAAGCTCTATGCCCCTGTTCTTGGCTCTCAAGGACGAATCGATGAAATGTGATAGAGTATGCCCTCTGTTGATTGCTTTCAGAGTATTTGGATTAATGCTTTGTAGTCCCAGTTCAAGAATTACATCGACTTCTTTTGTGAATTCCTCAAGAAGATCGAGCACATCGTCAGAGACAAGATCAGGTCTCGTAGATATGTCAAGAACAACAACATCATCAATAATTGCTTCGCGGTAGATTTTTCGAAGTCTCTCAGTGGGAGCGAATGTATTTGAATTTGCCTGAAAATATGCCATGAACTTGTGAATGCCTTTCTTTCTGAGCAGTGATATCCTTTGTTCCAGTTGTTCTCTAAGCGAAAGATTCGAGTCGATTGAAAATCCGCTTCCTGAAGGATCACAATATATGCAACCTCCTGTCCCATTGATTTTGTGTGGGCAAGAAAAACCCGCATCAATGGGAACCCTGTGAACAGGTTCTCCGTATTTAAGCCTTAAATGAGTCTTTAGATCGTTATAGGGCTTACGATTCAACAGATCTCACCAGGCTTCTCTCGAACTCTTTGAAAGCATCCACAGCGGAATTCACTTCTTCCTTTGTGTTTCCCAGAAAAAGATACAACCATTTCCCGGAAAACCACGTTTTGATGTAGCCTTCATCGATCTCCCCAGAAAACTCTCCATAAACCCAGGGAATTGCACTTACAACTGCTCTCAGTTCACTTGAGACATCTCCAATTAGGGTATACCAAAAACCCGTGCTTTGAGAGGCGTTTTCGAATTTTGTTACATAAACACTGAACCTTCTTGTTCCCTTAGCGAACTCTTTTTGAAGAAGCAGAGCAGTATCATCTAAACTGAGGTCCAGAACTTTGCCGCCAACACTAGTTAAGGTAGAGATGTCCATATATTCACTTAGTGTGAATCCTGCAAATCGTCCCGGCACCAGTTCCGACCGTGAGGTTCCGCAGGAAGAAATAAAGATTATCAGAATAACAAGTGCTGCCGTTATGTGGGGTAGTCTAATTCTCATTTCTTCACCTCCCGTTCTATGAGTGTTCTAAAGGAGTTAGCTTTCATATAGATCTTGGGCCAGTTTTCTTGCCCCAATCTCTCTAAATGATTTGAAAACAAGACTCCATTTCTGGGATCTCTGATCTCGCTTTCTATTTCAAGCAAAGGAACCAGAACGAATTTCCTCTTAATTATATCGTTGTGGGGAATTGTAAGCTCCTTTGTAGTTAGAACAGTTTCTCCAAAAAGAATAATGTCAATGTCTATTTCTCTCGGACCCCATCGAAATCGCTCTACTCGTCCCACAGACTTTTCAACGGTCTTTATTTCTCTTAGCAAGATTTCTGGGTCTCCGGTGTGTCGAAATTTTCCGACGCAATTCAGGAATTCTTCTTGTTCAGTGTTTCCGTATGGTTTAGTATAATAGAGAGAGGAGACTTCTGAGGGAAACAGCTCCATTTCTGTAAGTCTCTTGAAGGCTTCGATAATGTAACGCAATCTGTCTCCGATATTGCTACCGAAGGCAAGGAACAGATCACTCTCCACTTAATTTCCTCCGCAACGACCACGCCGCTTCCTTCAATCTCTGTACGGTTTTCAAAGAAAATCCCCCTTCCCACCAGTGAGGAAGAATCGAATTGTCGAGAAGCAGTGGATCAATTTCTTCATTAAACATCCCTCTATCTACCAGATCCTTCCATTGCGCCGTGCCTGGAATCGGCGTGAATTCGTTAACGCTCGGGTTAACTCCTAGTTCTTCACAGACTTCAAGTGAATTCAGAATATCCTTTTCGCTCTGGCCGGGAAGATTCATCATGATGTAGGCACTAACTTCTCTAGAAGTGAATCCGGCTTCAGAGAGGTTTTGAATTGCTTGATAGAAATCTCTTGAACTTACTTTTCCACCCGTTGCGTTTTGCAATGCTGGATCCGAAGTCTCTAGTCCGATCTTTATTGTCTTGAAATTGTTTTCGAACATCAGACCTGCAGTCTCCATGTCCAGAAATCTGGCATGGACACCGTTTGGCAAATGAAATCTTGTTCCAATTCTGCGATTCTGTATTTCGCGCATTAGTTCTTTAAACCCATTACCTACTAGAATGGCGTCGTCGAAGAAGACTACGTCGGAAAGATGCTTTGTTTCTATTAGAAACTCAATGTATTCGGCAGTCCTAACTGAATCTCGACTGAAAAAACCGTTCCAAAGAAAACTACTGGCGCAATACGTACATCTGAATGGACAGCCGAGGCTTGTGATAACAACTGCATAGCGAGGAGATTCGTAAATGGAATAATCGGGATCAAGGTCTTCGAACCAGTCAAATTGCAGTGTACTGTCGATGCCAAGATAAGCAAGAGCTTTCTCAAGCGGTTTCATTCCCGTTCCGGGGCAAACAAAATCTGCTCCAGAATATTGCCTGGCATGATCAGGAAGAAGTGTTGCATAAACTCCGCCCAGCAGAATTGGAATACCGGACTTCTCCTCCCGAATTACCCGTATAGTGTCGCTTACTCCATAGTGCCAGTAAGTCATCATCGAAGTCACGAATACTCCATCTACACTTCCCGACCCCCTAAGTTTTCTTCGCAAGACTTCCTCGGGGAAACCGAATCTCTTGAACTTCCTTGGAATTGATGCAATAGAATGAGGCTTGGCTATTTCCTCTTCCAGAAATTTTCCCGTTCCGAAGTGTCTATCTCCCCGTCTGGCACCAAATGAGGCAAGCTCAAGATCATATCTATCGAGACAATCAATCAAAACCGGTTCAATGCCGAGATGTTTGAGGGCAGAAGCAATATAGAGAAGTCCTAGAGGCTTCAACCAGTAATCGTAAGCCGAAACATCCTCGATCCAGGGGTTAACCAGTAGTATTCTTTTCAACTGACTTCACTCTGTTGTAGTAAGACCTTAAGCCCTTCAAGGTCAGGATGGGATCGTCGATTTCTATGAAACCACTTTTATTTATGAACAGGCGGACATCGCCACCGGTTCCTATGATTCTTGGCTTTTCTTCAAATTCCTTGATTATGTTGCTTATGATTCCCTGGAGAGCAAAGTAGGTTCCATTTACAATACCGATTCTTAGGTTATCTTCGGTATTAGTTCCAAAGTAGTGATCTTCAAAAAAGAGCTCAACTTCAGGAAGCTTGGCGGTATGTGAGAAAAGTGCAGACATTGCCGTTGCCGGACCAGGAAGAATCGCGCCTCCTGCAAAGATCCCATCCTTAAGAATGTCTATGGTTATTGCCGTTCCGACGTCGATGACTATTGCGTTTGCCCCGTAACATTCTCTTGCTCCAATTACATTTGCCAGCCGATCAGCGCCGATTTCAGCAGGATTATCAGTTTTGAGTCCAACTGAAACGAATTCATCGGCCTTCACAAATACTGCTGGTTTCGACATGTATTTTCTGGCAAAGTAATTCACGGATCCATTGAGTCTCGGAACAACGCTTGCAACACACAGTCCGCTTATCTCAGAGAGAGAACTTCCCATGTTCCTCAGTAATCCGTCTAGGATCACGAAGAGCTCATCCTCAGTTTCAATCCTTGAGGAAGATAATCTCCAAACTGCCCCAATATCCATTCCATTATCAAGTCCAAATACGGTTGTTGTGTTTCCGATGTCTGCAAGTAACAGCATGCAAAACCTCCTATCTAGATATTAACATCTCGTTGCTGGTCTTTCTACTGACGTCTCCTTCAGACAGCCCGTATTGTTTCACATTTTCTTAATATTTCTCTCCACTTGATAGGCAGATGATGTGATGATATAATCTTTCTGCCAGCGCAGGCTGGAGACTGAAAGTGGGAGCGACTCGCTAGCTCAGCTGGTAGAGCACCTGACTTTTAATCAGGGGGTCGCGGGTTCGAATCCCGCGCGAGTCACCAGCGAGAGTGGCGAAATTGGCAGACGCGCTGGACTTAGGATCCAGTGGGGAGACCTGTGAGGGTTCAAGTCCCTCCTCTCGCACCAGAGTGATTTACAGAATGTAAATTTGCGCGGATGTAGCTCAGTGGTAGAGCACCTGCTTGCCAAGCAGGGGGTCGCGGGTTCGAACCCCGTCTTCCGCTCCAGAAGGACGCCTGAAGGGCGTCTTTCTTTGTGTATATTCGTTGTTCTGTATTGGCCAATCAGCTTAGGAGAATCACCGTGTACCGAAACAAACATACAGCTTTCCGGTAAGGTGCGTGATTCATGTTTTGGAGAATTCTCAGGTCGAGAAAATTTGGTCCCTTCTGAAATGCTGATCTTTCTGTTTCTTCTCTTGACTCTATTCCCATTCAATCGTAGCCGGTGGTTTGTCAGTTATGTCGAAAACGACCCTACCTATCTCTTTTACTTCAGATGTAATCCTTGAAGAAGCCTGCCTAAGGACCGAATGCGGAAGTTCATACCAAGATGCCGTCATGCCTTCTGAACTATTAACAGCCCGAAGAGCAACCACATAACCATATGATCGCTTATCTCCTTTTACACCCACGCTGGAGACTGGTAGAAGCACAGCAAACGACTGCCATATCTTATCAAGATCACCCGATTCGCGTAGCACTTCCATGAAAATAGAATCAACTTCCTTCAGAATCTGCGCCTTCTCCGAAGTCACTTCTCCGATTATTCTCACTCCAAGACCAGGGCCGGGAAATGGCTGCCTACTGATCAGGAATTTGTCTATTCCAAGAGAGTGACCGAGGTTTCGTACTTCATCTTTAAAAAGCTCTCTCAGTGGTTCAAGCAATTCCAGGCTCATATTCTCGGGAAGACCTCCGACATTATGGTGACTCTTGATCTTTTCACCACTCCTGGAAGCAGCTCCGGATTCAATGACATCTGAATAGATCGTCCCCTGAAGCAAAAACCTAGCATTCAGTTTGCTCGCTTCTCTTTCGAATACTCGTATGAATGTCCGTCCAATAACCTTTCTCTTTTCCTCTGGGTCCACAATTCCTTCAAGTTCATGGAAGAATTCTTTTGACGCTTCAACTGTCTCTACATTTATTCCCAGTTTTCTCAAGGCTACTGGAACTTCGATCTCTTCATTTTTTCTCATCAATCCATGATTAACGAAAATCCCGGTGAATTTCTCGCCGATCGCTCTCGAAGTTATTGTTGCCGCTACTGTTGAATCGACTCCTCCTGAAAGACCTCCGACAACGCTTTGATCGCCAACGGTTCTCTGAATCGTCTTCACTTTCTCATCAGCAAGGTCACGAATCTTCCAATCGCGTGATGCTTTGCAGATGTCTATCACGAATTCTTCGAGTAGTTCTTTCCCAAACTGGGTGTGATAAACTTCTGGATGAAACTGGAGAGCGATATTCTTCCCATCTGTGAATCCCGCAATTGTTCCGTTCCTACTTCTCGCCACGATCTTGCATCCATCTGGAAGTTGAGTCACTTCATCGCCATGACTCATCCATGCAATAATTTCGCTCGGGACACTTTGAAAGCAAGCATTATCAATTGACACTGATGTGAGGCCGTACTCGCCTCTCAATCCACTTGAAACGACTCCTCCAACTTCTTTGGCCATGAGATGCATTCCGTAGCATATTCCCAGAATCGGTACTGAGAGAAACCTGAGTTGTTCAGGGAAACCTGCAGAGCCTTCTTCATAAACACTTTGAGGTCCACCTGACAAAATCACGCCTTTGATATCTTTCTCTAGTTTAAAGCCATCTGGAGTCTCTACCGTGCAAAGAACACCGATCTCTCGAATTCTTCTTGCTAGAAGTAGAGTATATTGAGATCCGAAGTCGATAACAGCTATTCTATCCATCTTTCCTCCAAAAAGAAAACCCCCGAGGGGTGAAGTTAGAGCATCCTCTCCAAGAAAGAAGATTATGACCTTCAAGCAGAGATTGCAAAGCCGATATGAGAAATAATACGAGCTACCGACTCTTATCCCCTTGTTCCACAGAGAGCACTACATATTAGTAAATATGGAATCACCACTGCCCGAGTAGCCCCACACTCCAGGTCTTCTGAAAACCGAGTGATTCTATTTTGTTAGTCAGGTTGGTCCCTATCCCGGCTGTTATTATCATATCTCCCACCCTGACTTCAATACCGCCGCCAACAAGAAAATCAATGTTGTGTATGAGGTCGGCATTCATTGATACTCCCGCACGCGCCGAAAAGAGATTCATATATGTATACTGCGTTGAAAGACCAAGATACTTGACTTCCATCCCGTCTCTGGTACCTAACTCAAGGCCTATCAAGAACGGATCCAGGACGAACCTTATTCCAGCAAGTAGGTCGATTGAGTTTGAAGATAGGCCACTGTTCCATAATAGGCTGTCAAAGGAAACTACATAGTCTAGCAATTCGTAAGCCCTACCGGTTATTCCACCTCTGACTGCAACACCGTAAGTAGGTGTCGCGCCAGTCGTCATGTTAACCTTGAAGTCTGCTCCGAAAGATGTGAGAGGTCCGAGTTCACCCGATATCATGTAACTGAGGGATCTATTGCTCGATGTTTCTCCTATGTCCATGTAATACTGAAGCAAACCTGCCATTCCATCGTCTGAATCTTCAAAGAGCTGGACGTATAGCCCACGCTCGTCTGAAGAGGGGGACGCGCTTGTAGTAAGCTCGATGAAGTTTGAAGAGAAAGCTGACTTAAGTATCCCGTACAAATCTGAAGGGCTGCCAAAACCCGAACTATACCCCTTTGCAAGTATCCCGTTCCCTCCCGTTTGTAGTAAGAAGGGATTCAGTGCCATAGTAACCACACCAAAACACACGACCACCAAGATCAAAAGCTTCTTCATCATATCACCCCAAACGTTCTTCAGAAGTCTTTAGATTGCCTACTTGAATAAGACCGGTTTCAGCACAATGTTCTTTGAACTCACACAGCCTATCCTCAAGTATAGCCTCTCGAATCTTCTTCACAAAATCCATTAGAAAGCTTACATTGTGGTAACTCAACAGAATCTTGCCAAGTATCTCGTCCCTTGTGAACAGGTGATGGATATATGCTCTGCTGTACGTTGAACAGACTTTGCAGGTACAGTTTGGATCTACTGGAGATTTATCGTGCTTATTCCTTGCCGACTTGAGGTTGATTCTTCCACCTGAGGTCAATGCCGCTCCATGTCTGCCAAGCCTTGTAGGAAGAACACAATCAAACATATCGACTCCGCTTTCGACTGCAGCCAAAATCAGTTCGGGTGATCCGACTCCCATTAAGTATCTGGGCCTATCTTCGGGCAAAAGGCCAACGGATGCCGACAGAACTTTTTCCGTTGTCTCGAAGTCTTCTCCAACACTTAGACCACCCAAGGCGAAGCCCTCAAAATCCATCGCAGTGATTTCCGAAGCGCTCTCTTCCCTCAAATCATTGAAGAAACCGCCCTGGACTATACCGAACAGAGACTGATTACTATCCTTCTTGTGAGCAAGTAAGAATCTCTTCGCCCAGTTAGTGGTTCGTCTTACTGAATTTCTTACATATTCCTTGTCTGCATTTGGTTCAACACACTCGTCAAAGGCCATTGCAATGTCTGATCCTATGGCTTCCTGAATTTCGATTGAGAGTTCAGGGGTAACGAAAAGGCTTCTGCCATCAAGAGGCGAACGAAATTTCACTCCTTCCTCGGTGATTTTTTTGTCGGAGAGCGAAAAGACCTGGAATCCGCCACTGTCAGTTAGGATAGAATGATCCCAAGACATAAAATTATGAAGGCCGCCAAAGTATCTCAGAGTGTCGAGTCCAGGACGCAAAAACAAATGGAAAGCGTTGCCAAGTATTATTTTCGAATCCATTTCATAAAGTTGATCTTGCCAGATCCCTTTTACCGTCCCATTAGTGCCTACGGGCATAAAAACGGGTGTCTCGAACTCTCCGTGTGCAGTGGCAAGTACAGCGGTTCTTGCTTTCGTTTCGGTACTCTTTGCCCTTATTTTCAGCTCAACCATTACGCTTTCCGATAATCTCGATTATCTTATCGTAAGAAGCATCAATCTGTTTTTCGAGCTGATTCATTTCATCGTTTATCCAGGCGCCATAATCGGGGTCCTTCAGAGACTTCATATTGATCATAACATTGGCTTTGGCAATCCTATAGACTGCTAGGAGAAGGTGGGCGGCACTTTCGGCATCCGAAAGAACATTAGAATTCCCCCACTTGGCAAGTCTTTCTACATTCACAATTATGTTCTTGCATCGCCTGGCAAGATCAAAAGGTACTTCTATTGCTGTCTTTAGAGCTTGTTGGACTTTCATTTCTCTTGTGCTCTTCTCATCGTCGGTGGTTTTCGGAAGCTTATAAGCAGACATTACTTGATCGAAGGCCTGAATATCGCGGTTCATCAAGTCGCAAAGATAATTGCTTTCCGATTCAAAAACCTCTAAGGCTGACTCCATATGTCCCTCGACATCTTCATAGCCCTTTTTCCCTATGGTCAGATTTGCGACCATTGATCCTAACGAAGCTGCGAGGGCAGCTACCACTGCTCCGACAGCACCTCCTCCAGGAGTTGCAGACTTCTCAGCAACTTTTTTCAGAAAGTCTTTCACCGGTAATGTGCAAAAATCCATTTCAATAACCCCCTCGATTGTCCTCTGATTCTCCTGAAACGATTTTTATCCCAGAGCTAGTACCAATTCTGTTGGCTCCGGCAGCAATCATTTTGAGAGCGTCTTCTCTTGATTTGACACCGCCAGAGGCCTTGACTCTACATGTGTCTCCGACAACAAACTTCATCAAAGAAACGTCGTTTGTCGTTGCTCCTCCGGTTGAAAAGCCGGTTGAAGTCTTGACAAATGCAGCACCCGACTGCCTGGCGATTACGCAGGCAGCAATCTTTTCCTCTTCGTTGAGCAGAGATGTTTCGATTATTACTTTAACAGGTTTGCCTCGTCCTGATTCTACCACTTTGACTAAGTCATCAAATACGCTTTCGTACTCTCCTGCCTTCAAGAGACCTACATTCATTACCATATCAAGCTCGTCTGCTCCATTATCAACTGCCCATGATGCCTCGAAAGCTTTCGCTTCTTTTGACGCCTGCCCCAAAGGAAACGCAATGACAACGGTTTTCTTTACGCTGCTTCCTCTAAGTGATTCATTCACTATGGGGAGATATCCAGAATTGACACAGACACTCCAGAACTCAAACCTGATAGCCTCATCACATAGTCTTCTTACCATTTCTGGAGTTGCATCGGCCTTCAAAAGAGTGTGGTCAATGAATTTGGCAATGTTGAGTTTCTCCGGTAACTCTCTTCTTATTGGAGAATACTCTTCTTTGTACCTTCTAACTTCCTCTACGATTAATGCTCCAAGCATTGCATCACCAATCCTTATCTATTATTTCGCGAAATCATAAACTTAGATCTTCTGATATTTCTTGCATTGCGTTTAGAGACAGAGATAGGAAATCCTTGAGAGTCATATCCAGTTCAGTACAAGTCGCCATCTGATCTCTACTAGCACCCCTGGCAAATGATTTCTCTTTATATCTGTTCAGAAGGAAATCCACGTTGATATCAGATAGCTTACTGCCTCTCCTAATTAAAACCGCAGCCACTATGAATCCAGTTACTGGGTCGGCCGCATAAATTGCCTTTTCTATAAGTTTTCCCCTTTCCTTCTTTTCACAATGGGCAAGAATTGCATCTTTAATATCATCAGGCAAGTCCTCGCTCTCAAGCATTTCTACTGTCTTGTTGCCGTGTTCTTCAAAGTTGTCCTTAGTGAATTCGTAGTCAAGATCGTGAAGAAGTCCTGCCATGGCCCAGACTTCTTGATCTTGTCCCAGTCTTTTCGCCAGGGCTTTCATGACCGCCTCAGTGGCAAGAACATGCTTAATCAGATTCTTGGAGTTCATGTTGTCTATTACCAACTTCATTGCCTCTTCCCTTGAGATCATTTTCTACCACCTCCGCTTCGAAAACTCTTCCGGCTGCAAAACTGTAGTATTTACCGCTTCCTATTATAACGTGATCCAGCATCTTAATTCCGAGTGTTTCTCCAGCGTCTCTAATCTTTGAAGTAATCCCTTCATCTTCTTTACTTGGAGAAGGGTCGCCAGATGGATGGTTGTGGACGAGAATTATCGCTGCAGCCGTCCTGGATATGGCAGGTTTGTAGACCTCTCTCGGGTGAAGAAGAGAGGAATCCAATATTCCCACACTAACGGTGTTTAATCCTCTATAGTTAAGTTTAGTGTCCAAGGAAATTACCCTGACTGTCTCTCGATCCATGAAAGCCATGTCATTGCAGAGATAGTACACGCCCTGAGGTTCATCCAACCGCACTTTTGTCCTTTCTGTCATCTCCCTGAAGATTCTCTGTCCAAGCTCTAGAGCTGCCTTGAGGCAGACTGCCTTAGCCGTTCCAAGACCTTTTGCAGTCATTAATTCCGCAACTTCGGCAGACAGAAGCGCTGTGAGAGAACCATAATGATCGAGAAGCTCTTCGCTTAACTGGACTACCCCTTTCCCCTTTGCTCCAGTTCTAAGAAGGATCGCAATTAGTTCGCTGTTTGAAAGAGAACCTGGACCATACTTTAGAAGCCTTTCTCTAGGCATTGCGCGGAGGCCCAATTCAGATTACCCCCCGTGAATGAAGTCCCTCCCAAAGTCTTCCTATGGGAAGTCCCATCACATTGTAGAAGTCACCCGAGATGCTTTTTACAAAAATGGCACCATAGTCTTGGATTCCGTATGCCCCAGCTTTGTCAAGCGAGATACCACTTGCAGAGTACTCCTTAAGTACTTTCTTGGGCATTTCTCGAAATGTGACGGTGGTTTCTTCAACAAAAGTAAACTCGTCTTCTTCCGATACAACTGAGACCGACGTATAGACAGAGTGGGTCTTGCCCGAAAGAGCAGAGAGCATTTCGTAAGCTGTTTCAACTGAAGATGGCTTTCCTAGCACCAAGCCATCTAGGACCACAACGGTGTCCGCTCCCACAACTACCGCATCAGGGTTCCTGAAATATACATTTTCAGCCTTCCTGTAAGAAAGCTCTGATAGCTCCTCCTCTGAGAATCTCTCTGAAAGGCTTTCTCTAATTCCTTCCGGCGGAACTACTTCAAAGGTAACTCCAATTAACTGAAGCAGCTCTTTTCTCCTTGGAGAAGATGAACCAAGTATCAATCTAACCAAAGAGTATCACCCATCCTTCGTATAACTTCAAATGCAATATAGGCATTAATCAGTGCAGAAATTGATCCCATGATTAACATATAAGGGTAAATGAATACTATTTCTATACTCTTTACAATCAACGCAGATGCAACTAGCAGCTGTATCAAGTTACTCACCGAGGCGCCGGCTAAACTTATACCTACCAGACCGAACTTTTTGGTCCGGTTCAAGAGCCACATCACTGCCGCGGAAGAAAGAGAACCCGTAATTCCCATCAAGAAACCGGGAGTTGCAAGTCTCCCCGTCAGCAAACTGCCAATTAGGCTTTTTCCAATAGAGAGAATAAGAATGTCGCCGAGAGGCATGCCCGCTAAAGCGATAATCAAGACAAGATTAGAGAAACCCCATCTTCCGCCTGGAACCGGTAGAGGAAACGGTATAAGGCTTTCAAGAAGATAGAGAACAGAACCTAACGCAATTAACATCGACAATGTGGTGATTCTTTTCGCTTCCATCATTACTCCATCGGCAAAGTTAGCTAACATTCCAGTGATCCACAAATCTCAGGGAGTCAGTTATCCGAATCTCTGACCCCAATTTTCAGGGCGGTTCAGCATTTTCTCTGTCAAAGCTTCAAAGAGATCTTAACAAGACTATTGAGAAATTACATCTACTTCCGTCCTACCAGCGGGGATCTTTATGACAATCCTGTTAGGAACACAAACGATTGGGATATTTGGGCTATCTACTGCTCCCTGTAAGATGCACAGCTTGTCAGGACAATCTGAGTCAATGACTGAGATCCTTCCTCCTTCGACCTTAATAAGCATACCTACTTCGAGTGAATACTCTGAGTCTACTTTCAGATTGATTGTCCTTATTAGCCTTCCGTCATGGTACACTTCGGCGAAAGAGGAGCCTCTATCTCGCGTCATTGAGAGAAGCAATACTATTGCAATGAGTCCGAAGACAATCAAGAGATCATATCTGGTTAATAATCTCATCGCTCCTGATATACTTCGAAACCCGGTGACTTGAAAGTACTCATATCTTCCATCACTAAAAGAACGAGTGCTCCAAATCTTGGCAGGAATGTTACTCCCGGCTCCATCCCAGTCACAAAGGCTGCAGTCGCATAGGCGTCTGCAAGCATTGCGCTCTTACCTATAACGGTTGCACTAATAACTCCGTTGCGGGACGGGTATCCCGTCTCTGGATCCAGAATATGGTGGTAACGTACGTTGTCTTCTATGAAGAACCTTTCATAGTCCCCAGAAGTAGCCACAGCACCATCATATAGATAGATATATTCGATAACGTCCTGGACACTCTCCCCTCTTGGATCTCTCACGCCGACGATCCACGGTCTGCTTCCGTACTTTGGACCGATTACCCCTATGTCTCCACCAGCATCAATAAAGCCAGTCGCTCCGTCGTCAAGCGCTTTGATCTTCGCAATAGCCATATCAACTGCGTAGCCTTTTGCGATCGCTCCGAGATCTAGCATTGCTCCATCTGCCAGGGATACATATTGCGACTCTTCAACAAAGGTGATTCTGGAGAAGCCCGTCGATCCTAGAGCTTCTTCGATTTCTTTCTCAGAGGGAATCCTTTTTTCAGATGATTCATCATCAAAGCCCCAAAGCTTGGTCAGTTCGTACAGTGTCGGATCAAAGGCGCCGGAAGTATTTCTCGCGATTTCGAGGGCAGATTTTATGAGAAAACTCGTCTCCTTATCTATATCGTGAAGCTCACCGCTTCTGTTGAGCTCAGCAATCACTCCGTTGCTTCTACTTCCAAATTTATCATCAATCCTTTCCATTTCTGCCATGGCAGCTTCTGCGAGGGTAACTGGAGACATTTTTGAAGAAGAGACTCTTACGGTAACATAAGTTCCGAGAAGATACTCCGTTCTGTCATAGTATTCAAGAGGTTTTTGCCGGAAAAAAACGAAAGTCAGCAACGCAACGGAAGAGACAAGAAGCACTGCATAAAGGATTGTCCGGCTTCTTAGAAGATGACTGGTATTTCTTCTTGACACTTGTTGCACCTTCCTTTTTCATCTATTCCAACCACTGAGCTCCGCATACCTTTCCTCTCGATGAGAAGGTTCCCGCAGTGAGGGCAGATAGTATCGGAGAGACCGGGAAGGCTTATGTTTCCAACGTACACGTATCTCAAATACTCCTTCGCAGCTTCTGCAAGCATTATTAAAGATTCAGGTGAAGTCGGAGGTATTTCACTCTTGTAGCTAGGATGATATCTGTTTATATGGAGGGGGATATCTCTTGAAAGTTCCGAAATCCATTTTGCTTCCCCTCTCATTTCTTCAGCGGAATCATTCTTACCAGGAATTATCAATGTTGTCAATTCCAAATGTGTTCCTACTTTCTTTGCCGTCTCTATTGATCTTAGAACATTTTTCTTCTCTGTGCCAATTTCATTTATGTAGAAGTCATCGTTCCAACCCTTTAGATCAATGTTCATTGCTCTAACCGACTGAGAAAGAAGATCCATAGGTTCCTCATCGATCACTCCGTTTGTAACCAGGACACTGTAGATACCCTCTTTGGCTGCTGCCCTTGAGGTATCAAGAATGAACTCGAAAGAGACGATCGGTTCATTGTAAGTAAATGCTATGCCTTGTGACTCCCGCTCAAGTGCGATCTGAATGAGCTGTTGAGGCATGACCCGCTTCACGGTCTTCGGTCGCTGCTTGGAGATTTCCCAGTTCTGGCAAAAATCGCACTTAAGATTACATCCCCACGAGCCTACTGAAAGTATCTTCTCGCCAGGGAAGAAGTGGTATAAGGGCTTCTTCTCGATAGGATCAACCGCTATCGAGGTCAGTTGACCGTAATTTAGCGAATAAAGCATCCCATCAACATTCTTCCTAACACCACAAAAACCTACTTGATTAGGTGTGATTATGCAGTGCCTTGGACAAAGCAGACACTGCAACTCATCCTTTTCACCATATTCGTCGAAATATACGGCCGGTTTCAAAAAAACCACCTCTTAATGGAATCAGCGATACCTTTCAACTGAAAACCTGAAAATGTTGTAGTTCTCTGATTCCCCAATGCCAGCTTTTTTCAACGCAATTTCAAGCTGCTGATGGACGGTATTTACCCCCTCTAGATCAGGCAGAAGAACGCCTTTTCTGTATCCCAGAGAAACAATAACCCCAAACTTCTTCGGATCTAGATCTGAAACGGTTGCTTTTTCTGGCAAACTAAGAATATCCACAGACAATTCCAAATCAAGGAGCTCATCCGGTTTCACAGGGGGGAACCGTGGATCTCGAATAGCTGCAGAAACCGCGTTCTGTATTATCTCTCTTGCAATATTCTCTTCCGTGGGATATATCGTTCCTATACAACCTCTGAGTGATCCACCCAGAGAATGCAGAGATACGAAACACCCTGCCCTTCTGGAGGTAAATTCGTCAGAAACCCACGCAGGAACCTCAACAGCAACGTGTCTCCGAAAGTACTCTCCTATTGCGAATCTAGCAATCCTTACAGGTTCGGAATAAGACAATTCAATCCCTCAATCGAAAAAAATCTGAGACAGCTTGTAGTATTCGAACGGTACGAGCTTCTTCGTAGCTATTCCATATTCAAGGGGAATTGAGACGATGTCGTTGCCTTTAAGTGCAACCATCCTTCCGAAATCGCCTTTCATAACTAGTTCCATCGCATGTACCCCATATCTCGTTCCAAGAATTCTGTCAAAGGCTGTAGGAGTACCCCCTCTTAACAGATGGCCTAAAACTACAGATCTTGTGTCGTAACCCGTTCTCTCAGAAATGATGTTCGCCATATAATGTGCGATTCCACCGAGTTTTATGTGTCCGAAAGCATCAATCTTGCTCTCATCTCCTACAACATTTTCAAGCTCTGTTGGCTTAAACCCTTCAGCAACTGCAACTATCATATATCCATACCTATCCATTCGCTTCTTCACATAAGCAATGATTTCATCTAGAGTCATGGGATACTCTGGAATCAGTATTAGATGAGCTCCAGCAGCCATGCCTGCTTCCAAAGTTACCCATCCGGCCTCTCGGCCCATGAGTTCGACGATTATGATTCTTCCATGTGACTTCGCTGTGGAATGAAGCCTGTCTATTGCATCGGCGCCGACATTAACAGCAGTTTGATATCCGAAAGTGTAATCAGTGTTGGCAACGTCGTTGTCGATTGTCTTCGGCACTCCGATAGCTTTGTATCCCATCGAAGAAAGCTTGGCGGCCACACTCAATGTATCATCACCGCCTATGCCTATTATCGCGTCCAACCCGAGCTTCTTGATATTTTCTTCCATTTTGACTCTCATGTCTTCTGACTTAAAAGGGTTGGTTCTGGATGTACCAAGAATTGTTCCTCCCAGGATGTGAATGCCTTCAACATCGTTATCGGTGAGTTTCATACTTTCGCCGACAACCAACCCCTTCCAACCATGCATCAAACCAATAATCTCTACGCTTTCCGGAGCAGATTTGACGATTCCTCTGATTACTGCATTCAGTCCTGGACAGTCCCCGCCGCCAGTCAATATCCCAATTCTCATTAAGAACCTCCCGTAAATTTAGAAAGTACTGACTCATAGACTGTATAATTATAACATGAAGAGATTCAATGTTGTCTGAGGACAGAGAGGAAAGAGGCTTATGAAGCTAAGTATGAAAGCAATAAGAGAATACATTACTTCGTCGGAATACACGCCGACCACCTTGAGAGGTATCGCGGTCCAGTTAGGGTTGAGTGATAAGGAAAGCAGAGCATCGCTCAAAAAACTTCTCACGGAGATGATTGATTCTGGAGAGGTAATTCGAGATTCGAAAGGCAGATACATATCTCCTGGCGAAAAGATGATAGTAGGAAAAATCGAATTTGCCAGAAGAGGAATGGGTGCTTTCATTAGTGTGGAAGATGAGGAGGATATCTTCATCCCTCCTGAGGATACAGGGTTTTCTATTCATGGCGACACAGTCCTTGTAGAGATTACTGGAAAATACAGAGAGATAAGAAAAGGAAAGATCGTCAAAGTAATCAATCGTAATAAGACGAAAGTAGTCGGAACCTTCAAGACGAGAGGCATGATGGCCTTTGTCGTGGCCGACGATATGCGAATAAAAACTGATTTCTATATACCTCCGGAAGGCTTTAATGGAGCCAGACCCGACCAAAAGGTTCTTGTCAAGATCACCAGATATCCTTCACCCGGAAAGAATCCAGAAGGAGTTATTGAGCGAATTCTCGGGGATGCGTTCAGTCCCGAGGCGGACTTGATGACAGTTATCTACAAGCAAGATCTTCCGGAACCCGGCTACTTTCCTGAAGAAGTCAAGAAACAGGCCGTAGAAACTGCCAAGAAGATAAGCCCAAGTGAAATAAGAGGAAGAAAGGATCTCCGCGATGAATTGGTCTATACAATAGATGGCGATGATGCGAAGGATTTCGACGACGCCATATCTTTGAAGAAAAATTCCAAGGGGAACTATCTTCTCGGTATTCACATCGCCGATGTCTCTCATTACGTTCGTCAGGGAAGTCAAATCGATGTCGAAGCTTATTTAAGAGGTACATCGGTCTACTTACTCGATACCGTAATTCCAATGCTTCCCTTTGAACTGTCAAACGACATTTGCTCATTGAAACCTGCTGAGGATAGGTTGACTCTGTCGCTTTTGATGGAAATTGATGGAAGGGGGAAGGTAGTTTCGACAGCAGTCAAGAACGCGGTTATCAATTCTAAGAGGAGACTGACATATTCTGAAGTGAACGAATTCCTAAACGGAGAAGCTTCGGATGCCACTGTTGAGAAACTGATTCCTGTCGCTGAAAGCCTTAGAATGTCACATGAGCTTGCACAGAAGATAAGGGACATCCGAAAGAAGCGTGGTTCTGTCATGGACATCTCATCTAGAGAAGTCAAGATCGTCTTTGATGAGAACGGAAAAGTAATAGACATTATTCCACAAAGCCGTGGGGTATCTGAATGGATCATTGAAGAATTCATGATACTTGCAAACGAGACAGTTGCCGAGATCTTTGACAACAGAGGGTTGCCCTTTGTATACAGGATTCACGAAGAGCCAGATCCCGAATCAATGATGCAACTGAAGAATTATCTTGAGGCTCTCGGAATGAAGATAATGATTCCAAGGAATGTTCATCCAAAAGCTCTTCAACAAATACTCGAGAAGACAAAGGATCACCCCCTACACTCATCTATAGAAAGAGTCCTTGTGCGAGGCATGAAGCGTGCAGTCTATTCCGAGAGAAATATCGGTCACTTCGGGCTGGCTTCCGAAGCTTACACTCATTTCACTTCGCCGATCAGGCGATATCCTGACCTGGTTGTGCACCGTCTCTTGAAAAAATTGATAGAGAATTCTGGCAATGATCTCGGAGAAGAGTCAAAGAAAATTGAAGAGACTCTTCCGAAGATTGCTTCGTGGGCATCGAAGAGAGAAAGAGTAGCGAATGAAGCGGAATGGGATTTGCTCGATATGAAGAAGGTCGAATATATCTCCGGTCGTGTAGGAGACGTTTTTGATGGTGTGATTACCGGGGTAACGAAATTCGGAATATTCGTGGAGTTGACAGAAAAGATGATCTCGGGTCTAGTTCATATTTCAACTCTAGACGACTACTATGATTTTATTGAGAATCAGAATATTCTTGTTGGAAGAAAACGGAAACGCATCTTCAGAATTGGTGATGAACTGAAGGTTCAGGTTGTAAGGGCAGACAAGACGACAATGGAAATCGATTTTAATGTAGTGAAGGAAGATAGCAGATCGGCCGTCAACAGGAAAACCGCCTCATCAAGCAACTCGAAGAATAGAAGCGTCAAAAAGAAGAAGACTCAATAGAGCGGTTCGAATCTCTGTGCGCTCCAGTATTCTTTCATTAGAGATTCATAAAGACCCAGTAATGTCGTCTTATGGTCTTCTTCCCAGCTAGAAAGCATATCGAAAAGGTCCTTAATTTCCTTTTTCGAAGTTTCTTGTGCTCTTTGTTTATAAAAGTCTTCGAAATCTTTTTCTATCAGGTAAGCAATTCGTAAGGCTGAAAGATCTCCTGCAAGTGAGTCTGCTGAAATCCCTCTCAGCTCGAGAGATTCTCTTGAATAGAAGAAGTTTTTCTGTTCAATGTGGCTGATTGCTATTTCGTCTTCTCTAGACGCATCTTTAATCATTTTAGAGATAAAGTAGACATGATCCATTTCCATCTCAGCAAGTTGCGAGAAGAGTTCCTTAACTTCTGGAACGTGAATCTCCTTAGATCTTTCTCTGTAAAACTTCACACCCTCTCTTTCACGGGCCAGAGCATACTTAAAAATAGCAAGCTCCTCAGCTTCCATCATATACAACTCCCTTCTCATCATCTTCCTTGTTTCCAAAGTAATTATCTCATTGAATGGATTCCTTGACAAAGTATTGCTCGATAAGTGTAAAGTCACTTTTGTGGTGCGCAAACGTGGTATATTTCTTACAAATGACGTAAAGAAGAGGTGTCTTATGGAGATTATCCGCCTCAAGCAAGGAGAAAAGACTATTTCGATTACCGAGACCTTACCGTTTTCTATCGCTATACTTGACCAGATATACGATGGCGATATTAATCTGGCGATAGATGATGTAAAAGGAAGCCAGGTAGAGAAGGATCTTAAAGTTATCAGAACCCTAACTGAGACTTTCGACAACATTGTAACACCTGAAAACTACGCCCCCATTGAGTTCGAAGAATTTCTAGAGTATCTTGCGGAGACCGAACTCTCTATGAAGTCTTTCAAAAGAGGTACATTCTCTGGCTTTCAAGACAAGATTCTTTTGATTGCAGATAGAGGTGACTATGATAGTGCCCAGCAGTTTCTTGATTTGCTTATGGAGGCGAACGTTGATAAAGCATCTGTTTGCGAGCTTAAAGGTACAATCTTCCTGGAATCTGGGGACGAAGAAGAGGGGATTAATTGGCTTCAGCGTGCTTTGAAGATAGACCCTTCACTAGTAACCGCTTACTCATTTCTCGGTCAGACCTTCTACAACAGAGGAGAGTTTGATAGAGCAGCGAGTTGTTGGGAGAAGGAAATAGCTTTATCGCCGGATCATCTTGTCACTTATTTTATGCTGACAGACGCTTATATAAATGGTGGTCGTATGGAGGAAGCTCTTAATGTTCTGAAGAGTCTTTCTCAAAGGGACCCAGACAGCATCTTGACGAAGGTTGAGATGGCTGATTTGTACGAAAGAATGGGAAATATTGACATGAGGGACAGAGTCGAGCAGGAAGTGCTCGGAGCAAAGCCGGTCTATATAAACGATATCGAGCCTTGGGCAAAGATTCAGTTTAAGCATTCAAGGTTCGATATTGTGGAAGAAGAGGCAAAGAGGTTTTTGGAAGAAGATCCCGACAGACCAGAGCTAAAAATGCTTCTCATTGTGACTCACGTTAAGAAAGGGCTTTGTTCTGAGGCAAAGAAGCTTCTTGAGGACTTTGAAGATGAGCAGGTTTGGTATTATTACGGAAAGAAAGAGCTTTTCGATGAGTATCTTACTGAAGAAGAGAGAAGACAGTGTGGGATTACCTAGTTTTTAGAGTACCGATTTTCTTCTTTTTTGGGCTGATTTTTGGGAGTTTTTCTAACGCGTTGATCTTCAGGATTCCTTCCAAGGAGTACTCTATGACCAGTCCACGAAGAAGCTTCTGTCCCCACTGCAAACATGAGCTTTCCTGGAAAGACAATCTTCCAGTGATTAGCTACATCTTCCTAGGGGGAAAGTGCAGATACTGTGGTAAACCGATTTCCGCAAGATATCCCTTTGTTGAATTGCTAACAGCAGTATTATATGCGCTAAACGCGTCTCTTTTTACTCTTCCGGGAGCGATCTCAATATCAGTTCTATCGACAGGACTCATAGTTTCCTCCTTCATCGATCTCAAGCACTACATGATTCCTGATCTCGGCGTGATCCTTGTTGGAGTTGGCGCCTTCACCTGGTCTATTGTCGAAGATAGATTTCCTTTGAACTTGGTGTATGCTCTTCTCGTAACCGGTGCAATGGTAGCCTTCTTTCTAATTGCAAACCATGTGAGGAAAGATAGCTTCGGATTTGGTGACGTAGAACTTCTTGCTGCTCTTTCACTTGCAACAGGGATTGTCGGATCTCTTTACACAATCATGATAGCTTCTTTCGCCGCTCTGATAGTTTACGCCATAAACGCTGCAGCAAAAGGAAAACGGTTTGACAGGCGCGCTCAGCTTCCATTTGGGCCTTTTATCGCAATCGGTGGATATTCAACAATAATCTTCCTGGATTTCATTGAGGTACTTTATCGGGTGTGAACATGAGGGAATGGACTGATAGAATAAGAAAGACTGGAATCGCATTTGCGGACTTCCTTGATGGCAAGGGGATTCATTGCTCTCTAAGCGCCCACGGAGAGTATTTTGTTCAATTATCTAATGGGGTCACTTTTAAACTTTACACAAACCGCTCCGGGAACTATAGGATAGTCTTGCCCTCTTCCATCTGCGGTGTGCTGTCAGAGAAGTTGCTGTTCGCATGGGAGGAATTCAACGGCAGGACTTATTCTGGTATACACCTCTTCGTTGATGGAAGCTTTAGAGACAATGCGGCAGGCTATGGAGTGGTTGTGATCTCAGAAAACCGTATCCTGGAGAGAATGAAAGGTTGTGTGAAAGAAAACCTGGAAATGAGAAATGTGATAGGAGAAATAGAAGGTGTTATTCAAGGGTTGAGTTACTGCCTGAAAATGGGTTATAAGAAAGTGAAAATGCATTACGACTATGAGGGATTGAAGAGCTGGACAACAGGAGAGTGGAAAGCAAAGAACGAGTCGACGAGAAAGTACAGAGATCTTCTTGATGAACTATCACCCAATATCAGTATAGAATGGGTGAAAGTAAAATCGCATGTTGGAGACACATTTAACGAGATTGCGGATAAATTGGCAAAGAAAGCTGTTGAGGAGTGTTGAATGCTTCCGGGGGTCACTTTTAGGATTCCGAGTACCGGGAGTAGAATCTCGATAATTTTTGACAGTCAGTCTGAATTTTCTGGAAATTGAGTGGTCTCTGCCGGTTATGTTACATACGAAATACGACAAGTGCATCAGAGTCTCTTCAGTCGACGGCAACCGGAGATCTTTGAAGAGCTTTCTCCCTTCTTCCGGATCAGAGGAAATGTAACTGGAGTTTGTCTGCCTTTTTGAGTCTGTTTAAGGTGTAATAGCCGTTACATGAAGAACGAATTCTGACGAGAAGTTGGTATTCTATGTGATGCCATTGGCTAGAAAACTGGAAATAGAATGAAGAAATAATGGGGAGGGTTGACTGTGAGAGTATATATCAGTGCTGACATTGAAGGTACCACAGGCATTGCCGATTGGGACGAAGCTAGGAAGGGACATGAAGACTACGAGTATTTCAAGAAGCAGATGACTGCCGAAGTGAAGGCCGCTGTCCAGGGTGCTCTAAAAGCAGGGGCCTCGGAAATTGTTGTGAGAGATGCCCATGGAAGTGCAAGGAATATTGATCCCTCTTCTCTTCCTGAAGAAGTCCGCATATTGAGAGGATGGGCAAGAGACCCTCTGATGATGATGCAGGGAATCGATGCCGGTTTTGGGGCCGTCGTATTCACAGGCTATCACTCCCCATCAGGAAAGGCTTTGAATCCTCTTTCTCACACTATGACCGGCGAGATCTTCTATTTGAAGATCAATGGTGAGCTTGTCAGTGAATTCAAGCTCAACGCGATGTCAGCAGCCTATTACGGTATACCGATAGTTTTTGTCAGTGGTGATGAAGGAATTGTAAGGATTGCAGAGCAGGCCGTACCCGGTATTGTAACAGTATCAACAAATCGCGGAAGCGGATCCTCTGTTGATTCAATTCATCCTCTGAGAGCGCTGAAGCTAATAGAAGAGGGGGTCTATAAGGCCTTGAAGAATCTTGTGGCACTTCCTTTAGAACTGCCAGATCGGTTTGATGTTGAGATTGCTTATGTTGACCATAGGCAGGCACATAAACTCTCCTTTTTTCCGGGAGTGCGCAAGATGGATGACCGGACGGTTATGTTCGAAGAAACGGACTATTTTGAAGTACTTAGAAAGCTATTGTTCTTGCTTTGAGAGTCTTAGAGCAATCTAAGAAGAGCTTTTTGAGATAATCATCCAGTAGTTTTCCGGGTGCTTTTCAGTCGTATGCAGTCTTTTAATGGGTAGTCTCGCGGAAGCCTCGTTTCGGGTCTAAAGCCATATCTAATATATATTGAAAGGGCCCTAGTATTACTTCTAGAAACGTCGAGCACAATTTCTTGACAAGTTTCGAAAAGATAATCAAATATCATTCTGGCTAGGCCCATATTCCTGAAGTTTCTTTCAACCGAAATAATACCTAGATAGCTTTGGTTAGGTGAAATACTCATTCTCATTGCTTTCTGAAGAGTCCGAAATTCTAGTAGCAGCCTGAACTTAGACAGACTGGGAACGAAATCTCTAAGATTAGGCCTTGAAGAAGCTAATTGGCTCATCTCTTTGATTGAGTAAAGAGCATATATTGCTACCGGTTGCCCGCTAACTTCACAGACGGTCATGTGCCTTATGTTTAGCGGGCTATTCAGTAGCACAAGTTCGGAGACACACTTATTAGCCTTCCTTCCAAAAGCCCTTTTGAAATGCGAAGGATCTGTATCGAAAACCAGCGAGGCAACAAAGTGCACATCCTCTTTTTCTGCCGACCTAAATAACATCTCTCTCTTCCCCACAGGTAAATTCTACGCCTTTAACCATGATCTATCAATCTTGGCATGGTGTTGCAAAGAATTCCTTATCCAATCAAGATCCTTAACGTGAGGTGGCTTATGGAAAACAGGGAGAGAGAAAAGAACGAGAGTGTGCAGATTGCTGAACGCTTGCTCGAGGGAACTCGCGAAGCTTCGGCAATTCTTTCTGCCGAGGGGAGAGTAGTTGTTGAGAACAGCGAGTGGAGAAGGCTGACTTCTGATTACTGTTATGAATTAAGCTTTTTGAACCAAGATGTGGTAGATTTCCCCTGTTTCTTCAACCTGTTGAACGACTCCAGTTCTGCAAGACTCAGTTCGTTCATCAATGGAGAGATAGGTTATGTCTCTTTCGACCTAAGCGATTCAGTTCAGACTCGAAGGTCACAATTGTCGCTTAACATTTTCTTTCTGGGGATTTCGAAGAAACTATCATATTTGATGACCATGACTGACAACAGCGAATCTACCAGTATTCGAAACGCGTTGCGGGATGTAGTGTACCTTGACTCTCTCTCTGGATTTGGAAATGAAAGCTCTTTGTACACTCATCTTGCAAGCAAAATGCATACTTCAAGAGTTACTGGAAGCTCCTTTTCGATTGTATGTGTCACATTGTCAGATTCCAAGGAGATAGTTGCAATGTTTGGAAAAAGAACCGCAGATACTATGGTGCAGAGAATTAGCAGAAGACTTGCAAAAGCAGTACCAAAAGCAGAGTTTTTCAGGGTCATGGATGATGTCTTTGTTATCGTAATGGATTTAAGCGATAGGAAGGAAGTTTCTTCGACAGTGATTTCCTTATTATCAGCTTTGGAGAGCCCCGTCGTTGTCACTGATACTGAAATTTCACCATCCGTTGCAATCGGAATCTGTCAGTTTCCCGTGGATGGGGAGAGTTCAGATGCTCTTTTTAGTAACTGCCTTTCATCTGTATTTGCAGCAAAAAGAGAAGGTTTGAAGTGGCGATTCTACAGCTGATTATTCGAGGTAGAAGACTAACGCATCGTAGTCCCCTTTATTAGAGCCCACATCCCCGTCACTCGATGCGGAGAAACCTGCTAAAGCAAATCCGTTGCCTGATCTTGCGACTGTGAGGCTCACATCTTCCAGTTCTCCGCCAAGGTAGTTTTCCCAAAGCAAATTTCCGTCGACATCAAGCTGCAGAAGCCAGATGTCACTATAAGCTAATCCAGCTCTTTTCAAGGAACTGCTTTCCGAACCTTTCCTTTCCAGATTTGACTCGGAGAAGCCGATTGCTTGAATACCACCAGAAGGGGTGACAAAAAAATCTTCAACAAAGTCGTTGCCTTTTCCTCCCAAGCATTTCGTCCATAAGATTTCTCCCACTTCTGAGAGTTTTATTATGAACCCATCGTAGTCGGAAGTTTGCCGAGAGAAGGTGCCTCCTGTGGAGCTGGTTGAACCCCCAACAAATATATTTCCGTTTGCGTCCACTTTTACAGAGGATGGGAAATCCTCGCTCTCTCCACCCAAAACTTTAGACCAAAGTACCTCACCATTGATGCTAACTTTGATCACCAGAATTGATGAGAGTTGTAGAGTTAATCCGTTAATTGATAAGCTGCTTCCGGTATTCCCTTCGGCCTCTCCATCCATTGAAGTTGTTTCTGCAACAATCACTATGTCTCCTTTGGGATCAAGATTGAAGTCAACTGCCCGTTCAAAGGAGCTACCACCAAATGATTTTTGCCAGACTTCAGATCCTGACCTATCCAGTTTTATCAGAACGACGCTTTTTTCTTCTCTATTGTCTGAGGACTTCGTTCCCAGAATCAAGTATCCATCCTCGACCTCAACGACTGCGACAGCTTCATTCTGATTTCCGCCAACTGTGAATCTCCAGCTTTCATTTGCGTATCTATTGAGTTTGATGGCCAGCAATGAAGATTCTTCCCCAGATTCGGGACTAGTTAAGCCGAGGTTTTTGCCCGCGACCAGAAATCCGTTATCGTAGGTCGGTATTATGTCATTGAACTCGGTCCAGCCAAAATCAAACTTCTTCTGCCAGGCAAAATAGCCGTTACCGTCAAGTTTCACAACCCATCCTGCTCTCGAAAGATCTTTCGCTGAGGAATTCGGAACCGGTTCAGCATCCACAGAACCTGCAAGAATGAAGCCCCCATCTGAAAGAGGCCTTATTTTGGCGAAGCTGTCTCTTCCGTCAAAACCAATAACCCTTTTCCATGTCAGGCTAGGAATCTTCTTTGTTCTGAATGACCAGATCGGGCCTCTGATTACTCCACCCTTTCCATCGTCAGCCAAAACCTGCCAGCTGTATTCTGTGCCAGGTTCAAGAGAAGACAAGCTATAGGTGGTTTCCGTAATTTCTTCAGCCAAGACTTCAAGTCTTTCAGCTCCAAAGTAGAGACTATAAGACAGGCTGTCTCCATCGGGGTCTTCGCACTTCCATGAGAGAACCAAGTCATTCATGAAATCCTCAACACCATCGTCTGGATAAGGAGAGTGAGGCTCTTCTGGCCAATGATTCTTGTCCATTACGATTATGCTAAAGGTTTCGCAGCGCCACTGTCCCAACTCGTCAATTGCTTTAATAGTCACTCTGTGCGCAACAGGAGCTTCGCGCAGCCCTGCGCTGTATCTATATTCAGTACCCTGAATCTCGCCCACCCCACTGACAATTTCGTAAAAAATGCTTTCTGAATCTGAAGTGGTGTGTTCTTTCAAGTCAATCTCCAGAAACTCTCCCTCAAAAAGCTTCTGGTTTGTGATTACAAGAGCAGGGGGTGGAGGTGGATTTTCTACTTCAATCTCAATGGGAACAACAGCTCTTGATCTTTCCGACTGTACAACGATCTTCACTATGTCATTGGGGCAGCTTAGGGATTTTGAATCTATTACAAGAAAATCGTTCTCTATTCTTCCTTTCTCTGCAACGACTGAAAGGGCAAGGGCCGTTCCATTGCTTCTTACGAAGTCTGCAATTGGTAATGAAAGTAGCTCGCCGTATTCCACTGTTACACTACCGCACTCCAAGACTTCGAAATCTGCGCTTTGTCCCTTCAGAAGCCCGAAACCTGAGACAACTGCTAGGACTGCGAAGCAGACCATTGCAGCAAATAGTATTTTCCTCATAGTCAAATCAAAGCCTTATCTTCCGTGTCTTCTTCCTTGAAGACTTTGCTGCCAGAAACAAAATCAGAGGAAGGATTATTACAATCGGAATCAACCAGTACCAGATCTTGCCGCCTTCCGTTTCATTTTCCGGAGGGGCAGAGAGTGTGAACAATGCTCGAGCTGAATTGCCCTCAACATCATTTGCTATTACAAGATGCTCCCCATACTCGCTTACCATAATGTGCATTTCCTTTTCTCTTTCATTTACAGGATATGTCTTTCCGGAAACAACGACTTCTTTTACGTTAACGTCATCGCTTACTGTGAAGCTCAGGATCCTTTCAGTACCCGAAACAGCATGCTGAACTGGTTCTCCGCTGATTACTGGATCTGCAGTTGAAACCGGGTTTCCAGATAGATATTCCTTTTCTAACCAGCCGTAATCGGAAACAAAATAGCAGCTTTCGCCTTCTTCGGTAACTTTGACTTCCTGGCCAAATCCTAGACTTTCGTGATCTCTGCAAACCCAGAAGCTTCTAGATTCGGCTTCTAGTGAGAATGTTGACATTGCTTTGTTTCCGTCATGATCGTATGCATTGACAGTATATTCACCCGTTCCTTGAACTTCTGTTCTAATCTCTGCCGAAACTGAATTTACGGCAAGAGTAGTTACGGTGAGGTCGGGGGAAACAATTTCAATCAGAGTCACTGTACTGTTGTCTGAGACGGACAACTCCAGATACTTGGTATCGCCAATGGAAACCTTCTGGACTTTATCGCCGGTTATGACAGGTGGTTCAATATCAGGAGCGACTCTCGAAAAGTAGTCTCTGTCAATCCACTCCCCATTCACAAGGAATGTCAGTTCACGAAAGTCGCCAATGATTACTCTGTCGCCTCTCTGATAGGTACCGACTTCTTTTACTACGTACATCACGGTTTCTTCAAAGTGAACGGTTACAATTCGTTCGTCGTAGGCCCCGGAATCATCATAAGCTCTGATGATGTAGTCGCCTGCGCCATCGGGGCTAAAAACAACTTCTCCATCTTCACCTATTTCCACTTCTTCTTCATTCACTGTCACTCTTTTTACAGGCTTGGAAACCGAGAAATCCACCGTGTCTTTTTCTATGCTTATGCTAATGGAAGAAGGAGTGTAGATTTTTGGCAACTTATCAAGTTGGAGAAGAAGTGAATTAAGCTCTCTTGCGACTTCCGTAGGGCTAGATCCATCAGCAGTAGTGACTCTCTCAAGTGCCAGTGCTGAAGAAACCCAATTTCCATAGGAATTATAAGAGAAATACTCTCCGTCTCCGAACCCTATCAAGGTTCCTATTGGAGAAGCCTTTTCAATATCCCATATTTTCAAAGTTCCATCTGTGGAAGATGAGTAAAGCACATAACCATCATTTGAAAGAACTATCTCGGTGACATCCCAGTTGTGGCCCGTTATCATATTCACAAGATTGAAAGAAGGAAAGGAAAGACTCTTTATCGTTCTGTCGGAGGATGCCGTGTAGATTACCCCATTATCGATGAGGATCTTTGTTAGTTCTGCATTGTGGACTCTAGATGTCTTCAGAGGGGACCAGGTCTTAACATCATAGGATTTAAGATGGCCCGCCTCAGATCCAATTACAAGAACTGTTCTTTCTCTATCCATAGAGACTGCGGTGAGTGAGCCGATCTCTGCCCTGATAACCTTAACCTGCTGTCCACTTGATGTATCCCAGATTCTGAGAGTGCCATCTTCCGAAGCTGAATATAGACGATTCTGTTCAGGCCAATCGACAATGGAGTGAACGGACCCGGAATGGCCTCTGAGAGTTCTTATGAACGATAGACTTGAGAGTGACCATATCTTCACCGTTGCGTCTGAGCTGCATGAATAAAGTGTCTTACCGTCTTCAGTTACTATCAAGTCATTCACTGCACTAGTGTGACTGCTCAAAGACTTTATTTTCTTCCCAGTCAGGAGATCCCAGACGATAATTATTCCATCATCGTAGCCCGCTATTCCCATCTTTCCATCGGAAGAAACAGCAACAGAAGTTACCCAGGTGCTGTTAAAAGAAAGATTGTGTATTAATCTCCCATCTAAAAGACTCCAGACTTTGACTGTATTATCAATATATCCGGAAACGAGTCTCTCACCATCTGGACTGACTGCCAACGAAGTAGCGCTGAAAGCCTTGCTATCTGGCAAGTACTCTATGCCATATGCAACAACAGAGAAAAGCAAAGTTGCTAAAAGAGCTATCCTTCTCAAATCTATCACCCTGAATAGAATTTTCACTCAATTCTAACATTCATGGCCCTTCAAGAACAGTCCAACCTATCGGTCGAGAAACCTCTGAATCTCCAATCGATAGCCGTCGGGATCCCTTGCGAAAAAATGATAGATATTGAACTTCTCGTTTACGGTCGGCTCAGTGCATTCAACACCCGCTTTGATCAATCTTTTGTAGAACTCATCGACTTCATCGGTGAGTAGAGTTATTATTGGAGTATCTTCTCTAGGAATCACTTGAAGATGATCACAAAAACCAATCATACCACCGCCCGCGGAGAAAATCTGGCATGTCCCCTGATCTCTGAACAGTTCAAGCCCAATCAAACCTTTGTAGAATGAACTCGTAATACTCAGGTCTCTTGTGCCAAAAAAGACGATAGTGTTCACTACCTTCACCACTCGAGCCTCCCTTCAAAGCAAGGATCCGATCTACGATCGGACCCTTCCGGTTGATCTTCCATACATAATTCGGGTACTATGAGGACGGATTGCACTTAAAAGGGTGTAGGTGTGCTTGCACTGGCCTTGTTATCTTGCTAGAATCAATTTGTCTTTCATCTCGGTTTTACAAAAATTGAGACCCCTAGATCGGACCGATAGTTCAGTATAAATGTATATTTTTAGTTGCGTATATATTACATTAAGTGTTCCGCATTTCTGTTTTTCGAGAGTATCATCCTGCTTGGCAAATATAAGTTCTTGATCTGTACTACCATCATCACAACAAGTGATCCTTACTGAGTTAATTTGAAATTCTCTGATCAGAATTTCCCGCATCGTCTCTTTCGGTTTGAATACAAAGTCTGCACTTACCGACGTAGGATTGATGGTACGATAATGGAGCTACTGACTTCTTTCGATAAGTAGACAGCTCTTTCTGCGAAGCATTTGTCTTACTGACTAGCGTTTCAATGCTCATTCCTACTTTAGAGAAGAGCCCAGAAGCCTTCCGTGGCCGGTTGCATATGTTATGGATCTTGTGTGACCACTGCAATCACCGATGAACTTTAGATTTTTATATCGACCGTTGTTTATCTTGTTCGAGTAAAACTTGACTTCAACGGCATACATAAGATTGTCAGGATAAGCTACTCCAGGAATTACCTCGCTGAGTTTCTCAATAAACTCGGTAATGGAAACAGATATTCTCCTAGGCAACACAAGATTTATGTCACCCAGAATGAAATCGCTATCCGGTAACGTAGGTTTAACCCTTCCCAACCTCTTTGTTCTCTTGGTCTGCATGAAGTCCTCATAGGTCTGAAGAATCACTTTCCTGCCACCGGCAAGAATGTTGCTTAATCTGCTTATATATGAGCCGTAACCTATTGGATCACGAAAAGGTTCGGTGAAACGGGTCGTGCAAAGTATTGCGAAGTTTGTGCTCTCTGAACTCCCTCCAGAGTTGGAGTGGCCGTTCACGGTCACAAAATCGTCGTAGTTCTCCAGAACAACCTTTCCAGATGGGTTATTGCAGAAAGTTCTCACTGTATATCCTGTCTTGGCCTTCAATCTAACCTTGAATTCGTACATCTCATTATTGATCTCTTCCACGACATGGTCGGGAAGTTCAAATCTGATACCAATATCTACCGTGTTACTGGATTCGACGATCTCTGGATATCGACCTGTTACCTTTTTTATAAGCGAGTGACCACTCCTGCCCACAGCAACTACTACATAATCAAACTCGGCTTCAAATCCCTCTCCTCTAAGAATAATTCTTTCCTTTTCAATGTCGATTTCGTCGACCCTCGAGCCAAAGTGAAAGTGGACGTTCTTTCTCTTTGAGAATTCGTCAAAAATCCTTGTAAGAACCGATCCCAGTTTATCGGTCCCTATATGCCAAAATCTCGAGTTCACAGGTTCAAACCCTTTTTCATAGAAAAGATCGAAGAATGAGGATTTTCTGTCAAAGGATGTACCTGTTTTGACGTTGAGCTTGTCTTCGGAATGCAGTTTTTCCAGATAGAAATCAACCACACTTTTCTGAATGGGGAGTGGAATCTCCATGTCGCCGCCCATGGTATCTGATACGAAAATCTTTCCATCCGACCTTATTCCGCTTATGCTTGAACTAAAAATGTCCTTTGAGCGTTCAAGAATGTGAATCTCATGATTCTCATCAATCACCTCACTCAAGAAGCCTATTGATGCTGCTCCAAATCCAATAACTCCAATTTTCATGTTATAAGTCCTTAACGGACAATTCACCTCCCCCGGTGCATCGTTATTCCCAGCTAAATCTGTATTTATCAAGCCCCAGCTCATCCCTAAGTTGCACTAGTTGTTTCCTCAAGATCTCATTCAATGGGGCTCCTTTGTCCTTTCTTGACAGCCATGCGAGGTGTTCCTTCTCGCCAGCGGTAAAGATCCGCTCTTGACCGGGGGCCTTTTTCGATGCCCTAAGCTCTCTGAGGATATCACCTGCAAGTTTCCTGAATTCTTCTACTGGAGTGAACGGCTCGATATCTATTGCAATGAAGAAATGACCTATTGGAATAGGCCTTTTTTCACTATTAGACCCTACACCCGTTAGCATCTTCAAATAGCTGCCTGCCTGCAAAGCAGCTGAAAGAATCTCAACTACTGTTGCGTAGCCATATCCCTTGTATCCGGCAGTTTCCTCACCAATACCTCCCAGCGGAGTCAAAGCGGCTTTCCCTTTTGTGAGATCAATCAGAATTTGCTGAGTATCTGTTCTCGGTTTACCATCAAGACCAATCACCCAACCTTCAGGCAGCTCCTTGCCAGCTCTGGCATAGACTTCAATCTTTCCTCTCTGAGCCACAGAAGTGGCGCAGTCGAGAACAAAGGGGAAGTCTTCGTCTGTGGGAATCCCGAAAGTGAGTGGATTAGTTCCCAGCATATTCTCCACTCCGAAAGTTGGTGCAATAGATGGACGGGCATTCGTGCCAGTAATTCCTATCATGCCATCTTCAACGGCCATCATTGGATAATAGCCGGCTATTCCGTAATGTGTCGAATTGCGCACCGCCACCATACCCATTCCATAGGTCTTCGCCTTCTCGATTGCGAGCTTCATTGACTTATAAGCGACAACATGTCCCATTCCGTTGTGCCCGTCAATTACAGCTGTCGTGGGGCTTTCTCGAATGATCTCAAACTCTGTGACAGGATTCTGAATTCCTGACCTAATACGATCAACGTAGATTGGTTTCAGCCTGCCTATGCCATGTGAGTCGATTCCTCTCTTGTCTGAAGTTATGAGAACATTGGCACAAACACTTGCATCCTCTTCAGGAACGCCAACACCAACAAAAACATCTTTCATAAAGGCTTCTAAAGTATCGAAGTCAACCCACACAACATCGTCATACATATTTTCCACAAAATCCCTCCTTTCTTTCTAAAGCCAATTATACAATCAGCATAAACCATATACAGTTTATCAAGTAATCTTCCATTCAGTATGGTGTATCTGTCCTCGGATTCTTTGTCCTCGTAGGAGATTAGATGATTATCTCAGAACTCTCAGCAGGAGACGGCTTGCTTTTATGAGAAAAAATCGAGTACAATGGATTTACGGAAAATTCACATCAGAGAGCTTTGTGATCATCCTATAGTTCGTTAGTTTTAAGAAAGAATGGTGAATCGCTTGAAAGACAGAATTGGACCGGGAGTATATCTTTACCCTATGCCATTAATAGTGGTTGGTACGATGAACGAGGAGAGGCCTAATTACACTACAGTTGCCTTTTGTGGGGTTGTTGAAGTTCAGCCGCCTATGCTCCAGATTTCTTTGGCAAAGACTAGGCTTAGCTGCAAGAATATTGAGGAGTCTGGTTACTTCAGCGTTAATGTACCCTCTCTCGACATGCTTAGAGGTGTAGATTATATGGGAATCTACTCCGGAAAGACCACTGACAAGTCGGAGCTTTTCGGCACCTTCTTTGGGGAAAGTGGAAGCGTTCCAATGATCGAAGAAGCGCCTTTGAATATGGAATGCAAGTTGGTCAGGAGTTCTGAATTTGGTGGAGTACACGTGACATTCGTTGGCGAAGTTATTCAAACCTATTGTGCAGAGTCGTGCCTTGTCGACGGTCTTCCAGACATAAGGAAGATCAGTCCAGTGACGTTTTCTGTCTACGATAACTCCTACTGGTCTATCGGCATGCACCTTGGGAAGGCATGGAATATTGGTATAAAGTACACCCCTCCAAGAGAGGGCGTGGAATAAGCCCCGCTTTTGGAGGGATGAGATGTTTCATTTCTTCTCGTAAGAGGTCGGTCCTTCAGACCAATCAGTTTTGTCTAGCCATTCTTTTGGATAGCCTGTCGGCTGGGCCAAATTGCCTTTGTCGCTTATGAAACCATCGTTATACTTCACTATCAAATACTCTGAGAATTCCCACCAGGCCTGGACAATCTCTTGAGAGTTTCTTGAACAGAATCTCGCGAGGTAGTCAGCAGCCGCCCTTGGTTTTGTGGGAAGAATCGTGGCTGCGCTTGCTTCGATTTCCGGAAGGCGACTTAGAGAAAGTGCTTCATATTTCTGTTGCATTAGTCTGATTTCTTCGTGCATGTAACTGTATTTCAGAGCGGCCCAATTGGACACGAAGTTGAACGCCCACCAGGCGCTGTCCCTGCTGAAGTTTGAAGTATCGCAGACTTGAACAGAATCAGGCAGATTGCTTACTCCTGCGTAGAACGGAATGAAACAAGTATCGGCAGGTTTATCTAAACCTAACCACATTATTCCTCCGATGGGATCTGGAAGCCATTCCCTTCCCTGACACACGAAAGTATATCCACAATATGTCACTGATACAGGCCTTTCCCAAGCACCTTCAAGTTGACGAGAAGGATCACCAACATCACCCTGTCCGTCGTAAGGGCCGTAAAATCTGTCTGGATAACCAAATGGGCCGGCGGCAATCCCTTTTGTTAGGTCGAACTCCGTTCCTTCATAGTGGTCTCGATATAAGTTCATCACGTCATTCGCTGAGAGTCTCCTGTCCGGTTTTATCGAGAATGGATATTCTCTAGTGAAACCGTCTTCTACCCAGGGAGAAAAGTTTAGGCTGGGAGAGATTAAGGAGAAAAGACGCCATACTCTCCTCAAGGAGTAGTACGGGTGATTGTATTCTCCAAGACTCACAGTTCTCAGCCAGTCAAGAAGGCCATCTTCGGGATTCCACCATCCGAATTTCTCTACAACTTCGTGAAGAGTTTTTCCGAATAGGATATCAGGGTCTTCGGGATCTATTTCCCTTATTCGAAATTGGTTTGCAGCCACGAAGACTTCTCCGTCGGGAACCTTTTTTGCAGCCCAAAGTCCTCCTGTACCTTCAGGAGAAGGAGCCATCTCAATGATCCACGCTTCGTTTGGATCAGCAACGGGCAGTGTTTCACCTGTACCGTAGTATCCATATTCTTCAATCAAAAAACCAATCATTTCAACGGCTTCTCTAGCAGTCTTGCAGCGTTCCAGAGCAACTCGAGAAAGCTCCGAGGAGTAGAAAATCCTTCTCCCAGGTTCGGGACCGATCTGAACCTTTGCCCCGTTAGTGCATTCACCAAACATCAATTGATGTTCGTTCATTATCCCGTATGAGCCGTCGAAATAGGCATATGTGTGTGCTACTTGGGGAATCATTCCTATTGGAATTGAAGCTGGATAGCCAGATGTATCATAGGCAGGAGCTCTGTCCGACACAATCCTTGGATAAATAAAGCTGTTATACTGAGGGAATTCGCCTATCGCGACTGCCGTACAATAAACCGGCCTAAATGACCCGGGTTCATGATCTTGGGCAGGGACATAGACTATTCTCTGATCGGCTAGATCGTTGTCGTCTGAATGAGCAACAATCATTGATCCATCAGCACTTGCACCCTTAGTTACAATAAGTGTCGTACACGCAAAGGAAGCACCAACAACGATTACAAAGATAAAGAGCAAACATACCTTTGAAGCTTTCATAGTGATTCACCTCTCTTCAGTTGGAAGGCAGATTGAGATTCTTAACTTCTCTGGATTTTTGGGACACTTTGGACTCGCACGTTCCTAACTAATCAGTGTTGTGTTCATTGAAAATTCTTCCAGAGCATCAAAAGAAACAGAAAGATCTTCATTCTCGATTTCACAATCAATAAATGGTAACTGCATGGCAAGGCTGAGGTATTGGTTATCAAAAGGTCCTTCTTCCGGTTCCCTGTCTACCGAATTCTGGACAATCATCCTTAGAGACTCTTGATTGGCAAAAGAAGTCAATGAATGTTTTCCGCTCATCATCGGTAACATTCAAAGCGTAGTTCGCGAGCTGGCTGGCCGAAATGTCGACAGGAATCCAACCGTGGCTTGGCAGAAAGAATTCGGCCCAGAAGTGTGAACCCAGCTGCCCTGAGAAAAGCTGAAACCCGCCAGGTGTTCTTGTCGGGATACCTATAGATCTGCACAAAGCTGCAAAGAACATTGACTGCATCTCGCAATCGCCAAAATGATGCTCATAATCGATGGAATAGTTAAAGCTTCCTTTGATGTTTTTCTGAGAAGTGAGATCCTCCTTGTTTCTTACCGTTTCGATTGAAGAAAGGAATGTTTGAACAATAAAAGCGGCAATGAACAGAACAAGGACCTTTCTCATGTTTCCCTCCTAGAGATCCCGATTTCTTGGCTACGATCCAAATATACTCCTTAAGGTGCAAATCGCAAAACTCTCTGACAGCCTCTTTCTTAACGAGACGAAGTGATTGAAGAAGATTTTTCTGGAGACTCAGTGCTAGAATGAATGAGACAACGGCCAATTCTTCGTTCAGTTGTTTTTTTTATACAGGGAGGTGCGCAGATGAATCAGAAGGGTCTTTTCAAAAAGAGGAAGCCACCGCTTGGTTCAGTACCTGGAAGTCTCAATATTGACGAAAAGGCACCCTTTCCGGAGATCAAGCTTATCGAATTCGACGGAAACTATCTTAGAGAAGAAATCCTTGAGAATTTGGAAGAACTGAAGTCAATAGTTTTCGAGAGAGGAAAGGTTCACTGGGTTGACGTTCAAGGATTGGGAGACGAAACGCTAATTCGAAAACTTGGCGACATCTTTTCTCTTCATCCTCTGGCTCTTGAAGATGTTACGAATGTCCCGCAGATCCCTAAGGTTGACGAATATGAGAACTGTATCTTTATCTGCCTGCCTATGTTGCGAATGGATGAGACCGGTCTTGTCACAGAGCAAGTCAGTGTCTTTGTCGGAGAGACTTTCGTGCTTACTTTCCAGGAAAGATACGGAGACGTTCTAGACCCTGTTAGGAAAAGGATACGGAGGAACGCTCAGATAAGAAATATGAGCAACGATTACACGGCCTACGCCATAGTTGATACTATCGTTGATAACTACTTTCCTGTATTGCAGGAACTGGGCAACGATCTTGAGAACCTTGAAGATGAGCTCATGGAAACAGCAGCCAGGGAAAAACTCAAGGAGTTATACGTACTGAAGCACAGACTGGCTCATCTAAAGAGACTTCTTTGGCCTACCAGGGACACGATTGGGCGTATTTCAAGAAACGGAAGCAAGTACATTGGAGACCAGATTTTGCTTTATTTCAGAGATGTACATGACCACGTAATGCAGTCGATAGATATGCTTGATCTGAGTCGAGACCTTGCGTCTGAGCTGATGAACCTGTACCTTTCTTCGACCAGTAACAGAATGAACGAGATAATGAAAGTGCTGACAGTTATCTCCACCATCTTCATACCCCTTTCATTCATTGCCGGCCTCTACGGAATGAATTTTCATTATATGCCTGAGCTCTCAGTAAAGTGGGCTTACCCCGCAGTCTTGATTGCAATGGCAATAGTCGTTCTCATAATGTTGTTTTTCATCCACAAAAAGGGGTGGTTCATGAAGTGATGCTCGATTTGCTTCTTCAGAAGCTACTCTATGATCCTAGAAGGACTTCTCTTTTTCTCATAAACAGACGCCGTATATAGATGGGCTTATCTCACTATTTAGTTATCTGAAGTTTCCAGCAATATTCGTCATGATTTCGAGACTGATGATTGTCTCGTTTTGCTGGCGTCCTTCGAGAACTTCCTTTTCTGCTGGTTGAGATTAAGCAATCGTATTTACACCAAGAGAATAAAGATTGTGAACATGAGAAAGAGCTGTACGGGATTCGGTCTGGGCCCTTGGCATCAGAAGTAATAGTCTCTAGAAACTGGAAGTCTCTAATCCTCTTCATTCCAGAAATAATGAAACCAGCGTTGTTTGGAAAGCTTCCTAATCCAGGGAGAATCCGCTCCCCACTACAGATAGACAGCAATCAACAACGTCAGGGTCGTAGAGTTTGCCCGCCCCTTCAGTAAGTTCCGTAATCGCTGCTGAAGTTTCATGCGCAGGTCTGTATGGCCGGTGAGATACAATCGCTTCAAACACATCGGCGACGGTTACGATTCTCGTTTCTAAAGGAATTTCTTTACCCCTCAGCCCCTGGGGATATCCGGAACCGTCAAGTCTTTCATGGTGCTGCCGTACGATGCTCGATACTGGCCACGGTAGTTCGATTCTTTCCAACATCTTGAAACCTGCTTCGCTATGGCTTTGAATGAGGAACCATTCATTTTCCGTAAGTCTCCCCGGTTTGCTTAGTATTTCAGTGGGCACAGAAATCTTACCAATATCGTGGAGAAGTGCGCCCTCTCGCACAGTATCTATTTGATCCGAGTTGAGACCCATTTCGGTAGCGATTGCCGTAGCAAGTTTGCTGACCCTTCGTTGATGACCGGCAGTGTATGGATCTCTAACCTCGACCACTGTTGAAAGAGTCTCAATGAGGCTTTTAATAGTTCTCTCTGTCGATTCAGGAAGAACATGATGAAAATTCGATTCTGCAAAGGAATAAACGGTCCTTGCTCCCGGTCCTCCAGATTGGGAGCCGTCAATCTTCGTTACCAGGGCTTCGACCTCTACTCGTGATCCATCACTCCGGGTGACGATCACTGACCGTTTATCAACTCGACTCACATTAGTGATAAGTCTATCCTCACTTCGACTACATCTAGCTTCCATGAAGTTGAAAACTTCTCTCCCAATAATCTGATCTCTCTTTCTTCCAAACAGCTTCTCGGCGGCTCTGTTGGAAAGGATGATCATCCCTTTTTCATCTGTGCAAATTACTGCCTGATCAACTGTATCGATTATGCTTTTTGCAGTTGCTAATTCAATTCGGGTATTGATCTCGGCCGTAATCTCTCTGTGGATGCTTATTAACTCTCTGCTGGAAATCGGTCTTATGCAGACTTCTTCATGATAGGCTTCCTCAGAAAGCACAATTGTCTCTTGCCTCCCTGTTCGCGCAACTCTTTTCAGTGCCTGCAAATACAGATGATCGGCCTTGCTAATGGGTCTCTCCAGAGCCAGACCTTCTACGACGGGGAGTCGCGCCAGTCGGTTAAGTTCAAAAGCGAGATTCTTCGCTAAGGGAGTTATTCTTTCGCACGTTCTGTCTACAGAAAAAATAGCTGCTCCTATGAATTGTTCTTCAAAGGCTTTTCTGAATAGCCTGTTGAGTTCGCTGTCAGTTTCAAAATGGCGAATTCGGGTTGCAGATAATGAATAGCCATATGGATTCTTCTGACTCTCTTCAAAGATATCGGTTGATCTTCCCGGCTTCTCCTTTTTAATCAAAGACTCGATGTTGATGCTATTTGCCTTCTTCAAGATCTTTACATCACGGAATCTGTTTCTATCGAAATATGAGGAGATGCTCCATACAGCGCCGACATCATCGATAAACATATCGCTAGAACCGAAGAGAATCTCGTACTCTTTGCCTACGACATCTCCGAAGTATCTTCTTGAAGAAAGATTCTGAAAGCAAATTCTTCCAGTGTTATCAACCATCATGACCGCTTCATCAATAAGGTCGAGATTAAAGTCTGTTGATTCATCTAAAGACAAGACTAGTTCATCTCTCATTCTTAGGAAATAAAAGTGCAAACGTTGGCTCGAAATTCGGTTATGATTCTAGTTTAGTTTGCTTCACTTTGAATTCTAACATCTTTCCGGCGGTTTTGAGAATCGGATCGAGTGTTTATGCATGATTTTCATTTCTGAGAATATCATCGAACGTGCGATGAGCAGCTTACATTTTTTCGAAGCTCATCTTCTTTTCGCAAAGAAGACTTCCTCGATTGCAGAAGCTACACTATCATCGATGTTTGAGCAAATTATCTAATCGAATCCGCTTTTTCTTCGGGGAATGTGTTCTCTACTGCCACGGCAAGACCAACTCTCTGTAGAAGGGGGATATCCGCATAGTGATCTCCGATAAATGCAACTTCTTCACTGGACAATCCATGAAAGTCGAGAAAGGCATCGAGTGCAATAGCTTTGGATGCTAATCCATCGTAGATTGAAAGCAGGCCCAATTCGCAACCTTTGAAGTGATTTCTTTACGGATTTCGTCGCTCTCAACCCGAGACCAGTACACATCTAAGAATCCTGTGTCATCGGACGTTCTTGTTAGCGAGTAAGTGAACAGACCGTCAAAATTTGCGTTGATCTAGGCCAAAACGCGTGTCAGAACACCGAAGTCTCCCTCGAATCCAACTGAAGAAGGCTTCTTTCGTTTATTACCTGGGAAAGGTCGTCAACTACTGTAATTCTGTATTCGTTACTCTGAAAAAAAGGGAAAAATGGGTTAACCGTAAAATGGCCTCATGAAACCAATCAGGAACACCTGGAGAATCTGTCCTAACAAGAACATCACAGCCCACAGCAGGTACCAGTTCATACTCGAAAGATGAAATGTTTCCATCAACCCAACGTTGCGCAATCGTCTCATCTTTCCCTTTTGTGAGGGAAGCTCCACTCTGAAGGGCGTGGGCCCCTCAAGGTCTAGAATGTTGAGGTATTCAAGTGCCATTATGTAGTCTTGTCCAGTGAAAACTGCAATCCTTGTCTCTTTTCTCTTGAGCTTCTCTATTGCCTCGAGAGAACTATCTGAAATCTCCTTGTTGTCATCCAGCAAAGTACCGTCCATACCAAGAATCAAGGCCTTGAGGTTCTGGAAGTCTATCGCTCGGACTATCAACTTTCCTAAAATTCTATCCCCTCTCGCGCCTGTACTCCCACTGAATAGTAGTGTTTGATCTCTCTCATTTCGGTGAGGAGATCTGCTTCATCGAAAATTTCTGCAGGTGCTTTTCTTCCAGTCAAAACAAGCTCTGTCTCTTCAGATTTTGCAGAAATCAATTTCTTGATGTCTTCGGTAGATATCAATCTATAGTAGTGGGCGATAAAAATCTCGTCTAATATAACAACTCCAAACTCTCTTTCAATAAGAATCTCACGTGATCTTGCAAGTCCGTTTCGGGCCGCTTCGAGATCTTGTCTTTCAGGGCTCTTCTTTATGAAGCATTTCCTTCCGAATTGCTCAATGGTAATTTTGTCTACGTAGTCTGGTAATGAGAGTTCGCTGTACTTCATGCCCTTGATAAATTGGCCGATGAATACCTTCTCTCCCGCAAGAGCTGCCCTTACTGCAAGACCGATTGCTGCAGTGGTCTTGCCTTTACCATTACCCGTATAGATCTGAACGTATCCTCTTTTCATAGTGACCTCCTCGATCAAGTGTTCCAATTCTACTTCGAAATCGGAGTCTGAATATGAATGTCCTGCAAAGTGCGCCCGTTACCAAGTTGGAATTGCAGCGAAACTGGACGTCAATAGTGCGCGTTTAGCAGTTTGTTGAAGATTCTTCTCAGGATGCCAATAAACTGCCAGTTTAGTGTAGAAGTGGTGAAGGAGAGTTTTCAAAAAAGTTGTGAAGTAAATCACATTAAATGGAGGTATGAAAGTGGCGAATTACGAAGTGACAAAATCGGTGGATGTTAGAGGAGGCTTGCCACGTACCAGATGTTGAGACAAAGCGTGCTCTTAAGAAGATGAAGGCTGGAGAGATACTTGAAGTCTACATCGATTACACTATTTCGATGGAAAGGATTCCCGAGGCAGTAAGGGCAAAGGGGCATGAAGTTTGGAAATAGAGGAAGTTGGTAACAGCGAATGGAAAATATACATAAAAGTCAATTGAATTGAAGGGGTGAGTTGATACTGCCTGACAGGTCTCCTAATTGGTCTTGTTTTCGGAATAACTCTTCAGAGAGGTAGAGTGTGCTTCAGTTCAATCTTCAGGGATGTATTGCTTTTCAAGGACAACTACCTCTGGAACCCAATTGCCTGCTCGGGGGGAATATGCCGTTATTACCTGGTAGGCGAGCTTGACGTCATCAAGCCCGACCAGCTTCTTGATATGAGAAGTGAATCTTGCCCGATTCCGGATATTCAAGCAAGAAAGACTCTGGAAAATATAAGCCCTGGAGAAGTATTGCTTGTTATTGTAGATTATCCACTTTCGGGGGAAAGAATTCCTGTGTCCATTCATAAAGAAGGCCATGAGATAATTAAGAAGATAGCTGATAAATACGGCGATATAAAGATTTACATAAGGAGGAGACAAAATGCTTGATGCTGTTGTAATTGGTGGTGGGCCTGGAGGTTATGTATGTGCGATAAGAATAGCTCAGCTGGGAAAGAGAGTTGCGCTCGTTGAAAAGGAATATCTCGGTGGGACCTGCACAAACTGGGGCTGTATTCCAACGAAAGCGATGCTGACTTCGGCCCATTTGTACACCGAGATAGCTAATAAGTCCAAGAGACTTGGAATCGAGATATCCGGTCTTGATTATGATCTGAAGAAAATCATGTCTCACATGAATAGGACGATCACAATGTCTAGAAAAGGGATTGAGCACCTATTGAAGAAAAACGAAGTTGATTTCTTCAATGACAACGCTGTGATAAAGGATGCAAAGCACGTCCTCTTAGAGCAGAGCGGGGAGATTCTGGAGACGGATAACATTGTCATTGCCAGTGGTTCGGAACCATCAATGTTTAAGCCGTTTAGCGAGATTGAAGGAGTATGGACAAGCAACGATGTTTTTCAGATGGAAGAAATGCCAGAGAGTCTTGTGATAGTAGGTGGAGGGGTTATTGGCGTTGAGTTTGCTACATTCTTCAGTTCATTTGGAGTAAAAACCACAATTGTTGAGCTTGCAAATCACATACTTCCATATGAAGACGCTGATGTTGCCGATGACATTCGAAAATCGTTGACAAGACGGGGTGTTGAGATAATCGAAAGGAGCAAGGTTACCGAAGTTGAGAAAGAGGAATCCTCGTATATTCTGAATGCAGAAGGAGAACAAGAGATATCTCTGCAGTCTGAGAAGGTACTCGTCGCCGTTGGCAGAAGACCAAGTATTACAGAGGATATCAGAAACCTGGGTTTGAAGATCGACAAAGGAGTCGTGACCAACAGCAACATGGAAACAAGCATAGATGGCGTCTATGCCATAGGAGACATTAGAGCGGGCATAATGCTTGCTCATGTTGCCAGCTATGAGGGCATAGTTGCTGCCCACAATATCGCCGGAGAGGATTTAAAGATGGATTACTCGGCAGTTCCTTCCATCATCTTTTCCAGTCCCGAAGTAGGATCGACCGGCCTTAGGGAAAACGAAATCGAAGACAAGGAAAGAGTGGAGATAGCGAAATTCCCTCTTAGTGCTAATGGCAGAGCCAGAACAGTGCTGGAAAACACTGGGTTTGTCAAGGTAATTGCAGATAAGGAAAGCGGTAGAGTCCTCGGTATGAGCATTGTCTCTCCTTCTGCAACTGAATTGATTATGGAGGGCGTAATCGCGGTAAAGAATCGCCTGACAGTCGAAGAGCTGGAGAACTCAATTCATCCTCACCCAACGCTTTCAGAGACAATTCTCGGAGCACTGGAAGGCATTGATGGGATGAGCATCCATATTTAGGCTAGTTCGACAAAGGGCATCCCGTTACAACTGAACATGGGATGCCCGTTTTCATCTCTTAATGATTCGAACAGAGTCGCTAGACGGTTTCAGCACAGCCCTGATCCTGGTGATACCTTTCCGTTCTTTTTTCGAAGTTCCGTATCCGAATCTTCTAGCACAAACATGATTATTGGTATTAAGGCTTCTGAAGAGCTGTCAAAAATCTTCTGAATAGATGTTCTTTGTCTGGCTGAAGACCTTTGTCTTGGCGAAAGTATGCTTATAGAATAACAGATCCAACTTGATCATTATATGGCCTTCAGTCTCAAAATCAAGTTCAGCCTTAGACTTGTTAAGTTTTGCAGAGAAACCGACCGGCATCTCCATCTCCGGGCGAAGAACACAAGCAATAGTTACTCCCGGATGAAACTTGAAGCCAAACTTTCCTTCGATCTCAGGAGATCCGTCGAAATCGATTTTATCAATGAATGTTGCATTGTGGTCTATGGAACCTCTTGAATAGCTTTCTCCATGAGGTCCGTCGAGGTTGATTTTTGCTTCTACTTCATAATGGAACTTCGGATATACCTCAATCTCGGGACCGAATTGAAGATCAATACTTTCGATTTGCGTTTCCATTCCATAGAATAGCTCAATCGGTATGCTGATTTTTACGGGGATTCCGCATACACTAATGCTCACCTTTGGTTCAGCGACCTTCTTCGTTTTTTCAATCTCAAACCCTTCCTTTCCAACAATTTCCAGTATCGAAGAGATTGTTGCCGGGAAGCGAAGCGTTCCATTAGAACTGAATTTGTTCCACGAAAGATGAAAATCAAGACTGATATTCGCGTCGAGCAGTAGTTTGTTCTTGATCGCAGCCTTCATTTCATACTCGTCAACGATAGATTCTTCCCATTCCATTTTGATTAGGTTTGTTGTCACACTTTCTGCAAATGAACGATCTCTTTCGGCTCCGAATTTCTCTATGATTTCTGATACATCACCCTCAATGTTCATTATTAAGGTACCCAGAGCCTCTTCAATAAAAGCTTCTTCCGTTTCGAGTGATACTTTTAAAGGGTCAGAATCATTCACGGAAACAACTCTTCTCAAAGAGTCTTTTATTGTGTCAAAGATGTAATCACCGGGAGAGAAATGAGGGATAGAAGGCGTCCTCGAAAATACGATTTGATTCTCGATTTCAGAGGGTTCTTGTACAAGAAGAGAAGAGTTTATCACAAGCGATCTGGGCACAGAATTGCTTACTGCAATTACGCCTCTGGGAAATCTGGTTGAGGAAACCATTGGCGGTTGCTGAACTCTGAAAAGAACTTTTCTTAAGGAAAGTGGAGCGGAGTTTTCTTCATCTGGGATATCGTGTCTGAAGGTTAGAAGGTATCCATTGCTTATATATGGATCCTGCATGCCGACGGCAGAATGGTAAGAGACGCCAGAGAAAAAATCAACATCAGATGAGCTCAAGAAATTCTGAGATCCTGCAGAAACCGGCTGAAAAACGGAGTCAACATGCTTTACAATTGCACCTTCCGAATCGTAAATCAGATACTCATATTCGATGCCAGTCTTATCTATGAATTTGATGTAGAGATAACCATAGTTTCTCTCCGCGATAGAAGAACCTTCTTCAAGTGTCCACTCCATTGTAAGATCTTGGAATGCAATCAGAGTTCCCTCTCCCAGGTGCGAAATCGACATGTCTGAAGGCGAAAAGATGAGACCGCCTCCATAATAAGCACCACCCTTCAGTTCTTCAAAGGGAACCCTAACGACAACCGGATTATCCACAACGATGCACGAAGAAATGGAAAAGACAATGAAAATAGCTGCGACAATCAACAATGACGTTTTTGACAAGTTCTTCACTGTCCACCTCCAGGAATCAAAGAAATGATAGCAAAAGTTTATTTCGAAGAAACGAAAAAGACATACTATTTGACAAGGGAATCTTTCGATAAGAACATAAGGTTTAATCATAAGATTCGATCTAATATTGCCACATGATTCCTGTCTTCTCAAGGCTAAGTGAGAATGAACATGCTCCGAAAGCTCAAACTAGAAAGCTATTTATTGCCAACTCTTGCTCTCAAAATCATTTACTCCTCTTTCAGAAAAATCCTTATCCGGGAACTCCTTGATCTCTTTGCCTTCATCACGAGTATCGATTGTGAAGTATTGCTCCGCAGGTGCAAATACACAGATCTGGGCGGCTCTATATGTTCTAAACCTCATTCCACACTTATCGCAAAGTCCTATGTCCTCAACGTCTCTCCTGAAATTCACTTCTCTATTGTATCTTCTGCAGAAGGAATTGCTCTTTTCGTCGGCAAAAAAATACAAGGCTTGAGGTTGCCTCGACTTCTCCCCTCCAGACAATTCCGCTTCTTCTGAATTCAACCATTTCCAGGACGCTGCGTGAAGCCTTTCAAGATCAAGATCGCTCTTTCTCAAAATATTCACCTCTCGTGACACACCATTTCCTATGAAATGTTATCATGAATGTACCTAATACACGAGGGGGAATGATTTTGAAGAAGTTACTACTAGTTTTCCTGATGGCGATTTTCTCACTGACCCTGCTCGGAACAGAGTACGCCGTTAGGATTACCAAAGATGGGGAAGCCGTTCCAGAAGAGTTTTGGATAACCAGAGAAGAAATCGAACAGGCATTTGGCGCAACAGTGGCAAATGCGGCAAGTCAAGGAGTAACACTTGATCCTTATTTTGATAGCTACTATTTACCAAGTGAGCTTGGGTTGAAAACCATGATAATACCATATATCGTTGATCAGAAGCTAATAGATTACTATGCGTGGGAGAGCAATTTGATTCCATCTGAAGAGGAAATTGACGCTGAAATGGATACGATGATGGAAATGTACACATCAAACCCCGGGCTGATCGAGCAAATTGAGAGTATCTACGGTTCGCTTGAGACCTTCAAAGATGAAATGAGGAGTTACGTATATACTTCTCTCAAGGCTGAACTCGTTCAGAATTCGGTTGCTCCGCTTACTGAAGAAGCTCTAGCTGTTTACTTTGAGGAGTTCAGGACCGAAATCAAGAACCAGTATGAAACGATTAGGGCACGACACATTCTTGTGACCGATGAAGCCACTGCTACTGAGCTCATGAGTAGAATCGAAAGTGGAGAAATCACTTTTGGCGAAGCTGCCCTTCATTACTCCATTGATTCAGGAACGGCTGCCAATGGTGGGGAGCTTGGATCGCTGCAAAGAGGTCAAACTGTGCCGGAGTTTGAAGAAGCTATCCTTACCGCACCAATAGGTAAGCTATACGGTCCTGTAAAAAGCGAGTTTGGGTTTCACTTAATAATCGTTGAAGAGAGAACGGAGATTAACAGTCTGGCCGATATGGTGAACTCTCCCAGATATAATGATTTCGTTTCAGGTTATCAGAACGATTCTTACAATCGTTGGTTAGAGAGGTACATAAGCGAAAACAACTTTGACTACGTGATTCTTGACGGAGAACTGTTATTCTACAAGGAATACGCGGAAGCTATAGGAACAGAAGAGACGGCTAATGAATTCTTCGTCGAAGTTGCCGCAAAAGTCTTCGGTGAAGGAAACTCATCTACGCAAGTTTCACCCCTGGAGTACGCTGTCTACATCGAGTTGTCTCAAATGTTGGGATACACCGAGAGTAGTGACTATGAAGCGGCCGTAAGGTCCTTGTTCAATATTGGAGAGAAGCGAGGCATGATTGTCCAGATGATGTATGAGCTTGATAGCAATGTTCCTGAAGTTGCGGCCGCTTATTACAACTCCTGGCTAGAAGAACTAGAAATGACGTTCATGAATCAACAGCTTCTTCAGCAGCAGCTGAGCAACTACGGGCAGAGTTTCGTAGATTATGTCTTCAATACAATTGATGAGATCGAATCGGGACTGGAAGCCACGTTGGAAAGGGAAATGTCTCAGGAAGTCAGAGCAGATATCCTTTACATATTGATAAGGAATAACTCTCTTTCTCTAGATCTTGACTACAGCCCAGACTGGATTGAAGAGAAGCTCAGCAAAAGGCTCACTTACATGGAAGCGCTAATGGAAGTCGATCCTTCTGAAGAAGCTCAACTAGAGATCGATTCAATAATCTCAGAACTGGAATACCTTGCTGCAGAAAGGGAGACTCAGACGGCAACTGACTAAGTCTTAATTAACATGTGTGAAGAACCGGAGAATCAAGCTCCGGTTCTTTTTTATACTGGTTCTGCTTCAGCCTATTAGGCACAGAGAAATCCTTGGGAGGGCTACGATAATACTTGAGGAACCTACGCACCTATTCCTTTTCTCACAGGCTCGATGGCCTTTCCTTTTGAGCCATTACTGCTATCTGTTCTCTTTTCCTCGAAGAGTTTCGACATGCCCTTCATCAGAAATACGATAGTAAGAATAGCGTTGCCAATGCATGACAAGAGCACAAGATAATGGACAGGGAATCGATCAACAGCAAAACCGAATATCGCAGAACCTAAAGGAGTTGCAATCTGAGTGAGAATTGAGATCACGGAGAACACCCTGGATCTGTGGCTAGTAGGAACAATCCGGTGAAACAGAGTTTGAAGCGGGGTGTTAACAAATGCATTGAATACTCCTATTACGAGAATCGGTACTCCAAGTGCTGCAAAATACAACCATGAAGCTCCGCCAAACAGATTCATGAAGTAGGGAAAGAAGAAAGCCGCCAGAAGGAAATTAATAACTGTTTCCGTTGCTAGACCTCCTGCAAAGAGACTTCCCTGTCTTTTCTTAGAAAGAACAGTCCCCAGGAGAATGTTCCCTATAAGAACTCCGACTACCCAGCCGGACTGAAGAAATCCATATTGTTGACTGGAAAAACCGACAACAGTTCGTGCGAAAAACGGGAACACTACCGTAAACACCGGTGCCAAGAGGAAATTCGATACCATAGCAAATACCAGAACCATCATCAGTCCCTTTATTCTTCTGAGATAACTGACTCCCTCAACGATATCGACAAAGACACTCTTTACGGAGACTCTAGATTTCTCAGTTGTTTGCTCATAAACTATGAAGATCTCACTGATTGCAGATGCGATGAAAGACACTCCGTTCAGAATGAACACTACTTCGATTCCGAAAAGCCCGTAAAGCACTCCTCCCAGCGCCGGTCCCACAATATAAGAGATAGAATTCACTGCTCCAAGGATAGAATTTCCCCTCAATAGCTTGTCTTCTTCGATAATATCTGGGAGCATTGCCGCAGTTGCGGGATCGAAAGAAATATCAAGTGTCGAAATCAACAGCTGAAATATGAAAAGGATAGATATTGTAAGTGCTTCTGCATCTGCTAGATAGGCCATGGCGAGAATAGCTGCTCCTCTGGCAAAATCCATGTAGATCATTATCAGTTTCCTGTTGAATCTGTCACCAAGTACACCTGCAATTGGCCCAAATACTATCCTGGGAAGCATCGTAATCACTGCGAACGTTCCCATCATTGTCCCGGAACCAGTTAGGTCAAGAATGTATAGGGGAATTGCCAAAGCCTGAACGCCGCTTCCTATAAGAGAAACTAACCTTCCAACTGAAAAGAGCCAGAAATTCCTTCCCATATCTGTCGCCGCATCACCTTAATTTTATCGAAGTTTGAGTACATAATATCATATCTAGCGAAAAAACATCAAGCTATGAGTTAATAAATATCAGCTTGAGTAAAACACAATAGTGATAGTGTTCAAATTCATTTATAATTATCAAATGATTATGAAGATGTTTGCTTTCGGACAGCGCAAAAGTCTGGACGGTCTAAGAGATCGGTGTGACAGTCGTCGCTACGCATTAGTCAAATGACTTAACATATTGTTTATGTTTTCTGCAACGAAGAAGTTATACTAATATGTCTGGGATTCTGTCGTGTTCTTTTATAATAAAGACGTTTGAGTAATTGCAGGGTTTGCCTTGGAAGAACAATTGAATTTAGGAGGACCTGTGAAGTGCGCTTCAACACGAAAGAGATGTATCTGATACTCTTTAGGCTTCTCAAAAGGGTTTCTAAGATTGACATTCATTCACTGCAGGTTGCGTATATTTCAAAGATAGTTGGAAGGGAACTCGGTTTCTCCAGGCAAAGACTGAATGTTTTAGGGTTTCTGCATGATATTGGTCTCCTTAATCCCGTACAGGTGAACCAGGTTCAAAGGACCCTCGGTGTTGAAAATGCATCTATCAGCAATTGGTTGGCCCTTAACAGTGGGCTTCAGGAGAATCACGCCGTAATCGGAGCTAGGATAGTGAGTCATATAGAAGACATCTCCGAACTATCGGACGTGGTTGAAAAGCACCATTATTATCCGATCCTACTTAACCCGGAAATCGATCACGACATAATGGCAAGCGTTGTACATCTTGCAGATTCCGTGAGCATACAGCTGTTATCTGGTGAGAAAGACTTTAATCATATGGAGACAATCAAACGCGCAGTTGTAAACTCAAACGAGTTTCTAGAGAAAGCGAAGTTTGCGTTTGAAAAGATCTCGGAAAAAAAGGGCTTCTGGTGGACCGTAGTAGATGAGAACACGCTGTACGACGAATTTGAAAGGGACCTTGAGGAAAATCCTCTAAGCAATTCCGATCTACAATCTTTGGGAGACATTCTCATGTATATGACGGATGTTAAGAGCAGGTTCACCACCTTTCACACAGAGAGAATCGCCTATGTTTCGAAGCTTCTTGCAGAAAGAGCTCATCTTGGGGAAGAAAGGGCGATGGAAGTGTTTTTTGCTGCCAAAATCCACGACCTTGGAAAGATGGCAACTCCGATATCTATTCTCGAAAAGCCGGGAAAACTAACTAAGGAAGAGACCTTTATAATGCAGCGCCACATTTTCGATTCCTACCTAATCGTCGGCGGAAGAGAGGCAATCGAGAAACACAGACTTCTGCAGTGGGGAGTGAATCATCATGAAAGATTGGACAGTAGCGGCTATGCCTGGGGAAAGAGTTCAACTGAACTCGATTTGGAATCAAGAATAATTATGATTGCAGACGTATTTGTGGCTTTGACAGAAGATAGACCGTATCGAAAAGGAATGTCTATAGGCGCTTCTTTGGACGTTGTTGCCCGTCAAGTTCAGAGCGGTTTGCTTGATGAATATGTATTTACGAAACTCAGGGATTTGGTTGCCGAAGGCCTTGACTTCACTAGAATCGAATCGAACACACGAAGAACCCTTTTCTTCTATGAAACCTAGCCGCTAGAATTCCTTTACCAGTGTAGGAACCGTCAGAAATCAATACATTTCGTCATCTGGAATTCGTGATCTTAGTTTTCTCCCTTTTCTTTCTTTTGAGGGTCGTTGAAGACAAGGCTTCATCTTTGAAGTGTTATCTGGAGGTGATTAGAGTGATTGAAGTAAGAAGGGCTAGAGAAGAGGAACTAGAGTTCATTGCAGGTTGTAGCGGGGTGATTAACCGTGAAATATCTGAATCGGTCCAAAGAAGAATGACGTAGTTCGCGGAAAAATGGCAGAATGGTCTGGTGTCTCTGATAGGACTTCTGAAAGGGAAGCGCGTTGGGTTCCTGAACATGTTTCCGATTGAGATCTCTCCCTGGGGACCGATTGGCAAGGAGCTGTGTGTTATTACCTGTATGTTTGTTATGTGTGACTATCAGAAGAATGGAGAAGGAAAGAGAATGATGTCTAGCGCTATTGATATTGCCAGGAGTACTTCAAGGAAGGGGATAATCTCATTTGGATACACAGATCCGAAATGGTACCTCCCTGTCTCTTTCTTTGAGAAGTTTGGCTTTCGCGAAATCTCAAGGAACGGAGATGAGAGATTGATGATGCTTGTTCTATCCAGCAAGGCAGAGATACCGAAGCAAATGGTCAGCAAGTATACATATGAGCCTGTTGAAGGGAAAATTGTGGTGGATCTCTTCTTCAACCGTTTCTGCTCAACCAGTGACATAGAGGCATATAGAGTTATGAGAGTTGTGAAAGAGTTCAAAGATAATGTCATTTTCAATCTTCACGAAATCGAAGAACCGGGAGTCAAGGAAGAGTTCGGATTGCCAAGAGCGATTTTCGTGAATGGGAAAGAGATATTCTGGGGATATGAAGCTCCCGAGAGCAGAATAAGGGAAGCCATTGCCTATGCGATCAACTGTACTTAAGTGTTTCATTCACCTTGGGGGAATCCTGGCGTAAGCCAACAAGAGATAAGAGCTCAGATATGAGATATATGAAGACAAGGAAATTGTGCTCGCGTATTGCGTTCTTCGATAAGTTCTATGATCAATCCTTGTGATCTTCTTAGAGATAAAACGCCCTTGTCGAAGAAACAGAAACTCAACTCCTAATAGAATGGTTAAACAAAGAGACTTTTCCAATCACTTCATTTTGGGGGTGCCCATCATATAATAGTAGAGACATAGTATCGGCATTTACTGAGAGAATATGTTTTGCGAGGTGATACCTATGACGGCAATTTGGAAGGGAAAAGTCATTGCAGATAGTGACCAGACAATCGTAATTGAGGGTAATCATTACTTTCCTCCGTGGACCGTAAACAGAGATTTCCTTGAACATAGCGATTTCACTACCATATGCCACTGGAAGGGTGAAGCTCACTATTACAACATCATTGTCGATGGCGAAAAAAACGAAAATGCGGCCTGGTACTATCCCGAACCTATGGAAAAGGCAACAAACATCAAGAATTACGTGGCCTTTTGGAAGGGTGTTAAGGTTGAATGAGCAAGTTATGTGAAAAGAAAAGCGATGCCGGAAGGCATCGCTTATTTTACTATCTCCTTGCGTCACTCTTCCTTCTTGCTTTTCGAAAAGGCCTTCTTTAGTAGGCTAAGAGCAGGACCACCAAGAAAGACTAGAACTATCAGAATGAAAAGAACAAGTGAGATCGGTCTTGTAAAAAACTGATCCATGCTTCCTCCTGTTTTGATAAGACCAACTCTTAGATTGTCCTCTACCATAGGGCCTAGAATCAAGCCAAGTATCATCGGAGCCAACGGAACAGATAGTCTTTCAAACATAAATCCAATGAAGCCAAATAGCAACATCACATAGATATCGAAATAACTGTTCCTGATTGCAAACGATCCGATCATAGAAAAAAGGACGACTGCAGTCAAAACAACGCTTGTTTTCATCTTCAGAACGAAGGCAAATGCTTTGATTCCAAGATAGCCGATTGGTATAAGCAAGATATTTGCCAGGATTGCAATACTGAATACTCCGTTTACCAAATCGGGCGATTCGATGAATATCAATGGACCGGGTTTCAGACCGTACATCAGCATCGCTCCGAGAACTATTGCTGTAATAGTATCCCCTGGAACGCCGAAGACAAGGGCGGGAATCCATGTCCCACCAAGCGCTGCATTGTTCGCGCTTGTTGGAGCAATTACTCCCTTGATATTTCCCTTACCAAAGTCTTCACTGTTTCTTGAAGTCTTCTTCTCAACGCCGTAGGCCACCCACGACGCAATATCTGCTCCAGCTCCGGGAAGAGCTCCCACAAAAGTACCGACAAATGCAGACTTATTAAGTGCCCATTTCTCGAGTTCAACATGACATAGATAAACAAAACTCATGAGTTCATTTCTCTGAAAGGCTTATAGAGCTTGTGAAGACTGCGAGCGTTTTGCTAGGCCTCTAGCTGTATTTCGAAGTAGGTCGGAGGTGCTGTACCTTAAGCTTGGAAAGGATTTCACGCTGTTTGCCTGTCAGTCAGTTCTGTGGTCTTGTAGACTCCATTTTTATTCACAGAAAAATGACCAAACACTGTATTTCCTAGTTGCCAAAAACGCCAGAGGAAGATACGCGGAAATGCTTATATACCTAGCAGAATAAGCAAGGCAAGAGTCAAGTATTCTTTATATTGAGCAGCCTAGGGCTATTGAGATGTTTCTTGCCTTCTGAAGAACGCAATTTGCGGTTTTGGTGATGCTTTCAGGTAGAAACTGTTTTGAAGCAGCCGTAACACTTAATGCAGCAAAAACGTTATTGTTATGGTCGAATATTGGAGAGCCGATGCAACATATTCCAAATTCATTCTCCTCATTGTCCAGAGCATAACCTCTTCCTTTTACTCTAGTCAATTCAGTTCTTAGATCAACAGGATCGATAATAGTCTGTGGCGTCTTCTTTTGCAGATCAACTTTACTCAAGTATTCTTCTACGAATTCTTCTGGAGAATAGGCAAGTATTGCCTTGCCTGCACTAGTTGAGTAAAGATCTATATGCATTCCCATATGTGAGATAGTTGGGATAGTATAAGGGCCTTCGATTTTCTCCACATACACCGCATGAAGATTTTCCCTCACCACCAAATGAACGGTCATTCTCAATTCCTCCAAGAGTTCTGTCAAGAAGGGTCTTGCGATGTCTCTAAATTCCAGGTTTTTCAGAATCCTAGAAGACAACTCAACGATTTTGTATGTAATGAAATATCTGCCGGTAAGAGGATCCTTGCGGACCAGACCCAGCTCAACCAAATTCTGAAGCTGCTTGTAAACCGTTGACACGGCGATCAGAAGTTCAGAGGAGGTTTCTGTAAGTGAATATCCGCCTCTCTTTGAAGAAAGTAAGTCAACTATTTCAAGCGCTTTTCTAACCGAATCAATAGCCATGCGATTCACTCCATATCCGTGTTCGGAAAGGGACAAGAAATTCTTCTCCGTTAAAATGCTCCCTGTTCCATGTTTGACTTACAAGCTGACTCAACAGACATGAATTCCACAATAAAGGTTCAAAACAAAAACAGCAATATATTGAATCGTTAGCAGCCGAACACCAATAATCACTGCTATATAGTCAGAAGCAACCTTGAGAGGATATACTTCCAACTGATAGAGTTTTGAGAATCGAATTGATTCTTGTATAATTTTACCACAGTGAAAATAGTTTTCTTTCTAGTAAATCTATCATAGTAGATTTTTCTGCGGTTTGAGCTGTGTCAGTACAGAGCCGTTTAGTGGGATTTGCAGAGTGTGTTCTCACCACGAGGAGGATTATCTAATGGCCAAGGTTGTGACTTTTGGGGAAATAATGATGCGACTTGCGTCTCCGTTGGGGGAGAGATTTGAACAGACCACGAATTTCGAGGTTGTGTATGGTGGAGCCGAAGCGAATGTTGCAGTAGCTATTGCAAGGTACGGTGGAAATAGTCGTTTCGTGTCTAAAGTGTCCGACGATCAATTTGGAGATGCGGCAATTGGCAATATGAAAATTCAAGGTGTAGATACGGGTTTTGTTCAGAAGGATAAAGGAAGGCTAGGCAAGTACTTCTACGAATATGGCTATTCCCAGAGGCCGTCGAAAGTTATTTACGACCGCGACAATTCGGTTTTCGCCAATTCAAAGCCCAGAGATTTCGACTGGGAAAAGATTTTCTCAGATGCCACTTGGTTTCACTTTACAGGCATCACTCCGGCACTAAGCGATGGGTTGATTGAAACATGCGAAGTAGCTCTGACAGAGGCCAAGAAGAGAGGAATAACTGTCTCTTGCGATCTCAATTACAGGGCGAGACTGTGGAGCAAAGAAAAGGCAAGAAAGGTTATGACTTCCCTTATGAAAAATACTGATGTCCTCTTTGCAAATGAGGAAGATAGCGAATCTGTCTTTGGAATAAAGGCGGAAGATACTAATGTAAGCGATGGAAGGTTAAGTGTCGAGGGATACAGAGATGTGGCAACAAGGCTTATGGCCACATTTGATCTGAAGGCGGTTGCAATTTCCCTAAGGGAAAGCGTAAATGCCAATTTCAACAGGTGGTCGGCATCCCTGCTCACTGGTGGTGAATTCATGGTATCGACGAAATACGACATAAATATAATCGATCGTGTAGGCGGAGGAGATGCATTTGCTGCGGGATTGATCTTTGGACTGGACAACTCCTGGGAGCCAAGAAAGGCGCTTGAATTCGGAGTAGCTGCCTCATGCCTAAAACACACAATAAAGGGAGACTTCAACATCGTATCTAGGGATGAGGTCGAGAAGCTACTTGGTGGAAATACTTCCGGAAGAGTTGTGAGGTAGGAATGTGAAATCTCGCCATTATGTGCAAAGTTGTGACGCATGCGGCTTCCAGTGCAGCAATTCAGTTGGTATCCCCAAGTGTCCTAAGTGCGGCAGTACTCTAAATTACAGATACAATCAAATTGGCGAAATGGATGTTGGTGGTTTTCCGGATAAAGACCGTTGCGGCTTATGGAAATACCAAAAATTACTCCCGATCGATGATGTTAGGGATTGTGTAACGCTAGGAGAGGGTGCTACTCCTCTAATTACTAGTGTTAGACTTCAGGTAAAGTTGGGAAGCACTGGGAGAATAATGCTGAAAGACGAGACTCAGAACCCTACCGGCACTTGCAAGGATCGCCTGCGGCTATGGGTGTTAGAAAGGCTACAGAAATCGGTTCAGGAAAAGTGATTCTCGCTTCTGACGGAAATGCTGGCCCTGCAACAGTTGCTTATTGTGCAAGAGCTGGACTTTGTTGCTTCGTACTGATGCCCGCAGATACGCCTGTTGAAATAAATGTGCAAACCATCTCATATGGTGCTAATCTAATTCTTGTGGAAAATAGCACTGTGAGCGATTGCATTGATATGATAACCGATCTATCTGAATCTAATAACTGGACTCATCTGACAACTGCCGCAGCAGTCAATCCTTATCACTTTGAAGGCACAAAAACCATAGCTTTCGAAATTGCAGAGGATCTTGGATGGAACACTCCCGCCTGGGTCATAATGCCTGCGGGAGGGGCTGGTCTTTCTGCTGCAGTTTGGAAGGGCTTTTTGGAGATGATGGAAGCTGGCATAATAACTGAGCTCCCGAGAATTCTTTCCGTTCAGGCCGAGGAATGTGCACCTTTAGTGAGAGCCTTTAAGGAACACAAGAATAAGATCGAGAGATGGGAAAAACCCAGTACTTTAGCGAAGGCAATCAGCGTTCCTTACCCGCTCGACGGTGAACTGGCACTTCGCGCAATAAGGGATTCAGGTGGGTCAGCCATCTCCGTATCTGACGGTGAGATGGTCAATGCAGCCCGTGACATGGCAAGACTCGAGGGTATCTTTGCAGAACCAACTGGTGCGGCTTCTGTAGCAGGTTTATCCAAAGCGCTTAAGGAGGGAATCGTAAGTGAGGAAGAACCAGTTGTTTTGCTTGTTACGGGAACGGGACTGAAGGCCATCTCATCATTTGGTAAGCTTCTTGAGGCGCCTAAGACAATAGGAAGAAACATTTCGCATTTGAAGAATGCTTTGGATGGATAAAGAGTAGTGTGGTTTATACTTCAAGTATCGAGAACCCACCCCCACATTCAATGAATCCTGTTTTTCCTACAGTATTAGAGTATCGCGTACAAAGAACAATGGCGGTTCATGTACATAATGAAGCCGTTTCTTCATGTAATTATACAGAGCTTTCGCTCATTGTTATTTACTACGCCAAGAGTTCTCTGATTTCACGGGTTACTTAAGTAGAGTCTTTAGTCAAGGATTGATGTATAATCCACAGCTTTACTCAGGGAATTTCTTTCGTTTGTCTTTTTCTATTTTCAAGTACCTCAACTATTGCTGAGTCAATCTTTGACATACCTTTTGAAAGAAGGACCTGAATATTTTCTATCGACTTGTCAAGAGTAGTGGAGATGAATCCCTGCTCTGAATTAACTCCAAGATTGTTTATTGCCAGTAATGCGCAGCTATATGCTTCCTGGCCTCCAAGGCCCGCCTTCAATGAACAGCTCTCTTTTGCACCATCGCACATGATTCCCGTCGTGCTTGATAGTATAGTAAGCATTGCCTGTTCAATAGTCTCCCTTGTTCCTCCAAGAAGATAGGTAATTCCTGCTGTGGCTCCCGTTCCGGCGGCTGTAACACATCCGCAGATCGGGGCAACCATGCCGAGCTTGTTCTTTATGTAACCGGAAAAAAGGTGGCTCAAAGCTACTGCTCTTGCAATGTCTTCGCGACTCTTTTGGAAGTGCTCACCGACCATAGCCACTGGAAGTATGGCAACAATTCCCTGGTTACCACTTCCGCCACTACTCATTACAGGAAGCGGAACACCTGACATTCTTGCCGCTGAAGCCGCAAAACAATAACTGCGAATTCTGTATCCGAGGCTTTCGTTTTCGTAATACCTGGAAATCTCTCTTGAAGGCAACATTTCCTTAAGGCCAGATCTGGCAATCTCGAGATTCATTTCTATTCCCTCGAAGATCTTCTCGATTTCTATTTCAGTGATTTCTCGAATTGATTCAAATATCTCTTCAGGGGTAAATTCAAATGCGTCGGAAGGGACGAGTTCCTCACTTGAGGGAACCTTTTCTCCGTCTATCTGTAATAAAACGACATTCGTGTGACTGTCGATTATCCTGCACAGCGCAGAGTGATTCTGATTAGACACCGAGGCTTCTATGAATACGCCAGATAGATCTTGATCACAGATAACACTGACCATACCCCTGCCTATCATCTCTCTTGCGAGATCGACTGATTCAGTTCGGCAAGGTCTAAGTGCCTCAAGCTGGAGGCCCGCATCTCCACATACAGCGCCTAAAGCGGCAGCAAACTCATTTCCCTTTTCATTTGTACCTGGAATTCCCACGTACATTCCGTTCTTGTAAACGTTGACGCTTGTAATTACTTCCACTTTCTCTATCTTTCCTTCAAGTTTGCTTGCGGCAATAGCAACGCAAAATGCGATCGCTCCAGGTTCCGTACACCCAAGTGCAGGTCTAACTTCTCTTTCAAGGTATTGTTCAAGAAAACGCATCTTTCACCTCCACTGCCAACAACCAAGTTTAGCACTGCTTTCGAATCTGAGCAGATATCTAAATCTCTTGAGGTTGTCATCCTTAAGGAGATAGGGTACTTAAGCTCTTCCAAGCCTCGAGAATTGGGAGTATGCAAAGTTAAGGCAAACAATGCTCAGGATTTTCTAAGATGAAATCATTGATGAATCTGAGAACTCATACATCAAGAATTGCGAACTGCCCTGCTCTCTCTTAAGTAGATTTAATTATGATGCATTACGGGGCGAGAAAGGATTGTCCAAAAAAGGAAGTTAGTAACGGATGGAGAATTCTTAGATGTGATCTGAGAGAGACTTCCATGAAAGTAGATATCGATTGTCGACGCTTCCCAAACTTCAAAGAGATCGTGCTTGTATATCTTCAGAGCAGAAAGGCTTCACTTCAGCTCCATTCGATGGAGAGTTCAGCCCAGAATTCAAGAAACAGAATACTACTCATTGAAGTCGCAAATGGTATGCGGATGTTTTTTGTTTGTCCAAGTTCAGATTGAAGAACTCAGACTCGGGCCTTTGAGCAAGAATATGCAATGATATAATCAGTTGGATCGATTTTTGCTGTCCATTCCCGGAGGGAGTTATGGGAGTCTGTAGACGCAACTTGTTTGCTTCGTTGGAGACAATCTTCTCTTATATGTCAGTTGGTGGACTGAGCATAACGAAGCTTTGCGATGTTCTAATGATAGCCGGCAAGTCTCTTTGCGCTGATAGTCTTGTGCTCTACGAGTTCGAGGAGGTGTCGGATGGGTCTCTTTTCGCGAGACAAATCTTCGAATGGAAGAGCGAGACGAAGGAAGTCGCAAGGATTTTCAGCGGAAGAAACGAAGACAATAATGATCGCTGGATTGAGAGAATCCTTGGAGCGAAGAAGGATGGAATCGTCTCAGGGAGATACGGGGCCACATTAGTAATAGCCAATTTCTCAGGCTCAGCAGGATTGGCTCTAGTCTGTGAAGACAAGTCTCTGGACAGAGATTGGACAGATGATGAGAAGGCCTTCTTGAGGTGCTTGATCAGTTCTATTTCTCTCAGTTTTGAAGAATATCTTTCGGAAGAAACTCGCCAAGATGAAGAAGTGCTGCTGAAGAAGAGACTACTAAGAAGCGACGAATTGCTAAAGAATTTTGAAGGAAACGTTCTGGACATTCTTGCAGTGGCAGACAGAAAATTGATTTTCACTTACGTATCTCCTTCGGCGGTGAATACACTGGGCTTCACCCCAGAGGAGTTGGTAGGAACAAAGGCTTTTGATCTGATTGATCGGAGAGACGTTGAGAGGGTCATTGAGGAATCGAAAAAGCTGGCTACAGAGTAGAAACATGGTTCCTTCAGGTATAGAACAAAGACAAAGAGCGGCAGAGTGTTATGGATGGAAACGGCTGTCAGTCCTATACTTAAGGGTAATGAAATAGAAGGTTGGACGATGTCTTCGAGAGATGTTACAAGCGAAATGAAGCTTCAGGCTGAATTGAGGACCAGAGACAGCATGATGGTCTTCATGAACGATCTGTATGTCTTAGTTCTGAGCGGTGACAATCTCCAGGAAGCCGCTTCGAAGATTGTGAATCGTGCTTATGAAGAAAAGGGCATAGTAGGTTGCAGAATTGTCTTCAGTGAAGAGGATCCCTTCGATGTAGAGGTTTCAAGAGGTAATACGGGAATTTTCCCGATAGACGTAAAAGGTGATCCCGAAGTTCTGAGTAAGCTCAGCAGTAATCACATACTTCTTGAAAACATAGTCGATGATGGAATCGAATTAAGATACGTTTGTATCGCACTTGAGTCAAACAACGAGGTTATCGGGGCCTTTGAAAGTGTTGCAGAGAGGGCGACGGGCTTAACTGAGGAGAGTATGGACCTATACAGGCTCCTTGGCACCACCATTTCGCTTTCACTAAACAAGATAAAGAACTTTGTGACGACGAAAAGAAATCACATCACGTCTGAATCTTTGAGAAAGGCGACCGAAGCGATTACGAAAGATCTAGACATGAACACCGTAATAGAATCCATCGTTGGAGGGCTCAGACAGGTCATTCCATTTTACAGCGCCGCGGTTGAGCTAATCGATGGCGACCAGCTACTGATAGTAGGTGGTAGCTGGCCGGGGAGAGACTCTTTCCTCGGAACGAGGTTTACCATGGAGATTGGAAGTCCTGGCTATGATGTTGTCAAGAAGAAACGAATAGTCCTTGCTGAATATGCCCAGAAGAGATATCATCAGTTCAACAGACCGGATTTTGCTTTCATAAAATCCTGGATGGGCGTACCCCTACTTATTGAAGATGAACCTATTGGAATGATTGCCGTTGACAGCGAGATTGAAAGGGCTTTCAGAAACCGGCATTTGGAAGCTCTGAAAGCATTTGCAGATATTGCTGCAATAGGAATAAATAACGCCCGCCTTCACGAGGAGGTAAGAGATCTTTCAATAAGGGACTACCTTACTGGTGTCTACAACAGGAGAGGTCTTTTCGAACTTGGAGAAAGGGAATTTGAAAAGGCAAAGCGTTATGGAACCAAGATGGGCTTGATAATGTTTGACTTAGATAACTTCAAAAAGCTTAACGATAGATTGGGCCATCTTGGAGGAGATTTTGTTCTAAAGAGAGTTGCACAAATCTGCTGCAAGATTCTTAGGGCAGCAGACATATTTGGTCGGTACGGTGGGGATGAGTTTATAGTGATATTGCCCATGACGGACTCAAGACGTACTGAGGAAGCGGCATTTAGAATATGCCGCGCATTTCGGGAGACGAATATTGAGTATAATGGAATTACGTTGGAAGTTAGTGCCAGCTTTGGCATAGCAAGTCTTATGGGACAGGAAGACGAGCTTGAAGAAATGATCAAGAGAGCAGACAAGAATCTGTATGTCTCGAAAATCTCTGGGGGAGATAGGGTAACTTGAGGACCGAAAAGTGAACAGAAGAAAATGGGATGCGAGGAGCGTAAACATGAGTCTCGAGGCACAACTCAAAGAGAGAAAGAGCTGAACCTACTGTATAGCTTTTCGAGAATCGTTGATAGAGCTGAAAACTCTATAAAAGACATTCTGATTAGTCTTTTGAGAATACTTCCCGATGCAATTATAGATTCAGTAAATACCATAGCAGTTATTGTATACAACGATAAAGTGTACGAATCGGATAAGGCCCTGAAAAGCGACCGCTTCATTCGTGAACCGATAAAGAAAAGAGGCAAAGAGGTAGGAAGTGTAACTGTCCATTACTGTGGTGACAGCGAAATTCCATTTCTCTATGAAGAAGGTCAGATGGTTCTCCCAATAACAGGTAAACTTGCGAAAACCATTCGGCGCATTGAGTCATTTGAAGCTCAATGAGAATGAATAGCGATACAGAGTCACTCTATGAAGCATAGGAGATGCGGTTCTTGCAACCGATGGATTTGGTATGATCGTGTTCGCGAATGGTTTTGTTCCAAGTTATTCTCGTCAGTTGGCTTTTCATTTTCTTAGTGGGAACAACTAGTTTTTAAGATGAAAGCTGGGTAAGATGCTAACGGATTTCTTAATGTGGCACAGTTTCAACTCAAGCTGCGCACAGGGCGGAGCCCGACAGTTTCTTCTTCGTTGTTCATAGGGTGATACGGAAATCCAGCTTATTTTCGGATCTTTTCTTGTCTCACGATAAGCCTTAAAAGACCATTGTAAAAGTGTATTAGAATAAGTATCTTCGTTTATTTGCGAAAAGCTTGTTTCGCGATTGATGAACTTGAGTAATATAATCTCTAGTATAACGCATTGATTCTCATTTCGGAGGGTGATACACAGATGCTTCAGCTGGAGAAAGTATCGAAAACTTACGAAACAGGCGAACTGAAACAGACGGCACTTAACGAAGTCTCTATTTGTTTTTCTAAGAACGAGTTTGTCGCGATTCTCGGGCCCAGTGGCTCGGGCAAGACCACACTTTTGAACATCATAGGTGGCCTCGACAGATGCGACCATGGAGACCTTATTATAAACGGAAAGTCAACAGAGAAATTCACTGACTGGGAACTTGATGCATACAGAAACAAAAGCATCGGGTTTGTCTTTCAAAGCTTTAACTTGATTCCACACCTCAGCATTCTGGATAACATCCAGATGGGCATGATACTTGGCGGTGTTCCCTCTATAGAGAGAAAGAAAAGAGCGATGAACCTGTTAAAAAGAGTAGGTCTGTCTGATCAGGCGCATAAGAGACCCTGTCAGCTTTCTAACGGACAGATGCAGAGAGTTGCTATTGCTAGAGCTCTTGCCAACAATCCAGACATCATTCTTGCGGACGAACCTACAGGTTCTCTAGATTCTCAGACCGGTGAACAGACGATAGAGCTTATAAGGGAGATGGCGGAGAATAAGCTGGTGATTATGGTTACTCACAACGAAGAGATCGCGAAGAAATTTGCAGATAGAGTGATCATACTTCGTGACGGTTCCATTGCTTCCGATAACAGAGTTGCGAACGAATCCGATCCGCATTCGGAACTTCAGATCAAGAAGACAAGAATGGGTTTTTCAACGGCGCTAAAGCTTTCGGCTACCAATATTCTAACGAAGAAATGGCGTACTGCGCTTACAGTTCTAGCTTCAAGTATAGGAATCGTGGGAATCTTTCTTGTTCTATCATTATCGAGTGGCTTCGGGAAACAACTGGCGGATTTCGAAGCACAGACTCTGTCGACCTTCCCTATAATGGTCAGTCAGACAACGGTAGATATTGATTCTCAGAATTACCAACGTTTAGAATCCGAAATGGGACTTTCCGATGATGAAGAGCTGTTTATCTATCCTTATGATCCCAGTGACGAGATTTTGATTCATAACAACGATTTGTCTGACGAATATCTAGAGTATGTTGAAAGCATAGATCCGAAGCTTCTTTCGGGATTTACCTATACTCGACACGTTAACATGAATCTTGTCGCTGGATACGGAGAAATGGCAAAGACTATTGATCAGACTCAGGTGAACTTCACCTCCTATCCTGAGAACTTGGATCCAGAAAGTCCAGGTTATCTGGAGAGTAACTTTGATCTGGTTGCCGGTTCCTTCCCGAGAGAACCTACGGATCTTGTAATGATTGTCAAACAAGACAACAGAGTATCCAAGGGAGTTCTGCAGGCATTGGGCGTAGATTATAACAGAGAAAAAATCGCTGTTGAAGACATAGTTGGATTAAGAATCAAGGCAGTTAATAATGATGATTTCTACGTGAAGAAAGGGATGCGCTTCTCACCAAAGACGTCAATGAGTGATCTGATGGAGCTTTATTATGGTGAAGTCGGAATACCTCTTGAGATTTCTGGAATTATTAGGGCGAAGGAGCACATTATGTTTTCCGTTCTAGACGAAGGATTAGCATATTCCGATCGCCTTGCTCAGATGTTCATAGAAGATGCAATGAAATCGGAGATAGTAAAGGCTCAGAAGGAGCTCTATGTGAATATCCTAACTGGCGAGCAGTTTGCTTCGGATCTCTTCAACGTTCTTTCAGTTATCCCTCCAGATATTACATCCAGGTTAATTGGAGGTATCACCCTTCCCGTAACCAAGAGAAACACTCTTCAGAAGCTAGGGGCGTTTGAAACACCAGTTTCGGTTGTGCTTTATCCAAAGGACTTTAAATCAAAGCAGAAGGTTCTCGACTATCTCGATGCCTGGAACGAAGGTAAGAGTGATGAGGATAGAGTAATTTACATAGATCTTGCTTCTACTATAACGGGATTACTTGACGGAGTGCTGAGCGCCTCAACGATTGTTCTGTTGTCTTTCGCCATGATTTCTCTTGCGGTTTCTCTGATCATGATAGGTATCATCACTTACATTTCTGTGACAGAGAGAACCAAAGAGATAGGTATACTAAGGGCACTGGGCGCGAGAAAAATAGATGTTGCCAGGGTCTTTAATGCCGAAAACTTTATAATTGGGGCATTCTCTGGGATTTTTGGCGTATTCATCGCCTCCTTGTTGATTCTGCCAGTGAACTCAATAATTGAAAGAATGACTGGCTTACCAGATGTCGCCTATCTGAATCCCCTCTTTGCTCTAGGTCTAGCAGCTGCAAGCGTAATACTGACGATTTTGGGTGGCCTGATTCCCGCAAAAATGGCTGCCAGGAAGGATCCCGTGGAAGCTTTGAGAAGTGAATAGAGTTTAGTAGGTCTAGGCTGTTTTTTGCATATTGTTCTGAAACTTCGCAAACTGAAAGCTTCTTTGTTACAGCGTCTAGGGCTTTTCAAACGTAGGGAGACAACTCCTATACAGTAACATGTTTCAATGGCTTGCTCGGAGCAAACGAAGGGGACCCCATAGCACTATAGCCTCTTGATTCGCTTTTTACTTGCCGGCGCGGCTCCCGCCGCAATGTGTCTTCACAAAGGTCGAAATCATGATCCAGGGATATAAAGATTGAAAGCGCTTGTGATATTCGTAACTTCTACTGAGGGCATTCTAGCAAGTTTGCCGGAGTCGAATCCAAAAAAGATTAAGTACACCGATTCCGGTGCTCCAGTTCTTACATAAGCGTCCTTTCCAACCATTAGTGTGTACTTGGTCTCTATCTCTGGGTTCTTGAAATAGTAAAATTTCTCTTGAGATAGACCCGGCGCGAAATTCTTCTGAAAGAAATAGGTTGAGTCTGTAGAGGCTTTCTTCATCCCAACCCAGATATCTTTCGTTCCCGTCACGAAAATTCTGAAGTACGGTCTATCCTTTGCGTTCTGCGCTTCCGTAATAATTGCTTCGAGATCCACAGCGGTGTTCGAAAGATAGTTCTTCGCAATGATATACTGCTCAAGAGTTCCACCCGACCCGAGCAGTCTTTCAACGCTCGTGAGCTTTGCCTTGAAGTCGTCCTCTATTGCCTGAAGCTCTTCATCATATTGCCTGCGCATCTGCACAAGTTCGGCTCTCATTTGACCGACCCTGTTTACAGCTATCAATGAAAACACGAAACCGATTATCGCAGCCATTATCAAAAAGAGCCCAATAGCGAGCGCTGGAGAGGTTCTTCGTCTCTTAGCCATTCTCTACCTCTTTTTCCCGCAGAAGAAGAGATGCTCTGAACGAGCAAAGGTCTCGCGGTTCCTACAATATTTGTGTTCCCAATCTGCAGCTACACTTATTCCGGCAGCCAGAGCATGTTCGTCGTAAGGATAAAAGGCAACTGTCGATGCAATATCGACGAGATCAAACCCGGTCTTGTCAAGAAAGGATTCAATTTCGTTTGAGAAGTAGGGCTTCGTAATAAAGCGTTTGTTGCTTACCGATCTGTCGCCTATAGGGATTTCACCTTGCTTGATGAGTCTCTTCGCCATCATGTACTCTCCCCTTGAAAGAAAGTCATGTAAGAAGGCCCATGCGTTGTCAACTGTCGCTAGAAGCGAGCCACCAATTTTGAGAACCCTATGTGACTCATTGAGCACTTTGATTGGGTCCTTTGCATACGAAAGAAGATCACCCATTGCAAGAACGATATCGAAACTCTCATTCTCAAATGGCAGATTCTCAGCATTAGAATGGATGAATGCAATTTTGAGATCTGCAATATCTGCCTTCATTGAAGCAACCTTCAACATTTCTTTTGCAAGATCAACGGCAACAACTTCATGACCCTTCTCGGCGAGATAAAGAGCCCACTTTCCTGTACCGGTCCCGAGATCAAGAGCCTTGCCCGACGTTTTCACATGATCTTCAATAAGCCTTTCAACTACAACGTGATAGAGCTTCCAGTAAGCTTCTTCATACATGTAGTCATATCTGCCAGCGATTTCATTGTAGTATTCCCAAGATTCCTTCAAACCTTAGCACCTCACAAGAAGAGTAGATGATCTCAAGGAAGCAACTAACTATAGTATAATACATAACTTGGATGGGATTCAGATACTGCGTCTAGGGAAGGAGTAGCTCTTGGAAGTCAGTATGAGAATGTATTGATGAACCTTTTCTCCTCATCAAATTGGGAAGGAAGACAGCTGAAGAAAGACTGTTGGATGATAAGTAAAAGAGGTTTTTTGTAGGAGACACAGCTCCTTTTCATGCTTGAGTAGCATCGATGCCGAAAAGGTTCGAATTTCGAAAATAGCTTCATTTGATTCTTTTGGAGAGTTTTTTCCTCATTTGGAGAGGGATAATTTGGCAAAAAGACAAGTTCTGCGATCAACGGAATCGAATCATTGTAACTGGAAGATTATTAGCCAGGATTTGGAGTCTTGACTACTGAAATGGAACTGGAACAGTTATTGTACTGGAGGACTTTCCTTTCTGAAGAACTCATCCAGCTTCTTACCCATATTTGCCATGAAGGCGTTTATGTCTGCAGACTTCCTCAAGTATGACCAGAACAGCAGGATACCTATTGTCGCGCCAATGTTATTGTAAATCAAATCAGTCATTGTGTCATCGAGGCTGTTCTCTTGAGCCATTCTATAACCGGGATAGCCACCGAAAATCTTGTCTGAAATGAATTCCGCAATCTCCCAGAATACGCCTACCATATTGACAATAGCAATGCCGGAAAGCCAGACTTTCCATTTAATTGCCCTGGGAGGAAGATTCGACCACGCTATTGCAGAACCGAAAATAAACGGAAAGAGTAAACATCCTCCCCAAAATCCCCCAAAGATGTGAAGAAAGTCATCAAAATGGGTGAAGTTGTTGTAGAATCCAAGCCAAACTCCAAAGAAACTGTGCAATACAAGATGTAGTAATGTGAGGAATCTGGTCTCTTCGAACACTGGGACGCCGGTAATTCCCTGAAATATCCATGTTGAATAGCCAAGAAATGCTATAAAGATATAGCCAAGTGTATGAGGTAAATTAAAATCTCTAATTGATGCAAAAACTGGAACAAACAGAAGAAAAGAACAAACGATATTTGTCCATTTAAGGATCTTGTAGGTCCTGACATTGCTTGTGAGAATCGACTTGTTAATGGTCGGTTTATCGATTAGCGTTTCACCGAAACTTCGTGAGTATGCGCCTAGAATTTCGATCACATTCTTTGTAGTCACTTCCAGCCCCCGTCCATTGTCTTTTGCTCAATTATACTCAACTTTGACAGTAAAAGGCAAGAAATCGATATGCATCACAAATAACCTACTCGAAAAGTAAGGATGAAGAGAATAGACATGACTGGATTGATCGAGAAATACTCAAAGAAGTACAGAAAGGAAAGAAGGAGAAGAGTAAAATTCTTGACGAGTTTACTGAGGTAACGGAGTACAACCGGAGCTATACGTCATTAATACTCAGGAGAGGTTATTCTAAGAAGAATGAGAGAAGCAATTTCACAAAGAGACGTGGAAGGAAGAAGAAATATGATTTTGAAGTATTGAGAAAACTTGTTGAGAACCTTACGAAGAAACTTAAACAGGGACCTAAGAGTCTTGTGGGAAACAGAGGATACAGAAGATATCTGAGTATGCAGAAAACAGATGTGAAGATAGACCAGGAAAAGATGGCTTCGGAAGTCAAATACGATGGCAAATACGTTCTAAGAACGAACACAAAACTTACCAACAAAGAGGTTGCTCAATCATACAAATTACTGTGGAAAGTAGAGAGGGCCTTCAGGGAACTTAAGAGCGGACTCGATCTTCGTCCCATATACCATTACACAGACACGAGGGTGAAGGGCCACATAATGATTTGTTTCCTTGCGCTTGTAATGGAAACTGCCTTATGCAGAAAGCTGAAAGAGATTGGAAGTACTTTCTCTTACGCAGAAATACTAGAAGACTTGAAAGAGATAAGGGCAGTTGAGCTAACGGTAGAAAGCAAACGCTTTCTTGCAAGGACTGAAATGATGGGCAATGCTTATGACGCTTTCAAAGCACTCAAAATAAGACCACCGGATCTACTCAAAGAGATTGCATAATAGACCACTGTGGTGGTACGTTTGTTTTTCTTTTCATTTTTTCCCTTGTTTGGCTGTTTTCAGATTCATTGCTGTCAAAGTTGAGTTCTACACAAGTGCAGAAACATGCTTTCTGAGAATGCAAACAAGAAAACTCAATAGCGAAATGCACAGCGGATTTTGGTGTCGGTTTGTCAAATTCATTTGCTAGACTATTTGAGAGGTGAGACTGTGTGAGACAGAGAAAGAGTTTTGATTTTGACGAAGTGGCAATGACATATTCACAGTACAGATATCCCAACGAAAAGCTGGTAGAACATGTTTTCAACAGAGTCAGGTATGCCGACAGAATTCTGGAAGTTGGCTGTGGCACTGCTGATTACTTGAGTATCCTTTCGGAACTTCTTCATGCGCGTGGATTCGGATTTGACATCAGCCCTTCAATGATTATGGAGGGCACAAGGAAGAATCACAGAGTTGAGTTAATGGTCGCAGATGCTGACCAGTCCTTTCCGTATGAAGATTCACGGTTTGATTTTGTCTTCAATGTCAATCTTGTTCATTACATTGCCAATCTGGAGAACCTCTTCGAAGAGAGTTTCAGAGTGTTGCAGAATGATGGAAGCGTGCTCACAGTTACTGATTCCTGCCAGGATATTTGCGAAAGAACGCTAACTTACTATTTTCCTGAAACACTTGAGATAGACAAGGCCAGATATCCTGGTAACTCTTCAATAACATCTGCGATGAAGAAAGCGGGATTTGAAGGAATATACACTACAAAAGTCAAGACGACGTTCGAATTTAAGAAGAAGCATTTCGAGCAGTACAGAAATAGGGCATATTCTGCACTAAGATTAATGTCAGAGGAAGGATTCGAAGAAGGTATGAAAAGACTTGAAGAGGATATGAAACACGGTCTCGTTATAGGGAAGAAAGCTTACACTCAGATTTGGGGCATAAAGATAGCTAAGAGAGATTTCGATCTCCCGACAATTTTCGCTGTAGGCTTCAATGATGAAAGCTCCAACTAAAAATCTTGGGAGGTGCATTGGTGAAAAAACTACTGTTGATTTCATTGATTTCAACCCTTGGAGTTTCAGGTTTTTCTATTGCAGTCAGCGTCGGAATTGGCTTCAATCTAGATATGTCTTCCGGTTCGGTCGTAACCCCCTTCTTTCTGCAATTCGCGGCCGGGGTACCCTTGATACGGGGGGTAATCCATTCTTACATCTTCTCGTTCAACTGGTCAAGCCTTGTGGTTAAAGGATTCAGCATCCCTGAACATACGTACTTAGGGCTTCAAACGAGAACCCCGATATACAAGCGTCTTTACGTAAAGGGGCAGCTTTTCTGGTCCCTGAATCACATCTTTGCTGTTGCAAGTGGAGATCGAGCGATCGCAGGCACTCCTTTGTATTCAAGAATAGGATTTGGAAGCTATTTCTCAAAAGTCGGTCTGGATGGTGGCTTTGATGGATACTGGCAGCTCGATCCGGTCAGTACTGTTCCGTTTGCCAGGCCATTTATCTCCGTGGACCACACCTTTTGACGATGGCTTTCTTCGTTTGCTCTCAATGCGGGCGCAAGCACCCCACTGAATCGAAAGCCTTCAGATGCGATTGTGGGGGCGTCTTGGATTTGGAATACGATTCGCGCTTTCCCGTTAAGGAGATAGAAAAACGCCCTCCCAATATGTGGCGCTATCGGGAGGCCCTTCCGATAGAGTTTGATCGGTCTATCATATCTATGTCGGAAGGTTTCACTCCATTGATCGAAGAGGAAATATGCGGACGGAAGGTGCTGATTAAGCAGGACCATCTCTTTCCTACAGGTTCCTATAAAGATAGAGGGGCAAGCGTGCTCATAAGTTACGCCAGAGAGCACTCGGTTGAATCAGTTGTTGAAGATTCGTCGGGAAATGCGGGATGTTCGATTTCTGCCTATTCTGCCAGGGCAGGAATATCTTGTGAGATATTCGTTCCCGAACGGACTTCAGCGGGAAAACTAGATCAAATCAGAGCATACGGTGCCAGGTTAAGGTTGATTGGGGGTTCCAGAGAAGATACTGCGAGATCTATTCTCAAAGTTGCGAGTGAAAGGTTCTACGCAAGTCATACTTACAATCCGATCTTTCTTCACGGAACAAAGACTTTTTCTTTCGAGATTTGCGAGCAACTAGGCTGGAAGAGCCCAGATGCGATTGTTCTTCCAGTGGGAAACGGGACCTTACTTCTTGGAGCGGCGATAGGATTTTACGAAATGAAATCTGCGGGAATAATCGACAGTATTCCAAAGATTGTTGCTGTTCAGTCGGAGAACTGTTCTCCGCTTTTGCAGGCGTTTTGCATGAGGCTGAAGCAGCCAGTGCCGGTAGAAGCAAAGCCTACGGTTGCAGAGGGAATTGCAATTGAAAGACCGGTAAGAGGATCCCAGATACTTAGAGCAGTTAGAGGAAGTGGCGGATTGTTTCTTGGTGTCTCAGAAATGGAAATAAAAGAAGCTCGAAGTGAAATGTCCAGAAGAGGTCATTTTCTGGAGCCAACTGCAGCGGCAACAATAGCGGGACTGAAGAAGTACATAGCTTTCTCAGATCCTAGTGAGTGGATCGTATCTGTGTTCACTGGTCACGGGCTCAAAACAGGATTAGGGCAACACTGATCCTCCATGTGAAAAGAATTGGGGTGGAATGCGACGGTCTCTCTTCGTCAGTCAAGCTATCCTTCGAGGGATCATGACCGACTATGTTTCTTCTTGAAGACCGGTAAGATACGACTGTTGCTCGAGGGACTGACGGTTTTGGATCCCGGTTGTGTGTGCAGCTAGACAGATCGAAATCAACTGATGGTTTCAAAAGTTCTTTTGTGAAAAAAGTCTTTAACATCAAGCTATGCCTATATTGCGTTGACCACCTGACTCACGGGTTATATAATCATAGTAGGAGGTGGTTAAGTTGTTTTGGGATCCAACGTTCATAATTCTTATTCCCGCAATTATCTTGGCAGCTTACGCCCAGTTTCTTGTTAGCTCGCGGTTTTCTCAGTATTCGAAAGTTAGGTCTACCTTCGGGTTTAACGGCACTCAGTTAGCCAGACAGCTTCTTGATAACGCTGGGCTTTATGACATTAAGATAGAGAGAATAAGAGGCAATCTTACAGATCACTATGATCCAAAGAAGAGGGTTATACGATTGTCAGATGCAACTCACAACAGCACATCGATAGCGGCCTTGGGAGTGGTTGCGCATGAAATCGGCCATGCAATTCAAGACAAGGAAAAATATGCACCGTTAGTTGTTCGCAATGCAGTGGTACCTGTTGCACAGATTGGCTCTTCTCTCTCCTGGATTATCTTCATAATTGGGCTTCTGATGGTATCACCGATTCTAATTAGAATCGGAATCGTTGTCTTCTCAGCCTTTGTGTTTTTTACGCTGGTAACACTACCGGTCGAGTTCAATGCGAGTTCCAGAGCTAAGCAGCTTCTTGCATCTATGGGAATGCCTTCGAAAGAGCTGAAGGGTGTGAGCTCCGTTCTGGGAGCGGCAGCGATGACTTACGTTGCGTCTGCCGCTACTTCGATTCTTCAGTTACTCAGAATGCTGGTGTTGTCGGGTGCTGGAAGAGATTGATTCAGGATGCTCGTTCCATAGCATTACAGACTCTGTCATTCTTTGACGCAAACGGTTACATTTCTTTCAAGAAGGTGGAGATAGCTCTCTCCACCCTTTCTTCAAAAGACCGATCTTTCTGTATAAACTTGATCTACGGAGTTCTGAGAAAGAGAATCAGAATCGACTATGAACTTGCTCGTTTCTTACGGAAGCCCAGCAAAGTTCCAGTGGCGGTGAGAAATGTCTTGAGGATGGGGGTATTTCAGATCCAATTCCTGGACAGTGTACCTGAATACGCATCAATAGATTCTTCAGTGAATCTGGTGGGTGTAAAGGAGTTCAGAAACCTCGTGAATGCAGTTCTCAGAAAAATCGCAGATTCTGGTCCTTCGAGGGAGCAACCGTTCAATGTCACTTATTCCCACCCGGAGTGGCTTGTGAATTATTGGAGGGATGTGGAGTGGATAGAAAATCTTGAAGAGCTTCTAGAGTACAACCAAACACCTCCAGTACAGACAGTTATCGCTTCGGGCCGAGAGGATGAATTGGTCAGAAAGGGGTTTGTCTTTGATAGAAGTCAATACTCGGATCTTATTAATGTCTTTCAAAGAGGCGATTCTATGGACAAGCTCGAAAACGTTGATGAGGTTGAGTATATCCTTTCGGGAGTGGGTGTCCCGATAGCAAAGCATAGTGGTAGCCTTACGGGAAGAATAAATTCTATGCCTTGGCTTTTCCATTCTCTGAGCCTCAATGCCTTCACAGCGGCTTTTCAGAAGGCGAAGGAGTTGCTGAGAAGCTTTTCGAAAGAGCACGATGATTTTATCTACTATAGCCAAGCAATGACCGTGGAGGAGAACAAAAAGGCTCTGGATTCTCTGAGTGATTTCCAGCCGGTTGAAATGGAAGAGTTCTTCACAAGACTCGGAATTGCTTCCAAATTCGACGGCAGCGGCTACTGGCTGCAACCATGGAAAGCACCACTTGTCAGTTATGTGGCCAGGCTTAGGAGAGCAAGATGAAAGACATTCTTTCCCTAGGTCTTGACGAGCTGAGAGATCTGATGCTTTCTATAGAAGAATCTGCTTTTAGAGCTAGCCAGATCTTCAACTGGGTCTACAAGAAAAGAACTCTGAGCTTTTCAGAAATGATGAATCTTCCCAAGGCTCTTCGAGGAGAATTGTCAGGATTACTGTACTTCCCACCAATGGAGGTGGTTGAAAAGCAGGTTTCGAAAGACGGTACAGAAAAGTTCTTGTGGAAACTAGAAGATGGGAATCAAATTGAGTCCGTTGTTTTGAGGCATCCTCGACATGTTACTTTCTGTATCTCTTCTCAGGTAGGCTGTGCTTTGAACTGCTCTTTCTGTGCAACGGGAGCGGGAGGCTTTTCTCGGAACCTTTCGACCGGTGAAATTGTCTCTCAGGTAATCCATATGGAAAGAGCTATTGGCGGACCCGTAGACAACATCGTCTTCATGGGAATGGGTGAGCCCTTTCTCAATGAGAACAGTGTATACAAGGCAATTGATATCCTTCATGATCCCAGAGGCAGAAACCTTGGGTTTCGGCGTTTCACAATATCCACTGCTGGAATACCCGAAGGAATAAAGAAACTTGCCGATTCAGGAATGGAAATCCGACTTTCAGTTTCACTTCACAGTGCCAAAGATGTTTTAAGAAGCTCATTGATGCCACTAAATAGGGTACATTCATTAGATTCGCTGAGAGAAGCACTTGTGTATTATCAACAGAAGACTGGAAACAGAATTACCTTTGAATATGCATTGATAAGTGGAATGAATGACACAGCTGGAGATGTTGCACAGCTAATCAAATACCTTCGAGGAATTAAGTCTTTTATAAATATAATACCTGTGAACCCTGTCAATCCGGATTTTGAAAGACCTTCAGATCAGAAAGTTGCAGATTTCGAGGAAGGCTTAAGGGCCGCTGGATTTGAGAGTGCAGCAAGACAGGAAAAAGGCACAGACATTGATGCCGCTTGTGGCCAGTTAAGGCAGAGAAGAAGGGGGTAAGGCTTGGAAAGACGAAAAGGAGTAGTGGTTAGATTCGGAAGCAGGAATATGGAAGTGGTGGACAACGAGATAGGCGGGAGGCTTGTTTGCACGATGCCAGGTCGGTTCAGGATGCAGGGGATTAGACCGATTGTCGGTGACCGAGTTGAATACTCTTTAAGTGGTAACGGGCAGGGTCGAATAGAAAGTATTCTCCCCAGAGAGACGGAGCTTTCGCGTCCACGAATCTCGAATATCGAGCAGATATTGCTAGTGCTTTCATTGAAGAAACCGGCAGTTCAAAATCTAATTACAGATCGTTTCCTGGTTCTTGCCGCGTACGTTAAATTGCCTGTTATTATAGTAGTAAACAAAATTGATTTAATTAACAGTGCGGAATTCGAAAGATTTTCAGAAATCTATGGTGAATACTACGAAATCTGTCCAGTCTCTTCTAAGAAAAGAATCAACCTTGATCGTCTTCAAGAAGTGTTGAAAGGTAAGATAAGCGTTATGGCCGGCATGTCAGGAGTGGGGAAGAGCAGCATCCTCAATTCTCTTAACCCGGGACTTAAGCTCAGAGTCTCGGAGATTTCAAGGGGTTCGGAGAGGGGCAGACATACTACCTCTTATGTTGAACTCCTGCAATTCGAGTTTGGAGGATTCATAGCAGACACTCCTGGTTTTGCAAATCTTGAATTGCCCGAAATTGTTCCAGAAAGCCTGGGCAAGTGTTTTCCGGAAATTGCCCAAGAACGGGGAATGTGTGCGTTTTCAGACTGCGTCCATGTGGATGAGCCAGGATGCTACGTCAAGGAGCTTGTAGAAGCAGGTTCCATTCACAGTAGTCGCTACGAGAGTTATTTGATTATGTATAATGAATTGAAGGAAAGAGAACTAGAGAAGGGAGGACGAAAATATGGCTAGAATCTCCCCCTCGATTCTTGCGGCAGATCTTACTGAACTTGCCAGTGAAGTCAGAAGAGTCCGCGATGCTGACTACTTGCACATAGATGTGATGGATGGAATGTTTGTTCCAAATATAACTTTTGGGGCGCCTATCATGGAAGCCCTAGGAAGACTACATCATCCTCCACTTGACGTTCACTTGATGACAGAGGATCCTTCTAGATACGTCCGGGAATATGCCGCTTTAGGCGCAAAGAATCTGCACGTTCATGTTGAAGGTAACTATCATCTTCACAGACTTCTTGGACAGATAAGAGAAAGCGATTCAAAAGCATTTGTCGTTCTGAATCCATCTACGCCTGTATCCTTTCTTGATGAGGTTCTTTCGTTTGCTGATGGTGTGCTGGTTATGACCGTAAATCCTGGGTACACCGGCCAAGAATTCATACCCGAAGCTGCAAAAAAGATTGACATTCTAAATCGTATTCGAAATGAAAGAGATTTGAAGTTTGAAATTGCAGTGGATGGAGGAGTGAGCCTAGACAATGCTCAAGACCTTGTAAAAAGAGGCGCAGACATCCTTATAATGGGTGCTGCAGTGTTCAGATCAGAAAATCCGTCTATGGTTGTAAAGAAGATCAAGGAGCTAAGAAGGTGAAGCTCTACTTAGTAACTTCTAATGAAAACAAACTGAAAGAGGTGCGTCTCATTCTTCCTGCAGGATTTGATGTTGAATCTATTGAAACAATCGCACCAAAGAAGGATATCGTTGAAGATTCAGCAACCTTCTTCGGAAATTCACTGAAGAAGATCGAAGCTTACAAGGATCTTGGAGTACCACTTCTTGCAGATGATTCAGGACTCGTGATCGATTCTCTAGGAGGATTTCCTGGAGTGAATTCTGCGAGATTCATGGAGAACAGTAATTACTTGACAAAGATGCAGATTATTCTTGATAGAATGGTGAACGAAGAAAACAGAGCAGCTCGATTTGTCTGTGCTGCCCTGTTTTATGATCCTTCAAACGTCGTTTTGGTTGGAGTTGAGGGAAAAGTCGACGGAATTATTGCAAGGAAACAAAGCGGTGAAAACGGTTTCGGCTATGATCCGATATTTGTTCCCCAAGGTTATTCGCAAACGTTTGGTGTTCTCGGGGATTCGGTAAAAAAGGAGCTTTCACATAGAGCTAAGGCATTCAAGAAGCTCTTTTCGCTTGTTTACCTTTATACCGGGAAAAAATAAACAAAACTATTCCTGCAATAAGTAGGATTACTGAGACCGCTTTGGCTGTTCTTATGTCGGTTTGACCTATGTAAAGGCTATCTAACCTCAGGCCTTCAACGAAAAATCTCACAATAGAATAGAAGACCATGTAAAGAGCGGTTACTTCTCCATAATTCTTTCTCTTCCCCAAATACCAGTATAGTACAGCGAAAATCGCTACGTTTGCCAGGCTTTCGTAGAGAAAAGTTGGATGGAAATATTCGAATTCGTAGTAACCCGGCATCCGGTATCTTAAAGGGACGAACATCTTCCATGGAAGATCGGTGGGCGATCCGTATGCCTCATAGTTCATGAAATTCCCCCATCGACCAATCGCCTGAGCCAGAGGTAATACAGCTGTGAAAATATCCGTTGCCTGTAGGAACTTTAGGTTTGCTTTCTTTCTGAAAGTGACGTAGAAAAATGTTACCAGAAGAGCGGCGAAAAAAGCCCCGTGAATTGCCAGTCCTCCGTCCCAGGTCCTGAAAATGCTCCAGAAATCCCCCCTGTAAATCTCATAATTGAAGACAACATAGTAGATTCTGGCGCCCAACACCCCGAAGATTATTCCAATGAAGACTGCCTCAATCATGTAATCTTCCTCTATTCCTTCTTTGAGGCCCTGATGCCTTCCTAGAATATAAGCAACAATTATCGCTGTTGCAATCATTACTCCATACCATCTGATAGAAAAGGGGCCAATACCTTCGACAATAACGGGATTTAATATCAGCTCTCCGCTGAATACTGCTCTCAAAAAGAAAAACAGCACAACTGCTGAAGCAGCGGCCACTGAAATCAGAACGACTCTTTTTTTCATATCAACCCCCTCTTTTTGACTTGCCAACAACGTTATGTGCAGAACAGATCTCCAATCACAAAAGCTCTGATTGCCTATTCCGGAGAAAAGTCCTCCTCGGAACTACTTTCGCTGTCTTTCACTTCCTTTTCAAGCGATGGTTCCATTTCGCTGATTACAGCGCGCTCAATTACTGCGTCCAGAACTTTGTTTCTAATGATGGTTGAGACAATGTCTTCCTTGATGTCTTCACGAGAGTTAACCATCTCTTTGGCCCTGTCGGCAGAGATGCCCCAGTACGGTGCCATTTCCTCCGCATAAGCCTCAATTTCTTCTTGTTCAGCTTTGAAGCCTTCCTTCGAAGCAATTTCGTCGATGAATCTTGACCTCTTTATCTCGTCGAAAACCCCGCTTCTGAAGTCTTCCAAAAGCTTCTCTTCGCTTCCTGCCTGTTTCAAGTAGTTATCGTAGCTCTTTTCTTTCTTCGAGTTCTCTATTGTCCTCTGAACGAAATAATCGAGCGTCGAGTTGGAGATTTCGATTTCAACAAGATCATTGATCTTGTCCATAGCCTGTTGCCTCAAGAAGTCCTTCTGCCAATTCAGGAAGGATTCCACTCCCTCCTTTTCGACAATCCGCTTGAGCTCTTCTAGAGAATTGGCCTCGGCATTCACCGTCTTTGCGAATTCATCGTCAAGATCTAGTGGGCTCTTGCTGAGAACATCCAATATTTTGACCGAATAGAAGTATTCATTATCTGACTCTTCGAACGTTCTGTGAAATTCAACTATGTCCCCCTTTGTTTTTCCAATTACATTCTTGACAATCGGTCTGTCGTCTTCAGGAGCAACGCTAAGTTCCTGAACTTTGTTTTCAGCTATTTTCTTGCCATCCTTAATTATTGTGTATTCTATCTTGACTATGTCACCAATTTCGACCGGCCCCTCCTTAGGCTCTACAATAGCGTGTTCGTTTCTTAGTTCTTCGAGTCTATTGTTCACATAATTGAGTATCACTTCATCCTTCTTGGGGATTTTAAGATCAAGGTTTTCGTAGTCAGAAATCTTGACTTCGGGATCTCTGTGAAGCTTCACTTCAATTCTTGCACCTTCTCCCTCCATCTTCTGTTCGGTTATGACTGCTGGGATTAGAATTTTCTCTTCTTTTAGCTCTTCCTCGATTTTATCTGAGAGGGCTTCAAGAACCATCTCTTCAAAGCTTTCCGCAAGGAAATTTCTTACTATGTTCAGCGGTACCTTTCCCTTCCTAAAACCCGGTATTGTGTACTGCTGATTCACATATCTGGCAACGTCCATTTCTGCCTTCCTAACCTCTTCCGAACCAAAGGAAAAGAGAAACGTTTCAACATTCTCTTCTTTCTTCACGAAGTTTTTCTCCACCAGGAATTACCTCCATTCAGTTACTGGTTTTATTTATGTCGTCTAATTATATGTATCTGTCGATTTTTCGCGGTTAAAGAGATGTTATAATTAGCCATTTTCTCACTCGAGTTCAATCAACTCGTACTTAAGATTATTAGGATCAATTATGACAACTGTTGGTCTTCCAGTTAGATAGCCGCAGCTTTCACCAGGATTTACGATCACAGGACTGGAATCCAGTCTAATATCGAGGTTATGTGTATGGCCGTACAAAAGAAAAGCACCTCTTATTGTGTCTTTCAGCCCGAAAGGCTCATGCATCAGAATAACCCTATGTCCGTTTACCTCGATCTCCTTTGGGCCTTTGATTAGGGAGTTCCCAAGCACGCTTTTGAGGCCAAGCAATTCTCCATCATTGTTTCCAATAACCACATGGAGTTCTCCGCTAAATCGAAGTAGCTCTCGTGCAGCAAAAGGAGATACGAGATCTCCGCAATGAAAGAGAACATCAACTTCTCTGTCAATTGCGAGACTCACAGCTTCGGCTATTCTTGCCATGTTGTCATGAGAGTCCGACATTATCATCCATTTCATGTAACTCACCTCTCAGTGATTCATTTTAGTGTTGAAAAGTAAAGGTGAATCGAATACAATTATAACTGCACGTGACCCAAGTAACAAAGGGTTTCGGATCTGGTCCCTGCGGAGGTTTGCTTGAATAAAAAGAGATTGGTAGTTCGCTTCTGCTGTGGAGGTCTCTTGAGATTTCTTTCCCACCAGGAAACCGTCACAGCAATTGAACGAACAATCAGGAGATCTGGGTTGCCCGTGTCTTTTACACAGGGATTTCATCCCAGGATAAAAGTGAGTTATTCGCCAGCAATTCCAACTGGAGTGGCAAGTCTGGCACACTATGTTCTTCTTGAAACAGATGAAGAATGCAAAGACCCCGTGAGTCTGTTGAACTCCGCCTCCAATTATACCCTAGGTGCTTTATCGGCATGGTACTTGTCTTCCAACCACAAAAGAATTGAAGACTTGATTGATTCTTACAGAATGGTTCTCGTTCTCCGTAAAGAGCTCTATGATCCTAACCTCTATGATGCAGGCGCTCAAGTCACAAAGAAGACCAAGAGCGGGCAAAGAGAGTACATGGCCGGAGACGTCTTTCAGGATATCTCAGTAACCACATTGAAAACTGTCTATATGGTAAAATATTCTCAGCCAGTAGACTCAATGGTTCCAGCGGAGGAAATGCTAAAGATTATGTCGAAAGAAGGTACCGCTTCTCATGAAGGGGCAATTGTTTTTGTGGAAGAAGGACTTCTTCGTGGAAAATATACTTCAAATATTCTGGATGAAATAGGAGGGATATGATATGTCCGGTCACAACAAGTGGGCAAATATCAAGCACAGAAAGGGCGCACAAGACGCCAAGAGATCGAAGGTTTTCACGAAAATCATCAGGGAACTTATGGTCTCAGCAAGAGAGGGCGGTTCTGATCCAAATACAAACACCTCTTTGAGAACTGCTATAGAAAAGGCGAGAGCTGCAAATATGCCAAAAGACACGATGGAAAAAGCAATCAAGAAAGGTGCAGGAGAACTCGAAGGGCAGTCGTTCTCGGAGGCTCTTTACGAAGGCTACGCCCCAGGTGGTGTTGCGCTTCTCATAAGATGTCTTACTGATAATAAGAATAGAACCGCACAGGAGATTAGGCACACGCTTTCGAAATACGGTGGCTCGATGGCTGAAAGCGGGGCTGTTAGCTGGATGTTTGAAAGAAAGGGAATCATTACTGTAGCAAAAGAACAGATATCTGATCTTGAAGAGTTCCAACTTCTTGCTATTGAGGCAGGGGCCGAGGATATAAAGGACGAAGCAGATCCAATTGAGATAGTAACCTCTCCGGACTCTGTATCAGATGTAAAGGCTGCCCTTGAGGAAAACGGCTATTCATTGTCTTACGATATGAGTTACATTCCGAGTAACACACTGAAAGTTGAGGGTTCAGATGCCGGTAAGCTTTTTAAGCTTCTCGACATTCTTGAAGATAACGACGATGTTCAGGAGATCTACGAAAATTCGGATATCGATGAAGCCGAAATGGAGGCTCTCGCCGAGCAAATGGATTGATCCTCTCTGCCCGTTTGGGCTCTTGTGGAGTGATAATAATTGCTGTCTCTTCTTGGTATTACTCTGGCTTTGATTCTTGATCAAGTAAGCAAGTATTTTGTCGAGAATGGAATGACATATTTTCAGCGAATAGATTTGGTCGGAGGGATTTTTGGCTTAAGATACGTGAGAAATACAGGTGTAGCATTTGGTCTTTTCAAGAATCAGGAGCCTTGGCTTCTGGCTTTTATTGCAATAGGAATCGCAGTAGCGATCGTAACTGCGTCGAGTTTTCATTCCTCCGAACTATCCAGATGGGAGTCCTTCTTCGTCGGTCTGATTGTTGGTGGTGCACTTGGCAACAATCTTGTAGATAGACTGAGATTAGGGCATGTTGTTGATTTTTTTGAATTGAAGGGGTTTCCTGCGATTTTCAATTTCGCAGATATGTGCATTGTCTTTGGTGCGGCTTTGCTTACACTTTCCATATATCGAAGGGAGAAGCGTGCTTCAAGAGATAATAGTCTCCAGTCGTGAAGACGGCTGGAGACTTGATAAGATAGTCGTTGAGAAGGCTCCACCATGGGTTTCCCGCACATTTGTGCAGCGACAGATCAAAGAATCGAAGGTTTTTGTGAACAGAAAACCTAGAAAGCCTGCTTACAAAGTGAAGTCTGGAGAATCTATCACTTTCGAGCTTCCCGACAAACCGGAAGTACTCTCTGTAGAACCCGAAGAAATCCCTCTTAAGATTGTCTTCGAAGATCACGACATAATTGTCGTGAATAAGGATCCAGGTATTATTGTTCATCCTTTGCCTAGAAAACAGACGGGAACACTCGTCAATGCTCTTCTGAACCACTGTATGGATCTCCAGGGTATTGGAGGTGTTACGAGACCCGGTATTGTTCACAGACTTGATAAAGACACTAGCGGTGTAATAATTGTTGCGAAGAATGATCTTGCTCATGTGTCTCTCTCAAGTCAGTTCAAAAACAGATTGACTTCTAAGGACTACATAGCGCTTGTTAGAGGCAGGACCCCCATATCCGGCAAGCTTGATTATTCGATTGCCCGCCATCCTGTGAACAGACTTAAAATGTCGGTAAATGAAAACGGGAAGGAGTCCCTAACTTATTATCGAACTCTTAAGAACTTTTCCGAAATTGCCTCCTTGGTTCTTGTAAGTCCTAAGACCGGCAGGACACATCAAATAAGGGTTCATATGAAAGAAAAAGGCTTCCCACTTCTTGGGGACGCCGTTTATGGCAAGGCAAGAGACGATGAGATATTCGGAGTAAGTAGGCAGATGCTCCACGCGGCGAGACTCACTGTCTCTCATCCTCGCTCAGGGAAGAGAATGACTTTCATCGCCTCACTCCCTTCTGACATGAAGGAAGTAATAGTAAACCTCTCTGAATTGGTGACAAAAAGATGAAGACAGCTTTTTTGATCACAAAACACGAGTTGTTCGGTTCCGTTCTCGAAATCAAGGACACGACTGAAGAGTTGAAGAGAAGAGGCTACAGAAGATGCGTGATTCTTGATTCCTCTCTCTCATCCTTTGTGAAGTGGCATTCTGTTCTCTCCAGTTCAGGTATAGTGACCGTACCCGGTCTGAGTAAGGGACACGAATACTGGATTGCAAGAAATGAAAGTGGCTTCAGGGAACTCCTCGGTAGCGACATTCATGATTCTGATAACCTGATAAAAGTGACAGGAAAACCTCGTAATCTAGACAGTTCCTCAAAAAATCCAATTTGGGAGTGTCGCTATCTGGATCACCAAAGTGAGAGATTTAGAGTTTACACTTCGCTTGGATCTTCCATCGAAGCGGCGGATTACTCTCTGCCTGATGAAAAGCTTTATAATGATATTGAGGAAGATCTGAATAAATTGCTCTCAAAACTACCTCGAGAATTCTATCTTCAGAAGATAAATCATGTTTTCCCGGTGCGATCATCAACAGAAGAGTTCTCTTCCCTTTTACGAGGAATCCTTGAATCGAAGAAACTGGAAGGCAGCTACTCTGCAAGGCTTGAAAGAGAGCTTTCGGTGATTCTTGCCAAAGATATTCAAGATTATTTCATGACAGTTTCAAAGATAGTTGAGATTGCAAAGAACAATAACTGCTGGATAGGTCCCGGAAGGGGTTCAGCCGTCGGTTCTCTTGTCAGTTATTTGCTTGGCATAACCCGGATTGATCCAGTTGAGGAAGAGCTTTTCTTTGAGAGATTTCTCAGTTTGAAGAGAAATGATCCGCCTGACATTGATCTTGATGTGGATGATAAGTCAAGGCAGAAACTGCTGAATTTACTTAGTGAGCATTTCGGCCAGGACCATTTCTGCCTGATAAGTACTGCTTCTACTTTCAGCTTTAAAGGAGCGGCTCGCGAAATTGGAAGGAAGCTTGGAATCGATGGACAGAGAGTATCGAGACTGATAGAATGGAGCAAGGAGGGGCAACGGTTTCCATATGCATTTGAAAACGATGTCGATATGAAACAACTGTTTGAGATGTCGAAGCTAATCGTTGGGCTCTATTCGGGTTTTTCGATTCATGCGGCCGGTGTGATTCTCTCCGATACTCCTCTCACGGGACAGATTCCTCTCAATTCCAGTGATAATCTGCCGGTTTCTCTCTGGGATATGGATTCGCTTAGAATTGTTGGTTTGCAGAAGATTGATCTTCTCGGTTTGAAAAACCTGTCCCTCTTGAAAGAAATGACAAAAGGTAGAGAACCATGGGACTACCCAACGAATAATTCCAAGACTTATGAAACACTTGGGAGAGGTTACACTGCGGGAGTATTCCAACTCGAAGCACCTTTTGCGACAAGGATCGTCAGGTCGGTAAAGCCAATTTCGTTAAGAGACCTATCGATCTCTATAGCGCTTAATAGACCTGGTCCAATCAAATCCGGAGTGACAGAGCGTTTTCTAAAGCTCTCAAGAACTCCTTCAGAAATCGAGAAGATAAAGAATAAGGTTCCTGTCTTGGCTGAAACCGGTGGACTTCTAGTCTACCAGGAACAGGTCTTGAAGATTGCTGCAAGCATGCTCTCTCTAGAAGCTGATGACGGTGAGCTCCTTAGAAGAGCTCTTTCCAAGAAAAAGAAAGAAGTTGTCGATGGACTGCTGCGCAGTTCGCCTGTCTACCGTGAACTTCGACCGGATAGAAGGGAAAAGCTGTACTCTTTCTTACTAAATTTTGCTGGTTATGCCTTCAACAAATCTCATAGCCTTAGCTATGCAATGATTTCGTACTGGTTAGCGTATTTCAAAGCTAATCGTCCCGGGATTTTCTATCCGCTTATTTTGGCCGAACTTCCCCATAGCGGCTTGCCGCGTGTCGTTGCAGAGATAAGGGATCGGGGTTTGAAGCTATGTGCAGGAAATGAAGCTTCGGAGAGTTCCGGTTGTGTATCTATTTCCATTCCGAGACTCTTGAATAACTATGAACTGAAACCTGTTCCTGCTGAGGATTCTTTCTTTACATTTGTAAGAAACAACAGGTCGAAATACCAAGCTAGAGATCTTGAAAGGCTGATTAAAAGTGGTTATCTAGATGGTTTTGGTGAAAGAAACGAGTTGCTGAAGAAAATGAACGATGCTTTGATGGGAGTTGATCCCGAACTGAAATCTATCCGATCAGTATTCGGTTACAAGGAAGAGTCACAGGAAAAAAGGGAGAGAGACACGCTCATCGACCGGGCCATGATGGAAGTAGAGGCACTTGGCTTCAATTTTACAGAGATAGAACCACCAGATATTTCCAGGGAAGCGACTGATTTCGAGATAACAACGGCGCTTGCTTGTTTGAGAACAGGAATTGCGCCTTACAGGAGAGTAGACTATATGGGTAAGAGTTTCCTTACGGACGGAAGATCATTTGTAGAGATAAGTAATCAAGTTCCTCTTCAAGGGTATGTTTTGTTCAAGAGTGGAAGACCTTTTGAGATGAAGGAGAGAATTGTGGAAGTCAACAGAGTATTCTTCGGGCCAATTGAAAGAAAGTATTTTACCGATGCCACCAGAATAGAGAATGTGGTAGTTAGAGCAGGAACTGCTCAGAAGGTAATCCAAAAAGCGAAGCCTTTAGGTACTGATGCCGATGAGATAATCTGGAAATAAAGATTGGAGGAAATGATGGAGATCTACTTTGTGAGGCATGGGGAGACTGAATGGAACAATAGCAACCGCTGGCAAGGAAGATCGGATATACCTTTGTCAAAAAGAGGTAGAGAGCAAGCCGAGAAAACGGGAAGGTTTCTCAAGGGTCTAATTCCCAATGCGACGGCGATCTTTGCCAGTGACCTAATAAGAGCAAGAGAGACTGCTGAAATCATTGGTCTCTATCTAGGCAAGTCTCCAGTCGTCAACCCTGTTCTTCGTGAAGCAGATGTTGGCCTTTGGAACGGCCTTGACATAAGTGATGCTTTCGAGAGTTTTGGAAACCTGATCGAGTACTGGCGTAAGGACCCCTGGGCTGACATTCCAGATACAGAACCGCTAGGCGCAGTTCAGAGAAGAGCAGCTGAATTTGTAAAGTATCTCTCTTCGAATTTTGCAGGAACGCAAGTAATTGTTGTCTCTCACGCACTGCTGATTAGAACGGCTCTCTGTCATGCGATGGGGCTGCCGCTTGAGAATCACTATCGACTTTCAGTTCATAATTGCTCAGTGTCCTCAATTAGAGCTGAAGGAGCAGAAATTAGAGTCCTTGAGCTGAATCTGTGGCGACATCTGGAGGATTACTAGTGGCAATGGAAGTCAGAGTTAACCTTCTACCACGTTTGCTCAACGAGGAGACTGACGTTGCCGTGGTGATTGATGTACTTAGAGCTACCAGCACGATGACGGCAGCGCTGCATTTCGGAGCTAAGAAGATAGTGCCTGTGCTTTCAGTCGAAGAAGCGATGAAATACAGGGAGAGCAACTCTGAAGTGCTAATAGCTGGCGAAAGGGGCTCTAAAAAGATTGATGGTTTTGATCTTGGTAATTCCCCACGCGAGCTCTCCAAAGAGATTATTGAAGGGAAGGAACTGGTAATAACTACAACCAACGGAACCGTTGCGGTCTTGAAATCAAAGAGGGCAAGAAAAGTAATTCTTGCTTCTTTCCTAAATCTGGGAAGCGTTGGTAGACTCCTGAAAAGAGAAAATGGGAGAATAGAGTTACAGTGCGCAGGTACCGACGGTGATCCTTCACTGGAAGACACTTTGCTAGCGGGGGCAATCGTTTCTCAGCTCGAAATCGGCCGTAGCAATGATAGCTGTAGGATTGCCTCAGTGCTTCATGAAGCTGTCAAGGATAATCTGGAGAGTTTCATTGTGGAGAATGGAGTTCATGCGAAGAGACTTCTCTCTCTTGGCTTTTATGAAGACGTAAGATTTTGTGCTAAAATCAATCTGTACGATGTGGTCCCGTTTTGGCGGGAAGGTGGTTTTGTACGGGGGTAGTTCGATGGAATTCGTTTCTAATGTTTTTTTTGTTATAGCGATGGGTGCGCTGTTTCTATCATTGATTTTCTTTGAGATTGGTACGAAAAAGGTGCGCAAACCAAAAAGCGAAGTGAAGCCCGAAGATTACAAACCTTATGATAAGAAAGGCTGGTATTCCCTTGTTGCAGCAGGGGGATTTCTTGGTCTGTCTTTGTTGTTTGCATTGATTTTGTGAAGGTCGAGGGGGTTGATGGAATGTCTAGCAAGCTAGCAGTTGACAACGTCGTTTCGAAACTGCCAGGAGTTCACAGCGCACGAATCGTTTACGATGAGAGCGGAGAAATGGTCGAAATTCATGTTCTGGCAGACATTTCCAAACCGGCAAAACAGTTGGTTAGAGACATCGAAACAGCAATCTTCGCTTCGAGCGGGATCAAGATTGATAGAAAGATAGTCTCTATCGCACAGATATCTCTTGATTCTGGCGATGAAGAGGAGGCTTCGGTAGTAAGACCTTACCAGAAGGAAGAAGTCCAAGGGTACAACTTCCAACTTACCAGTCTTGAAACAAAAGCTACGATAAGGCGGCTCGATATCACTGTAATCCTAGATTATGAGGGAAAAGAGCTTGAAGGCTCTTCCATAGTTGATGTTGGTGATGACGAGAAATACATGGCGATTGTAGAGTCTACCGTTGCTGCCATCAGAGATGTCATACCTAGTTTCAGGATTGAGTTTATAGAAAAGCTGGAATACGGGATGACGGAAATTGTCATGGCTGTGGGATCTTCACTGGTAAATGGAAAGAGAAAGAGAGAAGCTGGCGCGAGGCTCTGCAAAAAGGATAGCCTGAACGATTTTGCACTGGTCGTCCTGGAGATAATAAACAAGATCTGAATTCTAAAACACTGATTGCAAAACTGCGGAGGTGCTTTGATGGATTTGTCGCACTTTGTCTCTTCTGTAACGCCCTCGGCCACACTCGAATTCAACAAAAAGGCCCTGGACCTTGCAAAATCAGGAGAGAATGTCGTGAAATTCACTGCCGGTGAACCTGATTTCCCCACTCCTCGACCTATTGTTGATGCAGCGATCAAAGCTTTGAACGAGGGGAAAACGAAGTACACAAATGCTTCTGGAATTGATGAGTTAAGAAAGGCGATCACTGTAAAACTTCAGAAGGATAACAGCCTTAGCTACTCACCTGAGGAAATTGTGGTTTCAAACGGAGGGAAGCAAGCGATTTATAACGTGCTTAAAGCCTTGTTGAACGTGGGTGATGAAGTGGTTATCATTTCTCCTGCCTGGGTAAGCTATGAGGCTCAAATTCTTTTGTGCGGTGGTGTGCCTGTAGTTGTTCCTGCAAGAGCCGAAAAGGGTTTTGTTCCTGAAATTCCTGAAATTGAAAAAGCAGTTACCGATAGAACACGCGCAATAATTATAAACTCTCCAAACAACCCGACCGGCGCCATATATCCCAAAGAATTTCTTCGAGACCTGGGTAATCTTTGCGTAGAGAGAGAACTTTTTGTTATTTCCGATGAAGTGTATGAGAAGCTCGTGTTTGATGCACCGCATTTCTCTATTGCCTCGATTGAGGGTATGAAGGAGAGGGCTGCGGTTATTAACGCGTTCTCAAAAACCTATGCAATGACTGGCTGGAGAGTAGGCTATTCCGCGACATCAATGAAAGTGGCCAGAGCGATTTCGAAGATTCAAAGCCACCTTTCCTCAAATGTGAACACAATGGCTCAGTACGCCGCCGTGAAGGCTTTTGAAGTCGACACTTCTTCGATGGTAGAAGAGTTTCGTAAGAGGAGAGATTACGTAGTCTCGAGGCTGAGCCAAATTGGATTGAAGTTCAGCAAGCCTGCTGGAGCCTTCTATGTTTTCATAGACATTAGATCTTTTCTTGGAGGAAGGTTCAAGAACTCAAATGATTTTGCAATCGGCCTTCTTGAAGAGCAGAAGGTCGGAATGGTTCCTGGTAGTGCATTCAGCTACGAAGGGTTCATAAGAATGTCGTTTTCAAGTTCTACCGAAGAACTCAGAGAGGGACTAGACAGATTTGACAGATTTCTGAAGACGCTTTGACTATCGTCCCGTCCAATCTAGACTCCATCTGAATGATTGGGTCAGGGACTGAACGCTCTTGAGATCCGACTTTGATAGGTCGTCAAGCATCCTGTTCATTGCATCTCTGAAGGCATACTGTGTGTTTCCCGAACGTATTTCCATTAAGCATTCTACTGTCGCAGCAAATTGGTCGGCTGCCCACACGAGTCTACCTTCTTGAGATTCAAATGGATCCAGCATTCTGTATTTAAGCTCTTTGACAAGTCTATCTGGCATTCCGGCTAGCAGATTTTCGCTGACCATTCGTTCCTCAACTTGGGCTATCACTTCCTCGAAGCCCGGGACTTTTTTCTTCGTTGGAGTGATTATGTCACCTGTCATGCTTTCTGGAATATCGTGTAAAAGGGCGAGTTTAACGGATTCAACCGGATTGATCATGTTGCCGTTTTCCTCCTCCATACATGAGAGAATGTACGCCGTTACTGTAACATAGAATGAATGAGCGGCAACGGTGGTCGGTACGTTTCTGTTCAGTCTGTTCCAGCGGACGGCGCGCAGCAGAACTATCAAGGCATTTGTGTAGCGTTCTAGCCATTCAGCTTCAGCTATGAGACGATACGGTTCAAAGCTTCTGAAGGTTTCTATCCGTTGCTCCAGGTCTTTCAGCGGTCTGTTGAAGAAGTCAGGGAAATATCTGGCATGGATGCCGGCTTCGAGTTTGGCGGAGAGAAGGTCCCCGGCCTGGATTATTTTGCCTTCGATTGTATCGTCTTTTGAGTGAACCATCGAAAGGTAGAATGGATCGCGTCTATCGTCAGGAAGGTACTGAACGATTTCCTCCACCGTTCTTGAGAAAACATCGTTCCACTTGTCAGGTGAAAGAGACTTGATAAGTACCTTTGTGTCCACAGAGATGTCAGAGAGAAGGCATTTTGGGAGTTCTTTGAGAACGAGTCTCTGGAATAGTTTTTTGTCGTCGATATGAAGACCATTGAAGCCGGCCATCTCGGACATTAACAGGCAGTACTGTGCCGAGATGAAGGCGTTCTCGGCCTCGTTGGTCCTGAGGAGAGTCGGTGTGTTGTTCCATCTATACATAGTGAAGAGATTCGTTGCCAGTTCCAGAAGTTTCACGTATCCTTGAAACACGGAGGCACCTCCCGAATGCAATCCATAGATGTATGTTGTTACAATTATAGGTGTTAGCTTAGATAAATAAAAGTCTTTATTTGGGAAAGAGGCGGTTTCATGAATATTGATAAGTGGACAAACAGGACCTATCCCGTTTTCGATGAGAACAGAAGTCTTAAGGAGATCCTTGCCGAAACGAAGAAAATTGGATTGACGACCATCATTTCGGTAGACAAGGAGGGGAGATTATCTGGAATTGCGCGGCTAGATGAGATTTTAGAGAGCGATATTTCCGGGTTGCTTTCAGGAGTTGTCAGTGAACCTGTTTTTTACTGTCGAGATTCGGACTTTATTGAAGATGCGGCTCTGATGCTGATAGAGAGTCACGACTATATTCTTCCCGTCGTGAATGATGATTTTGTGGTTGTTGGGGCAATAGGAGTCTTCGAGATTCTTGAAGGTTTGATGGAATTCACTGCTATGGACAAACCAGGGACCAGGATTTCAATCGTTTTGGATGACAAACCCGGTGCTCTTAGAGATGTTGTGGACTTCCTTGCCGAAAGAGAGGTAAACATTCTTTCTATAATTACGTCTGCTTCAGAAAGCGAAGATTCCAGGCGTGTCGTGATAAGAACTGACGAGTCTGACATAAGTATGATAGCCGAAATTCTTCAAGAACAAGGGATTCCGTTCGAAAGTATAAGCGAAGAGGAGGGTTTCAGTGTCTGAATTTGCCAGTTACCTCTTGCTAGGAGTAGTACAAGGAGCAACGGAGTTTCTTCCCGTTTCTTCATCCGGGCATCTCACGATCTTCTCCAGTTTTCTCAGCGTGCCACTTGACACCGAATCGAAGGCTGCCTTTTTTGCTGTCTTGCATCTTGCCACTTTTTTTGCTGTTCTGTTGTTTACATTCAAGGATTTGTGGGCGATCTTAACGGGTCTGGGCAGGCCGGAAAAAAGAAGTTCATCGATCAAATACATTGTACTACTTCTCACAGCAACGATACCTGCGATTTTGGCGGGTTTCTTACTGGAAGATGAAATTAAATCTCTTTTTTCTGACGTGGCCTTCACTTCGATAATGCTTTTTGTTACGGCTGTGGCACTATTCATTTCCGATAGATTCAAAGGGGACAGAAGAATTCTTGATCTGTCTGTTGCCGGCGCGTTGTCGATTGGAATTTTCCAGGCTGCCGCAATAGCTCCAGGAATATCCAGGAGCGGCCTGACAATATTCGGTGCTCTGCTCATTGGAATGATGAGAAGTGATGCAGTTAGGTTCTCATTCCTTCTGAGTCTTCCGGTAACTTTCGGGGCCGGCATTCTCGAGATTTCGAGAGTAAGTCTTCCACTTTCAACCGTTCTGTTGGCATCTCTTCTTGCCTTCCTTATGGGGATATTTGGACTTTGGCTCCTCAAAAAACTTGTTTTGAAGCGGCGTCTGAGATTCTTTGGCATTTACTGTATAATTATAGGGACGATTGGATTGATTTTTTGAGGAGTGATGTGACTTGGACTTGAATCTCCTCTTTCCCGGCAGTATCGTCTATGTGCCGGGAATGATGGATGCCCCTACAAGTAGTTGTGCTTTGCTTGTGGAAAATGGCAGAAAAATACTCGTCGACCCCGGCGGGTTTCCTTCAATTAAGATTCTGGAAGAAAGATTAACTTCTCTGGGCCTTTCCCCGGATAGCATTACCGACATAATGTTGACTCATTTTCATCTAGATCACGCTTTCAATAGCATATTCTTCCCCAATGCGACAATTCATTTGCACGCTAATTACAAGAGCAGGGACTATGGTTCTTTCGGCCCCATAGTAGGATCAATGTATCTGAAAATCATTGATTCATGGAGAAGAGTCGAAACATTCAATGGTGGTGTGAAAATTATGGAAGCCATTGATGTTCTCGAATCTCCCTATCATTCCCGAGATCATGTTTCCTTCTTCCTCGAAACGGAAAATCATGGTAAAGTTTTCATTTGTGGTGATGTATGCGCCAGACAGATTCACTATCACGAGATGCGTAAAGGTATGAGATCAGATGCAGCGGCGGCTTTCGTTACTGATTACTTCGAAAGAGCCGATACTGTGATCTTCTCTCACGACCTGCCGTTATTCAAGAGGTGATTAAATGAAGGTACTTTTTGTTTCATACGAGGTTTATCCAATCGCAAAAGTTGGAGGTCTCGCGGATGTTGCTGGAGCTCTGCCAAAGTATCTTAAAGATCTTGGGGTAGAAATCGATATATTAATGCCATTTCACAAGTCCATCGACAAGAATATAACTTCAAAGACTGGAGTAGTCCAGAAGACAAGGTTCTTGAAGAGAGAAATCTCTTTTGAACTCCACAAAAAATCACGCCCGCTCGGCAACGTAGATGTCTTTCTCCTCCGCAACGACGAGCTCATGAATTCCGATGAAGTTTATGGAGCATCGGATCTTGGACTTCAGGCCATGAGTTTTTCCGATGCCGCGGCAGGTTTTGCTGCTGATAGGGGCTATGATATTGTCCACCTAAACGACTGGCATACAGGCTTAATGGCTGTATATCTGAAGCAGGGCAACGCAAATTGCAGAACCGTCTTTTCAATACACAACCTTGCTTACCAAGGTATTTATGGCAGAGAATATCTCCAACTCTCAGGTATTGAGAGTCGTTTCCTCAATGGCATCACAGCAGGGAAAAACATCAACTTCATGAAGGCGGGTTTAGTATATTCTGACAAGCTAAGTACAGTATCCCCCACGTATGCCAACGAAATTCAGACGGAAGAATACGGAGCAGGTCTAGAAAAGGTCCTTTCGAGAAGAAAAAGAGATCTAGTAGGGATTCTAAATGGAATCGACTACTCCGAGTACGATCCCGAAAAGGATACTCGACTGTGGGCAAACTACGGTCTGGATAGTATCGAGAAGAAGGAAATAAATAAATCGAATCTGCAGTTGCTGGTAGGTCTTCCGAAGAGTCGAGAACCACTCGTTGGATTGATTTCCCGTCTAGTAGACCAGAAAGGGCTTGATCTCATAGAGGAGATTCGAGGCGAATTAATGAGGCTTCCAATCCAGTTAGTTGTACTGGGAACAGGAGATAAGAAGTACGAGAAGATGTTCAAAGATCTTCAAGAGAATTATCCCGATAAAGTTGCTGTCAGACTTGCTTTCGATCTTGATCTTGCGCAAAAAATATATGCGGGTGCAGATTTGTTCTTGATGCCATCCAGATATGAGCCTTGTGGCCTTGGTCAGATGTTTGCAATGAGATACGGAACTGTTCCAGTTGTTAGATATACGGGTGGACTGGCAGATACTGTGAAAGAGTATGGTCTTTCAGACCACGGCAATGGTTTCGGTTTTGCTGATTATAGAGGTGAATGCCTTCTCAAGGCTCTGAAAAAGGCTCTCGAGGTCTATAACCACGACGATAGTTGGCGAGAGGTCGTGCGAAACGCCATGAAAGAAGATTTCTCTTGGGAGGCCTCGGCTAAGAACTATCTTTCCTTATATAAGCAAACTTTGGAGGTCAAAAGCAATGCCTGAACTCAGAAAAGATCCAATAATCAAGAGATGGGTAATTATTGCGACTGAAAGAGCAAGACGTCCGCATGATTTCATAAATGCAAGAGAAAAAGTTGAATCTGCCTTCTGTCCGTTTGACTACGGAAATGAACACACAACGCCACCGGAAGTAATGGCTTTTAGGCCAGCAGATACTGAGAAAGATAGCCCAGGGTGGTGGGTGAGGGTGGTTCAGAACAAATTTCCTGCACTGGATTCAAGTGTCGAGCCGGAGCGATTTGGCCATGGCATATATGATGTAATTAAGGGATTTGGAACTCATGAAGTGATTATTGAAACACCTGATCATAATGCCTCCATGGCAACTCTATCTTACGAGCAGATCAAAGAGGTTATCTGGGCTTACAAAGAACGCCATCAGGTACTCGAGAAAGACGCCAGAATAAAGTACATCTTAATATTCAAGAATCATGGAAGAGAAGCGGGAGCCTCACTTGTGCATTCTCACAGTCAACTTATTGCAACTCCAATAGTACCGAAGAGGGTTGCTGAAGAAATAGCAGGGTCGGCTGATTACTATCGTTTCAGAGAGAGATGCGTTTATTGTGACATGGTAAATCAAGAGGGGCTAGAAGGGACGAGAGTTGTCGAGGAAAACAGCGATTTTGTTGCCTTTGAACCTTTTGCAGCGCGATTCCCCTTTGAGACATGGATACTTCCGAAGGTTCACAGTTGTAATTTTGGAGACATATCGGCCTCTCAGATCGATAGTTTTTCTGTAATTCTCAAAAACATGTTGCTGAGAATTCATAAGGCCCTCGATAACCCTCCCTACAATTTTATGTTACATACCGGGATAAAAGGTATTGAACAGTCGGACCACTACCACTGGCATTTGGAGATTGTCCCAAGACTTACGAGGGTTGCTGGATTTGAGTGGGGCTCAGGTTTCTATATAAATCCCATGCCCCCCGAACATGCGGCCATGTATCTTCGTGAGGTAAGCATTGAGGAGGAATGAAATGGAGACGAGAGTAAGTGATGAGCTGCTAAAGCATCTGGAAGGTCTTGCAAAGCTCGAACTGAAAGAAGAAGAACGAATTGGATTGAAGAAGGACATTGAGGAAATACTGCAATATATGACGCTCCTCGATCAGGTGGATTTCGATGAAGAAGAGATGATCACTCCCGTAGAGAAGAGTCTTGAACCTAGAGAAGACAACTTTGTCCAGTTTGAAGATTCAAAGCTCTTAATAGATCTCTTCCCTGAGCGGGAAGGAAACTATCTTAAGGTGCCGAGAATATATAAAGAAGAGAAATGAGCAACGATTTTGGCAGAAGATACGAAGAACTTGCCTGTGAATACCTGAAGAAATCAGGATACAAGGTGAAGGCTAGGAACGTTTCTTACAGATTTGGTGAAATCGATATTGTAGCTCTCAAAGGAAAGACGTTGGTCTTTGTTGAAGTTAAAGGTGGAAGCTCTTTCAGACTACCAAGGTACAGAGTAGATGAAAGAAAACTCAGGCGGTTGGAGTTTGCCGCTCAAAGATACATACTCAGCGAAAAACCCGTATTCAGTGAGGCAAGGCTGGATGTTATTGAGGTTCTGGAAAACGGAAAAGTCAATCATTTGAAAGCAGTTGGAAGGTGGTAGAGTGCTAAGAGATGGTCAAGCAGTCAACGAAGAGTACAAGAGATGGCTCGAAAACTCAACTGAAGAGATGAAAGAGGAGCTAAGGAGATTCTCTCCAAGTGACATTCGGGAGAGCTTTGGATTAGATCTGAAATTTGGAACGGGTGGGATGCGGGGAATACTTGGCGCTGGAACCAACCGGATGAATGCTTTCACAGTCAGGAGAGCTACTTTGGGTTTCGGACGTTGGATCTCTGAGAGATTCAGTAACCCATCGGTCGTTATTGCTTTTGACACCAGACATAAGTCTGCTCATTTTGCTGAGGTCACTGCCGAGGTTCTATCTTCCATGGGCGTCAAGGTTCACTTGTTTATTGAGCCTATGCCTGTTCCCGTTCTGAGTTTCGCCGTAAGAGTGCTGAAAGCAAGCGGCGGTGTTGTGATAACGGCAAGCCATAACCCACCTCAATACAACGGCTACAAGGTCTACACTTCTGACGGTACACAGGCAGTTCCAAGGTTTGCAGAAGAGATAATAGAGAAAGTTGAGAAGTCAGATTTCTTCGAGAACTATACTCCTGACAAAACGTTGATTGAGAATGTTCCGAATTCTTTGCTTGAAGAATTCATAGAGACGGTGAAGAAGAATGTTTTGGGACTATGTTCCGACTACGACGGACTTAGTGTTGTCTATACACCTCTCCATGGAAGTGGAAACTATCCTGTCTATAAAACCCTTTCAGACCTCGGTCACAGGGTCAAGCGAGTTGAGGAGCAAACGCTCCCGGATGGTAACTTTCCTACTGTGAAGAGTCCCAATCCCGAGGACTTGAATGCCTTTTCTATGGCTCTTAATGTTGCAGAAGAAGCTGAAGCCGATCTTTTGATAGCGACCGATCCTGACTGTGACAGACTGGGAATAATGGTGAAGCACGAAGGAGCCTACACAGCTCTTAACGGGAATCAAACGGGAGTTATAATGACGGCCTTCATTCTTGAAAGATTGAAAGAATCTCTTCCAAAAGACCCATTCATTGTTAAGACGATTGTATCAACTGATCTTGTCAAGAAAATCGCTGCTAAATATAACGTGAAAGTGAAGGAGACCCTTACGGGCTTCAAATTTATTGGTGAGATCATTGAAAAATCGGACGTCGAGGGAAAAGGCAGCTACCTTTTTGGTTTTGAAGAGAGTTACGGCTCACTGTATGGAAAGCACGCAAGGGATAAGGACGCCATAAGCGCCGCGGCCCTGGCCTGCACAATTGGAGGCTTTCTGAAACGGTCTGGGATGACGATGATCGACTATCTCGAAGAGATTTATGAAGAACATGGTCACTATCTCGAAGCTCTTGTGAACAAGGTTTATGTTGGAATTGAAGGCGAAGAGAAAATCGAGTCAATAATGAGGAAATTGAGAAGCAGAAGACCCTTAAAGATGGGGAACGAAACAGTTAGAGAGTTCAGAGATTATTTGGAAGACTCCGGTGATTTGCCGGCGGCAGATGTGATATCCATAGAAATGGAAGATGATTCAAAGATAATTGTCAGACCTTCTGGAACAGAACCAAAAATAAAGTTCTACCTTATGGCCAGAGGTGATAACGAGGATAAAGCGAGAAAGAGGATAGAAGAACTTAGAGAACTGGTTGAAGGGATTGAGGACCTATGAATTATAAGTACGCACACATACTTTACCGGGAGGAGGAGTTTCTCACACCGAAAAGAGCGACTTTCGATCATAGAACGAAAACGGGTTTCATGACCACCTGGTCTGCCGAGCATTCAAGTGAGTTGCTTGAGTACAAGTACTGGAACTGCCTCAGTGCATGTGGTCTTGAAAGTTCTACGAGAAGGAAAATCTCTTTCGAAAGAAAGCACAGCGATGCGAATCTCCTTTACTTCAAGTACGAACTCGAAGTCCCAGAAGCTCTCGAGGGGTACTTCGATCCGACAACACTTGAAGTGATATCAAAGAGGCTTTCTGTTCGGGAGACTACTGAAGAAGTATACAAGATGTTGAAAGATTATGAGCAGGGATCGTTAAGATTTAACGATCAGCGTTTTTCATCCTGGCTTGCTGGGAAAGTCGAACGACTGCAAATAGGCGATAGCGAGAAAAATGAACTCGAAAACTCATTGATTAAGTATGTGGAGACCATAGTTGGAAGGGTTCTCTGGACAGTCTATAACGGTGACTTGCCAAAAATGGGAAAGGATCTCTCTTCGATGGTTTATCTCTATACTGAGATGCTTGATCTGACGGCTTCGAAGTAATCATGAAGAGATTCGCTGCTGTAGTCTCATACGATGGAACTGACTTCTTCGGCTTTCAGAATCAGCCGGATATGCGAACGGTTCAGGGCGTCTTCGAGGAAGCTCTGGAGAGGATTCATAAGTTCAGTATCTCCAGCCAGGGTGCTGGGCGGACAGATACAGGGGTTCATGGATATGGACAGGTAATTGCATTTGATTCTAATCTAGACCGTTTGAGCGCCTCCACTATGAAAGATGCTCTGAACGCGAATCTTCCGTCTGACGTATATGTAAGGAAAGTACATGAAGTTACGGAAAACTTTAGTCCCAGATTTGCGGCAAACAAGAGAATCTATCACTATTATATTTTGAATTCAAGTGAACCCGATATCTTTAGAAGAAGATTTGTCTGGTGGTTTCCCTATCCTCTCGATATTGAATCAATGAGAAGAGCAGGAAGCCATTTATTGGGGGAGCATGATTTTGCTGCTTTCAGAACCGGTAAGGACGATAGAAACCCGGTCAGAACAGTTTCCTCTATTAGAATAATCAAAGTCTCGCCTCACTTGATTCTCATTAGGGTAGAGGGAATTTCCTTTCTTAAGAGAATGGTTAGGAATATTGTTGGGACCCTTGTAAAAGTAGGTACGGGAGGCGTTTCGGAAGAAGCAGTAGCGGAATTCCTTTCCACTCGTGACAGATCTAGTCTTCCGGGAACTGCTCCACCGCAGGGACTTGTTTTCTACAAAGTGGTGTTTGATGAATTCGAAACGTAGACTCGATGAACTGTTATTTGATCTTGGACTGTCTGAAAGTAGAACAAAAGGAGCAGCTTTGATCAAGAACGGAAAAGTGACTGTAGATGGTATGATTGTTGTTAAGCCAAGCCATAAGGTGGATTCTGATAAAGAAATAGTTGTTATGGATCCTATAATGCCGGTCGGTCGCGGTTATTTCAAACTTCGAAAAGCCATTGACGCATTCGAGATAAATGTTGAGGGAAAGAGAGTTATCGACGTCGGAGCCTCGACCGGTGGGTTCGCGCAGTTGCTACTTGAGAAAGGTGCAGACAGGGTGCTTTGTGTTGATGTTGGCAGAAATCAGATCAGTCACCGCATAAAAGACGATGAACGAGTTGTCTCTCTGGAATCTACTGATATTAGAGGTTTGACGCTTGAACAGGCCGGCGGAAAAGCAGATTTGCTTACTGCTGACCTTTCTTTCATATCAACGGTGACAGTTGCTGGTCTTCTGAGAAGTTTCTTGGAGGATGGGGGGGAAGCAGTAGTCCTTGTGAAGCCCCAATTCGAAGCTGGTCCAGGTGTGGTCAAGAAAGGATTGGTGAATTCCAGGAATGCTCATGTTGAAATTCTGGAAGCGTTTGTAAAGGCATTTCGGACCAATGATTTGTTTCCCGTTGGATTGACTTTCTCACCAATTAGGGGTAAGAAAGGCAATATTGAATACCTTCTTTATTCGGTTGTAGAAGAGAGATCATTCGAATTCGACTACGAACGATTGGTAGAGGAGGCCTTTGGTTTCTTTGATCGGGATAGCAGTTATAAGGTTGAAGGGAGGGAAAACCCCGGTTCAGCAAAGGGTTGATTCGGGAAAGCTTGAAATTCTTACTCATTCTTTTTTTAGCACTTTTTTTCTTTTCTGGAGTGATGGCACAGGAGATTTTTGATTTCGTTCCTGAAGATGTTGGCTATTTTCTTATCCTACGAGGATTGAGGTCAACAATGGAAGTTCTAAGGGACAGCACAAATTTCTTTGGCGCATATCTGGGCGATAATGGATTCGGGGCTGAAAGAGCCTTCTACGGAATAATTGATGCCGCTGGTTACAACGCAGAAGTTGATACAAGTTTCCTTAAAGATGCTCTAAATAACGATATTCTTCTTGTTGGCGAAGGCATAGATCTTTCGTTAGACGACTTGCTCATGTTCGACCCCTTTTATTTGCTTGAGAAACTCAAGCTTACGAAGAACAGAGTCTTTATGGCGTGGAGAACAACCAGTTCTTTCCAGCTTCTAAAAGCGGTTGCAGCGCTTCTTGATATGGCAATATTTGTCCAGCCTGGAGAAAATGTGAACGAGTTGAGGAGCAGTACTGGAACTCTCTTCTTTCATACCGGTGATGACTATCTGATTATTGGTGGAAACAAGGACGCAGTCACACTGGCTACGGAGACTTATTCAGGTGAAGGACGTAGATTGCTGGAATCAAACGGCAGGGGCAGAGAAGTCGCTGAAATGAGTTACGACTACACTCTTGCTGGTTACATTGATGGTGACCGTTTTCAGCTCGATCTGGGACTGGAGTCGACTTTTTCTATAGAGAGTACGGTGGTCTTTGCGCGACCCGAAGGACATACTCTAACTGCGACAATAGTTCAGAATACACTTTTTCTGAACAATGAAGATCTTCAGAAGATGCTATCTTTACCAGACACAAAGGAATTGGAGGCATCAAAGGAGACCTTCGGGGACTACACGGTCTTCTTTCCCTCGTCATCGGTTGAGACTCTAAGAAAGGAGCTTTCTCACTGGTTTGAGCTCGATCTTGAGCCGTATAAAGAGCTGGCGGATTTCGTTGTGTTGCTATCTAGTGAGAGCATTGGTAATACCAGAATATACGGAGACCTGGTTTCGGAGACTCCCAGAGTAACGGTCGTCTTCACTAATAAGAGCTCCGATACCGACAGATTTGAAGCCCCACTAAGAGAGTGGGGAGCAATTCAGTCAGCACATAAAGGTAGCCGTATCTACGAGCTCGAAAATGATTTCGATACCATCTACTTCATATTTTCGAGTGAAACAACGGTACTCACTTCACTCACACCAGATGAGTACTTCAGATTACTCTCGAATGCCGAGAGTCTCAGTAACAACATCAGCTACAACTTTGTCAGGGAACTCGGTCTGGAGAAAGATATTGCACAGGGCTTCATCGATGCGAAGAAGGTATTCAAATCTCTTATGGGGGTCTCAGTGGATAGTGCGCTCTTTTATCAGCAGACCTTCGATGATAACGGCAACATGATTCATGCGCTGCGCTTTTATTGAGGTGATTCAATGGGAATTCTTTCGAACATATTCGATAAGAACCGAATACTTCTAAAGAAGTACTCTAAAGTAGTTGAAGTTATTAACGATCATGAGCAAGCCATAGAAAAACTTGAAAAGAAAGACTTTGCAAAGAAGACGGAAGAGCTCAAATCCCGGGTCTCGGACGGTGAATCTCTTGATTTAATTCTGCCCGAAGCTTTTGCTCTGGCAAGAGAGGCTGCGAAAAGGACTGTTGGTATGAGGCCCTTCGACGTGCAGTTGATGGGTGCGCTGGCTCTTAACGAAGGCAAGATCGCTGAGATGAAAACCGGTGAAGGAAAGACACTGGTGGCAACAATGCCTTTGTATCTGAATGCTCTTTCGGGCAAGGGTTGTCATCTAGCAACCGTGAACGACTATCTTGCGAAGAGAGATGCTGGCTGGATGGGTCCGGTGTATGAGTATCTTGGATTGCGGGCAGGATTCATTCAGGCAGCTATGGAGCCGTCGCTAAGAAAAGATGCTTATAACTGTGATATTACATACGGAACGGCCAACGAGTTTGGATTCGACTACCTTAGGGATAATCTCGTTTACTCTCTTGAGAATAAGGTTCAACGCGGACATAATTTCGTAATTGTGGATGAGGCCGATTCAATACTAATTGATGAAGCTAGAACCCCGTTGATCATATCTGGTCCGGCTCAAGACTCTTCAAATCTGTACAGGCAGTTTGCCTTCTTTGCAAAGCGTTTTCAGGCGGAAAAAGACTTCGTTGTTGATGAGAAAGACAGAACAGTGACCCTTACAGATGAGGGTATTGCAAAGGCTGAGAAGCTTCTACAAATTGACAATCTTTATGATCCGAGTAATTATGACTACATTTTCCACCTTCTGAATGCTTTGAAAGCCATGAATCTCTACAAGAAAGAGGTTGATTATCTGGTTACTCAGGAAGGTGAGGTTGTCATTGTGGATGAGTTTACCGGCAGATTATTGCCGGGAAGAAGATACTCTGAAGGGCTCCATCAGGCAATAGAGGCGAAGGAAAATGTGCAGATTAGACAGGAATCGGTTACTTTCGCCACGATTACCTTTCAAAATTACTTCAAGCAATACGACAAAGTAGCAGGAATGACGGGGACGGCGGCGACTGAAGAGTCGGAGTTCATTTCAATGTATAACACGCCAGTTGCGGTAATACCTACTAACAAGAATGTAATCCGGCAGGACAAGGAAGACTCAATATACAAGACCAAAGAAGAAAAAAACGAAGCAATAATAAATGAGATTGCCGAACGTTATGAAAAAGGACAACCCGTGCTTGTAGGAACAACTTCTATTGAGAAGAGCGAGCTCTTGAGCAAAATGCTCCAGAAAAGGGGAGTTCCCCATGAGGTTCTAAACGCAAAGTACCATGAGAGAGAAGCCGAAATTGTGGCAAAAGCAGGTGAACGAAAGACCATAACAATCGCGACAAACATGGCAGGAAGAGGAACAGACATTAAGCTAGGAGAGGGTGTCGTAGAGCTAGGGGGACTTTATGTTCTTGGTACCGAAAGACACGAAAGCAGGAGAATAGACAATCAGCTTGTAGGAAGATCTGGCAGGCAGGGGGATCCGGGAGAGTCAAGATTCTTCCTTTCTACCGAAGATGATCTTATAAGGCTTTTCGGCGGAGAACGGATGCAGTCCATAATGAATACTCTCAAGATTGAAAGAGGTCAGCCGATTGAACACTCGCTTTTAAGCAGGATTATTCTCTCTGCTCAGAAAAAGATTGAAGGAATGCACTTCGAGATCAGAAAGCGGCTCTATGAACTGGACTCAGTTATAGATCAGCAAAGAAGTGCAATCTATGCTCATCGAGACTGGGTACTGAAAGGCGAGGAAATAGATTCCAATGTCTTCGAGATAATTGAAGATGTTGTTGATCGAAGGGTGTCTGGGCTTGAGCAGCTGCCTCCTTTTGAAGATATCAAGGTCTCCTTTAGTTTCTTACCCGCGGGAGACATTGGCCGGCTCAAGGGCCTTAAGAACGTTGAGGAACTTAGAAACAGTGCCCTATCGCTGCTGCAGGAGATATACGAGGAGAAGAAGACTTCATTCGGAGAAGAGTTCCCTCAGGTAATGAAGTACATTATGCTAAGGATGATTGATGAGAGATGGAGAAGACATCTGGAAGCTATTGAGCATCTCAAAGACTCCGTGGGTCTCAGAGCTTACGGTCAGAAAGATCCTGTGATAGAATTCAAGAAAGAGTCTTTCATACTCTTTCAGCAATTGACTGATTCCCTCTACGACGATATTGCAAGCGCGATCGTAAGAATAGTTAGAGTTGATAGTGATAAGGCCAAGCAAAACGCGGACAAGGAATTTAGAAGTCTTCAAGCTGTGCACTCTGATTTCAGTGGAGCTGGAGGAGATAAAAAGGGTGACGGTGGCGGCAAGAAGAAGGGCACAAAAAGGTTTAAGGTGAAACGTTAGTCCGGAGGTGCAATTTGATTAGTTATGAAACGAACTTGAGAATTCAAGAGCTCAGAGAAAAGTTCGAGTCTATAAGAGAGACTCTTGATCTCGAGAAGATAGATGAGAAACTGAAGGAGATCGAAAAGCGAATGAGCGATCCCTCAATATGGAGTGATCAAAGAGAGGCTTCTAAGCTGGGGATAGAGGCACAGTCTCTCCGGGGGACCCTCGGTCTTCTAAGGGATGTGGAAGAGGAGTTTGAAAGCATAGACATTGCGGTGGAGCTATCGGGAGAAGACGAGAGTTACGTGAGGCACGTTGAAGAGCTTGTAAAGTCGGCAGAAAAGAAGGTCAGGGAATTTGAGCTAACGATCCTTCTAAGCGGAGAATACGATAATAATAACTGTTTCATGTCAATCCACCCTGGTGCCGGAGGAACCGAGTCTCAGGACTGGGCGTCGATGCTTATGAGAATGTACATGAGATGGGCAGAGGCGAACAGATTCAAGATTACAATTGTAGACGAATTGCCTGGGGACGAAGCTGGAATCAAGAGTGTGACCCTGAATTTTTCCGGCCCATATGCGTACGGAAAACTTAAGTTTGAAGCCGGTGTTCACAGATTGGTGCGGATCTCGCCTTTTGATGCAAATCACAGGCGACACACATCATTTGCTTCGATCAGTGTGTTTCCGGAGATGGACGAAGTACCTGAGATTGAGATCAAACCTGAAGATTTGAAAGTCGATACTTACAGATCGGGAGGTGCTGGTGGACAGCATGTCAACAAAACTGATTCTGCCGTCAGGATTACCCATCTCCCTAGCGGCATAGTTGTTGCATGTCAGACAGAAAGATCTCAACATCAAAACAAGGCAAATGCAATGAAAATGCTTTATGCAAAGCTCTTTGAAATAGAGATCGAGAAGAAGCGCAATGAGAAACTGAGATTGATGGGTGATCAGAAGGACATATCATGGGGCAATCAAATAAGGTCTTACGTTTTTCAACCGTACACAATGGTCAAGGATCATCGAACTGACGCTGAGACAGGAGATATCCAATCTGTCATGAATGGCGAGATAGACGAATTCATAGAGAAGGAGCTGCTTTTCTTCTCTTCAATTGAAAAATCTATAGAATGAATAGTGAGATGTGTTTGACTTTGACTGTAGAAAAATGTTATTATTCTCTCGAGCGGAGTGAATTAGATGTCCAGGCAATATGACGAACACCACAGGAGCGTCATGATTCGCGAAGCGCTCCATTATTTGCTTGGTGAGCGTGTCGATGGGACTTATGTTGATTGTACCGCTGGTGAGGGTGGCCACATGAAAGCCATTCTTGAGGCCACTAACGGTCAAGTAAGGGTTTTTGGACTGGATGTTGACCGTGAGGTTCTGGATATAGCGGAGCAGAATCTCGAAGATTACCGGGGAAGTTACAGATTATTCAATCTCTCTTATGTCGATTTCGAAATTGTGCTTAAGCAGGCTGGTATTGAAAAGGTAGATGGTTTTCTGCTAGACGTGGGACTCTCCACTTTTCAGTTGAAGTCTAAAGGAAGAGGATTTTCGTACGAACTGGACGAACCGCTCGATATGCGTATGAACCTTTCTTTGAAAACTACAGCAGCAGAAGTGGTAAACAGCTATAAGGAAAGCGAACTCGCAAGGATTGTCTTTGAGTACGGAGATGAAAAGCGATTCGCCAGAAGAATAGCTAGAAGCATTGTTTCCAGAAGACCCTTGTTCACGACGAAAGATTTGCACGATGCAGTAAAAGCAGCTATACCCCCAGCCGAAAGGTACAAACGAAAGAGACATTTCGCAACAAGGACTTTTCAAGCAATCAGAATTGAAGTGAATCAAGAACTTGAAAACATCGACAGTACTTTGAAGAGAATTCCCGGTTTTCTGAAGCAAGGCGGTAGGATCGTTATTATTTCTTTTCATTCTTTGGAAGACGGCATAGCGAAGAGAGTGTTTAGGGAGAAATCGAATTCTGAGTTGAGGATACTGACGAAGAAACCTTTACGGCCGTCGGAAGAAGAAGTAGAACTCAATCTAAGAGCAAGAAGTGCAAGATTGAGGGCAGCGGAGCGGATTTGAAGGGAGGAACATCTCGTGCAAGCCATAACAGCGAAGCGGAAGTCGCTAGTTCGTGAAGGCGACAAAGCCTTAACAAACAGCGATGTTTGGGGTTTATTTGGGTTTCTGCAAGTGCTCATTATTTTTCTTTCATTGGCAGTTTCAATCGCTCTCCCGTTTTATTTCGGCAACGAGGTTGACAAAATCACAGAGGTGGCATCTAGAAGAGAACAAGACATTATGGTCATGAAATCTAGGCTTGAAGATGTTTCCAGAGAAATTTCGTATTTGCAGACTGTTGTTGGAGCGAGAGCGGAAAAGTAGAACTTTGTAGAGGTGTATCATAAATTAAGAAGCTTGCTAGAAGAGTTACGCTGTTGTATGTGCTCTTGATACTTTGTGTAGGAGTCTTCGCTGTGAGAGCGGGATATATATCGCTGTTCACTGAGCCTGATCTGCCGGTAGTTTTGGGTGTAAATAAAATCCCGGCACTTAGAGGATCAATATATGATTCAAAGGGCAGACTTCTAGCCAGCGATTCCATAATTTACGAGGCATGGCTCGATCTCGGGTATCTTAGATTAGCAACTTCTTCTGATCAAATAGAGAGAGTGCTGAGAAACATTGAACTATCGTTTGGAATACCTTACGAGAGACTAGATGAAAATCTTCAAAGTACAAAGAACTTTCTTCTTCTTGGAACGACACCGACTAATGATGAAATGCAGCGAAAAATTACACCTATTACCAAGCGATATATTTCCCTGGAAATGCAAAGGGAGAGACTAAGTTTCAGCGAATATGGACTTGATAGAATATTGGGAAAGCTTGATAAAGGCGGAGTTCCACTTAATGGGATTGAGCTGAGCTACAATGAGCAATTGTCTGGAAAAGAGGATGGCCTAATAAGAAGAACCCTTACAAGCACCGTGAGGGAAGAGCCAAGAAATGGCAGTGACGTATATCTTTCAATTGATATAGATATACAGAAGATGATCTATGAAGAACTGTTTTCAACCGTTGAAAAAAACATGGCAGATGGCGGTGTTGCGCTTCTTGTGGAAAGCAAGACCGGAAAGATTATTGCCTATGCCGGAACCTATGATTGGGATGTAGGTCTTATGGGCATCTTTGAGCCAGGATCGACGATTAAACCTCTAATCTACTCACTGGCCCTGCAAAGTGGATCAATAACTGAAACAATGACTTTCAATTGTGATGGGAAAATTCAGCCCGTGCCAGGGCTTGACATAATTATACGTGATACAGAAGGCGAACGTCACGGGATTCAGACGTTCAGAGAGGCTATCATAAATTCATGCAACGTAGCTACTGTTCAGGTTGGAGGTAGAATACTAAACACTCTGGGCAAAGAAGAAATGTACAGACAACTCAACAATATTGGTTTTGGAAGGTTGTCAGGTGTGGATCTCCCCGGAGAGACTCCCGGTATCATGCCGGAGGCAAAAGACTGGTCTCTGATTTCCCCTTACCAGTTCCCGATTGGTCAGGGACTCGGAGTGAACATATTCCAAATGGTGAAGGCCTTAAATGTATTTCCAGCAGGTGGACAGTTCTTAACCCCTATATTTGCAAGAGCCATCAGGAGTGATGATGGTCTTGAGAATATCCCGAAGAAGGTCGACGGAACACTTTTCTCGTCACAGCTTGTCTCCACTATGCTCCCAATTCTGGAAAGTGTTGTTATTGAGGGAACTGGCACAATGGCCAAAGTCGACGGAATAAGAATCGCTGGAAAAACCGGTACGGCGCAAAAAGCTGGACCAGGAGGATATAATGAAGAGACTTACTTTTCACTGTTCTTTGGTTTCTTCCCTGTAGAGAATCCAACTTATACACTGTATATTATGATAGACACCCCCAAAGCTGGAGCCTACTATGGAGGGTTTGTGGCTGCTCCGATGTTCGCTTCGGTAGTCAGGAACCTCTATGGTATTGGCGTTGAGAAGGAAGTTTACGAGGGAGTCTATAGCTGGAAAATGCCTGATTTGAGCGGATACTCGTTGCTTGATGTGAAGGAAGTTGCCGAAATCTTTGGAATAGACAAAATCGTTGTTCATGGGTCAGGCGAAGTGATCAAACAGTATCCAGATGCAGGCCAACCTCCACTGGACAGGATGGAGGTCTGGTTAGGAGCGCTGAACAGTGATTTATGAGATAACGGGAGATAGTGATGTACTCAAAGATTTTTTCATAAGTGAGAGAACAAGCGAATATCTTTGCTTAACTGAAGATATGCCAGAAAAGGGAGCCAGACTCAAAATGGCTTTATCGACTGCTGGAATGTTTGGAGCAAAACCAATTAGGCTTTCGGGATTCGATAAATGGAAGAGAGAAGAACGATCTTTAGTCGAGACATTGATTCCTGCGATAGACGAGGATATCGATTTGTATGTTGAAGGAAAACTTAGTGCAAAAACCCAAGTTCAGAGGGTCAGCTTCAATCTTCCCAGGCCCTGGGAAGATGAAAAGTGGCATTCTCATGTTATGAAGATTGCTAGATTGGCGAAGATCAAGATTTCGAGAGAGGCTGCCGTGGCGCTAATAGAAAGAATCGGAAGAAAGGAATACAGGATTCTAAGAGAACTGGAAAAGCTTTCGATTCTTTCCAGAGACATAGACGCTAAGACCGTTGAAGAATTCGTTGACATCGACCCAGATATCGAAGTTGAATCACTAGCGTATAACTTTTTGAACAATGATAAGGACTTTCTAAGTTCGGCAAGAAGATCGATGATTCCATTCACCTATTTTTCGTCGGTCCTTCTCAAGATTGTTTTGGATTTGGGGGCCATAATTGAAGTTAGAAGAGGTTCCGCCGGTGTTTCGTGGTCGGAGATAAAAGAAATCTCCACTTACACCGGTATAAGCAATGCCAGGGTTGCAAGGCTTGTTGGGTACAGTTTTTCAAACACGAAAGATGATAGGGAAGACTTATGTTTGAAATTCACATCTGAAGAACTAAGACTACTTGTTGTCATCCTTCAAGAGCTTGACGATTCAATCAAGAAAGGGCAGACGATCCAAGAACTTGCCTTCTTCAATTTGGTTGGAGAATTTTGAAACGAGAGGTAACTCTTCTGTAACGATTACCATATAAAACATCCCGTTCAGCAGGCTTCAATTGACAGTATCACCGCCGCATTGTAGAATTGCTTTCGGCAAAATGCTTAGAAGGAGGCGAATCGCAACCAGATGCCCACGATAAATCAGTTGATAAGACACGGAAGAAAACAGTTGAAACAGAAATCTGCTTCTCCGGCGCTTGAGAATAATCCACAGAAGCGCGGTGTTTGCGTAAGGGTCTCTACAATGACACCCAAGAAACCCAACTCAGCCTTGAGAAAGATTGCAAGGGTGCGTCTCTCAAACGGGACAGAAGTCACGGCCTACATTCCTGGTGAAGGACACAATCTTCAGGAACATTCCGTTGTTCTTGTAAGAGGTGGAAGAGTTAAAGACCTTCCTGGCGTAAGATACAAGATTGTAAGAGGCACTTTAGATGCCGAGGGAGTAGCAAACAGGAAGCAGTCGAGAAGTCGTTATGGCGCCAAGAGGCCGAAGAAATAAGGAGGCAGTTCTAGATGAGAAGACGTCAGTCTGAGAAAAGAGAAGTGGTACTTGATCCAATTTACAATGACACAGTAGTCACCAGACTAATAAACAAGATCATGATAGGTGGAAAGAAGAGCAAGGCAGAAGCTACCGTTTATGGAGCACTTGAAGTTCTTTCTGAAAGAACCAAGCAGCCTCCTATGGAAGCTTTCAAGAAGGCTCTGGGTAATGTTAAGCCTCTTCTGGAAGTAAGACCAAGAAGAGTTGGAGGGGCCACTTATCAGATACCTTTTGAGGTTCCTGAAAGAAGAGCGGTAGCTCTTGCGATAAGATGGATTGTCACATCTGCCAGAGCAAAGTCTGGAAAACCTCTTAAGGAAAGGCTTGCGCTTGAACTAATAGATGCTTATAATGGACAGGGCAACGCAGTGAAGAAGAGAGAAGACGTACACAGAATGGCGGAGGCTGGAAAGGCATACGCTCACTTCAGATGGTAAAGATGTTTCAGCGGGAGGAAAGATAGTGAAAGAAAGAGCCACAACCCTAGACAAGACTCGGAACATAGGAATAATGGCCCATATAGATGCCGGTAAGACTACCACTACCGAGCGCATTCTTTTCTATACAGGTAAGAATTACAAGCTCGGAAGCGTTGACGAAGGAACGGCAACAATGGACTGGATGGACCAGGAAAAGGAAAGAGGTATCACTATCACTTCTGCTGCAACTACGGCATTCTGGAAGGATCATCGTATCAATATTATTGATACGCCCGGGCACGTTGACTTCACAGTTGAAGTTGAAAGATCTTTAAGGGTTCTTGACGGCGCCGTTGCGGTGTTCGATGCCCAGGCCGGTGTTGAGCCTCAATCGGAGACAGTTTGGAGACAGGCAGACAAGTATCATGTGCCAAGGATTGCCTTTATGAACAAAATGGACAAGATCGGTGCAGATTTTGAGAGCGCCATAGGCACCATGGTTAGCAAACTGAAAGCAAACCCTGTAGCAATTCAGCTTCCAATTGGATCTGAGTCAAGCTTTGAAGGTGTTATTGATCTTGTTGAAATGAAGGCCTTCAGATGGACGAATCAGGAAGGGACAGAGTTCAGTACTTCTCCAATACCTGGAAATATGCTCATTCAGGTAGATGAAGCTCGTGAAGACCTGGTTACACATGTAGCAGAGTTCGATGAAGAGCTTATGGAATTGTATATAGACGGCGAAGAACTTCCCGTTGAAAGGATGAAAGCGGCCATAAGAAAGGCTACCCTTTCAGGGCAGCTAACTCCTGTTCTCTGTGGTTCGGCTTTTAAGAACAAGGGAATCCAACCTCTTCTTAACGCGATTATTGATTATCTGCCGTCCCCAAAAGATTTGCCGCCTGTTCTTGGTGAGGTTCTAGATAGTGGAAAAGACGTAGAGATTCATCCAGATGAAAACGGTCCCTTTGTTGCGATGGCTTTCAAAATCATGGTCGATCCTTTTGTGGGAAAGCTGACCTTTTTAAGAGTCTATTCAGGTTCCTTAGAAAAGGGGTCGTACGTGCTCAACACAAATAAGAATGTCAAAGAGAGAATTTCGAGACTGCTCTTCATGCATGCTGACAAGAGAGAAGAAGTCGACTATATTCGTGCAGGAGATATAGTTGCGGTAGTGGGTTTGAAGAATTCAATGACGGGCGAGACAGTGGTTTCTGGCGATGAGAAGATAATCCTGGAAAAGATTGAGTTTCCTGAGCCGGTAATCTCGATTGCCATAGAACCCCAGACAAAGGATGATGCTTCGAAACTGACAAAGGCTCTTGTCGCTCTCGTTGAGGAGGACCCTTCCCTCAAGAGTTACGTTGACAGCGAGACGGGAGAGACTATTTTGTCCGGTATGGGAGAGCTCCATTTGGAAGTTATCGTTGAGAGGATAAAAAGGGAGTTCAATGTTGGACTCAGAGTTGGAAATCCTCAGGTAGCATATCGAGAGACGATAAGAACCAAAGCAACTGGCGAAGCAAGGTATATTAGGCAAACAGGTGGGAAGGGACAGTACGGACATGTGGTTCTTAGCGTTGAGCCCATAACCGACATGAGCTCAAACTTTGTTTTCGAAGACAAGACTGTCGGTGGAACGATTCCCAGGGAATTTATCAAACCTGTGGAACGTGGGGTAAGAGAGGCGATGGATTCCGGTTATCTTGCCGGTTACCCAATGGTCAACGTGAGAGTTTCTTTGCTGGACGGTTCGTATCACGAAGTGGATTCTTCGGAGATTGCTTTCAGTATAGCTGGATCAATGGCTTTCAAAGAAGCTGTCCGCAAAGCGAGTCCTTCTTTGCTTGAACCGATAATGGCTGTAGAGATTAATACACCTGAAGAATATATGGGAGACTTGATTGCCGATCTGAATTCCAGGCGAGCCAAGATCGAGGGCTTCGAAACCAGGGCTGGTCTTAAAATTATTAAGGCTCACGTTCCCCTTTCCGAGCTTTTCGGTTATGCGACAGTTTGCAGATCTCTCTCGCAGGGAAGAGCAATCCACATTATTCAGTTCTCCCACTATTCGGAAGTTCCAGTGAAAATTGCAGATAAGATTCTTGGAAGATAGAGATCCCAAATAAGTATTTGGAGGAGGGAAACCATGGCTAAGGAAAAATTCGAACGTTCAAAACCACATCTTAACATCGGTACGATTGGACACATCGACCACGGTAAGACTACTCTTACCGCGGCAATCACGAAGAGTCTGGCATTCAAGGGTCTTGCCGACTTCTCCCCGTTTGACTCAATTGACAAGGCGCCGGAGGAAAAGGCAAGAGGAATCACAATAAACGTTGCTCATATCGAATACCAGACTGAAAAAAGGCATTACGCTCACATCGACTGTCCAGGTCACGCTGACTATATCAAGAACATGATCACCGGAGCTGCACAGATGGATGGAGCCATTCTTGTTGTCGCTGCTACCGACGGTGTTATGCCTCAGACTAGAGAACACGTTCTCCTTGCGAGACAGGTCAACGTTCCCGCAATGGTGGTGTACATAAACAAGGTTGACGCAGTCGACGATGAAGAATTAGTCGAATTGGTTGAAGAAGAAGTAAGAGAGCTTCTTTCTTCCTATGAGTTCCCTGGCGACGAGCTTCCAGTAATCAAGGGCTCTGCGCTTAAGGCGCTCGAAGCAGAGAGTCCAAATGAATGGACAGAGAGCATATACGAACTTATGAATGCCTGCGACGATTACTTCCCGGATCCTGTCAGAGAAACTGACAAGCCTTTCCTTATGCCGGTGGAGGATATCTTCACAATAACGGGAAGAGGAACGGTAGTTACTGGAAGAATTGAGCGCGGAGCTGTTCATGTCGGCGATGAAGTTGAGATAATTGGCCTTTCTTATGAGACGAAGAAAACCGTATGTACCGGTGTGGAAATGTTCAGAAAACTCCTAGACGAAGGGCAGGCCGGCGACAACATCGGGGCACTTCTGAGAGGCGTGGCAAAGGAAGAAGTCAAGAGAGGTCAGGTACTAGCAAAACCAGGATCAATAACACCTCACAAGAAATTTACGGCAAACGTCTATGTTCTTAAGAAGGAAGAGGGAGGCCGCCATTCTCCATTCACAAAGGGTTACAGGCCGCAGTTCTTCATTAAGACAGCAGACGTTACTGGGGAAATCGCGGATCTTCCCGAGGGTGTTGAAATGGTTATTCCTGGCGATAACGTTGAAATGACTATCCAGCTTATCTACCCCGTTGCGATTGAAAAGGGTTTGAGATTTGCAATTCGTGAGGGTGGCAGGACAGTTGGCGCCGGAGTCGTCAGCTCAATAATTGAGTGATTAACGGTCTTTCCAGGAGAAGGGGGAGCAATCTCCCTTCCCTGTTAACAGAAGGAGGGAACATTTAGGCATGGCCAAGCAAAAAATCAGGATTCGCTTGAAGGCTTACGATCATAAACTGCTTGACTTGTCGGCCAAGAAGATTGTCGAAGCTGTAAAGCTCACCAATGCCAAGGTATCGGGTCCGGTGCCATTGCCAACGGAGAGGACGCTCTATACTGTTCTAACTTCGCCACACAAGTTCAAGGATGCTAGAGAGCAGTTTGAGAAGCTTGTTCATAAGAGGTTGATTGAGATACTAGATCCTACGCCAAAGACTATAGATTCTCTTATGAAAGTCGACCTCCCCGCAGGTGTAGACGTGGAGATTAAACTGTAAAGAGACTTCGGAGGTGTGATAGATGAAAGGTATATTGGGTAGAAAACTCGGTATGACAACTATATACAAAGATGGAAAAGCCTTCGGAGTTACCGTAGTGAAAGCCGGTCCTTGTACAGTAGTACAGAAAAAGACGAGTGAAGGCGGTGAATACGACGCCATTCAAGTTGGATTCGAAGAGCTTACACCGGAAAGAGCAAAAAAAATACTGACAAAGCCTCTGGTGAAGAAGTTTGAAGCGGTAAAGGTCAAACCACATAGAGTTCTCAAAGAGTTCAAGGTTGGTAACATCAATGACTTCAATGTTGGTGATATCATAGAAGCTGGCGTCTTTTCTGAAGGCGAAAAGGTAGACGTAACTGGGTTTTCGAAGGGTAGAGGTTTTTCCGGCGCGATGAAGAGATGGAACTTCAGAGGTGGAGAGGCTTCTCATGGTTCGAAATTTCACAGAGAACTGGGTTCAGTGGGTAATCACACTGATCCTGCGAAGATCTGGAAAGGTAAGAAGATGCCCGGTCAGTACGGTAACGAAAAGAAGACTGTGAAGAATCTAACCGTAGTAAAAGTCGATGCAGATAATGGACTCTTGGCCATTTATGGCGCTGTTCCAGGAGCGAGGGGCGGCCTCTTAGTAATTAAGAGCGCAAACAGATAGCCCCGAAAATGTGTTGGAAGGAGGACGCAACAATGGCTCAAGCCGACGTTGTGAATATGGCCGGCCAGAAAGTTGGCACAGTAGAACTGATAGAAAGCGTCTTTAACGTTGAACCGAACAAAGATCTGATGTTTAGATACGTTAATATGCAGCTTTCAGGAAGACGTGCCGGACTGGCTTCGGCTAAGACAAGATCAGAGGTTAGGGGCGGGGGAAGAAAACCCTGGGCCCAGAAACACACAGGAAGAGCAAGAGTAGGTTCAACGAGAAGTCCGCTTTGGAGACACGGTGGAGTAATTCATGGACCGAAGCCAAAAGACTGGTCGTTCAATATGACCAAGAAAATGAAGAAGGTTGCGCTACGATCTGCTCTAAGTCTCAGACTTAATGAAGGCAATCTAATAGTTTTGGATGATCTCAAGTTTGACAACCCAAAGACAAAGCAGCTCAGAGAGGTCTTGAGTAATCTTGGACTCGATAAGTCGCAGAAGACACTCTTCGTTCTGCCATGGCAGAAAGACGAGTATCAGAACGTTAGGCTCTCCGGGAAAAACATTTATGGTGTGAAGGTAATAATAGCGGATAATCCTGGAAATACAGCCGTCACCAGCAAGACAAATATCGACGGACTTAACGTCTACGACATAATAAATCATGAAAAGCTTGTGATCACGACTGATCTTGTACGTAAGATCGAGGAGGTGCTCGGTTGATGACTGAAAAGAAGTATTACGGAGACGTTCTCCTCAGACCGCTGATCACTGAAAAGACAGTTGCTTCTGGTGAGATGAACAAGTACATTTTTGAAGTACATAGAGATGCCAATAAGCATGCGGTCAAAGACGCCGTTGAGAAGCTTTTCAATGTGAGGGTCGAACAGGTAAATATCATGAACATGAAGGGAAAACCAAAGAAACGTGGTGTCTTCATTGGCAAGTCGAGGTCCTGGAAGAAAGCAATCGTTACGCTTGTGACTGGGTACAGGATTAAAGAACTCGAAGGCCAACACTAAGGTGAGGTGAGATGACATGGCATTGAGAAAGTTTAATCCCGTCACCAAAAGCAGAAGGTCTATGCTTCTTCCAGACTTCAAGGAAGTTACGAAGACTGAACCGGAAAAGTCTCTTCTGGAGCCAATTAAAAATAACGCTGGTAGAAACCATCATGGAAGAATAACAGTTAGGCATCAGGGTGGGGGAACCAAAAGGCGTTACAGAGTTATCGATTTCAAGAGAGACAAGATAGGTGTTCCTGCGAAAGTCATATCGATAGAGTATGACCCAAACAGAACTGCAAGGATTGCTCTTCTCCAGTACATCGATGGTGAGAAGAGATACATGCTGGCGCCGAAGGGTCTGAAGGTCGGAGATGGTATTCAGAACGGAGACCAGGCCGAAATATCTGTTGGTAATTCCTTGCCACTTGAGAGAATCCCAGTGGGTACGATCGTCCACAACATCGAGTTCTTACCCGGCAAAGGCGGCCAGATTGCGAGAGCAGCCGGAACCTATGCCCAGCTGATGGCTAAAGAGGGAAGATATGCTCTTCTTAGAATGCCTTCTGGTGAGTTGAGAAGAGTAGTGGTGAAATGCATGGCGACGATCGGCATGGTCGGAAATGAGGAACATTCGAATGAGATAAATGGAAAAGCAGGTAGAAAGAGATGGCTTGGAGTTCGGCCATCGGTAAGAGGCATGACTATGAATCCGGTCGATCACCCGATGGGTGGAGGAGAAGGACGTTCTAAGGGGCACCTTCCTCAGAGCCCCTGGGGACAGCCGGCCAGAGGTTACAAGACCAGAAGGAGCAAGAAACCTTCAGATAACCTCATAGTGAAGCGCAGGAATCAGAATTGATCAGGGGGTGTAGTTGAAAATGTCGAGATCTAAGAAGAAAGGCCCATACGTACACCCGAGTCTCTTGAAAAAGATTAGAGAGCTGAATGAAAAGGGAGAAAAGAAACCCATTAAGACTTGGAGCAGAGCATCCATGATTCTTCCTGAAATGATCGGACACACAATAGCTGTCTACAACGGAATGAAGCATATACCGGTTTACATTTCAGAGAATATGATTGGGCACAGACTGGGTGAGTTCTCTCCCACCAGGAGGTTCGGTGGGCATGCTGACAAGAAGAGTAAGAAAGGCGAAGTAAGATGAGGGGGGGATGCTGAGATGGCGCAGGCGACGCAGAGAGACAAGCGTTCAGTTCTCCATAGGAAGCGCAAAGAAGAAAAGGCAGCAACTCCTGTCACTCAGGCAAAGGCAGTTGCAAAGTTTGTGAGAATCTCCCCTAGAAAGGCGAGATCAGTTGTAAATGCAATAAGAAATAGGGAAGTTGGCGAGGCGTTTCAGATTCTAGAGTTCTCACCTAAGAAGGCCTCCCGTTTGGTTTACAAAGTTCTGCGCTCTGCAGTGGCAAATGCAGAGAACAATTTTGGACTGAATATCGATAGTCTTTATGTCGAGAAAGCTGTCGTCGATGACGGTCCGAGAATGAAGAGGCTGTGGCCGCGAGGAAGAGGAAGAGCTGATATTCAGCAGAAACGATTTAGCCACATAACCGTTGTTGTAGCAAACCGCGAAGAGATTAGCAATCCTCAGGAGTGAGGTGACATAAGTGGGTCAGAAGGTACATCCTTATGGATTCAGGCTTGGTGTCAGTAAAGATTGGAAAGCCCGATGGATCAACGAGAAGAATTACAAAGAATATCTTCTCGAAGATCTGAAGATAAGGGACTTTCTCAAGAAGAATTACATGGCTGCTGGAGTTTCCGACATTTACATCGAAAGACCAGAGCCAGGTAAGGTGGTTATTACCATCAAATGCGCCAGACCTGGTGTGATGATTGGAAAGAAGGGCAGTGAAGTCAAGCTGCTTAGGCAGCGGCTGGAGAAGCTTATAACGAGGCAGTTCCAGTTAAATATCGAAGAAGTGAAAACACCCGAGACCGATGCGATCCTCGTTGCTGAGGATATCGCGTCAAGAATTGAAAAGCGAGCTTCCTATAAGAGAGCCATGAAGAGAGCAATATTCACAGCAATGAGAAAGGGAGCTAAAGGCATAAAGATAATGGTTTCCGGAAGACTGAACGGAGCTGATATTGCCAGGACAGAGTGGTACCTGGAAGGAAGACTTCCTCTCCAGACCCTCAGAGCTGATCTGGACTACGGTTACACCACAGCCTTCACTAAAATGGGAATAATTGGCGTGAAGGTATGGATCTACAAAGGCGACGTACAGGTGTAATTGCAAGAGGGGAGGTAGTTCATAATGTTAATGCCCAAAAGGGTAAAATACAGAAAGCAACAAAGAGGTAAGATGAACGGTAAGGCAAAAGGTGGGACCATTGTTCACTTTGGAGAGTGGGGAATAAAGGCCCTCGAACCACACTGGATATCTGCTCAGCAGATTGAATCCTGCCGAATTGCGATTACGAGAACACTTAAGAGGAATGGTAATCTCTGGATTCGAATCTTCCCTGACAAACCTATTACCTCAAAAGGAATCGGTGTGAGAATGGGGAAGGGAAAGGGAGATGTCGAAGGCTGGGTAGCTGTTGTCAAGCCCGGGAAGATCATGTTCGAAATAGGCGGAGTACCTGACCAGCTTGCGAAAGAGGCTCTCGAAAAAGCGGCTTCAAAACTACCTATCAGAACAAAGATAGTACCGAGGTATCAGATAGGAGGTGAGCTCTGATGAAAGCAGTTGAACTCCAGAAGTTCACAGACGAAGAACTCACTCAGATGCTCGAGGATTCTAAGAGAAAGCTGATGGACCTCAGGTTCCAGCTGGAAATGAACAGGTTGAAGAACCATTCCCAGATAACTGTTGTAAAGCGCGACATAGCAAGGATAAAGACCATCCTTCGCGGTCGTGAACTGGGGATAAGGAGGTAATCCGCCATGCCAAGAAAGACACTAGTAGGAACGGTAGTAAGTGACAAGATGGACAAAACGATAGTAGTGAGTGTTACAAGGACGCACATACATCCCTTCTACGGGAAAACCATGAAAACTACTAAGAAGTATCATGCAGATGATCCAGAAGGTCTTGCTGGAATGGGCGATACAGTTGAAATTGAAGAGTGCAGGCCCCTCAGCAAGATGAAGAAGTTCAAACTCGTGAAGGTTCTCAAGAAGGATATCTACACGGGAGAAATACCCGAAACTCCCGAGACCGTTGAAGGTTCCGGAGGTGACCAGAAATGATCCAGTCTGAATCATACCTGAAGATCGCAGACAACTCCGGTGCGAGAATGATCAAGGTGATACAGGTCACCGGCGGGTACAGAAAGAGATCGGGAACGATAGGTGACATAGTTGTTGCGGCAGTGAGGGATGTGGCACCGAACACAGATTTCAAAAAGGGTGATATCGTAAGGGCCGTTCTTGTCAGAACGGCGAAGGAGATTCGCAGACCAGACGGTACCTACATTCGCTTCGATGACAATGCTGCGGTCATTATCGACAAGCAGAACCAGCCCAGAGGGACACGCGTCTTTGGACCTGTTGCTAGAGAAATAAGGGATAAGGGATTCTCCAAGATAGCTTCTCTAGCCCAGGAAGTCTGGTGAGGAGTGAGCAAAATGAGTAGAGTGAAAAGAGAAGATAAAGTAATGGTAATATCGGGCAAAGACAGGGGCAAGAAAGGCAAAGTTCTTAAGACAATTCCCTCGGAGAATAAGATAATAGTTGAGGGAGTCAACTTCACAAAAAAGCATCAGAGACCAACTAATCAATACCGTGAAGGTGGAATCATTGAAAGGGAATCCCCAATATACGTTTCCAAAGTAATGGTTGTCTGCCCCAACTGTGATAAGCCTACGAGAGTCGCCCACAAAATTCTTGAAAATGGTGAAAAGGTCAGATCTTGCAAGAAGTGCGGCGAGATAATCGATAAGGTCTGATGGGGAGGAATTGTTGATGGCATACGAATACGTCCCTTTGAAAGATAAATTTGAAAGTGAAGTAGTCCCTACCATGACGAAGGAATTTGGCTACAAGAACAAGCTAGAGGTACCTAGGGTTTCGAAGATAGTTGTCAATATGGGGATTGGCGAAGGTTCAAGAAATGCCGACCTTCTCGATCTACATGGCAAAGAGCTGATGACGATTGTCGGGCAGAAGCCAGTGGTGACGAGAGCCAAGAAGAGCATAGCGAACTTCAAACTTCGTGATGGAATGCCGGTGGGATTGAAGGTTACCCTCAGAGGGCCCAGGATGTACAACTTCCTGTACAAGTTGATTAATGTTGTGCTCCCTAAGCTAAGAGACTTCAGAGGCGTTGATCCCGACTCATTTGATGGTAGAGGTAATTATGCAATGGGGCTTCCCGAACAGCTGGTCTTTCCCGAAATTGTACCGGATCAGATAAAACGAGTTCAGGGAATGGACATAATAGTTGTTACAACGGCCAGGACTGATGAGGAAGCAAGAAGATTGTTAGCCCTTCTTGGACTTCCTTTCAAGAGAGTCATGGTCTAAGGAGGTAGGTGCATGGCGAAGAAATCATTAATCGAAAAATGGAAACGAGAACCCAAGTTCAAAGTAAGGAAATATAACAGATGCAATCTTTGTGGCAGACCTAGAGCAGTTTATAGAGAGTTCGGTCTTTGCAGAGTGTGCTTTAGACAGCTGGCTTCCGAGGGAAAACTCCCCGGTGTGAAGAAAGCAAGCTGGTGAGGAGGGAAGTGTAATGTGGAGTGATCCCATAGCCGACATGCTCACTAGAATAAGAAACGCCAACGCTGCCTTCAAGGAGAGTGTGGACATACCGGCTTCTAACCTGAAGAAGAAGCTTCTGGATATTTTGAAGGCGGAGGGCTATATAGACGACTATAAATATATAGAGGATGGCAAACAGGGTGTTCTTAAGGTCTTTCTTAAATACAAGGGAGACAGAAGGCACAAGAGCAACGTCATATCCGGAATCGTGAGAATTTCCAAACCTGGCAAAAGAGTTTATGTGAATAAGGATAAACTTCCAAAAGTCAAGTCAGGAATGGGAATAGCAATAGTTAGTACTTCCAGCGGAGTGATGACAGACAAGCAGGCCCGTTCCCAAGGTGTCGGCGGCGAAGTCATCTGCTACGTGTGGTAGGGAGGGAATTCTGATGTCTAGACTACTTAAACATTCCATAAAAATCCCTGCTGGTGTATCATACAAAATCGAAGGAAACTTGATCACTGTGAAGGGACCTAAAGGCGAGCTAAAACAGGAACTCCTTCCTCTTGTGAAGATCGAAGCCGACGAAAAAGAGCTCTGGGTTAAGTCAAATGAAGATGTTGTGATCAGAAAGAGTGACTATAAGAGATTGGCGAAATATGCCGGCACCTTTTGGTCGCTAATTAACAACATGGTGGTGGGCGTTACACAAGGGTTTGCTAAGGAACTTGAAATCGTTGGAGTAGGATACAGAGCTCAGCTTCAGGGAAAGAAACTTGTAATGAATCTCGGTTATGCTCATCCTGTTGAGATTGATCCTCCTGCTGGAATAGAGTTTGAAGTACCGGCGCCGCAGGCTATAGTTGTCAAGGGAATCGACAAGTACTTAGTTGGGCAGGTTGCTGCGAACATCAAGCAATGGAGAATACCGATTGTCTATTCCGGAAAGGGTATACGTTACAAGGGAGAAGCAATTAGAACCAAAGTCGGTAAGAAGGTCTAATCAAGGAGGCGGCTGGAGTGTTCAAACATAAAGACAAAAAGGAACAAAGGCGAAAGAGACATCTTCGCGTCAGGTCTGCAATTTCCGGAACGCCGGAAAGACCGAGACTGGCAGTCTTCAGAAGCGAGAAGCACATTTATGCTCAGCTGATCGATGATTCCAAGGGAGTCACCCTTGTTTCGGCATCGACTGTAGACAAAGATGTCAAGGGTTCGATAGATAAGTCATGGAATGTAGACGCTGCGAAGAAGGTCGGGGAGCTCCTCGCAAAGAAGGCGAAAGACAAGGGAATCACAAACGTGGTTTTCGACCGTGGGGGATTCAAGTTCCATGGAAGAATAAAGTCGCTTGCCGAGGGAGCTCGAGCAGGTGGGCTACAGTTCTGAGGAGGTGAGGAAGATGGCTGAAGAGATGAAGAATGATCGCAATTCGAAATCTTCACGTGAAGGAAGAAGAAACCCCAGAGCTTCCAGAAACGCTCCTGTAGAGAAGCAGGTAGAAGACAACGAATTTGAAGAAAGAATAATTGAAATAAGAAGGGTTACAAAGGTTGTTGCCGGAGGAAAGAATCTATCCTTTAGAGTAGTTGCCGTTGTAGGCAACCGAGATGGAAAGGTTGGTCTTGGAATCGGCAGTGCCAGAGAAGTCCCGACCGCAATAAGAAAGGCAGTTCTAGAAGCCAAAAAGAATGTTACAGAAGTTGCGGTAAGAAACGAAACCGTACCACATGAGACGGTTGGTCGACAGGATTCCGCAAGGATAATGTTGAAACCTGCAGGTCCAGGCACGGGCATCATTGCCAATTCCCCCGTCAGAGCGGTTGTAGAACTTGCTGGAGTTAAGAATATCCTAACTAAGTCTCTGGGATCATCAAATACGCTTAACATGGCCAGGGCGGCTCTGAATGGTTTGATTAGTCTGAGATCCCCGCAGGATTTTGCAAAACTTAGAGACATTTCCTTGAAGAGGGTCTTCCACGGAATCAGCGAGGAGGCAGGTCAGTAATGGCAAGAAGTTTGAGAATACGATTGATAAAGAGTCCGATCGGCTTTAATAGAAGACAGCTGAAGACAGTAAGGGCGCTGGGTCTTGGTAAGTTGGACAGTGAAGTTGTCCAACCGGATTCTCCACAGATCAGGGGAATGGTTAATGCCATAAGACATCTTCTTGCTGTCGAAGAACTTGATGACTGAAGGGGGGTAGGAAGATGGCTTTTAAAGTTGAAGATCTAAGTCCGACGCCCGGTTCGAGAAAGAGAGAGAAGAGAATAGGACGCGGTATTGGTTCGGGAATGGGTAAGACCGCCACAAGAGGCCACAAAGGACAGGGAAGAGCAACCGGCAAGGTGGCTGCACGATTTGAGGGCGGACAGACACCCCTATTCAGGAGAACACCGATAAAAGGGTTCAGGAACCGAAACTCTATAGAGTATGCCACTGTCAATATTAGTACTCTTGAGGAAAGATTCGAAAGTGGTAGTGAGATTTCGCCTGAGATCCTAGTTCAGAAGAACATATTGAAAGATCTTAAAGGTGGAGTGAAGATCCTGGCAAGAGGTGAATTGACCAAGTCTCTTATAGTCAAGGCAAATGCTTTCAGTGCAACTGCCAAGGAGAAGATCGAAGCTGCTGGTGGAAAGGCAGAGGTGATCTGATAATGTGGAATGCCCTGAAGAACGCGTTCAAGATACCTGAACTAAGAGACAGAATTCTCTTCACGTTTCTCGCGCTGGCAATCTTCAGACTAGGTGTCTACATACCAATCCCGGGAATAAATATTCAGGCTTGGTCAGCTTATTTCGGTACTCTCTCCGAAGGTGGAGCCGGAGGCTTTATAGGCTTTTTTGATGTCTTCACTGGTGGAGCCGTACAGCAGTTTTCGATATTCTTGATGAGCGTTACTCCTTACATTAACGCGCAGATTATGCTTCAGTTGCTTACGGCCGTTGTTCCAAGTTTGAAGGAAATGCTCAAAGAAGGCGAAGAGGGAAAGAAAAAGTACGCTCGATACACAAGAATGCTGACAGTTGGACTTGCGAGTCTTCAAGGATTCCTGATTTCATTCGGTCTCTCTTCAAACACTGCGATAATGGCCGTCCCAAGCAGGATTCTCTTTGTCCTCCTTGCAACATCAACTCTAATTGGAGGAACGATGTTCCTTCTGTGGCTTGGAGAGAGAATAACTGAAAAGGGAATAGGAAACGGAATATCTGTTCTGATTTTTGGAGGAATTGTCGCAAGGTACCCTGCTTCTATAATGCAGATAGTCGTCGCATTGTCTCCTATACAGTGGGCCATACTGCTTGCAATTGCTCTTTTCACAGTAATTGCAGTTATCTATGTCCAGATGGGAGAGAGAAGGATTGAAGTTCAATATGCCAGAAGAGTCACGGGCAGAAGAGTCTATGGGGGAGTCTCCACCCACATTCCTATAAAGGTTAATCAGGGTGGAGTCATACCGATAATATTTAGTTCTGCAATAATGATGCTTCCCCAGTTTATCGCAACTGCATTCCCTGAAGGAAGCGGTGGCAGGAATGTCATGCAAACTCTGTTCGCTCAGACCTCACCTGTTTACATCTTGCTTTACGGTGGAATGGTTTTCTTCTTCACATTCTTCTACAGTTCGCTGGTTTTTGATGTGAGAGAAGTATCGGATAATATACGTAATTACGGAGGATACATCCCAGGAATTAGGCCGGGCTTTTCTACGCAGCAGTACATTCAGAGAGTTCTGAATCGTGTGGTCTTTATGGGTGCTGTATTCCTTGTAGTTATCGCCTTGCTTCCGCTAGTAATTGGAGGAATTTTCAGTATTGGCGGACTTGCAATAGGAGGGACCTCGACTCTAATTGCAGTAGGTGTTGCCATTGATATTTTGCAGCAAATGGAAACGCACCTTATGGTCAGGCACTACGAGGGTTTTGTCAAGAAAGGCAAGTTGCGGGGAAGGAGGTAAGCATGAATGTGATTCTAATGGGTCCTCCCGGAGCAGGGAAGGGGACACAGGCAAAACGGATAGCCCGCAAACTGAACATACCTCACATATCTACTGGTGATATGCTAAGGGAAGCCGTGGCTGCTGGTACTGACCTTGGGCTGAAGGTTAAAGAAATTATGGATAAAGGGTTTCTCGTCCCCGATGATCTGATGATAGATCTTGTCAGAGAAAGATTGGCTAGAGAGGATACCAAGAATGGCTTCATACTTGATGGCTTTCCAAGAACAGTCGAACAGGCAATTGCACTGGACAAGATGCTTGACGAACTTAAGAAGGAGATTCACGTTGCTCTGCTTGTTGACGCTGATGAAGAGGAAATTGTAAAACGTATTTCAAGCAGGAGAGTTTGTCCGGAATGCGGGAAAGTTTACAATCTCCTAACGTTAAGACCCGAGGTTGAAGGTTACTGTGACAACGATGGTAGCAAGTTGATTCAGCGAGACGATGATAGGCCTGAGACTGTTAGGGCGAGGTACCGTGTCTACTCGGATAAGACCGCGCCAGTGATTAGATACTATTCCGGCGAAAAAGGCAATCTTGTTAAGGTGGACGGGTCGGGAGAAATTGATACCGTCACTGCTGAAATCGTCAATCATCTGGAGAATGCAAAGCATGGTTAGGTTGAAATCTCCAGAGGAAATATGTAAAATCGAAATTGCTGCGAAGGTTGTCGCAGAGGTTTTGGCTGAGGTTGAGTCCTATGCAGTCGAAGGTGCCTCTGCCTATGATATGGAAAGAGCTGCAGAAGAATTGATTGAAAGAAGAGGTGGCATCCCCGCATTCAAAGGTTATAGTGGATATCCGTACGCCCTCTGCGTATCGGTAAATGAGGAGGTAATTCACGGTTTTCCCTTGAAAGAGAAAGTCTTCGCTGCCGGCGATATCGTGTCCGTGGATTGTGGGGTAGTGAAGGATGGATTCGTGGGAGACGCCGCGAAGTCTTTTGTTGTAGGAAGTTATCTATGCGAAAAAGACCGGTTGCTTTTGCAACGGACTGAAGAGTCTCTTTTTAAGGGCATAGAGATTGCATGCGCTGGAAACCGACTTGGCGATATAGGATTTGCAGTCCAGAGCTGTGTGGAAAGCGCCGGGTTTTCTGTGATAAGAGACTACGTCGGACATGGAGTTGGCCTGAGCCTCCACGAGGATCCTCAGGTCCCTAATTATGGAAGACAGAATAGCGGGATGCTTTTGAGAACCGGTATGACTCTTGCGATTGAACCGATGGTTGCAAGTGGACATTACAGCTTGGAGATTCTGGAAGATGGTTGGACCGCAGTAACTGCTGATAGATCGCGTGCTGCTCATTTCGAGCATGATATTGCGATACTGGAAGACGGTCCCAAGATTCTTTCCAGATTGTGAGGAGGATCACCGGTGTCGGATAAGAGCGATATCATTAAGATGGATGGAATAGTTGTGGAATCGATGCCCAATGCTACCTTCAAGGTCGAATTGGAGAACGGCCACTCTGTTCTAGCTCACATCTCTGGAAAAATGCGCAAGAACTTCATCAGGTTGATCCCCGGCGATAAGGTTGTGGTAGAGGTTTCGATATATGACCTGACCAAAGGAAGAATTGTTTATCGAAAAAGGATAGACAAAGGAGGAGAAACGAATTGAAAGTCCGCGCTTCGGTAAAGAAGAGATGTGAACATTGCAAGGTAATAAGGCGCAATGGAAGAATAAGAGTTGTCTGCGAAAAAAATCCAAAGCACAACCAGCGTCAGGGTTAAGGAGGGATATAGATGGCACGTATCCTTGGTGTTGAGCTTCCTAATAACAAGAAGACTTTCGTTGCCCTGACCTATATCTATGGTATAGGTTATACACGAGCCAATGAGATTCTTAGTGGAACCGAGATTGACCGCGACAAGAGAGCAAAGGACCTTACAGATGAAGAAGTAAGTAAGATTGCGAAGTTTATTAACGAGCATTACAAGGTTGAAGGTGAGCTCAGAACTGAAGTTGACAGGTCAATAAAAAGGCTAATTGAGATTGGAAGTTATAGAGGTTACAGGCATAGAAACGGACTTCCGGTTCGCGGTCAGAAGACGCATTCAAATGGGAGGACCAGGAAGGGTTCTAGAGCCAGTAAGATTCGTAAGAAGAGCTAAAACGGGAGGTAAGAGTGAATGGCAAAGAGACCAGCAGCCAAGAAAAGAAAGAAGTTATCTACTGATCGAGGCGTTGTGCACATAAAGTCCTCTTTCAACAACACGATAATTACCCTGACTGATCCCGAAGGGAATACGCTAATGTGGACGTCGGGTGGAACTGCCGGTTATTCCGGATCAAAGAAGTCCACACCTTATGCGGCACAGCTGGGCGCGGACAAGATCGCAAAAGAGGCTATCAAGTTAGGAATAACCAGAGTAGGTATAGAAGTAAAGGGCCCAGGTTCGGGACGTGAAGCTGCAATCAGAACTATTCAAGCGGCGGGTCTCACTGTTGAGACGCTCAAAGATATTACGCCACTGCCTCATAACGGTTGCAGACCGAGAAGAAGAAGAAGAGTCTGATTTAGGAGGGAGTTGAATGGCCAGATATACAGGACCAGTTTGTAAGCTTTGTCGTCGCGAAGGGTTCAAGCTTTATCTAAAGGGTGAAAGATGCTTTTCCCCGAGATGTGCTCAAGTCAAGAGGCCTGTAGCACCGGGACAGCACGGAGCTTCGACTAGAAAGCTTACTCAGTACGGAATGCAGTTGAGATCAAAACAAGTTGTAAAAAGAATCTACGGCGTTCTTGAAAGACAGTTTAGAAGATACTTTGAAGCAGCTTTGAGGAAGAGTGAAGAGACGGGAAGTGCCCTGGTTAGGATTTTGGAATCGAGACTGGATAACATCGTTTTCAGGATGGGATTTGCTTCTAGCAGAAGACAGGCGAGACAACTGGTTAACCACGGACATGTCCTTGTAAACGGTAGAAGGGTAAATAAGCCCTCCTTCAATCTGAGAGTCGGTGACATCGTGGAGATCAAAGAGAAGAGCCGAACTGCTCTACCGATAAAAGAAGCGGCAGAAGCTGCAAAAGAGAGAACAGCCTATCCATGGGTTGAGGTAGATTACGAGACGTTCAGAGGGACCTACCTTAGATATCCTGTAACTGAAGAAGTAGAGATTCCAGTTGATCTGCAGTCGATTATTGAGCTCTACTCCAAGTAAACCCGATTCTTACCTTCTTGGAAGGAGGTGTGTGCCCGAATTCTGGGCGAAATAATGTTGACATCAATAATGCCCAAGAACTTGCGAATTGAAGAGGAAAGAGAGGATGAGAACAGCTATTTCACAAGGTTCATTCTTTCTCCTATGGAAAGAGGATACGCCACTACTATCGGTAACTCGCTTAGGAGGGTTCTTCTCTCATCGATACCGAGTATGGCGATCACCAGACTAAAAGTACCTGGGAAGTACCACGAATACGATGTTATCGACGGAGTCAAGGAAGACATTCTCGAAATCATCCTAAATTTCAAGAAAGTTCAGCTTAAGCCAGCTCTTGAGTTTTCTGATGCGGTCAAGCTGACACTTGAAAAGGCTGGACCCGGAGTTATCACCGCCGGTGATATCAAGACTCCTACCGGTGTTGAGGTGGTTAATCCATCGCAGTATATCGCTACTCTAAACTCAGATTCAGTTGTTTACATCGAGCTTTTTGCCGAGATCGGAAGAGGTTTCGTCCCCGTATCGGAAATGGAGATCGAGCATGACGTAGAGATGATATATATCGATGGTATCTTCAGTCCTGTAATGAAAGTGAATTTCCAGACAGAGAACGTTCGTGTCGGCAAAAGAACAGACTATGACAAGTTGGTTCTTGATGTATGGACGAAAAAGTCGATAACTCCTTCAGATGCCTTGATGAGAGCTACTGACATTCTGATGAGGCACTTCGAAGTAGTTTCCAGTGGTCTTGGTCAACCGTCTCTAGGGCTTACTGGTTCGACAACTGAACCGGAAGAAGATGAGACGATCGTCGAAGAGACCGAAGTGAGCACGGAAGCACCACAGACTGAAGAGCGGGATTCGAACTCCCTTGCGGCCAAAAAGGTTGAAGAGCTTGATCTTTCCGTGAGATCTCTCAACTGTCTAAAGCGCGATAAAATAAACACGATAGGTGATCTTCTTGACAAAAGCGAGGCAGATCTTCTTAAGATCCGGAATTTTGGCGAGAAGTCAATGCTCGAAGTCGTGAAGAAGATGAGAGACAAGTTCAACATCGTACTCAAGAAAGAATGATTCTGAGGAGGCCTATTAGCCATGCGTCATAGAGTTAGTGGAAGCAAACTGAATATGCCCCACAGCCAGAGGGTCGCTTTGATGCGAAATCTGGCCAGGGAGCTTTTTGAACACGGAACTATCGTGACAACTGTTACCAGAGCTAAGGAAGTGAGACCTTTTGTTGAAAGCATCATTACTAAGGCAAAGAAGGCTTCGATACTATCCACGGAAATTGTTTCAAAGGGTCCGGATAATGCAGAGACTCAGGAGCTAAAATCAAGAAACCTTGCCCTAAGACGTGAGATTAACAGAAACTTCAATGACCGAAAACTTGTCAGGAAGATATGTGATGAGTTGGCTGTAAAGTACCGTGAAAGAAACGGTGGATACACTAGGATAGTGAAATTAGGCATGCGAAGGGGCGACGCAAGTGAAATGGCTGTTCTTCAGTTGATTGATAACGAAGAATGGCAAAACAAAAAGCCCGAGAAGAAGACTGAAAAGAAACAAGAGAAAAAATGATGGCTACCGCAAGGTAGCCATTCTTCGGAGGTTTGGCGATGAAGATATTCCTTGATACTGCAAATATTGAAGATATCAGGGAAGGGATGAAACTGGGACTCGTTGATGGAGTCACCACTAATCCCACTCTGGTTTCGAGAGAAAATGTCAAGTTTGAAGAGCGTGTTGTCGAAATCTGTGAAACAGTTGAGGGACCAGTGTCTGCGGAAGTTACGGCGACAGATTATGAAAACATGATCTCTCAGGCGCGCAAATTGGCCTCTCTTAGCGAGTACGTTGTTGTGAAGATCCCAATGACAAGAGATGGGATGCGCGCGGTCAAGACCTTGAGTGGCGAAGGAATCAAGACAAATGTCACCTTAATATTCAATTCTCTCCAGGCAATGCTTGCAGCAAAGGCTGGTGCAACCTACGTCAGCCCGTTTGTTGGAAGGTTGGACGATATCGCGAGTGGCGGTATGGGAGTTGTTGAGGAGATTGTCGAGATATTCGCCAACTACGGTTACGACACTGAGATAATTGTCGCAAGCGTTAGGCATCCAATGCACGTACTTGAGGCAGCTTTGATGGGCGCAGATATCGTAACCATACCTTTTGAAGTGCTTCTGAAGCTATTTGGTCACCCGCTTACTGATATCGGAATAGAGAGATTCACAGAGGACTGGAAGCGCTATAAGAAACAGCAAGGTCAGTAAGCTTTGAATTTTGCTGCATTAGTGGTATATTATTCCTGAAAGAACTGGTACCTCACCGGAGACGGATCTCCCAAGCTTTCTTACAAATACTGTTAGCTTCACAATTTTGGTAATTCCTAAGACAAGGAAGGAGGGTAGGTGCATTCTTCCTACGGCGGACTGAATGTACCGTCAAATTTGAGCCCAAGAAAAAAGAAAACTGAAGAAACACCAACTGAACTCGAGGAAAAAGCGGTCACCGAAAAAAAGACAACAAGAAAGAGAACGACTAGAAAGAAGACTGAACCTGAGAAGACCAAAGAGAATCAGGAATCTGTAAAGACTCCTGCTATACAGACTACTGAGGAGAAAAACGTAGTCGAAATTATCTCTAAAGAAGACCATGGAGACTCCAAAGTGGAGAATTCTGTGCCCAAAGAAGCTGGAAAGGAAACCGTTTCGAACGACGTTAAAGAAATCCCCTGGAAGGAAAGAGAAAAGGACAAAGACAAAGACAAAGATAACATCAGGGAAGTGGAAATCGACATCTCGCAGCTGCAGGCAATGCCAATAAGAGAGGTTTATAAGCTTGCGAGGAAGTATGATGTGCAGGGTTATACCCAGATGGCCAAGAAGGATTTGATTTTCGCCGTTCTCAAGGCTCAGACTGAATCATATGGTTACTTCTTTGATCAGGGTGTGCTGGAGATTACAGATGGAGGGTATGGTTTTCTAAGAACTCTCGACAACAACCTTCTCCCCAGCTCAAATGACATTTACGTTAGCCAGTCGCAGATCAGAAGGTTTAATCTCACCAGCGGCGATACAGTTGCAGGTCAGGTGAGGCCGCCGAAAGAAGGAGAGAAGTATTTCGCACTCCTGAGAATAGAAGCTATTAATCACAAAGCGATCAACTTCGCAGCTGAGAGAATCACCTTTCAGAATCTGACGCCTATTCACCCAGAAGATAAGCTTATCACGGAAACAGAACCTCACATTATGAGTACTAGAATGGTCGACCTTTTTTCTCCAATAGGAAAGGGACAGAGAGGTCTGATTGTCTCTCCTCCAAAGGCTGGGAAGACGATATTACTGAAGGAACTCGCAAATGGAATCGCTGAAAACCATCCCGATACAGTAAGGATAATTCTGCTGATTGATGAAAGACCAGAAGAGGTTACCGATCTCAGAAGGAGTTCAAATGCACATGTGATTGCCGCTCCATTCGACATGCATCCCGAGAAACAGATCAGGGTTGCCGAAATGACTATTGAGATGGCCAAGCGATTAGTGGAGTTCAACTACGATGTGGTCATCCTCCTTGACAGCATTACGAGGCTGGCAAGAGCCTATAATCTCTACGTTCCGCCAAGTGGAAAGCTTCTGTCTGGAGGAGTAGACCCTTCGGCACTGTACAAGCCTAAGTACTTCTTTGGTGCAGCAAGAAATATCGAAGAAGGCGGTAGCCTTACAATCATCGCAACGGCTCTTGTTGAAACGGGAAGCAAGATGGATGAGGTAATATTCGAGGAATTCAAGGGTACTGGGAACATGGAATTGATCCTTTCGAGGCAGCTTGCCAATAAGAGAATGTTCCCTTCGATCAACCTCACCCTCTCCGGTACAAGGAGAGAAGAACTTCTTCTTCCTTCCGACATTCTGAGAAAGGTCTGGGTTCTTAGAAGAATGCTTTCATCAATGTCTGAAGAAGAGGGTCTGAGACTAATCATGGATAAACTGCGGGGAACGGCCACAAATGAAGAGTTTCTGGATTTGATAGAGATGGAGAAAAAGCAGTACTAGACGGGAGATGCCAATGGCTGAGCACGTGATCGGAATCGATCTGGGTGGTACCGAGACTAAGATTGGAATCGTACAAGAAGATGGAAAGATTATCGAAAAAAGGATGATTCCTACAAAGGTGTTCGAAGGAAGAATCGCCGTCGTGACAAGAATAGGTGACGCAATTGAAGAACTTCTTCACGAATCTGGAATGAACTCCTCCGATGTTATAGGTATTGGTGTCGGATCGCCGGGATCGATTGACCACGAAACCGGCACCGTCTTGTTCTCGCCAAACCTTCCAGACTGGTCAGGATTTGGACTGGCCGCGATGTTGGAGAAGATTACGGGAATCAAGACGTTCATCGAAAACGATGCGAATTCCTTCATCCTTGGGGAGTGGGCATTCGGAGAGTTCAAAGGAAGTCAGCATATGTTGGGACTCACTCTAGGGACCGGTGTCGGAGGAGGAGTAATTACTCATGGGATGCTAATGACAGGGAGCATGGGCTATGGTGGTGAACTCGGACACACTATTGTCGAACCCGGGGGTCCGCTCTGTGGTTGCGGTTCTCATGGATGTCTTGAATCGCTTGCGTCAGCTACCGCCATCGTTAACATGGCCAGGGAGTTTTCGAAGAGATTTCCCGAGTCTTTGATTTTTGCTTCGCCCGAGATAACTGCAAAAGTCGTCTTCGATTCCGCGCGAGCGGGTGATCTTGCAGCAACGATTGTTGTTGAAAGAGCAACAAGGGCTCTAGCAACGGCAATAAGTAATTACATACACGTATTCAATCCCGAACACATAATAATTGGCGGTGGAATTAGTAAGGCGGGAGACTTGCTCATTGACAGCATCCAGAAAAAGATGCCGGAATATGTAATGCCATCTTTCAACGGAACCTTCAGTATAACCTTGAGCAAACTAGTGGAGAATGCAGGAATAAAAGGAGCCGCTTCAATAGTGTTCTACAGGATAAGTTGACCCTTAAGTTCTTGAGTTAGGATGTGAGCTTGCCTGGTCGGTTCAGGTATTCTGTACTTGCCTATAGTTCTTAAGACCAGATCAACTGCAGATTCTTGAGTAATTCGATTCCCTGGCGAAACGAAAACTGGTTTCACACCTTTCTTTGTGCAAACGGCATACCCAAGAAGTCGTCCATCGGGATCGTGAATTGGGCTCTTCTCACCCTTCTCTTCAGGATAGTCTTTCAGTTCACCGTAAAGAAGACTCTTGGCGATTCCAATGGTTGGTTTCTTCACAAAGAGACCAATGTGTGAAGCTATACCAATACCCCTTGGATGTGCTATTCCATGTCCATCAAAGAAGATCAGGTCGACTTCAGGGGATTTCGAGAGAGCCTTCACTATTGTCGGGCCTTCTCTAAAAGATAGAAGTCCCGGAATGTAAGGTGTATCGATTCTCTCAACCGAGTGAAAGTAGTCAATCACACGTAGCGACCCAAATTCCATAATCACAACTACGGCGAGGGCGATATCTCTTGAAGGGAAGGAAACATCGACCCCGGCTATCAGTTCGGGCTGGCCTGCGTAATCCTCAAATACTAGGCGTTTCCTAAGCCTCCTCTGCAAATCGATAGCCTGAATTGGTTCCATCACCCAAGTGTGAATATTCTCTATGTTCATAAGTGATTGCTCCTCGACAGAAGGAATCTATCGTCGTCGCTTTTCATAATGATTATGCCATATAGATGTTATAATTTATGAAAAGCTCATCAAGTGGAGGTGTATGATGAAATTTGTCGCAGCTCGTTCCGAAATCCTCACGAGATTAGAGTCGGTTTCTGGGGCAGTTGCTCCAAAGAATGTCAAGCCGATTCTTTCAGGCATATATTTTTCAATGAAGGATGAGTCGACAGTTAAGCTTGTAGCTACCGATTTAGAGACAGCGATCACTACCGAGCTGAAACCAAAGCAAATAGATGGAAGCTGCAATTTCGTTATCGATGCGCGTTTGGTTCTCGAGATAGTCAGGAATCTGCCTGAAGGAGAAGTTATCTTTGAGACGGAAGAAACTAACATGGTTATCCGAATGGGCAGTGCACGTTTCACTCTTCCAACGATGGACCCTGATGACTTCCCGGATATCGAACCAGCAACTGGGGGACTTGATTTCACAGTTTCCGTATCTTCAGTTGAGCTGATGGTTGAAAGAGTCATCTTTTGCGCAGCCAGAGACGAGTTCATGAGGAATTTGAACAGTGTCTACTGGGAATTTGATGACGGGTATCTTCGCCTTGTAGCTGCGGATGGTTTCAGAATGGCACTTTCCGAGGGGAGAATTGATCTTAACATTGATGATCACTTTTTGCTGACGTTGAAGAGCATGAGGGATCTTCAGAACAGCCTGAAAGCCGCAATGTCTGATGTTATGAAGATAACTTACGATGGTTCGCGCGTGCAGTTCTCCTTTGATGGAACCGAGATAGTGACTAAAGTAGTTGATGCGGAGTTTCCTGACTATAGAAAAGTCCTTCCAAAGTCATTCAAAGCAAGAGTGGTGATCCCGACAGAGACTTTTTCTGATGCTGTTAGAAGAGCATCGATTGCCGCAAGACTTGGATCCGACTCGGTCAAATTTGAGATAGACGATGAGCAGTTCAAGATTATTGCCAGAAGTCCAGATCACGGAGAATCAGTCGAGGTTATTGGAGTGAACAAAGAGGGTGACAACATCGTTATAGCATTCAATCCCAGATTCCTTTCTGAGTCGGTAAAGAAGATTGATTCCGACTCGGTGGAATTGAACTTTGTCGACTCGAACAGCCCGCTCCAGATGAACCCTGTTGATGTGCAGGGATACACCTACATCATAATGCCGATTAGGCTCATATGAATATCAGGGTAGGAATTGGTTATGATGTTCATCCGATAATAGTTGGGAATAAAGGGTTATTTCTTGGAGGCGTTAGAGTATCTGATTCCCTCTACCTTTCTGGTCACTCTGACGGAGATGTCATTTGTCACGCGATTGTGGATGCAATTCTGGGTGCAGCATCTTTAGGGAATATCGGTACTGAGTTTCCAGAGAACGACTTGAATAGTGATCGAAGAAGCTTGGAGTTCTTATCTGAGATATCAGGAGCAATAGAGGGACGTTGGCAACTGCTGAATGTCGATACTGTTGTCGTCATAGAAAGCGTGAAACTGGCTGGCTTTGTTCGATCAATGATCGAAAATGTCGCTGAAGCTCTTGGAGTAGGAAGCGAGTTCGTGAATATCAAACCAAAGTCGGGGAACGGCAGCAGCCCTGATTTTGTTCACGCTCATGCAGTCTGTCTTTTGAGAGAGGTGGAGTGAAAAATGCCTGATTTCCGTTATGAAGTGATCAACATCAAAGGAAGGCCCGAAAAAGGCAAGCTCACCGCAAATTCCAAACTAGAGGCACTCCAAATTCTCTCGAGTAGAGGCTATATTGTCAGTTCGATTAAGCAATCATCATCTTCGCGCAGCTCGACTAATGCTTCTATGTTCCCTGCCTCGCAGAAGGAAGTCAGTATCTTTTCGAGACAGTTGGCTACGATGGTTTCCTCTGGCGTCAGGATAAGAGAAGCGCTTCAGGTTCTTTCGACTCAGGTTCTGTTTTCTAGAAGATTCAGAAAGATCATAGCCCGTGTTGTTTTGGACATAGAGGGCGGAATAAGTTTCAGTGAGTCTCTTGAGAGATCGGGTGTCTTTGAACCGCTGTTCATCAACCTTGTTAAGGCCGGTGAGGCAGGAGGGGTGCTTGATGAATCGCTTGAAAGAGTTGCAGACTTTTATGAGGGAATGGTTGATCTTCAGAACCAGGTCAAATCGGCCATGGCTTATCCTCTTTTCATGATGGCTTTTGCAGTTGGAATTGTGGGGATGATTTCCTTTTTTATACTTCCGAACTTGATCGGCGCTTTTGGAGGAAACTTTGAGCCTGAGGGGACAATGGCTCTTCTTCTTAGTATGAACGATATTCTTAAGAACCAGTGGCCGATACTTCTGGTTTTGCTGTTCGGCTTGCTGATCGGAGGTTTCTTCTTCTTCAAGAGCAAATACGGTAACATTGTTAAGGAAAGTATTGGAAAGCTAATCCCGCCGGTAAGAACCCTGAGAAATATGACCGCAATGGAAAGATTCACTAGAACGACAGCAGTTCTTGTCGCAAGTGGAGTTGATCTTCCAACGGTTCTGGAACTTGCTGGAGAGGTCTCACAAAGCCCGCGGGTTATGAAAGCAGTAACCAATGCAATAGTGAGCATAAAGGGAGGCGAGAGTATCAGTGCTTCTCTTGAGCATCAGAAGGTCTTTCCACCGATAGTTGTTAGTATGGTGGCCACGGGAGAGGAGACCGGTAAACTGGACGAAGTCATGTTCAAAGTCGCTGATTTTTATCACATGCAGGTCCAGAATGCACTCAAGAAACTTGTTTCGCTTGTTGAACCGATAATGATATTATTTATAGGTGGGTTCATTGGTTTCCTTGCAATAACCATATACGGTGCTGTTTTTGCGATGGAGCAAAGTATTGGATGAGTTTAACCGAGCTTTTGTGCTGTTTGGTTTTGGTCTCTCTGTGCATCAGCGGCGTAGTACTCGTTTCTTCTGAAATGATAAGTAGCCTGAAAATCAGCCTCAGCAGAACTGCTTTCGATTCGTTTATTGAAAGACAGCGCCTTGAGGCTATCGTTCGTTCCAGGCCTGTAGAGGTTTTCTATGATTTTTGGTCGAAGAGAGTGTCTTCGACAACTGGGGCGGTTTTTGAAGACTGTCTTTGGGAGAACAGTGAGAACTTTAGGATTCGCTTCAATGGGGATGGATCTATCACCATTCTTAGCGGGTCGACGACATTGAACTTTGCTGATGGCAGTGTGCTGACTATCCAGCCAGTAACGGGGAAAGTCACTTATTGAGACTTGGGGGTAAACATGTTTCAGAGTATGATAACTGCCGTAAATTCTGACGAGGGTTACACTGAGATCGTGAGAGCTGTTGTTGAAGGTCGGTATCTAAAGCCAGTCTTCTCTGTGCTCAGGATGGGGGAAAACTCGCTTGAAGAATCAACCAAAGTCTTCATGGAGAATAATACGATTCCGGCCGATGAGATTTTTGTTACTGCCTTTCATCCAAGAGATGTTGTCTTTCAGCATCTGGAGATTCCTCGAGTAAAGTCGACAAAGAATCTGCTCAATGTTGCCAGCTTCAAGGCTGCTTCACAGTTTTCATTACCGCCGGACGAAGTGAATGTTGCCTGCCTGAACTCGATAGCTTCACTAAAAAGTGGACTCGTCCCAGCCTTTGTTATAACCAAGAGAAAGGCCGTGTTTGAATTCATTTCGGGACTTACGGGGAAGAGCTTTCCCGAGCCGAACATTGTTGATGTGAAGCCCTTCTCTATTTTCAAAATGGCTCAAACAAGCGTCTTTGAGGGCAACAACATTGTTTTCGTAGTTGATAGAAGCTATTCGCTTCTCCTGACGTTAAGGGGAGAAGAAATTGTGGGACTTAATTACATCAGCGATGGTTTTGATCAGGTGGCAAGCGGTTTCAAGGAGGACAATTCGCTCTCTCCAAACACGAATATTCAGAGGGAGTTTCTGATTGGTTCTAAGGCCTACTATGATTCACTAATTGAAGAAGCTTCGGAGAGACTCGAGGGACTGATCTCCTATCAGTTAAGGATGTATCTTACTAACACGATGTCAAACTCGCCAAACACTTCTGCGGCTGATGAGGCTCTCTTCACCAGGTTTTTTGTTGTAGGACAGTCAAGTCTTTCTACAGCCGTTTATTCAAGAGCTTTTCAGAGAATTCTCGGAGACGAAACAGAGGTTGTTAGCATGCCTCTGAAAATGAAGGAAACTAGTGGGATAACTTATATTTCGGTTGGACTGCTTATGAGAGGTGGTGAGATACTTGGTCGACGTAAACTTGTATTCAAGGAAGAAGCGGGTCTCAAGGCTTAAGTATTCTCTTATAGTCCTGCTGATAATTGTCCTTCTAGTTCTGGGGTCTCGTTTCTTTGTTACCCAGGCGTTTGAGACAAGGTTGAGGCAGGTTTCCAGGATGAAAGGCTACCTCTTCGACAATACCGGGACGTATCTGACGGGTAATCTTAAAGCAGACATCGAAATGATCTACAACAAAAAACAAGAGTATACAGTAATGAAGAATAAACTGAGTAAACAGGTGAATGATCTTCGCGCGCATGTTAACTCAAAATCAGTCGAAATGGACGTTTTTAGGACAATAGAGGCCTATCTTGAAGATGAAAATGCGATGAAAACAATAGCTTCTAGAATTCAGTTTGAGAATGGAGTCGGCAATTCCTTCTATTATCTGATTTTTGAAGGCGAGGATGTCTCTTTTCCCACTCCGAAAAGCACGCCAACTCTTCTTGCCAACCCGAGTGTAAGGGGAAATCTGGATTTTGCTGAGCTCTACTCGCTTCAACTCGTCGATCTAAAGGTGGGTGGTCATGGTGAGTGAAAAGGACGAGTTCGATTTTGAAGAGATTGATATCTCTGCCAGTCAAGAGTCATTTGGCGGTAACGATAGCTACTTCATTCACAGAGACTACGCTAATAAGCTGAACAGGAAGCTCAGTTTTCTTGACAGAAAAGGTATGAATTCAAGACTTGCATTTTGGTCTTTGATCGCCTTGACTGTGATTGGCTTTCTTTTTCTGGTGGTTTTGTACTCTTACAATACTTTTGAGAACACATCCTTACTCATAGACGAAGTGAACGGACTTGAGAGCGCTTATCTGGGGGTGCAGTTGCTTTCAAGGGTCAGAAACGAAGCGATCGGTTCAATGAGCACAAGAAGCTATCTAGAAGAACTCGAAGAAAAAATCCCGATAGAGACTAGACCTGGTGACTATAGAGGGATAACAGTCACTGGCAGCTCGAGGGACATTCTTGATATAGTTGAAATGATCGTGAATGAGCCAAAGATACTCGTCAGAAAGCTTGAACTGAGATCGAATCTTGGATTTCCGATTCTTCCAGAATCGAACATTCCGTCGAATCTGTCGCTTGAGCTAAAGACGGATCTTACAGTAACGGGAAACTTCTAGGCGGAGTTGATTGTATGGAGAAGATTGTTTTGACAATCGTTGTTTCAATAACTTTGTTAGTTACGGGCGGCGTTCTGCTGATATTTCTTCTGGAACCGGTGGAAATTGCCGATGTGGCAGCAGGCAGAATCAAAATCGATCCTATCGATACTAGCAAAGTAGTAAGCAGCGTTACTTTGGGAAATCACTTCCTTCCTCTTTATGCTAGTCCTTTGGAAGTTATAAAGTCCATGCTGGAAGTTGGCGAAGAGGCTACCGACGTCAAATACATAGCTTACTATAGATTGAACAAAGTTGATTATGCGATTCTTGAGGCAGGACAGTCACAGATTACCGTAAGGGTAGGAGAGCAGGTGGCTCCCTCTTACATTGTATACGGAATTACGGAATTTGCTGTGTTGCTTAACGACACGAGCACGAACAGCTTTGTTGTTGTGAAGTACTTTAGATCGTAAACTCGAGGGTGAATATGGGGTGATTCGTGTGAGAAGAATAGCGGTCATGTTTCTAGTTCTGGGTTTCTTCTGTATTGGTTTCTCCAATCAGTTAAATTCTGTTATACCGTCTATGGATGCTGAATCAGTAACGGTGACGATGATCTTCAAGGACACAGTCACTGATTACAACATTCAGTCAAATCCTTCCAAGACAATATACTCTCTTGCGCTTAGCGGAGTGAGTGGCAGGAATATGAATCTCCCGCTCCGTATGGGTCCCGTAGAGGGGCTGTGGACCAGACAGGATCCGAAGAAACTTTCTGTCAATATTGCGTTGTTGATTCCGGCAATTGATGAGCCCGAAGTCACGATAATGGGGAATATAGTCACGTTGAGATTCTTCAGATCGAATATCAACGTAGATATCGAAAAGTTCACAACATACGGTATGACTGTTTCTACTGTGATGACGTACCTTTTCTCAGAAGAGATGCTTGATCTTTCTTATGTCATATCTCCAAGCGTCAGAAACGAGGAGGTCGTTGTCGGTTTTTCTCTTGCGATGCCCGAGGACATTCTCAGAAACATTCTCACCTCACTCGGAGATAGAATAGCATACTCCTTTTTGACCGATGGGACATTCTATCTGGGTACCCCTGAAGAAGTTCAGGATCTGGTCAACTCCTTCTGGAAGACCTACATCGGTGTGGAGTTCAACGTTGAGGGAGAATCTGTCTCCGAGCAGATCGAAAGGCTAAGGAAGTCTCTTCCTGTAAACAGCTTCATCGAGTATCTGCCAAACGAGGCTTCTCTAATGGTTTTTGGAGATCTTCAGACTCACATGACGCTTTCTGCCGCACTAACGACAAACACAGTCACGAGGGAATACACGGTTCCGTGGGAGATAACCAACATTGACATTGAACCTCTCACTGCATACTATGAACTGGCGAGAAAACTCAATACAACGCTGTTCTCTGACAGCCTAACAATAGTCGGCATTCCGGAGTTCAACAAACTGATCTTTTCTGGAAATGCTGCCCAGGTAACCGCTCTGTATGAGTATATAGACCTTTACAGGGAGTACGTTACTTCACAAGACCTCGACTCCAGCAAGACGAGAAAAACGATCACTCTGCCTGACAACTTCTTTCTGATTGAAGACGTACTGAAGTTAGGCAGCTCTTCTGGATCGGGCTTGACAGAAGACAAGACTCTAGTAGGGACGATTTTCAGTATTCTTCAGAGCTATGCGCTGTACGAGGATCTATCTGTCGACAGAACCTTTGAACCGATCGGAAAGGTTACGTTTGAATTGCCCAATTACCTCGTTCCGGTTCTTGAGAAGGTCGTCGACTCTTTGTTTGAGATCTCGACAGACGTATCTTACACTATTGTGAACTATCACCTCACTATAGAAGAATCAATATTGTCACAGGTTCAACGTATTACCGGGGCAGCAATAGAGGCGCTGGGGGAAAGAAAGGGATATATACTCAAGGGTTCTAAGAATTCAATCGGAACGGCTGAGTATCTCCTTTCGCTTTTCACAGGGATTGCTTTTGAAGACTATGCAAGCACATACCTCGAGCTTAAGGCTAATGATTCCTTTGATGAAGTATCTGCTTTCCTCAGAACTTTCTATGCGGCTCAGGGTCTTGTTGAAGACGAATATACAGTTGAGCAGATCGCAGACAGATTGGTCTTCATGTATGCTCCTTCCGAGGTAATGAAGAAGGCCGTTTTTGAACTTGAGCAGCACGAAAAGCAGATATACAGGGTGACAAGGCAATCTATTCTAGAAATTTCGCCAGAAGTCTATTCTTCGGGTTTGGGTGAGTTGCTCCAGACGATCCTTGTCGAGAACGAGACGGCCAACTTCATCGAGTCTGCCGGTCTGCTGGTGATTAGAGCCTACCCGGACAGACTTGCGGAGATAGAGAGCGTTATCGAAGAAAGAATCCCTAGAATAACCGAAATGGTTGAGAATCGTATCTCAGGTCAGGAAACCCGGTTATCTCTCCAGATAATGGCGATCCCCGGTTGGGATATTGAGAAATTCAGGGCTTACCTCAACGACTTCCTGGGATCGGAGCTCTTTTCCGAAATAACACTTACAACTTCAGGCAGTGGCTACATAGTCATTGCATCGCAGCCTTTACTGGAAGCGATTTCTACAGAAGCAGAAAAGTTGAGAGGATTTGAGAATCCATCTTATAGACTGGAGACATCGATTCCATCCCTCGCACAATTTGAGCTTCTTCTGGGAAAACTTGGTATCGCCGTAACGATTGTCCCCGTTGAAAACCAGTTTATGATCGTTGGTTCAAAGGAGAATGTTGAAGAGGCCTCTAAGCTTGTCCGACAGCTTAGCAGCGGTCTTCCTGTTCAGGGTGATGTCTCGGATACTGCGGTAGATTACGAGTTTACATTCATTAACCTTCCTTACCAAGAGGTTGGGGGGATTAGTGAACTTCTAAACAAACTCAGCCTTTCAGTTGAATTCGTCAACACTCCTACTGGTGTGGCAGTTGTAGCTACGAAAGAGAGACTTGAAAAGGCGATGGAGGTCATAAACTCTGTCCTGTCAAGAATCGAGACAATTGAGACCGGTCCTAGAAGTTACAGTTTGATAGATATTGAACCGGCTATGGTCAGTAGTTTAGACGAGATACTTTCCCGACTGGGTTATGAAATAGATCTAGTGGAGACCCCTGCAGGAATAATCGGAATCGGTGTCGAGGCACAGTTAGCAAGAGCGAAGAGCATCGTTGAAGAGATCTTGAAGAAAGAGACATCATCTCTTCCTCACCAGGGAGATGGGGATAGATCATATTTGATCATTTCTTCAAAGCCTGAAATTGAGATTTCCTCGATCAACTCCGTAATCAGTGTCTTTAATTTCGACCTCATAATAACTCCGGTCTACGACAAAATAGTCGTCGTTGGAGACAGCTATGATCTTCAACTCTTCAGAGCGTTGTACGACGAGATTCTTACCTCTGAAAGTGTCGAAGGGGCTTTTATCAGCAAGGAGCTTTCGGGAGTGCCCGGTTGGGATTCTGACCGACTACTTTCCTATCTGGGAGTTGTGCTTGGAGTTGAGAAAACGGCCAGCGTCTCACTGGTTCAAACCGCAAAGGGATATATAGTCAACTGCCCTCAGTCAATACTGGAGAGTATTGAGAGCGAATTTGAGAGACTGCGCAGTATTGAAAGCCCTTCTTATTCGATTGAGAGAAGAATGCCTTCACTCGATGAGATGAACTCTCTTCTATCGAGACTGGGAATCATTGTCGACATTCTGAAGGTTGATGATTATTTCGTTATTATTGGATCTTCCACAAGTGTTAATCAGGCGAAAGAGCTTGTTTCAAGACTTCTGGAGGCGATTGGCGACGAATCGGAAATGAAGCAGACTGTATTTGAGGTCTCCAGTATCTCAAGAGAAGATATGCCTGCTTTCATTGAGATCTTCTCGAGTATAGGGATGGAAGTGAAGTTACTTGAATCCCCTTCAGGTATTTTAATTATAGGAAACGACGGAGAAGTTTCCAAAGCGATTGAAGTTGCAGATTCAATTTTTGAGAAGCGCGCTTCAACGGTTGATTCTGAAATCGTGTTCGAGTTTGTGCCTGTCTCTTCCGACGAAATTGGAGAATACTCTTTGATCTTCGAAAAGATGAGACTGAATGCCGAATTGCTATCTTCTCCATCGGGTGTTCTTGTAATTGGATCGTCTGAAGAGGTCTCAGAAGCAAAATCGGTAGTGCAGATAATTGACGAACAGAAACAGCAGTTCGATACCACCGAAGACAAGAGGAACATCTCGACCTTTGTGAGAAGAGTCGCTGGGTGGAGCGATGAAGTATTCTCCAATTATCTGAAAGACTTTTTGAATGAGGAACAATATTCTCGAGTATCTATCTCTCCTTCGGTAAGCGGCTATATCGTCGCGGGTCCCGTTGAGATTCTCCAATCAATTGAGGCTGAAGTCAGTCGTCTTCAGGAGATTCAGGATCCTCACTTTGTTGTTCAACGAGGACTTCCACCGCTTGATCAGCTTGAGCTCCTTATCGAAGCACTGGGCATCAAGGTTGAGATCATTCCGGTTGAGGATAAGTATCTGATTGTTGGAAATCGAGAGAGTGTCGTTCAGACAAATCAAATCATTGATCAACTCATAGAGGCAATATACCCCGAAGGAAAACCCGTCGAAGATACTGTGGTGTCAAAAACGTTCATCTTCTTGCCGGTGAAACCCGAAGACGTAGCTCCTCTCGAAACAGTTATGGAGAGGCTCGGAATAACATCGGAACTGGTTCAGATCTCTACGGGAGTCGTAGCGGTTGGCTCTGAAGAAGAACTTCTGAAAGCACTTGACGTTGTTGAATCGGTAATGTCCCATTCCGAAAGTGTTACGGCTGAATTAGAACTGAATTATAGATTTGTTGATGTTCGATCGGGTTCAATAGAGCAGTTTCTGCCCATAATCGACCGACTTAACATCGAAATCGAACTTCTGGATACTCCCACCGGTGTAGTTGCAATAGGCGCGGAACCTGAACTAGATCGCGCAGAAGATTTGATAGTGACGATTAACTCGAGAGAGGCTGAAGAAGTTCCACTTCAGGACAAGTACGAGAGTTATCTCCTTCTTCCTCTTTCTGCGGGAATTACGGTTGAGTCTCTAGAACCGGCGCTTGAACTGCTAGATTATCGGGTCTTTGCAGTAAGCGTTGCTGACAAAATAATCGCGATTGGCAATGAAGAGGATCTTCTTAAGTTCAAGGCTCTATATTTGCAACTTCTGGCGGTGGAAGTAGACAGAGAAGAAAGGATCTCACTCGATATCAAGGCAATACCCGGTTGGGACATTGCCAGGGTCAGCGAGTATCTAAGACTATTTCTTGGAGCCGATGACTTTGACAGGATTTCTATAGTCCCTTCTTCCACAGGATTCGTTGCTTTAATACCAAGAGCTCTCATGGAGGCTGTAGAAGGTGAAATATCGAGGCTCAGAGAGTTTGAAGATCCGGCCTTCACAGTACTTGAGAGAATACCTCCCGTCGAAGATCTTGAAGGGTTGCTTTCGAGACTTGGAGTCCTTGTTGATCTGGTAAGTATGGGAAGTTCCACAATAGTAATTGGTTCCGATGATGATGTTCAGCGCACCGGCAGGATAATAGATCGGCTTTTGGATTCGGTGACCTATGATGTCACTGCACCCGAAGCTATTGAATACAGCGTTCTGGACATATCTGCTGACGATATGAGTAGCTTCAACGCAATTCTCGAGCGACTCGCGATCGATGTGTCTCTTATTTCCTCCCCATCCGGAGTCATAGTCATCGGGTCGCAGCAGGCCGTTGCAAGAACGGCGACCGTGGTTGAAGACATTCTTAGCAGGAGGACCACCCCGCAGGTATATGAGCCGATTTATGCCTTCACGGGAATACCAAGTGCAGACATCGGTAGTTACCAGACTATTCTTGACAAGCTGAACTCGGGAGTAGAGCTTTTGCAATCCGCTACTGGAGTTCTTATGATCGGCGACGTAGACAAGGTGCAAGAAGCTGTCAAGACAGTCAATGCGATTCTCGAGAGAGAAGCGCTGTTTGACGAATCAGAAGGTCAACCAGACAGGGTCTCAAACGTTGCAGCCCTCGTCCCCGGATGGAACGATGCCAAGTATGCCAGATACTTCACTGACTTTCTCGGCGTCGACGATTTCTCTAGAATCTCTATCACTCCTTCTACCAGTGGGTATATTGTGATCGGTCCCGAAGAAGTAGTGTCGAGATTGGTTGCCGAGGCTTCCAGGTTAGCCGGAATAGAGGATCCATTCTTCGTTATTGAGGAGTCCCTACCCGCTATCGATCAACTCGACACTCTGCTTGATAGATTAGGCCTTAAGGTCACGATATTGCCTGTAGAGAACAAGCATCTCATAGTGGGCATCAAGGAGAGTGTTGAGAAGACGGTTGAGCTCATTAAGATGCTCAGAAGTGACGTGGAGGTTCCCTTAAGCTCGAGAAAATATGACTATTTGATAATGCCCGCAAATGAAGGCAGTTTCGAAACAATACGACAGGTGCTCTCGGAATTGAAGATCGATGCCACGGCTTTGAGCTTTGGGAGTAACGTGATACTTGTTGGTTACGGCGAAGATCTTGAAGATGCAGCAAGTGTCGTAAACTCGATAAATGAAAGAACGGTGATTTTAGAGACTGACAAGGAGCTGAAGTACTCGTTCACAGAGATCCCGAACGACAGAATTGATGAGTTTACAGCAATACTCTACAGCCTTAAACTAGATGTTGAACTTCTCTCGTCTCCTTCGGGGGTCGTCCTTGTTGGAACCGAGGAAGAGGCGGAAAAGGCGAATGAAGTGATCCGTTCAGTACTTTCAAAGGCCGAACAAGATGAAACTGTCGAGTCGAGATTTTTCAACAACCCGGCTGGATGGGAAGAGGGAAAGCTTGTTGCGTATTTGAGAGGTTTCCTGGGAGAGAAGGACTGGGCGAAGGTGAGTGCAACTCCTGTCCAGTCAGGATATCTATTGGTGGGTCCGTCCGAAATACTGAACAGGATACATTCAGAGACGGTGAGGTTAGCGGGCCTTGAGAAGCCTTACTATGAGATAGTCGAGACGGTTCCTTCAATCCAGAATCTTCAGGCTATGCTGGAGAAGATGGGTCTTGCCGTTACGGTTGTCGCCGTGGATGGGAGATCGATGGTAATTGGACCGGAAAGTGATGTCCTTCAGACTGTGAAGGTTTTTAGTGAACTTGCCGAAGGAGTTGTCCTTCCCAGGGGCGACGAACCGGATGTCTTTGACTTTGTAGAAATCCCGTCTGAAGAAGTTGAAAGCTTCAGAACGATCTTCGCCAGGCTAGGCATCCGAGTCGATCTGCTCAGCACACCTACCGGAGTCATAGTCGTTGGTCAAAAAGACAATATTTCGAAGGCCCTAGAGACCATAACCTCTATTCTCTCTCGCAGAGAGGTACAGGTTGCTAACGGCGAGCAAAGCTATTTGGTTGTGGAGATTCGTGACGGCTTCGATCTCGCCTCAGCTCAGTCGGTTATCTCGGCTTTCAGTATAGACACATATCCTCTTTCTGTGGCGGGAAAGCTGGTGATCATAGGTGCCGAAAAGGAAATTGGAAGATTCGTGCAGATAAGAAACGACATCATAAGCGAGCACAAAGTGACCGTTATCGTGCCTCGTGAAGTCACTATAGAAGAACTCAACGGGATAATCAATACGCTGGGACTAGAAATGTCAGTTCTGGAAATCCGAGGCAGCTTCGTCGTTTACGGTAAAGAGGGAGAGATCGAACAGGTTAGGGACATCCTTTCCCGCCTTACGTCAGATGAGCCTTCCGAAAAGACTCAAGAGATGCGGATTTTCACGGGAATTTACCAGAGTACTGATTTTCTGAATCAGCTTCTCTCCAGTATGGGCTCTTCTCTGAAGATCTACGGAGAGGGTGACAGAATTGTGGCGGTTGGTAGTGCGGACGATATAGGAATGTTTGAGAATCTCATGCAGGAGATCGGTTCTGAACCGTCAGCAGTGGAACTGACAGCTAAGTTCTATCCCAGGCTTGAAGGATGGACTGGAGAGACTCTTGCCGAGTTCTTCCGGGCCATGAACTTTGCAGTAGAGGTCTTCCATGAGAGCAGTCAGGGATACCTGTTGATAGGTCCGGCAGATGAGCTTAATAGAGTTCCCGATGTTATGGACGGTCTTGAACTTAAGACAAAGAAACTGACTACTCTATATCCGGTTCCATCGGGAATGACTTTCGAAGAACTGAGGGAGATTCTGGTGTCGGCGGGATTCAGTCTCTCATATACGAAACTGGGACAGAGCATGTCGATTTCCGGCCTTGAAGATGATGTCAATATGGCTGTCGCTCTCCTCGACGAAGTAATCAGAAGCGGATTGGGAAAGGGTGTCTCTTACAGGCTTATAGAATTACCTGTCGACCTGACTCTTGAGAAGCTCGAAAAGATAATGAGCGATATGGCGCTCAACATCTCCTCGGTGCAAGTTGACGGCGAAGTGATGCTAATAGGTCCCGACAGCGATCTGAGAACTGCGAAGGAGGTAGTTGAATATCTCACGCCTGAAGACCCTTCCTTTGACGAGAAAAGAATCTACTCGGTAATTCCGCTTGGTGAGGGACTATCGCTTGCGGAGATCTCCGCCCTCGTTGAAAGTCTCTCCCTAAGTGTTGAGATCCTTCCTGTGGGAGGAGATATCGTAGTAATAGGTACTGAAAGCAATGTGGATCGTTTTAGAGAACTTGTAAGCTCTATCTCATCAACTCTTGGAATAGGAAGTGTTGAGAGTCTTGAATACTCCATCGTTGAGAAGGTGGAAGAGATCTGGATCGACCAGTTCAGAGAGCTACTCGAATCTCTCAACATACCTGTGAAGATTGTAGAGGTTTCCGACTACCTGGTCTTCATAGGCTCGAGCGATAATAACGGGAAAGCAGTCGACCTCTTTTCAAGATTCGAGGCGGAAGATAAAAAGCCCGTAGCAGAGGAAATTGAGTTCACCACTCTTTCGTTGCCAGAGGGATTTGATCTCAATTCTCTCTCGACTATATTCGATAAACTTGACTTCAAAGTCGATCTAAACGCCGTTGGCAATGTCTTACTCTTGATCGGAACGAAAGATTCTATCGAGAATGCTCAGGCGCTTGTTGAGAAGCTTGTGCAGGTTTCCACCGGCGAATCGGGCGAAAGGAACGTCTTTGAGATTCTCGAGCCTAAGGAAGGTGTATCCGCCGAGTTGCTGAATCAGCTTTTCAGGCTTATTGGAATTGATGTGGACATCCTCGAAGGCGATACTGCGCTTGTATTTGTGGGAAGCCAGACCGATGTAGAAATGGCGATCGAGGTCTACTATTCTCTCGGAAAAACGGCAGAAGTTGACGAAGGACCTCTGTCGTACACGATAACCATTCTTCCGAAGAACCTCACGCCAGGTCAGCTAGAGACAGCTTTCGACTCGATTCAGATACCGGTTGGCGTAATTGAAGCCGGTGATTACGCGATAATTGTCGGAACAAAGTCCTCCCTCGCCAGAGCGCAGGAGCTCGTTTCCTCCCTTCGGATAGGAATAGACGCGAGCGGAACCTCGGCCGACGGTTCGATATCGTACGTGACATTCACTTTGCCGGAAGGGACAGAAATTGAGCAGTTCGAGACAATAGCCGGACTTATGGAGCTTAAACTGAAATTCGAGCCGGTCGGAGACAGAGTCTTCATGATAGGTACGGGCGAGGATATAGGCGAATTCGAGCAGGTTCTCAGTGGGCTTGTAAGCGAGAAGGCCGGAATAGTAAATGAATTCAGATTCGCAAAGAAGCTTTCCGGAATCGACGCCGAGACGCTAGAAACTTATCTGCTCGCGAAAGAGATTTCACTTTCCGGAGTCTTCGATGTGAGCGGTGGATACCTGATAATTGGCACCAGAGAGTCCATTGACGAAGCCCAGGCAGTCATTGATTACCTGGCAGACAATCAGCAGGTTCACTTCTCCTTTGTAGATCTGCCTTCGACATTGAGGTTCGAAGTACTTCAGGCAATGGTTAATGAACTGATGCTTGATGTAGTGTTTACTCAAATCACTCAATCAAGGTATTTGTTGATAGGTGAGATAAACGACATTGATCGCATGAAGAGTATTCTGTCAGATGCTGTTGTCGGAGAATCGAAGTTCCTAGATTACGAGATAGTTATTGTTAGTAAAGAGTTCAACGATTATCTTGGTGATGAAAGAATCAGGGCGGATTTAGATAATTCTTTGGCTAGCATTGGTGTATCTACTTACATAGGCAAATTTGATGACCGACTTCTGATAGTGGGCGAGAAAAATCATGTAGCTGTTGCTAAGAAGCTGATTACTGAGCTTGATGAAGCGGCGTCACTTTCTGGAATAGAAGAGAAGATAAAGATCGAAGATCTTCCCCCCGTAACCGGTTGGAGCATAGAGCAAATAACACAATTCCTGGAGGCGGCGGAGATTCAACTCAGATCGATCATAGAATACTCGGGCAGACTCATCGGAATAGGAACTCAAGTCGGACTCGAAAACGCGAGAGCCGCGCTCAGTATCCTCGCCGTAGATTCGAAGCGGGAGTCGGTAAGAATCGAGAAGAGTTTAGTTACCGAGACTCAGCTCAAAGAGATTATCTCCAAGCTAGACCTAAAAGTGGAGTTTGTAGACCTCGAACGCCAGTGGCTGCTAATCGGCGAACCGGAGTCACTCATGATTGTCACAAGGACAGTTGAAGAGGCGGCCGCCGACAAGGAGATCTCAAGATACATCACCGATCTGACTGTCAATCCCCAAGAACTTGCCGATCTTCTTAGAGAATCAATCGAGGGAATAACTGTTCAGACCTTCGACGACCTTCAGATGCTGTTGATCAAGTCAAAGAGCTCAGCTCTGCTCGATGCGGCAGAGAAGATGGTCAGGGACGTTCAGGATTCGAGAAAGGCCGTCGATCCTCTGGAGAAGGGTGTCGTTGTAACGGGTACCACGGTCAGAATAAACGTGGCCGACCAGGATCTGGAGTCCCTTCTCAGGTTAGTTGCTGATAAGCTCGGTATTTCGCTCCTTTTTGTGGACAAGATTGTCGAGAACGTGACAATGTCTGTTGAAGGTCTTACCTGGGACGGGCTGGTGAAAGTCATAAATGCTACAAAGCCGGTCGAGATAAGCAAAATCGATGACATCTACGCAGTCACGAAGAAGGAGAAGAAGGCCGGAGAAGAACCCACCGATGTTGAGCTTGTTTACCGTGTCTATCACAATGTTGAAGAGGTGACAAGATTGATTGAGTTCTACGGAGGCGAGGTTCTTTCCGATCCAGTGAATGGTTACATTGTTGTGAGAGGGCTTGCGAAGTCCAGAGTAGACAACATTTTCGATGTGATCGGATCTTCTCTCGCGCAACCGAAGAAGCAGGTGAGGATAGAGACAAGACTTGTCGATAAATCCCTTGTGGATGAACTTCAGAGAGAATTCAAGACTGCAATAGGCGTTAACAGTCCTGAGATTCTGATAGAAAACGGTTCGATCGATCTAGACTTCAGAATCATTGACTATCTGGATATAACACAGCTCATCGATGACATAGTCAACACTGCGACGGCAAGAATAGAAGCTGGTCTGAGCAATAGAGACAATGATTCCGATCTCATATCCAGCCCTTCGATTGTTTCCATGAGTGGTGAAGAGGCAAAGATTCACATAGGAGATACAATTCCATATCTCGTCCGCACAATTGAGTATGTCGAAGGTAACCCTGTGGAGATAGAGACTATAGAGTACCTTAATACTGGAGTAGAGTTGAGAATAACTCCTACCGTCAACGATGACGGAAAGATCCTGCTAGAACTCTACATAAAGGTTAGCGAGCCCGAGAAATATGTCGATGGAACAAGGACCCTTTATGGAGAGAAGACCCGGGAAGCAAATAGCAGGCTAATAATTTCCAACGGAAACACTCTGACAATTGGAGGTCTAGTAGCAAATAAAGATACGGTGACAGTGAATAAAATGCCTTTCTTAAGCGATCTACCCTTCATTGGCAAGTTGTTCACCACAGAGAACAGAACATCTGACAAGAGAGAACTGGTTATCTTCATCACAGCGGAGGTGGTTGAGCCGTGATAAGGAGACCCGTTGTCAGCGGAAAGTTCTACGCAGATGACGGTGAGGATCTTAGAAGCCAGATAAAGAATTGCTTCTTCCATCCAGTGGGACCTGGGAGCCTTCCAGTGACTTCTGAGAGGCGTGAGGGGACGATCGGCCTGATTGTTCCTCATGCCGGTTATATGGCGAGCGGCCCAGTCGCTGCATGGGCCTATTGGAAGGCCTCTTCACTTATGAAACCCGGGACGGTGGTAATAATAGGACCAAACCATACTGGCTTGGGAACCCGGCTCTCATTGTGGCTTGATGAAGCCTGGGAAACGCCCCTGGGTAGTGTGGAGATAGATCATGAACTCGGAAAGAGAATCATGGCCATGTCAAATGGGATGATAGTCTCCGATACCGCCGGGCACCTATATGAACACTCTATAGAAGTCCAGCTTCCCTTTCTGCAATTCCTCTACGATGATTTCAAAATCGTCCCGATTATCATGACTGATCAGAGGCTGGAGGTGGCTTTGATGGTGTCAGAAGTTCTGGAGAAAGTGGCGAGGGAACGGAAGGATCTTCTGATAATAGCGTCATCTGATTTGAATCATTACGAGTCGCACGAAATTACCATGGAAAAAGACAGTGAACTTGTCAGTCTTCTGATAGAAAGGAAGTATAGAGAGGCCTACGATGTCTCGAAGGAAAAAAGAATAACTGCCTGTGGTTTAGGTCCTATAGTAGCAGTTAGGGAGTCCTTTGAGTCTATGGATGTGCTCAGTAATACGACGAGCGGTGCGGTAATCGGAGACAGGTACAGAACGGTTGGTTACTTTGCGGCTCTGCTGAAATAACATCATCAGGAAAGGGAGCACATAACTCGCTTTGCCTTCGGTGTATCACTAAAACCCATGCTATAATTTCGTTGAACTGGAGGTGTTATGTGAAGACCTTAGTCGTGTTCCTGATGGTAATCATGACGGGATCTATTGGTTTTGGTTCGTTAATTATAGATGGTATGCACTATTCCGGTATAGCTCCAGCAAGTGGAGAGCTTGTCTACGACGGAATAAATGCAGCATACGTCATTAGCCAAATTGGGAAAAACTCGGTCGAACTGGGAGGAAACTTCTCCTTCCTGTCCCCATCTTCATCCGAAAAGTTCTACAAGAGCGGTCATTTCAACACGATATTAAAAGTATTCGCAGGGCAGGCCTACGATTTGACCGAAGAATCGGCGGTGGGACTAAGAGTCGTTTCCAGAGTTGGCCTAGTGACGGCGAACTTTGACAAGTTTGGGATGTTCTTCTCGATTACTCCGGTTATCTACGTTCGGGTAGGTTTTCTTTCCTTCGGAGTTTCACTGGGAGTTGAACTTGAGCAGTTCTTCGGAATGGAAACTCTTCCAGTTTTTCATGCGGGCGGTGAGATTACTTACCGTTTCTAGCGGAGGTGAATATGAGAGAGTTGGCTGTTGTGAAGGAGCTTGAAGGAGATATAGTGCTCCTCGAAAAAGCTCGTACCGAGGCCTGTTCAACTTGCGGCTCGAAGAATAGTTGCAGTGTCTCGTTAAGCGAGAAGAAAGTTACTATAAAGGCAATGAAAAATGGAGTGGAGGTTCATTCAGGAGATACAGTTGAGATCGAGACGGGAAACTTGAGTGCAACCAGAGTGTCCATGATTGTATACGGAATTCCCCTTGCTGTTTTCCTAGTCACGCTCATAGCGATGAATACGATTTTGGGATCCGAGGTACTTGCCCTCGGAGCTGCCTTTGCTTCCATAGTGGTGGTCTATGCTTTAATCGCAGTCTACGACAAAAAAAACAGAGAGAAACTCATGCCGAAGATTATCAGGAAGGTGGAGCTGCCGGATGGATTCATTGTTCGATGAAGATGCTCTTCGATTGCTGGAATTTGACACAGTTCTTGGCGATATTTCTGAAAAGGCAATTTCCAGTTACGGAAAAGAGAGGATAAAGGCTCTTAAGCCACTGGTTGAGGATACCGGTCTTCTCTACAGCAGAGTTAGCGAGTTTAACATGATACTGATGAGGGAAGGTGAGCCACCCTTTTCGGTCTTTCATGATCTCAACGATTATATAGGCAAGGTTAAGCGGGGATTCAGTCTCGGCGGGGAAGAGCTTTTCAGGAGCGCCGTGACAATGGAAAACATTTGTCGTTTGAAGGAGTTCTTCGATCGTGTTTCTCAGGACTTCCCTGCTGTGAGCGAGGTAGTAGCGCTTCTCGGCTGTGAACGCGGATTCATAGGCGATGTCAGAAAGAAGATCTCAGAGGACGGGCATATTAAGGACAACGCTTCTCCCGTCTTGAAGGAGATTAGAAATGAACTTAGGAGCCTTGCCAGGAACCTCAGGGGAAGGCTTGATTCGATAATGAACAGGTACAAGGACAGTCTGACAGACAGTTTGGTACTCAGCAGGGAAGGAAGATACGTTTTACCACTTTCGGCAGGCAAGAAGAATGAGTATCAGGGTGTCATTCACGGTTCTTCGGGCAGCGGTGCAACAGTCTATTTTGAGCCTCAGGAGCTCATTGCTCTAAACGACTCGATGAGAATTCTTCAATCTAGAGAAGAAGAGGAAATCAGAAGAATATTGAGAGAACTTACAACCCTTTTCTTTAGCACATTTGAAAGACTTGAGCCATCACTGGAGGCCCTTGGAATTCTGGATGCGCTTTACGCTGCCTGCAGATATGCAAAGAAGAGAAATGGGGTTTTCATTGGACCGTCACTTTCAAGCCGTTTTTGTCTCAAAGATGCCAGGCACCCTCTTATCAATGATGAAAACGTGGTCCCGATTACGTTCACAATGGAAGAAGGGATAAGTGGAGTATTCATTACGGGCCCCAACACAGGGGGAAAGACGGTTGCAATGAAGACGATAGGTCTCGCAGTGCTTCTCATGCTTTGCGGTCTTCCCGTACTTGCGGACCAATCATCGGAGATCCCTTTCTTCAGGAGGCTGTTTGCGGACATCGGGGACGAGCAGTCCATCGAGCAGAGTCTGAGCACTTTCTCGTCTCACATATCCAGGATAATAAGAATAATCGGAAGCGTTGAAGGTGACTCTCTTGTGTTGCTTGACGAATTGGGCGCCGGGACCGATCCTGTTGAGGGATCGGCTCTGTCGATAGCGATAATCGAAAGGCTGCTGGAGAAGTCCAGGCTGATCCTTACGACCCACTTGACTCCGATTAAGCTCTATGCCATGGAACGCTCAGACGTAGAGAATGCAAGTGTCGAGTTTGATGTTTCGAGCCTCAGGCCGACCTATAGACTGCTAATGGGTATTCCAGGCTCGTCAAATGCCATAGAAGTCTCCAAAAGGCTGGGACTGCCGCCGGAGATAATAGAAAGAGCCCGTTCATACATGGATAGTGAAGCCAGAGACCTCGAGGCGGTAATTGGCAAACTTCACAGAGAAAGATCGTCGCTGGAAGAAGAAAGAAGGGGTCTTCTCAAGACGAGAAATGAACTTGAAGAAAAGATTCAGGAGTTCGAAGAGAAGCTTTCGATGATCAAAGAGAAACGATACCGCGAGGTCAGCAGAGAAATCGATGAACTTGAGGAAAGACTGGGTTCCATAATCAAAGATATAGAAAGAGCGATCAGCCAGTCGAGGTCGTCGAGTGAAAGAGACAAAGTTGCGGCAGTTAAACGCCTGAACGAACTGAAGAGGGAAGTTGAACTCTTTGGAAGCGCTGCTACTGATAAGGGAGATTCGGTGATTCCAGCTATTGGTGACTCGGTGAAGCTAATAGACAGCGGCGCAGAAGGGACAGTTCGTGAATTTGATGGAGACAGAGTAGTTATTGACTCGGGGAAAATAACATTGAAGGTTCCGTTGTCGCGGGTCCAAGTTATTGGAAAAGTCACTGCTGAATCCGGTTTGTCATCTCTTGAATTAGATAACCAGAGCATAAGTCAGGAAATAGATATAAGAGGCAGTATCACCGAGGATGTTCCGATAATAATCGACGACTTTCTTCAAATGCTGAAAACAAATGGTAAGAAGCAGGGTTACATAATTCATGGAAAGGGTACTGGCAAGCTTGCTGAAGGGGTTTGGAGCTACTTGAGGCGTACAAGAGGCGTTAAGAGCTTCAGAATTGGAACGCCTTCAGAAGGCGGGAGCGGCGTCACCGTTGTGGAGGTCTGAGAAGGATTATGCGTACTGGGATCGACATTATCAATATTTCGCGTATGACGGGAGCCGTTGCAAAGAGAATTCTCGGGAAGGAAGAAAGAGAGATCTTTGACGGTTTAGGGAATGAACGTAGAAGGATGGAGTTTGCTGCCGGCCGCTTCGCAGCCAAAGAGGCATTTGTAAAGGCATCGGGGCGCAAGGACATTGAGTTTTCGAAGATTCAGTTTCTGGTCGACGAAGAGGGAAGACCGATTCCCTCTGAAGAACTGAAGCGGCTACTGAGTGACGTTGATCTGACGGTCAGCATCTCTCACGAGCGAGAATATGCCGTAGCAGTCGTGATCCTCTTCGGGAGGGGTTAGCGTGATTCCGTTTGAAGAGGCAAAGAGGAGAATCGAAGAGCTGAGAAAAGAGATTGATCGCCATGCTTATAAATACTACGTTCTCGATGATCCAGAGATATCTGATGTTGAATACGATCGTCTAATGAAGGAGCTTACTGAACTTGAAGATCAATACCCTGAACTGAAGACTCCCGATTCACCAACAGTACGGGTTGGTTTAAGGCCAATTGATTCCTTCAAAGAGGTAGTTCATGAGCACAGACTGTTCTCCCTGGACAATACTTATTCAGCGGAGGAGGTAATGCAGTTCGACAAAAGGATTAGAGAGGCACTGAACGTTGATTCGGTACAGTATGTCTGTGAACTCAAAATTGATGGGCTTTCTATCTCTCTGAAGTACGAAGACGGTTTGCTTCTGAGAGGTGCAACGAGAGGAAACGGTTTCGTCGGAGAGGACGTTACCGAGAATATAAAAGCTATCAAATCCATTCCCCTCAGATTGAGGAAGGACCTTTCGATAGAATTGAGGGGAGAGGTGTATTTACCAAAGGATGTCTTCAACGAGCTCAACAAAGTTCGTGCAGAGAGTAATCTTCAGTTGTTTGCAAATCCTCGAAACGCTGCCGCCGGAACGCTAAGGCAGCTCGATCCCAGGGAAGTATCCAAACGAAAGCTGAGTGCATTTTTCTACCAGATTGTTGAACCTGAAAGGTTTGGACTGAAGAGCCAGAGTGAACAGCTTGAGTTTCTGAGGACAATCGGGCTGAAAGTCGAGCCGAATTTCGAGGTAGCAGACGGCACAGAAGACGTGATCGAATTCTGGAAGAAATGGTCCGGATTGAAATCCAGTTTGAACTATGCGGTTGACGGAACGGTCGTGAAAGTGGAAGATCTTCATTTGCAGCAAGAACTGGGGTACACTACGAAGGCACCCAGGTGGGCCATAGCCTTTAAGTTCCCGGCCGAACAAGCCACTACGAAGCTTACGGGTGTAACTTTGGGAGTAGGAAGGCTGGGAACAATAACGCCTGTAGCTGAACTTGAACCGGTTCAGCTGGCCGGAACCACCGTCAAAAGAGCAAGTATGCATAATTTCGACTTTGTCCGTGAGAAGGATATAAGAATCTTTGACACAGTAATTGTGGAAAAGGCGGGCGAAATCATTCCGCAGATAGTGAAAAGCATCCCCGACAAGAGAACCGGCGAGGAGCAACGAATCAATCCCCCTTCACAATGCCCGGTCTGCGGCGGACAGGTTGGAAAAGAGAGAGTGGAAGACGTGGCGCTGAAATGTCTTAACCCCGCCTGTCCCGCGAAGCTTAGCAGAAGGATACAGTTTTTCTGTTCCAGAGACGCAATGGACATTGAAGGGCTGGGAGAAAAACTTGTGGAGCGGATCGTTGAGGCCGGACTTGTGAAGAGGCCTTCCGATCTATACAAGCTTAGTGAAAACGATCTTCTCGACCTGGGAGAGGGAATCGGCGAAAAGACGGCTGGCAAACTTATCGAAGCCATCGATAAGAGCAGGAAGAATCCTCTTTTCAAGCTGATCACCGGACTCGGTATCCCTGGCGTAGGTTCGAAGCTTGCAAGAGACCTTTCAAACTACTTCGGAAGTCTTCATGCATTAATCTCTGCTAGCGAGATGGAACTGAAGGAAGTTTCCGGTATCGGCGAACAGCTTGCTTCAGACATAAGGAACTATTTGTCTGCGGCTGGTGTAAGAGAAGAGATTGAGGAACTAATGAAATATGTGAACACACAAGAGGAAAGCGTAGGCGGAATCAAACCTTTAAAAGGATTGAAGTTTGTGGTCACCGGTACACTTCCCAACTATTCTAGAAAGGAAATACAGGAAAAGATAATTGAACTTGGAGGAGAGGTTGTTTCGAGTGTTTCGAAGAATACAGATTACCTTCTTGTGGGTGAGAATCCCGGCTCAAAAGAGGGAAAGGCCCGTTCTCTCGGAATAAAGATAATTGGTGAAAAGGAGTTCGAGGAGATGGTTAAGTCTTGATCCGCTATTTCGACAACAATGCCACAACTCAGATGGAAAGAGATCTTGCCGAACTGATGACAAATTTGTGCGAGGAAGAATATGCAAACCCTAACTCCATGCATTCTTTTGGTGTGAAGCAGGCTCGTCGCCTTGAAGAAGCCAGGGAGAGAGTGGCCCGATGTCTCTCCGTTGACCCCAGGGAGATATTCTTCACTTCATGTGCGACTGAGACGATAAACTGGATTCTCAGGTCCAGCGTTTTCTTCAGGGGCAAGAGGAAGAAGATTGTCACAACTTCAATAGAACATAAGGCGGTTTTAAACACACTTAGAGATCTGAAGACAATTTCGAATATTGAGTATCATGCGGTTTCACCGGAAAGCGATGGCATTGTGAGCGTCGATAGGCTTCTCAATGAGGTTGATGATGAGACTTTTCTTGTCTCCGTTATGGCTGCAAACAACGTAACCGGTTCAATTCAGCCTTATGAGGAGATCGGTAAAGCTTTGAGAGAAAGAGGCGTTCTCTACCATGTAGATGCAGTTCAGACAATAGGTAAAATACCCTTCAATCTGCAGAAGGGTTTCTGTGACTATGCTTCATTTTCTGCCCATAAGTTTCATGGTCCGAAGGGAGTCGGAATAGCATTCGTGAAACGCGGAACGCCTATTAAGCCCTTTATCACTGGTGGAGGACAGGAGAGAGGTATGCGTGCAGGGACTCAGAACGTACCGGGTGCTCTGGTTACTTCGATAGCAATGCAGAGAGCAGTTGAGAATATGGATACGTCATCCAGAAGACTTAGAGATTTCCAACAACAGATTGTTGAGAGCGTGAAGGCTCTTGGCGGCGCTGTGAATACTCCTGAGAATTCAGTCTCTAACACAGTTAATGCATCTTTTGCAGGTATTAGGTCGGAGGTTCTGGTTAATGCTCTCTCTGAAGAAGGCGTCTATCTGGGGACTTCTTCGGCGTGTTCTTCCAGAAGCGATGGAGGTCAGTACGTTCTTGATGAAATGGGAATTGATCCTTCGCTTGCCTCCTGCTCAATCAGAATAAGCATGTCAAGATTCACCACGGAGGAAGATGTGGCGGTTCTAATAGAAAAACTGAAGAAAACGGTTCCTCTTTTGAAATTTTAGCCACAAACGGTTATAATTGACTGTAATTAGATTTAACCGCCTTTGAGGTGATAATAGTTGCTCAGAAGTATGACCGGATATGCGAGGGCCGAAAGGACTCTTTACGGAGTAAATGCTTTTGTAGAGTTGAAAACGGTAAATTCGAAGTACTTGAACGTTGATGTCAATATCGGGGATGCTTTCTCTGAGCTTGAAATGAATGTTAGCAGGTTAATAAAAGAAAATCTCAAGCGTGGAACTGTGAAGGCCAGAATCGATATTTCTCTGGTGGACAGTGATGACTTTCTTCAACCTGACTTTGGTATAGCCTCCTCAATCTACAATTCTCTCAGATCGATAAGAGATCGTTACGGACTTGCCGGAGAAGTTTCTGTAGATTCAATGGCTAGATTCAAGGAGATATTCAAGACCAGACCATCTGAAGACCTTGCAGAGAAGATATGGAACGTAATCGAAGGGCTCCTGATTGAAGCTGTGAATCAACTGAACATTGACAGGGAAAGGGAGGGACAGACCATGTCTCTCGCTTTGAACGAGTATCTCGATAGACTCGAGACCATTGCGGAAGAGCTCCAGGCCAATTCTGAGGATATGGTTCTGTACTATCGAGATTTCCTGAAGAAGAAACTAGAGCAGATTTCCGACAGCCAGCTCGATGACAACAGACTGGAACAGGAGGTAACGCTTCTTGCGGAAAAGGCAGATATTTCGGAGGAAATAGTGAGATTGATCTCTCATATCGAATCCTTTAGAAGTGTTATGCAGTCTGACAGAGAGAGTGGTGTGCAGCTTGATTTCATCTGTCAGGAGATGCACCGCGAACTGTCTACAGTTGCATCTAAATCGAAGAAACTGGTGATTACTAACCTCTCCGTCGAGGGAAGAACGTTCGTAAATAAACTCAGGGAACAAGTTCAGAACATAGAGTAGGAGGTGTTTCACTTGTACGGACTCATAAACGTCGGGTTCGGAAATGTTATTATCGGTGATAGAGTTATCGCAATTGTGAATCCCGAATCCGCACCACTGAAAAGGTTGAAAGAAGTGGCAAAGGACGAAGGGAAACTAATCGATGCAACATATGGTAGAAAGACAAGAGCAATAGTCATCACTGACAGTAATCATATTATCCTTTCTGCAATTCAACCTGAGACAATCGCCTCTAGATTCATGCAGACATTCAGCGACATTGAAAAGCTCCTGGAAGATATCAGGGTATCTGGACAGAATTTTGAAGAATGAAAGGTATAGTCTTTGTGATGAGTGGTCCTTCGGGGGCCGGAAAGACCTCGATAGTCAAAGAAGTAATTAAGTGCAATACAAATCTTGATTTCTCAGTGTCCTATACCACAAGAGAGAGACGTCCGGCTGAGATAGATGGAAAAGACTACATATTTGTTACCGAATCTGAATTTGGTAAGCTCTTGGAAGAGAATGAATTTCTTGAATGGGCAAAGGTTCATGGGAACAATTATGGAACGTCGAGAAATCAAGTGAAAAAGAGCGTGGACTCCGGTAGAGACATACTGCTCGACGTGGATATTCAGGGAGCGATGTCAGTAATGAAAGCACTGAAGGACGCCGTTTATATCTTTGTTGCTCCCCCATCTTATGGAGAGCTGATTCGGCGCCTCGAGTCAAGGGGAACGGAAAACATCGAATCGCTGAGAATGAGGTTGGAAGATGCAAAGTGGGAACTGGAACAGGTAAAACATTTTCAGTATCTTGTTGTTAACGATAATTTAAAACACTCGGTAAGTCAGTTTGAGGCAATCATCACCGCCGAAAGGCTACGAGTTGATAGAATTGTGAATGAAAAGGGAGAAAGATTCCTGTTTGAGGAGAAGAGTATATGATTGTTAACTATGATCTGCTTTTGAAGAGAATAAGGCACAAGTACGCGATTCCGGTGGCTGCCGCCAAGAGGGCCGAAGATCTTGAGGATTTCGGACGCCCGAAGCTAGATCCTGCGACAGTGAAAGCTGCCGGCGATAAGATTACTATTGCTTTGAAGGAGTTGGAAGAAGGTTATATCAGGATTAGGAATGAAGAGATGCTGATGATTCTGGTTCCGAAAGTGAAGTAGCAGTTTCTTGCTTCCCTGACCTCAGATGAGGAAATTTCTTAATTTGCCTTGTTGACAGGGATAAAGTCATTAGATATAATAAGTATCGTGCGTCGGGCCAACGTAGCTCAATCGGAAGAGCGGCTGATTTGTAATCAGCAGGTTGGGGGTTCAAGTCCCTTCGTTGGCTCCAAGGTTAACTATCGGTGGTAAGGTGCCCGAGTGGTCAAAGGGGGCGGACTGTAAATCCGCTGGCGGAACGCCTTCGGTGGTTCAAACCCACCCCTTACCACCATTAATTTTGCTACTGTTGAGGTGCAAGCAATGGCAAAGAAAACAAAGGGAAATAAGGTTCTTGTAACTTTGAAGTGTTCGGAGTGCGGTACGAGAAACTATTACAGATTCAAGAACCGCCAGAAGAAGTATAAGATTGACTCGAGTAAGTACTGTCCGAAGTGCAGAAAACATACCGAGCACAAAGAATCCAAGTAAGGTTGAGTCGTCTCAACTGAGTCAGGAGGAATCCCATGGCCAAGGCAAAGTTTTGGAAGTTTCTTTCCGAAGTAAGGGGCGAAGTTAAGAGGGTGACGTGGCCTAACAGGGAGCAGATGATCTCGTCTACTGGAGCAGTAATTGTCATTCTGATTGTAGTGGGAGCGTTTCTTGCGCTTCTTGATGTTATCTTCACGAATGCAATTGGGTCGCTTTTGAATTTCTTGACAGGCGCTGTTTAATGCTGTTATGCGTTGGTGATTAGTTGTGCGGAAAAGATGGTTTATAATTCAAACTTACTCTGGCCTGGAAAACTCTATCAAAGAAGCAATTCAGATCAAGATAGAGTCTTTCGGCTTTTCGCACATGTTTGGAAAGATTCTTGTTCCAGAGGAAACCAAGCTTGACAGAACTAACGTCGCCGCGGAAAAGTATATCGTCCCTGCCAACGCAAAGCTTCTAGTTAAGGATAATCAGGACGTAGCTAAAGGAGATCCTGTAGCTGAAGAAGTAGAAATCAAGGTTAAGAATGACGGTACAGTCGCGGAAATCAAAAACTACAGAGTAATCTTCATTGAGACTGCCGACAGGCGCTATACCAAAACCTATTACATTCCCGAAAGTGCAAAGATTGAGACAGGCATTAAGACTGGAGCCAGGATTAGGCAGGGAATGCCTCTTGCAAAGCAGGGCGAGTATTTCTGTGAATTGGACGGAAAGATTGTCTATACACAGAAGATGAAGCGAATCGTTGTCGAAAAGGAAAACGGCGATGAAGATGTCTATCTGGTACATCCGGATAGTTATGACTCAAGGATTGCAAAGAAAGGAAATCTCGTAAAACGCGGGCAGCTGTTTGGTGAGACAAGAAAGATTTTCTCTAAGACCGAAGGAAGAGTGGAAATCTCAGATCTTCCAGGAAGGAAAGAGATAAAGATTTTCAAGATCGTCAGAACCAGGCTATATCCCGGGTATGTCTTCATCGAGATGATAATGAATGAAGAGACGTGGAATGTTGTCAAGAATACTCCGAATGTTGTCAACTTCGTTTCGGTAGGAGGTCAGCCTGTACAGCTCAAGGAGAAAGAGATAAAGGCCTTGTTGAGGTTGGTGGGAATTGAAGAGTATGAAGAACATTCAGGCGGTCCAGTCAAGATAGAAGTTGACTTTGATATAGGCGAGGTCGTCAGAATCAATACAGGTCCATTTGAAGACTTTGTTGGAAAAGTGACAGGTCTAGATCCTGAAAGACAGGAATTGAAGGTTGTCGTTAGTATCTTTGGAAGAGAGACACCAGTTATCCTCAGTTTATCTGAGGTTGAGAAAATAGTCTGATCTACGAAAAAGTGGGAGGGTTAAGCCCGTTAACCACAAGGAGGTAAGCAAATATGTCTAAGAAGGTCATTGCCCAAATCAAGCTACAGCTTGAAGCGGGGAAGGCAACACCAGCACCTCCAGTAGGACCGGCTCTCGGTCAGCATGGAGTGAATATCATGGGGTTCTGCAAGCAGTTCAATGCAGAGACTTCAGACAAAGCCGGTATGGTGCTGCCGGTAGTTATTTCGGTATATGCAGACAGATCCTTCAGCTTCATCCTCAAAACTCCGCCCGCCAGCTTCCTGTTGCTTAAAGCCGCCGGAATCCAAAAGGGTTCTGGAGTTCCTAATCGTGACAAGGTTGGCAAGGTTACCAAGGCACAACTAGAGGAAATCGCGAAAGTCAAAATGCCCGATCTCAATGCCAGAACAGTCGATGCCGCTGCGAAGATTATTGCTGGAACTGCTCGCAACATGGGCATCGAAATCATAGGTTGAGGAGGGGTCTGAATGCCGGTTAGATCAAAGAGATACATTCAAGCTAGAAAGTCCGTCGACAGAGTCAGAGTTTACTCTGTAGAAGAGTCTATAGACTTGTTAAAGAGTTTTCCGCCAACTAAGTTTGATGAGACTGTTGAGATGCACATAAAGCTCGGAATCGATCCTTCAAAGTCTGATCAGCAGGTTAGGGGTACAATTTCCCTTCCTCATGGAACTGGAAAGGATGTACGGGTTCTGGTGTTTGCCAAAGGAGAGCAGGCAGATGTTGCCAGACAGGCCGGAGCGGACTTTGTGGGCTCGGACGATCTTGTCCAGCAGATTCAAGGTGGCTGGACAGATTTTGATGTCGCTATCGCTACTCCTGATATGATGAGAGACATAGGTAGACTGGGTAAGATTCTTGGTCCGCGTGGCCTGATGCCGTCTCCCAAGGCCGGAACTGTGACAACCGATGTCGAAGATGCAGTTAAAGGATTCAAAGCAGGGAGAATCGAAGTGAAGAACGATAAGACAGGGAATCTTCATCTGCCTGTCGGAAAAAAGTCGTTTGAACGTGGGAAACTGCTTGAGAACTTCGTCTCGGCTCTCAATCAGATTACAAGAATGAAGCCATCCGGTTCGAAAGGTAGATTCGTTCAGAGAGTCTTCCTCACAACGACCATGGGCGCTGGAATAAAGGTAGATTTCGTTAAAGAGACAGAGAAGTAGTCAAACACAAACAAGATATAAATTCATTGCCAAAGACAGTAGGTAAATAAGAGCGTAAGCCGCCTACCGAGGCGTGTAGAAGATATAGCCTTCTGCGGCCTCGATTGTGGGGCCGCTTTTCTGAAAGGAGGTGCGAGAAGTGCTAACCAGAGAAAGAAAAGAAGAAATCGTTGAAAGTCTATCAGAGGCCTACAAGAAGTCTTCTCTAATACTGTTCGCGGACTATAAGGGCATGAAGGTCGATGGAATCACTGCTTTCAGAGACAGACTTTATGAAAAGTACGAAGATAGAGCCCAGTTTACGATAAAGAAGAACACGCTGGTCAGGCTTGCTCTTAACAATGCCGGTTTTGACGAAAGCGAATGGAAAGACTCAATTACCGGTACGACGGCAGTGCTGATTGTGGATGATGAAGATCCGATCTCAGCGCTGAAGATAATAACTGATTTCAACAAAAACAATAAGACCTTGCCAGTCATAAAAGCAGGATTTCTTGAAGGGAAATACTTCACCGGAGACCGGTCTGCAGAACTTGCAAAATTGCCTTCGAGAGATCAATTGATTGCTATGGTTGTGGGAGGATTTGCTGCTCCTATAACCGGTCTTGTCTATGCTCTGAATGGAGTGCTAACGAAGTTCCTGTATGCTCTAAATGCAATTAAGAATAAAAAAGCTGAATGATTCATGTGGAGGTGTGGTAAGATGACTAAGGAAGAACTAATAGGCACAATAAAAGGAATGACAGTAGCAGAGCTTTCTGAACTTGTGAAGGCCCTCGAAGAGGAATTTGGTGTCAGCGCTGCAGCCCCTATGGCTGTTGCGGCGGTGCCTGCAGCAGGTAATGGGGCAGACGAGGAAGAGGAAGAGCAGTCTGAATTCAAGGTTGTTCTGAAGTCTTTTGGAGCGAAGAAGATCGATGTTATTAAGGTCGTAAGAACGATAACCGGACTCGGACTAAAGGAAGCCAAGGATCTTGTTGAAAAGGCTGGAACGGCGGAAGGCGTTGTCAAAGAGAACCTTCCAAAAGCGGAGGCAGAAGAACTGAAGAAGCAGCTTGAAGAAGCTGGCGCCGAAGTCGAACTGAAGTAATTGGGCAATTGTCTGGTTACATATTTTTTGTATAATAAAGACACCCACATCAGGGAAATCCTCTGATGTGGGTTTGGTGTGCTAAAACATACGAGAGGTGATCTGATGAGAAAGGCCAATTTTGGCAAACGAGAGCGGTGGGTATTTGGAAGAGTGCATGAACCTCTTGAAATCCCGAATCTCATTGAGATCCAGACTCGTTCCTTCGAGTGGTTCATAGATGAAGGTCTTCTGAGTGTTCTGAAGAAGTATTCCCCCATCAAGTCGCAGATCCAGCGTTCGGATCTCAAGAAGGGCGAGAAAGGCTTCTCTCTGGATTTTGTATCGACCAGAATAGGTGAGGCGAAACACTCCATTCAGGAGTGTAAAGACAAAGGTCTCACGTATTCAGTTCCGCTTTATGTGACTGTAAGAATCACCGACCTTTATACCGGAGAGATCAAGGAGGAAGAGGCCTTCTTTGGATACTTGCCTTTTATGACTGACAACGCCTCCTTCATAATCAATGGAGCGGAAAGAGTAATCGTCAATCAGCTCGTGAGGTCTCCAGGTGTCTATTTTGTTGATGAACCTACGAAGGCGGTATCGGGTTCTCTTCCCATTTATATTGCGCATTTTCTGCCTGTAAAAGGTGCGTGGTTTGAGATCCTCCTTAATCCCAACAAGCAAATAATGCAGGCTAGAATAGACAGAAGAAGAAAACTGAATTTCTTCGTCTTCCTGAAGGCTCTGGGTTACGAAAACGATCTCGATTTGCTCAGGCTTTTTGAAAGTGGATATGATGGGTCGGACGAAGATGAATTACTCGCAAATGTTGGAAGTATGATACTTGAAGATATCAAGACTCCTGGCGGGGATCTGATAGCTGAAAAGGGAACTCTACTGACTGAAGATATTATCGCAAGAGCAATCGAGGCAGACGTAAAGACAATAAAGCTGCCGCTTCCCATTGCGATGAAGACTTTCATTGCCCTGCAGAAGACATACGGAGAAGGAATGACCGAGGATGACGCTTATATTGAACTTTTCAGAAAGCTCAGACCCGGTGAGATTCCTCGAATAAATGCCGCGAAGAGCTACATAACCAACCTATACTTCAGTCCCGACCGTTTCGACTTTTCCGATGTCGGCAGATACAAGGTCAACAGCAGGCTTAAGAAGGTCTATCAAGACTACCTGAAGGAATTTGAAGGAAGGAAAGTCTCAAAGGACACGGATTATGCAGAAGAGTCCAGTGTTCTTACCGTACTTGATGTGGTCCTTGCGGCGAGGCATTTAACAGAAATAGAAAGCCGCCCGGAACTTCTCGATACGAAGGACCACCTCGGAAACAAACGGGTTAGAACAGTGGGCGAACTCATGGAAACTGAATTTGAGAAGGCCTTCATCAAAATACATAAGCTACTCGAGGAGAAACTTACCATCTACACTTCGTTTGACAAAATCGCGGTGCAGAGTCTTGTAAATGTAAGAACGCTGATGACCACGCTGCATCAATTCTTTGCAACGAGTCAGCTCTCTCAGTTCATGGACCAGGTCAATCCACTTGCAGAGTTAACAAACAAGAGGAGACTTTCTGCCATTGGACCGGGAGGCTTGAAGAGAGAACACGCAAGATTTGAGGTTCGTGACGTTCATCACTCTCACTACGGTAGAATGTGTCCCATAGAGACCCCTGAAGGCGCCAATATTGGACTGATGACTTCAATGGCTACCTTTGCAAAGATAGACAAGTTCGGGTTTCTCCTGACTCCTTACAGAAAGGTTCAGAAGGGAGTAGCTAGTGACGATATTGTATATCTTGCCGCGGATGAAGAAGAGCGTTACAACATAGCTCACTCTACTATCGCTATGGACGGAAACGGTCGTATTCTGGATGAAAACGTCGAAATCCGTTATGCAGGTGAGGTAAGGTATGTCAATAGGGAAGATGTTGACTACATGTCGGTCTCTCCCAAACAGATCGTTTCAATCTCGACTTCTTTGATACCGTTTCTGGAAAACGACGATGCCAATAGAGCACTAATGGGATCAAACATGCAAAGACAGGCCGTGCCCGTTATCAAATCCGAAGCTCCCATTGTTGGGACAGGTGTCGAAGGTGTGGCTGCCAGAGATTCAGGATATGTTGTTCTTGCAAAGCACAAGGGCAAGGTAATTAGTGTTGACGGGCGAAGAATTATCGTTCAGAGGCTAGATGAAAAAGGCAAGCCTGAGCTTGATGAGAAAGGAAAGCCAATCGAAGATGTTTATACTCTGTTCAAATTCGTGAGGACAAACCAGGACACTGCGGTAAACCAAAGACCGATAGTATCCGTTGGTGAGGAAGTAGAAAAAGGAGCTCCGATCGCGGACGGTCCCTCGACGGAAATGGGAGAGCTTGCCCTTGGGAAGAACGTGCTGGTAGCTTTCATGCCCTGGGAAGGGTATAACTTCGAAGATGCTATTTTGGTCAACCAGGAACTTCTAGAAGATGACACTTTCACGACTATCCACGTTGAGATGTATGAGACGATTGCGAGAGATACTCAGCTAGGTCCGGAAGAGATCACTGCCGATATTCCTAACGTGTCGAAGGAATCTCTCAAGAATCTCGATGAGAGCGGAATAGTCAGAGTAGGGGCTTATGTTACTTCACAAGACATTCTTGTTGGAAAAGTTACACCCAAAGGCGAATCCGAAACAACTCCTGAAGAGAAGATAATAAGGTCTGTTTTCGGAGATAGGGGAAGAGATGTGAAGGATTCATCCCTGAAACTTCCTCATGGCGTCGAGGGAAGAGTAATCGATGTCAAGGTCTTCGAAAAAGAAGAAGTATCTGAGCTCGGATCTGGCATCAACAAACTTGTCAAAGTATTCGTTGGAATCAGAAAGCCTTTGGATGTGGGTGACAAGCTTGCTGGAAGGCACGGTAACAAAGGCGTTGTTTCGAATATTATACCGAAGGAAGACATGCCTTTCCTTCCAGATGGCACTCCAATCCAACTTGTGCTTTCTCCTCTAGGTGTCCCGTCGAGAATGAACGTGGGACAGGTACTTGAGACACATCTTGGCTGGCTGGGAAAGCTTACGAATCGCTATTTTGCAACTCCTATCTTTGACGGAGCCACAGAAGACGAAATCATGACCGAGCTTTATGAAGCCAGAAAGAAGTTTGGCCTTGAAGGCGGAGATAGTGAAGATTTGAAGACCGGCAAGGTAACCTTGAGAGATGGACGCACCGGCAGTCCTTTTGACTTCCCTATTGTTGTGGGAATCATGTACATGCTTAAACTCGTTCATATAGCAAAGGATAAGATTCACGCAAGATCTACTGGTCCTTACTCCCTCATTCATCAGCAGCCACTTGGTGGAAAGGCTCACTTTGGGGGTCAAAGATTCGGCGAGATGGAAGTCTGGGCGCTTGAAGCCTATGGAGCAGCCCACACTTTGAATGAGATGCTAACGATAAAGTCTGATGACATCAAAGGAAGGAACGATGTCTATAAGGCAATACTGAAGGGAATTAACATACCAGAACCAGGTATACCTGAGAGTTTCAAAGTTCTTATAAAAGAGCTCCAGGGACTCTCTCTCGACGTCAAGGTTTTTGATCAGAACAATGTCGAGCTGGATGTGGATAAATTATGAGAATCAACAGAAGGGAGCTACCCCTCAAGGAGGGAAGCAGATGCCAGTAAGCACATACAAGAGAAAGGTCAGTAAGCTGGAAATCGATATTGCCTCACCGGACAGAATCAAGGGCTGGTCAAGCGGGGAAGTTAAGAAGCCCGAGACGATCAATTATCGTACATTCAAACCGGAAAGAGACGGACTTTTCTGTGAGAAGATCTTCGGACCGACTAAAGACTACGAGTGTACATGCGGCAAGTACAAGGGAAAGAAGTACGAGGGAACCGTATGTGAACGCTGCAGTGTACGTGTCGAATCTAAAGAAGCTCGCAGAAGGAGGATGGGCCACATCGAGCTGGCCGCTCCTGTCACACACGTTTGGTATTTGAAGAGTGCACCTAGTGTTCTGTCATCACTTCTTAACATTCCTGCGAAAGATCTCGAAAACATAATCTACTATGGATCGAAGAGAGTCATTGAAAGGCTGTATGTGGTCACAGATCCGAAGGAGACGGATTTCTTCCCCGGAATGACGATGTACCAGACTGAATATGAGATCTATACAAAGAAGCTCAGCTTTGAAGTCGAGCAGGGCTACAAGGTAAAGGCTCCTCACGGACCGGTTACGGCAGACATTGACGGTAAAGTCACTATCGAGAGAATCGACAGCAGTACCGAGAGAGAACTGAACTGGGTAATCGTCAAGGACGAGACGGGAATTGAGAAAAAATACCCGGTTTTCGAAGGTGCCCTTATATATGTTCAGAATGAGGACGAAGTTCATAAGGGTGACACCCTTGCCGACAGATTCCTTTTTGAGGATGAAGTTCTTTCCGCTACAGAGTACAAAATCTTTGACGAATACTATCCAGGAAAATTCGAAGTGGAGACGGATACCGAGAGCGACAGGCCGATAGTAATAATAACGGAAATCGACCCCGAAGTTTCCGAAGAGACGGGCAGGACAATCGGAGAAGTCTTGATAGAAAATGAGTACGAGGCGTACAAAGAGCTTTATCCTGGAAAGGTAACCTGTGATTACGGAGCGGCCGCTATTAAGAAGCTGTTGCATGGAATGGATCTGGAAGAACTGCAGGTTGCCATTGAGCTGGAATTGAAGTCTATTCCAAAGAGCAGTGCGAGAGCTCTTAAACTTCTTAGAAGGTTGAAGTTCGTCAAGGACTTCATTGCCTCAGAGAACAGGCCGGAATGGATGGTTATGGACGTTGTGCCAGTGATCCCGCCGGACCTTCGGCCAATGATTCAGATCGAAGGCGGAAGATTTGCAACAACGGATCTGAACGACCTGTACAGGAGAGTCATTAATAGGAACAACAGGCTTGCAAAACTTCTGCAGATCGGAGCTCCCGACATAATCATCAGAAATGAAAAGAGGATGCTCCAGGAGGCTGTAGACTCCCTCATATACAACGGGAGAGTTGGAAAGGCAGTATCCGACAAATCTGGCAGGCCATTGAAGTCTCTTACCGACCTGGTCAAAGGCAAGAAGGGAAGATTCAGAAGAAATCTGCTTGGAAAGCGAGTAGATTACTCCGGTCGAGCAGTTATCGTCGTCGGACCCGATTTGAAGATTCACGAGTGTGGAATCCCGAAGAGAGTGGCAATGGAGTTGTTCAAGCCGTTTGTTCTCTCTAAGCTCCTTCACGGTAGCGAATCAAGCAAGACAGCAAGAAAACTCAAGAAAACGATCATAGAGAAGGAAATGCCCGAAGCCTGGGAAGTCCTCGAAGATGTGATCAAGGGACATCCTGTTCTCCTTAATAGAGCACCGACTCTTCACAGGATATCCATACAGGCTTTCATACCCAGGTTGGTCGAAGGAAACGCGATTCAGCTTCATCCGCTTGTTTGTGCCCCGTTCAACGCAGACTTTGACGGAGATCAGATGGCAGTTCACGTCCCCTTGTCCGCAGCTGCCCAGGCAGAGGCGAAGTTCCTCATGCTCAGCAGATATAACGTGATTTCCCCTGCAAGCGGGAAACCCATCTCGATGCCTGGCAAGGACATAATCGTCGGCGTGTATTACCTGACAACTGTGGGTCATGATCATGAGAAGAAAGAAAAAGAAGTCATGGATTACTACTCGGCCCTCCTCAAAGATGAAAAGATTTCCGATGTTGAGGCGAGGAGGATGGTCAGGGAAAAGGCTCTTGAATGGGTTGATTGGAAGTTTTCTTCTCCTGGAGAAGCGCTTCTTGCTTACGACATGGAATATATATCACTTCACGATCCTATTCTTGTTCAGCTGGATCCCTCATCCGGAGAGCTCACACTGACAACGGTGGGAAGGATAATATTTAACACAATAGTCCCCGAAAAGCTCAGAGACTACACGAAGAAGTTCAACAAGAAAGCCATAAAAAAGTTGATCTACGACTGCTTCCACGAATACGGAATTGATAGGACGGCAGATCTTCTGGACGATATGATGTCTCTTGGTTTCCATTACGCCACTGCTTCGGGGCTGACCATATCGATAAATGATATCGTTGTTTATCCCCAGAAGGACGAAGTCATCGATGCAGCTCAAGAGAGAGTAGACCAGATCGAGAACCTTTATAAGTCGGGATTCTTGACTGAAGATGGTAGAACCCAGGAGATAATTAGAATCTGGTCCGATACGACTCAGGAGATAATGGAAAAGACGTACACGGAGTTCGAGAAGTATCCGTTCAATCCGATTTACATGATGGTCGACTCCGGAGCCAGAGGTAACATCGACCAGCTGAAGCAACTTGCTGGTATGCGAGGTCTGATGGCCGATCCATCAGGAAAGACGATTGAAGTACCTATAAAATCGAATTTCAGGGACGGACTAACAGAGCTAGAGTTCTTCACATCCACTCACGGGGCGAGAAAGGGTTCGGCCGATACAGCTCTTCGAACGTCGTTCGCAGGTTACCTCACCAGAAGACTAGTCGATGTCTCCCAGACAATAACCGTTACTACACCGAACTGCGGTACTCATGAAGGTATCGAGGCCATTGAACTCATGGCGGACGGTGTAACGATTGAGAAGCTGGAAGAGTTCCTCTTTGGGAGGGTTCTTGCGGCCGATGTTATCAATCCTCTGACGGGGAAGGTCTTGAAAAACGAGAAGACTGGAAAGGAATACTTCCGTGATACGATGATTAGAGATGAAGACGCCGCATTCCTTTCAAACTATAGAGCCAGTCTCGAAGTTGCCCGCGAAGAGATTTTGAGTATTCCGAAGGTGACCAGGCTCATAAACTACACCGAACTGAACGAAAGTATCAAGATCAATGACAAGGAATACAAAGCAGGCACCCATATCGGCAGTGATCTTCTTCACCAGCTAAAGAATTCCGAAGTTGAGGAAGTGAAGGTGATTACCTTCCCATGCGTGGGTCAGATCTTTGCAGGCGATCCAGTGAAGAATGGCAGTAAGGAAATGCTTGTTAAGTATCAAGAGAAGATAGACGAGCTTACGGCGAAGAAGCTTCAGAAGAACGAAATCGACAAAGTCAATGTCCGACCGACAATAAAGGTCAGATCCGTATTAACTTGCGAATCCGATAGCGGAGTTTGCGCTATGTGTTACGGAATGGATCTTTCAAATCACGAGATTGTCAACGTCGGAGAATCTGTTGGCGTAGTCGCCGCCCAGTCGATCGGCGAACCCGGTACGCAGCTCACAATGAGGACGTTCCACACTGGAGGTATAGCCACCGGACAGGACATAACCAGAGGTCTTCCACGTGCAGAGGAATTGTTCGAGGCCCGAAAGAAACTCAAGGATCCTGAAGCGCTCTTTATAGAAAAGGGCGATAGTGGTTTCGTTAAGGATCTCGTCTCTGACGATAAGGGAAGAAGAAAGGTCTATGTTGAAACAAAGACCGGTGGTATCAGCGAATACGATCTCTCCTCGAGCATCAAACCCAAGATCGAGATCGGCGACAAGGTCACTGAAGGACAGGCAATAACAACGGGAACAGTAAGGCCAAGGAAACTGATGGAAAAGCTAGGTCTGGTTCAAACAGCACTTTATCTTCTCACCGAGATCAAACGAGTCTATGCAGAACAGGGAGTCGAGATTCACGACAAGCACTTTGAGCTGATAATCAGACAGATGCTTTCGAAAGTTGAAGTCACGGATCCCGGAGACACCGACTTCCTGCCGGGAGACCTCCTAGACATTGTCGAAATCAGAAAGATAAACAAAACAATAGATGAAGCCAACAGCAGAGTCGGAGAGAATAGAGAGTATGTAATCGATAAGAGATTGGCAAGGAGAGTCCTTGGCGAAGATGAAGATGGAAAGATACAGAAGATAGCCGCTGAGGGTGAACCAATAAGTGAAGAGCTGCTTAACAAGATACTAAAAAGCAGCATAAAGCAGATACTCATTTTTGATGTCGACGAAGATAATTATCAGAAGCTTGTCGATGACTTCAATCCCGACACCGTAATTCCTGAGAAGATGATCCAGATCATGCCGAAGGATCCGATAAAGTTCAAGCGAAAGCTTCTCAGGATTACCAAGGCATCTCTTGAGAGTGAAGGTTGGCTATCGGCTGCATCATTCCAGCAAACGCCGCAGATTCTTACCGAAGCATCTGTAGCAGGGAAGTCAGATTTCCTGCAGGGACTGAAGGAAAACGTAATCGTGGGCCAGCTGATACCTGCGGGGACAGGTCTTGATATGTATGCTAATCTGCAGGTTGAAGAGGCAGCGATGCCCTCACAGTTCAAGGAAGAGGAGCTGGCCTGATCTAAGCGGAACTATTTATATTGGCGGAAAGCGCGCTGCGCTTTCCGCTTTTCTTTTGGAATGGTAACATTATAGAGGACTGAAACTCTATCATCTGGGGGCAGAGTTGTCGAAGCCGGTTTTGGAAATAACGAATCTTAGTAAGACATACAGTATAAGCGGAACGAGAGCCCTTGACGGAGCAACTCTCTCATTTTACTCTGGAGAGATTGCCTCTCTTCTTGGAGAGAATGCAGCGGGCAAGACTACGCTTATGAAAACCATTGTTGGAATTGAAAAGCCCAACAGTGGTTCTATGTTATTTAGAGGAGAAAAGTATCTTCCGACAGGCCCTTCTTACGCGTTAGAAAAGGGTATAGGAATGGTCCCTCAGAGCCTGAAAGTGATTTCCCAGCTAACTGTATTTGAGAATTTGTTGCTGGGTCTCAAGATGAATTTGCCTGGAGGGACGATCAAGCACTTCAAAGAAGAAATTAAAAAGGTTATGCAGCGTTATCGCCTGCAGCTTCCTCTAGATAAGAAGGTTGAATTGCTTTCGACGGGGCAGCGGCAAAAGCTGGAAGTGCTGAGAATACTCCAGAATTCACCGGAGATAATTATATTCGACGAGCCTACAACTCTTATCTCCGAAACGGAGAAGGAAGAGCTTTTCGAGACTTTCATGAAGTTGAAGGCCGAAGGAAAGACTGTAGTGTTTATCACTCACAAGCTGCGCGAAGCCTACTCCGTTTCAGATCGAATATACGTGATTCGATCCGGAGTAATTATTGGCCGCTACAGAAGAGATGAGACTTCGGTAGAAGAGCTTCACGATCTAGTTTCTGGAGAAGAGATTAGTCCAGATAGGCTTCAACTGTCGTCGGTCGGAGAAGCAGTACTGCGAGTCGAGGATTTGAGTATCGAAGGATCTATACAGGGGGAAGAAGCTGTAAAGGGAACATCCTTCGAAGCAAGGAGAGGCGAGCTTCTCGCGATTTCGGGTGTAGCCGGAAATGGTCAGGAAGGGCTCCTGGAGGGAATATTCGGGATGAGAAAGATTCTTTCGGGAAGGGTTCTTCTCGATGGAAAGGATGTCACCAACATGCCTCCCCGCAATCTCAGAAAGCTGGGGTTGGCAGCTCTGCCTTCGGACAGAGACGGCACGGCAAGCTGTAAAACCGCATCAATAAAGGATAATCTCGTTATTCACAAGGTTACTGACGGTGGATGGTTTGTTGATAATAGGAGGCTAGATGCCTTTGCCATAAGGCTTCTAAGCGATTTCGGCGTTGTATATGGCAGTATCTTTGATCCGGCTTCGTCTCTATCTGGAGGTAATCTCCAGAAGTTGCTGCTTTCAAGAGAGATCAGTTCTGAACCCAGAGTGCTTTTGCTTGGAGAACCCTTCAGAGGTCTTGATGTTAAGCATCTTCAAATACTGCGCACAGTTTTAGCGAGGATAAAAGAAGAGATGGCGGTCATCGTTTTTACAGCAGATCTTGAAGAAGTCCTCAGAGTCGGTGACAGGATCATAATTATGTCTGAAGGAAGGATAGTCTTTAATGGCGTCAACAGACCTGGATTGAGTAAACATATGATAGGTAAACTAATACTGAAGGCAACGGGAGAGAGGCAGTGATTAGACGATCTTGGATGGATGGCAGATCATTTCTTGTGATGGCGTTCGCTTTGGCCGCCGGGTTCGTTCTAGTGCTTCTTATGAGTGAAGGACCCTTGAATGCAACTAGAGCGTTCTTTCTATCCGTCTTTTCTAATCGCTTCTATTTCGGCAATCTTCTGGCCTATTCAATCCCTCTAATTCTAACCGGACTGGCTGCATCTATAGCCTTCACCTCCTCATGCTTCAATCTCGGTATGGAAGGGCAGGTATATCTTGGAGCTCTTACCGGAACGGCAACCGGTATTCTTCTGGCCGGAAGAGTGTCTGGAGCTGCAGGAATTGTCTTGATGATTATTGTCAGTTTTTTTTCCGGCGCCACAGCTGCGGGTATCTCTGCGTTGCTGAAGACCGGGTTAGGTGTGAATGAGCTGATCTCTACGCTCTTGCTGAGTAACGGACTGGTGATGGTGGTTGATTACTTCATTGAGGGCCCTCTTAATGATCGTCCTTCCGGCCTTGCAGCTACAGTCAGTCTGCCCGATGAGTTTAGATTTGAAGGTTTGATGTCGCCTTCGAGTCTCCATTCGGGAATCATTTTCTCCATAGCTGCAGCCGTAATTCTCTGGTTCATATTATTTAGAACAAGAGAGGGATTCAAAATGAGAATCGCTGGAAAAAACCGGAGGTTCGCCTTCTATTCTGGTGTTGACACAAAGAAAGTTATCTTCTGGTCTCTCTTTCTCAGCGGAGGGCTTGCATCTACTGCAGGAATCATTGATGTCATAGGCGTTCACGGCAGAGTGATGAGGGGTTTTTCAAGCGGATATGGCTGGAATGGAATTGCGATTGCCCTTATTGCAAGAAATCATCCGCTGATGGTGGTTCCTGCTGCCCTGTTCTTCGCATATCTGGAAAGCGGAGCGCAAATCGCTTCGCTTGAGGCGAATGTTACGCCTGAAGTTGCCAAGATTGTTCAGGCCGTTATCTTTTTTCTGGTGACGGCGGAAGCTCTCATCCCCAAGCTTTTCTGGAGAAAAAAATATGCTTGAAGCGATAATTCGGGATACACTGAAGAACTCTACGCCGATTATTCTTGCGGCCACTGGCGGTCTGCTTACAGAGGTTTCCGGCTGGCTGAATATCGGGTTGGAAGGGGGCATTCTTTCGGGTGCTTTCTTTGCTGTTGTTGTCTCGTCTGCAACCGGAAGCATACTTCTGGGTACTTTGGCTTCAGTCATAGTGGCGGTGATTCTTTCCACCATTGTATTCTTGACCGTAAGATTTCTGAAGGCCAATCTTTACGTAGTTGGGATAGCTGCGAATCTCCTGTCAGTCGGTCTGACTGTTGCACTGACAGATTTATGGTTCAAAAGCAAGGGGACCGTAGTCTTCAGTGGTTCACCGAGACCTGGAGTCCTTTCGATCGATTTTTTCAATGGAACAGTACTTGCTTGGATGAATGGACTTGGCCTATTTGATCTGGTTGCCTTCGTTACTCCATTCCTCATTGCTTATCTCTTCAAGAAGACGGTTGTCGGTGTGAAACTAAGGGCTTGTGGGTATGATGACGAAAGTGCTTTCTACAGCGGCGTTAAGGTTAATCAGATCAGGTTCATGGCATACTTTGGAAGCGGAGTCTTTGCAGGACTTGCCGGCTCGGCGCTGTCTCTTCCACTTGGGGCTTTCGTATCAAATATGTCCGGTGGAAGAGGCTGGCTGGCACTTGTAGCAGTCATCATGGGAAGGAAGAACCCGGTACTAGTATTTTTGTCTGCAATCATGCTGGGCTTTGTTACCGAGCTTTCGATCTTTCTACAGGTTGCAACGGAAGTCTCTCCAAAATTATTGCTTTCGCTACCTTACTTCGTTTCTTTCGCGATTCTCGCACTTTCGCACAGTGGAAACAGCAAGAAAAGTCTTCCGTTAGCCAAGTAAATGCGTGATATAATTCATCGAATTGGAGGTGTGGCTTTGAAACTCATAGATAAGCTTAAGTCGAAATACTCCGAGGTCTCTTATCTTCATAGCGCTGCAGCGCTCATGGCATGGGACATGAGAACATACATCCCCTTGAAGGGGGCAGAGATAAGGGCGGAGACTCTTGGATATATCTCGACTCTCGCATTCAGAAAGTCTGTTTCGGAAGAAGTAGGAGTTTTGCTTAGCCAGCTCAACGAGAACAAAGTTCAAGAGGAACTAACTGAAGACGAGAAGGCAATGGTTAGGGTAGCAACAAAGTCCTATAGAAGAGCAAAGGCAATTCCACCTGAGCTTTATCAGAAGTACTCTGTTCTAACATCGAATAGTGAAAGAGTGTGGGAAAAGGCTCGGAAAGAAAACGATTTCAACAGTCTGGAGCCATATCTGGAGGAAATCGTTGAACTGTCCAGAGAGATGGCCCGATTGTACGGATTTGAAGAGAATCCGTACGATGCCCTTCTCGAGGGCTTTGAAGAGGGTATGACAGCCAGAAAACTGCGGAAAATCATTGAGTCGTTGAAATCAGAGCTCATACCTTTCATAAAGAAGATTATGGAAGAGGGCGAACTACCGAACACCTCCGTTCTTGAGGGAAGATTCAACAGAAAGGCTCAGGAGAAACTTAGTAGAAAGGCTCTCAAACTCATAGGATACGACTTCGATGCCGGCAGGCTTGACGAAACGGTCCATCCCTTCACAATCGGCATAGGGGTAAACGATGTCAGGGTAACGACTAAATACACATCTAGCCAATTAACTCCTTCTCTTTTTGGATCGATACATGAGGGGGGTCACGCGATCTATGAGCAGGGGTTGCCTATTTCACTCAGAGAGACCCCGCTTTACGGTGCGTGTTCTCTAGGTATTCATGAATCTCAATCGAGAATGATGGAGAACATGGTTGGCAGAAGCAAGGAATTTCTGTCGTTCTTCTATCCACAGATACAGAAGGCTTATCCATCGAATTTCAAAAACGTTTCGCTAGGTGAATTCTATAGATCAGTGAATAACGTAAAGCCGTCTCTGATTAGAACAGAGGCCGATGAAGTAACATACAACCTGCATATTATGATTAGGTTTGAGCTGGAAGAAGCTCTTATCAAAGGAGACCTTCGAGTTTCCGATCTCCCGAAAGCATGGAATGCAAAGATGAAAGAGTATCTCGGAATTGAACCTGATACTGACAGCGACGGAGTGCTCCAGGATGTCCACTGGCCATCCGGAATGATCGGCTATTTCCCTTCGTATATGTTGGGAAACCTGTATGCTGCACAGATGTATTCGAAAGCAAGGCAGGACATCCCGGGACTTGACAAGAGGATAGAAATGGGAGATGTTCTGTCTCTTGTCGACTGGTTAAGAAAGAACATTCATAGCATGGGAAGGCGGTACGAGCCCGAGAAACTTCTGAAAGCAGCCACCGGGAAGGAGCTGGATCCTTCATATTTCCTGAGGTATATCAAGGAGAAGTACTCGAGCATTTACCAGATATAGGCTTCATCAAGTTTGAATTTCCAGAAGAAGAGACTCGATTTTGGAGAGCCTGTCTTGAGATAGCTTCAGGTTCTCCTTTCTAGTTACAAGGAAGTCTACGATTTCCAACGGTTCTTCAAGACCCATGTCCTTCCAAATGAAGGAAATCACCTCGGGGTCGATAAGATCGTGAAAAGCAAGCAAGTAGACAGCGGCTGGCATCATGCTCTTCAATTCGGAAGTCTTCTTTATTTCACCACACTCCAGAAACTCGAGGGACTTTTCCTTTACGGCCTTACCTATGCCCTTGATCGACGAAATGCCAGCAATATCGTCACTAGTAAGCTGACCCGAAGGCAAATTTGATCTGATGACTCTTGCTGCAAATTCATAGGTTCTTACCTTGAATGGATTGTCTCTGTTGACCTTGAGAAGTCTTGAGAGCAAGTCAAACTGCATTGCCAGTTCCTCTTTTCTCACCGGAATCACCTCTCAGTGTATTTTACACCGCTGAGAGGTGGCAAAGAAACCAAATGCTCGGAATTCTCTTCGGCTCCGTAAGAAATGTACCTGTTTGTCCTGACTCAGTTCAAACAGGCAAAGAGCCTTTACGATTGACATAGAGATCGGGATATCAGAGGACAGGCCAGCGAACTTATTTCTTTCTTTTGCTGAGAACAGCTTCAATGTTCTCCTTTGCCGTGCCAACAAGGCTTCATAAAAGGCCATGCCCGCAGCTTCTATCGCTTGAATGGCGTTGCCTCCAAGATGAAAGGCGATTATTGTGTCTATGCCTTGCTTTGTGAGCATGTTTACTGCCATGGGTCCGGCACCGTGCGCCACACTGTTGTTTGGTTCTACATATTCTTCACTTCCCGTTTCCGGGTCATAGATCAGAAAGAACTTTGCTCTGGCAAATCTATCGTCTGGAATACTGTTGATAGTCTTTTCTTTAACTGGGATAGCAATTTGCATTATTCTTCTACAGCTTAGGAAATTTTCCGTTTCAACCTCAGGGCAATTCGCTTTATTGCTTGCGCCGCCTTAGAGTCTTCCATTGCAACAACCGGTTTTCCAATAATAATCGCTTTCTCCGTCTGCTCGTCAAAGGGAATCTTGCCCAGGAGCTCTATTCCGTTAGCTCCACACTAGGACTCTATGAAGGCGCTTCTGGAAGTATTCAAATCTCATTTGTTTATGACTATTCCGAAATCTCTCTTGAAATGTCTTATAGTCTCGACTATCCTTGCAAGATCGTGGTTTCCCGATACAGTTGGTTCGGCAACCGCGACCACGTAAGTTGCTCCTGTAATCGATGAAGTAGCGGGGCACCCTATTCCCGGGGCACCATCGATTACGATTATCTCCCTTTTTTCCCTCTCTGCGACATTAATTGCCAGTTTTCTGACCTCTGCCACTAACCCACCAGAAGTCTCTTCCCCTGGGGACGACGAGGCGTGAACAAGAGAGATTTCATTCGACTGAGACAAGAAGTAATCGCCCGATTTATTGTCTTTGAGCGAAATCGCATCTGCCGTGCAGACAGCCACACACATGCCGCATCCCTCACATGCGTAGGGATCGATTGAGTAAGGACCTCCCCTGATAATCGCATCGAACCTGAAGAATTTCTCGCAGAGTCCACTTGATATGCTTTGATCAGAGATTTCTGCCTACTTGCAGCCATAGTATTCAAATTTCTCGATCAGCTTATTCTCGAGAATTAGGTGAAGATTTGGTGCGTCCACGTCACAATCGGCCATCACTATTGAGTCAAACAGAGATGAAAGAGATTCCGCAAGTGTTGTCTTTCCTGTGCCACCATTGCTACTAGTACGGCAATAACCAAGGCCTACCTCCATCTCCTGAAGCGATAGCCCATAACACTTCAGGCTCCAAATCCTCCTCCAAAACCCATCCTTCTACCGAGAAACAGTCTTTTCCTCGGAAATGGTCGGTAGGAGTAGTTTCTTGCCGGCGTTCGCTTCGATATTTATCATCGGGAGCACAGTTGCCCATGCCCTAGCCAGTCATTGATCCAGAACCCTCGGGTCAAGTTCCATCTCTCCAGGGCATATTCTCACTTCTCTTCTTCCGTACTGCCTGTGTTTTCGAGCGTTTCCAGTCTCTTCTCTATTTCCTTGAGCTCTTCGCCGAGCGTCTCGAGCTCTCTCTTAAGCATCGCTCGATACTCCTTTAGTTCCTGACTTTCCATTTCGGGGGAAATCTCCTGATCGTAGGCGTATGCCCCGTAATAACCGAAACCCCTTCCAGGTGGAAATCTTCTACCATATCCCATTCCTCTTCCGCATCCGATACCTCTCTCGTATCCTGCTCCATATCCAGGACCGTAGCCTAGTATCTGCAGTAACCGTCTCTAAACCTCATGGGACCAGATCCAAATGGCATATAATCACCTCAGATATATGCAATACACATATATATTATACTAATTGGAATTGACAATGTCAAGAACGCAGTAAGCTGGCTTTGCACAAGTCTGCAGAATTTCTGATAGTATCTAAGTGAGGAGGATCGATGGGAAACAGAGCGCATGTCTTGCTATTTTCAGTAATAGCTCCGTTTTATAACGTCGCTTTCAGATCGCAGCTGAAGAATTATAGAAGGCTCTTAAAAGAGTATCGGTCTCTAATTGGCGACGATATCGAGAGCGTCCTCGATATCGGTTGCGGAACCGGTGCTCTTGCCAAAGCATTCGACGAACTGGGATACAGAGTAACGGCTGTGGATGCTTCGACTTCCATGGTAGCGATAGCGAGGCATAATCTGAAGGAAAGCGGAGTCAAAGTCGTTCAAGGCGATTTTTTCGAGAAACTCCCCTTTGAAGACAATAGTTTTGATCTTCTCGTAGCATCGTATGTCGTACACGGTCATAAGATTGAGGGCAGAGAGAAGTTCTATAAAGAGAGTCGTAGAATCTGTAGGAAAGAGGTTCTGATTCACGAGTTCTTTCCGAATAGAAATCGCTTGGTCTATGTTGTCGAGTTCTTCGAGAGAAGTGATTACGAAAATTTCGTTCCGAAAGCCTTCGAAGAGCTCAAAGAGAATTTTCCCGTTGTAAAAGGAGTTAGGCTTTCCTCTACGACAGGTTGGTATTTATGTCGGTGCGACTAGGCCTTAAGGTAGTTGGGTCTTCAAGATTTTGAATTAGCAGGCGTTCAAGGAAGGGCTGGTGTTTCAATATTTGAACAAGATCATTCTAGGGGTCTACAGGTGAAGAAAGCTATTCCTTACATATTTATTGCACCTGCAGGTGCGATAATTGGTTTCTTTCTGTTATATCCATTGATATACTCACTTGTCATTAGCTTTTTTGAGTGGGATCTATCGCCGACAATGACTTTCGTAGGTTTGGGGAACTACGCACAGATTCTCTCATCAAGCGAATTCTGGGACTCAATGTTATACACCGCTTACTACATTCTCGGCGTTCTTCCTTTTTCGCTTCTTATCGGTTTTCTTTTCGCCAATCTTCTGAACGATTCGACTATGAAGGGAATCGGGTTCTTCCGAATGATCTATTTCCTTCCGGTTGTTACATCGCCTATTGCAGCCGGTATGGGATTCAGCTTTCTCTTTAGCACTGAACTCGGGTATGTTAATCACATAATCGGGTCGTTTGGAGGGGAGTATGTGAACTGGTTGACGAACCCTGAGGGGATTATTCAAATCCTGTTCAACTGGACTGGAATTCAGCTTCCGAAGGTATTGCAGGGTCCTAGCGTGGCGCTGTTCGTGATAATACTAATGGGGATCTGGCAGAATATTGGATACGCAATGGTCGTTTATCTTGCAGGCCTTCAGAATATCCCACAGACTTACTATGAAGCTGCCGCGCTGAGCGGGGCAAACAAGTTCCAGATGTTGAGAAAGATCACTGTACCTCTTCTTTCGCCGACCACTTTCTTTCTGTTGATAATGTTCAGCATTAGTTCCTTTCAAGTCTTTGGTCCAATAATGGTCATGACTCCCGATGGAGGGCCGCTTAACACAACCTCGGTCGTTGTCTTTCGGCTTTATCGAGAGGCCTTCTCTTATTACAGGTTTGGTTACGCAGCAGCTATGGCCTTTGTTCTATTCCTATTCGTGATCTCTCTTACTGCCTTTCAGGTGAAAAGTATCGAGAGGACGGTACATTATGACTAAAAGGATTGGGAGAGTTTTCAAGTACGCTATACTTATAGCCGGTGCCGTTGTGATGATCTTTCCCTTTTTCTGGTCTTTCATGACATCTTTCAAGGATTTGAGAGAAATTCTCAGAGATCCCTTTTCTCTTATTCCCAGGGAGTTTACACTGAAGAATTATGTCAGCGTATTCACGAAGGTTCCATTTGCCAGATACCTTTTGAATAGCACAATTGTGGCGCTGGCTACCACTCTTTTGCAGCTTGTGACGGCTTCTCTGGCAGCCTTCGCATTTGCCAGGATGAGATTCAAGGGCAGAGAAGTGATATTCTATGTCTTTCTAGCAACTATGATGATTCCCCAGCAAGTTGTGATGATTCCTCAGTATCTCGTAGTAATGAGACTCAATATGGACAACTCGTATTTAGGGTTGATTTTGCCTCACGCGGCCACCGCAATTTCAATATTCTTTCTCAGGCAGTTCTTCTTGACAATCCCGAGAGATCTTGAGGACGCCGCCACGATCGATGGTTGCGGCCCGCTCAGGACTCTGTTCAATGTATTTCTTCCTTTGACCAAGCCGGCCATTGCTACCATTGCCGTCTTCTCTTTTATGTGGTCGTGGAATAACTACTTCTGGCCTTTGCTTGTCATAAGTGAACCGGAAATGAGAACCGTCCAGCTGGGTCTGGCGATGTTCAAGTCAGAGGGTGGAATCCAGTGGGGGGAGTTTATGGCTGCGACAGTCGTAGCAACGCTACCGATCATGATTGCTTATTTCGTTGCTCAGAAACAGTTTGTCAAGGGGATAACCCTTACGGGATTAAAAGGATAAAGAAAAGGAGGAAAAGATGAAAAGAATAACGACGGTACTTTTGCTGTTAATCCTGGCAGTTGCTGGCCTCGGGTCTGTAACTCTCACATTCTGGCATTCGATGTCGGATTATCAGAAGCCGATCATCGATAAGCTTGTTGCCGATTTCAACAAGGCTCACAAAGACATCACGGTAAGGGCAATATTCCAGGGATCCTACGATGATACTGTTACAAAGCTAAAGACGGCTCTGCTCACTGGAAAGGGTCCGGATGTTGCTCAGGTCAACATAGAGCACATTCAGATCTTTTCCAAGGATGGTTCCTTACAGGATCTTACTGATCTGATCGGCGGCGATCCTTCTTTGAGTCCGGAGGACTTTGTCGATAGTTTCTGGCAGACGATAATTCGCGACGGCAAACCTTACGCTCTTCCCTTCAACATAAGTGCTCTAATGCTGTTTTACAACAAGGACCATTTCAGGGCAGCGGGGCTTGATCCAGACAGACCACCTCAAAACTGGGAGGAGTTGGAGGAATATGCGCGAAAGCTGACAATCAGAAAGTCTGGTGATTCAAGGCCTTCTCAGTATGGTCTCTTGTGGGGTGTTGACGCAATGTTCTACCAGTTTGAACCGCTTGTTTGGCAGAACGGTGGAGAGATCTTCAATGAGCAAATGACCGAGTGTATTATCAATTCTCCTGAGGGAATTGAGGCTCTGGAGACCTGGCGGAGATGGTTCAGTGAAGGCCTTTCTCCTGTTGATCTCACTATTGATGAAGGAATACAGTCCTTCACAATGGGGAGAATCTCGATGGGCCCCATGACGAGCGGAGGAATTCGTTACGCTCTCGAGAACATACCCTGGAGTCTGGGTGTGGCCCCTCTTCCTGAAGGCAGGCAGAAAACCACGACACTTGGAGGAGGCTCTCTTGCCATTATGGCCGGACTCTCAGAAGAGAAGCGTCAGGCCGCCTGGACCTTCATCAAATGGATGGTTTCAGAGAAGAACACATTGTTCTGGTACGAGGGAACGGGATACATGCCGGTTCTGAAGTCTGCAATGAGTTCTCTTGAGATACAGCTGATCTGGCAGCGTTTTCCGCAGTTAAAGGCTCCTATAGACTCGATAGAATTTGCCAGACCCAGGCCGGTTCACACAAATATCATTGAGATCAGGAATATTCTTTACAATGCTGTTGAGCAGGTAAGAAAAGGGGTTGCAGAGCCGAAATCGGCTTTCGATAATGCGGTGGCGAAAGTCAACGAGTTGCTCGAGTGAGGTGATGAGATGAAGCGAATACTTCTGTCGGTAATATTCATATTCTTTTCTTTGACGGTTCTTGCTAACAAAATCGTGGAAATTGAAGTAACAGGTGTTGAAAGGACAATTCCACAAGTGGTGATCAATATTTCCGGGCTCAAGATCGGTGAAGAACTGGATATCGAGAGAGTTTACAGGGCCAAGAGAAATCTGGAAGAGTGCGGTCTCTTTACAGATGTCTATCTTCAACTTGGAGATGTCGGCGGTGATTACAAACTGGTGATTTCTGTTCAGGAGAGTTCTTCCTTCTATCCGTATTTTGGCGAGCATCTGACATTGGGAGCGGGAGAGCGAAACCTTCTGGGTTATGGGGTGAACGTCTATGGAGGGATCCGGTTTCTTAGATTCACCGACAAAAAGTTGCTTGGCTTTCTGCCCCAACCCGAGTTCTTCTGGGGAGGGCTGAGATTTGGCGCGAGCACCTTTAGCGTCTTTGGAACAGGTATCAATCCCTTCGTTGAAGTGACTCTGTTTAAAGAGGTTCCGTGGCAAGCCGATACTATGCTTTCTTTGAATTCTGTAGATCTGGGTGCGACCTATCCCTTTGGAGAGTATATTGCCGGAATTTCCTATACATACGAAAATGCGTCATTTGAGGCCACGCCTTCGAATAACTACTCGGTTTCGATACTTACTGGAGCCTTTTCTTTTGGCGACGAAGATAACTACCAGGAAAAGAGAGGAAACTTATTTGGAAAAACGATTCTCTCCTACGGATTTGGAGACGGAATTAATTATCTTCAGCAGAAGGCATCGGTAAATTACTGGTACAGGATCATTGGAAGAATTTATATCGAGAGTGAGACAAGAGCAGGCGTGACTTATTTCGGAGAAGCTCCGGTGACCAGGCGTTTCTACCTGGGAGGAGGTACCGATCTCAAGGGCTGGAACCCCTATGCATTTAATCCCAGATTCTATGCGCTGGAGATACTTCAGGCAGGAGTCCCTCTCACTGAGAGCTTCGCGGTTGCTCCTTCCGATGATATGAGCACTTTCATTCCCAAGCTCTACTTGATGGCGGCCGCCGGTGACAACGCCACTCTCGGTCTGTCCATAGGAATAGGTTTCGAGTGGAGAACACCACTGGGAGTTGGAGTGGAGCCTCAGGTGTTCTTCGGGGGAAATGGTTTCAAATTCTACTTCGAACTCAGGTAACTTCTGGCCTCACAAGAAGATCAATCGCTCTTCTTTGCTGGCACAAAACGAGCGAACCGGCCGTGAAAGAACGGCCGGTTCTCTTGCCACCTCATAGTCCTTTTACTCAACTTCTAAGGGAAACGTTCTGCGCATATCCGGAGAGCAAGTCGGCGAATTCTCTTAACACTGAATCCGGGTAAGGTGGCGATTCGCAGAACCCGGTCAGCGGTCTATACTGCTGAACTGAAACCAACGACACTCCGCTGCACATTCTCGCGAGCTCTTCGAAATCCTTTTCAGGAACATAAGGTGGAAACATTGTGATCCTTATCTCATGACTGGAAAAACCCTTTGCCAATTCAATACTCTTCTGGATTTGCTTCAGATTCACAGTAGAGAACAGCTCATAGTTCAAAGACTTGAGATCGACCGCGACATAGTCGATAACGTCCAGGAACTTCCTGAGAATATCTGAACTCCAGCCATTGGTATCGAGTTTAACCAGTACAGCCGGAAATTGGGCTTTGAGTCTTTCAACAAACGGGATCAGATCATCTGCCCTGAGTGTTGGCTCTCCCCCGGTGATAACAACCGCATCTATGAGAGCTGCCCTTTTGTTCAGGTATGTGAAGACCTCCGATTCACCGACTTTCTCTTCTACCGATTTCTTCAGTTCAGGATTGTGGCAATAAGCACAGTCGAAATTACAGCTTGAGGTAAACAGTGTCAGGGCTACTTTGCCCGGATAGTCCACTAGACTGACCCTCTCCATTCCTGCGAAATTCATCTACTTTCTCTCTCCCAATTCTGTACGTCTCTCTCATCTTGAATTCTTCCTGTTTTCCGGCGTTCCAGTTCTGTACTGGTCTGTAGTAGCCTGTAATCCTTGAATACACTTCGGTCGGCTTTCCGCATTCGGGACATGTGAACTGTTCTCCTCTTATATATCCGTGGTTTTGACAGACTGAATAGGTAGGTGAAATCGTGAAGTACGGAATTCTGTAATTCTCGGCGATCTTCCTCACAAGCTGCCTGGTAGTTTTCCAGTCAGATATTCTCTCTCCAAGGAAGGCATGAAACACTGTCCCTCCTGTATATTTCTGCTGTAGCTCCTCCTGAAGGTCTAGCGCGCTAAAAATATCCTTCGTGTAGTCCACAGGCAGATGGGAAGAGTTTGTGTAATACGGGTTGTCCTTTCCCGCAGTAAGTATTTGAGGGAATTTCTTTTTGTCCATCTTGGCGAGCCTGTAAGTCGTTGATTCTGCCGGTGTCGCCTCGAGGTTGTAGAGATGGTCGGTTGTCTCCTGATAGCCGATTATCTTGTTTCTCATGAAGTTCAGTACTCTCAATGCAAACTGATAGCCCTCTTCTTCGGCTATAGTCTTTCTGATCCAGCGGGCATTCATACTTGCTTCATTCATTCCTATCAAGCCAATCGTAGAAAAATGGTTATCGAAGTTCTTCAGATATCTCTTTGTGTATGGATAGAGGCCTTCACTGTTCAATTTCTCCACTACCGATCTCTTTATTTCAAGGCTTCTGCTCGACAGATCCATCATTTTCGAAAGTCTTCCGAAAAACTCTTCTTCACTCTTGCTGAGGTATGCGATTCTAGGAAGGTTTATTGTAACGACGCCTATGGAGCCCGTGAACTCATCCGAACCGAAGAGCCCGCCGCCTCTCCTTTTCAGTTCGCGTTTGTCCAGCTGCAGCCTGCAACACATGCTCCTAACATCATCGGGATTAAGATCGGAGTTTATGAAGTTCTGGAAGTAGGGAGTGCCATACTTACTGGTTATCTCAAAGAGAAGCTCTGCATCCTCATTCTCCCAGTCAAAATCCTTGGTGATATTGTAAGTCGGTATTGGATACTGGAAGCCTCGACCATTTGCATCTCCCTCGTCAAGAATCTCAAGGAAGGCGCGATTTATCATCTTCATTTCTTCCTGACAGTCCCCGTAAGTGAAATCCATCGCTTCCCCTCCAACTATTGCCGGTTCATTTTTCAATTTGGCCGGGACGACCCAGTCGAGGGTGATATTCGTGAAGGGGGCCTGTGTACCCCATCTGGAAGGTGTATTTACTCCGAAGACAAATGACTGGATGTTCTGTTTGACTTCTTTGAGCGAAAGGTTGTCGATCTTCACAAAGGGCGCGAGATACGTATCAAATGAAGAGAATGCCTGAGCGCCGGCCCATTCATTCTGGAGTATTCCAAGGAAGTTCACCATCTGATTCACAAGGGTAGAAAGGTGTTTTGCCGGTGATGACGACACCTTTCCCGTCACGCCTCCGAGACCTTCCTCAATGAGCTGTTTCAGGCTCCAGCCGGCACAGTATCCAGAGAGCATTGAGAGATCATGAATATGGATGTCACCTTCGCGGTGGGCGTTGCCTATCTGTGGATCGTAGACCTCCCTAAGCCAGTAATTGGCGGTTACCGTACCGCTATTGTGCAGAATTAGCCCCCCGATTGAGTATGTGACAGTAGAGTTCTCATGTACCCGCCAGTCCAGCATATCGAGATAGCTGTTAACGGTCTTTGAGAAGTCGAGCATGGAAGAATCAAGCTCTCTGAGTTTCTCCCTGTGTTTTCTATAAAGTATATATGCCTTGGCAGCATCGGCAAAGGCAAGGTTTTCAAGCGTTCTTTCTACCGAGTCTTGGATATCCTCTATGTCTACGAGATTGTCTGTGGTTTTTGGCTGAAAATCTGCAACGACCCTCAGTGCAACCCTCTCAAGGATGTCTTCGTTATAGTGGGTTTCGGTTGCCTCAAATGCTTTCTTCATGGCGTTGATTATCTTCTCCAGTTCGAATTCGACTATTGCTCCGCTTCTTTTCCTAACATTCAACATATCAATACCTCCATGAATAGGCTCAATAAATAGTGGACAATGATGATTGTAGCACAATATATTGATAATTCCAAAGAAAACTGCTGTATCATAGCCCGATCAGAAAGACTCCTCACAACAGAACAGAAGAGTTTAAAGCGGCCTCCAAAATCCTTCACGGAAGTACTTACCAGAGAAGCGAAAACGGAGGTCAAAAAGTTTACCTTTGAGGTCTCTTTATGAATCTTGTTATATTATTTGTACCGATTCTAGTTAACATTGCTACGAATGCCTCGGCCGTTGCCAATGCGTCTCCAAGAGCTCTATGACGAGATTCCGGAACTATCCCCAATCTTGCAAGCAGTATATCAAGATTGTTTCTCCCATATCTGAAGACTGCTTTCGACATCTCTACGGTATCAATGTATGAGTTCTGGAGCCTGCCCAATCCGGACTGTTCACCGTAATAGTCGAGAAAGGAGAGATCGAAAGGGGCATTGTGAATCACGAGGGTTGAGTCTCCAACAAAAGAAAAAAAGTCTTTGAGAACATCTTTTACCGGCGGCTTTCCCTTAACCGTCAAGTTGCTAATTCCGGTCAGGGCTGTTATAGTGATTGGAATTATACACGCGGGATCTATAAGTGAATCATAGCAATCGCTCCTACAGACTTTCCAGTCGCGCACACGCACTCCCGCAACCTCGATCAGTCTCGCCCCTCGTTGTGGACTCATTCCTGTTGTCTCCGTGTCTAGAACGACAAATTCCAAAAGACTCCCCTCCCATTTGATTGTACAATGAAAGAAGTTTCTTCAGAAAGAGTCAGAGATCATGTTTGTGAAGAATTGGGCAAATCTGTTAAGCCGCTTTTCCAGTCTAAAGGCATTACATAGAGTATAATTTTTATGAGGTGAACCACAATGGATGACAAGGTAAATCAATCAGAAGAGGAAATAAGGGAACGTTATAGAAACGCTATCGAATCAGCAGTTCAAAAAGCTCCGATCAGATCTGGAGAGAGACTGTATCTCACAGACCTCTGGGCTATCACCTCAATTCCCGAAGAGGTCATTGTGGAGACTCTTGCTTCTTCCGAGTTGAAGCTGCCCGAAGGGGTATCCTGCATAGTCGACGATAGAAGGAAAAAGAAGAGGATCATTTATGGGAAACGAGAATCTAATGAAAAGAGTGGCGGTCCTAAGCAGCCCAGAATACGCAAGGTGCAGGGAGAAGATTAGCGAAGGGCTAGACCTGATCGAGTTCAACGAAACTCTGCAGGGAAAGAAAGTTCTTCTGAAAGTGAATCTTCTATCGGCAAGGTTACCGGATAGTTGTGTCACCACTAATCCAGCCCTTGTTCGGGCTGTGGCAGAGGTCTTTCTCAGGAAGGGAGCGATAGTCAGCATCGGAGATTCTCCCGCGAGTGTTCGTGTTGAGGTTGCAGCTTATGCCGCAGGAATTACCGAAGTCTGCGAAGATCTCGGGGTTCCGCTCGTAGATTTTGATGATCCCGTTCCTGTAGTCCTGGAGCAGGGTACGTACAGGAGCTTTGAAATTGCCAGACCGGTTCTTGAAACAGACCTTCTCGTGAATCTTCCGAAGCTCAAGACACATTCACTCACTCAGGTCACATTCGGAGTCAAGAATCTTTTTGGCTGTGTTCCCGGGGTTAAGAAGCAGGGCTGGCATTTCAGAGTAAGAAACATGAAGGAGTTCTCGGCTATGCTTCTTGATCTGGCCGGTTATCTGAGGCCGTCCCTGACGATAATCGACGGCGTAGAAGGAATGGATGGCAACGGTCCGTCGAACGGCCGGATCATAAGGCCAGGAATAATTGGCATTTCAAGAGATGTTTTCGCACTTGACGATGCTGTCGCAGAACTCTTTGGAGTAATACATTCAAAGGTCCCGATTCTTCGTTTGGCAAGGGAAAGAGGACTAGTAGGCGATTACAAGGTTGTTGGAGATGAAGTCGAGCCGAAAAATCTCTCTCTCCCCGAGACGAATCTAATCGGGGTTTACGGTGCAGCCCTACTGAGGAGATTAGTAACAAAGTTTCCGAAAATAGATAGGAAGAAGTGTGTGAGCTGCCGTGTATGCGAGAGGGCCTGTCCGGCTGGAGCAATCGACACAAGCAGGTTCAATATCGATTATGGCAAGTGCATAACTTGCTACGTGTGTCATGAACTTTGCCCGGAAGATGCTATCGTCTTTAGAAGACGTATTCATAGATAGGAGGGGTTAGATGAGCTATATTCTCGCTATTGATCAGGGAACGAGCAGCAGCAAAGCCGTTCTTTTTGATGAAGAATTGTATCAAGTTGCCGTTGCTCAGGAGGAGTTTACGCAGATCTATCCCAAACCCGGGTGGGTTGAGCACGATCCTAGAGACATCATCTTAAGCACAATGGGTGCAATTGAGAAAGTCGTCTCGGATGCCAGGATTTCATTCAGGGAAATTGCGGCAATCGGCATCACAAATCAAAGAGAAACGGTTGTTGCCTGGGATGCGGTGACTGATCAGCCGCTTTACAACGCAATAGTATGGCAGGATAGAAGAACTGCCGACAGATGCAGAGAGATCGAAGAATCCCATGGAGAATTGATAAGGCGAAAGACCGGCCTCAAGCCGGATCCCTATTTCTCCGCGACGAAGATGGAATGGTTGCTGGAGAATGTACCGGTAGTTCGAGAGGCGGCTAGAAAAGGGAGATTGAGATTCGGAACGATTGACTCCTGGTTAATCTGGAATCTGACGAGAGAGAACCTCCATGTGTGTGATTTCTCGAACGCGTCGAGAACGATGTTGTTCAACATCGAGAAGCTTGAATGGGATCGCGATCTCCTCAATCTCTTTGGAGTGGAGAAGGAGTTTCTCCCCGAAGTTGTGGAATCATGTAAGCTTCTCGGTCCTTCGATCTATGGCCCGAAGATTGGAGGAATAGCTGGAGATCAGCAGGCTTCGCTGTTCGGTCAGACTGCCTTTCAGACTGGCGACGCGAAATGCACATATGGGACGGGTTCATTTATATTGATGAACATTGGAAACAAACCAAAGATTTCCGATCATGGATTGCTTACAACAATAGGCTGGAAGTCAACGGAAGAGACAGTCTACGCCGTGGAAGGTTCGATTTTTGCCACCGGAGCTTTGATAGGCTGGTTGAAAGATGGACTGGGAATCATAAACAGCCCTTCCGATACGGAGCCGCTTGCCAGAGAAGTCAATGACAATGGTGGAGTTTTTTTCTCCGGCGCCCTGACAGGGCTGGGAGCTCCATACTGGAACTCCTCAGCAAGAGGCATGATGATCGGTTTGACAAGGGGAACGAGTAAAGCACATATTGTGAGAGCCGTTCTCGAATACATCGCTTTCAGAACAAGAGAGATTCTTGAGCTGATGGAAGAAGAAACGGGAATCAGGCTCAATAAGCTACTTGTTGACGGAGGAGTTACGCGAAATAACTTCCTGATGGAGATGCAGGCAAATATCCTGAATATTCCGGTTGACAGATCTCTGATAAAGGAAACGACGGCGCTTGGTGCTGCAATGCTTGCAGGAATATGCACTGACCTCTGGGATCAGGAGAGCTTGAAGAACAAGCGAATAAGCGAAGTTGTCTTTGAACCGTCGGGAGATAGAATGGAGGAAGAGTTCAAGAGGTGGAAAGAGGCGTTGAAGAGATCTATGAACTGGGCAAACTAGAGCTGAAGGATCTCGAGGCTCTTGCACAAGAGCTTGGAGAGGCGCTTGAAGGGGGAGAGACGATCCTTCTATTCGGTGATCTGGGCAGTGGGAAAACCACGTTTGTAAAGGCGCTGGCCAGTGGGTTGGGCATCGATCAGGATTATGTGAGAAGTCCGACTTTCAACATTGTCAACTTTTATCCCGGCCGATCCTCGACTGGAGGAAGCGACGGTGTCGAAACGGCTAGAGTGCATCCCGCTCTTATACACGTTGATCTATACAGAATCACCGGTGAAGAAGAGGTTTTGGATCTAGCTCTCTACGATCTTATGAATTGCAGTGCGGTTCTAGCGGTAGAATGGCCGGAGCTTTACCTTAAGTATGTCTGCGAGCCTTATCTCATCGTTGAACTGGAGCATTTCGACGAGATGAAACGAACGGTGAAATTGAAGCCATTCGGCTGCAGAATGAAGAGCATTCTGGACCGTCTGGCTATTAGAATATATCAGGAAAAGAATGAAGGAAGGTGAATAGATGGCTCAGAAGTTTGAGTTGTTGGAAAAAGCTGCTGTAGGAAGCGAACGGAAGATAGAGATACCCGATAAACTGCCGGTTATACCGACGAGAACAAACATGTTGGTATATCCTTCTGCAGTGATGCCGTTGTATGTTGGTCGCGAGAAGTCGCTGGCGGCGCTGGAGGAGTCAATTGGTAAATTCAATCAGATGGTATTTCTCGTTTCTCAGAGGGACATTACTAAAGAGGAACCCGAGATCGAGGATCTATTCGAGATAGGGACGATAGCGAGAATAGTGCAGCTGATGAAGATGCCCGATGGGAACTACAAGATTCTTGTTGAAGGGTTGACAAGAGCCAGGCTCGCTTCAGTGGAGGAAAAAGAAAGCACGTTTATTGTAGTTGCAGAGAAGCTCAAGTCCAAGGGCAGAAAGAGCAAGATGCTTCAGGCGCTGGTTAGAAAGGTGAAGGAACTTACGCTGAGGTATGTATCGATGAGCAGACGTTTCCCCGATGAAGCGATAATGGCTCTGGAAGACACTTCCGATGCAGATAAGTTTGCAGATTTCGTTTCTTCAATGGTGCCCTTTTCTTTAGAAGAGAAGCAACGTCTTCTCGAGGAAATAGAAACGAAGGATCGTCTCAATACCCTTATGGAGCTACTTACAAGAGAGATAGAGATTCTCTCTCTAGAGGAAGAACTCGACAAGAGGGTTAAAGAGAAGATTGAGCAGGGGCAGAAGGAGTACTACCTGAGAGAAAAGATGAGAGCGATCCAGGAGGAGCTCGAGGGCGAAGAAGATGAGGAAATCAAAGAGCTTAAAGAGATGGCGGAGTCCCGCGAGCTTCCGCAGGAGGTAAAGGAAAAGGCAGAGCAGGAGATCTCTAGACTGGAGAAGATGTCTCCATATTCTCCGGAAGCGACGGTCGTGAGGACTTATCTCGATTGGCTGTTGAACCTCCCATGGCAGGAAGAGACGGATGATGAGATAGTAATTAAGGACGTCAGGAAGACTCTCGATAACAATCACTATGGACTGGACGATGTGAAGGAGAGGATCCTTGAATTCCTGGCGGCCAGGAGGTTTTCGAAGAACCTTCGCGCTCCGATTCTCTGCCTCGTTGGGCCTCCAGGTGTTGGGAAGACTTCACTTGGTAGGTCTGTTTCCGAAGCTATGGGAAGGAAGTTCGGCAGAATCTCTTTAGGAGGCATGAGAGACGAGGCCGAAATAAGGGGCCACAGACGTACCTATGTCGGAGCGCTTCCGGGCAGAATAATGCAGATGATCAGAAAGCTGAAGACCAGGAATCCGGTAATCGTGCTGGACGAAGTCGACAAGATGGGGATTAGTTTTCAAGGAGATCCCGCTTCAGCTCTTCTCGAGGTCCTTGATCCCGAGCAGAACAACAGTTTTACCGACCATTTTCTGGAAGTGCCTTTTGACCTCTCCAGAGTCCTGTTCATTACTACGGCAAACGTTCTCTATTCGATTCCTGCCGCTCTGAAGGACAGGATGGAGATTATCGAGATTCCTGGTTATACGGAGTCTGAGAAGTATCACATAGCCAGGGATCATATACTGCCGAAGCTTCTTGATGAATACAACATGAAGGATAGCAAGCTGAAAATAACACCGGCCGCCATCAGGGACGTAATTAGAGATTACACAAGAGAAGCAGGAGTTAGGGAACTCGATAGAAATCTGGCGAAGATCATCAGAAAGGCCACTCTGAAAATGGCCGAGGGCGGCGATTCAATCTCGGTTGGTGTCAATGAACTGGGAGAGTTTCTTGGAGCACCTCTATTCAAAGAGAGTGATTTCAGGAAGCTTCCAGAGGTCGGTGTGGCGACTGGACTGGCCTGGACATCGGTTGGGGGAGAAATCATGTACATCGAAGTCCTGCCAGTTTCCGGGAAAGGAAAGACTATCATAACAGGTCAGCTGGGAGATGTTATGAAGGAATCGGCACAGATCGCGGCGTCGCTCGCCAGAAAGCTTTGTGGAGATGAGAAGTTTGCCGAGGTCTTCGAGAAGAAGGACTTCCATATCCACGTTCCCGAAGGAGCCGTTCCCAAAGATGGACCCAGTGCCGGGATTACTCTCACAACGGCGATTGTCTCGGCCGTCACCGGAAGAAAAGTGAGAAACGACATTGCAATGACTGGAGAGATAACCCTAAGAGGGAAGGTACTGCCCATTGGTGGTTTGAAAGAAAAGCTAATGGCAGCTTACCGTGCAAGAATGAAGAAGGTTTTGATTCCTCTTGCAAACAAGAGAGATCTCGATAAAGTTCCCGAAGAGATAAAGTCGAAACTGGAATTCGTCTTTGTCGAGGATATAAACGAAGTACTTGAGGAGGCTCTGATTCCCGGTGACGGTAAAGAGTGCTGAACTAATAAAGACCGTCTTCGCGAAAGGCGAATATCCACCGCCTATGAAAAGGGAAATCGCTTTCGCAGGGAGGTCGAATGTCGGGAAGTCTTCTCTGCTGAATTCGCTCTTTGGAAGGAGGCTTGCAAAGACAAGCTCAACTCCTGGCAAGACAAGGTCCATCAATTTCTATGTGGTTAACGGAGAAATCTACTTCGTTGACCTGCCCGGCTACGGGTACGCGAAAGCCTCCATGTCAGAAAGAGAAAAGTGGCAGAGGTTGATAACAGACTATTTCGAATCGAGGGAAGGGATCTCTCTGGTGGTTTTGCTTGTTGACATAAGACATCCGCTGCAGCCGGCCGACAAACAGATGCTTGACTGGGTTACGTACTATGCCATTCCATATGTTCTGGTTCTGACAAAGGCAGACAAGCTTTCAAAAAGCCGTCAACAGCAATCAAAGAAATCAATAAGCGAAGAAGTCGCTGCATGGGGGAGGCCACCCGTTTTTTCTGTATCCGCAGAGAATCGTCAAGGTATAGAGGAGCTGCTCAAGACTCTTTTGCAATGAAAGTATTCTGCTGTTGTTTGAAGGACCAATGCTATTCATTAGTATTGGTCCTTCTTCAGTTCTTCGGGCCGTGCAGGGTGTTTCGTTGATGAGGACAGCAAGACTCCAGGCGAGGGGATCTTTTGCAAAGGAAATCCAGACACTCACGGAAAGGTCGATTCTCCGTCCCGGACGCGGAAATCGAAAATCCCGAATTACCCCCATGCCCCTGCAATCCGAGGCAGCTGCAGCGCTCTTTGCACCTTATTCAATCGATATTTGCACTTCAACTCTTACGGAAGTTAAGCCCAAATTCCGCGAAGGGTATTGCTGATCGATCGGCCAATGTCAGAGTGCATCGAAGTCCTAAGTGAGGCTCTTGCTTATAAAATCTCTGAATTTCCCGGCGCTTTCTCGCGGTTTCAATTCCAGTGTCTCCTGAACGGTCTCGTAAAGGCCGAATTTCATTGAGTAGCCTTCCTTCCATTCGAAATTATCCATCAAGGACCAGTACATGTACCCGAAAACACGCGCTCCCTTCTCCATTGCATTTCTTACCCCTGTAAGAGCTTTTTCTATGTACTCCCACCTCCTGGTGTCTGAAGCGTCGGCGATTCCGTTTTCCGTTATTATTATCGGCAACTGATAACGCTTATACGCTTTCAGGATAACGTCTTCAATCCCCTGCGGGAAGAACTCGTATCCCATGTCCGTTTTTTCGAATTCATCTCCCACAGCGATTTCAGGAAGGGGTTTCGAATACTTGACAAAAATCCGAGAATAGTAGTTGATTCCGATAAAATCAAGCTTCGATGAAATTTCCCGAGCTGCCTCTCCCTTCCCTAAGGGCTTGACAAGTTTCCCCTTAAGCAGGCTATCCAGGTAACTGTAGTTGTAGACCCTGTCCAGGTAGTTCGAAACTAATCTATCTTCGGGATGAAGCTTTCTCAGCGGGAAGAAAGGCATCATGTTTATTGCCACGCCGACCATTGACGTAGGATAAAATTCCTTTATTGCATCATAAGCCTCGCTATGAGCGAACAGCAGGTTGGAAAGAACCTTCATCGCCCTACCCATGTCTTTGATTTCGGGAGGCCATTCTCCCATGAGGTAAGACATAACCGCATAAACGTTCGGTTCGTTCACGCTCACCCAGTAGTGAATAAACTGCCCCATATATTGGACTATCTTTAAGACGAAACGCCTGAAATATCGAAGGTTCTCCCGGTTCTCCCAGCCTCCCATATCTGAAAACCATTGAGGAAGCACAAAGTGATTGAGAGTCAAGATCGGCTGTATTCCATTTTCTATGAGAGCTTTGCAGAAGTCCCTGTATCTTTCGAGGGCGCTCTCTTCGAATCTGTTGGCCTTCGGCTCAATTCTTGCCCATTCAACTGAGAATCTGTATGCCTTTACGCCGAGAGACTTAACGGCCTCAATGTCTCGATCTAGATTCTCCCAGCTACCACAGGCGATATCGGAAGTATCGCCGTTCTTGACCTTTCCCTGGTGTTCCCAGGTGTACCAGTCGGAGAAGACATTGTTACCTTCTATCTGATGACCGGCCGTTGCAACACCCCAAATAAAACCGTCTGGAAATGAAAGCATATTCGAACCCTCCCCAGTTTGTTTTTGTCCGCTCTTCACAATTATAATCTTGAAGGGAAGCAAAGCCAAAATGAGCGGAAGGATGAGGTAGAAGAGATGAAGATTTCTGTGGTAGGCAATGTGAATATTGATCTCAGCGCCTTCATAAGAGAAAGCGTCAACAGTGAAGAGAACAGAATCAGAGAGATGATGTTTTCGATCGGCGGAAGTGCTGCAAACACGGCGATTATGCTTAACAGACTGAGAAAGAACGTCTGCTTGCAGGGGGCGGTTGGGACAGATCAATTTGGAGAGATGGCTATTGAAGCTCTGAAGAGAGAAGGGGTGAACACGGAGCATCTCTCCAAGCTGGAAGGAAAGACGGGCTTCTGCTTTTCTGCCGTCTCTGCCGATGGGCAGAGGCATCTCTTCACATACAGAGGTGTGAACGAAGCGGACTATTCGATTGATAAATCATCCGACTTCTACCACTTTGGAGGAATAGGGCCAGATCAGATTGAAAGACTATTCAAGAATCTTCGAAGTCCAAGATTCTCTTACAACCCCGGAGGAATCGTGACTTTCGAGCGAGGCCCCCAAGTAGCCGAAATCGCTGCGCGGAGCGAAATCCTCTTTGTGAATGAGAGCGAATGGCACCATCTTGAGAGGTTTATGACTGTAAGACCATTGATTGTTGTAACGCTAGGGGCAGAGGGAAGCAGAATTGAAAATGGGCCTCTCGTCGATGCTTTTGAAGTGAAGGTAATCGATACGACGGGAGCGGGAGACGCCTTCAACGCAGGCTTCTTGCACGGGTATCTGGCTCAAAGAGAAGTGAGCAACTGCCTGCAAATTGGCAATCTGCTTGCAGCTCTCGTTGTATCTAGACCGGGAGCGAGTCCAACCTTTTTCTACAATGATGTACAAAATCTAGCACGTAGATACAATGTACAATTGCCATAGTGTTTGTGTATATTCTGGTGCTGTATAAAGTGGCGGTGCATATGTGTAAGTGTGCATGTCAGTGAAAAAATACTATACAATGAAATGCTATTGTAGAACTATATACAAAGTAAAAGAAGTATACTAAATTGTTTGTGAAATAGTCTGCTTATGTGATAGTATATTTGCAGAGGTGATATCATGCCAGCACAGATTGCATCCGTAGATGTTGTTAGAATACTGGGAAAGCTCAGTGATGACGGTGGCGAACAGTCGAGTAGGAACAGGTTTATTAAGGAGTACCTCTCAAAATACAAGTCCCCGGAGTCGATAATTAACGATATCGAAGGGCTTCTCGACGCATATCCCACTTTTGAAGGTGATTTGGAGAGTCTTGCGAGAGCCTTTGCCGATCTAGTGAACAGACTTGCAGAGATTTCAGGCTTCTCGGTTGATTATGTCAAGTACTCAGGAAGAGAAAAGATCACAGGAATCTGGAAGGTTGGTGAAGACGTTCAGATTAGGGTCGCGGCGATTATCTGCACAAGTTTCGAGGAGGCCAAGGGTGTCGCAAGAAACGCCCTGCTGATTCTGCCTGAAGCCATTGATCTCGGGAGGCCATTTGTCACCGTTGAACGTCTTGGAATGCTATTCTCAATGATTGAACAGATAGAGCTTCCCGTGAGTTCGATAGCCTCTATCCTCGTTACAGACGATGATTACGACAAGAGGATATCTTCTTTCATGGAACTCATGTTTCTTGCTTTCAAAAAGGAACTCGCTCGTAAACCTCAAATGTCTCTTCAAAAGGAATGGACTAAAGAGGAACTGCAGGAGTTCATTATGGAGCGGTTGAAGCTTCCCACTATAGGAATGCTTTTTTCCTTGCTCGATTCTCCCATGGCAGGAGAAGATCTAGTTGAGAACATAAACGAATTCCTTAAGGAAAACGAAAGCGAACTCGTGAAAGGACCGATGGCGCTTGGGGCAATTATGGGTGCTCTTTCAAAACACTACTCCGGCATCAAAGAAGAGCTTGTACTGAGAGAGGGAAAGAGGTACAGACTTGCAGAAAAGTACAGACCCATGATCTCGGAGATTAAAACGCGCTTTGAAAGCTCCAAACAGACAGTAGACCGATAAACGGCTCATAGCGCTCGTTTCTTGCCCTGAGAATATAATTAGATATCTCATGTAGAAAAAATGCAATACAGGGCAATTTACGAAGGCGAGTTCCGTAACCCTTATTTAGTGCGGTGTACAGAATCTGTGTTCAAAAGCAGTCTGTGCTATAATATTAGATATGAGTCATAATGACTATTATGACTCATATTTACAATAATCTGGGGGTTAATCATGAATTTCAACGAATCGGTTGAGAGGTTCAAGGAGAACATGGAATTTGTCAGGAATATGTCTTCCAACACTATTGGTGCATATCTTTCCGATCTCCGTCATTTCGAACGCTTCCTTAACAGTCACGACATCGACTATACTACAGTGAAGAGAAGGGATATCGAACTCTTCGTGAAAGAGTATTCGCAGGGGAAGTATTCCAAAAAGAGACCTTCGGCAACAACTGTAGCGAGAAATCTTTCGACAATAAGATCTTTTTACACATTTCTATACATCAGCGGAATGGTGGGCAAGGTCCCAACCGAACTTATAAAGAATCCGAAGACGCGGCGCAGGATTCCAGACTATATAAGTCACGATGAGGTCATGGAGATTCTCTCCTCTTTCAAGGAAACGAATCTCGGTAAGAGAAACAGGGCCATTGTGGCAACGATGTATTTCTGCGGATTGAGGGTCAGTGAAGTGTGTAAGCTCAGACTCGGTGATCTGCGTCTGGGGAGCTCTCCCGCTGTCAGGGTTATGAGCGGAAAGGGAAACAGAGACAGAGAGGTCCCCATGAACGACCAGGTTCTTACCATTTTGAAGGATTATCTCTCAATAAGGAAGGACTTTCCCGTTGATGAGTACGAAGATCACGTCTTTGTGGGAACTCGCGGAGAGCCAATGGCAAGAAACGTAATTCCCAAGGTACTAAATACACAAGTAAAAATAGTATATCCAGATAAACGAATTCATCCACATTTATTCAGGCATAGTTTTGCGACACAACTGTTACAAAAAGGAGCAAGTATAAAAACTGTACAAGAATTACTGGGTCATGCAAATTTAGCTACTACAAGCATATATTTGCATATAACTGACAAAGAAAAACGAGCAGCTGTACAATTGTTATCGGATTGATATACAAGTATTAATAGCGGAGATTTCAAATGATTGATATACACAATCACACAACTTTTTCAGACGGAAGGAATACTGTGGAGGAGGTTATACAGTCAGCAGTAGATATTGGGCTTCAGGTCGTAGGTTTTTCGGATCATTTCGATCCTTATGTCTGTCAGGAAGTCTGTCTCCAGCCGGAACATGTCAGCGGCTATCTGAAGGAAATAAGAAGTTTCGATGGAGAACGTCCCATTAAAGTGCTTGCGGGCCTGGAACTCGGGCTGCAGTCTGAAGGGATTCTCTGGCCCGGAGAGGAAATGGATTACTATCTCTACTCTGTTCACACAGTCCCTGGCAGGCCGGATCTAAAGAGTCTCGAAGATCCCTGGGAAATCTACCTTCAAGAGGCGATTCTCGCCGTCGATCTTATCGATAGACCGGGCTTCTTTGGACATCTGGATTTTTTGAGGAGACACATACCATTTGGAAGACCGCCGAAACCCGGACCGCTGATGGATCGTCTTCTTATGAAGTTGGTTTCGAATCATGTTGGGCTAGAAGTGAACACTTCGGGCTGGATGTACGGAATTGGGGATCCATCGCCCCAGTCATGGGTAATCGAGAGGTATCTCGAACTGGGCGGCAATCTACTGACAATAGGATCTGACTCTCACAGAGCGCTACAGGTTGGGAAGTACAGCGCTCAAGCCGTTTCGTTGTTAAAGCAAATTGGAGTGAGAGAGGTGTTTTACTGTGAGAAAGGCAGTTACGTACCTTTCAGAATCCTGGAGGAAGAATGACTGAAGAAAGGTTTTCTGGATTTTCCGACGAGACGCTTTCATTCTTGATTGATCTGGGGATGAATAACAACCGCTCATGGATGGAGAAGAACAGGGATCGGTATCGCCGGGTCTTGCTTGAACCATTCAGGAGTCTCGTAAAAAGCATCGGTCCTTTTATGGAGGATCTCGATCCATTCATCGAGACCAGCCCTCGAGTTGGGAAAACTATAAGCAGAATCAGCAGGGATGCGAGGCGGAACAAGGGAAAGCCTCCATACAGAACTAATATGTGGTTTACCTTCAGGGTTCCCGTTCCGGACTGGAAGGACTCTCCGGGCTTCTTCTTTGAACTCTTTCCCGATCGGTACAGATACGGAATGGGTTTTTACCTGCCTTCGCGCGAGACAATGGCCAAGCTTCACGAAGAGATCCGGAAGAATCCTGACAGATTCATTGACAAAACCAGAGTTCTGAGAGAAAGTGATTTTTCCGTGTTCGGAGAGAAGTATAAGAGAAGAAAGAGAGACGATGTTCCAGAAGAGTTGATCGAATGGTTTCAGTATAGAGATTTCTACATAGCCGCCAATCGCGAGGCCGATGAAGTCCTGCTTTCTTCTGCTCTTGTGGAGCATCTGAAGATCGCGTTTTCCTCGCTTTCTGAGTTATACGAATACTTCTGGGAGCTGAAGATGAGGGAAAGCGAAAACTTGCATTAGACAAGCGGATCTAGAGATTATCACAGAGATGCTTGACGATTCTCTGTGAGGCTTTGCCGTCCCCGAAGGGATTTGTCGCTCTCGCCATCCGTGAGTATTCCTCCGAGTCGCTCAGAAGTCTGACCGTCTCGCCGAATACTGCTTCTCTATTGGTTCCTACAAGTTTCGCGGTTCCTGCCTGGATTGCTTCAGGCCTTTCAGTTGTGCGCCTGAGAACAAGAGTAGGCTTTCCAAGTGCTGGGGCCTCTTCCTGTATTCCGCCGGAATCGGTCAGGATCAGCTTTGATTTCTCCATAAGCGATACAAATGGTAGATAGTCGAGCGGGTCGGTCAAAACGATCCGTCTGTGTTTCTCCAGCTCAGGAAAGACGATCTCCCTCACGGCGGGGTTGAGATGAACGGGGAAGACGACTTTCAAATTCGGGAATTCGGCAAGGATGTCCTTTATGGCTTTCATAACCTCTCGCATCGGCTCGCCCCAATTCTCTCTTCTGTGCATAGTTACGAGAATGTACTCATCTCCCTCTACACCTATGGCCTCCCTGTAGCTGGAAGTGAGTTTGGACTTGTTGTCGGTCACCCACAGCAATGCATCGATCACGGTGTTGCCTGTCACAAGCAAGCGGTCCTCCCGAACGCCCTCATTCATCAAGTTTCTCTTTGCCGTTTCGGTCGGAGGGTAGTGATAGGTTGAGATCACTCCATTCAGTCTTCGGTTGATTTCTTCCGGGAAGGGATCATAAACGTCTTCGGTTCTGAGCCCGGCCTCAACGTGACCGACAGGGATTTTGTGGTAGAAAGAAACCAGCGCCCCTGCGAATGTCGATGTCGTGTCGCCCTGAACGAGAGTCGTATGAAAATCATTCTCCGAGTAGATCTCATCAAGCTTGTCGATCAACCTGGAAGTAAGGCTCGCCAGAGACTGTCTCTGGCGCATGATGTTCAGATCGAAATCCGGTTCTATCCCGAAGAGAGAGAGAACCTGGTCAAGCATTTCTCTGTGCTGAGCAGTAGCAATAACTACGGGCTCAAGAGGTGAATTCTTGAGGGCGAGATAGACGGGAGCCATCTTCACCGCTTCGGGTCTGGTCCCGAAAATCAATGCGACCTTTTTCATTTTCATCAGCCTTTTGCCCTTCCCCCCTCAAAACATTCGTAAGAGCCATTTCAGTATATCATAGTTCTCTTTTCTACTTATTTGAAGAGGCGTCGACAATAATCTCCTTTCTCTCGCATCTTCCGTGTATTATAATCTTTTGTGGAGGTCTCTATGACGGCAAGCACAGCTAGAAGCACGGCTCTCTTTGCTATAGCAACTATGTTATCAAGGATAACGGGTCTCGTCAGAGACTCTCTATTTGCAAACTACTTCGGGACGTCGGCCCAGTATGATGCCTATCTTGTTGCAATCATGATTCCCTTCTTTCTAAGGAAGATTTTCGCCGACGGCGCAATGACAATGGCTTTCGTTCCTCTTTTCAATGAAAAGCTGAAGAACTCAGGTAAGAGGGCTTTCATATTCGCCTCAACCGTTATGGTCTTCGTTTTGATCGTCTCCGGATTGATTTCGGCTGTCGGGATGATTTTCTCTGAAGGGGTTGCCTCAGTCTTCGCCGGAGGCTTCGATCAGGCTGCTCTTGAGCTTACAGCCAGACTCATCAGAATCTCCTTTCCCTTTATTGTCCTTGTCTCTCTCTGGGCAGTCTACTGCGGAGTCCTGAACAGTCTCGATGCCTTCTTCATCGCGGCGATAACTCCCATGTTCATCAATCTTTCAACGATTGCAGGCATTCTGCTTTCAGCCAGGTTTTCTCCTCCAATTGTCGGTCCCACCATCGGCTTTCTGGCCGGAGGAGCTATACAGCTTCTTGTTGTAGCCCTGGCCGCCCGATCAAAAGGCTTTGTTTTCAAGCCGGGATATAACAAGAGCGATGCGAAGGAATTCCTTGTTCTCTTTCTGTTCTCTGCGATATCTCCTGCAATAAACGAGATCAATTCCTTTGTGGATATTCGAGTCTCAACCGAACTGGGCAGAGGGGCCGTCTCCAGCCTTGGTTACGCGCAGCGGCTCTATCAGCTTCCGCTAGGTGTCTTTGCCATTGCCGTAGCAACTGTGGCGCTTCCAAAGCTCTCAAAGCTTACTTCCGCAGATTCGAAGGAGAGGTTCAGAAAATCTCTGTGGGATTCGCTGACGGTGCTCGCCTTTCTGATCATTCCTTCTACTCTTGGACTCCTTGTTCTGGGTGAAGGCATAGTGCGGCTTCTCTTTGAAAGGGGCTCATTCACCCCTAGCGATACTGCTCTGACCACATCGCTTCTTTATGGCTACACTCTTGGACTGCCTTTCTATGGATCCTATGGTGTTCTCTCGAGAGCCTACTATGCCAGAAAGAGCCCGAAGACCCCTACAATAATCTCTGCGATTATGGTAAGCGTGAACGTTGTTCTTGACATCGTGCTAGGCTTCACAATAGGCCCTCTGGGCGTAGCGCTGGCTACCAGTATGGCCGGGATAGTAGGGACCGTCATAGTCTCCGCTGCACTTCTAAAATGGACGGGATACGAAAAAGAAAACCTAATAGAAATAGTGAAGGTGATTCTTGCATCTCTGATGATGTCAGCTTTAATGCTGCTGGGTAGAGTCTTCTTCGGAACGGGATATATTTCAACTTCGATCACACTCCTATCGGGAATAGGGGTGTACTTTCTGCTCGCCAGAGCGCTTGGCCTGGGAAACTTATTCAAGCTGAAGGATTTGCTTGGAAAGAACAAAAGGGGCCTTTAGCAGTCGGCTATTCGAAATGGCACATAATTCATCTTTTCACAGTAGAAGATCTCTTTGATCCCGATTTCTCTCAGCAGCAAAAGGGCATCTCCAATGTGACTGCCGACGTCTTCTCTTCGATGAGAATCCGAACCGGTTGTGATCAGTCTGCCTCCAAGTGAGAGATATCTCTCGATTATCCATCGCTGGGGACTTGGCTCTCCATAAGGATGTCGCCAGCCGGAAGTGTTAATCTCAATCCCGATACCGGTCTTTATCAGCCTCTTCAATAGCTCGTTCAGTAGAGTATCGTTGTCCAGAGGTCTGTGTTCCGGAATGTATCTTCGAAGGAAATCGATGTGGCCGAAGAAGCCGGGTCCTTCAACAACGGAAATCGCGTCAATTGCCTCTTCTAGATATAGTGTCCAAACATTTTCGATATCCAGATCTCTTGTTCCCGGTATTCCGTGCACAGAGTATATAAAATAGTCGAAATCTCCTTCTGGGGGTACCCTGGCACAAGACTGCAGGCCCACTTCAAGTCCTGAGAGGATCTTCACTCTCGAGTTCTCCTTTAGCCGGGAAAGATTCTTCAAATATCCTTCGAGATCTGTAAGTCTATAACTGAACGGAAAGGAAGTGTCCAGATCATCGTGATCCGAGATCCCTACCACCTTCAGACCTTTTATGCTAGCTTCCGCAACAATCTCCTCCATAGGTGTATTACTGTCAGGAGAAAAGGAGCTGTGATTGTGAAGATCTACTGGCACCTCTCAGTCACCTTCTATCAGGATTTTCTCAAGCTCTGCCTTCAGTTTGGTCTCGATCTTCCCCCTGAAGGCTGTCAGTGTTAAAGGCAGTGTTCCGACGAGCGATACGCTATTGTCGAAGATCTTCAAGCAACCGTCTGTCTTCAGTCCGGCCGCTTTCAGCTGGAATTTCAGGGAGTTGTCTTCCCAGAGAGAATCGAGGGTGAACTTCCCTTTGAATTCCTTCTGCAGTTCTTCGATTTTTTGCATCAGCTTCCTTTTGGCCCGATCGCTTCCGAGGCTGTGACTGACAATTACCGAAAGCTCTTTCAAATCTATCACCTCACTCAATTGTATAGTAAAGAAGTGGTCAGGAGTGCAAGCCCTTCTCATGGTAAAATTTTCATGGAGGGTTTGAAATGAAAAAGATCTACTTAGTCATTGACACAGAGACCACTGGATCGAGTCCCCTGGGAGGAGACAGAATTCTCGAAATAGCGGCGATTCCAATATACGGGAATAAGATCTTGCAAAATCTGTCATTCCAGTCCCTTGTGAACCCGCTAGTCCTGATTCCGGCGCAGATTACCGGTATACACGGACTGAAGAATGAAGATGTCTCTCAAGAACCGACGATGGCCGAGGTTTTTCCAAGATTTCGCGACTATGTTGGTGGAGCGACTATCGTGGGTCATAATATCGTAAACGACATGACCTTCTTCGATATCGCATCAAAGGAAACTGGAGTGCTTCCGCTGACCAACAATTATATTGATACTATTGACATAGCACATGAGGTTTTTTCCGAGGGACCGTACAGTCTCAAGAGTATTGCCAAGAGGCTTAAGATTAGAGATGTACCTACTCACAGAGCGATGGACGATGCCAGAGTGACTGCAAAGGTTTTCCTGGCACTCGCGAGGCTACTTGGAGGTATTTCCGAGATGATCAAATACGAGAAGAAGTGGAGGGGTTAGGTTTGATAAAGAACTTTATTCTCGATACCAACGTTCTTGTTCATGATCCTTATTGTTTCGAAAATTTCGAAGACAACAGCATCATCATCCCTTTTCCCGTTCTTGAGGAAATAGATAAACTGAAGAAGAACTCCGGATCCGTTGGCCAGAATGCCAGGAAAGTAAATAGATTTCTTGATTCCCTTAGATCGAAAGGCAAGTTGACAGAAGGGGTAAGGCTAGAGTCTGGCGGTACTCTTCGAATTGTGGTATTTGATGAATTCAAGAGCAAGCTCCCGCCTTTTGCTGCAAGCAATTACAAAGACAATGCCATCCTGCTGTATATGATGGAGCTCTGTCTCGTGGACAAACTGCCAGTCATTCTGGTCAGCAAAGACATAAACATGCGTGTGAAAGCCGATATTATGGGACTGAAAGCCGAAGACTATCTACATGACAAGGTGGAGATAGACGATAAGCTGTCGGGAATAAACATCGTAGACAATCCGTCTCTAAGGGATAAGTTCATCGACCGGGACGAACTATCGGCAGACGAACTTCCCGAACCTGTCGGAGCAAATGAATTCGTGGACTTTGGTAGAGAGATCTTTGGTAGGGTCTCTCCCGACCGTGAGAGAATTGTTCCGCTGGAAATTACTATGGAAACAAGCAGTTGGGGGATAATGCCCCGGAACAACGAACAGATGATGGCAATGGAGCTGTTGCTTGATGACGACGTGAGGGTAGTCTTCATACCCGGGATGGCTGGAACGGGTAAGACGCTGATCTCCCTTGCCTGTGGATTGAGAAAGGTTGTTGACGAGAAAAAGTATGAAAGGCTTATGGTTGCCAGGCCGATCATCCCTATGGGACAGGATATAGGCTATCTTCCCGGCTCCATGGAAGAGAAGATAAATCCATGGATGACCCCAATATACGACAACCTCTATTTGTTGTTCAGCAACCGCCATATGGATCTGGAAGCATTCCTGAAGAAGGGCGAGCAACTTCAGGTAGAGGTTCTAAGCTATATCAGGGGAAGATCCATACCGAACCAGTATTTCATAATCGACGAGGCTCAGAACCTCTCGCCCCATGAGATCAAGACGATAATTACCAGAGTGGGGGAAAACACTAAGATAGTTGTCATAGGAGACCCCTATCAGATTGACAATTCCTACCTCGATGCATACAGTAATGGACTGACATATGCTGCTTCGAGGTTGTCAAACAAATCACTGGCGGGCCATATAACCCTAACTAAGGGTGAGCGCTCGGAACTTGCTACCCTAGCGGCCGAACTGCTATGAGGTCCACATATGAATAGAGTTGCGGAGTACGATCTCTTTGTCAAGATAAGGCCGGAAGATATTCATGTGCTCTGCTACATTGCCGAAGCCGAAGATAATCTTATGAACATCAGGCATGTCACAGATGAGGGCCTTCTGAAAATCATAGTCCCCGCAGATCTGCTGGATGAAGTGAAGAGCTTTCTAGAGAGCATAAAAAACCGTATCGATCTGGAAGTGGTGGAGATTCGTGCGAATCCTGGACATACTTGATAACGCAGTACCAAACGGCAAGGCGGAAAATGTCAGAGAGGTGGACTATGAGAGACTCCAGAAGCTCGGGTATAATACGATTCTCTTTGATTACGACAATACCATTGCGGTCTGGAGAGAGCCCTTCGATATGCGGAACAAACCCGTAATCGATAACCTGATTTCTGCCGGTATGAAGGTCGGCGTTGTAACCAACGGGCCACAATCGAGAGTTAAGAATCTCAAGGATCTGTTTGGGGAAGAGTTGAAAGTATACCACTCGATGAGAAAGCCCGGTACCAAAGAACTTCGGAAGGTCCTGAGCGACATGAAATCCAGGCCGGAGAAGACGGTCATAATAGGAGACCTTTTCTTCACGGATATTATTGCCGGAAACAGAATGGGTATGTATTCGATTCTTGTAGCACCGCTGGTCGATATAAGCCAGAAGTGGTACAAGAGGTTGTTGGGGAAGATCACTATTGCAGCATATCTTGTATTCTTCTTCACAATTGGCTGGGTCTTCAGAACGGGAAGGTTGGCCACACCTCATATGTTTTCCGCGGGCGCTATGGATATTGATTTTGATGCGTTGAAGGAATCAGGCTACAGACTTGTAATCTTTGATTTCGACAATACTCTTGAACCCTGGGGAGCAAGTTCGATTTCAAAGGAGAAGTGGTTGCTTCTTAATAGAGTGGAAAGGTTAGGTATGGAGGTCGTTTTGATCTCAAATGGAAAGGCTGGTAGGCTAAGCAAGATCGATGATGAGCTGGATTCGATAAGAGTGATGAGTAGAGCTAGAAAACCTCTGACATTCAAGGTCAAACGTGTGCTTAGAGACTTTGATGTGCCATCGTACAAGACAGTAGTGGTTGGAGACCAGCTGTTCACAGATATTATCATGGGCAATCTTCTCGGGGCATATACAATAAAGGTCGAACCTATTTCGGAAAGAGAATTCTTCTGGACAAAGCTTGTAAGAAGAGTGGAAGGTCTTCTCTTGAGCAAAATGAGGAAGCATCCAAAGGTGGAGGCACTTGACAAATGAAATGTAGTGGGTGTGGTGTTGAACTGCAGCATGAGGACCCGGCCGGTTTGGGATACATATCCGAGTCGGTGATGAAATCAAGGCTACTTTCAGGAAAGGAGATCCTGTGTCGAAGATGCTTCCTTATGAAGCATTATAGTTCCCTGCCAGAGGGTAATATGGTTGCTCATTCGCTTGACAATATGAAGGAGTATCTCCGTCTCGCCCATGATGTAATCTATGTAATTGATATTTCAGACTTTGACGGAACTTTCAGGAGGGATATCGCGGACCTCCTGAAAGATCATTCCGTTCACTACATTCTTAACAAGATCGATCTGCTCCCCAGAGAGGTTAGAGTGAATGAAATGAGAGACTGGGCCTCCGGTGTTCTCAAGGCCCCGGTGAGCAGAGTAAGGCCTGTCTCGGTTTTAGGGCAATATGGACTGGAATCGCTTTCCGCCTATCTAGAATCCAGTGCGGGTGAGTACGTTTCGGTAGGAGTTACCAACGTTGGGAAGTCCTCACTTCTGAACGGCTTGATGCGTTCCGGAGAGATAACCGTCAGTCGTTTTCCCGGAACAACGGTAGAGGTTACATCGAGGACTCTGTACAACTCTTCGGTTACCATTTACGATACTCCGGGAATCTTCACGGAAGACAGATTGACCGACCTTTTGAGCGTTGAAGACCAGAGCAGATTTCTTCCCCGCAAGAAGCTGGTCAGGTCAACCTTTCAATTCCACGAAACCCGAACCGTTTTTCTGAGCGGATTTGTGCGAATAGATGCGAAGAATGAGACCGATCCCGTAGGGATATTACATACATTTGTTCCGGAAAGTGTTTCAGTCCACGAGACTAACTCGAACACTGGGGTCGAAGAATGGGATAGATGGTTTGGAGGAATTTTGAAACCACCTTTTTCTAGTTCCGCAAGGAGTAAGTATAAGTGGAAAAGAGAGAAATTCAGACTGCGAACGGGTCAGGAGCTTCACATTTGTGGCCTTGGCTGGATAAACGTCGCCAAAGGCCCAATAACACTTGTTCTTACTACTCCGGAAAGTGTAACTCTGAAAGTGAGAAAGGGACTTGTTGGTCCGAGAAAATTCAAGAAGTGAAGATAACTGGAGGTGTATTTTGTGAAGCTGAAGCAACCGGCAATTAAGGCAGGCGTTTCAAATCGCCATCTTCATTTGAGTGCGGAAGATATTGAAAGACTCTTCGGCAAGGGTCATGAATTAACTCCTATTAAAGATCTCGGTCAACCCGGGCAGTACGCCTGTGATGAAAAGGTGATTCTTGTCGGTCCAAAGGGGGCAATCACGGGAGTAAGGGTACTGGGTCCTGCAAGAAAGGCCACTCAAATAGAGGTATCGAGAACCGACGCTTTTTCCCTGGGAATAAAGCCACCCATAAAGGATTCCGGTGACCACGCGGGTACTCCGGGCCTAACGATTGTCGGTCCTAAAGGAACTGTCGTTCTTGATTCCGGAGTGATGCTTGCCAAGAGGCATATTCACATGACACCCGAGGACGCCATGGTATATGGTGTGGAGGACAAGGAGATAGTAATGGTCTATGCCGAGGGCGCCGGAACGCGAAGAGTCATCTTCGACGACGTTCTGGTTAGAGTGCACTCAAGTTACGCTCTAGAATTCCATGTCGATGTGGATGAAGCAAATGCTGCAATACTGGACAACAACGATCCAGTGTTCATTATCGAGGAGTTGTAGTGGTCTATCTGGGGACGAGCGGCTACTCATTTCCCGACTGGGTGGGGACGGCATACCCTTCAGGGATCAGCTCTTCCCAGATGCTCAGATATTACCATTCAGTATGGAGATTCAACTCCGTTGAACTGAATTTCACATATTATCGAATGCCATCTATCAAGACAATCACGGGCATCCTCAGGAAGATACCCGGAGAGATGACATTTGCAGTTAAAGCCCCGGGACAGGCAACGCATGATCTATGGAAGGGCAATTCCGGAGAGTTGAGGAAAGTATCCGGCGAATTCTATCAAGCTCTTCAACCAATGCGGGAAGAAGGCAGGCTGGGGCCGGTACTCTTCCAGTTCCCATGGTCGTTCAAATTCAATGAGAGAAACAGGGAGTATATTGAAGAGATCGCTGCGTCTTTCGACCCGAATAGTAATCTCCTGGCCTTCGAGTTCAGACACGATAGCTGGGCAAACGAGGCTGCCTTTGAAGCGGTCGAGGAGGTCGGTGCAATACCCGTAACAGTTGACGAACCGACTATCGGCGGGTTGTTTCCATATATTCCCAGGGCATGTTCTCGGGGTGCTTACTTCAGATTTCACGGAAGAAATCCCGATTGGTTCAACAGCAACGGAAGTGAAAGATACAACTATGATTACTCGGAAGATGACTTGAGAAGTTTTGCCATCGATGTGCTAGAATTTCATAAACGTGATCTAGCTGTCTTTGTTTTTTTTAATAATTGCTACATGGGAAGAGCAGTTCACAATGCTCTTCTTCTGAGAGACCTGTTAGGAGGTGCATGAATAAACAATGACTTTTCCTGATTACATAAATGTGGTTCTGAGGATGATAGCCGAGGGAAATGAGAGTCATGAGATCTACGAACAGCTACAGAAGCTTGGATTGAGAGAAGTAGAGATTACTGAAGTATACAACGCGGTGATCGGGATGATCACATCCGGTTCGGAATCGACGGAGATTATTCTCGATGGCGATTACCCCCCCAGAAAGAGAGTTTTTCTCGAAGAAGAACTCAAGGCGATCATGACCGTTCCCGGTCTCTATAAATCGCTTCTATGGGGCGACATTTCTCCTGGAGACTTTGAAAGGACTCTCTCTGATTTCTCAGCCAATAACTAGAAAAAACCCGCCTTCAAGGCGGGTTTTTTTATACGATCCATTTTGCAATGGGTATGAAGTATCTGTCAGGCAGTTTTTGGGGATTTGGGATCACTCTGACGGTGTACGCCAGATTACCCTCTTCAGATACGACGAATTTCCCTCCATATACGTATTCGCCGTGGACGTCCTCTTTCACCAGCTTCATCGGATAGAGACTGAAGCTGTCCATCTCGCCTTCGTCATTCATCTTCGCCACAAAAATCTCAGCTTGAACCTCCGATGGATCCAGAGTTCCAAGATAGATGTTTGCCGAGAGGGCGATCTCCTGCCCGACCTTTACTGATTTGGCAGAAGACTCTACCTGCACATTCGGCTTTATTCTTATGGCGTTCCAGCTTGCACTGAACTTGTCTTTCCAGACGGCAACGCTCTTAGCAAGTTTGTAACCGTCTCTCTCGACCTCTACAGATAGGTCGGCGGCCGGGAAATAAAGGTCGGTGGCATACTCTGCAATCATCCTGTGAGTATTGAACTTGCTCCCGATTTCCTTGATGGAGCTCTTCATTTTCTTTGCCCAATCCCTCGCTACTCCTTCTTCATCTCTCGAGTAGTATAAAGGGATTATCTCCTTCTCAAGTGCGCTGTAAATCGATACAGAGTCTATCCTGTCCTGAAGCTCCTGGTCTCTGTAGTCTCTGTTATCGCCGATCGCCCAGCCGTTTTCACCGTTGAAACCTTCCACCCACCAGCCATCGAGGACGCTGAAATTCAGAACTCCATTCATTCCGGCTTTTTCACCGCTGGTTCCGCTTGCTTCGTGGGGTCTTCTCGGAGTATTGAGCCAGATATCCACACCGCTTACCAAATGTCGAGCGATATTCATGTCGTAATTTTCGACTATAATCACCCGGCTTTTGAATTCCGGTGTTCTGGAGATCTCATACAACTTCCTAATCAGCTCTTTTCCAGGATCGTCTGCCGGATGGGCCTTTCCTGCGAAAACAAATTGAACCGGTCTTTCGGAGTTCGCGATTATCGACTTCAGTCTGTTGATGTCTTTGAAAATCAGCGTTGCTCGCTTATATGTAGCAAATCTCCGTGCAAATCCAATAGTGAGAACATCTTCAGGCAGGGCTTCCTCGACCTCCAGAAGGTCTTCTATGGTCTCTCCCAGCCTCATCCTCTGTCTCTTCAACCTTCCCTGCAAAAAGCCTCTTGCTCTGGATTTCAGAGACATGTGGAGCTCCCAGATCTCGCTCTCCGGTATCTTATCGACCCCTTCCCAGATCTCTGGGTCATAGACTCTCTCATGCCAGTCCTCGGGAAGGTACTTGTCCAGCAACTCGACCAGATTTGGATTCAGCCAACTCCAGACGTGAACACCGTTTGTCACATGAGTTATCGGAACCTCTACCGCGGGCAGATCCGGGTAAATGTGATTCCAAAGATTTCTGCTAACTCTTCCATGAAGCTTGCTCACTCCGTTAGCAAGAGCAGAAAGCCTGAGCGCAAGGACCGTCATGCTGAAGTGCTGCTCGCCACCCTGAAGTTTTTCGATGCCGAGGTTCAAGAATTCGTCCCTATCGGCCCGCATCTTACTCCAGAAATCGCGGAAATACTTGTCAATCATGTCAAGGGTAAAAGTGTCATTACCGGCAGGTACCGGTGTATGTGTTGTGAAGACATTGCCGGATTTTACAATCATCGATGCGGTCGAGAATTCTATCGAGTTCTTCTGGACCAGTTCTCGAATTCTCTCGAGGGACAAGAAGGCCGCATGCCCTTCATTCATATGCCATACATTTGGCGAGTAGTCCAGCATTCTGAGGGCTCTCACTCCGCCGATGCCGAGAAGAATCTCCTGCTGTATCCTGGTTTCACGATCGCCTCCATAGAGCGTGCCGGTGATCTTCCTGTCTTCGGGTTCGTTTTGAGGAATGTCTGTGTCCAATAGATAAAGAGAAGTCCTGCCAATTTCAGCCTTCCAGATCTTCGCCCATACCTTTCTCCCTGGAAAGTCTATGTTAACGAAAACCTCATCTCCGGCTTTATCGAGCGCAGGAACTACGGGAAAATCCTCGAACTCATAGGAGTGATAAATGTTCTGCTGCCAACCCGACTCATCTATTCTCTGTTCAAAGTATCCGTTCCTGTATAGAAGTCCTACCGCAACGAAATTAAGGCCCATGTCACTGGCCGTTTTCAGGTGGTCTCCGGCCAGAATGCCGAGACCTCCAGAATAGATTGGGAATGATTCATGGAAGCCATACTCCGCGCAGAAATAAGCAATGCACTGCTCTTTTCTCTCCGGGTGTTCTCTCCCCATCCACGTGTCTTTTCCACCCATGTATTTATCGAACTCTTCTACGGTGTTCTCATACATCTTGATAAACTCTTTGTCTTCGGCCAGTTCATACAATCTAGTCTGGCGTACCCTGCGAAGAAGCCTTACTGGGCTCCGCTTTTCCTGATACCACATTTCGGGATCCATGTATTTGAACATCTGTTGAGCATGGTAGTTCCAGCTCCACCATAGGTTCTTTGACAGTTCTTCGAGTCTGCTTAGCTTTTCGGGCAATCTCGGAACCGCCATGACTCTTTCGAGGAAGTACATCAGTATAACCTCCTATTTTGGCATCTATGTCCAATTATACCTTTTCATACGCCACTATGCTTACTTATGATCCTCTCACTCGTCTTTGCTACCTTTTCTGCCGTTTCACAAAAAAAGGGAGCTCAGCTCCCTCTATTCTATTTCACGATACTTTCAATTTTCATGGTCTTTTACGGATACCTCTTTTCTTGTCGAGTCTTCTCTTAAAGGCGGAGATCTTTTCGCCGCTATCTCTCATGAACTTGGCCAGTTTCTTTTCGAAGTCTTGACTTGACGGTCCTTCATCAGAGCCTTTGCTTTTCAGATCCTTGATCGACAGTTCCCATTTTCCGTCCTTTGTCGTCCCAAGAACCTTTGCTTCTACTTTCTGACCAACTTTGAGATAGTCTTCAATGTTCTTCACGTACTCTCTTGCCACTTTGGAAATATGAATGAACCCTTCCTCACCGCTTTCAAGATTTACGTACGCTCCGAATTTCTTGACAGAAGTTACATTTCCCTCAACAACGGTACCCACTTTCACACTCACATGACTAACCTCCAATTGACTATATACTTGAGGGAGCGCAAAGCGCTAACTCAGTAATTGTCTCCGTATTTGTTTCTGAACTTCTGAACTCTTCCTTCAGTGTCGAGAATCATTGAAGATGCGTCTCCACGGAAGTAGGGATGGCAGCTGGAACAAAGGTCAACCTTTATGGTGTCCTTTGTAGAATAAAACTTATGTTCTGCGCCACAGGTACACTTTACAGTAATCAGCTTCATCTCGGGATGCATATCTTTTTTCATCGGGGCTTCACCTCTTCATGTTGTAATTTGCACAAAACTCATTATATCATAGAGAGAAAAGCGTGTCAAAGACTTACTTGTGGCAAACGCTCGCACAGATAGGAGAATAGTGATGATTAATGACATACAAAACCATTTGAAAGAAGCCGCCTCTTCGGAGGGGTTCTACAGTTATTACGGAAAGAGAAAGGAAAGCCTTGGAAGGCTTTCCAGCGGTCTCCGAAAGAATCCCTTGAGCAGCTCGATGATCGAGAAGGTTGTGAAGACAATTCCCGGGCTCAAAAGCCTATCCTACGAAGAAATCGAGTTTTCAATCGACATACTGAGAGAGCGAGACAGAGAACCGGAAGAGAGAGTACAATACGTATCTTCGCTTTCTGAGGCATCGGTTGCCGATATTGCACAATTGCTCTTCTTGATCGATCCGAGAAACAATCCACCTGTCAATGGGAGGGTCAGAAAGAAGATCAAGTCGATAGACGATTACAGAAAGTGGCTTTCAACTGCAAGATCCATTGGAAAGTATGGAATTCAGGACTATATCATGCTTGAAGCTGCACTCCTTTACGAAAAGCCTGAGGTTGCCGAGAGATCCGGTCTTGCCGACAGGATAAGAAGAGTTCTGCATACCAACATCTCGGAGCTGGAGACGCTGCGAAACGCAGTCTCTACTCTTTCAAAATCGGCAAGAGGAGAACTTGGCAATCTGAAGTTCACACACCCTTACGTCAAGAATGCGCTTTTCTCCCGTCGTTCCAGATCCGTTGTTGTTGACGGTAGCAACATCGTTTTTTCTATGAGCGATCACGCAGATTTGAACAGAATAGACGATCTCTTTCTCAGGATGTCTTCGTGCGGGGTTGCTTTGTTTCCATACAGGATAATCTTTGATGCAAATATCAGATTCACTCTTGGCGGTTTCCAGCAAGAGAATCTGAACAGGCTGCTTTCCTTGCCACAAGTGGAGACTTACTCGCCAGCCGATGATAGAATCATCTTCCTGGCCAGAGAAAACGATTCCGCCGTGATAAGCTACGACAGATTTCTCGATCATGGGGTTGCCGACATAACGATAATAAGGCCGGAGGAAATAGATGAAAGTCTCAGAGTTTGATTACGATCTCCCAGAAGAACTAATCGCCCAGGAACCCGCCGTTCCGAGAGACAGTTCTCGACTACTGGTTGTAGACAGAAAGAGCGGTGTCCTGGAACACAGAGTATTCGCCGAAATCGTCGAATTTCTCCGTCCCGGCGATGTCGTCGTGCTGAACAACAGCCGCGTTATTCCTGCAAGGCTGCTTGGGATGAAGGAGACTGGAGCAAAAGTCGAGGCCGTGCTGATAGAAAGAGTTGGCCGGGGACTCTGGAAGGCAATAGTTAGACCCGGATCAAAGATTAAGCCTGGAAACGAGCTGCTGTTCAGCGGAATTTCATGCAGAGTTGTCGAACACTGCGAAGATTCAGGCAGGATTCTCGATTTTCATGGGGCTAGCGATGAAGAGATCAAAGAATCGGGCTTGCTTGCGATCCCCCCGTATATTCAGACTTACCCGGAGAATCCCGAATCTTACCAGACGGTCTACTCGCGGCCGGAAGGTTCCGTAGCTGCCCCCACAGCCGGTCTGCACTTCACTGAGAGCCTGCTTGAGACGCTCGCCGGTAAGGGAGTCGCGGTTGAGTTCATCACGCTTCATGTCGGCATCGGAACTTTCAGACCGGTAAAATCGGAGCTGATAGAAGAACACAAAATGCATGGAGAATACTTCACGGTATCTTCTGAAGCTGCAGAGACGATCAACAAGGCCAAGGCCTATAATAGAAGGATTATTGCCGTCGGCACCACGACCGTAAGGACTCTGGAAAGCATAGCTGCCCGCCACGGCTCAGTTGTAAGTGATAGCGGCCAGACAGATATATTCATCTATCCCCCCTATGATTTCAAGATCGTCGATTCTCTTGTCACAAACTTTCACCTTCCAAAATCGACCCTCCTGATGTTGGTTTCGGCATTTGCCGGAAGAGAGTTGATTCTCTCGGCATATAGAGAAGCAATTTCAAGAAGATACAGATTCTTTTCCTTCGGCGACGCCTGTCTCTTATTGTAGGAGACTCTTTGAACTGAAGGGGTTTTTCGGCAAATCGTCGGAGGGATTATCCCTTTCCGCGAAACCCCGCAGTATCAATCTTCTTCTTCGAGCATCGGTGAGAAGAAGTGGATCCACATCATTTTCAGGATTATTGCAAACGGCACGGCTATAATCGCTCCGAAAAGTCCCAGCAGCTGTCCCGCCACCAAGATCATCAAGATAATTATTACCGGGTTGATTCTATTGTAGCCTTTCATGAATACGAGGAAAAGTATGAAGGCCGCGGCGTGTACAATCGCCAGGATTATCAGCAGCACCAGAACGAGAACGAGGTTCTGAGTGGATACGGCAAGAAGAACGAGTGGCACAAATTCGAGTGGTACTCCCACTATGGGTATGAGATTTGTAAAAGCAGCCCAGAGCCCCATTAGAAGGCTGTATTTCAATCCCATCGATTGAACCACAATACCGACTACAATCCCCACAATCAATGCTAACAGGACTACCGAAATCACATACCTTTCGAGATTCTTGTAAGTGTCGGACAGGAAACTTAAAGCGGTGCCTCGTATTTTTTTCGGGTAGAACTTTGGAATGAACTCCTTGACCGAGAGGAAGTAGTAGCTTAGGTAGATTGCACCCACTATTGTAAAGAATAGTACCAGCCCCGCACTCGTTACGAAGCTGGGCACCTTTTCCAGTATTCCCGGAAGGAATTTCATAAGGCTGTTCTGCACCTGAATGAGAAAATTTCTTACGCTTTCGTAAGTTGCCCTCCGCCTTGCCGGATCGATGTTCTTCGGCATGAAGTATTCAACTACGTCCTTCCACAGCTCTTGCGACTGAACCAGCATCACATTTTCCACGACATTAGCTGAAAGCGATTCCGCCACTTCGGGATTCAGATATTTCGAGACAATCCCGTTTATCTCATCGTAAAGAGGCTGTCTTCGGTTACTGCTGCCTATAATCACAAGATAGTCGCTTCTCTCTTTTAAGCTTTCCTCAAGCAAGGAGAGATCCTTCTCCAGGTTTCCAGCATCGGACGGCATCGGTTTCAACAAATTCGAGTAGTAGTCTTTCAAATCCCTAGAGACAAGATCAAGAGATTCGATCTCTTCTGCGGAAAGCTTTTCGAGCATATCTTCATCGGAAAGAAGCCTGTCGATGTTCGCATTCACTTCGAAAGAGGTAATTTCTGCCTCCTGAACGGAAGGGAAGAAGTCTCTGAGAATACTGAAGAATTTAGAGGCTTCCTTTGCCACAGGAGTCGTAAGGAAGACGATAAGCAGTACTAAACCTGCAAAAATAACCGTCAATCCTATGCCGAGAGAGATCGAACGTTTGAGTTTCAGATATCGCTGTGCGAATCTCGCCCACGGCTCGAGTATCATAACCACGGTGAAAGTTGCAAAGAGAATCACGGCAGTCCTCAGTGAAACGGAGAACACAGCGAAACAGATAGCCAGGTAGAACAGCGTGAATAGCGCCGTTTGAAAACGTGGTTTCTTCAAAATCTCTCGGTTCACATTATGCCCCCTTCAAAGGGAGTTTGAAGAGCCTCTCAATCTCCGCCATATCATTCGTGATCCCCATTATGACAATCAACTTGATTCTAGCTTTGATCGGGGACAACTCCTGTGCGAAAATTGCGCCTAAGTCGGCCAGACTCTTTCCTCCTCCAACATATCCATAAACTCCAAGGACGCGGCCTTTAAAGCACCTTGAAGTAATAATTACAGGAACCCGTTCCTCTTCTATTAGATATTTTACTACGTGATACACTTCTACCGGCACATTGCCTCTTCCGAAAGTCTCAAGAACCACCCCTTTGAAACCCAACTGGGGCAGGCTTCTAAGGATTGAGCCGTCATCGCCAGTGAAGGTCTTGACAAGAGCTACTTTCGATTCGATATTGTCGACGTTGAATACCGTTCTGAGCAAGGGTTTTCTGAAGAAAATCACTGAGTCTTCATCGACAATTCCCAGGGGTCCATGGCCAGGGGAGTCAAAAGTGGCAACGTTGCTTGTGTAGGTCTTGGTAACCTCTCTGGCGGCATGAATCTCGTCATTCAGACAGACCATTGTTCCCATTCCGACTGCAAGAGGATTGACGGCAACTCTTACGGAAGAGAGAACATTTCTGGGGCCGTCGGTTCCCATCTCATCGATATTTCTCATTGCGGCGGTGAAGATTACCGGCTTCTCGCTTCTGACAGTAAGGTCAAGAAAATAGGCCGTTTCTTCAAGTGTATCCGTCCCGTGTGTAATCACGGCGCCACACACTTCATCTCTGTCTAGAAGCCTCTGTACCGTTTTCGAGAGTCTCCACATCGTCTCGGGGTTGATGTATGGACTGGGGATGTTTGAGAACTCGTGGTGTTCGGTGCAGGCGACCTCTTCCAGTCCGTCAACGTCAGCCACATGTTTACTCATTCCCTGAGCTGGAACGGAAGCTCCTGTAACAGGGTCGGTTACCATGGCAATTGTGCCTCCCGTTGTAACTATAACGACTCGCTGTTTCACAGCCATTTTCCTCCTAATTTCATCTTGATCAAAGCTAACGTCTTCAGTACATCCGGGCCGACAACTGGTAAGAGCTCCTCCACCGCCTTAGGCCTCTTGATGACTAGAGTTTTCGCCCGATCTCTTCCAATTCCAGGGAGGAATTTCAGTTCTCTCTCCCCCAGATCATTGAGCTCTGTTCCAACCGGTATACCAGTTATCGATCTCATACCGTGATCAATAACTGCGAAATCAGTCTTCTCTTCAAAGGCGACCGGTGTGCCGAGGAGAATCGGATAAGTACCTAGCGGTCTGCCGAAGCGAATCAGACCTTCGCTGAATTCAGGAATTACCCCCCGGACAATCGCTCCTACCGGGAAGACTTTTTTTAACATTTCGGCATCAATTTCCCTTCTGATTCGCTGCTTGTGTTTTTTGAACAACCTGTGATCCACTTTCGGCCTTGCCATTCTCGATATCCTCGCGTTGGGAAAGACCATGACCTGCCTTATGTTGATTCTCCTCAGAAGAAGACCCTTCTGTTGAATGCTTGCAAGATGTTCATAATCCGTCTGGAAGCTGTTACGGTTCTGTCCGGGAAGACCATAAAGCAGGTTTATTCCCGGTAGTAGCTTGGGTATCCCATCAACTCTGTTCTTCCCGATTTCATTGACCAGCTCTATCGCGAATATTATATCTTCGACACTGCCGCCGAGGTTGTTTCTTTTTCGGGCTTCTTTGTCGAAACTCTCTACACCGAAGGAAATCGTATCCCCTGCGGTATTGTATTTCACAATCGATTCGATAATTGCTCTCGATTCGCGGGGGTGACCTGCAATGAAAATCGGATTCCCGTTGTCTATGTGAAGCACCTCAGGCTCGAGTATCGTTCTGGCTGACCTGAACAGCTCTTCAGAGAGTGCAGGATCGAGTCTGTCTCTGCTCCTGTCATATCCGTAGGCAACTACATTCGCGCTTCTTCCGAATCTGATAGCCTTTACGCCAATGCTTCTGAGTTTCTCGAACTCCTGAGTTATACCTTCGATGCTTCTCCTTTCGAAAGAGCCGTAAAGAATGGATTCAGTGCAGAATGAGCAATAGCCGTCGCTTCTCTCACAACCTGAGGATATATCGATTTCAACAACCACTTCCGGGTAGGAAGGATGCAGGGCGATAATTTCGGCACCTTCCACATATAATCTGTTCAGTAGAGAGTATCGCGACTCGTTCGATGTGATCCCGAGAAAAGCTGCAACCTCGAACTCATCTCTCAGAAGATGATCGGCTCCTCTAAAGTCGGGAGAGAAGGCGGTGGTTCCTCCTCTAAGAGTGTAGCCGACCGATACGACAGGCCCGCTGACGATCTTTACAGTTTCGGAACTGGATTGTAGCAGCTGCGAGATTTCCGAGCTGGTGATAGGCGTTCCGCCTATGTATCTTCCTGAAGTAGTGACTCCTCCGTAGATTACCAGGTAGTCATAGCCGTTCCCTTTTTGCCAAAGGTCCTTACTCCTCACTGTGTCGATCGTAAGGTAGTCGATTTCGCAGCCTTTTAGCAGAAAGGCACCGGCAATTGCACGTATTCTAGGCGAGATGTACGGTGGTACTCCGAAGGCCGCCGGCTCATCGGTGTATCCGTCTATAATAATAGCGTTCATCCATTACCTCCGCGTGCGAGCTATCTTATTCCAGTGTATAATAAAAACAGCAATTAATGGGAGGGAAAGTCTTGCCTTTTGAAAGACATTGTTCGTTTTGCGGAAGACCAGCCACTCAGGTTAAAAAGCTAATATCGGGAACTGAAGGATACATATGCAACGAATGTGTGGACCTTTTTTACGACATTATTCAGCAGGACCAGAAAGCAAAGAAAGAGCCTGGAAAGAAGCTCCCGACTCCTGCCGATATCAAGAAGGAGCTTGACCGCTACGTAATCGGTCAGGAAAACGCGAAGAAGACTATCTCTGTCTCTGTGTATAACCATTACAAGAGGGTCTTCAACGATGTAGACGACGTTGAGATTGAGAAATCAAATATTATGCTGGTAGGACCTACCGGTTCAGGAAAGACGCTTATTGCTAGAATCCTTGCTCGCATTCTCGATGTTCCGTTTGCTATTGCAGATGCGACACCGCTTACAGAAGCGGGATACGTTGGTGAGGACGTAGAGAATATTGTGCTCAGGCTTCTTCAGTCTTCGAACTATGACGTCGAAAAGGCCCAGCTTGGGATTATTTACATCGATGAGATAGATAAGATAGCAAGAAAATCGCCCAACCCCTCTATTACTAGAGACGTCTCTGGAGAGGGAGTGCAGCAGGCGCTACTGAAGATTGTAGAGGGTACCGTCGCGAATGTTCCTCCTCAGGGCGGAAGGAAGCACCCTTATCAGGAGTTCATCAAAGTGGACACCAGTAACATTCTATTCATCGTTGGCGGAGCTTTTGGTGGACTGGACAGCATAATAAAGCAGAGAGTTCTTGATTCTTCCATGGGATTTGGCGCGCAGGTCAAAGGAAAGAACCAGCTCAGACTTGGTAAGGTTCTTCAGCAAGTAGTGCCCGATGACCTCATTCAGTACGGACTGATTCCTGAATTCGTGGGGAGATTTCCGGTATTGGCAGCGCTGAACGATCTCGACGTAGAGGATCTGAAGAGAATAATGAGCGAGCCGAGAAACGCAATTCTGAAGCAGTACCAGAAATTGCTCGGACTGGATGGCGTCGAGCTCGAGTTCTCTGAAGGAGCATTGATTGCGATTGCTGAAAGAGCTATGAAAAGAGGGACTGGCGCCAGGGCTCTTAAGAGCGTAATGGAGCAGGTAATGCTTGATATAATGTATGACATTCCTACTATGAGCAATGTGGAGAAGGTCGTCATCAACGAAAACGTCATAGTCCATAACTCTTCTCCGGAGATAATCTCGAGAGAATCTGCCTGATGAAAGTTCTGGCTCTCGAGAGTTCGTGCGATGAAACAGCGGTGGCCATCATTGAAGATGGCCACCTTCTCTCTTCCGTAGTCTCCTCTCAAATAGCCATCCACAGCAGATTTGGGGGAGTAGTGCCTGAGATCGCGGCGAGAAAGCATCTCGAGATTATCGACAAAATAGTCGGAAGTTCTCTTGAAGAAGCCCATCTGGAGTTAGAGAACATCGATGTCTTCGCTTCCACAATGGGGCCCGGACTTGTCGGGTCGCTGCTTGTAGGTCTTTCCTTCGCGAAGGCGATGGCTCTCTCGACGAACAAACCCTTCATCGGGATAAACCATCTCTTTGGACATGTTTACGCGAACTTTCTGAAGTATCCGTTTCTCAGGCCTCCTTTCATGGTGCTTCTTGTATCGGGCGGGCACAGTGAGATCCTTGTCTTGAGAGACTGGGACAGAATCGAACTGATAGGCAAGACCAGAGACGACGCGGCCGGCGAAGCGTTTGACAAGATTGCAAGGCTGCTTGAACTGGGTTATCCTGGAGGTCCGGCGATACAGAAGGCCGCAGAAGAGGGAAAGGTGTTGTATCACTTTCCCAGGCCGCTTCAAGAGAAAGGAAATTTTGACTTCTCATTCAGCGGTCTCAAGACTTCCGTTCTTTATTTCTTGAGGAAGAATCCCTCTGTTTCTGTAAACGATGTTGCGGCATCGGCACAGGAAGCGATAGTCGATTCACTTGTTACGAAAACCTTTGATGCCGCTGGCAGCTTAGGTCTTAAAGAGATTGCCTTTGCAGGTGGAGTGGCATCTAACTCTCTTTTGCGTGATAGAGCGGAGAAACTGTCGCAAGAGACGGGCATAAGGGCCTACTTTCCTCCGGTCGATCTTTGCACCGACAACGCTGCCATGATTGCCATGGTCGCTTACGAAAAAGCAAAGAGGGGACTGTTCTCCCCTCTTTCAACTAACGCAGTTCCTTACCTTAGCTTAGATGCCTTTTGATTATTCTGATTTGCTAGTAGAAGTTGAAGGTTTCTTGCTGCTATCAGCTGTCGAAGATTTCTTTGAATCTGTGCTGTAGTAGCCCCCACCCTTAAAAACAACTCCCACGCTGTTCAGCAGTTTCTTTAGATGGCCCCCGCATGCTGGGCAAACCGTAAGGGGTTCATCGGACATTTTCTGGAAGGCTTCGGTTTCTTCTCCACAGTCTTCACACTTATATCTGTAAAACGGCATGTCGGTTCCTCCTTCGAATCAAATTCAATTTATCAACTGTATCTATTCTATTCCTCATCTGCCGAAGATGGAATCACACAGATAAATTCGAGGTCTCCCTTTCCCCTATTCTTGAACTGATGTTTCACTCCAGAGGGAACGAAAACGTAACTCCCAGCCGGAGCCGTTATCTCGCCCTGGTCAGTTACGACTCCAGCTTCACCGGCTACAATGAACACCTCGTGTTCCCATGGATGACTGTGGTGAGAGCTGTATCCGCCTTCTCCGACGGTGAACAACCTCATCACGAAGTTCGAGGCACCTTGTGCCTTTCCTATCAGTACGCGCTTTGCAACGCTCTTCACATTTTCATTGTCGAAGAGCTGTGGCCTAACATCAAGCGCTTTGCCTACCCGAATTCTGTCTGACACTGTCATAGTGCCTCCTCTTTGAATCTGATCTTCTGTCCCAAGAGTATTTTCTTTCGCTATACTCGACCACGACTTTCCTGTAAGGCTCGAAACCGACGGAATAGCTCTTCAAATCCTCATACTGAGAAACTACCTCGTGAACCAGCCTGCGCTCGAAGGCAAACATTGGTTCCATAACTATTTTGCTTCTCTTAGACAGAGCGGACTTCGCCGCTCTGTGGGCTATCTCTTCTACCAGCCGCTTTCTTTCAAGCCTGTAATCACCGATGTCCACGGTGACATTGACTTTCGTCGGGGCCATTCTGTTTGCATAGATGTTCAATATGTGCTGCAGCGCGGCCACGGTCTTTCCGTGTTTTCCGATAAGTCTTGCGACTTCCTCGCCTTCGATTCTCACTCTATAAGTTCTTCCTGAAAGCTTAATTTCGGAGAAGGTCTCTTCGTCGAAGTTTTTCAGGATTCCCTTCAGGAAGTCGTGAAGCTTTCTCTCCCAGTGTTTATCAAGCAAGGTTACTTCAATAACCGCTTCTTTCGACCCGAAGATTCCTAAAAAGCCTTTTGAGCCTTTCTCTTTGACCGAAACTTCAATTTCATCATCATAAGCGTCGAGATCTGCCTGAGCTGATCTGATTGCTTCCTCGACTGTTTCGGCCCTGTATTCAACTGGCTTCATTTCGACTAACACCTCCTGAGCGTATCTCCATCTACTTCGCGGGTTTCTCCGGTAAACCGAGCATCTGCCTGAAAGTCAGTCCCTTTATTCCTTGGCGTGTGTAGACTACCCAGCTTATCAAAAGCTGCAGTACACTCTGGGTTGTCCAGTAAAGCAACAGTCCAGAGGGGAATGTGGCAAACAGTATCGGGAAGATGACCTGCATAATGACTCCTGATCTTGCCGATCTGGCATCCTGAGCCGTGAGTAAGGAACTGAATATTCCTACGATCACTGTGATAATAATGAATGGTATGTTCTGCACGAAGTTTCCAACGGAAAGATCCTTCCATATGAGAAAACCCGGTGTATATGCCATCACTTCACTGAAATACCTTATAGCATTGTATAGAAGGATAAGAACGGGTAACTGAAGAAGTATGGGAAGACATCCCGAGGCAGGATTGTAACCCTTTTCCTTGTAAAGAGCCATCATTGCTTCCTGCTGCTTTTTGGGATCCTTGTACTTCTTCTTTATTCTATCTACTTCCGGCTGCAGCATCCTCATCATAAGCATTGATTTAGTCTGAATATGATAAAGAGGATAGAGAATGAAGCGAGTCACAATTGTGAAGAGAATTAGTGCCCAACCAAAATTTCCAGACCACTGATAGAGCCAGAAAAGGAAGTATACTATCCCGTGATAGATCCAGGAGAAGAAGGTCACTCCCCCGAAATCCTGAAGGTCCTTGACGATTGCATCATATTGTTGAGGAAGAGCCTCTTTTACGTGTATCAACCTCATCGGACCGGCAAATGACTCTAGAAGACCTTTACCGCTCTCCGTCTGGTACCTCTGGAACTTGAAGGTTCCCTGCATCGACGTTATCGCGAAAAGTGTCTTCTGGCCGCTGAATTTATCATAGGTCAAATAATATGAGGAATTTGGTCCAAGCGTTTGATTCGCGTATGAAATAAATGGCAGAGCGACCTCTATCTTCTGACTGAAATCAAGCTCGACTTTGAAATCATAGTAAGGACTGTTGAGAATGATAAAAGACTTGTTGCCTTGCTCATAGTTGAAAGTCACGATAACATTTCCATCGACATCCTTCCTGTAAGAAAACGATGTCGGCAGAAGTTCGTTCCCTTCCGCATCGAAAATGTTGAAACCGTCTTTCCCCAGAGTTTCATTATAGACGTAAAACTCGACAGACTTGTTATCGGCATAACTCGTAACTCCGAGAATCAGACCTTTAACAGTATCTAGGGTTACCTTCAGCGTCTTGCTTGAAACTATGAGCGTACTGGTTCCTTCCTGAGTAAGAAGCTCTTTGCCCGATACAGAGAGCGTGAATAATGTCATGAAGATTAGAGTCAGAATTATCGCTCTTTTCATTTTTCGTGCCTCCTCAATAGCGTGAAGTGATCAGGTACTTCGTCGAAGCCTCCTGGATTGAAGGGATTGCATCTTAGTATTCTCCATGATCCGAGAATCAGCCCCTTGAGGGCTCCAAATCTTTCTATAGCCTCATATGTGTATGTTGAGCATGTGGGATAAAACCTGCATCTTGGGCGGGTTCTAGGTGAGATCTTTTTCCTGTAGAAATCTATCAGAAACAGCAGTATCTTTTTCATCGGACGTTTCTCCAATTTTCTCAGCGATTCGTATGACAACAGGCACCATATCAATGAATCCAACTTTTCTCTTTTTAAACAGGTCGGATAGATCTTTTCTTGCAATGAAAAGTATATCATACCCATTGGGAAACGCTGATTTATTAGTTCTATAGACCTCTTTAACCAGTCTTCTGAGTCGATTTCTCAAGTTCGCCTTCCCGAATTTCCGTTTTATCGATACTCCTATACGGGAAAAAGGCAGATCATTCTTAACGTACAATACAACAAAAAAAGGGTCAACTATTGATTTTCCCTTTTTGAAGACTCTGTCGAAGTCCGCCTTCCTTCTTAGCCTTTCATTTTTACTCAGAGACTGGTCTTTAAGGTTCACACAGAAAGTCTCTTTCTTCCCTTTCTTCGTCTACTTGCGAGCACTTTTCGGCCGCCGACAGTTCTGGATCTGACCAGGAAGCCGTGCGTTCTGTTTCTCTTGACTCTAGATGGTTGGTATGTTCTTTTCATGATTAATAACCTCCAATTTATGCATCACAGTGAACATTATACGGAGTGCAACCGTGACTGTCAAGGCGCTCGCGAATCTCTTCCTCTGTGTGCCTCAACGCAAATCGGAGTTACTGAAGGTGCAATTGATCAATAGTATAATAGATTGGTAGATTACTTTAGTGATGGATCTGTTTCGAAAATGGAGGAAAATATGCTGCTGTCTCTGGCAGGAAATGATTTTCTCACTTTCAAGGAGTTCTATGTTGAGTTCTCTAGCGGCATGAATGCTATAACCGGTGAATCTGGAGCCGGCAAAACAGTGTTTCTGAAGGCTCTTTGGGCAGTCCTTGGCTTTCCTCCGCAGTGGGACAGTGACAGTGCGGGAAGCATCGAGGGAAACTTTGAAGTCGATAGTTCGTTGTCGTCAAGACTAAAAGAGATGGGAATAGAAATTGATGGAGACCAGCTCCTTGTTACCGTTAGTTTTACCGGGCAAAGAACGATCTATAGAATGAACGGGAGGATGGTTCCGAGGCAGATAGTCCAGACTGCCTTTCGCGACAGAGTGGAGATCCATTCTCAGCACAGCAGTGTAAGCTTGCTTGATGAATCGAAACACCATGCGATTCTCGATCATGCCCTAAGGGGAGAGAAAAGCCTAAACCAATATAGAGAGCTTTATGGAGAGTTTATGAAGGTGAGACGGGAGTTTGATTCATTTAGTGTCGACCCGGCTCAGATCGAAAGAGAAAAGGACTTCCTGAGTTTTCAGATAAGTGAGATTGAGCAGGCAGAGCTTCGGCCGGGAGAAGACCAGGTCGTTGAGATGAAGTATACCAGATACAGAAACGCCCAGACTCTAATCGATACGTTTCAGGAACTGAGAGAGATCCTGAAGGACGGCGAACTCTCCGTATATAACTCTCTCAATGATGCGGTGACTATCATTGAGAGGATAGAGGATTTCGGATACAAGGGATGGCATGAAAACCTGCAGATCGCCCTTGAGGAACTGGACTCTCTTTACTCGATGGTCGAAGAGGAGAGAGACTCACTCGAAATCGATGACGAGGAATTCACCGCAATTGAAAACAGGATGACGCTGATTCAGGGGCTCAAGAGGAAGTACGGAGATTCCTCTGAAAAGATTCTCTCGAGGCTCGAAACATTCAAGAGGGAGCTTGGCGCACTTCAAGAGCTCGAGGAGAGGAAGGAGAAACTTAAGAGGCTTGAAGAGGATCTCGTGGTCAGAATGAAGAAGACCGGACTGATCCTTGATCAAAAGAGAGCGGCAAGAGCGGAGGAGATAGAAGAGCAAATCAAATTGCATCTTGAGGATCTCAGGATGAAGGGTGCGGAGCTGAAATTCCACCTCGAGCCAGAGGAAGTGCCCAAAAGTTATGGAACTTCCAGGGTCACCATGATGGTAAAGACTAACCCGGGAATGGAATTCATGGAGATAGGCAAAGTCGCTTCCGGCGGTGAGCTTTCAAGATTCTTGCTGGCTCTGGAGTCGGCCTTGAAGGACCAGCTGGATCTTGAGACAATAGTATTCGATGAAGTTGATTCCGGGGTCGGCCAGAGGCTGGGAACAGTAGTCGCGGAAAAACTCAGGGAGATCTCGGGCGAGATTCAAACTATCGTAATAACACACCTTCCTCAAATTGCGCTAATTGCGGACATGCATTTTGTTGTAAGGAAGGAGCAGGTTGACTCGGAGACAGTTTCCAGGATTGAACAGCTTCACGGTCCCTCAAAGGAAAGGGAAATTGAAGAGATGAGCGGCCAGATTCCAGAGCAGGAGTAGAGGTGAAGCATGAACAGAGAAGAATTGATAAACAGAATCATTGAGGAAAAGGGAACAGAGGCCGTCCCGGTCCTTCTTGAGCTTCTGGTAAGCGAGGATAGCGAGACAGCGCAGATCTGTTTTGAAGCGTTGCTTCAGTTGGGTGAGCCCGTTGTTCCTCTCTTGTTGGAGAAAATGAGATCGAAGGAAATCGATCCAGTTTCTAGACTATATCTCGCAGATCTCGCGGGTGAGATTGGAGACAGAAGGGCAGTGTCGTATCTTTACGAAATGTTGAGGAATTACAGCGACGAGAGATCGCAAATAGTCATCTACGAAGCGCTGGCACGCTTGGGAGAAGGAGAGAATGTCGTGGACGTTCTGGTCTTGCTTCTAGATGAGAACAGTGATTCCGAACTGCGGGATCAGGTAATAATGGCCCTAAGCAGCACGAATTCTTCGGTTGCTGTGAAGGCGCTTGCAAGATTGTATGGAGATAAGATGACTGACAAGTCGACGAAAGCCTTTGCTCTGGAGGGTATTCACTCGATTCTCTCGAAGAGACATGAACTGAAGAATTATCTCCTGAGTCTACATAATGGCAAGGAAATTGCAGAAAGGCTTTATCAATGGCAAAAAGAGAATTGATTGACTACTTCGGCTCACTCTACATGCGCGGGGCGGACGTTAGGCTTAACGAGCCTCTGAAGTGGCACACAACGATCAGGATCGGCGGCCCTGCCAGAGTTTTCGTCTCGCCGTACTCCTGTGAATCGCTTTCAGAGATTATTGGCTTTGTGAGGTCGGAGAGAATTCCGTACAGGATCATCGGCGGAGGCTCGAATGTCGTCTGTCCTGATCGCTATGAAGGGGTAGTAGTTTCGACAAGAAATCTGAATTTGGTCAAATCGGCCGGAGAGAGAATTTTCGTTGAGGCAGGAGCCAGTGTCAATTCTCTGTTGTGGCATTGTCTGTCGGAAGGACTTACTGGTATTGAGTTCCTGACCGGTCTGCCCGGTTCCATAGGAGGAGCGGTCTTGATGAACGCCGGTGCCTTCGGCGGGGAGATCGGAGAGCGGGTGACGAAGCTCCTCTATCTTGATGATAAGAGTAGAATAATCGAAATCGACGGCAAGTCCGCCGGGTTTTCCTACAGGAACAGCATCTTCAGATCCGGAGATGGAATAGTGGTTGGTACGGAGTTCTCTCTGGAAAGGGGAGAAAAGTCTGAAATCAGAAGGAAAATGACGGAGATCCTCGGCAAAAGGTTGGAAAAACAGCCGCTCGACGAACCGAGTGCCGGCAGTGTCTTTATGAGACCGAGGCCAGATTTCTATGTCGGGTCCACCATTGAAAAGCTCGGCCTGAAGTCTTTGAGGGTTGGAGGGGCTGAAGTATCGGCAAAACATGCCGGTTTCATTGTGAACAAGCAAAACGCCAGTCAGAGCGATGTCTTGACTCTCGTAGAAATCGTAAAGAATAGAGTTAAGGAGGCTACTGGCGTAGATCTAAGAACCGAGATAGAAATCTGGAAGGAGGTAAATAATGGTTGACGTAAGAATCGAAGAACCTGAAGATAATTTCACAGGTGGTGGAGGCTCCAAGAAGAACTTTTTCTGGTCCGGTCTTTTTGTTTTTCTGGTCATTGCCGCGATCGTTGCCGTGTATTTCTTGAGTGGGTTTTTCTTGGTTGGACCCGATCAGGTCGGCTTGATCAAGAGATTCGGTAAGTACACAAACACCGTAGGTCCAGGTCTTGGATACCATCTGCCGTTTCCGTTTGAGAGTGTAGTCGTTGTTGATACCTCGAATTTGAGAAAGCAGGAAATCGGTTTTAGAACCATAAGGACGGGTACTTACCAGACTCTGGCGAATGAATCTCTTATGCTTACAGGAGACGGAAACATCGTCTCGGTAGAAATGGTTATCCAATACTATGTTGGGGATCCTGCAAAACTTGCCTTCAACATCGTGGATGACGGTGACATAGTAAAGTTCACGACGGAGTCGGTGCTTAGAGAGGAAGTTGCTTCCAGCACTATAGACTCAATTCTTACAACCGAGAGAGATACAATCTCAATTAGAACGGCAGAGAAAGTCCAGGCCGAGCTTGAAAGGCTTGGCACAGGAATAATCGTGAAAAACGTGTTCCTGCAAGCGGTAGCACCTCCAAAGCAGGTAATCACAGCCTTTGACGATGTGAACAGCGCCAAGCAGGACAAGGAGAAACTCATATATGAAGCCGAGAAATACAAGAACGACCTTATTCCCAAAGCCGAAGGCGAGGCGGCCCAGATGACTAGGGTTGCGGAAGGTTATGCACAGGAGAGGATTCTCAACGCCGAAGGCGAGGCAGAAAGGTTCCTTGCGATTCTTGAAGAGTACGAAAAGGCACCGGATGTCACTAGAACCAGAATGTATCTGGAGACGCTGAGCAAAGTACTTGGAGAAGCTAGTAAGACTGTTGTTCTTGACCAGAGCAGCGTTCTTAAACTCCTTGAGCTTGAAGGGAGCGTGAGATAATGAAGTACAAATTCCTTATTCCTGTAGCGATCGTCGTGGTAATAGCGGCGATTCTTCTGCCAAGTTTCTTCTTCATAATTGATGAAACTGAGCAGGCCGTTGTTCTGCGATTTGGAGAGATTCAGTCATCGGTCACTGAAGCCGGCCTGTACACAAAGACTCCTTTCATTGACAACGTAAGAAAATTCGATAAGCGAATACAGATTTACGATGTCGATGCCGAAAGGATCTACTCAAGAGACAAGAAGACAATCCTCACCGATACTTTCGCGCTCTGGAGGATTGTAGATCCCAGGAACTTCATAGAGACAATGAAGTCAGAGCAGATCGCTCTAACACGAATAGACGACGTTGTGTACTCTCACGTAAGGAATACTTTTGGGAAACTGGATTACGATGACATTATCTCCGGCCAAAGAACCGATGTTCTAGACGAGATAACCAGGCTTTCCGCCAACGATATGAAGGACTTCGGGATTGAGATAATATCTGTACGCGTCAAAAGGGCCGACTTGCCGGACGAGAACAGAAACGCGGTCTTCGAAAGAATGAAGTCCGAGAGAATTCAGGAGGCCTCTCTCATTAGAGCCGAAGGAAACAGGGAGGCTCAGAAACTGAGGGCCGAGGCTGATAAAGAAGCCCAGATAATGATTGCTACTGCTCAGAAGGAAGCGGATATCATAATTGGAACCGGAGACGCTCAGGCTCTGGCGGTCTATGCCGATGCGTACAACAGAGATCCCGATTTCTATGAGTTCATGAAGAGGCTGGAAGTGTACGAGAAGACTCTGGCCGATGCCAATTATATTCTTGGACCGGCTATGGATTTCATAGACAAGCTGTCTAGAGGAGAATAATGGGTTGTAGTAAGTCTATTCTCGAAACGGGAATCTTTGAGATCAATGTCAAGAGATCACGGTTTATTGGCAGCAGCCGGAGATGCGAGAGTGAAGAAGAGGCGAAGTCTTTCATCAGGACTGTATCTCAGGAGCATGCAAGTGCCAGCCATTCCTGTTGGGCCTATCGCATTTCGCTTCCTGGAAGGGAAGTCGCCAACTACTCAGATGCAGGAGAGCCTCACGGATCTGCTGGGAAACCGATTCTGGGAGCCATCGATCATCTGGAACTTACGGATGTGGCAGTAGTCGTCACGAGATACTTCGGTGGTGTAAAGCTGGGAATAAGAGGCCTGATAGATGCTTATGGCGCGACTGCGCTGGAGACTCTCAAGGCTGCAAAACCTGTTATTTTCTGCCCGGGTCTTGAGTTGATCGCAGAGATGGCTTACAGCCAGTGGAACGATTTCAGCAGACTCTTTCGGGAGGACAGAGACTTCTCTTTGCAGAAGGTCGATTATTCCGACAGAGTTGTCTGTTTAATCGCCGTTAGGAAAGATGAAGTCGAAAGAATCGCCGGCTTCTTTGAAGAGAAAAGGATTTCCTTCAGACTTGGAGACGAATTGAATTTTGTTAGCCCGGTAGAATGATTCTACCGGGTATATTCTTCGATATAGTAATCCATGATTTTTCTCGATATCTGAGTGGCCAATCCCGATCCGTAGCCCCCCTCATGAACAAATACCGTAACAACGATCTCGGGTTCTTGAAGTGGCATGAACCCTGTGAACCAGGAGTGGGTAGGCTTTGAACCTCCCTGCTCGGCGGTTCCGGTCTTTCCCGCGGCCGTTTCTGCGAAATCTCTGAAAGAGGAATAAGCGGTTCCCGCATCGGCCGAACTTCCTCCCTTGCTTATGACATCTCCCATTGCGTCGATGATAAGGTCCCAGTCGCTGTCTTCCAGCTTGATTGGCACTCTGCCACTCTCTTGCCTTGAACCGATAAAGGGGATGATTTCTTTGCCCCTCATCGCGATCTCCCCGGTCATTTTCGCCAGCTGCAGAGGAGTGATGCTGAGATATCCCTGCCCTATTGAGATCTGGATCGTGTCTCCGGGGAACCAGCTCTCTCCAAAGTGCTCGCGCTTCCACGAGGGCGACGGCATTAGTCCCACCGATTCTTCAGGCAGATCGATGCCGGTAGGTTCAAAGACTTCCCAGATTTTAGCGTATCTGTCGAGAGCCTCGATTCCAAGTTCCAGTCCAAGCTGGTAGAAATAGACGTTACAGGAAACGGTAATGGCCTTCGCGAGATCGGTCTTTCCATGTCCATAAAGGTTCCAATCTCTATAGACTCCCTGAACCACTCCTTGGCTGTCTTTGTACTGGAAGATGCCTCCGCAGTCGATCTCTTTTGTGCTGTCTGTTCCTTCAGCCAGGGCCACCATGGCAATGAATGGCTTGATCACGGAGCCCGGCGAGAAGGGAGTCAGAGCCCTATTGACCAGGGGTCTCGAAGGATCTAAATTAAGCCGTTCCCAATCTCTGGTTGAAATTCCCCTAGTGAAAAACATGTTCTCGAAGCTGGGCACCGAGACGAGAGCGAGAACCTCTCCGTCGGTTTTCATAACGACTGCAGCGCCGCTCTTTCCCGTTTCGTCTATTAGATCGTAAATGTACCTGCTGAGCTGGGAGTCAATCGTGATTTTCAGATCTTCTCCAGCAACGGGTGGCCTTTCGCCCTCAAGACTGATCTGTGTTCCCAGTGCATCGACACGTATCAGCTTCTCGCCTGGAGTTCCTCTCAGAAGATCATTGTATTGCTTCTCGATTCCCATAACCGGCTCTCCGTCAGATTTAATATAGCCAGCAACATGTGCTGTCCCGGGATTGTCCTGATAATACCTGATTACTCTCTCGGAGACCTCCAGTTCAGGGTAGTTCTTGAGGCTTTCTGCTACTGCAGCGGGAAGGCTTGTCTCAACACTGCCGAAGATCTCAAGCCGTTTAATGAGTGTTTCCGCTTTTTCCCTGCTGTCGAATGAGTCGATTATCATTCTCTTCAGATCCTCCGGAAGAAAGACGACTTTCTTCTTTATTTTATAGTAGGACGCATCCCATGCAATAGGAATTCCGTTTCGATCAAGAATCATCCCTCTTGGGGGCAGTATTGAAATCGACCGGCGGCTTATACTTTCGACCTGTGCTGCATACTTTTCGGAATTGACTATCTGGTAGTCGTAGAGTTTGTATATGAAAAAACCGATCGTGAGAAGAAAAAGAACGAAGAAAAGGTCGAATCTCTTAGTCCTCAATACTCAACCTCCTAAGGACAAGAAATGTTATGAAAAAAGGAATTAGAACACCAAAGCCCGTGCCTGCGAAAAAGACTCCTGCAAGTCCCAGCAAAGCCGATGTGAGGGTACCGAAACTCGGTGTCCTGTAGCGGCCATGGATCGCCATCGCGGAAAAGGTAACGATAACTGCAAGGGCAATGACCATACTGATCCCGGAAAGAGCCATCCCGACTATCCAGGACAGGAGCAGAGCAAGTGAAAGGGCAAAGGGGATATTCCTCGTCGGAAGAAAGACGAGCAACGTTAGATAAGCCGGGTACAGAGGGAGTAGATCTCCAAATCCAAGATCCAGGTAAAGAGCCGGAATTATCAGAAAAAGCCAGATCATTCCAGCCACTCCAGATAGACAAAGTAATCGCCGAAGATATTGGGGGTCTTCACAAGATAATCGCTTCCGTGAGGACCGGCGATTTCGCCGATCAGATCAAGATTCATAGCCTTGTAATATCCATATCCCGGGACCGTTGGGGCGATTCTTACAGGATCGCCTTCGTTAAGATAGTAAGGATCAAAAGTCGAGAAATACAGTCTGCCCGCGCTAGAGTAGACGGCTCCTTCGACAACCTTTCCCTCTCTGTCAACTGAGGCTGAAATCCTTACGCCGGGAGATGTCAAGGGTGAAACGAGTAGATAACCTTCCTTCGAGCTCTTCACTATGCCATAGATTGCTGACGAAAAAATCGAGGCAACGGGAGTGCCCTGAGACGCTCTCCTGTCGGTTGTCATGATGGCCATGCTGTTTCTCTCGAAGCTGAAGAAGGCGACTCTCATTGGTATCGGAAATTCGAACCTGTCGGCGAAAGAATCTGCGTATCTATTGAGATCCCTGATGACCCGATCGATGCTCCTTGTTTGAAAGACGGCTCTAAAGAAATTTTCGATGTCTACCCTTACGTTTATCAAGGGCAAGGCCGCACCATCGAATATTTCGGACGCCTTTCTGTTCATTCCCGTTACTTCCAGCAATGATAAAAGGATAAGAAAGATCATTAGGATTACTACCGCCGCTTCATCGAACTTCACCTGAGAAGCCTCTCCCTATCTCAAGTTGCCTTTTTCAAGTCTTTCAAGTATAGAAACTCTCTCCAGAACCTGACCGGCTCCCCTAGCCACACAGGTTAAGGGATCGTCGGCGATCACAACCGTAATACCGGTTTCTCTCTGGATCAATTCCTGCATTCCGTTGAGGAGAGAACCACCGCCGGCGACAACTATGCCGCATTGAACGATATCTGAAATGAGTTCGGGAGGTGTGTTCTCCACCGTGAGCTTAACCGCTTCTACGATTCTAGCAACCGGTTCGACAATCGCTTCTCGAACCTCTGCGCCTGAAACAGATATCTTTCTTGGCAGTCCCGAATTGAGATCAAGCCCCACAATCTCAGCGTAAGAGCTATCGGCTTCCTCGGTTTCAACAACGTTTCCGATCTCCATTTTGATTCGCTCCGCCGTCTTTTCACCGATCATGAGTCTGTACTTCTCTTTGATGTACTGGACGATATAGTCATCCATTTCATCTCCGCCGACCCTTATTGATTGACTCAAGACTATGCTTCCGAGAGAGATCACGGCTATCTCGGTTGTCCCTCCGCCGATGTCGACTATCATATTGCCGGTCGGCTCTTCAACATTAAGGCCGGCGCCGATTGAACTTGCCATCGGTTCTTCAATGAGAAAGACTTTTTTTGCTCCGGCTTCCATTCCTGCATCGACAATTGCCTTTCTCTCAACTTCTGTCGCTCCCGAAGGCACTCCGATGACTATTCTCGGCTTGACAAAGCTCCGCCTTCCAGTCGCTCTCCCCATGAAATACTTCAGCATGGTAAGCGCAATATCATAGTCTGCGATTACTCCGTCCTTCAGCGGGCGAGTAGCAACGATACTGGCTGGCGTTTTCCCCACCATTCTTTTTGCCTCCAGGCCAACCTGAAGGATCTTTCCGGAATTCACATCAATTGCAACAACTGAGGGTTCGTTTGTCACTACGCCCTGGCCCCTTACATAAACCAGTGTGTTGGCAGTTCCCAAATCAATACCCATGTCTTGCCTTAAGAACATTCGAAGGCCTCCTGTCAGGGAAAGTCTTTACTTCCAATTCTACCATCAGGATGCGACCGAATGACGAAGAGTGTGAAAAATCAACTCAGTTGCCAAATGAGCCTCTGGAAATGGTATTACGCAAGTTTGACTCCTCCTTAATCAAAGTGATAGAATCATTTGGCCTCTTGCCAGCATAGTCTGGCACTTGATGGCATTCGATGAGAAATGACTTGGAGTAAGACTGAATAAACAGTGGTGCTGCTCGAGAACGATGAGATAATTGTGTTGATAATCTGGAGGTGAAGAAATGGAAGATAGAGAGCTGAGAACACTGAATCATCTTATGTACATGGAGTATTACACGGGAGGAAATGCAGGACTTTTCATGAAAATGAAGCGACTCGTCTATTCATTTCAGAGTCCATTTCAAAGGATAGATATTTTCGAGCATCCCGAGTTTGGAATGGTTCTTGTTTTAGATGGCATAACGATGTTCACTGAAGCCGATGAATTCATGTATCACGAGATGCTGGTTCACGTACCGCTCTTCTCTCACCCCGACCCGAAGAGGGTCTTGATAATCGGAGGCGGCGATGGGGGAAGCCTGAGGGAGGTTCTCAAACACTCCTCGGTAGAGGAAGCGATCCTTTGTGAAGTAGACCCCTATGTGATCGATGCTGCGAAGCTTCACTTAAAGGAAATGTCTGTCGAATTAGACAACCCGAAGGCATCGATAATAAATGAAAACGGTGCCGACTTTGTCAGAAAGAACATGGATTACTTTGATGTAATTATTGTCGATTCTACCGATCCGACGGCCGGTGAAGGAGGTCATCTCTTCACCAAAGAGTTCTATTCAAACTGTTACAAGGCTCTGAGAAAAGATGGGATCTTCTGTGCCGAAACCGAAGATCCTTTCTACGACAAGGGATGGGTGGCTATTGCCTATAATAGAATTTCCTCGGTCTTCCCTGTCTCGAAGATGTACACTAGCTTCATGACTACTTATCCCTCCGGAATGTGGACCTACACCATCGGTTCGAAAGAGGTAGACCCACTGGAAGATTACGATGAAGATAGAGTGCTTGATTTCGAGGCGCCGTTGAGGTATTACAATACTGAGATTCACAGGGCCTCGTTTGCTCTCCCGACGTTCTTGAAAGAGCTTACAGGCCAGTTTTGACGTTGGGGCGAATGACTTCGCTTTCAGTGATAGACTAAACTAGATTTTCCGAAGTTGAGAGGACACATCCAGCATTCTTTCTGGAGATGTTCTCATTCCTTTCTGTTTATTCAACTTGCTTAACCTACGCCGTGATAGAATCATCCTTGATCGGCAGGAGGGAGTTCTAATGTATAACAGAGATCGCATTAGGAACATATCGATAATTGCTCACATCGACCACGGCAAGACAACGCTCGTGGATCGACTACTGGATATAACCGACACCGTCGACAGGAGACACAAGCAGGATCAGTTCATGGATTCAATGGATATCGAGAGAGAAAGAGGAATAACGATCAAATCGAAGTCCGTGAAGCTGAATTATCTTGCTGAAGACGGTCTTACTTACGAAATTAATATCATAGATACGCCGGGCCATGTCGACTTCAACTACGAAGTATCGAGAAGCCTTGCAGCTTGCGAGGGCGCAATACTTCTGGTGGATGCCTCTCAGGGAGTCGAGGCTCAGACAGTGGGGAACACATATCTCGCGATAGAGAATGATCTGGAGCTTATCCCCGTTCTCAACAAGATCGACATTCCGAATGCGAACATCGAAGAGACTCTAGCGGAAATCGTCGATTTGATCGGCTATGCACCTGAAGACTGCCTTCAGGCCAGTGCGAAGACCGGGCAGGGCGTAAGAGAGATTCTGGAATCGGTGGTGAAGAAGGTTTCTGCTCCTTCGGGCACATTGGAAGCTCCTCTCAAGGCCTTGATTTTCGACGCGATCTACGACAAGTACAGAGGAGTCGTGGTTCACGTTAGAATCTTTGACGGAAGTGTCAAAGAGGGAGACAAGATACAGATGATGGCCTCCGGTGAAACCTTCGAAGTTGTTGAAGTGGGATACTTCCTTCCTCAAATGGAAAAGACCGATTCTCTCGATGCAGGTGAGGTGGGCTACATCGTTGCAGTTATAAAGGACGTATCGAGCGCGAAGATCGGCGACACTATCACCTCTGCAAATAATCCGACGAGTGAAGCTCTTCCAGGCTACAAAGAGGCGAAGCCGATGGTCTACGCCGGAATGTTTCCGGGGATGCCAGAGTACTATGACGAGCTGAGAAAGGCGCTCGACAAGTTCAAATTGAACGACGCCGCACTGGTTTTCGAGCCAGAAAATTCTCCGGCTCTGGGCTTTGGCTTCAGGGTGGGTTTTCTCGGCCTGCTTCATATGGATGTCGTAAGGGAGAGGCTTGAAAGAGAGTTTGAAATAGCCTGTATTCTAACAGCTCCAAACGTTGTCTACAGAGTAACTTCTCAGAACGGAGACATTATCGAGATAACAAATCCCGCAAGTTTCCCCGAGCCCGGAGAGTTCTCCAAAGTCGAGGAGCCCTTCGTAGATCTCTCGATAATCACCCCTTCGGAATATATGGGGAACTTGATTGGCTTCATCACTTCCGAGAAGAGAGGAGACTTCAAGGCGGTCGAAAACGCCGGAAAGAACCGTGTCGTGATGCGTTTTGAGGCGCCCTTGTCAGAGATTATGTTTGATTTCTTTGACAGGATGAAGGCCATTTCTCGAGGGTATGCCTCCATGGATTACGAAATACTTGGCTACCGTGAATCTGATCTGGTAAAAGTCACTATTCTCGTCAACAAAGAGACTGTCGATTCGCTTTCGTTTATCGTTCATGTTGATAAAGAGTATCAAGTTGCAAAGAAAGTCGTTGACAAGTTGAGCGAATTGATCCCTCCGCATCAGTTCCAGATTCCCATACAGGCAAAATCCAGAGGAAGGATAATCGCGAGAAGCGACATAAAGGCCCTCCGGAAAGACGTTTTGGCGAAGTGCTATGGCGGAGATGTGACAAGGAAGATGAAGCTCTTGGAAAAGCAGAAAGAAGGAAAGAAGAGAATGCGGGAGATCGGTAAGGTGACGATTCCGCAGAACGCCTTCCTGGCAATTCTGAGAATTGGCGAAGAAGAATGACGGGGTGAAGTGGATGATAAGACTTGGAGCACATATGTCGACTTCAAAGGGTTTTGACAAAGTCCCTAAAGACACGGTGGCAATCGGCGGAAACACCTTTCAGATTTTCCCGCACAGTCCCAGGATGTGGAGAGCCTCTCTTCCAAAGGAGGAGATGGCATCCAGCTTCATCTATGAGATGAAAGAGAATTCGCTTGATCCATTTGATTGCATGGTTCATTCCGGTTACTTGGTGAACATCGCCTCTCCCGGTGAAGAGGTCTGGGAAAAATCTGTGAAACTGCTTTCCCTTGAGATGAAGATAACAGCGGCCTTGGGTCTAAAGTATCTGAATTTCCATCCTGGAAGCCATCTTGGAGACGGGCTGCATGAAGGAGTAGAGAGAATTCTGAAAGGTCTCGAAATAGTGCTTGCTGAGAATCAGGAAAGCGATGTGATGCTTCTTCTCGAGAATGTAGCGGCGAAAGGGAATCACATAGGGAGCAGCTTTGACGAGCTGAAGATGATAATCAAGGGTTCGGCAGAACCTGAGAGGATCGGAATAACATACGACACCTGCCACGGTTTTGATTCCGGGTTTGAGATAAGAACCAAGGACGGAGTCCTGAAGCTGATCGATGAAATAGACTCTAAGATTGGCTATGAAAAGTTGAAGATGATACATCTTAACGATAGCAAATTTCCACTCGGTGCCGCAAAGGATCGACACGAAATGATAGGCAAAGGCTATATCGGCAAGGAGGACGGATTCAGAGAGTTTCTCTCAAATGAAAGAATTCGGGAGAAACCATGGTTGCTGGAGACACCGGGAGACGATGCGGATCACGCTCTGGAAATAAAGTACATAAGAGAACTTCTCGGATAGTGGAGGGCAGCGGGCGATGAAGAAGAAGTACGTAGTTGTAACTGGAGGCGTAATCAGCGGGATCGGCAAGGGGATCCTCTCCGCCTCCATAGCGAGGGTTATGAAGGAATGCGGAGTCGAGGTGAACACTCTTAAGATAGACCCGTATCTGAATCTAGATGCGGGAACTATGAACCCGAACCAGCATGGAGAAGTGTTCGTTACCGAAGATGGATACGAAGCCGATCTCGATCTTGGTCATTACGAGAGGTTTCTCGGGAGGAACATGAGAAGAGAAAACAACATGACCGCAGGCCAGGTATTCAAGTCGATAATTGACAAGGAGAGAAAGGGCGACTATCTGGGAGCAACAGTGCAGATGGTCCCTCACGTCACTGATGAGATAAAGTCGAGGATCAGGAAAGTCCCCGGAGACCTGATAATGATAGAAATAGGCGGTACTGTCGGGGATATCGAAGGCGAAATATTCCTTGAAGCTGTGAGGGAACTGTGGGTCGAAGAGGGTCCTGAAAACTTCTTGTTCATCCATGTGACCTATGTTCCATATCTGCGGGTCACTAATGAGTTCAAGACGAAGCCAACGCAACAGTCCGTTCAGCTGCTGAGAAGAATCGGTATCCAGCCTCAGATGATTGCTGTCAGATCGGAGCTGCCAATTGAGGAGAACGAGCTTGGCAAGATCGCTCTATTCGGTGGTCTCAACAGACAGATGGTCTATAACCTTCCCGACTCTGAAAACGTATACGATGTTCCACGAATCGTATATGCTTACGGGATTCACAGAAAGATTGCCGCATGGCTCAACCTCGAAATAGAGGAGCGGTTCGACTGGAATTATCCGAAGACATTCGTTCCGACCAGAATAGTCATAGTGGGAAAATATCTTGGAACGGACGATGCGTATAAGAGCATTTCGGAAAGCATTACGCTTTGCGGTGCCAGCAAACCCGACGTCATCGACTCGGAGTGCTTCGAAGAGATGACGGAAGAGCAGATTAAGAATGAGCTTCGAAAATACGATGGAATCGTCATCCCGGGTGGTTTCGGCAAGCGAGGCATTGAAGGAAAGATAGCTGTAATTAAGGCGGCAAGAGAGGAAGACATTCCTATCCTCGGTATCTGTCTGGGAATGCAGCTGATGGTTATCGAGTTTGCAAGAAACGTTTCCCATTATGAAAACGCCAACTCAACGGAATTCGACCCTTCGACTCCCTACCCGGTAATTGACATCATGGAAGAGCAGAAGGCAATTATGAAGCTCGGAGGCACTATGAGGCTCGGGGCGCAGGAGACTCCGATTGAAGAAGGCACGTTGCTGATGGATGCATACAATGAGAAGATAGCATTCGAGAGGCACAGACACAGATACGAAGTCAATCTGGAGCGCTTCCCCGACCTCTTCAGAAATCCGGGAGAAAAGGATGAAAACAGATTGACCATTTCCTCCTTGGCGACCTTTGTTGAGGCAATAGAGCTGCCGGAGAAGCGATTCTTCCTCGGAGTTCAGTATCATCCGGAATTCCGCTCCAAGGTTGGCAATCCAAATCCGGTCTTCGAGCTCTTCGTCAAACGCGTCAGAGAGAAGAGAAGGAATCAGTAGTGGTCTTCAGTAGCGGTAGAGTGCTTGATCTTTCCGAACCGGTCATCATGGGGATAGTCAATGCGACTCCAGACTCCTTCTTTCCGGAAAGCAGGTTCAGCGATACTATCGCGGCTGTCGACGCTGCGATCAGAATGCTTGACGGCGGGGCAGCGATCGTCGATGTCGGCGGTGAATCCTCTAGACCGGGGGCCGAAAAGATCTCGGTGGAAGAGGAGATCGCCAGAGTTGTTCCCATAATAGAGCAAATACGGGAAAAGAAGCCCCACGCGGTTATCTCGATAGACACCTGCAACAGTGTGACTGCGGGAGTCGCCCTCTCAGCCGGTGCAGATATCGTCAACGACATTACCGGGCTCAGGTCGGAAGAAATGGTTGAAGTTGTCTCGCAAAGCAATGCAGCGGTTATCATAATGCACATGAGGGGAGATCCTTCGACAATGAGTCAGATGACAGATTACGGCGATGTAGTCGAAGAGGTTTCGTCCTGGCTCGTCCAAAGAGCGCAGAGGGCGATCGAATCAGGAATAAGGAGAGACAGAATAATTCTCGACCCGGGGATAGGTTTCGCCAAGACGGCGGAACAGAGCATAGAAATACTTATAAACGTCGAGCGCTTCTTGCAACTGGGCTTTCCCCTACTGGTTGGCCATTCCAGAAAGAGTTTCATCGCAAAGCTCACGGGAAGCGCTGTTGAAAATAGGCTGGAAGAAACCCTCTCGATTTCGACTTACCTGTACCTTAAAGGAGTGGACATAATTCGCGTCCACGATGTTCTGGAGCACAGCCGAATCTTTGGTATACTTAAGATACTAAACCCATACGGAGAAAATGGGAGGGAATGATTTGCCCTACAGTAGACGCTCGAAGAAGTACTGGAAGGAAACCTGGCAAGCATATCTTTTCCTGCTGCCTTCGATTGTAATCTTAGGTGTCTTTGTTTTCTGGCCCATCGGATTTTCACTTGTACTCAGTTTCTTCAAATGGGATTACACTTCGACCACTCGTTACTTCATTGGATTCGATAACTATAAGGAGCTCTTCAGACTCACGTATCCTGTTTCGCTGAGCTTTGTCAATTCGTTGATAAACACCGCCGTCTACATTGTGGTTGTTCTAGTTATCGTGCAGGCTCTGTACCATGTTTTCGGTCTGATGAGCAAGTACGACAAGACAGAGAAGAGTCACTCGTTTCTGTATGCGATCTATGTTGCGGCGGTCGCAGGTTATGTGTTGCTTCGCAATTCTTCGGCTGATTTGACGGCAGCAGGTTTGTTTGCCGGTCTGGGGTTGATGGGTTTCGGCCTTTTCATACTGATGCGCAGGAGAAAGAGTGTTCAGTGGAAGAAAATGAAGTCCAGTCAGTGGTCGACTCTGCTTCTGATCGTGGCCGTCTACTACGCCCTAGCGTATCTCATTTTGAGGCAGAGCGCGGATTTTGTGCAGTACTTCACGCTCGCCAAAGAAAGTTCCGACTTTCTTAAATCGATCTACAACACGGTTTATTATGTTCTTCTGTCCGTTCCGACGCAAATAGGGCTGGCGCTGATCATAGCGATGCTTCTAAACAAGAACATCAAGCTGCGCTCTCTATTCAGGACTGCGTACTTCATACCCTTTGTCACATCGGTGGTTGCCGTTTCACTGGTATGGCAGTGGATGTTCAACGACCAGTTTGGATTGCTCAACTATTTTCTCTCGATCTTCAACTTGCCTAGAATCGCCTGGCTGAAAGAAGAGGCGTGGACGATTCCGACGATAGCCATAGTCTCTGTATGGCAGCACGTTGGTTACACCACCGTCATCTTTCTCGCCGGCCTTCAGAATATAGACAGATCATATTACGAAGCTGCCGATGTCGATGGCGCAAGCGGCTGGCAGAAATTCAAGTTCATCACCTGGCCGCTGCTTTCGGGCACAACCTTCTTCATAATGATAATTACGATGATTGGTGCGTTCAAGGTTTTCTCTCAGATCTTCATTCTATACCAGGGTCTTCCTGGACCGGTCAATAAGAGCGGACTGACACTGGTCTATTACGTATTTGACGCCTTCTACAACCAGCAGAGAATGGGAGTGGCCAGTGCCGCCGCATACGTTCTCTTCATGATAATTCTGGTCTTGACAATAGTGCAGCTAAACGTGGGCAAGAAGCGTGTCCACTATGAGGGTTGAGGTGTTCAGATGACTACATCGTCGACAAAGATAATCTCGAAGATTCTTCTCTATGTAGTTATAATTGGCGGGGCCTTTCTGATGTTGATTCCATTCGGCTGGATGGTCGCAACCTCCTTCAAGGCGCCCAGCGAAGTCTCAAGCTGGCCGCCTGTTTGGACGACCAAGAACGCTGCCAGTTCCTTTACTTTCAAGACACAGATAAAGCAGAAAAGCTCCGGTGCCTCCGTTGATCTCTCAACTCTTAGTCTCAGTGAGTTCAGAAACTTTGCTGCCCTTATGGAAGAGTCGGCAAGTTTAGATACTGTCACTGTCACTCTGGACGATGATCCAATTAGAAGAGGCGAAATCGAGATCCAGTTGCTTAAAGGCGACGGAACTCCGGCAGATTACGCTACAGAGGTCGATGAACAGCGGTTTGCCGCACTAGTCGACAGGTATTCGGCGCTTGAGACAGACGTTCCCGATTCCTTTTCGAGTGTCCTGAAGGACCTTCCCACGGACAGTGCGGGCCGGTTTATGGACAGTTTCTTCAACGCTGCAATATACAGTGACGGCGGATTTGTGAGAAGAGTAGTTCTCGTCAGCTCTCTCAAAGCTCAGTACTCAAAAGCGATCGATAGACTCTCTCAGAGCGTTGAAACTGCAATGAAGGAGTTGCCTATAGACACTGACGAAAGCAAGGAAATGAAGGCGAAGATCAGAGAAGAGTCCAGCAGGCTTCTTGAAACTCCGATTGCGGATCTGACGGCTTCAATGCAGACTCTCGAGTTTTTTAGAATGGGTGAGACGGGGGTCACGGATCTGGTCGAACTGGAAACTATAATCGGGGATCTTAGAAGCAGTGTCGATCTCATTCGGGACGTGGGCGCGGAAATCGTCTCTCTATCCGGGACAATAGCCGGCGCCGACTCCAGAATGTCTCTCTCTGTCCGGCAGCTTGAACGCTCGCTAGAGACCGTTCCAGAGGGGTTGGTTCAGTGGGCCGAACTGCTCGACCTCTATTCAGACATAAGGGTCTTCTACAACGATTCTCAAGACAAGACCCTATCGAGCACCTCAATAGTTGGAAAGATACGCTCAGACGCAGAAGTTCATTCCCTGCTCTCGGAGTTTGTAAGGGGATGGGACGTTGAAGAGAAAGTCAGAAGCTATTTGCTCTCAGCGATCACGCCTTCCAATGTGCGAAACGCAGTAACGATACTCCTGAACTACCTGGATCGGAATTTCAAAGATACTCTATCTCAATATTTTTTAGATACTCAGACCCCTCTTGAAGTGATCAATGATGCCATGAATTTCCTCAGAACATCCCTGCTGATCGCTTCGAGTTCCGAGATGGACACGAAAGTTCGCAATGCGATGGAAGAGAAAACGTCATACTCCGACCTCACGTCGCTTATCAGAGAAGTGGCTTCGGCCGCCGGTCAGACTATAGGTGTCGGAGGAGTCGTTGCAGGTCTTGACAGACAGGCTGCTATTGGCGGTCAGGATGCATTTGCAGACTTAATTAGGCGAAGATGGAAAGAGACGACAATGGTTGGGACCTTCTCAAGGGTACATTCGGATATATTCAGTGAACTTGATCTTTCACTCAAGCCGGCCGAAGTCGAAAGAGTCTACTACAGAGGTATAATTTCGCCATCGGGCTCAAAGTCATTCGACATTAAGCTTAAAGGCATTCCCGCCGTCTGGTTCAAGGACGACATACCGGCCGGCAAAGTCAATTTTACATTCGGGGAAACCTTCAAGAATTTCTTCCAGAACTACATAACTGCATGGAATGCTGCGCCTTTTGGCAGATACTATTTCAACACAGTGTTTGTTGCGATGGTAACGACTTTCGTGGAGATAATTTTCGCTGCGATGGCGGCATTCGCGTTTGCAAAGATGGAGTTCTTTGGAAAGAACTTCCTGTTCACGCTCTTCCTGGCAACGATGATGGTCCCCGGAGAAGTGCTGCTGGTTCCCAATTACATAACCCTGACGGCTCTCGGCTGGATCGACTCATATTACGCCCTCATTGTTCCCTGGGTAGTCTCTGTCTTTGCGATATTCCTGCTTAGACAGCACTTTATGACGATTCCTAACGAGCTTTACGATGCCGCCATGATCGACGGTCTGACGAAATGGCGCTTTCTCTGGACGATTCTGGTTCCGCTTTCGAAGCCTGCTGTAATTACGGGAGCGCTGCTAAAGTTCGTCGGCAGCTGGAATTCCTTCCTCTGGGTTCTCATAGTGACCAAGAGCCCGGAAATCAGGACTCTGCCGGTGGGGCTTCAGAATTTCAGCTCGGCGGCAGGCAGTGACTATCACCTTCTGATGGCCGCGGCTACTTTTTCGATAATTCCGGTCGTTATTCTCTTCCTGATTACTCAGAAGTACTTCATAGCCGGAATTGCCAGGAGTGGTCTCAAATAAAAAGCAAGAAGAGCAAAGCCAAATTTCCTCTCGGATTGTTCATCTTTCTGGCTCTTTTGATTTCGCTTCTTTTGATTACGAATATCGATGCCATTCTCAATTACAGGCAAGTCCAGAGAAGATTGGATAACCTGCAGAAGGAGTACGATGCACTGGAGAGAGAAATAGAGATCAAAGAATCCGAACTGGAACTGCTCAGAAAACTGGTACCGGGAAACAACGATGGAGGCAATAGATGAAGTTCGTAGTCACAACCTCTCACAAACCGACGAAAGAAGAAGTTTTGAGTGCAAGAGGCCTTGCCGATGAGCTTGGTGTCAAATACGTTTCAAGGGGCCGGCTGAAGGATTTCGAGAAGGAATACCCGATCGATTTCTACTATGTCTTCGACAAGAATGGCCAGCTGTCGATCAGGACCGGGGATTCGGTTTTCTTCTTTCACCCGGGCATGTCGAAGGTCAGGTATAAGAATATAAAGCTTCAGGACTCAGACTATCTAATCAAGAGCATGGAGCTTTCCGGAGACGAAACCGTTCTCGATACGACATTCGGGCTCGGGAACGAAGCGCTTCTGATTGCCCATTTTCTGCCTGAAGGAAAGGTCGTGGGCCTTGAGGCCTCCGAACACATATACAGGGTAGTTTCTCATGGACTTCGCAACTATCCGTACACTTATGAATGGATAAGAGAAGCGTCGACCAGGATCGAGCTTCACAACAGGGATCTTCGAGATTTCGTGAAGGAGTGTCCCGACGCTTCTTACGACATAGTCTACTGCGACCCGATGTTTGACAGACCACAGATGAGTTCTAACTCGATAAATCCTCTCAGGCCATTTGCAATGTATGAGAGAATCAGCAGGGCCGACGTAGACGAGATGATCAGGATTTCCTCAAAGAGATTCATCATCAAGAGCAGAACGCGAGATACTCTCTTCGAAGAGTTAGGCCTCCAGTTCGACAAGCTTTGCGGAAGCAAGAAGAGCGGAGTGCTTTACGGGGTAGTTGAGAAGAGATGATTCCATTACTTCTCGGGCCGACTGCGGTCGGAAAGACTTCGCTCCTGCTGGAGATGGCCAGAAGACTTCCCATAGAAGTGATCTCCGTTGATTCTAGACAAATATACCGTTTCATGGACATAGGAACCGCCAAGCCGACAAAGAGAGAACAGGCTTTGCTTAAACACTGGCTTATAGACATTCGTGATCCGGACGAGGATTTTGATGTTATGGAGTTCAGAAAACTCGCTCTTCAATCCATTTCCGACATAGTATCGAGAGGAAAGATCCCGGTACTGGCAGGCGGAACGGGCCTCTACGCAGAATCGCTCATCAAGGGTCTTACCGATCTTCCTCCAAGAGATGAGCAAGTAAGGCGGGCCCTCCTCGAGATTGAGTCTCAGAGCAAAGGCTCGCTGAGAAGAATACTCAAAAAGGTGGATAGCAAGGCATTCGATTTGCTGCACGAGAACGATCTCAAACGAATAATCAGATATCTCGAGGTCTTCTTCAAGACAGGAAGGCCCTTGACGGAACTGCACGGAGAGAGCGAGAGTTCTGACGAGTTCGGTATCGTAGTTCTTGAACGAGAGAGAGAAGAGCTTCATCAGAGAATCGAGAGACGCGTGGACGAGATGATCCGAAACGGTCTGATAGATGAGACGAAGAGGCTTCTCGACAAAGGCTATACAACGAGACTTAACTCGTTGAAGACAATAGGCTACGCCGAGATGGTACAATATATAAAGTGCGGAGTGTCCCTTTCGGAAAGTAAGGAACGGATGCTTACGAATACAAGAAGATACGCTCGTCGTCAGATTATTTGGTTCAGAAGATATAGTGAAGCTTTGAGAATTGACCTGTCCGTCCTCGATAAAGAGGCAGTTCGGGTTCTTGAGAACGCAATTCTCTCAGTTTGGGGGGGTAAGAATGGCCGAAAAGTTTAATTTGCAAGATCGCTTTCTGAATCTTCTTAGGGTAAACAGAATCGAAGTCAAGATGTACCTCGAAGGAGGATTCCAGACGAAGGGGATGGTTAAGTCGTTCGACAATTTCACCGTACTGCTGGAAGATGGGCAGGAGCAGACTCTTGTCTACAAGCACGCGATCAAGATGATGGTTCCTCAGAAGTACGTGAAATTGACGAATACGACAGGCAAGAAGGAGGATTGAATAGAGCATAAATACTTTACTTGTCGCTGTTTTTTCGTCTGAAGAACAGAATATGAAGACAGAAATACAGGGCGAGCTTCGCGAGCTCGCCCGAACTGCTGGCTATAATATTGTCGAGACCGTCGTTCAGAATCTAGACTACCCGGACCCCAGGCATTATCTTGGAAAGGGAAAAGTGGATTTTGCAAAAAGGATGGTAGGTGCCTTCGGCGCCACTCTTGCGATTACCCGTCATGAACTCTCTCCGTCTCAGGCGATGAATCTCGAAAAGCTATTGGAGATACCTGTGATGGACAGAACACAGCTGATTCTGAAAATCTTCGGAGACCACGCCACGACAAAGGAAGGCAAACTCGAAGTCGAACTGGCCAGTCTTAAGTATCAGTTGCCCAGGCTCAAAGGGCTTGGCAGAGCGCTTTCTCAGACAGGAGCGGGTATAGGTACGAGAGGCCCGGGAGAAAAGAAGCTGGAGACAGACAGGCGCCAGGCTCAGGACAGGATATCGCGCCTGCGAAAGGATATCGATGAGCTTGGCAAGCGCAGGGAAATCTCCAGAAAGAAGAGGCAGGCATCCTCTGTTCCTCTTGTTTCCTTTGTGGGTTATACAAATGTCGGGAAGTCATCGCTGGTTTCGGAAATAAGCAGCGACGAGCTTCTGGTCGAGGACAAGCTGTTTGCAACGCTCGATACGCGGGTAAGGAAGGCGAAGTTGCCGGCCGGCATGCAGGTACTCGTTTCCGATACTGTAGGGTTTATTAGAGAGTTGCCTCATGAGCTGATGGAGAGTTTTAGATCGACGCTTGACGAGGTGAAGTACTCAGATCTGTTGGTAGTGGTTTCCGATGCGTCCGATATGGCAGTCAGGGAGAAGTATTCGATTGTCGATCGCACTCTTCGTGAAATCGGCGCAGGTGAAATCAAGAGAATACATGTTCTGAACAAGATCGATCTCTGTACAAATGAAAGACTTCGTGAACTAGGGAGCATCTTCCCGGGAGCAATAATGGTGAGTGCCTCAAAAAGCTTCAATATAGAAGGCATTTTGAGCGAAATCAGCCGGAGCCTTTTTGGCGGAAGATCAAGGAGAAAGCTCAGGCTAACCCCGACCGAGTTCTCGAGTTTCATGAGATTCAGAGGCTCGCTTGAGGTGCTTTCTGAATGCTACGAAAGGGAGCTTATCGAGGTCGAATATGTATCCTCCGATGAGATAAATGAAAGGCTCATTTCTTCTATTAGCGAGGAGGGAAGGAAATGAAGAGACTATTATCGGTCGTACTGGCGCTAGTGATTAGCTGCATGCTGTTTTCGGCATCGCTCCTTTTTCCACTGAAGAGGGCGCCGGAAATAACGGGTTACTTTGGCGAGTATCGAGGAAATTCAAGAAACATAAACTATCCAGAGCATTTTCACATGGGAATGGATTACTCGACCGGGAGCGTAGTCGGTCTCGATCTTCTTTCCCCGGATGACTCATACTTACACCAGATTTACATAAACCATCCCATATACGGGATAGGAATTGCCCTCACACTTCCCGAAGTTACGAATATTCTCACTAATGAAAAGGGTATCAATGTAATATTCGCTCACGTAAATGAAATAGGAGATACTTCTTCTCTGGCGGGAAGAAAGCTTAACGACATCTACCATCAACTGATTTCCGAGTTTGGTGATCAATATGTTGAAGTCACCTTCGATCCCAGAGAACTTCCCTTCAGAAAGAGCGATGTCGTTGCCAAATCGGGAAACAGCGGAAATGTCCCACCTCATCTTCACATCGAAGTGAGAGATTCGACAATGGAGACCATAATCAATCCCGGCTTCTACTTCGATACAGGCAATCCGACATCGGCAGTCGAAATACTGGACATTAGGGCAGGAGGAAAGACTTACTCGTTTGCTCAGGGAAAGCCGACGATCGAGATGAGCGCTACTACTCCTCTCGATCTTCACGCCAAGGTTCAGTTGAGACATCCCGTAAGCCCAAAGACCATAGAGTTGTATGTTGAGAACAGCCTCGTCTATCAGATCGATTTTGTTTCTTTCGAGGTAGATGAAGCAGACGAGGTCCACGAGATATACTCTTCGCCTTCAACGGAGTCTGATTACTGGTTTAATCTCAACGCGAGGATATCGCTCAGCGTTCTGCCAATAAACATTTGGGATGATATCGATTGGACGAATCCGAGAGATGCCAGGGTAGTGGTTAGGGACCACTGGGGAAACGAGGCTTCGAAAGACTTCAGAATAGTCATGAGGAGGTAATCCGGATGTTTTTCAAGAAGAAGCCGCGAGACATAGGGAAAAATCCCTTTTACGACAGTGGCAATACTATCGTTGTCCACTTCGAATGCAGCAAGTGCGGAGAGAAATTCCGCAGCCATCTCAGAAAGTACTACGATATCAGCGTAAATTATGGAAAGGGAAAGGGAGTCTACAGGCTCGATAAAGAGTTTATCGGGAGCAAATGCCAGAACAAGATTCAGATCATGGCTGAGTTCAACAGAGCGTTCAGGCCCTTGTCCTTCGAAATAATCGGTGGTAGATTCTTGTCTAAGGAAGAGTACGAAGAATAGATTCAGTTTATAGGAGGCAGTCATGAAGACTTGGTTGTTTACCAGTGAAAGCGTTACCGAAGGCCATCCGGACAAAATGGCAGATCAGATTTCCGATTCGATTCTCGATGCGATGTTGACTCAGGATGAAGATTCGCGAGTTGCAGTTGAGACTCTTCTTGCAACGGGCGTTGTCGTAGTTGCCGGAGAGGTAAGTACCAAAGCTTACGTAGATATTCCCAGAGTAGTTAGGGACACGATTCTCGATATCGGATACAACAGGGCGAAGTACGGCTTTGACGGGGAGACCTGCGCCGTTCTTACAAGTATTGACGAGCAGTCCCCGGATATAGCTCTGGGAGTAAACAAATCTTTAGAAGCGAAGAAAAACGATTCCGATAGATATGCCCTCATTGGAGCGGGAGATCAGGGCATGATGTTCGGCTATGCAACGAACGAGACTCCAGAAATGATGCCGTTGCCGATAGTTCTTGCTCACAGACTGGCTCGAAGGCTCAGTAAAGTGAGAAAAGACGAGAGCGTTCACGGCTTCAGGCCTGACGGAAAGACCCAGGTTACTGTCAAGTATCAGGATGGCAAGCCTGTCGGAGTAACAGCGATCGTGGTATCGACTCAGCATGATCCTGACTTGACTGCGGAGGAGATCGAAAGACTTGTGGTTGACAACGTAGTTGCGCCAGAAATAGACCACGAACTACTTCTTGAAGGGGTGGAAATCTTCGTGAATCCTACGGGTCGATTTGTCAGGGGCGGTCCTTCGGCCGATACTGGCTTGACAGGCAGGAAGATCATCGTCGATACTTACGGAGGCTGGACGCCTCACGGCGGAGGAGCCTTCAGCGGAAAGGATCCCACGAAAGTCGATAGATCGGCTCATTACATGGCAAGATATGCTGCAAAGAATATAGTGGCGGCCGGGCTTGCAGAACGTGTCACTCTTCAGCTGGCGTATGCCATTGGAGTTGCAAAACCCGTGTCCTTTATGATAGATGCTCACGATACGGAGAAGGTCGATCTCGAAAAGCTTAGAAAGGCCGTCCTGAAGGTTTTTGACTTCAGACCGGCCGCGATCATCGATCGGCTAAACCTGAAACGGCCTATATACAGGCAGACGGCTGCCTACGGACATTTCGGCAGGATAGATATTAGACTGCCGTGGGAAGAGACCGATGCCGTTGACCAATTGAAGAAAGCAGTGGATTGATGATAGAATTAACGGGTAAATCTCGAAAGGAGGAGAAGTGATAAGTGCCTAACAATGCATCAGCAAAGAAGAGAGTAAAACAGACGGCCAAGAGAACAGTAATGAACAGGGCTGCCAGGACGAAATTCAGAAATGCTTCCAAGAAGCTGTATAAGGCGATGGAAGAGGGCGAGGATCCACAGGCCGTGTCTTCCATGCTTAGTGAAGTATATTCTACTCTCGACAGGGCGGCGAAGTCCGGAACTATTCACAGGAATACGGCTTCACGTAAGAAGGCAAGATTGACCGCCAAAGTCAAGACATATGTCGAAGCGAGAGGTTGATTGAACGAAAAATAAAAAAGGTGGCCTGAGCCACCTTTTTTGTAGTCAATAAAAGTTATCAAAGATTTTCCGGAGCCGCATCCTTGTGAGTCCCCGCTAGGACGTTTTCCTCCGTCTCGGGGTCAAACAGGTGCATCATAGACATATCGAAGACCAGATCCATCTTGTCTCCTGAAGATGCTCTACTCTTGGGATCGACCTTGGCCACGATATCATCGCCGTGAATATTCGCGTGGATAAGAGTCTCACTTCCGAGAGGTTCGACAACTTCCACGTCGCCCTTGACTATGAACTCTTCTTTAGGCGCAACCGAGTACATTTTGTCGTAGATGTCTTCCGGCCTTATACCGAATGTGGTCTCTTTGCCTACCAGGTGTTCGAGCCTTTCAACCTTGTCTTCAGGAACAAGAAGTTTCATGTCTTCCTTCACTACCCAGACTTTTCCTCCTTCAGAGACAAGCTTCGCACTGATGAAGTTCATTGCGGGAGTGCCGATGAATCCAGCAACGAACTTGTTTTTCGGCTCGAAGTAGACGGAGTAAGGGTCCCCGATCTGCTGGATTATTCCGTCTTTCATGATTACGATCTTGTCGGCCATGGTCATTGCCTCGACCTGGTCGTGAGTAACGTATATTATCGTCGCCTGAAGATTCTGGTGCAGTCTCTTGAGTTCGGCTCTCATCTGAACCCTTAGTTTGGCGTCGAGGTTGGAGAGAGGTTCGTCAAAAAGGAAGACCTTTGGTTTTCTAACTATCGCTCTTCCGACTGCGACCCTCTGTCTCTGACCACCCGAGAGCTGCTTCGGCTTACGGTCAAGCAACTGTTCTATTCCAAGTATTCTCGCCGCTTCCTTGACTCTCTCTTCGATCTCCGGCTTCGGCGTCTTTCGCAGTTTCAGTCCGAATGCCATGTTTTCGTAAACCGACATGTGCGGATAAAGAGCGTAGTTCTGGAAGACCATGGCGATGTCTCTATCCTTAGGTTCGACATCGTTGACGACTTTGCCGCCAATCTTGATCGTTCCTTCCGTAATCTCTTCCAAACCGGCAATCATTCTCAATGTCGTAGTCTTTCCACAGCCCGACGGACCCAGGAGAACGAGAAACTCCTTGTCCTTCACTTCGAGATTCGCATCGAGAACTGCCTTGACTCCGTTCGGATAAGTCTTGCCTACCTTCTCGAGTGTAACTTCTGCCATCTTGCACCTCCGTCAATCATCATCAACTTCAACAATAAGATCCTCTATCGCAACATCCATCGCTTCATCCCCGGCGTCCATCAAATAGAGATCGTGGACTCTTTCCAGGAACCTGTTGAGGAGTACATACTTGTCATAGTCCATCACGACGGCCTTTGGAAGCCCGTTTTTTGTTATAATAATATCGGCCTTCTCGCAGTCGTCAACGACCTTTGAAAAGTGAGCTTTCGCTTCGGCCAGTGAAAAAAAAGAGAGCTCATGTAACCTAGACAAGAGAACCACCTCGGGACTATTATACATTATGACCACAATTATAGTCAAGCTTTAGTTTTCGGAGGTGCCAAAGATGGCGAAGAAGTTTTTTCTGAAACAGCCAATGATGAGAAAGGTTATCTACGCTCTCCTTCCAATTTTGGTCTTCGCTGTTGGGAATTTCGGCTGGGTGGTGTTTTCCAAGGTTTTTCTTTCGATAGGTGTCTCTGTTTTTGTTGAATGGCTATTCGAAAGCAAAAAGGGGAAGTCCGTGAGTGAAGCTGCAATTGTTACCGGGTTCCTAATTGGATTGATTCTGCCTCCTGCCGTTCCCTTCTGGATAGTTATAGTTTCAAGCTCCTTTGCAATAGTCTTCGCCAAGATGGCCTTTGGAGGGTTTGCCAGGAACCTTTACAACCCTGCATTGGTTGGCAGGGCCTTCGTTTATGTGAGTTTTCCTGCCGCCGTACAGCAAAGCTGGACTCCGGCAGTTCAGAGCTGGGGACAGGGCTTTACGCGCTGGATCAGCTCGGATATTGTCACTATGGCCACCCCGGCCAATGTCATCAGGGGCGGCGGAGAGGTTAGTGCATGGCGGATGATCTTCGGAAACATAGCCGGTTCTTCCGGCGAAACGGCGAAATGGTTGATTGCAGCCGCTGCGGTGTATCTGATCATGACCAAGGTGGCTTCCTGGAAGATAATTGTATCAACTCTGGTGTCGGCATTTGTGATGTCGGGAATAATCTTCATTTTTGACCCTTCAAGAATGAACCCATTCCATTGGATGATCGGAGGCAGTATCATGTTTGGGGCTGTCTTCATGGCAACAGACCCGATCAGCGCGCCGAAGAAAGATAGAGCCAAATGGATCTACGGGGCTATGATCGGATCTCTTGCAGTCATAATAGGTACATTCTCATTGTTCGGAGCCGGTTTGATGTTCGCTGTCCTTATCGCAAACACATTTGCCTCTCTTCTTGATTATCTCAGCACCCCGAAGAAGGTGAAGGCGTGAACGAAAAGCTTTACTCCGTATTGTTTGTTTTCATTCTAACAACGGTATTCGTCCTGTGTCTCGCAGGCATCAATGCACTGGCTTCCGGTACGATCGAAAGAAATGAGCGGCTCGAGTTTCAGAGATCATTGATTTATGTATTCGAGCTTTGGCAGGGAGCCGATCCCCCGCCGGATGAGGAAGTTCAGAAGCTCTATTCAAGCAGAATCAAAGAGGTCGAGGGAGCGCAGACTGTCTATGTGGTCGAGAAAGACGGAACGAGAGAGTTTGCCTTTACTGTGCAAAGCGCGGGGCTCTGGGGGACTATTACGGCTCTTGTGGCGGTAGACGAGAGCGGATCAAGAATAACGGGAATAGATTTCGTCAGCCACTCTGAAACTCCCGGACTTGGCGGAAGAATAGATGAAGAGTCGTTTAAGGAGCAGTTCAGGGGAGAACTGATCTCCTCTGATTCTTCTGCAAGAGTAGCCGTGGTTTCAGGTCAGGACACCGCTTCTAAAGACGACTCGAAGGTCGATGCAATTACTGGAGCGACGAGAACTTCGGAATCGATTCAGGTTTTATTGAATAAGGCGGTAAACACGGTTTTCCCGGTAGTTCTTGAGGTGGTGGATTAGTATGGCTGAATCGAAGAAGACGATCTTCCTCGCGAATATCTGGAAGAACAACCCCGTAATTGTGCAGATACTCGGGATTTGTTCGGCCCTGGCCGTAACTAACAATCTCACAAACACACTGATAATGAGCATAGGCCTTATTTTTACTACGGCATTCTCTTCGCTCACAATTTCGGCTCTTAGAAGGCATATTCCCAAGAATGTGCGTATGATGGTTCAGGTTCTGATAATCGCTACTTACGTAATAATCTTGGATATTGTTCTGAAGGCTTATCTTCCTTCCATAAGCAAGGCCCTCGGTCCTTACGTCGGTTTGATTATCACTAACTGCATAATCATGGGCAGAGCCGAGGCCTTTGCGCAGTCACACGGGCCGGTTCTTTCATTCATTGACGGAATCTCAGCCGGAATAGGCTATTCGCTGATTCTTCTGGCTGTAGCCTTCATCAGGGAGCTGCTTGGCTTCGGAACTTTGTTTGGATTGAGAGTCATGCCGGAGGGCTTCACTCCCTGGGTGATCATGATTATGGCACCCAGCGCCTTCTTCATACTTGGCGCCATAATCTGGATCGCACGCACACCTATCGTAAAGAAGAAATGAGGGGGGAGATGTAGATGGGAGTTCCGCTTAATCCTTTTGTCATAATGATCGCTGCGGCACTTACGAGCAACATGGTTCTGAGCAACTTTCTCGGGATGTGCTCGTTCATCTCCGTTTCGAGAGATATAAAGACGGCCAACGGTCTTGGAATGGCAGTAACCTTCGTTCTGACACTGACATCGGTCCTGAATTACATAGTCTACTACTATATTCTTGTTCCGCTGAATCTGGTCTATCTCCGGTACATCGTATTCATCGTAGTAATTGCTGCATTTGTCCAGTTTCTGGAGATGGTTATCGACAGGTTCTCTCCGGCACTATATATCAATCTGGGAATCTTCTTGCCTCTAATCACTGTTAACTGTGCGATCCTCGGAGGCGTATTGTTCATGATCATCAGAGAATACAATCTGATACAGTCGCTGTTCTTCGGGTTTGGATCCGGAGCGGGCTGGTGGCTGGCAATAGTCGCGCTGTCTGCGATGAGAATGAGACTTAGAGAAAAGGATCTTCCCCCTCAGCTGGTGGGACCCGGGATAACCATGATAATCATCGGCATTATGGCCCTCGCCTTTATGGGCTTCTCGGGCATGCTGCCCGTTCAGTAAGGTGGTGTTTGGCTTGGAAATAATCATCTCTGCTCTGGTCGTTGGAGGGATCTCCGCAGTACTCGCTGCCGTTCTTACAATCGCAGATGCCCTGGTTAACAACTACGGAGAAGTGAATATCAAAGTAAATGAATCCAGGAGCTACAAGGTAAAGGGCGGATCGACTCTACTTTCCACTCTCGCGGGAGAGAAGATCTTCATCCCCTCGGCATGCGGAGGCAAGGGTAGTTGCGGACTGTGCAAGGTGAAGGTCCTAAGTGATATCGGGCCCATTCTTCCCACGGAACTGCCTTATCTCTTACCCAAAGAGAAAAAGGACAATATCAGGCTCTCATGCCAGGTGAAAGTGAAAAGCGACATATCTGTCGAAATTCCCGAAGAGCTATTCAACATACGAGAGTACCTTTCAACCGTCTCATCCATAAAGAATGTCACTCATGATATCAAGGAAGTCTTCTTCGATCTCGAAGAAGAGATAAGGTTCAAAGCCGGTCAATATGTCCAACTGATCGTGCCTGGTTATGGAGATATAAAGGGAGAGACAATGAGAGCCTATTCTATGTCATCTCCGCCCTCCGTGAGGAAGGGAGTTGAACTGCTTATAAGGCTGGTTCCTAATGGAATTGTGACAACTTACGTCCACAAGATGCTTAGAGTGGGAGACAGGATAAGAATCCTTGGACCGTTTGGAGACTTCTTTCTCAGAGAGACCGATTCGGATATAATATTCATTGCCGGTGGTTCGGGGATGGCTCCGATCAGGTCGATAGTACTGGACATGATGGAAAAGGGCGTAGAAAGAAATGCGTATTACTTCTTTGGAGCAAGGAGCAAGAAGGATCTCTTCTATCTTGAGGAAATGAAGGAGATCGAAAGCAAAATGCCTAACTTCCATTTCATACCGGCTTTGTCCGACCCCCTGCCCGAAGACGGCTGGGAAGGCGAAGTGGGACTGATAACGGATGTGGTTGACAGGTACCTTGCCGGGCAGGGAGATGAGCCTTCCAGAGAGGGTTATCTCTGCGGTAGTCCCGGGATGATAAATGCCTGTATAAGCGTATTGAAAAAGCACAACGTACCGGAAGAAAAGATCTACTACGACAAATTCGGATAGTTTTGGAGGTGAGATTATGAAACAGACTCCGGACTTCGATAGGATTCAGGAAAACATGAGAGCCGGCAGCATCACAGGTCCAGGCTTTCTTGGCGATGACGAAAGAAACCTGCTGGATATTATTAGCGAGGATGAGTCGAAGGTGAAGGAACTGGGCTTGACGAACGAAATAATTGCTGACAAGCTGGAAATGCTCATGAAGCAAGGTGGAAAAGGATTCGGCTCGCCTGTCAGAGTCGATGATCGCTTCGTTGTAATCGTTGAGGAGAGTCGCGGTTACATACCCTGCCCCTTTCGACACGGACATCTTTCAAAAAAAGTAAACGTCAATGTGAGAAATATTGCCCTGAAGGAAGAGATAGACTATTCACCGATTTCCATTCATCTTATACGAGAGCACGGTTTCTATCAGGGAAAAGGTTCGACCTACAGGCTCGATCCCGAAATGGTTGCAAAGATTCTGGAGTTGATCTGACTAGATGAATTTGCCGGGTGTGGCCGAAAATGGTCAAAAAGTATAGTTCAAGAAACAGGACGCTTTTCACGTTCTTCTTTGTAATTGCGTTGATTGCATTTGCTTCATATTACGCCTTTGGACACAAGATGGATGTTATTGTTCCTGCCAGTGAGATCGAACTGGATGAGCTGACCTTCAACAACAGCGTCTTCTCCCTTCTTGGCGAAGCTCCTTTTCCGCCGGATCAGGGTCTTGCTAACGGAGTTTCTGTAGTGCAGGACGATGGTGAGGTGATCCGGTTATTTTACCCGCCCGAAGACGACTCAGTCAGGAGCTTGCAGTTCGAACTGAACTCGAGGGTGATAAATGTGTATATCTGGAAGATGGATTCCGCAGACTCCGCAAGAAGAACCTGGGAGACGCTCTTCCTTGTGGAAGGTTCGGTACTGACGAGAGACATGGGCAGGATAAAGAAGGCAGATTACTGCTATGCAAAAGTGGTGAGGTTCGGTGGCAAAGACCAGGCTCTCATCTGGCAGAAAGAAAATTGGGTGGTACTGGCCAAGAGTCCGGGATTCACAATGGAAACGGAAGAGGAGAGACAGATTCTAACTGAGCTATTCGACCCTAGTATAAGAAGTTGATCTCTTCTTCGGAATAGACTTCAATAGCGTTCTTCATGAGAAGCTCCGCTGTTATTCCCATTCCGTCGATCATCACCCCGCTGAAAGTACCGTCGTAGATGCCTTTGCACCCGCAAGAAGGACTCCTCGACTTGAGGAGAGCGATACTGGTTCCGGAAAGCTTGGCTATTTTCAACACCTCTTCGGCTCCTCGTGTGTAGTTCTGAGTAACATCCTTCCCAAACTGATCGATAACTATCCTTGCTGCCCGCCAGTCGCATGAAGTAGTTATTTCTGCCCTGGGACGCGGTGTTGGAAGTCCTCCGAGCTGCTCAGGACAGACAGGTAAAAAAATAAACCTGTCCACCAGCTCAAGAAGCTTCAAGGACAGGTTGTTATCTCCGCGATACGTACAGTTGACACCGATGAGGCAAGCGCTAACCAGGATCTTTGTCATTTACCACCGGCAGCGGTGCCGTCGTCCTCTCTTCTTATCACGTACATGAGGTCACGTGTGGGGAGCATCGAAAGGGGATTCATCGTGTTGGTCTTCGGATCTCTGACTTCGAAATGCACGTGAGGACCCGTCGAGATCCCTGTGGTTCCGACCCGGCCGATCAACGAACCGGTCTCCACTCTTTGACCTACATAAACACTGATTCTGCTCATGTGGCCATAACGGGTAACGTAACCATTGTCGTGCTGTATTTCAACCATATTCCCATAACCGCCGTTCAATCCGGCAAAGACTACTGTTCCCCTCGAACCTGCAAAGATCGGTGTTCCTTCGGGAGCCGCAAGGTCAAGTCCCGAATGGAATGAGGGCTGCTCGCTTACAGGATGAGTTCTCCAACCGTAATTGGAAGATATGACCCCATAAACGGGCCACCTGAATGGGGAACTCTGCGGAACATACTGATACAAGTTTATCAGGGACATGGGAATGAAGACTCTCTGTCCAGGGTTGATAATCGAATCGGGCCGAAGGTTGTTCGCTGCTATCAACTCTTCGACAGGTGCAAAGAAAAGCTTTGCTATGTAGTCGAAGGTATCGCCGGATTGAACCTCGTAGATCAGACCATCGGGCTGAGGCATCCGGAGCGTATCTCCTGCCTTGATACTGCTAGGATTCTTCAGATTGTTGAAATCGATAATTGTCGAAATGGAAACATCCAAATCCCTGGAAATAGTGTGAATCGAGTCTCCCGGTCTAACCACGTACGTAACGAGGAAATACGCAAAACTGCGAGTCATCAAGAGCAAAGACATAACTAAGAATAACAGAATGACCCGACGGTTCATTCCCTGCCACCTCCAAAAAGCCCCAAGAAGAAGAAGATTACCAAAATCATTATACCAAAAAGCAGTCCGATGGCAAAATGCAAACCAAAAATTGATTGTAAAATAATGGATAATCCTATAAGGATAGATACAGCAGTCCCCATAAGTACTACTGAGGCTGCTGTATCCTTTAGTACACGCACTCTATCGTCATAGTAGGGACGCAGAATATCGGCCATCTTCTCCACCACCGTGTTAATTCCCTCGAGAAGTAATACCATAAACGTACAGAAAAGAAGCCAATAATAATCATTCTTGTCAAGGCCTAGCAGAGCGCCAAGAGTAAGAATTACTGCTCCGAAAACGAGCTGGATTCTGAAGTTCCGTTCCTTCAAGAGATGCTTTATTCCGTTTGTGGCGTTGCCTAGACTTCTGACAAACTTCTTCATTCAAATCCCCGGCCGACAGAATCGATTCTTTCACTTCTAATATTGTAAGACTTCTCAATAAGTGAGTAACCGAAATCAATAGCCCGGGAGTTCATCTCAACGTACTTTGCTTTGATGTGCTTGAGCATGGCCTCCTTGAGTGACTGGGTAGTGACGAAATTCCCGGCTCTGGCAATCAGGCCCAACCCCACCATATTGGCAGGAAGCGTGCTTCCGAATTTATTCTCTGTGAGTTCCGTTACCGGCTTGGAAATGATCTTTCTCGTCATTCTTATTCCTTCTTTCGGAATGGATTTGACGAGAGTCGAATCTACTATAAGGACGCCGTTCATATGAATCAGGGGAACGTGAGCATTAACGGCGGTCTGGTGCATGGAATAGATAAGCTCAAAGGAATGGGCTTTTGGGTAGTCGATCGGCTCGCTGTTGAAAAGGACATCACAATAAGAGAGCCCACCCCTCACCTGCGCGCCGAATGATTGAGTCTGAACGACCCAGCTTCCCTGAATAAGGAGCGCTTCAGCGAGAATGATACCCATCAAGACATTTCCCTGGCCACCGATACCGGAAATCCTTACTGAATGAGGTTCTGAAAACGCGTGCTTCATGCTTCGTCCCCTTTCTCGGCAGCGATTATCCGTTCGCTCATAATCCTGTATCTGTCGCTGTAAGTTTCCGCTTCTCTATTGACAAACTCGCCGGCAACTATCTTGTCCGATAATTCCTCGGGAGACATTGTTTCTGCTTTCTTGATCTGCACCGTATTCTTCTTGAAATGCGTCAGCAGATCTTCCGGTTTGGACATTGCGTTGTATCTTCCGTAGTATGTGTGACAATTGGTCATTATCTCCACCACTCCCATACCTTTGTGATTCAGGGCCTTCTGGATGAACTGCACCATCTGGGCATAGTGAAAGACTGTCGACCTGGCGACATAGGTCGCACCGGAGGCGACTGCGAGATTCACTATGTCGAACGAGTTCTCAACATTTCCGTAAGGAGAAGTCGAAGCGATCTTCTCATGAGGCGTTGTCGGCGAATACTGTCCGCCCGTCATTCCGTATATATTATTATTGAAAACTATCACGGTAAGATCCATATTTCTTCTGCACGCATGGATGAAGTGATTTCCGCCAATTGCCATCATGTCTCCGTCCCCGCCCATCACAACAACGTTGAATTCCGGTCGTGCCAGTTTAACGCCTGTAGCGAACGCTATAGCCCTTCCGTGAAGAGTGTGCATAGTGTTGAAATTAAGGTATCCTGTGACTCTGGAAGAGCATCCAATGCCGGATATTACGGCGACTCTGTCGGGTTCAAGGGCGCCCTTGTCGACCGCGTCAATGAAGGCCTTCATAATAACGCCGTTCCCGCAGCCGGGACACCAAACGTGAGGCATCCTGTCTTGCCTAAGATACTTGGTTAGCCTTGCGATAGCCATGATTTCCTCCCATTCACTCAATAAAATGCGTCATGACGACACCCGTCTTATCGAACATGAACTCAGTAAGTGGATCGGGATAGCCTTCAGAGAAGACGACCCGCTTAATACCTGCATTTATTATCAGTCTGGCACAAATTGAGCAGGGACGGTGGGTAACGTAGATCGTCGACCCGTTTGTCAAAATTCCGAATTTCGCAGCTTGAGACAGGGCGTTCTGTTCGGCGTGAGCCGCGTAACAGATCTCCTGATTCTGACCTGAAGGTATTTTCAAAGCGTCCCTGATGCACTCTGTCTCGTCGCAGTGAGGAAATCCAGAAGGCGGCTGGTTATAGCCCGTAGCGAGAATTCGATTCTCTCTTACGATCAAGGCTCCGACCTTTCTGTGATGACAGCTCGACCTCTCCCTCACCTGGTACGCAAGTTTCATGAAGTACGAATCCCAGCTCTCCGTAGTGCTTGTGGATTTATGAACCGAAAAATGATCCAGGAAATCCGAAAGTTCTTCTACTGACATCATCTCAGTCCTTCCAGAAGTTCAATGTGTTTTTCCTCTTCGGCGATGATCTTTTCGAGGGCATCGGCAGTCTCGGTCTTCACGTTATTCACAAAACTCCTGTAGAAAGCTATGCTCTTTTTCTCGACTTCTATTGCCAGGGCTATAGCCTCGTCATAATCGGAACTGTTCATTGCATCGTGAAGTCTGTCGGAAAAAACAGCTTCCTTAGTCAAGTCCTCCATATATGCTCCTGCGTCGTCCCAGTTCACGAGTTCTACAGCCTCTTCCTCGAATCTCTTCAGGAGAGAGCGGAAGGTCTCTGCATGACTTCTCTCCTGAGAAGAAAGAAAACGAAAGACCGGGCCCTGATTTTCATTGTTGGTGCTCTCGGCCAGGTCTCTGTAGAAGTCTGCTCCTTCATTTTCGACTCTTAGTGCAATCTCGAGCACCTCATGTGGAGAAAGCAATTTCCATCTCCTCCTTAATATCCAAGAGCTTCTGAAAAACGCTTCTGGAGAAATCCATCCCAATCTCGTTCAACACCAGAACTCTGTAGTCGGATGAAAGATACTCTCCCAGGTAAACTCTAATTTTTGAAATCAAGAAATCAAGAAGCTCTCCGGGATACCTCGAGCGAGACAGATTTACTCCTTCCACCAATCTGAGACCCATAAAAAGAGTCTCAAACAATTCCTGAATAACGGTGTTTTGGGTAAATTCACTTACTGGTGCCAGATTCCGTCCAATCAGATCATGATAACGGCGCAGGTCACCGGTATTGACATATCTCTTCCCATCAATGTGGCCGCCCGCCGAAAGCCCAAAGCCCAGGTACTGCTCATTACGCCAGTACTTGAGATTATGAAGGCATTCTCTATTGTCAACTGCCCACGAAGAGATCTCATATCTCTTGTAACCCATCTTCCCCAGCGATTCAAGAACCAAATCATGAAGCCTTTCCAGAATTCCAGGGTCGGGCAGTTCAATGATAGCATCATGCACCTGACTCATCAATTCAGTTTCGTGATCGGAATCGAAGACGTAATATGAAACATGGTCCGGTCCGATGGCGCCAATGAGTTCCAGATTCGCTCTCACGTTGCTTTCGGCTTCTCCGGGCAGGCCTAAAATGAAATCGAGATTCAAGTTGTCGAACATTCCTCTGCACATGATCAATCTCTCTGTCAGATCGGAAGGTACGGGCCTCTCGCAGATTTCGAGAATGCTCTTCTCAGATGACTGCACACCAACCGATACTCTGTTGAAGCCCATCTTTCTCCATTCTTGGAGACGTTCTCTTTCCAGTTCCCAGGGATTGGCCTCTATGGTAGCCTCTCTTATCTCCGTTCTCAGCGAGCTCTTGAGATGCATTAGCAAATCATTCAACAACTCGACTGGATAAAGCGACGGGGAGCCACCTCCGAAATAGAGCGTTTCGACTGTATCCGAAATCGAATACATCTCTATCTCCCTTTTCAAAGAACGATGATATTCGTCTATAAGCGCCGAGTCATACTGAACGGTGCAGAAGTCGCAGTATGAACATTTTCTGGCACAAAACGGGATATGCACATAGGCGCCCGCACCCATCAGAAAACGAGCCTCATAAAGATCCCGTTCAAACTGAAGTTTGTGACGGAAATTCCCGCGAAAATCGAATCATCGTTTCCAAGTTTCGAGATCAGCATTTGAGCGTCAATTCCACGCAAGCTGACCATCACGGTCGGTGAAAGCATCAGCCTGAGATCACCGGCGGGAACAATAAAATTGCCTGCGAAAGCCAATCCAAGGTCGAATGACAGGTAATTCATTCCTACGCCGATTCCGTATCCGACCTCTCCCAGGGAGTCGTTAGTCTTCAGGTCCACAGTAGCGACAACATTTGTTTCCGCGTTTCTGATCCTCAAACTTCTCTCATACTCTTTCGCATAAAGATACAGGCCGATGTCGTTGAACGAGAAGGAGTCTTCTCGATAGAGAAAGACGCTCAGCCCGCCATTTAGCTGACCCAAGGGAAGCCTAACCCGGTTTCTTACGAGATACTTCATATCGCCAACCGTTGAAAGCTCGAGTTCGAGGGTGGTGTGCGAGAAGACCGGGATCTGATTCGTGTTGGTGACATATCTGACCCCCATGAATAAGCCTTCGTGACTGGCAAGGATCGAGCCTCTGAAAACTCCGTCCCTGGTCTTCAACTTCAGAAAACCCGTTGAAAACTCCTCCCAGCGGTCGACATAGGTCACGCCTACGTAAGGCGTTCCAGAAGCCAACGCCAGAGTCAAGTATATATCTTCGTAGGCCCTGATGTCTGCAGAGACGCTCCACCCTGCGTTATTCAGTTTGATCTGAGTTTCGGCAAAAAGAATCGATACCGAAATCAACAGTAAGAACAGGCATAGACCCTTCTTCAATCTTTAAGCATCCTCCTTGCGATCTCATTCACTTTCGATGGATTCGCCTTTCCTCTGGTAGCCTTCATAACTGCTCCGACAAAATATCCAAGAACGCCTTCCTTCCCGTCTCTGAACTGTTCCACCGCAGAGGGGTTGTCGGTCATCGCCTTTCGCAAAGCATCCTCGATTACTCTGTCATCGTCTATCTGTTCAAGCCCCTTCTCTTTGACTATCTCCAGAGGCGATTTCCTTCCTTCTACAACAAACGGAAAGATATCCTTCGCAATCTTGTTCGATATCTTCCCTTCGTCGATAAGCTCGAAAAGCTCCTTGAAATGCTCAGGGCTCACCCTCACTTCTTCGACTGTGAGCTCCTTTTCGTTCATGAGTCTCATAACCTCTCCCATGATCCAGTTTGAGCTCTCCTTAGGTCTGCCAGTAGTCTGCGCAACTTCTTCAAAGTAAGAAGCTATTTCGCCGTCTGAAGAAAGAACGGTAGCGTCGTAACGGGGAAGCGAGTATTGCTTCATGAATCTCTCTATCTTTTCCCATGGGAGCTCCGGGAGATTCGCAGCGATCCTTTCGATTAGATCGTCACTGACAATCAGTTTCGGAAGATCCGGTTCTGGGAAGTAACGGTAGTCGTTTTCCTCTTCCTTAGTTCTCATAGAAAACGTTTCTTTGGACGAGAAGTTCCACGATCTCGTCTCCTTGGCCACATCGCCTCCGGATGAAAGGGTTCTGGAAATTCTCTCCTGCTCGAATTCCAGCGCCTTTTCGACAAACTTGAAGGAGTTGATGTTCTTCACCTCTACCCTGTTCGAACTTCTGCCTGCTTCATCGATTATCGAGATATTCGCGTCGCATCGCAGGGCGCCTTTCTCCATATCTCCAGAACAGACTCCCAGCGCTCTGACGGTATCCCTAAGGAGCTCCATAAAGATGCGGGCTTCGGCGGGACTGCGAAGATCGGGCTCGGTTACGATTTCGATTAGTGGAACTCCGCATCTATTGAGGTCAACATAGCTTCCAGATGAGCCGGTAATAGAATCGGTTCCCTGGTGAATCATCTTTCCGGCATCCTCTTCGATATGTATTCTGCGAATCCTGATCTTTCTCTTTTCGTCTCCGTCCTCAAGGTATAAGTAGCCGTTTTCGGCGATGGGAAAGAAGTACTGAGTTATCTGATAACCCTTGGGCAGATCGGGGTAAAAATAGTTCTTTCTGTCAAAGACCGACTGCTTGTTTATAGTGCAGTTCATTGCCAGGCCGGCCATGATGGCAAACTCGACCACCCTCTTGTTGAGAACGGGCAGAGTGCCTGGCTGGCCCGTGCAGACCGGGCAGATCGCCGTGTTGGGTTCAAGATCAAAAACATCGGCCCTGCAGCTGCAGAAGGCCTTTGTATCAGTTCTGAGTTGAGCGTGTATTTCCAATCCGATTACAGTTTTGTTCATCACTCCGTCCACCTTTCCGGGAGTACGGCCAGCCCGCTTCTATAAGAGGGAGAGAGATCCTCGACTCCCTTTGCGGCGTCAAGAAGAGAGACGTCGCTAAATCTTCTGCCTGTGAGAAGCACCCCAACAGGCATTTCATCGACAAGCCCTGCCGGCAAAGAGATCGACGGAAGCCCCGCAACATTCGCCGGTATCGTGTAAATATCCATCAAATAATACGTCAGGGGGTCGGTAATCTCGCCAATTTTCGGCGCAATCACGGGAGAAGAGGGATTCAAGATGAAATCGTATTCATCCAGCACTCTGTTCAGTTCTCCGGCCATGACGCTTCTCGTTTTCAAAGCCTTTCTATAATAGGCGTCATAATAAGTCGCGCTTAGGGTGAAGGTTCCAAGAAGAATTCTTCTCTTCACTTCCTTCCCGAAACCTACGTCCCTATTCTTGTTTGTGAGGCTTTCATAGTCTTCCGACGGCACTCTCGGTCCGAATCTAATCCCTTCGTAGCGGGCTAGATTCGAGCTGGCCTCTGCGGGCGCAATTAGATAGTAAGTTGCCACGGCGTACTCGACCGAAGGGATGGAAATCTCTTCGACCGCTGCTCCTGAACGCCTGATATCTTCCACTAATGAAAGGAATTTCTCCTTCACTCCGGAATCGAGGCCGGGATAGTTCAGCATTTCGGAAGGGACCGCCAGTTTCAGCCCCTTGAGATATCCCTTAAGGGACACATCAAAAGATAGCTCTTTTCTGACAGTATTTGAGTCATTACTATCGTGTCCCGATATCATTGACATCACATCTGCGGCATCCTGGGAGCAGCGAGTCATCGGCCCGATCTGATCCAGCGAAGAGGCAAATGCGACGAGTCCGTATCTGGATACGAGTCCGTATGTCGGTTTGAAGCCGACTATACCGCACATGGAAGCCGGCTGTCTTACTGAACCGCCCGTGTCGCTGCCGAGAGCGAACGGAGCAAGCCCCGCAGCTACCGCGGCCGCGCTTCCGCCGCTGCTTCCTCCCGGAATCCGCTCAAGATCCCAGGGATTTCTCGAAGGGCCGAAGGCCGAGTTCTCTGTGGAGGACCCCATTGCGAATTCGTCCAAATTTGTCTTTCCGAGAAGCTTTCCGCCCTTAACGACGAGTCTTCGGGTCACCGTTGCATCGTATGGAGATTCGTAATTCTCGAGTATTCTGCTGCCACAGGTTGTTCTGGTCCCGACAGCCAGGATGTTGTCCTTCAAGGCAAAGGGGAAACCCTGTCTTTTGTCGTCTGACATGCTGCTTACCTGAAGGAATGCCTTGAGTTCATCGTTGTACTTCATTACTCTCTCTCTATAGAACTCGAAAGTGTCTTCAAGAGATATGATTTCTGAGAGTCTAAGATTCAGGGGATTCTTTGTCACGAAAGCCACCTCCGGATATTCACGACAATTCTAACATTTTCAGAGGACTTCTAACAGCAGAAAGCAACTTGAAATTGAGTAAACGCCCATCTTTGAATCGAATGCCGTCGACCCGCGTGAGAGTTTTGCAGCTGCCAGATGCACTCGTAGTTGCCTTCTAGACTATACAAGGCAAACAAAAGAGAAGTTGTTCGTTCTTAGGAACCGCTTTACGCTGGAAAGAGCCGCTTGTCAGAAACGCTGCTCGCTCTGGAACTTTGAACTCTCGTTTTTTCCAATACCCGAGCCGCCACCTTTTACCCCTCGCGCTCCCAATACATCTGGAGGACCAACGTTGATCGTAAGCCAGTAGTCGCCGATCGCCCTGGCTATCACGAGGAATTCATCGAAATCAACCGGTTTGACAAGATAGGAATTGACTCCGCAGTCATAGCAAATCATTCTGTCGCCCTCTTCACGAGAGGATGTGAGAACAACAACGGGAATTCGCCTTGTGAGTTCATTACTCTTCATTTCATGCAAGACCTCGTGTCCTGAAATCCCCGGCAGATTAAGATCCAGCAAGACAAGATCAGGCACAGGGAATGCCTCTCGATCTTCGAATCTCCCCCTGCCAAACACATAGTCGAGCGCCGTTTCTCCGGTCTTTGCAATCTCGACTCGGTTCGTGAGTCCTACCTGTCTGAAAGAGTCAAGAGTCAACTCAATATCCATCGAATTATCTTCAACTAAAAGTATTAAGGCTTTTTTCAAGAGCTCGCCCCCTTGATCTTAATTGAGAATCTTGCGCCTATCCCTGGCTCCGATTCGAGAGATACATCTCCCCCCATAAGAGCAACTGATTTCTTGACGATTGCCAGTCCGATTCCGGTCCCGGGATATTCATCGCCGGTGTGCAATCTCTGGAATATATTGAATATCCTTTCATGAAACTTGCTCTCTATTCCGATACCATTGTCTTCAACAGTCAGGATCACAAAACCTTCTTGCTCATCTGAATAGACTTTTATCGATGGATGCTCTCCACTCTTGTGATAAGTGAGCGAGTTTTGAAGCAGATTAGTCAATGCACTTCTTAGCAGCGAGCGATCCGCGTAGACCTTGGGCAGATCCGAGAGGACCTTTACTTCGGCTTCTTCCTCAACTATCCTGCTTTCAAGCGTCGAGAGGCAATCACTTACAGTATCCTGTAAAGACACTTCCTCCAGTCTCAGCGCCGTTTTTCCAACCCTGGAGTATTCAAGAAGCCCGGTGATAAGCTCCGACATGTCCTCCCCGGCTTTAACTATAAATCCGAGATAGCGACTGCCTTCTTCCGGGAGAAGAGACGAGTAACGATCGGATACTATCTTTGAAAACCCTCTTATGGCTCTCAGGGGAGCCTTCAGATCGTGCGAAACCGAGTACGCGAAAGCCTCGAGTTCCCGGTTTACTTCCTCGAGCTCCTCCGTTCTCTTCTTAACTCTCCTTTCGAGCTCTTCGAGAGTCATTTCTCGCTGAGTAACATCTTCAAACACTACAACAATCTCATCTGCCTTGTGCCTGTAGACGAAATGCTCGACCCAGAATGTCAGCCTCCCATCGTGATACTCTTTCATCGGATGATTCTGCGAATACCCGCTTTTCCAGACATCAAGCATCCTTTCATAAAGCCCTAACTCCGTTACACCCGGAAAGACAGCCCCGACGCTTCTTCCAAGTATCTCCTCGCGGCTGACACCTGTTATCCTGCAACCTGCCGGATTCATGTCTAGAAAAACAATGTCATCGGCGTCATTGACCACTCTGCAGATTGCCACACCTACATTCATATTCATATACAGCTGTCTGAAAAGAAGCTCGCTTTCATTTAGGGCCAGTTCGATCTTGTGCTGTTCAGTCACGTCCTCAAGGATTGCGAATAGACCCGCAAGATTTCCCTTTTCGTCGTGAATCGGAGCGGTATAGAGCTTCACGACCACTTCCTTTCCGTCCTTCGTGTGCCTCACAAGTCGTGCTCCTCTGACGGGTAGTCCGCCGAGAGTCTCTTCGTTTATCTTCCGATGCTCTTCCCTATGGTTCTCACTTACATAAGGTAAGGGTTTTCCGATCACTTCCGACTCTTTCCAACCGAACATCTTCTCGGCTGCCTCGTTCCATCCCGTTACGTTGTAATCCAGATCGATTGTGACCATAGCAATTGGGGCGGTTTTCACTATCGTCGCCAGTCTCTCGCTCATTACAACGAGTTCCTTCTCGGCCGCCTTTCCTCTCTGTCTTGCAATCTGGTCGGTGATTGCCCATCCGATGACCATTGTAGCGAAAGGATAGATAATCATTACTGGCAGAGCAGTGATCGAGAAGAAAGCGTCTCTGCTCTGCTGAGGCAGGAACAGCATGCAAATCAACATGAAGATATGAACAACGACTCCAAATAGGTACAGTTCCAGAAGGGAATGATCTCCGACCTTCTTCTTCATGAAGTATCTCCAGAAAAGACCCACAGAAACCGAACTGAGAATTGTGCCAATTCCAGGAAGGGCACCTTCGCCCCCCATCATTAGCCGCAGAACAATAGCCATCGAGGCGGCGATTGCAGAAGGAAGAAAGCCGAAAAAGAGCCCGACCAGGCCCAGGACAACAGTTCTCGTGTCGAATACTACCCCGGGCGAAAGCTGCCAGGAGTTCATCATAACGGCCAGCGTTACTAATCCCAGAAGAAGGCCGAAGAAAATCTGCCTGGAAATCAGTCGGCTTGGAATTGATTTGGTATAGAAGATGTTGTACACGACAACCAGAATGATGAGCAACGCCGCATTGTTCAACAGAGCGACAAAGACTTCTCTTCCCATAGAATTTCCTCCAGCAGGAGTCCCTTCAAGTAGCCCCAAAATTAGTATATTCTTTTCGCTCTTCAAATCGGGCGATCTGAGAAAGTATATCCTGGGACTGTCTTACCGATTAACAAAAAAATAGAAATATTACCTTCGTAATGCATCATCATTGAATCTACTCAAGAGACCTTTTCGAAATGAGGTGTTTGACGTGCTATTATTTAATATGTTGTTGGAGGTGATTATGACCAGAATTCCGGTAGATAATGAGCCCCGTTCTGCAACGATCAAAATACTTCTCGTAGAGGATCTCGATAGCGATGCCGAATTTGCGAAGCTCGAGATCTCGAGAGGGCTTGCAAACTGGTGCGATTCGCTGGAATTTCGGAAGGTCGATAACAGGAGAGATTTCCTCGATGCGATCGAGAACTTCAAGCCGGACCTGATAATCTCCGATTACATGATGCCGGTTTTCGACGGCATGGAAGTAATAACCCTTACCCTGGAACGAACTCCCGAGACACCTGTAGTGATTCTTACGGGTTCTATGAATGAAGAGACTGCCGTCAACTGTATGAAGGCCGGTGCGGCAGACTACGTTCTAAAAGAGCATATGACCATGCTTCCCTTTGCAGTCAAAGATGCGATCAATAGAAAGAAAGAGGCAGTGCTGAGGGCCAAAGCGGAAAGGGCTCTGGAAGAGAGCGAGAGGAAGTTCAGGCTCATAGCGGAGAAGGCCAACGACCTTGTCTACAGGTATGAACTTTATCCGGAGCGGAGATTCTCGTATGTGAGTCCCTCGGCCACGAAGATAACCGGCTACACCCCTGAAGACCATTACTCGAATCCGAATCTTGGTTTCAAGCTGGTGCACCCTGAAGATCGAGAGGTACTTACCGCTCTCACGCAGCAAGTTGGTGAAGCTCCAGTTCTTCTGAGATGGATAAAGAAGAGCGGAGAGGTCATATGGTGCGAGCAGATGAACATACCTGTTTACGATGGCAACGGTCGGCTTATCGCGATCGAAGGTATTGCCCGGGACGTAACAGAGCGTCAGAAAGCAAGTGAGGATCTGAAAAGTGCGTTTTATTCAATAGTTAATGTTCTTTCCGACATGCTGAATCTTAAGGATCCATACACTCAGTTCCATGATAAGAATGTGGCAAAGCTTTCTCTGGAAATAGGCAAAGCAATGGGCCTTGACGAGTTTACACTTGAATCCATTAGGGTCTCGGCAATGGTTCACGACATTGGAAAGATTATCGTTCCCACGGAGATACTCTCTAAACCCGGAATCTTGAGCAGTATTGAGTTCGAGATGATAAAGAGACACCCCGAAACGGCATACGAAATCCTTCATAAGGTGGACCTGCCCTGGCCGGTTGCGGAAATAGTGTATCAGCATCACGAGCGACTTGACGGTTCCGGTTATCCCAGGCATCTGAAGGATGGAGAGATCCTGCTCGAAGCTAAGATAATAATGGTCGCCGATGTCTTTGAGGCAATGAGCTCGGATAGGCCATACAGGGCTGCCCTGGGCTTCGAAGCGGCACTTGAAGAAATAAATAAGAATGCTGGAAAGCTTTACGACTCCGAGATCGTGAGAGTCTGCTCATCAATAGTCAAATCAGGCTTCAGATTTTGAGATTCTTTCCATAGCGTCAAATTCAATGCGCAACTTTGCTTCCTCCAAAATGTCTTGCATCGATTCATTCTTGAATCAAGTCGTCAGACCACAGCTCCCGTCTTCTGTTTGGAGTAAAGGGCAATGTGAAAGAATCAATAGCGAAAAAAATAGAAGCCGCCTCTGATGGGCGGCAAAGAATAGAAGGTGGTTTCGTGAAAATAAAAGGCATTCAAATTATAATATCATTTGCCACCCCAAAAACCAATCCATTGTGGAAACCAGTTGATTAAAAGATCAATAAGAATTGATTATGCTATTCGCAATTCTCTCTCCTGATTTACCCTCCGACAGAATTAGAATAGGTTAGAGTATAATAGAATATGTTGGTTTTCATTGGAATAGGAGGGAAGTGAAATGGTAGAGATGGGGGGAACAAAATATTACGACACGAAAGAAGTTTCGGAGATTCTAGACTGCACTCCCTGGACGATTAGAAAATGGATCAACGACGGGACTCTTAAGGCCTCAAAGCTAGGCAAGCGATACTTCATTGACGAATGGACAATACAGAAGAAGCTCGACTGGAGAGAGAAATCCGGGGAAGGTTATTCATCCGGGCCTAACTCAACCGGGAGCAAGAGAAAGCGTATGGATGAAATGAGGAACTCCGGCTGGAAGACTGCGAAGTTTGAAGAGCTTCCCGAAGGAAAGTACGCGATCCTCGATGAAGATGGAACTCGAATCGGGACCCTCGTCAGGGAGCAAGAATAACATACGAGGGAAAAGTGCCGATCAGAACCGCCTGATTCGAAAATCCCTTCATTGCCCATGATCTGAAAAACCTGTGGAAACTAATCCAGGATTTCCTTTCTGTCCTTCATTCAAATGGTTATCTAAGTTCGGGAATCTTGCAGGACGAGTTACGTTTGAGTGTGAACCTCTAGAGCAAATACCCACTTGTGTACGTGGATTGGTTGTCGCGGAAGGAAAGTGTCATCTCACTATGAAACCTATCATTGAGCACCTGCAAGTCTATGAACTGAATTTCGGACCACAAAAGCCCCTGGTCGAGCCTTCCGGAAAAACAAGCAAGCACCAAGCGTAATAGAAAAAAATTCAAATTCAATCAGCCCTACGCAAGGTTTACTTTACTGAGATCGTAGAAGATCCCCGCATCGTTCTTTGGTTCCAGAAGCGCCTAGTCGATTTCAAAGCTTACATAGGCAGATCATACTCAACGTAGTGTAAAAAACCGTGTCTGTCACGAAAACACGCAATCAGCCCTACGCACGGTTTACTGTACTGGAATCGTAGAAGATCTCCGTATCGTTCTTTGGTTTCAGAAGCGCTTAATCGATTTCAAAGCTTACATAGGCAGATCATACTCAACGTAGTGTAAAAAACCGTGTCTGTCACGAAAACACGCAAGGTGATTCTGTAGGGGCGAACGGCCGTTCGCCCGAAGGGGGGGAGCCCTCTCTCAGGCGCAAAGCAGAAGGCAAAAAGTAGCCACTCTGCTATCGCAGGCCAGTCTTTGCTTCGCAAAGGCCAGTTCCGACTTCGTCGGGCCTAAGACTCGCTGAGCTCTTCTGAGCCTCTTGTTCTTCCCTTACAACTAACAACTAGCATCTTGCAACTGACCCTTTGCTCTTGACCAACCGCCAACCACGAGCCACCAACCTCGGCTCTCCCTCCAAAAAAGCGAGTGTGTCACGAAGAAAATAGCAATTCTTTTGTAGGGGCGAACGGCTGTTCGCCCGAAAGAGAACCAATAACGTGATGCCACGCATTTCATTACAGGTTCTAATAGATGGCAGCGTCTGGTAATACAGAAGAACACAACAATCCGTCTGAACTCCATTCAGCATCTCGATCCTAAGAGCCGCTTTGCGCTTAAAATCAAGGACCCGATGAGCGCTGAAAGAGCCGAGAAAGAGCATTTAGGAGAGTTCGCTACGCTCACGAGAAGACGAGAGCGACCGTCTCGCCCAGTCTCCTTATCTCGTGGTCCTTAACGAAGAACCTGGACACGAAGTTTCGGAACGAAGAACCGCTCTTTACAAAAATAGTTCCCAACGCTCTTGCCAGACTCTAGACCCCACAACCCTAGACCCGGCTCATACGCTCTCTTCTCAGAAACGGTGGACCGTTGTTGGTAGCATAAACGAATCTGGCGTAACGATATTTCCCGCACAAAGGGCTGTCGTAACTGGTTTTCTTGTCTTGTAATCTTTTTTCCTGCGGTGTAAGGTGTAGTAGGTGCATGGAGGTTCGTCCGTAATTATTTGTCTTGACTTGTGCTAAAATATAACAATAATTCTTGCATTGTAATCATTTTTTCCGGAGGAAGCTATGGCTGAAAACGATCAGGATAGATCGACTGAAAGACTCGCGGGGTATGCGGCGCTCATCGAGCGATATGACTTAGATGTTATTCCAAATTGGCACAGATCGCTGGTGACCACGAGTGGAATCCGCAGGATCGACTCGTGCGAGGGCATAGTCGAGGAGGTATATCCTTCTAAGTACTGGCCGGGGGATACTCTGGGTAATCATCTTGAATTTGCTCTCAAATATGACGGGACGAATCTCGCCATACTCTCCAGCCTGTTTCAGGAAGTTTCAGAGGAAGACTTTCTCCAATATGTCCGCTCCAGACCAACCGGCAAATACGCCAGGCGACTGTGGTATCTTTACGAGTTTCTTACCGGGAAAATGCTTCCTCTCGATGACTTGAAGCAGGGTAACTACATTGATCTGCTTGAGGCGGATGAATATTTCACGCTCAGCCCGGCCCACCGGATTCGTCGTCAGCGGATCAACGACAATTTACTGGGTGACTCGCGATTTAGTCCAACAGTTCGTCGTACTGAAACCCTTAAGAACTTTGAAACAGCTGATTTCCCCAGTCGATGCCGTAGGGTGGTGTCCAGTTATACCCCAGAACTACTGAGGAGAGCGCTCGGCTATCTGTACACCAAGGAGACAAAATCCTCATTTGAGATCGAACATATTAAGCCCACATCGACCAGAACCGAGCGATTTGTAGCGCTACTTCAGCTGGCCGAGCAGGAAGACTTTTGCAGAAAACCCCGCTTGATCGAACTTCAGAATCGCGTTGTCGATCAACGGTTTCGCGATTATGATTACCGGACGAGCCAGAACTATGTAGGAGAAACAATCGCCTGGCAAAAGGAAAGGATACATTTCATATGTCCAAAGCCTGAGGATTTGGCTGACATGATGGAGGGTCTAATAACTGCCCATAAGCGCATGGACGCGAGCGATGTGTCGCCCGTGGTTCACGCCGCCGTTATCTCCTACGGGTTCGTTTTCTTGAACCCTTTCCAAGACGGCAATGGTAGAATCCACCGTTTCCTGATCCACAACATCCTTGCCCGCCGGGGTTTTACGCCCAAAGGCGTCATGTTTCCCGTATCGGCATCGATGCTGAAGAACCCTGCCGACTATGACGCTTCTCTGGAAGCGTTCTCACGGCATATTATGGCCCTGGTGGAATACTCTCTCGATGAAGAGGGCTGCATGACCGTTCACGGCAATACTGCTAAGTGGTACCGCTATATCGATATGACGCCCCAGGTGGAGGCTCTCTTCAAGTTCATCGATCAGACCATCGAGGTCGAACTCACCCAAGAATTGGCATTTCTAGCCAAATACGATGAAACAAAGAAAGCCATCCAGGAAATCGTGGATATGCCCGACCGGTTGATCGACCTCTTCATCCGCTTCTGCCTGCAAAACAATGGCAGACTTTCAGTACAGAAACGCAAGAGTCACTTTGACTTTCTGTCAGACGAGGAAATCGCCCATATGGAGCAGGCGGTTCTTGCAGCCTACGGCGACATGACCTCGAACGCTGATTAATGTCGTCCCCGCGAAACTCCTGGCGATAGGCGACACTCATGCCGGTCCTTCGACTTTCGTCACAAATCATGGACCAATCCTTCGAAAGGGCCGCTGAACGCTGTGAAGAGCCGTCCTTGGTCCTTCGTCCCGGACCATGCACCCGTCCTTCGAGAAGAACGGTTCTTTGTTCCGATGCTACGCGTCCAGGGTCTTGGTAAGGAGCGCAGAGAATAGTAGAGAGGAAAAGACTGACGCGAAAAGTGCAAACAGCAGCAAGTTGTTAGTTGTGGGAGAAGAACAAAAGGCCGAGAAGAAGGCAACTCAGAACCATTTGATTAGAACCACTCACTTTGTTATCCTGACTTGACCTTGGTCAGGATCTCGATTTATGGAGCGAAAAATGAGACAGACCTTAGAAACTGGTCTGTCCTTATTTCGCTCTCGCCTTATCTTGAGGGAAGCGAACTCTCGAATTCACTCTTTCTCCAACAACCTACCGGCATAACCAGCAACTTTTCTTACAGGAGTTGATTATTTTCCATAAGTTGGGGAGTTAATGAGAAATCATATGATACTCCTATTCTTTTGACATTATATGCTGTGGGTGGCTTCTGATGATCCTGATCTTAAGTCCTTCCTCTTGAGGGAGGAGGGCCACGTAGCGGCGGAGGGTGTGAGTCTATGAAATCTAGCCAACTGTATTGTCTATGAAAAGAGCTTCCGGGGGCTGAAGTTACTTCCGGTATCGGAAGTTGTTTCCGCTCCTTCGGGACTTCATTTTTTATTGCATTAGTGTCCGATCCTGTGAATTCATTCCTGTGTAGAGCGGTTGCAAGTTGTCAGTTCCAAGATGCGGGTTAAAGACCCGAAAGCAAGAACTTAGCAATCCGTCATTCTGAACTTCTTTCAGAATCTTGCTTCTAACGATAAACTTGGAATTGAACTCAAGTAAACCATGGTGGTATAATATTTTTGCATGGGGGTGTCCCCGTGGGCGGAGCAGGCAAAAGGCTCCGCTTAACCTTTCTTTTCTGTCCTTAGGAATACTCTCAAAGTTTTTTGCCTTCGATTTCTCGTTCGGTGTGAAAAATGGAGTCTGACCCGTTCATTTGCTCGTTCAAGCGGGACTGGTTTCTGATCATTCCCTTGCAGTACCTTATGACTTTTTTCTCTCCAGTTTCTTTCCAGCACGGTTCTTCGTGAGATAGAGATGAGAGCTTTGTGCTTGTAAGACGACCATATCTTTTCACAATCGTCTTGATGATCTCCTCTTCTTCATTGGGTAAATGATCGGGCATCGCCGTTCCTTTGACCATCACATACGCTTTCTTGCCTTCTTCGACCACTCCGGCCTCTTTAAGATAAGAGACGACGTCTTCATACTTCACGGGAGTAGGTCCATAGTGATTGGCAATATACCTGAGACCGGTAATGGACATTCCCCTTCTCTCGAATGAAAGCGAATCGGAATAGAACAAAAGCTTGAATAGCTTCATATGATCAAGAGGTCCTATTTCTGATAGAAAACGCCCCACGACTGCACTTAGAGTTCTTCCTGAAAAGACCTTGAAGCCATTGAGGAGCGTTTCGGTATTTCCGTGAGCTTCAATTATGATCCTTTCTCTCAGAGAGAGCCGGGATTCATTTCCAATACCGGTCTTGCCGACTATTCTGTCTCGATCATCTGGTGAGATCCTTCCCTGGACCGCAGCGGCATTAACGAAAGAGAGGAAGTCTTCTCCGCCTGGCATTATGTAATTCGTGTAAGATTCGAGAAGCTTGTCTGAAAGAGCTCTCGAGCCGTCTTCAAGCTTGGAAACCAGAGACTTCGTCCTTCCCATCAGAAGCGCTATCTCCTCCTGAGTGAGGTTTAGATTCTCTCTGGCTTTCCTGAGATCTGCCGGCGACGGGATGCAATTAGTCTTTTCATAATTGTCCCAGATCTTCTTCCAGGCTTCATCGAGAGATCTGGCATCCACATACGAATTCCCGCATTCATCACATCTATAGACATCGTAGGAAAGTCTGACTTGACTTCCCTTGAAACTCTCGATACTCTCTTCCCTAGATAGGCGCATTTCCCTTCCACATTCGGGACATATCATGAAATCAACTCCCGTACTCTGCAAGATGCAAAGATAGACAGATCAGCCTTTCCTTAAAGCTATAACTCAGCTTGAAATAGACTCTGTCTTCATATTCATAGTTTTCTGGGGCCAAGAATTCATCTTCGGTAATATCAAGCTCTCTAAGTATTGCTTCAAGTGGTAAGGATTTCCAGATAACAATCGTGAATGAATCTCATTGATTATCATCCTTGATCTCATCGGGACAGATATCTTTCGCCACCTTCCACGTGGCCTCAAGCACATAATGCTCTCTTATTCCTGACTTGTAGAAAGCATTCATCAAATCAATGTTTTTCTTTGCATCTCCGAGCAAGTAGATATTGCATTCCCGGTTTTCAATAATCTCTTGTATTCTGTTCCTAAGCACATTGAAGAACAGCTTCTTCTTCATCAGATCCATGCTCTTCTCCTATATTATATGTTCTTCCTGTCAACTTTGTCAACTCCACGGTATTTTGTTTCATTTCACGGTCCCATCGCTCGAAGGGTTCGAAAAGAATCCCTCTCAGACGTTCATTGAATTTCCAGCAATACTTTGTGACACAGTTCATCTTTCGCTTCGCGAACTGCAATTCAGTTTGTCAAGTTCCTGGACCTTGCTTTATCGTAGATATTCAGCTTGCAGCAAATGCACTACTTAGAGGCCGATATGAACTCAATGTAAAAAAGCGAGTCTGTCACGAAAGATACTATTGAATTCCAATGCAGCAACTTCTAGCTTGTCTCTGCACTCGATTTGTCGATGATCTCCTTGAAGTGTTCATGGCAGTATGACTTTCCGCCCAGAATCTCTGAATTTTTCCTGCAAAGCTCCTTTTGATTCTGATCGATCAATCTTCCGCAAACATTGCAGAGATCGGGATTGGAGCTTAGCCTGTCCTGAACTTCTTCCTTGTACTTCTGATATCTCTTGAATTCCAGACCGTAGCTCTCGGCCAATCTCTTTGCCTCGATTGGCAGCAGGCCATCGACCAAAAACACTCCGCGCTTTGCCCCGTGCTTCGAGAGAGAAGCGGTGAGGCTTTGCACTTCGGATTTATGGATGTCATCATTGCCTTCTCTAATAGAGAACACCGTCTTTTCTCCGAAAATGTCCGCGATAAGGTCAACGGAGGAATAATCGCCCCGCGGAGGAAAATCACAGGATACTCCATAACTTTCGAGTAGGTCCTTGAACTCGAGAACGAGAAGATTCCGTAGGCTCTTTACATTTCGCTCGGGCTTCATATAACGTCTGATCCTAAGCGACACGAAACTAAGAGCGATTATCTGCGCAAAGAGCAGACCAATAACCACCTGATAAGGGATCACATAAGCAAGCGCAATGATCGCAGCCGATACCACCCACCAGTACTTCCTGAAGTAGTATAGAATCATAGGGTTTTTCCTGTCGCTTTATGTCCGTTTCGAATGAAATCCACTTCCACACCTCGTCCAGAAAACACATCGAATATCTATTCAATTATTGCTCAAAGAACCGCAAAATACTTCTTTATCTTCTGCGCCATGAGATAACGCCGCTCCTCAAGGAATTCTTCATAGTCGTCTATTGTCATATTCACTATGCTTTCAGGGATGCAGTTCATCTTCCAGTTCCTGGCAAAAAAGCTGGTCATGTTTATCTGCGCTCGTTCGCAAGACTCATCTTGATGGAGAGAGAATCCACCAGTTCCGGAATCAAGAACAGTATTGCGGAGATGTGAATAATCGAGTCTGTCACGAATTTCATCAAATTTCACTCCCGAATTTCACTCTGCATAATCAACTGTGGTGATCCGAAAGCAAGTCTCGGTGAGGCACTAGAGTCAATAGAGAATGATGAATTGGTCTCGTTCACAAGGCCCTAAATCAGGATTGGTGAAACTCTACTGATATACAAGTGATGAACAGGGTATTAGACATGCGTTTAAAGATGGCAAAAGCGGGATATTCCAAGAAGACGCACGCTTAATGCTGTCTCTAGCTCTGCATTCGTCAGTTATCTTATTGTGAAAGCTGACAAAGCGGGATAATAGTCATTCCAAAAAAACAGGCTTTGGAATTTCTAATACAGGATGAGCAGGAGCAGTAACGTGACCCTTCTGCTTGCTTCTGGGAATCTTACTCAATGAATTTCCGTCGTACCACACCAGAAATCACTCAAGGATCGAGTGCTCTTTGAATGATTTTACTCTTAATCAGCATAAGGCAGCCTATCTTCAGGTGGCAACAGTGATTCGAACCTTTTGTGAGGTTCTGCCTGGTACCAGAAAGCAACGGATGAATAGTCGTCATAGCGATTGTTGTTATGCCCCTTTTCTATGGTTACTTTCAACGACTTACTGAAATAAATCGGATCCTCTATATGGAATCTGTACATACTCATGTAACCCTTCCAGTTGCTGTTTCCCGGAAGTACCAGCCCAAAGTACTCTGAGGCATATCTCTGAGAAGGGCACCATGCCATACTGAAGTAATCCTCAGTGCCCGTACCGTGGAGGGAAGGCGGCCATGAATCGTCATCGATGAAAATCATGTCGTCGCCTTCTCCATACCAATCCCACTGATCTGTCTCGCGCATGTTATGAACATAGAAGAAGCAACCAACATAATGACCTTTGCCGTGAGCATCAAGAATAACGTAGTTGTTCCTGCCGGTCTTGTTCTGGCCTTGAAACTCGAAAATGTTGTTCGCTACAAACGGCTCCAGAGCAAAATCCTTAAGATTATCAGGAGCAAGTGTCTTCACCAGATCACTTTCATCTCTCGAAACTCCCTGCTCTCTTCGCCATTGCGCATGGAAGTAAGCTGTGTTCTCTGGCAACTCTGGCCAGAGTTCGTAATCAATATAGTAATAGGCAACAAGATCTTGGGAAGAATTCTCGTTAGCGATTTCTATTCGTGCCTTTTTTCTAAATGGCATAGGAAAGAAGCAGTTGAAGCCGCGCCCATCTTCAGGTGACATTTGTATAGGCAGCGAAGAGAAGTTGACTGTCTTCCCATGTCCGGCCCCAAAGAAATCCCCTATTGGAGTCTCAACACTTGGTGCACTTTCGTCATCCCAGAAGACCCGGAGTATACCCTTGCGCAAAAAGTGCTTCTCAGTAGATCTGAATGTCATCCAAATATGGCTAACAACTCCCGGTCCTTCAATTTCACCCAGAACTAATGTCTCTCCTGCTGCTATTGCTTTCCAGTCCCTGTTGCCGCCGCTTTCATCGTAAGATGATATTCTTCCTCTTCTTGCATTTTTCAGTGTCATCAGGTTTCTAAGAGTCCCACTGGAAAAGTCCATCCCAAACCTCCTATTTGACTAATCTAGCTTTCATTAAATAGACGTTGTATGGCGTCCACAATGACATAGTGAAGTAAATGTATTCTCCTTCGTTTTCGACTAACATAGGATTCAAAAAGGCCCCGTACAAGCCCGAATACTCCCTGGAAGAAACAAGTTGAAATGGTTTGCTCCAGGGTCCCCATGGATTGGCAGATTCTCTTATCTCAAGATCGTGACTGTGCTCGTTCAAAGAAGTTATTATCCACTTTCCGAGGAAGTGATTGTACATTGCAGAACATTCGCCAACAGGAGCCTCAATAATTATCTCTGCGTCTTCTTCTTTTTCTGACCACTGAGGAATTCCTGAGTCATCTAGGCCTGAGAAGTATCTGTATGCATCAATTTTCTCTATTTCTTCCCCATTCACTTTCATTAATTTGACTCCACCGAACCTTCCGCTGGGGATTCCGAAGAAGAAGAGGGTATCACTGTTCACGTCGCAACCATCAGGAATCTTTGGCCACTGGGAAGCCTTCGCAATACCTACCTGGGCAAAGTTACTCTCCGAACTCCATTTTACAGAGTCAAGTACATCCCAGGTCCTTCCGCCGTTCTTTGAAACCGCCAAGCCAGAATAGCTCGTGTTCCATCTCCCCGGTTCTCCCCAGTAGTTGACCATCATGTAGTGCAAATAAAGTCTTGAGTTGACAGCTACTCCGTTGGTTGGAATAGCCGTAATATTTCCAGGGGTTGAATGAATCAGTTCTTTCGCAGCTCCGGAAGATTCTCCGGGTCCTCCCCAGTAGAAGGATTCTCGAAGCTCTTGCGCTGCAAAGTTCACAGAATTCTCAGCAATATCCGCAAAGATCACTTCATAGTCAGAAGTGCCCCACTCTTTTGCGCCAATCCCATACCTTGCAGAATTTAGAAAGCCCTCTTTATCATCGAAACTGCCCGCTTCAATCCAGTTCTTTCCATCCTGGCTGTAGCTGAAGACGTAAGTATTGGAGAATAACCTGTTTTCAATTCTCAGATATGGATATTTGGAGGCCACTTCAGCGATTTTAACGAACTCACCTCCGATGATTCCACTAGCTTCCATTGTCCTGTTGCCCAGATGGCCCCACATAATCCAGTTTTGCATTTCACTGAAGAAAAGTAATCCGCAAAAACTCGTTGCTCCAATGGGAGCAGAGTTGCTTTCGATTCTTGTTTCTATTGACCATCCTCCAGGTAATTGTGATTTCAGAAGTTTCGGCGCGAGATCAACACCAGACCACAAATCGGCGTCTTTTCCGACATTAAGTTTGATCGTGTTTTCGGAAAATTCGTATGTCGAACCTCCATCACCTGTTATGAACCCTTCAAAAATGATGCCGTCACTAGGATCTTGGTCGGTGGTGAATGCAATAACATTCTTGCGCCAGTTTGTATTGTTGATTCCAAAAGTGTCACCAAAAACAAAGAATGTGATCTCACCATCGTTGAAACTGTGACCAAGATCGGTTCCGAAGACGTCATACTTGAGAGTGTTGTTGATTGCGTTGGGACCTGTAAGCTTTGCTACCATTTCCAGTTCTGAAACATCCTTAAGAGATGTGGCAAGGAGAAACGAGGAAATGAATACTACGCTTAATAGGAGAACCGCTACTCTTGTCATGAAATCAACCTCCTTGCTTTTCTGAAGAGAGATCATTAACTGAATCACGAGTTATCAATTTGCCTTCGACGACCACGATCTGAGAGTTTGATTCATTGTTCTTCATATCTCTTTTCAGAAGTGCCACGGCGTTCATTGCCAAAGAGTCGATCGGCTGTCGGAATGCAGTAATAGGCGGAGACGTTACTTCAAGCCATTCAGTATCGTCAAAGGAAACAAGCGAAAGTTCTTGTGGGATCTTTACCCTAAGGGTTTTCAATGCCTGGAGAAAAGCCTTTGTTATGACAAGGTTACCAGTTATGAGTGCCGTTGGTCTGTGAGAGAGAATTTCAGTAGTTTGGGACTTAACATCCTTTTCTATGAATAATCCGAATCTTTCAAGGCTGAATTCTTTACTGAGACCGAAATCCTTCATTGCCTCTCTGTAGCCAGCTAATCTCTCTTCTCCCATTGACGTGTTGGGAACACTCTCCACAAAAGCGATTCTTCTGTGGCCCTTACGGTACAAGTACCTAACTATCTTGTAGACCGCGCTTCTGTTGTCCACATTCACTTGACTTACACCAAGCCCTTCAACGTTTCGATCGAAGAAGACTATAGGGATATCCATCCCTTTCACCCTCTTGTAGATTGAAACATTACCAGTTCTATCCACAGGCGCTGCAAGGATACCGGTAACGTTCTTGGAGACCATTATCTCAAGATACTCACGTTCCTTCTCAAGAGACTCCCTTGTCGTAGAAAGCAGCATCTCATATCCAGAATCGTACAGAAGCTCTTCTATCTTTGTCACAAAATGTGCAAAGAATGGGTTGAATGTGTCCGGAACCAGCACGCCAATAAGATTCGTCTTCTGATGCTTGAGGCTCCTGGCAGAATAGTTGGCTATATATCCAAGTTCATCCGCCTTCTGCAAAATTCTCTTCTCCAAAGTCGGACCAACTTCACCCTTCCCGTTAAGAGCTCTGGAAACAGAAGCTACCGAGACCCCAAGTTCTTCGGCAATTGATTTTATTGTAACCCTTCGCGCCAACGATTCTTCCTCCAATCAGAGTTTCATTCCGGTCATTTTTATGCTCTGCATTAACTGTTTCTGCAATACCACAAACACAATCAAAGTGGGAATAAGAGCTACCGTGCAGGCAGCTAGCTGAATAGCCCATGGATTATTATACTCTCCACCATACTGGGCGATTCCCAGTTGCACTGTCCTCATTTCCGGCGAATTAATTATCACAAGCGGCCACATGAATGAATTCCAGTTCGCCAGAAAAAAGAAAACGGCAAGTGCTGAGAGCACGGGCTTTGAGAGTGGCAGTACGATCTTGAAGAAAACCCTCACCAATCCGCTTCCGTCAATTATTGCCGCTTCTTCCAGTTCTCTAGGGAACCCGAGATAGAACTGCCTCAAAAAGAAAATCCCGAAAGCATGGGGAATAGCCGGTATTATAAGTCCTCTGTAAGAGTCGATCCAGCCAAAGTTTCTTACAATGAGAAACAGCGGGATTAGGATTGCAGAAAACGGAATCATCAGAGTACTGATCACAAGAATAAATAGGAAATTTCTGCCTGGATACTTAAGTCTCGCCAGTGAATATGCGGCCATTGAGTGAAGAAGAAGTGCAACTATAGTAACAACGGAGGCAACAAAGAAAGTGTTCAGCATATATCTGGCGAAAGGCACTTGCGAAAATACTTTTGTATAGTTTGACCACACTGGGTTCTCGGGGATTAGCTTCGGCGGGAAAGCGAAGATCTCGCTGGGTGACTTCAGAGAACTCACGAACATCCAGTAGATTGGAAAGAGGAAAAACATAGCTAGAACCACTAGCAAAACATACCTCAGTATTCCCTTCACTCTTCTAGTCTTCATACTTACCCCCTCACGATCCTGTGGAGACGTTACCGCCCCTCAGTGCTCTCAGCATGAAATAAGATACTGCAAGAAGAATCGCAAATAGCGTAAAAGCCTGAGCCGATGAGTAACCGAACTGGTACATTTGAAAGGCGTTGTAATAGATGTAAAATGCTGCTGTTGAAGTACTATAGAAAGGACCTCCCCCTGTAAGGATGTATATCTGATCGAAAACCTGGAAGCTCTGCAAAAAAGTCATTACAAGAACAAAAGCGACTGTTGGTTTCAGCAGAGGAAGAGTAATGTTAAAGAACTTCTGTACACCGGACGCACCGTCTATTTCAGCAGCTTCATAGTATTCATTCGAAATTTCGTTCAGGCCTGCTAGAAAGATTACCATGTAGTAGCCAACACTCATATACAGACTAACCACAGCAATGCTGTAAAGAGCTTGAGACATAGAGCCAAGAAGTGGTTGTCTAGTTATTCCAAAGAATGACAGAAAGTAATTGACAAAACCGTATGGCTGAAACATGTATTTCCAGACGAATGAAACCGCAACCATAGACATGGCGGTAGGCGCAAAGAAAATAGCCCTAAAAATCCCTATTCCAGGCCCCGGCTTCTGAACAAGCATTGCCAGGAAAAGAGCAAGTACGAAGTTCAACGGAACAAAGAAAACCGAGTACTTCAGAGTCACAAAGATACTGTTTCGCCACTGAGGGTCTTGAAACATTGTCCTGTAATTGTCCAGACCAACAAAGAGCATGTCACTTAAGCCATTCCAGGAAAAGAAACTTATTACAAGAGCCACAATAGCGGGGACCATCGCGAAAATTATCAATCCAGTTATGTCTGGAGCTATAAAAGTGTATCCAACCAGCCTTTCCCGGTTTTTTCTATTCACAGTAATCCTCCCGAAAAACCAGCCCGGGATTCAATCCCGGGCTAAGAAAATTCACTTACTTTCCGGGAACTCCACCTGTGTATCTACTAAGATATGCATTGATAGCTGCAGAGGCCCCTTTCGCAGCAGCCTTGGGATCCATGCCTGCAAACATAACGGCTTGCAAGGCATCCGATACGGCCTTAACCATTTCCGGAGTGAATGTGGGCTCCGACTTCGACGTCTTCAGAATCTCTAGGAATACATCGTTTGGTGGGGTATTGTAGAACTCATCTCCTGCTTCGAGAACGGAGTATCTGGGTGAGAACTTACTATTGGTCACTGTGCACCAATCAAGTGGGAAGTCTATCTGCTCTGCTACGAGCCATCTGGCAAACTCGGCAGCTATGTCTGTGTTCTTTCCTTTGGCATTCAGCATCATCTTCCAACCACCATATACGCTGATGCTCTCTCCCCCCTTTTCGTAAGGAGGAATTGGAAATACTCCAAAGTCGAATTCAGGGAACTCTGTCTGCAATTGCTTGACACCCCAGAATCCACAGACGATCATGTCGGCAAGCCCGTTTCCGAATAAACCTATATCATTCGCTCCAGCTGGAAGTGAGGACGGGGCTAACCCTTCTTTGAGAAATGATCCCCAAAGATCAAGAGCAGCTACGGCTCCCTCTGAATCGAATGCCGATTTCTCCCAGTTTTCGTCTACGACGTCTCCACCCGCAGTCCACAGGAACGGATACCATGTGAAGTTCTGGTAGTAGCCTGGCGCAACTTCAACGATGATTCCGTGTCGGTCGGCAGTTTTCAGTTTCGCTGCCACTTCCTTCAACTCCGCCCAATCTTGAGGCTGACTGATCCCCTTCTCTTCGAAAGCAGCCTTGTTGTAGAATAATGCTACTGGCTCCATTTCAAGCGGAAGAGCGTATATTTCTCCTCCAACAGTTACAGCTTCAATCGTCTCGGGTAAGAAGTCCGCGATGATATCATCAGTCAAGTATTTACTGAGCGGCAGAGCAATCCCAGTATTTACGTATCTGAGAAAATCACCTGGACTTATGAAGAAAACATCAGGACCTTCGCCAGTTGCAAAAGCAGTGGTGAGCTTAGTCCCAGTATAGTCCCCCCAGGGGAAAGTTTGAAATACCACTTTCTTGTCCGGATTTTCTTCATTCCAAAGATCAACGAACCTCTGAATTGTAGCATCTGCGTATGTGTCGGTGAACTTCCAGAACGTGATCTCGGCAGACAACGCTGTAACAACAAGAAACGCAGAAACAAGAAACAGTAACAAGAGCTTTTTCACTTTGACCCCTCCTTTTCGGTTCGGAAATATTCTTAGTAAACGTTTGGGAACTTGATAGTCAAAGAAGACTGATAATTCTTTCTAGATAGGACGTAAACGTTTACGCACTTATCATAACAGAAAGTCACTGATTCTACGAAATCTGATTACAGTCGATTATTCTCGGATTAGACGAAATACAACCAACCTAGGCACCTAGTTGATCTATTGCTTCTCTAGATGATGATACCAATCTAGTGAAAGAAGGAACTTAGTTACACCATTCTCTACAGAATACTAAAGCACTCAGATATCGTTACTAGCGATTTTCTGAAGTCGTTGAAAATCCATTGATGCAGAAAGGCACAGATGTCAACCTCACGAAATCCACTGTTACCTGGCTAGTGTTTGATAGCTAGTGATCCTGAGCAAAAAACTTCAACTTTGAACGCCCAAAGGGATAGCAGAAGTCTCACATGCGTTACAGATAGCCTTTTACAGCATTGAAGAAGAAAAACCAAATCCGGATTCTACACTTGACTTCTAGAAAATAAACATAGACATAAATATGTTGGCAATCCAGAAGAGAGACTGTCTCACCAATCTTTCAGTTTGCTCCAGGAGTCCATAAGCGTGTCCAGACTGTCGTTGTTCATCTTTCCCTCGTTATCTTTCTCTGTCTAACTTGATCCCCAATTTATTGCTCTTATCACTGCCTTTGAGAGGAACATCCATTTCTTGTTTTCTGTCCATTTTGCCTCTGTTCATTTGCATTTTGGTTTGCTCGCAGAAGTTGGAATCAACTAATTGCAATTACCGGTACTTATATTCTGCAGAAGTAAAGGGATGAACTTCATTCCTTGATTTCCTTACCTAAAGAGTGAAGGCAGCCACAGAAGCCACTAAAATCCAAACAACTATTCCTAAACAGATAAACTAAAATGAACCTAAGATACTGATTAAGAAGTTTAGGAAGGCTATAATCAAAAGATGGAAAGAGAAACAAATTTCATCTTATCTGTAAGCGTCTCCCTTTTTGACTATCTGAATTACCAGAATCACAAATTGACCGCCTTTCAGTTGAAATATCACCCTATAACTGCCAACTCTCAACCGAAGAAGGCCATTATACTTTCCAGTAAGTGGTTTAATGTCTGGCTTCTTGTTTGATAAACCATCATAGAACTCACAAAGATCTAGTAAGGCATTGTTTATCCTGTCTTGCTGCTTCTGGTCCAGTTTTTCGAGTTGCCTATCCGCCGTGTTGGTGAGTTCAACGATGTAGCTCATATCTTCTGACTACTTTTAGATCTTCTTCTGTCATCTGATCTAAGATTCTGGTAAGCTCTTCATTCTCTTCAGGATCACATGGTTCTGTTGTTGCCATTATCTTGAAGTACATAGAATTATATCCTTCTGTTTTTATCAGACTCCACAAAGCATCTTCTATGATTTCGCTGGCGCTTTTGCCCTGTACGCGCCTGAGCTCCTTCAGAACCTTCCATGAAGAAGGTTTCATCATGATATTGTGTCTCTCTTTGTTTTCCTCAATATCTTTCATGCGATCACCGCCTTATACACAATATGTGTATAATGAGTATATCACGAAAACTTGGAATTCCCCGCTTTAGATACCAACCGTGAGGTCTGCTATTTCAATAGCTACGAGTTACTCAACAAATATCTGCGAGCAGTCCAAAACCCCGTATGCAAAACTTGATCATTTTTGAACCAGGTTAAGTCCCCAGACATATCGTCAATTGAAATCATTGCCCCTTGGAAAGACATGCTGTGATCAGTGCTATGTTCTACCGTAACAGAAACACCAATTGCCACATCCCCATTTGGCTGCACCATTCCAAATAACGGTCCAAGAACACCATCAGGAGCAAACAACAACTTCTCCGCTGAAAATTACTAAAGGAGAGTCAGAGCATAAATTGCCTTTTCGATTATGCCTGGATCTCTTTTGGGGAATCTCTTGTTTCTAAGTTTCATTATCCATTCGCGTTCAAGAGAAGCGTTGTCAATCACAATACCCACACCTCGCCAATATTATCGGTCACAAATTTCCTTATTCTTCTCCACCTTCCTCTTCGTGAAGCATATCTCCTAAGCACGCTTTGATCAATAGCAAACCTTTCAAAGACCTCTTCAAAAAGCTCTACCGTCATATCTCCCTGAATATAGTCATAGACCTGTTCATCGCAGAACACGTCTACAAGAATCTTTTCAAGGGATGAAATAGGAACATCATCCACCGACGTAATCGGAGATTGCGTGACTAGGTTCTTGACTATTAGGAGTTCTGGCAAGCCCGATCCATAGAGGCGCATATCTCTTTCGGAAGGTTTGAGCAGCACACTGTCATAACGGACTGAAAGAAAGTCAAAAACAGACTCTTCGGCGCCCTTTTCAGTCTCGATAACAAATCTCCTGCCAGCTGCCTGCTGCGAAATGAAGGAGTTTATCCAGTATGTATCTGTCAAACAGAGTCCGAGGTAAGGAAACTCTTCGGCCAGAGAAATCCATAGATCCTTAAGCTCAGCAGAAATTGATGGAAGATAGGTCGGTTTCACCTCTGTGCTGTAAACACCCTTGGCAACTCTAGAAATCATCCCCATCTTCTCCAAGGATTGGGCAGTACCACTAACGCTTGTCAATTCACTCGGTTCTCTAATATCCGAAAGCCTTAGAAAACTCCCTTTCATCCCATCAATCTTCAAGTCTGACACGGCAAGTTTTTCTATTCTGTAGATCCCCCTGCCTGCCGAGCTAAGCAAACCGATTTTCTTGAGTGAATTTATGCGCCAGTCAAGGCGTTGCTCAGAATCCTCCGGGAACAGTCTTGCCAGATAAGTGATAAGCTTCCGTCTGGTAATAAGTCCCGATTCATCGGCAAGATCAGAAATATCTCTCTCGAAATTCCTCACAAACACCTCCAGCTATATCTATTAAGTACGTCAATTATATCAGATTATTGACACAGTTATTAGATATGATCTGAATTTACGAATAGACGAACCGACCTCTGAAAGAACGAGATTCTGATATGGGACACAGACTGCTCAGAATGTGCGTGAATTGCAGAGAATGTTGCTCAGAAGGGAAATAGCCTTTCTTTTTCATATAAGTGGTCACAGCTCTCCTTGGAATTGTGTTTGGGCTTTCAGCAACTTCCATTTCTGCCCTTCATAAACCCCAAAGCTTCACCTCCTATCTTGCGGTGGTACGTCTGTTTTCTTCTTCGATTTCTCCCTTGTCTAGCTTTGCTTAGATTTCTCTTTGTCAGACTTTGAATAAGCAGCTGCGCTCTTGGCGCAGTAGAAATCCGGGAATCATAAACCCGAGTCTATTGCAATCACAAAGTATTGTTATCGGGGAAGGTTCTTTTCCTTCATGCTATAGAATGCGCCCCCGGTCTGGAGCGTACCTTCAGTTAGAGCCCTTACCATATCGCGGTCAAGCATTTTCGGGTAGCTTTCGCGAAGGATTATCAACGCTTCGTTCAGTTCTATCTGCTCGATTATGTCGCTGCCCTTGGCCTTTACAAATACCAGAAAGGTAATGTCGCCCGGTCCCCAGGAGAAGTAGTTCCAGCGGTGGTAGAACTCGTGCGTCCACCACTCGGCGAAATCCTCCCGGTGTTTCTCGTTCAGAGCCTTGTTCAGCTCTGTGAAGGTTACTGTGTCTCTATCATGATAGACTCCCGCGAGAGCCAGTATGTAGGCTCTCTCCGAATCCAAGAGCCCTTCCGTTGCTTTCAGCAGATCGTCAAAGTTCTCCAGCTGACCTTCGGAATCGTAAAGCTCAGCGATGTACTTCCACAAATCTGCGTAACAAGTATCTTGCGGAAAGATTGAAAAGTCATTCTTCTACTCCTTAAAAGTCGTTGCCAATGTTTTGTTCATTTCCTTGCAGATTTCGTCCCCATAGAGCTCCAAGGTGTCACCCCCTAGGTTGTTTCTGCCTTCCATTTGTCGATGATCTCCTTGAAGTGTTCAAGGCAGTGAAAAACGGAGTTTGACTATATTTAAGTTCTTTCTATGAATACATTTAAGAGACAAACTCAATGTCATCGAAAATTCTTGAGCAATCGATGACTTGTCTCAGTGATCATTAACGAAGCATCTTCCCCCTTTATTATGTTTAGCTCACTAATGCAATGATTTAGCATTCGCTTAAGCTGACCAACCGTTCTTACATTTGATATGAACGGAGCATCAGACTCTAGCAATAATCGTTCACAAGGAATCTTCTGAATTATCGACCTTCCATTGGGAGAATTAATCATATAATCATTGATCGAAAAAAAACACCCAAGCTCTATAGCTCGATCAAGTTGTTTTGGCGATCCTGAATACCAATGTAAGATACATGCATTATCATTGGGGCAATTGTATTTTTCTAGTATGGCCAGCACATCTTTATCTGCTCGGACAGAATGAATTGATAAAATTTTCTTTGGTGATTGTTGACACCATTCAATGATTTGTTTGAAAACCAATATCTGACGATCCTTACTTGAAATAAACTGTTTGCTAAAATCCAGACCAATCTCACCAACGAATTTTGTTGTATGAATGAATTCTTCAACGAGAGCAACTTCTTCATATCTATCGAGAACGAGTTGTGGATGTAATCCCAATGAGACTCGAACATTAGGATAAGCTTCAAGTTTTTTCTGTTCAATTTCAAAAGCCTTTGGAGTTGTTGTCATCGCCAACAGATTAATTTTCTCTTGTAAAGCCTTGTTAATGAATTCTTCCATATTATCCATCAAATCAACATGGCAGTGCATATCATAAATATCCATAGCCAATCACCACGCTATATTTGCATAAATCTTTACTTGTCTCTGTCACTTTCAACCTCAGTCTCTATTTCAATGAACGCATCCACTTCAAGCAGACCTCTCTTATATACATCGGATAGGGCTAGCAGGTAATCGGTATTCCTAGATAGAGGGCCACTCTTATGTATTAAAATTTTCGTTAATTGTGGCTGCTTCTTAATTCTGTTTATAGCAACTTGAAAAGAACGAAGCTGTTCTCCTATGCCCTTTGCGTGATTGGCTACTATTTCTGAAATACTACTTACGGTATAAGGAGTAATATCCGCTCCTTTACCGAATGCCATATTCATGGCTGCTCTTCGAATTATACATGGAATGCAATACCCACAATGTTGTAGAGTCGCACTACTCCATCGAGCTTTATGTGGAGAAGAACAAGAAATAGAATTTTGAACCACCTGCAGAAGAAAATCCTTATTCAAACACTGATCTGCCATCTCACCTTTTGTCTTATTCCAATATGGATTTTGAACGGTCAATTCAAATCCTAGTCCTTTCAGAATCTTGTCCCACGACTTCAAGTAAAAGGGATGTGTTGTTCGTGTACTGTATGAGCCAATTCGCAATTCATCTAATGGCACATTTAGTGCTATCAAGCCATTTTCCGGAACTTCCAAAGTTGATACATCCTTCATCCCACTAATTGCAAAGATCCCGAATGCAATAAATAGAAATGATCGGCTTCTTGTTGTATTTTCACTCCCTGCATTTGGGATCAAATTCTTCTCAAAAACCATCCATAGGTCAAGATATAGTGGATCAAGACCAATGTATTTTTCATTAAGTAGTGATAACAGTTTTAGTTGAACATTTTTTGTGTAAGTATCACCTGCATGACTTATAAGAGCGATTTTTCCACGATTTTCCAAGTGGTTGATTGTTCCAATCAGACTATCCATTCCTCCAGAAAAAAGAGTGACGGCGTCAAATTCTGGTTTTGAATTCTTACTTTCAGATTTTCCTGAAAGTTCAACGTCTCTTTTGACAAATGATAATGACCATTTATCGCCTGTCAGGAAATCTAACATCCGTGTTAACAGGTTGCTAAGAGCCACCCATTTTGCAGGATTATAAACAGGAATTTCAATTGAGATTTCTCTTGTCCAGCTATCTTCTGAGTTGCGACTCCGTGAAATTCGTGTATCAGCGAGATATACCAATCCAGCCAGGATGAGAATATCAATGCCATCCTCGGTTGGATATATGTCTTTTTCGTTAAGCTTTTTTAAGGCATTGCCAATACCATATTTGAGATTGCCATCATCACCTTTTAGAGGAATGGTGACAATTATTCTATCAGCGCTGTTCACAGATGTGACTTTATTTTGGTTGTAATCACCAATAAGAAAATACCTATTCATTAGCTATTCCTCCAGTTCTGATAAAATATCATAAGCTGTACGATAAATTGAATCCACTATGGATTTTGTTTGAGATGCTTCTATCGAACGGATATCAATATTTAGCTTGGAAACTGAATCCGAAACCGCTCCCTTTATGTAGTCTTTAAGTTGTACTTGGATGTTTTCAACTTGGGCAACATTATTGGGTAACGAAAATAGTTTGTTACCGATATCATTTACAAGCCTTTCCTCAATAACGTTAGTCATATAGATTTCTGTAAAAGCCAGAAATTCTGAAGGGGTAAGCGACTCAATATTCTTATTCTCCCAATCAGGCATAGTGGAAAGCGCTTCAATATATGAGGTTCTGGCAATTCCTTCATCAATATTTCCACCGTTAGGACAAACGAAGTCGATTACTAGGAGCAATACATCAGTTGCGCTTTTCCCAATTATGTCCCCAAGCTTATAGAATCTGCTTGTTTCAACCACTCCTCGATTAACGAAACTATTGAATACGGAAACCAGACGGACTGTACTGTTTCGCGCTGACCCCAACCGAGCAGTTGCATTATGTGATCCCCCCAGCGAGCGTCGGATATAATTCGATGTAGCCCGATGCAAACTATCACTCCCGCTGCCACCACTATTTACATATCTCGTAAAATTACTACGAGACGCTGAGAACCGTTTGGGATCACCCTGCTGAGGTTGCTCTGGCTGCTGGTCAGCATCATTATCGTCCAACCAAGATGGTACGAGTGGCGTTTTACCGCTTTGTCCGTGATTGCTTGTTGATGTTCCCATATTTATCCCCCCCACTTTCGAGTATTACTCAATGCCGCTTTCACCAAGTCATTACCCTCTTTTGAAAGGCGTTCATAATACTTGTCTAACCGGTGTTTATGGTTCTCAACAGTTATGCACTTATCCCACCCACTGCAAATCCAAACTCCAACTCTTTTACAATCAAATGTTTCGATCAATGCAATTAAAGATGACTCTAACTCTCTATGTTCTGAAACGAGTGCTTTTATGCCTTCAATACCTTTAGGCATAGATGTTATATTACCACTCTTAAGTATTTTTGATGATAGAACCTCAAAGACCTTCTTGGCATCAGTAAGAGATAATGTCCTAATCTCGTCATACGCACTAGCAATATTCATTGTGCCACCCATGAGTCTGCTGATTAGAATCCGCAGCTGATCAGATTTAACTTGGTCAAAGAAAAAGTCTTCTTTTTCTTTACTTGCGAAAAAGTATGGCCGTAAATCAACTTCACCCAGCATGGGCTCATTAGATGCCCATGCAGTGAAATCAACATTGTTTTCCCATTGTTCTAAGTCTTTGTTTTTTTCTGATTCTATCCTTTTTGAAGTTTCTGCTGATGTTTCATCTTCTTTGAGTGGTTTTTGTAGTTTATTTTCAAACATGCGTAACAAATCGCATCTTCCGTTATCATCTGTCAAGGCAGCTATTTTCTTATACTCGTCGACAAAGAAATATTCTGCGAGCATCATCTTAGCCAAAATGGGAATTTGAATGGAATCCGCAAGACCTCTTGCGTCAGCTATTTTGTTGCGCAGTAACAACATATTAATAAAACGCTTTATTTTTCGCGGATTACCCTGAGTGTTCTTTGCTAGTATGTCAGCTATCTGGTTTGATACAGTTATTTCATTCGATACAGACGGATATTTTTCACCCAGAGCTTGTATAAGCTGTTCAACTGTAAAGCCCAAATTCTCCCACGGCTTTTTCATCTTGTTAATCGCTACGGTTAAGAGATTATCAAACTCCTTACTTTCTTCTTTTAAACGTGAGCCTATGAGAAGAAGCGTTATGTACATCCCGGATTCTATCTCACCTAATGCAGGAATTCGAAAAGGTACTTGAATCAATTTTTCCAAGTAGCGTTTAGAGTATTCGAATCCTGTCCTAACGTTCCCATCATTAGATAGGTCTGGAAAGTGATTGCGAACTGCATACTCAATCATAGCTTCATCAGCAGCTACAACAAAGGCTGTAGACTTGGAAAACATAAACAGGCGAACCGCTTCCAAAGTTTCGATTGTGACATTTGGCAGGCATCTATCCAAATCATCAATGAGTACCACAAGTTTTTTGATTTTGGATTCTGTCAAAAGATCATCAAAAGATTTTTGAAATTCGGCGAACTCCTTTGCAAGGGAATTGTCTTCAAATACTTTAGCATCAGAGAGATATTCACCCACGCTTTCAATAGTTGTTGCCAGTTTTTCTTTATCAGTTACTGAACCTTTGAAATTATCCATCAAGCTTCTTAAAAGTCCAATTGGGGGAATTCCAGTAGCTACAGAAAAGGATACACTACCTGCTACTTTTGCTATGCTGAACCAATTGATGCTCTTCCAGAGTTTTTTTAGTATATCTTTTGCTTTTTCTGTAGGTTTTCGCTTTTCCGTTATCTCAGAGACAATCGCACTCATTAATGCGATCTTGGCATCTTCGAAGCCTTGATGTTTCCACCCGTTGAACCGTATGCACTCTATTCCATCTTTTTGTTCTGAAAGCTCATCTTCAATCATCGCTAAGATACTTGACTTACCGGCACCCCAATCTCCGTGAACCCCAATAGAGATTGGACGGTCGTCACACTCTTCAATGAGTTTGGCAACTGTTTTTGCAATAGCGCGATTATTTAACATATCAATTTTTGTTTCATTATCTGACAGAATCATGCCGATACCTCCAATTGAAATCCTTATTGTGTCCCCGCTCTTTCCAGTAATAAACCTATGCAAACGCAAGATCGCCCGTTCAAAATAGAGTCATTAATATTGCAGTCGCTGGAAATGCTTGCTATTGTCTCTCAATAATCTTAATTTCCTTTTCGTTTAGGTCGTAGATTTCATAGACGAGAATATCTAGATCTCTAATTGTCTTGTGCCATTTATCATCTCTCTTCGTTCCTATTGTTCAGAAAAACACTCAACAAGTTGTTTTACTATTTTGGACGAATAGATATCCTTTATAACCTTCTGCTGTTAATTTCAAGAGTAACCCTGGATGATCCCCATGTGCATGTGATATAAGAACCAGATCAAGCTTTCCGAGGCCGGCTAAGGGCCTTTTCATTTCTCGAAATCAAGTTGTTTTGCAACACCCTTTCTTCGAAGCCCAAACCTTCATCAACAAGTATTCTAGCGTTGCCGACCTCAAAGAGATAGAAGCTTTCACCTTTACTTTTGCGCTTCTAAAGGAGTAAAACAAAACTTTCCCGTGATTCCCCCTAGTGCTTTAGATTTGTGCAAGTGATAATCTTTCTACGCTTACAATGAGATACCCAAGCAACATTGACGAGCAGTTCTTTATCGGTGATTATGCCCACAGATTCATTTACAAAGTTGATTGGTGCGTCCTGGTTTCTCTAGAAACACTTCTAAGTTTATTTGAGGTCTGACTCTACGGTTCTTCATCTGATAGATTTCTATCAGATATGTTCAAAGTCACATCGGTTGGTTCCAGTGATCCGAGTTCTTCGATCATTGGGAGCAGGAATGGGGATATGGCTCTGGAGACTGTTGTTACCATATTCTCTATCGACAGTCCTCCCTGCTCATCTTCTCTGTAGTCGTTTATGATTGCTAAAGCCAAAATTACCAAGCCATATTCATATCTTGCCTCAAGAATTCTGGGATCTGACTTAGGTCTTCCCTTTTGCTCTGTCTTCAAATGCCAATTATCCACATTAACAAAGAAGTCGTACTGATCTTCTTCAGCTTTACGGATAATAAGTGCATCGAACCTATCGAATCCATATGTTTCCCATTCAGCTTCATGAACCTGGATAACATTGGGAATATTCAGCCCCTGAGGTCCTTTCGTATCATCCCCACTTTTCTGTTTACTTGAAGGTGGCTTCTGTTCTTTTCCATTTCCGCCTTTGGATTTTGTTTCTTCCTCAGTTACAACAACAAAGAACTTGGACTCGAAAGTTTCGGTTTCACGGATATCAAAGACTTTCGAGTTGAATTCAATGAGATCTCCAATTTCAGCCTCTTCTGGCAGTTCAACACTCAGATTGGCAGTGCCGTTCCAGAGATTCACTGAGTAATCAGCTATTGGAATGTCTGGTGAAGTGAGCTCGAAATGGCCGCTATCGTTTGCTCGTGTGAAATAATCGTTCTCTGCGTCAGTTATATATTTCACTCTGAATGTTGAGTTGTCTATCGGGCAACGCTTAGGCAAGTCTTCAGTTAGCTTTCCTACAAGAGTGAAATATGTCGGGAAACGCTTTCCCTCAAATACTGGATCGCTTGCTATTGTTGAAGATTTGAATGGATTTTGTAGTTGTTTACCTTCTATGAAAAGACGAGAAAGCGTTGGCGATCTCTTCAAAACATCCCTTAGAAGATTCTTTAGAGGCTTTGAGTCCTGAAGCTTTCCCTCGATCTTCCCTCTTCTGCGTCTTTCGTTAAGTTGTCTCAATCCTTCATGTCTCTTCAGAAGATCCTCCAGTTCTCTTTCAACAGCGTTCTCAAATTCACCACCACGAAGCCTGTCCCGGCTATTCATGAAAAGATCCTCACGTAGTCTGCCCTCGATTTTAGAGCAGTCAACGATAACCAATATCGAGTTAGCCAAATAACCTAACGAAACCCGGTTTCTAGTGAAGAACGCTTTCGAGAGAGAGCCTTGAGTCTGTCCATTGACGGTGAATATTATCCCCTCGTCTTTCTTGTATTTTTCGTCAGCGCCTTCCTTGAATGCAAATACAGATACATTCATTGATTGTCCCATCACAGACAATCTCGTTGAGCTGGGAAACCCTGGCTCTACGTTCTCTCTTTTGTCTTCTTCAAGGCGCACAGAAAGTCCGGATAGAACAGAATCATAAGTATGCGCTCTATATCCTGGCCTTCTTTCGAATACTCTTATCGGTAACGCCACGTCTGGTAGCAACAAAGACAGACTGTTATACAAATCAAGAAGCGCTACGGTTCTCAATGATGGCCCAATCTGGTAATCAAAGAGCTTTATAACAGTACCCGATTCCAAAGGTTCAGTATATGAGTGAGGGTACTTCCCTGGAAGTGCCGGAATAGAATCAGCATAGAATCTAGGAATTCTATCATCGGGAGCGAGATACTTATACGTTGAACTCCTAATTCCCATTGACGGATCTTCCCTACGAACAATGGAGAAGCCCCAAGGGTTATCTGAGGCCTTACTGGCAATCCTTTTGTGTCTCCTGGAGATAACAAGCTGCAAATTGCGTTCTCCACAGAACTGTAGAACTCCAGTACCTCCCATATTGAACTTTCCTTGAACAAAGGGAATACGGAGTTTGTTTGAACGGTTGAGCGAGAAGAAGGTTTCCGGAAAGTCGTCTGGATATTGCCCCTCACCTTTGTCAACTATAGTATAAGAAGGATTCTTCTTATCCCCTGTTGCAATTAGGGATATATTCTCGGCAAGCAAACCCCTTTCGTAAGTCTCGACATTACTGAGTTTTCCCTCGCGAATTCCAAAAAAGCTGTTCAAAGCTTTGGAGATGTCAGCTGGCGCATTCGAAGATTCTGGGTGAATACCCCGTAAGAGACACTCCTTTATCAAAACGGCATCTACTGAGTTAATTAACTTCTCAACCAGAGCAGCAGCAGGAGAACGTTGTTGATTGCCTATTGTCGAGAAGTTGTTCTCCATGTCTCCATAGTATTTCCACGCTGAGGGGTCATTCCAGTAACCGGCATTTTCCAAATAGCTAATGACCTCATGCTCCGACTCGCTTCGCAAGAGCTTGGTGCAGAGCTTTTCATTCTCCATGGAACCACCTCGCAAGATGGAAGTGTAATCTCCTTCAACTATGTTTTCTTATGAATACCGTTAAATTCTTTTTGCTCATGTTAAGCTCAACTAGAATTCGATGAAGTACTTTCTGAATTCTTTCAGAACTGAGATTGGTTTCGATGTAAAGGCCTTCCGCGACTTTATATGGCTTCCGAATCCCGATTTTTCCAGAGGAGAGATAATTGCACTTCTTACCTTTAATCTTTCCTTGCATTGCCAATTTGCGTAGCTCTTCTTGCTTGATTCCGTACAACACACTCATCACGGAAGTAAATAGTCCCTTCCATGACCGAACGTTTTCTCTAACCCAGTCTGACTCGACGCGAATTGGTTTTACGCCTTTTCTGCACTCACCTAAGTAACAGAATTCCTCTTCACCAGTTTCGAATTCTTCTTCTCGTAAATTGATCTTAGGTTCAATTACGTCAAGCATGTAAAGGGTCTTCGAAATCGCAAGTAAGCGCCGCAAAGTATTGTTGAGAAGAGTATTTGTTTCGAAGTCTCCTGAAAGCGCTCTCTGTTTTGCTAATTCCGCCACAGCTTCTTGAAGCTTGGATGCGCTTTCTCTAAGTAATTCAACAGCATCGAAAAAGTCTTGTGATCCTTCAGGAAAGAAATTCCTGAGCACTTCTTCAAACGTCTGCTCAGACATCAAATCACCTCAGCTTTCTCATTTAAAGAAGTCATCCAGAGCATTTTTTGAAACGATTCTCTTGCTCACTTTAGAGCTACTAACCCTTAGGCTACTTCGTGGTTTGTTCATGACTCTAATCGATTGTGCCTCCAGCGAATCAAGTTCTAGAATTTCATCAAGCCAAGTTGTTTCGATTAGGCAAAGATAACCAAACTTCCCGGAAAGCTTACTTGGATCCCCGCAGACAAGGCAGATATTGGGCGAGTGAGCTTTGATCTTCTCCATCTCTTGCTCATTGATTGTAAACTGCCAGAATTGATTACTACCTGAAGGTCTTACAGTAGCCGAATACTTGACATAGAATTTCACACTTCCCGAAGAACCATTAGTCTCAACCAAAAAGAGCTTTCCTGTATCTCTGACGGTTTCTATCAGGGCTACTCTACCCTTGCGAACGACCTTTGACAAAAAAGCACCAATGTAGAAATCCGATTGGTTCACTTCTCACCCCCTAGTCTCTCCAATAGCATTTTGAGTTGACTAACGTTTCACTTGCTACTACTATAGGAAGAGTTTCTTTGTCTTCCGCTTCTACAGAATCCTTGCTTCGTATCCCAAGATCATATCTAGCATAAATCTCAACCAGTCTTTCAAAGAGAACTGTTCCAGACACATGTTCTCTTCTGATTTGCTTCAAAAGTCTTTCTACTGCCACACTTAGCTTCCCTGCAAAAGCTTCACGAAGCACATTCAAGTTATCTCTAAACTCCTCGTCATCAGAATCACTGAACATGCTTGATAGTTCCTCAAAAACATATTGTTGAGCCTTCGTTTTCTTTGCGAGGTAGTTTGCTTTAACTTTCATGTCTTTAACTTCGTTTCTGAAAGAATTAATACAAGTGGCCACTATGGAATTGTGATTTGAGTTTAGGCTCTGCGCAGAAGTATCGCTGTCACAAGATATAAATCCTAGGACCCTTGAGATATCTGTTGTTAAGATCTTTCCACCACTGTCAAGCAGATATAGCTTCTTGTAGTTGCCTGATGCGCACATGACAAAATACCCCTCAAATCCCTCTACCTCCATTCCTGAACGAATTCCATTTCTTAGTTCAGAGATCCTTTTGTACTCGTCGGGTCTCTCTTGTCTAAGCTGTCTAAGCATTTCTTCGGCCTCGCTAAGACTGACAAGTTTATCCTGAATGTCTTCCTCAAACCATGATAGAGACTTAGCGTCTCCCGAGTACACGGCATAAATTGCTTCTTCATTCAGTGTTTCAGTTGGTGAGAGAATTGCCGTATCTTCGCCAATAGTCTCATGGATTTCCTGAATTCTTAGTCTCAATTTCTCTTCAAGGTGGAGGTTAGCCTCGATGTTCGTCTCCGGAAGGAAGTTAAAGCCATAGATTTCCTCGAACTCCGTGCCAATCCTATCGATTCTTCCAAACCTTTGTATAAGCCTTACAGGATTCCAGTGTAGATCATAGTTGATAATCTTATCGCAATCCTGCAGGTTAAGACCTTCAGCCAACACATCGGTCGCAATCAAAAGATCAATCTCTTCCCTTGAATCCAAATAGCGTTCAGGATTGGAACTGGGGGAAAAACTGCCTATGATATCATTTCTGTTTCCAGAACCGCTGAATACTACTTCAATATCTTGTCTCTTCCCTTCTGGATTCAAGTTATCGTACAAGTATTTTGCCGTGTCAGCATACTGCGTGAAGATCAAACACTTTCCACCCACAACGGGTTCTTCAGAAAGCGTCTTCTTCAAAACAAGTAGCTTGTCGTCTTCTTCAGGTCCAATAGGTTCAATTAGGCTTCTTATTTCTTCGAGAACCCGAATATCTTGTTCAATATGTTGCTTGAGACAATTTATGTCAAAGTCATTGTGATCGTACTTGCCACAAAGTGTCCCAATTTTCTCCATCAGGTCGTCCAAATCGTACTTATCTGATTCATACAATATCTGCTGCGCTTCCTCGCCAGCCGGTATCAGATTGATATTCAGAGCTTTAAGAAAAGTCTCATTGATTCGTATCATTCGTTTCACTGTTTCCTGAAACGCGAAAACGCTACTCTCAAGCCTCTTAAAAGCCAGAATTCTTATGAGACCAGACAGGTTTGCACCTGCCTGGTTTAGTTCTTGGTAGCGGGGTTCCTTCTTCTTATCTTGCTTAACATAGTGAGCGAGTCCAAATCGTGCATAAGTTAGCTCATTTCTTGAAACATTTCGGATATCTCTCCATGGTTTACCCAAGAGTTTTCTGATTTTCGAATACAAACCTTCGTAAGTGTCTTCGATGCTGTATGTTATTGTTCTCAAAATTCTTCTAGGAAAGAACTGTTTCTTTCCTCCTACCTTTACATAAGCCCTTTTTCTACCATCCAAATAATCCCCAAAACTGACAGGATCTACCGGCTTATCCGTATTTTCGTCATATCCATACCACTTAAGCACATGATTTCTTGTCCTTCTGACAAGAATGTGAGAAAGAACGTCAGGTAAAGCCCTTTCTCCTCTTTCAATTAGATTGAAGTATTCCTTGAGCTTTGGGGGATCAATAGGGAGAGTTCCAGGTTCCTTGTAGAAAAGGTTTAGCTGGTGATAGATATCCATAGCTCTCTTATTCCTTGGAGTTGCAGTTAACAGGCAGCACCTTCTATCTCCACTCGAAAGATAGTTCTGAAGCACTTTGTATCTCTGAGTGCTCGGATATCTAAAATTATGGCTTTCATCTATTAACACAAAGTCTCTACTGGAGTACACATCATCCGTAAGTGTTTCACATAGGCCATCTCCATTGTCTTCTCTCAGAAGTCCCATCGACAAAACCTTTGCGTTCAAAGAGAATATATCAACATACCTTTGCCACATATCTACTAGCCCTGCCGGGCATATTATCAGCGGCTTTGCATCTTCTGTCATTACGAAATGCTTAATTACTGCGGCACCGATATAACTCTTTCCGAGTCCCACAACATCTGAGACAAAGCATCCGTTGTGATCTCTTATCATCCTCACTGCTTGCTTAACCGCCACTTTCTGAAAATCAGCCAACTTAGAGGTTAATTCATCTTCCCAAAGAATCTCGCTCCTGCCATCGCCTTCCAGTCTATCTTTCACTAGCTCATACAGTGTTTTCATGTATACATCGTAAGGAGTCGTTTTGGCAATTGCCCAGGATCTTTGAAGCTCTCTTATCAATGATTCCTCGAAATCGTGAGATTCATCCCAGAGCCTGTCAAACCACTCTGTTATCTGACGATGGTTCTCATTTCCATGAATAACTACATTTAACTCAGTGTTTGATGTAAGAGCCGCCAAGCTAAGATTTGAGGACCCGGCAATTGCGATTCCTTTTTCGGGTCTTGCCACTTCTTGACCTTTGTGATTGAAAACTGGTCCATAATCAAATATATATGCCTTAGCGTGAAGAATACCGCGAGTATACACACGTATTTTCACCTTTTTCTTCTCAATCATCTCTGCCAAGGTCATTACGAGCTGTTGATCTTCGTCTGTTTGATCCATCAACTCAATTGAAGCGGCGATGCCCTGTGAGGCCTTCTTAACGCTGTCCTTTATTGAACTTCTCGAAGGATGTTTCATTTCATCCAACTTATTATTGACTAGATCCAGACGCTTATACCCCTCAACAATCTGCTCAATTGTCTCCCGATCAGTTGTGTTACCTATGAGCAACTTAATCTCTTGAAGCTTATTCAGTTCTTGAGTAATTGACTTGAATCCCGACAGAAAAAAATAGCCTACTGCCAGTTTTGCGCTCTTTGATGAACCGAGAATGCTTGTGACAGTATCAAGAAGAGTAATTTCACTGTTATCGATTATGTCCGACATTTTTCACCTGACGCTCTTAGACTTAGCAAGTCTAGATTTCACTAGTTCAACAACTGCTTTGTAGACTTCAAGCTGCTCCTCCTCCGTGAGTCCTATCGAATCAAAAATCACCTTATCGATAGCTCTTCTGTCCGGAAGAACTTTGTTAAGTGCTACATCTTCGCGAGTTATATTGCTCAAGTTTCTATTTGGTTTTGGCAGACCAAGTTCTTGGAAGATATTTACCTTGCCAATAGCGTCAACATCAAAATACTTAGGGAATTGCGCCCTGTTCAGATCAGTATGAACCAGAAGCATCTGGATGTCAATTCCTTCGGTCTTCAAGCCTCCCTCTCCAAGATTTGACCTACCTATCAATTCACGGACCATCACCTGCACTGTAGAATTCAGCGATATTAGTACTTGGAAAGTGTCTTCAGGAAAGATTTCGAACAAATTGTGATCAATATATACACTTTCTCCGACTAGAGGCACTAGTAGCCTGTCATTGTGAATCATTGGCCAAAGAATCCTTTTTCCTAATGCCCTTTTTCCGAGATCCCACCACCTCGTTCTAGAAGCACAAGTTTTTCTTAAATTGAATTTCTGTCTCTCTCCCCACATTACGTAGTAATGTGTATGGGGAGTGTACTCATGAAGGCTTTCTTTGCCCTCGTGACATATGAAGACTCGATTAGTTAACTCTGAGGGTTCTACTCGAAGCGACTTTACCTCACGTGGACTCTTCAGAATTGGCTTGACATATTCTGCGTCCAAGTATCCTTTCCAACCTTCATCATTTTCTACCGCTATAAGAGTCCCCCGGGGAATCTCCTTCCCCTTTCTCAAATAATCCCGCTCTCTTTCTGAATTCAAAGCATCTGTATGAACAACACCGCATAACGGGCAAGCTGGAAGAATATTTAGTACCTTAAGATAAAAGAACTTGTTTGCGCCAGACGTAATTCCTCGGCGAACTGAGGCAATCTTCCCCAAAGGAACGAATTTTCCCTTTCCCTTTTCGAGGATAGTGAAGTATATGTCAGGTGCTCTCAGATATTTTCCGCCCCATTTGTTTCCCTTGTATTCTTCTTTCTTCTTGGGATCTTCTTCGTCCAGATCAAGCCCTTCTTCCAGAAGCTCGCTCTGAAGTTTGGCAACACAGCGGAACTCCTCCTGGTTTGTCATGGCTTTAGTATCTTCGATCTCCTCGAGGATCAGGCTTGAGGCGAATGTTCTGTAAAATGCTTCTTCGAACGGGATCTTGAACATGGCGAAACGAGCCATCTTCTTTAGTCCGTCATTCTTTGCATCATCAGGTTTAGAAAGCAGGGCAATTATTGTGTTTATATCAGCGTTAGAGAAGCTTCTCTTGGCTTTGTTATCGATTATCATTTTGACATGGCCGTGTTTTAGCAAGAACTCCTGCAGATTCTTTCCGAAATCAACATCAAGCCACGAGTTAGAAGTAATGAAGCAAAAACTACCTTTCTCGTTTAGCAATGAGAGGCCTAAGAAGTAGAAATAGATATAAAGGTCGCTTCTACCTGCAAGTTTTATATACTTATCTCCTTTGAAAATGTAGCTAAAGAAGTTTGGCCAAGAGATGGCTACAGATCTCTGAAGTTTTCTCTTGTAGTCTTCCTTGTCTTTTATTCGATCTGCTGGATCGGCGATAGACTCCTGTCTAACATACGGAGGATTACCGATAACTATATCAAATCCGCCCTTTTCGGCTTCGAAGATCTCCGCAAACGCAAGTTCCCATACAAAAGGCTTCTCTTCACCCAGTTGTGCAAGTCCTTCTTTGAGATGCCTAATCCTCTGTTCGTTCAGTTCAATGCGTTTTTCATGTTCCTTTCTTGTCCTATCTTGGACTGTATCTTTGACCTCTGCAAAAGTCTCTTGAACCTCACGTGTTTGTGTGTAATTTCTAAAAAGCTTGTTTTCCTCTTCCATGTTTTTGATCTGCTCATGAAGAATATCAGAGAAGATCTTCCACTCTTTCTGGTATATGAGCGCTTCGTCGGTTATTATGTTTCCCTTATAATATTCCAGCTTACTTTTTTTCAGGAGTCTTATTTCCCTTTTTGTTCGTTCAGAAATTCTGTTTCTATCAATATCCTTTAAAGAAAGACTCACTCCACCTATCTCTTGCAGCAACGAATCACCTGGCCGGATCTTGAAAGTTAGGTTCGGGAGAAGTGGAACATCGGGATCAGCAAGAGGGTCGATTTCGGTCTCAACTACAAGCTGGAGCCATAGCCTGAGCTCTGCCACCTGAACAGCCCACTTCTTCACATCAACACCATATAGGCTGTTCCCGATTATGTTTTTCCTTCTCTGATAAGAGGTCATTGTAATACCTAGATGCTTGTAAGTTCTTTTGAGCGAATCATCGATTACCATAAGCATTCCAACAAGAAAGGAGCCAGATCCACAGGCAGGATCGAGAACCGTTATACCTTCCAGGAGTTCTCTAATTTGTGACCAAAGGTTTTTCTCTGTTATTGTAAGGTCCGCTTCCGTTTTCTCTTCATCTGTAAAGGCGAATATAAATCTGTATAGCTCCTTCTTGAAATGAGAACCTAAATGATTAGCTAACCAATCAACAAGAGAGAGTCTGCTCATCAGATCAATCTCTGTCCTGGCTGTATAGAATACGCCTCCCTTTTGTCTTAAGTCTACGTCATTGCCAATATTTACCAGACTCTCATAGACCTTCCCAATCATCTCAGGATTGACTGCAACTTCCTGGTCAAGCGGCGTATCCTCAGTTATTGTGAAATTGTACCTTTCAAAGAATCCAGGTCTAGAATCATCAAAAACGTCAAAAAGCTTTTCAAATAGGTAATCAGGCAGTTCAAAGGAGTACTTCTTGTCCAGTTTGTTCTCGCGGAAAAGACCGCCATTCAAGTGAGGAGCAAGTGCTAGTATGTCCCTAACATCATTTGGAAGATTCTTGATATGATCAGAACGCCCTGCCTGAAAACTCCCATTAAATGTCTCAAAGAACAACACTGAGAGCCATTTACGGTAGAAGGTATTGTTGTCTGTCTGTGATTGTTTGTAACTATTCCAGAAGTTGCTTATGAAATCGGGATCATTTCCAATCCAACGCTTGCGTTGAATGAAGTATATGAACATCAGTCTGTTCAAGAACTGTAGAGATAGATCATGTGCCCACTCAAGATCCTTGTGCTGCTCAAAAAGCAAGTCTTGAACATCACTGAAAATCCTTTTATAATTCTCAAAGAATTCATTTGTTACGGCCTCAACATCAAAGGCCCTATCGCATCTCTCTTGAAGTTCTAGAATACTAACTTCCGATGACAAATTTTCAACAGACAACTCGCTCAAGCGTTCACTCGCAGTCCGTGTATTTTCTTCTGGAGAAATTGAGATTCGTCTCAGGACCATGTGCTTTTGTCGTTCTATATCTTGAGAGAGAGGTTTTCTAGGATTTACAAAATGCCAGTATTTTTGGGTCCCATCGGAGAATACGTAGATAGCATTAGGAAAGGCACTTTTCACTGAATCCACTATTTGCCTTTCCAAAGAGATTCCCAATTTTTCTTTCAACCTGAAGTATACTATCCAAAGAGCGGCAGTTTCAGATCCTTTCTTTCCGACTATCATTGGTGATTCAGCAAGATGCTGAAGAAGAGACTCTCGTATCGAATTCTCGGGAAACTCAGCCATGACTCTCTCATAATCTAAAATAGAGAAGAAGAGCTCTTTCAGAGGCTCGAATCCTCCTGTACATTTCCATTGGTGTAGAAGATTCTGTACTTCTAGTGAAACCTCACTCACTGCAGTCCTCCATTTCTAACGAAGAAAGTCTTCAAAGATAAGAGGAAAAACTTATCTGCAAATCTTTCATTCGAGACATCAATCAATTCCATTATAGTAATTGTAACTTCAAAAACCAAATCGTTGAATAATTACGGAGTTGAAAACAATTATAATCTGATTAGTAATAGCTATCCCAAGCAGAACTTCAAGGGGAGAACCTTTCTATAGAAGAAAAATTAAAGCCCCGAATGATCGGGGCTCTTTCAATTTCTGGAATTGTCTAACATGTATACTGCAATACTCATTCAAATAGATTAGTCGAATGAGACATGTTCTTTGATTAAGAATTCACTAGCAATGCTGGGCCATGATCCTGTCAGAAGTAACGTCTCGTGAAGCTTTCTCCATGCAGAATGTTTGAATAATGCACATAACTGTCACTTGTGTGATTTCACCAGCACCTTCATCGCCGTCTTCCAAAGTCCTCTGTTCAGAAACATGACGACAAGGTCTATCAAGACATCCAGGATGAAGTCGAAGAAGTCGGGATCGATCTTCCATTGTTCATCTGGAAGCGCGTCCTTTATCATCTGCTTCACTTTCTCTTTCTTCTCCGCGCCTTTGCCGGAAGGTTTGACATAAATAGTTGTTATTGCAATTAGGTTTCATCTTCTTGAAAATAGGTGAATTTCACCTGAGCTTGGTCTTGGGGATTCCGTATCTATAAAATAGTGACTGATATGTGAAGTCGGCCCTCGGATGATCAAGAAGTGTTTCTTCGATTTTCTGAACTCTCAGCGAATAAGGAGTGAATAGAGATTTCGAGGCATCGGATTCTATCTTTTGCATGAGATTTAGGTAATCAGTATTGCTTTTGTAAAGCCGCTCTGGATAGTTAGATGATCGTTTTTCTCTTAAGGAATTCAGATTTTGCTCAAGGAGGTGATCTTACTTGTATCTCAATATAAGAAACAGCTGAAGACTAAACAGATAGGGAGGGAGAAGAGATGAAATCCAACACTGTAATTCCTACCAAGTACTCGGGAGTTTATGAAGTGAACAGTCTTAACAAAACTTAAAGAATATTTAAGTACTTGGAATCAGGGTTTCTTTGCGATTATGATATGCCCAGTCGGTGTTTCCTGTTCCGATTCCGTATGAAAAATCTCAAACCGAAAGAAGGTGGGCAAGTTGGTAAGAAGAAAAAAAGGATCTCCTGGAAGAGATCCGAAAAGGTACAAAGGATATTTTACCCGAAGAGATTCTAGCACAGGAGGATTAGTCAGTTCCTATCGTGATCGTTTCCGCAACATTTCCTCGGAAGAAAGAGTTCACAGAAAGTACCACAGGATTATGAACGAGATCTACGACAGGAATCGCGATTCTTATGCGAATGTATTTGAAGAAAGGAGAGAGCTAATTGAGAGTCTCAAGATCTAATACCACATCTATTTTCAGAGTGAAGAAGCAAAGAAATTTCGTAGCGATCGACAAGAGTTTTCTGAGCGATGCTTCTCTTTCATGCAAGGCGAAAGGGCTTCTCGCCTTCTTTCTTTCCAAACCCGATGACTGGGAGTTTCGGCTTTCAGAGATCAGGAGGAATTTTAAAGATGGAAAGGAGAGTATTAGAAAGGGAATCGAAGAACTCCAGAAGGCCGGTTATGTAAAAAAGGTGAAGTTGCGAGGAACGAAGGGCAAGTTCGACGGAGTGAGGTACCTGATTTACGAAACTCCTTATTTGAGCGAGGTTCACCCGCAAACCGATTTCCCGACTTCGGGAAAACCGAAAGCGGATAATCCGGCGGCGGAAAACCCGTCACTACTAAATAATGATATTACTAAGGATACTTCGTATCGTGCAGGCACGAGTGAAGATATATCTAAGTGGGGAAAGAATGACTTCATCAAGAGAACTGCAAGTCTGATCAAGGAGAGGCTGGAAATTGAAGACAATTACAAGCTTGCAGCTGCGCTCATAGGAGATTCAGATCGACAGATCGACTGGTATTTCCCCATGTGGCTTGTAGAATATTTCACCGAGGCAATAAACAGGGCAGATGATAAGAAAAAGTACCTTTTCTCGCTCCTGAAGAAACCTGAGTTATGGAAGCTCTTCATGAGTTTTCTCGAGAGCGAGTCGTTTATGGGAAGGGGGTTATGAGAGATGATGATTCTCGATGTCAGGTCCGAAAGGCAAGTGCTCAAGGCCTTAATACACTACATAAATCTTAGGTGCAGAATCGACGATATAGATCGAAGGTTTCTTTCCCAGGAATCGCAGATTATCTACGACATTATTTCAAAAAAGAGAGACAAAGACCCCACTTTGATCCTGATGGAAATGTATAACAGGGTGGAACGCTTTGATGTCGATGATGTTGACCTGGTAAGCGAAAACGAAGCCAACAATCTGATCGACTCCTTCAACAGGACTTTGAGGAACAAGAAATTCAGGTTTCTGCTTAACCAAATCTCTCGTGCGATGGAGAAAGACAACATGGAAATGGAGGACGCAACCGGAAAAATTATGTCCTTCCTTCATGAGAGCTCGTCTGGATTCAAGTACGTGGACATGAAGCAGGCGAACATGCTTCTAAAACAGTTTCACACGGATGTCTGGGCGAATAAGAGCAAGAAGCTTCATTGGCCGTTCAGATATTTCAACACGGTTTTGAACAGTCTTAGGGGTAAAGAGCTCGTGGTAATCGCGGGAGAGACAGCAACGGGAAAGACCTCCTTCATGTTGAATACTGCGGATCGCTGGGCCGCCGAGGGAAAGACTATAGGATATATCTCTCTGGAAATCGATGTAGTTGATCTGAAGAACAGGATTCACCAGAAGGACTTCGATATAAACCTGAGTGCTGAGTCGGAAAAGCTTAGCGAAGAGGGGCGATACCTACTGAACGATGCAATCGACAAGACGGTGGATCAGAAGATGTTCTTCTGTGACAGCGGGGTGAGGTCTGTTCACGAAATCATAGCAGGCATAAAGCTGATGAATATGCTTCATCAATTCGATGTTGTCTTCATAGATTATCTCCAGCTCATGAGCTGCCCGGGAAAGCAGTCGAAGGATGCAGAGATCGGCGAGATAATGGGGTCGCTGAAGGCTCTTGCTATGGATATCAAAGTCCCGATCATAATCGCTTCACAACTGAACAGAGAAGTCGGCAAGAACGACAAAGGGATTCCAAAACTCTCGAATCTTCGAGAATCGGGAACGATAGAGCACAGCGCCGATGTAGTAATCCTAATCTACAGGCCAATACTGTACAACAAGAGCCAATCGTTGAACGAATATCACGCGATAGTCGCCAAACAAAGAAACGGAAAGACAGGCACTATCTACATGGACTTCAACATGACCAGACAGTTTATCGAAGGCACGGGAACATCCGCGAAATGCAAAGAAGAACTTTCCCCTAGCCTTGTATAGAAACCGGTGCCCCGCACCGGTTTTTTATCCCCTAGTTCAGTGGACTTTCCGGAAACCGTTTTCGTTTGATTCCTCCGTACACAGAACACCTCGCCCAAGCCTTCGCGAGATTTTTCATGAGAGTAGGACTAACTGCCGATATTCCTAGATTCAAGTAGAAGAAGATTCAAAACTCTGAAATCTGATTTCTTCATTTCTTTTGTCTCTTCGGAGAGAACTTCTTTCAAAAAAGCAATAAACAGGACCCGCAAAAGAAAATCCCGAGTTTAGTCTGGACCCTCTGAGATTCTCAGCGAATCGGCGAGTTGTCATTCAAAATGCGGTGGCACGTCAGGTTTTCCGTTCAATCTAGCCCTTCTCAAGGGCCTTTCAGATTTCTTGCTGTCAAAGGATAGCTTGAGCGTAAGTGATGCTGCCTCTGGCAGGAGGCCTTCTCAGGTCCACCGTCAACGGTTCTTCGTCCTCCGAGAAGATCAACACCATATCCCGGCTCGATCAAGCTTGGGATGAAGGCCTTAGGTTATTCAGAAAGCATTGCATACCGAGACAGCATCCTGTAATTCTGAAGAACACAACAATCTGTCATCTGAACTTGATTCAGCATTTCTCTCCTGAGTTGTCCTCTTCTTCACATTGCCTTGAGTTCAATCTTAGAGGAAGAAAAGTACTCAACAGCAAGATCAAGTGAATCGAAAGGCCAACTGTACAACGCATCAGTGATCTCGCTAGCCCTAATTGAACTGCTCAAGCTGAGCCTTGCAATACCTCCTGCATAACTCTGCCTGTGAACCTCAGCAATTCCTTCAATTTGTTCAAGGGCCGCTTCGAACTCCATAAGCTGTCCATAATTCGTGAGACCTGTTATCAGAACCTCGATCTGTTCAAGGACAACATGCTCATCGGGCTGTTGAGCAAATAGCTGATCAACAAAGTAATTTGCCAGTGAGGTGCTTGCTTCTCTAAGGGCCTTCTTTGAGGCAATTGCTTCAGTTACATCCAAAGCAGAACCCTCAATTCCATCTGCTGCAAGTATTCTTCCAGTGTTCATATCAATAATTCGTGCCTCTACTCTTGCCCTGCAGGATACCATATTGTGAATGTCATCAACCCATTCGCTAAAGGCTTCACCTATGATAATCATGTCAGCATCAAACTGTCGAGCCAAAGATATAGCATCTCTAACATCATAGATAGCTCTAAAAGCTATTTCTGAATAACGAATCTCAGCTACCTTTATTTGGTCAACAACATTGAAACCATTTTCAACTAGAACTTTGATAATCTCTGTCTCAGCTGCGGGATCTGGAATGCGCGTCTCTACACGCCTTCTTATGTGAGTCTCTGGGATCATGACAACGATTGATTTACTCAGAACACGATCTCGTTCGTCGCCTTTTACTTCACGATCATCTTCAGGGCGATAAACTGAGTATTTGTCGATGATGCCTGCAACACTCTCGGCTCTAACAAATTCGACGATGTCTCCATCAGAACCAGTAGACCCTGCAAGCAGCGATGCTATAGAGAACTTTTCATCAACTTCTTCAACAATTGCCACACCAATCCCTGTTTTCTGAAAGCCAAGAGAAAGACCAGTTGCTGGATCAATGATCTCTCTGCCGCGTTCAAATATTTCCAGATATGAATCACTCTGCATGCCGACATCAAATCCTGCGTTTACATATACCTTGCTAGGTTCTGCAATCGCTACACGACCTTGCCATGGAACAGGTCTCATCTCACTGACAAGGAAGTCAGCCAGTTCGTCTATTACTTCTCTTACTGCCTTTCCAAGCGCTGTCTTCTCATAGTCTGAGATATTAATACCCATCTCGCGACCTTTTAGCAGCAGGCCGCCTCCGGTTTCTGAAATAGTTGATTCTGCTCTTCTACTTTCAATAATGACCCCAGTGTTTGCATCAAATATACGCATATCCATAGCCACATATCCTTTGACTACAGAAACAACTATGGGACCCAGCTGGACTGTGCCAATCTTCTCTTCTGCAAACTCTGTAACTACTGTTTTTACAAGGATCTGGGTACCAAGAAGCTCTCCGACCTTTACAGCGGTATCTGGTCTGATCACACCGCTCAAACTCAGTCTTTGCTCTTTTAAGATTTCGTCTATTGCAGAACGTTCGAGTACTATGAATCTACCACTCTGGTGAAGGCTGGTAATGAGCATTTCTTCAATACTGTCTGCCAAACCCCTTGGTGCCCCAGGAGCACGAACTTCCACATCTGCAATTGCAACTCGCTTTTTTGGACCATAGAACTCAATTTCACTAGCTGCAACAACAAGCTCACAGCATAAAACTACTGCAACAAGCAGAACTGCCTCCAGAAGAAATCGTGGAGAACTCTTAGAACTTTTCTTGGCAAACATATCAACGCGCCTCCTTTTCTTCACACGAAAGCCCTCAAGTATAAGTGTGAAAATTCTGAGAAAAACCTTCATTACTCTGGGTTAAGTCTGTAGTATCACCAATCAAGAGAACACAAAGCCGTTATCATATTTCGGACAAGAGAAACATTGAGTTCTCGAGTCTCTAAAAGAGCATGAACCAGCAGACCGACTTTGAAGACGAAGGTAGTTGTTTCTCGATTGGTACAGCTGAAGAAAGCGTTTAAGTGAATGACAGAAACTGCTAAACTCCCAACACTATTGAGTAGTCAATCCTACTGAATATTAACATATTTGTCGTCAGAATCCATACTCTCTTGAGTAGATTTAATTATGATGCATTACGCCTTGATGTTGAAATTCATGTCTGCCTAACACTGTATAGAGTGACTCTGTTATGTTGACGACCTTAACTAGTCAGTGTCACTTCTGCAGGTATAATCTTTGAGTGAAGATCTCTCTTCTCATACTTCTCAGAAATTCTAGTCCATTGCGACGAATGAATTGCCTTTGTGTCGCTTGAAATCTTTATCTGGTGCTGATCCAGAAAGCAACGATTCTCGTCTGTTGTTTCGAAATGTATCTTCTGAAAATAGATAACATGGTTGATATAATGTTAATGTAGCATTTATCGGGTTGTGACTTCAAAACCACGAGGCTTTGTTACTTCTGTTTATTGATCGTGTCAACCTCCTGTTCATGCTCAGACACTAATCGCAAATAGCCGAATGTCATCCTCAGAACTCATTATTCCTTTTCCAGGAGAATTGAGGAGGGAAAGGGATGAGAAGACGGATGCTTATTTTGTTCTGCATTTGTTTGGCAGGACCAATGTTCCTAATCGCTTTTGCTGCATGTTCAGGTTACAAGAGCAATCCTTTGATCAATTCAAGTGGAGTATCTGACTTCATGCAAGTTGTGAAGAAGTATCTAATTTCGGGCTATTCAGCAAATCAAGCAGTCTCTGTAATGATTAGAGTTCGCGAGATCAAGAGCGAGTGGATTTGAGTAGAGATCTTATCTTACGCGATGATGCTAGACCGTTTTGAATGATCAAAAAACCGCTGGGATGATTTGTGAGTTAACACAAATCAGATCCACATGAGTGCCACAAATCCTACCAGAGATATATGGTAAAAATGTCAAATCTCCACAATTCCAGGAGATCAACGCGAACTGTTGCTTGCATTTGGAACGCGTTTTCGTCAACTGGGGATCAACACCAATATTCTTGGGCAATTACGCTTTGTTTGGTGGAAGACAGTGATGACTCGTTCGGAACTCCGTTGTGCACATTACGTTAGCGTTCGATCTTGTGAATACGTTCACTGTGGAGAGCGGATCATGAATCCTTCGATGTTTCTGTTAGCTTTTTGACTTTGTTTTTGGGAAAATGGTATTTTGCAATAATTTAATGGAGTCGAGGAGGTGTCAATATGGCCGATAATGATCTCAATCTCCTGCTGGATCAGATTGTTCAGCTGGCGTCTCCAATAAGAGTACTATTGTTTGGTTCGCGCGCCAGGGGTGAGGGTTCAGTCACGAGCGATTATGATCTCCTGGTTATTGTGAAGGATGGGGAAGGCCGCAGGAGCACGGCACAGATGCTGTATAGAGAAATCAAAGGTGTGAAGACTCCTTTCGACATCATAGTAGCTACCGAGAGCGATATCGCAGACTACGCAGACAATCCGTTCATGGTTTTCAAGAGCGCCTTGAAGGAAGGCATAGAGCTATATGCATCCTGACGAAGAGTCTCGTGGTATTTCAAGAATATGGCTCGATTATGCTGAAAGCGACCTTTCTCTGGCTTCCACAAAACCCGAAGGCGCGATTCTACCGGGTACCCTGTGTTTTCTCGCACAACAGGATTGCGAGAAGTCTCTGAAGGCATTGCTGATTTACTGCGGAGTCCAGTTTCCGAGAACCCACATTATTAACGTTCTCATTCAGCATGTACCCGACAGTATAGAAATACCGGAAGGAGTTTTTGAAGCCGCTAAGCTTACAGACTATGCTGTCTCTTCCTGATATCCCGGAATTGTTGAACCTGTTACTGAATCTGAATACAAAATGGCTCTTGAATCAGCATAATTCGTTTTCGAATGGGTTTCTGATTTGATTTCGATTCAGAGTAGTGATTAAGAACGAGTGCGCAATCAAATACTTGAAGTTCGACGAAATTTGTGAGCAAAAAGAGTGGCCGTTTTTGGGACTCCGTTTTTTGCATGGCGTTAATGTTCGATCCCGTGAATTCGTTCGCATTGGAAAGAGTTGCAAGTTGTCAGTTCCTAGCTGCAGTGTGCCAAGAAGGCGAAGAA